>Ga0209172_10000022_pt1 | contig 454366 bp, 374 predicted proteins | sample LarsenN4metaG_FD_184113 | JGI IMG/M metagenome (GOLD analysis project Ga0209172, IMG submission 184113) | Hot spring sediment bacterial and archeal communities from British Columbia, Canada, to study Microbial Dark Matter (Phase II) - Larsen... ...
TCGGTCGCTTAATCTTCCAATACGCGTCCTTCAACAACAGCCGTTCCTTGCACTTCTTCCTAGCTGCATGGCCTGTAATCGGTATCTGGTTCACAGCATTGGGCGTAAGCACAATGGCGTTCAACCTCAACGGTTTCAACTTCAACCAATCAGTGATTGACTCCCAAGGTCGCGTGATCAACACCTGGGCTGACATCATCAACCGCGCTAACTTGGGTATGGAAGTAATGCACGAGCGTAACGCCCACAACTTCCCCTTAGACTTGGCTGCTGGTGAAGTTGCTCCTGTTGCTATCAGCGCACCCGCTATCAACGGCTAATCTAAAAAGCTTTAGTTCATAAAAAAGCGTCCTTCTTACACAGAAGGACGCTTTTTTGGTTTTTATCATCATTACACGAAGGTATTTGGCTTATCTGAACTGATGTTCATCGTCAAGGAACTTTTTTACTTAAAATTGCCAAAGAAAGCACAAGCATAAAAATTAATTTTGACGAAAACTCTAGGTACAATACATAAGCTTCATCCTTTTTCCTCTACATATTATGGGCAATACTTTTGGACATCTATTTCGGATCACTACTTTTGGCGAGTCTCACGGCGGAGGGGTGGGAGTTGTGATTGATGGTTGTCCTCCGCGACTGGAAATTTCTGCTGAAGAAATTCAAGTAGAGTTAGATAGAAGACGGCCGGGACAAAGTAAGATTACTACCCCGCGTAAAGAAGCAGATACTTGTGAGATTTTGTCTGGGGTGTTTGAAGGTAAAACTTTGGGGACACCAATATCAATTTTGGTGCGAAACAAAGATACTCGTCCCCAAGACTATGACGAGATGGCGCAAAAGTATCGCCCTTCCCACGCGGATGCTACCTATGATGCAAAGTATGGGATTCGTAATTGGCAAGGTGGGGGTAGGTCGTCAGCCCGTGAGACAATAGGGAGAGTAGCAGCAGGTGCGATCGCTAAAAAAATTCTCCGTCAAGTTGGGAATGTAGAAGTTATCGGTTATGTCAAGCGCATCAAGGATTTAGAGGGTGTAGTTGACCCCAATACCGTCACGTTGGATGAAGTTGAAAGTAATATTGTGCGCTGTCCTGATGGAGACTGCGCGCAAAAAATGATTGAATTAATTGAGCAAACTGGTAGACAAGGTGATTCTATCGGTGGTGTAGTGGAATGCGTGGCGCGCAATGTCCCCAAAGGTTTGGGTGAGCCTGTATTTGATAAATTAGAGGCTGATATTGCTAAAGCTGTGATGTCTCTCCCTGCAAGTAAAGGTTTTGAAATTGGTTCGGGTTTTGCAGGGACACTATTAACAGGAATTGAACATAACGACGAATTTTATATAGATGAAAATGGGGAAATTCGCACCGTAACTAATCGTTCTGGTGGGATTCAAGGTGGTATTTCTAATGGGGAAAATATCATTTTGCGGGTTGCATTTAAACCTACAGCCACCATTAGAAAAGAGCAAAAAACAGTAACGAGTGAAGGTGAAGAAACGCTGTTGGCTGCAAAGGGAAGACATGATCCTTGCGTTTTACCCCGTGCAGTTCCAATGGTAGAAGCGATGGTGGCGTTAGTTTTGTGCGATCATTTGCTACGCCATAATGGACAGTGTAAGGTGCTGTAGACTTACCAGTATAATTGCTGAAAATATTGATATACCTAGGGCGAGTCAGATACTCGCCCTTTTTTAGCATCTTTGCTATAGTAGCGAATAATACTTTATATTACGTGATATTGCATCTACTATATGAACCAAGAATCTGAAAATCGCCTCAAACACTTCGCTGCACTCAAATCCAAATATCAAGCCACTAAGTATCAAGATTCCTCACCCTCTAGTCTGCTATATCTCATCTTACGAAAGATTGATTTAGGAATTGATTTAACTGAATTAGAGTGGGAGTGGTTAAGAAAGGAAGAACTTTTTGGAACAATTGAAATAATTGAAATTCAACGATTTAGCATGGGAGAAGCCAAAAGGCTAGAAGCTGAATTTGCTCATTTGAAAACTAAGTATAAAATTTCCAAAGTTTGGGAATATTCAGTAGATAGTTTTTTGTACCCCATACTTTGGAAATTAGAATACGAGAATGATTTGAGCGATTCAGAACTAAAATTACTGCAAGAACATAATTTAAATCAAACCCTTGCGATTGTTCAAGACATCAGACAATTTGTGACTTTAAAGAAAAAATATCAAGCTACCAAATATCAAGATTTATCCTCTGATAGTAGACTGTATAAAATATTGAATAAACTAGACAAAGAAGTAAGTTTGAGCGAATCTGAATATGAGTGGTTACTAAATCATGAACTTTTTGAAACCATAGAAATATTTGAAAAACAAGAATCTGCAAAACAAGCTAAATTTACTGAACTCAAAGTTAGGTACCAAGCGACTAAACACCCAGATACGTCTCTAGCTAGTAAACTATATCAAATACTGCAAAAACTTGATGCAGATAAAAAACTCAACTATGAAGAAATTTACTGGTTAGAACAACAAGGACTTACAGAAACAATAGCTATTACCAAGGTACTCGAACAGAAACGAGAATTTGCTGCATTAAAAACCAAGTATAAAGCGAATAAATATGAAGATTCATCACCTGATAGTTATCTATATCAGCTTCTTCAACGACTAGAGATGGAAAATCAGTTAAGTGGAGATGATATTCATTTTTTAAAGCGTTATCAACTAACTGAAACACTAGAAATTGCCTATGAGAAATATGCCCATCACTTAAGAATAAAAATAGCATCAGTAGAAATATTAAGTGACTCAGAAATTGAATGGTTAGACCATCATGGATATGACGATATTATCAAATCATCTCAACAAAAGCACTTTACTATTCTCAAAAGGAAGTATGGATTAGTAGATAATCGAATAGAACCATTTTATGAGATAATACTAAAGCTGGAAAATAAAGAGCGGCTTGATCCTAGGTTGGTTTTACAGCTTATGGAAGAGAATCTATTATCTCCTGGGGGCAAAATTGCTCTAACATATTACAGACTAGAAGCAGAATTTTACGAACAGGAAGTTAAGCGTACTGGCAATAAATGGAATATACCTACAGCTAGTAGTTATTGGCGTAAAGCCAATGAACCTGAGCAAGCATTAAAAATTACTAACTTAGACTTAGGAAGAATTAGAGAAAATAAGCTGAAGTCAGCTATTTTAGTCACTAGAGGTGCAGCCTTCAGAGATATGGACAACTTAGCTGATGCCGAAAATTGTGCAAGAAATGCTATGGAGTCTCAGCCTGATGCTCATCAACCTTACACCTTAATGGGTGCTATATGTTATGACAGATATGATTATGAGCATGGTGATTATTGGTTTGAACAAGCAATAGCAAGAGGTGCTGACACTGAAGATATAGATGCTGAGAAAAAAAGAGTGATCACGAGTACAAAAGATGAGAACAAACGACATGAAGCCGCAGAATATTTATTGAAAAAAGATGCACAACGCTACTCTTGGGCAGAATCTTATCTCAGAAAGTCGCAAGAAAATAGTAGATAAATTTAACACATGACCAGATTTATTCATGACCAATTTGCAAAAGACTATCTCAAACAAATACTAACTTCTTATGGCGAAGTCCAAGCTGCACGACGAGTCGCAGGGGAAGTCAGAGAAATCGATGTTTATTTCATCCCCAACTCACAACCAAACACTATTCCCAAAACTTTCGGATTATTACCCCAATTTACTACCACACCTGTATTATTTGAACCATTTCGCAACGCTGCATCCATTACAGAAATTTGCGATTGTCTTTTAAAATTATTAGAGGTAAGAGGCGATTTACAACGACAAGCAAATTGCAATAAGACGCGTCTGCTTGAATCTGAGTTACCAAAACTATGGATTCTCACCCCTGCAGCATCAGCACCAGTCCTATCAGGATTTGGTGCTAACTTCAACATTTATTATCATTAACATCAGAAGATTTTACCCCTTTACTTTTACAATTGTCTCGTGAAGAATTAATTACTAGATTTCGCTAATAATCCTGATCAAAATTTAAATGATGGAGAGTTAAACTTATTATCATAATTGCAGCGATCGCCTCCATATACTCATCATTAAAACCTACCTTATTGTAATCATTGAATGAAATTGTTGAAGAAGGTACTAGTGAGTATATTCTTGATTATTTGTGTTTAATCCATGACTAATATTATATGAATTTTATTACAGTTTTAGGACTAGCAGCCGCTACATTAACCACGCTCGCTTTCTTGCCACAAGTGTTTCAAACATGGCGCACAAAATCAGCAAAAGATGTTTCTTATCTCATGCTGATTACGTTTATGAGTGGTCTATTTTTGTGGTTGATATATGGCATTTATCTCCAAGCTTGGCCCATCATTTTTGCTAACGGTACAACTTTGGCTCTAAACTTTGTAATTCTATGGCTTAAAATTAAATATAGATAAATATGCCTTGATTAAATACCTGTGACATCTTCTTTATTTACTGCTGAACGCCTGTTATTTACTCCTGCTACGCCAGAAACCAACGCCATACCGCTGATATTTGCTTTCCCTAACGAGTATACAGTAGGTATCACTAGCTTGGGCTATCAGGTAGTCTGGGCAACTTTGGCAATGCGTAGTGATGTGCAGGTAAGTCGTCTATTTACTGATACTTACGAACCACTTCCCAGACAACCAGAAATTTTGGGATTTTCTATTTCTTGGGAATTGGACTATGTGAATATTTTAAATCTGTTGGAGTCTTTAGAAATTCCGATTAGGTCAATTAATCGTGATGATTCTCACCCCCTTGTTTTTGGTGGTGGGCCGGTTCTTACAGCTAACCCCGAACCTTTTGCTGATTTTTTTGATGTCATTTTATTAGGGGATGGGGAAAATCTATTAGGGAATTTCATAGAAGCCTATAAAGAAGTAAGAAATGCTTCTAGACAAACTCAACTGCAAGCACTTGCACAAGTTCCAGGAATTTATGTGCCGAGTTTGTATACAGCTGAGTATCAAAGTTTAGATGGGGAAATTAGTTCTATTCAACCAATTTCTTCAGAAATTCCTGGGGTGATTCAGAAGCAAACTTATCGAGGGAACACTCTATCAGCCTCAACTGTAGTCACGGAAAAGGCGGCTTGGGAAAATATTTTTATGGTGGAGGTGGTGCGGAGTTGTCCAGAAATGTGCCGCTTTTGTTTAGCTAGTTATCTCACATTACCTTTTAGGACTGCGAGTTTGGAGGGTTCTTTAATTCCCGCTATTGAAAAAGGTTTACAAGTTACAAATAGGTTGGGTTTATTAGGTGCTTCTGTAACACAGCATCCCGAATTTGAAACTCTACTAGATTATATTAGTCAGCCAAAATATGAGGATGTGCGGCTGAGTATAGCTTCAGTGCGGACTAATACCGTAACAGAACAATTAGCCAAAACTTTGGCGAAACGAGACACGCGATCGCTTACCATAGCTGTAGAGAGTGGTTCGGAAAAATTACGCCAAATCATCAACAAAAAGCTGCATAACGACGAAATCATTCAAGCAGCCATCAATGCGAAAACTGGCGGTTTGACAGGCTTAAAACTCTACGGAATGGTAGGGATTCCTGGGGAAGAACCGGAAGATTTAGACGCAACAGTAGCGATGATGCAGAGTATTAAAAAAGCCGCGCCAGGACTGCGTCTCACCTTTGGTTGCAGCACCTTTGTACCCAAATCTCATACACCATTTCAATGGTTTGGGGTGAATCGTCAAGCAGAGAAGCGGTTGCAGTGGCTGCAGAAGCAACTCAAACCCCAAGGGATAGATTTTCGCCCAGAAAGCTATAATTGGTCGATTATACAGGCTTTGATATCGAGAGGCGATCGCAGAATTTCTCAACTGCTCGAACTTACCCGCAACTTTGGCGACTCCTTGGGAAGTTACAAGCGTGCTTTTAAACAACTCAAAGGCCAAATTCCTGGTCTAGATTACTACGTCCACAATAATTGGTCACACGATCAGATATTACCCTGGAGTCACTTGCAAGGGCCACTGCCACAGTCTACACTACTAAAACATTTGGCTGAAGCTACCAGTCATTTCCCCAGGCAACTACAGCCATTAAATTTATAGTTAACAAGTGAATGCAAAACACAGCCGAATTTTATTGTGCTTACTGCGGTGAACCCAACTTAACCTTTATTGACTTAAGTGCTGGAGGACAGCAATCTTACGTTGAAGATTGTCAAGTCTGTTGTCGTCCTAACATTTTATACATCCGAGTGGATGAAGACACCCTAGAAATTGAAATTGATACCGAGTACGAAGGCTAGATTTTAGGTTTCCCTTTCCATGCTGCACTTTCAACATTCCTCAGTCATTAACGCACCAGTGGAAGTGGTCTGGCAATTCCACGAAAGACCAGATATCCTACAGCTACTAACTCCACCTTGGCAACCTGTGCAAGTAGTTCGCCGCGAGGGAGGACTAGCAGTAGGTGCAATTACTGAGTTTCGCTTGTTTTTAGGACTTTTACCATTAACTTGGTTAGCACGCCACACTGAATGCGAGAAAAATCGCTACTTTACCGATATCCAGATATCCGGCCCTTTTGAATCTTGGATACATCGTCATCAATTTGAAGCAGAAGGTAATAAAACCAAGCTGACTGATGATATCTCCTACATTATGCCTGGAGGGGAAACTGTAGAATTTGTTAGCGGTTGGTTAGTGCAAGCGCAGTTAGAAGCGATGTTTCGTTACCGTCATTTTGTGACTAAGCGCGAGTGTGAATCGAAGTAAGAAAACTGAGGCAAAATCAAGCCAAATTTCGGATGTGATAGTTCTCAATTTTTGATTGGGAACAATATTCGTATGAAAATTGAGCAGGGATTGCATTATGCCTCAAATTCAAATTCTCACTCCCGAACAAGAAGCTTTTATCCCTGAATATCAGGAAAAATGGAAACCCATTTATCTATCGACTCAACCTATTGACCAAATTAGAGCTGAAGCATCTGTGAAAGCAGTCTATACGGTTATGGGTCAAAGAGAACCAAAGGTGATTTTCTCTACTAGTCCATATGCTGCACTACAACAACTTCAGGAAATAGCACAAAGTAATACAAGTCACTCTTCACAACCTAGTCAAAGAGATCCTTTCTTATTTATCAAAGCTGTTTGGGAAACCTTCAAGTTGATTAATCAACAACGTCAAGCAGCTTCCCAAGCAATACAGAAATTACATGAGCAGCTTTCTAGCGCAGCACATAAACATTTAATACAAGAAATCGAGCGTCAAGTCCCTAATGATTTAACAACGCAAGATATTGTCGAAAATTCTTTTGTGAATTCATTACCACTATTTGATTCCCTTGGTAAACGGCTAGACAGTCAAGGAAATTCAACCGTTTCCGCAGCCATGCAAGATAAACAACCAGAGGAATGGCAAGAGTCATTTCAAATGACAGCTACTAATGTTGATGCTCAATTATCTTGGCTACCCGCCAAAAAAATGTTCTTTCGCGGATGGTTGAAGCAGATGTTACAAGGCACGTTAACCGCTAAAGTACACGGTGTTGATCATCCCCAATTTCAAGGTGCTATATTCAACACCTTAGCACCATCAGAACAAAAGATCATGTTTGAGCATTCACCCATAATTGTTACAGACTTAATAATTAACTGTATTTGGTTAGATTTTGCTTTCTCTGTGTTGAATTATCCTCATGATGTGAGGAAATGGACAGCATTGCAAAATCTGGTGCAAAATTGCGGTTGGATTTTGATAGTAAATGACACTTGTATTGTTTGCGATCGCCCAATGCAAATTCTACTAGATGAAAATCATCAATTGCACGCTGAAAATCAACCTGCGGTGCAATTTCGAGATGGTTTTAGTATCTATGCACAACACGGTACAATACAAAAAAATTAATTTTTTACCCTCTATCAACTCTAGCAGCATGAGATAACCAAATTTGACGGAAATCTGCTTGTAGAGGTATTTCTTTAAGAAACTTCTGCACAGATTCTAGTTCCCATGCTAGGGGTGAAGTAGGTAATATTTCATGTGCGACTATGGCATAACGTAAAATAGCTTCTATTAATGCTGCTGCCTCAATTACAGGTTGTGAATCTATCCATGCAGGGAAAATCCGCACTTCAAAAGTATGTTTTTCTGTAATCTGATAAATGAGATTTTTCAGGTTAAAATCGCAGTATTTGGTTAACTGCAATTTCATCAAATACTCTCTAGCCTCAGCCCAAGACAATTCACAAAAATCAGGCTCATTAACTAACATCAATAAATCTTCATCCCATTTTCCCAAACGTCTACATTTGGGGTTAGTACCAACAAGATATTTAATGTTTTCCCCGTGAGTCCATAAAAGATTAACTAAGTTAGCGAAAACCCTGGTAGAACATAAAGGTGTAGCATCAAAGTGGAGATGAGTTGCACCCTCAAGGGGAATGCTAAAATCTAGAGAACGTGCTGATGCTAGAAGACTTTCTAGACGTTGGAAATGATTAGTATCAATGGGTGGGGTAATGAGTTCACAAGGACGTTCTCTTTCTCCTGGTAAGGGTGCAGCGATCGCGATCGGATTGCCGATATGATCAGCCACACGTACCATTCCTCCTTCCCCGGCTTCTAAATCGGTAGCAAATAAACTCGCAATTGGCTGGAGAACTTCATCTAAGGGAGCAGCCGCATCAGCATTACAGATAATTAAATGTAGTAATCTCATATCATCGCTGACAATGCGATACCATCCCAACTGGGGTGCTTGAGTTCTATCTAAGTCATCTTGTAAGGTTAAATCATCTACACATCCTGCTATCAAATTTCCCTGCTGATCAATTACTTCAAACCCCAAAGTGAGATTATGAAATAGAGGAGTCCCTGGTACATGACTCGGTTCTGACTGGGGATGAAAGATGCGACGCACTGAACCTTGATGTTGTTGGGATATTATTTTTGCTAAATCCTGTCGGCTAAATCCCTTCGGTGCAATTAACTCAATTTCAAAGCCAATTTTCCAATTTAATTCAGACATAATTTTGCATAAAATCAGGGTGCATTCAGCACCCCATATTGATTTAAAAATATCAAGTTGGATAATTTATCTATTGCGAGAACGCGCGTATCTTAAGGCTTGGTCAATCACTTCGTCATTGCCCAAAATTAAATTTCGTTCGATGCGAACTTTAGCATCTGTAGGCGATCGCTCACCCCAAAATCTTGCCAGTGCCTCCGCATCATTATAGTTATATGTAGAATCTTGGTAAAATTTGTAGGGACTGGAATCACCTGCACGGGCTGGTTTGACGGCTCGGAGTGCTTGCAACCTAGCATCTACAAGGAACTGTTCTAGAATCGCAATGTTTTCTCCTCCCCAAATAATTTTTCTGACCATTCTAGCTTTTGCATTGTCTACAGTCACACCCCAGAAACTTGCTAAAACACGCGCGTCCCAATAGTCGTATTTACTAGTTAAAAAAGCTCGCAGTTCGTTATCTTTATAGTTTTTAGCTGCTGATTTTGTAGTGTGGTTCAGCAGTTGATAATTGGAGTTTAAATTTATCTCTTGAGCAAAAACTGTATTAATGGCAGTACCAAAAGAGCCGACAAATACCCCTAATAATAATAAGAAAATCCGCAGATTATATTTCATCGTCGTTACCTAGGAACGTAAATGTTAATCACCATCAAAGGGTAAAAACTATATCTACACACAAGCTGTAAGTAGTTTTGCAATCTTATCGTTTGATGTTATTAATTTATACTCTTTGCAGGTGAAACGTTCCTGAAAAATCACGGGAAATTGTCAGTGGTTTCGATGTATATCGGCAATAGCTCAAACTAATTCAATTTGAGATTTTTCCTGTAGGAGTGTTACTGTTTCTTGGAGAGGTGGACGTACACACAAATAAATCAGCGCACCGAAGAGGGGAATTACTGCAAATAACCAGAACAAATACTGATTTTGCCAATTGCGCCGTGTCATATCATCTTTGAGAAGTGCAGGAAATAATAGACAAAGTAGACAAAAATCTAGACTCATCACATGGATGAAGCGGCTAGTTTGCCACTGTTGGATGAAGTTACTCCCATCACCCATACTGAAACCATAGGCTACGAGAATTGCTGCTGCTACGGTGAGAAAAATACCAGTCACACGAGAATCTAACCGCTTAATCAAAGCGTCTTTCTGTCCGGTAAATTGAGGATGAGGTTCTCGTAACGCTAAATAAGGTAAAAGCGCGAATGCACCCACAGCAAAAGAAGCAGCCGCAAACGGCCAAGCGGCGATTTTTTGCCCTCTCCCGTCAACCAATAAAACTGCACTGTAAACCATAGGCCAAATGCCCATGAGGTAAAATAAAGCGATGACTAAGGGATTTATGCCTTGCCACTGACCGACACACAAGTTTTTGATTAACTCTAAATTATCGGGACGGTCTGGAGGCACAAACACAAAAGCATAAACAATAAACCCTAACCACAGCACCCCAAAGGCAATTTTTCTGACCATGATTTAATGTAATTAACTGAAAGCTTCCGAGAGGTAATCAGCCGCAGCCGCCACAACTGCGATCGCATTTTCGTAATCTAGGCGTGTAGGGCCTAAAACTCCCACACTCCCTAACGGAACTGCACCACGGCGATAGGTGGAAGAAATCAAACTACAGTTACGAATTGGTTCTAGTGGGTTTTCTGTGCCAATTCGTACCGTTACCTTCGGTTTGGTGGTTTCGTCTACCTCTGGCTCTTCAAAGATTAAAGGCCACAGCTGTTCCTGTTCTTCTTCCAGGAGATGGAGAATTGTCTGCACTTGCTGGAGTTGGGAAAATTCTGGCTGACGCAAAACTTCCGCCACGCCTCGCACCATGATATGGGTAGCTGTTGGTGCAACAGTCCGCCGCGCCAATTCAGCAACGGAATTTTTCAGGAATTCCCCATACAGTTGAAATTCTCGATCTAACTTACTCCAGTCCAAATTGCTGATTTCTAGTAGACTTTGCCCCCGCAAATGGCTATTGAGGAAGTTAGAAACAATCTGTAATTCCCGATCAATTACTTCTGCGTCGGGTTGTGTTTCTGTTCGGGTTGGGGGTAAATCCATCAACTTGGAATGGGTTTCATAACCATCCGTTACCAAAATCAACATGATGCGTCCCGTTTCTATCTGCATTAATTGCAGATGTCTGACAATTGCTGTATTGGTTTGTGGCATGGTAATCAAACTAATACACCCACTCAAGCTAGCTAAAATCTGCGCTGCTCCTTGCAAAAGGATTTCCATACTCCAATCTTCCCATTGGAGACGCTGTTGTAAAGCCAGCTCGACATTCTTGGCTAGAGAATCGGCTCGTGTAGCATCTTGCAAAGAGGGTGTAATGAACTGGTCAACATAAATGCGATAACCTGAGTCAGAAGGAACTCTCCCGGCGGAGGTATGTGGCTGGTAGAGTAACCCAGATTTTTCTAGCATACCCATTACATTCCGAATGGTAGCTGAACTCACGCCCAGATCATACTCATCGACTAAAGCTTTTGAACCTACTGGTTCTGCTGTAGCTATGTAATGACGTACTGTTGCCCAAAGTATATGCTGTTGTCGATTTGTCAACTGGACTTGCATAAGATATGTTTGACGGGAAGCAAATTTTAATCAAGCTTTAAAAAACTTTTTGAATTGAATGTCAAAAATTGAATATTGACTAATTAAATTAGCAAAATATTTAGTTCTATTTTAACGGCTAAGATGAAAGAATTGACCTGCTATTTGGCATAGCACATTTTGACGTAAAAAACCTTTAATTCTAACTATTATTTGTCTTTTTCAGTATTATTCTATAGATTAATCAGGCAAATTGTATTTTGGAATACGTATTTCTTGGGACATTAAAAATGGAGCATTGGGAATAGGGCATTGGGAATGGGTGAGACCGCCTCTCAATGCCTATACCCCTTTCTACCTAATATTGAGGAATAGAACGGTCAACAAGGAGAGAATAAGCATCAATCCCACCGACAATATTTTTCACGTTTGTAAAGCCTTGAGCCATTAACCACTGACACATTTGAGCCGAACGCATACCGTGATGGCACAGTACCAGGGTTTCTGCATCAGGATTCAACAGAGTAGGAATTTGCTCTGACCACTGAGTAAATTCGCTTAGTGGTAGGTTCATAAAACCGTTAATTTTTGCTAATGCTAGTTCTTGGGGTTCACGTACATCAATTAACTGAATATTTGCATCATTAGTAACTAGACGCTGCGCGAGTTCTTCTACACTAATTGGAGTTATGGGTTGACCAGAAATATTCCCTGTCATGTCGTTTTTGTAAACAATCCTATATTATTCATGTTGACAGAAATTTGGGTATTGGGGACTGGGAACTGGGAGATGGGAATTTGGAATTAAATCCCCATCCAAAATCTAAAATCCAATTGTGCTAGATAGGTCTATTGTGAATACACAACGCTCATTCTCTGGTTTTATCGTAGCTGGCGCGATCGCACTAGTAATTGCAGCGATCGCAGCTGGTTACTGGTTTTTTACAAAAAGTCCAGTCAGCCTGATTGCTTCTACCTCCCAATCTGGTGCGGCGATATTTGTGTCTAAGCTTGCGCCAGTTACGGTGTCTTTACTAGTCAATCCCGACCGTTTACAGGCTTTAGAAAGTGCAGGGGAATTATCTAAACTCAAAACCAGTTTATTAGCCGAGAGTGGTCTAGATTATGGGCAAGATATTCAACCCTGGTTAGGAAATGAAATTACGCTGGCTGTCACCACTCAAGATATTGACCGCGATGTCGAAAATGGCAAGCAGGCGGGATACTTGATGGCTCTAGCTACCCAGAAACCAGAAAAAAGTAGTGAGTTGGTGGAGTTGCTATTCTCCAAACGAGTCTTAGCAGGAGCAACCCTCGCTACAGAGGAATATAATGGTGCAAAGTTGATTTATGACGATGCACAACCCAAGCTAGAACCATTAGCGGGTGCAGTGGTAGATAACTTTGTGTTATTTGCCAATGATGTTAGAGTGCTGCGGGATGCGATTAATAACGTCCAAGCACCTGACTTGAATTTGACTAGTTCTCCCCAATACCAAAAAGCTATCGAACAGTTGCCAAAGGGTGCTGTGGCAGTGACTTTCTTTAATCTCCCCACTTTGGCACAATGGCAGGGGTTAGAACTCCCTGAACCAATTTATGATACTCAAATTATTGCTCTGACATTCAACCCCAAGGGACTGTTAGCAGAAACTAGCTTTCTAACTACATCAGAAATTACGCCAGCATCCCCACCATTGTCTCAACCTGTAGAGGCATTAAAATACATTCCCGCATCAGCAGGTGTCGTAGTTTCTGGCTCTCATTTGAATAATTTGGGTGACAGCGATTTAGGCAAACTGTGGCGACAGGCTAAAACAGCTATTTCTGGCTCAGAAACAGATATAATTTCCCGCTTAGAACAACCTCTGCTAGCTATCCAAAAAGCTTGGGGTCTTAACTTAGGAGAGGATGTATTTAGCTGGGTACAAGGGGAATATGCACTCGGACTCATACCCCGTGCTGGCAAAACTGCTCCTAGCTGGATTTTTGTAGTGGAAAAACAAGACAGTGTTTCAGAAGGGATTGCGCGTTTAGATGCGATCGCCTCCGCGCAAGGACTCAATACTAATTCTCTGAGTTTGGATCAGCAAAAAGTCGCAGCTTGGACGGAATTAATCGCCAATACTACAAAGTCTGAGGCTCAAGAACGACCATCATTCACAGTGAAAGCTAACGTGAAAGGTATACATACAACTTTAGAAAAGTATGAAGTATTTACCTCTGATTTAGAAACAATTAATGAACTTTTGACTAATCAGGATCGTTCTTTCCTAAAAAACCGTAATTTTCAAAATAGTATTGCGGTAATTCCTGAACCAAATCAAGGTTACGTATATCTCGACTGGGATAAAAGCCACAATTTGTTAGAGCGACAGTTACCTATTCTTAAACTCTTAGAAGTGGTTGGTAAACCATTTTTTAATCAACTGCGATCGCTTACGTTTAGCAGTTATGGTGATGAGGGGGGAACGCTTAAAGGAGCAGTATTCTTGAAACTTAATGACTGAATAATATTCAGCAAATAACTGCAAAGTTAGCAGGTATATTCCTTAATTTTGCTTCATAATTAATGCTTACTAAAATTTCAATTGTGGCACATGAAAATGTGTCACAATTTTGCGTTACTTCACCGAAAATTCTTAACTAGAATATGTATATATCTTTATTCTTATAAAAGCATATTTCGCAGGTTAATATGAAAACTCATCGCCCAGGGCTGTATTCTGGTGGTGCATGGCTGTCAGCTTTATTAGCTGCTGTAATTGCTACCCCTGTAATTGCACAAACGTCATCAAATTTCGGGACATTAACATTGTCACCGGGTTTTAGTCCTGCACAGGGAAAAATGAACGGTTATACTGGCGGTTCTTACTCTTTATCAGCTATTAGTAACCGCGATCGCGATCGCAATCTCTGTGTGGGGTTTGCTGATCCTAACCCAGATTACATCATGGTTTTAGAAAAAGACTTTTCCCGTTTGCAAGTGCTGGTCAACAGTAGAGGTAGCGACACGACCTTAGTAATTAAAGGCCCAGACAGCACAATTCGTTGCGGCGATGATAATGGTAAAAGTAAAGACGCAAGTATTGATGACGAAAAATGGGAACGTGGCACTTATAGAGTTTGGGTAGGTGGTTTCAAACCAGGAGTTAGGTACAATTACACTCTGACAGTGCAGGAAAAATAGGTGTTGAGGAAGTTGTGTCATAGCGATCGCCTGCCCCATATATCCCAGAAGCGATCGCTTGACCAAGACGGTACTGCTACTGACAGTAATCATGATTATTGGTTTCTAAACCATACTTACTGTTAATAACTGTTCTGACATATCAAAGTTAGAAGTGACATTCTGCACATCATCTAGACTTTCTAGGGTATCAATTAACTTGAGGAGCGATCGTGCTTGGTCTGCTTCTGTCACCTCTATATTATTGCTGGGAATCCAACGTAATTCTACCTCAGTGACTTTAAAGCCTTGCTCTTTGAGGGTGTGGTTGAGAAGTTCTAAGCTTGCTACTTCCGTAAAGACCTCAGCTGTCTCTTCCTCGGTCATTTCGTAAGACTCTGCACCACCTTCTAAGGATGCTTCTAGCAGTCGGTCTTCATCCACGACACCTTGGACTATACACACACCCTTTTGGTCAAACATCCAGCTAACACAGCCAGTTTCACCCAAGTTTCCCCCATTTTTACTAAAAGCTACCCGCAAGTCAGCCGCCGTGCGATTGCGATTATCAGTCAAAGCTTCAATTAAAATTGCTACACCACCAGGGCCATAACCTTCGTAGCGAATCTCCTCTAGGGTATGGTTATCACCGCTAAATGTACCTGCACCTTTAGCGATCGCTCTTTCAATATTGTCATTTGGAATACCCGCAATTTTAGCTTTTTCAATAGCTGTACGTAGTTGAAAATTTCCTGCTGGGTCTGGTATGCCGTTCCTCGCAGCTACAATAATGGCTCTAGATAACTGTGTAAAAGTTTTCCCCTTTTTGGCATCAACTACTGCCTTTTGGCGTTTAATATTTGCCCATTTACTATGACCTGCCATAAGCTGAAATTATTTTTGCACTCTCCAATAAACTAGGATATACATAGCTTCTGCCCAGATGCAAAGGCATGGTTAAGAACTGGCGATTGGGTAAAAAGATTAGCCTTCAGGGTCTTGGGTTGTGTCCCCATATAGGCATAGTCTGTCTGTAGAGAATTACAAATTACTCCTATGCGGTTTTTGTCCCCACTTGGCACAGCCAAAGTCAAAAAAAGCAGGTTGCAGTATAACCTATGTCGTTTTTTGCTGTTACTGCTAGTAGGTATATTAACTGTTACCGGATGTCAGGCTTTGCGGTCTGGAGTAGAAGCGGGGAAAGTGACACATATTACTTTTTGGCATGGGGTAAATCCGCCGCCGAATAGGGATGTGTTGCAAAAGCTGGTAGATAAATTTAATCAAACACACCCAGATATTCAGGTAGAGTCGCTGTATGTGGGACAGCAAGACCAACAAATGCCAAAAATTTTGGCTGCTGTCGTCGGTAATGCACCACCTGACTTATTGTGGTTTAATCCCACGATCACAGGGCAATTAGTAGAATTGGGTGCGTTAATTCCTGTGGATGAGATGCTGTCTCAATCACCAGTTAAGAAGGAAATTGACCCCACTCTCTATTCATCTATGGAATATCAAGGTCAACTTTGGTCAGTTCCCTTTGCGACGAATAATGTCGGCATATTCTACCGTCCGAGTTTATTTCAAGCCGCAGGTATCAAAGCCATACCCCGCACTTGGGAGGAGTTTCGTCAAGTGGCTAAAAAATTAACTCGTGATATCAACGGTGATGGACAAATCGATCAGTATGGCATGTTTTTGCCATTGGGGAAGGGGGAATTTACAGTTTTTACTTGGCTACCGTTTATGTGGAGTAGTGGTGGCGAATTGGTGAATGGTGATGCACAAAATGCCGCAGGTGTGATGTTGCGTGATAATCAAGGCGCGATCGCTGCTTTACAATTTTGGCGTAATCTCGTCCAAGATGGTTCGACAATGCTATCTGGCCCGGAACGGGGTTATGAGACAGACCCCCTAATTTCGGGACAAGTAGCAATGCAAATTAACGGCCCTTGGAATTTAGGACAATTACAAACAACTAATGTAGATTTTGGTGTGTTTCCACTACCTGCAAATCAAAGTCCAGCAACCAGTATTGGCGGCGAAAATTTATTCTTTTTTAAAACAACGCCGACACGCCAACAGGCTGCGTTTAAGTTTGCTGAATATACGATGAGTGAAGAGTTTCAAACAGAATTAGCTTTGGCAGCAGGTTATTTACCAATTAATTTAAAGTCTCGTACTAATACCAAGTTTCAAGAATTTGTGCAGAGATTACCACAGGTAAAGATATTTTTAGAACAAGCTCAATATGGTCGTAGTCGTCCTATTTTTCCTGGGTATAATCGCATTTCAGATAGTCTAGGTAGAGCAGTTGAAGCCGTTATGCTGGGTAAGAGTTCTCCCGAAGCCGCATTACAGGCCAGCCAACAACGTTTGGATTTAATTTTTAAGTGAAATTATTGATCATATTGCTACTGTCATTAATGACAGTAGTAAACAGGCGATCGCTCTATATAAAATTAATTTATTATTATGTCATAATTACGGGTATATGACAATTAAATACGTGTAATATTTTACTAAAATTGACAAATAATACTTAGTATTCTTCATTATTTGTAGTTAGGGTTTTATGATTGACTTGGTGCGAAACAACTAACCCGATGGCAGAAGATAACGAACAAATATCAGTATCAATTCCCAAAACCCAGAATTTTCCGTCTAGCTTGGCTATAGTGTCTGTCATTTCCTTGGCATTGCTTAATGTAAATCACACTCAACCAACAGTACCAATTTTAGGGTTTCATGGTCTTGTTGATATGAAAAATACTACTCTAGCTCTCAAGACAAATGAGATGCAGTATTCCCAACAAGAAATAGAAAAACTTTTAAATTATTTGATTATTAATGATTACTGGTTTCTATCGACTCAAGATTTATATGATTTTTTCTTAACTAAATCTCAAGCAATTCCATCCGCACATCGTCAACAAAAGCCCATTATGATCTCTTTTGATGATGGTTATAAGTCAGTGCATACAAAATTGCTACCTATCTTATTAAAGTTAGAAAAGAAGTATAAAAAAAAAGTAAAAGTTGTTTTATTTATCAATCCTGGTAATTTAGCTAAATCAGGAGTTAACAGTAAAACACACCTTGGATGTCAGGAGTTAAGAGAAGGGTTAGAAAAAGGTTTTTATGATATTCAATCTCATGGTTTAAAGCATCGAGATTTAACTCAACTATCACGGCGTGAGCTACTTCGAGAACTTGTACAGTCTAGGACTATATTAAGAAATTGCACAAAAGGTTTAGATCCTAAACAGCAAGTAGCATCTCATTTTGCTTATCCCTATGGTGCTACTAATAAACAGGTTGCATCATATGTTTCGCGATATTATCTCACGGGATATTTATATAATGACCAACTGTTAAATCATACTTGCGTAAATAACTATTATCAAATTCCTCGATTGATGGTCAATCGACAAAAATCACCACAAGAACTTATACAAATGGCTGAGAAACAGCATCCATCTCACAAGCAGCAAGGGAAGGAAAAGCCGAATGATCAATGCTGAGTTAAAAATGAATTCACTCCATGTATATACATTGACTCATCTACTCTGAAAAGTTTCTCTCTTCCATGTATATACATCACTACAAGAGCCTATAGCTCAGAATTTTCTCCTTCCTGAACGTCTACAAAACCTTGGCGAGCAAAGATTTCAATGGCTTCAGAACGTGTTAAGTCATGTTTAGCTGCTAATTCTGCTAACTTTTCCCAAGCTGTATCTGTCAATCTAATCGACCTGAGTTGCTTAGGCTCATTAGTGTAGTCCATCTGAAACTTACCTGAAGAGTTGCGTTTGCGTCTCGGTGATTTCTGTTTAGTCCCGGAATACTGGCTGATAGACCCATGATGGGTGAGATTGACAGTCATCAAATTGACGAGGTTTTCGACGAGGCGATCGCGCTCCATTGGTAAAATATCCTGACCATGCAGCATATTTTGAATAATTGTGTAATGAATCAACGTCCCGATAAAAATACGTGCAGCTACTAGCGGGTCAGGTAATTGTAATTCTGGATGATCCGTAAAATACTGAGTAACCAAATCTATGCCAGGCTTATCTATATTGCTCACAAAGATTTTGGCTAGTGTAGGAAACCTCTCAGACTCGCCGATAATTAATCTCACTAAGCTTAATAACTCTTGTTCTTGATGAACTTGATCCAAAATATTGTTTGCTATGCGACGCAAAACTATCGGTGGTTCTCCTTGCAAAAATTTGGGATCTAATATTGCAAGACATTTTTCTTGTGCTAGACGTGCAATTAAAGCGGTAAATAGTCCTTCTTTGTCTTGAAAGTAGCTATATACGGTTGTTTTAGAAACACCTGCTGCGGCTGTCACTCTATCCATTGAGGTAGCAGCATAGCCGTGTGTCAAAAACTCTTGCATCGCGCCAGCAAGGATCGCGTCTACTTTGTCTTCTATCTGGATCTTCTTTTTCTTCATGGGATTGGGGACTGGGAAAAATACTAGCCTCTGGTCTTTGGTCTTTGATTTTTTCAGAGGAATATTGACATTATTGTAATGCACAGTTTAGTTTAGTTATAGACAACTAAACTAAATAGTTTATTTAGCACACGAAAGAAAAAAGAGGGCTTATGGTGCGTGATATAGCAGCTAAAAGTTCCGCATTTTTCAAGCCTAGCTCTCGCCCATTAATCATACTGGCAGCAGCTACAGGTTTTGCGATCGCTGGACTCAATGGTTACAGGTTTTGGCAAAGTCAAGTACAGTCATCTAGTGCCAGCGCAATTACCCAAGTCAGTCCACCGAAGATAACAACAGTCACAGCTTTAGGCAGATTAGAGCCAAAAGGAACAGTAATTACAGTCTCTGCACCTTCATCTAGTGAAGGAAGTCGGGTAGAGACGCTATTAGTCCAAGAAGGGGACAGGGTAAAAACTGGACAGATAATAGCAATTTTAGATAGTCGCGATCGCCTACAAGCTGCTTACCAGGAAGCCCAAGCTGCCGTGAAAGTTGCCCAGGTTAACCTAGCAAAAGTGCAAGCAGGGGCAAAATCTGGCGAAATTGCAGCGCAAAGAGCCGAAATAGCTCGCTTAGAAGCCCAGAAAGTAGGGAATGACAGAGAACAAGAGCAAACAGTAGCTAGGTTAGAAGCCCAATGGCAAGGTGAAACCACAGCCCAACAAGCCACAATCAAAAGATTAGCAGCAGAGCTAAAAAACGCTCAAATCGAATTTCAACGCTACCAGCAACTTTATACCGATGGAGCAATTTCCCAATCTGACTTTGACAGCAAAAGGCTGAATGTCGATACCATCACCCAACAATTGGATGAAGCCAAAGCCAACCTGCAAAGAATTGATACCACCGGACGCAGGCAAATCAGCGAAGCTAAAACCGCCCTAGCAAGAATTAACGCCACAGGCGGTCAGCAGGTGAGTGCAGCCACAGCCACCTTAGACAAAATAGCCGAAGTACGGCCTGTAGATGTAGCCGCCTCCCAAGCAGAATTAAACCGGGCGATCGCGTCCGCCAAACAAGCCCAAGCCAATCTAGCCCAAGCCTATGTCAAATCGCCCCAAGACGGTGTGATATTTGACATTCATACCCGTGCAGGTGAAGTAGTATCAAACGACGGCATCGTAGAAATTGGGCAAACTAACCAGATGTATGCGGTAGTAGAAGTTTACCAAAGCGATATCAACAAAGTCCAATCGGGACAAAAGGTGCAGATATCAAGTAATTCACTCAAAGGGCAATTACAGGGAACAGTAGATTGGATTGGCTGGAAAGTGCAACGACAAAACATCATTAACACTGACCCCAGTGAAAATATTGATTCCAGAGTGGTAGAAGTTCATGTGCAACTAGATAAACCCTCAACCGAGAAAGCCGCCAAATTTACTAACTTGCAAATCAAGGCAGTAATCGAGTTGTAAAGCAAAACAATTTTAGATTTTGGATTTCATCACTTCCCAGTCCCCATAATTATGTTTCAACAAATACAACGTCGTACACCCCTCGGATGGTTACAACTTAGCCATAATAAAAATCGCTTACTTGTGGCTTTAGCGGGTATTGCTTTTGCTGATGTGTTGATTTTTATGCAGCTTGGCTTTCAAAATGCCTTGTATGACAGTAACACTCGCCTCAATCGTACCTTTTTGGGAGACATCATATTAATCAGTCCCCAAAGCCGCAATATGCAGAATTTAGCGACATTCTCTCGGCGGCGACTCTTACAAGCGGCGGATGTACCTGGTGTAAAGTCAGCGGAAGGTGTATATATTGGTACGATTACTTGGAAAAATCCTCAAACTCGCAGTAAAACTACAGTACAAGCAATTGGTTTTAATCCTGAACAACCAGCCTTGGATATACCAGAGGTTAACAGTCAGCTAGATAAAATTAAGCTACCAGACACCTTTGTTTTCGACCGCACTGCTAGAGGAGAATACCAACAAGTTTTTCAGCAAATTGATGCCGGAAAAGCTGTCACCACAGAAGTAGATAAACGTACCATTACTATTGGGGGATTATTCAAATTAGGAGCATCCTTTGGTGCAGATGGTACTTTAATTTCCAGCGATGAAAACTTTTTGCGATTATTCCCTAGAAGACAGGCTGGAAGTATTAGTTTAGGACTGGTTAATATTCAACCAGGGTATGACGCTCAACAAGTAGCTGCCAGTTTAAAAGCTTACTTAAAAAGTGAAGATGTCAAAGTCTTAACTCGTGCAGAATATATCAAGATGGAGGAAGATTACTGGAAAACAGAAAGCCCTATTGGTTTCATTTTTGGTTTAGGTGTATCAATGGGTTTCATCGTCGGGGTGATTATTGTTTATCAAGTTCTTTCAACAGATGTTAATGCCCACATTAAAGAATACGCCACATTTAAAGCAATGGGTTACGGTAATTCTTATCTATTGGGTGTAGTTTTTGAAGAGGCAATTATATTAGCATCCTTGGGTTTTATCCCCGGATTTATTGTGCCTTTAGGACTGTATCAGTTAGCTGCTAATGCTACAAACTTGCCGATATATATGACCGCTGTGAGAGCAATATTAGTTTTATTATTAACCTTCATCATGTGTGCGATTTCAGGAACGATCGCTACTCAGAAATTACAATCTGCTGACCCAGCGGATATGTTTTAAAAAATTCAAAATTCAAGATGTAAGCCATGAATTCTGAGCCTGTGATTACTATTGAAAATTTGGATCATTACTTTGGTAGTGGTCAACTCCGTAAACAGGTTTTATTTAATATTAACCTGGAAATTAATGCGGGTGAAATTGTGATTATGACAGGGCCTTCGGGTTCTGGGAAAACTACCTTGCTGACCTTAGTGGGTGGTTTGCGTTCTGCTCAGTCGGGTAGTTTGCTAATCTTAGGGCAAGAACTATGTAACGCCAGTAGTGGAAAGTTAACCCAAGCACGACGCAACAATGGTTATATTTTCCAAGCACATAACCTGCATGGTAGCTTGACAGCAATTCAAAATGTCCGTATGGGTTTAGAAGTTCAAGGAAAGATGTCACCCCAAGAAATGCTGACGAGATCGCAACAAATGTTAGAAGCAGTGGGATTAGGCAATAGACTGCATTATTACCCAGATAATTTATCAGGAGGTCAAAAACAACGGGTAGCGATCGCGCGTGCTTTGGTCAACCAGCCGAAAATTGTCCTAGCTGATGAACCAACAGCAGCACTAGATAAACAATCCGGTCGCGATGTTGTGGAACTGATGCAAAAACTAGCCAAAGAGCAAAACTGTACCATTCTACTAGTTACCCACGACAACCGTATTTTAGATATAGCCGACAGAATCGTTTATATGGAAGATGGTCATCTCGTCTCAGTTGGGGAGAGGGGACAGAAAGTAGGAGTGTAAGGGAGACAAACTATTGACTGTTGATTACTGACCAATAATTTTTTCCCGAATCATAGTAGCTGTAGCTGGAGCAAGTAAAACGCCATTGCGATAATGTCCAGTTGCCAATAGAACATTACTTAAGCCGGGTAATTCACCGATTACTGGTGCGGGGCGACCTTCGGGACGGGGGCGTAGCCCAGACCAAGTGCGGACAATCTTAGCTGTAGCTAACTCTGGACACAAGGCGATCGCTTGTTGCTTGACTGACTCTAATAATTCTTGATTAGCAGTAATCTCACCAGTATTTATGGGAAACTCTACTGTTGCACCTATCCAATAATCTCCGCCACCAATGGGGACGATATGCACGTCATTACCGTTAATGGCTGGCTGAAAGTCAGGATTCCCTAAAGGATGTCCTAAAGATACTTGTAGGGCTTGTCCCAGCACTGGACGAATATCTATTTTTTGATTTAACTGCGCTGTCAAAGCAGTAGAACCCAAGCCAGCCGAGATAATAATCCAATCGGCGGCGAAATTACCTGCTGTCGTTTCCACAGAGTTACATTTACTATTTTCTGGTGTGGAAATACTGGAAACATCCATCCCAAAATGAAAGGTTACACCTTTTTGTTGTGCTGCCTCAACTAAAGCCAAAGTCAACGCTGTGGGGTCAAGTTGGCGGTCTTGAGGAGAATAGACAGCACCAATTACTAGAGGACTATTGACTTGGGGACAAATATCTTTGAGTTTCGCCTTATCCCAAATTTCCAATTCCCAACCTTGGGAGTGACGAATTTCCGCTAAATTTTCCCAGCCTGCTAAATCTTCCGCTTCTAAACACAGACTAAGAATTCCTTGACGGTTAAAAGGGATGGTATGCCCTGTTAATGCTTCTAATTCTGGAATCAGAGTTTCATAACGTTGGATGCTAGTTTGTCGCAGCTTCCAAGCTTTACCCTTAATTTTATGGCTAATTATCCCCACCAAAACACCCAATGCCGCACCAGTAGAAGCTTGTGCGGGGGGCTGTTTGTCAAATACCGTAATTTTGAGTCCTGGGACTTGACTAAGTTCATAGGCGATCGCCGCCCCGACTACACCACAACCAATAATTGCTATATTCATACATTTTTGCCTCAGAATAAGGGAATGGGGAATAGGGCATTAGGCATGAGCAGCATCAAACAGTAAAATATTCGTTTTTTTGCCTTTTGCCTTTTACCTTTTACCTATTCCCTGTTCCCTGTTCTAGCTAGCTTCTGATTCGCTGCTGGTTGCAGGCAGTAGTTGTAGGAATTTATCAACATCAGCAAAAGCAGCTTGATAGTTACTTAAGGCTAGTTGAGTATTACCAGTACTAGCTGCCTGATCGATTTTTACCAGATGGGTCAGCAAATCTTTGTTGATTTGCCGGGCTGTGGATTGTTCTTTGGGTAGTAGGTTGGGTGTGATGTAAGTCATACTTAGCCTAGCTTCTGCCATTGGCCCGTGGATGAAATTACCCACATCAATCCATTCACGTTTTTGAATCAGGGTTTTCAGTTCGTCTGCGCGATCGCGCACAGCTTGAATCTCAGGGGAGTGTACCTGAATTTTCTCAAGTTGAGCAGATGTGTAAGTTGGAGGTACAACTGCGGTAGTAGGACTGCCGCAACTAACTAGAAATGTTGCTACAAGTACGATGAGTAATGAAATGATTGAGCGTTGACGCGCCATACACTGAAATTGGTTGGTTTCTTTTTGCCGATTCACAGTGTAATTTTATATCGCTGAGGTAATTTATCGTTCCTACCTGCAAATGATTTTGTAGAAATTTTTTGATATATCTCTTGGTGTTTCTCACAAAAAGCTCAATATGAGCTATTTTTAGAAAAATTTTAAGTACAATTACTTAATTAGAGGTTAAAGGCTAGAGGCTGGATAATTAAATGAACACCCAGTTCCTCTTCTCTTTCAGAGACGCTAACGCGAACGGGGTAACGCTCCTAACGTCGCTCACGCTGCGCTATCGTCAGTCGCACCCCTCCGGGGAAGCAAGCTATATGGGGGAAACCCCCTTCCCTGCGGAACGCTCCGCGAACGCGTAGCGTCTCGTAGAGAAGACCGTGCTGACTCGCCAGTCCCCACTCCCTACTCATCACCTCTAAGTCAGTCCAAATCAAGGAGTGTTTTTAGTGAATGCAGCTGAACAGGCAACTAACCTTGAACTCGCTAGCAAGATTGCTACAGCAGTTAACTTGTTCAAATTCGAGTTTCCTGATGCCAAATCAGATTTAAAACCCTGGACAAATGATCCAGATACCAGAGAATTAGTTGATCCAGATTCTATAGATATTGGTTTTCATTTTCCTGGGGTAAGTAAATCTTGGCGTAGTCGCAGCATTTTAATTCAAATCCGTTTTCACCAAGACCCAATTACGAAATCACGACGAGCTATTGGCTTAGAAGTGGCAGGGTTTGACCATCGCGGCGAAGTTTGGCGTTTGTCTACAGTAGAAACCTGGAATTTTGTCGGTGAATCTCTCCCTGCGCCCGAAGTCGCGGAAAAGCTAAAACAAGTTTGTCGGCAGATTTTAGAGGTGTTTAACAAAGAGAGTAATTAGTCATTAGTCATTGCTCAACAGTCATCAGTTTACCTTTGCGTTCTTCGCTGTTCTATTTCCCATCGCCTATTCCCTAAACCTTGCAATTTTCATCAATACAATAAGCTGATTGATATGTACTAGCACGTTTACCAAACAGACTATAGCGATGGTCACGAATTTGTTCGTAGAAGCGTAGATGCGAAGCGACTTGTCGTAAAACATCGCCTGTCCATTTTCCTCCCGGTAAAGCTTGATACGCCTCTAAAAAAATACTACCAAGCGGCAACAGGCGACCAATTTCTTCAGCTGCATTACTGCCTTGCCAACGTCTATCAGGTACATTTGCATCAATTAAAATTACCCCCTGTTGGCAATCTTGCTGTGTAATATTCCATTGAGCCAGGGTTTGCTCATCCTGCATGGGAACGTAACGAAAAATTTTACCTTGGTCTAGAACCTCTAGTAACTGTACCAGTGTAACGCAGAGATTACAGTTACCATCGTAAATAATACAATAATTCATCAGCAATAACCATTATCTATGTTAACAACTATATACAAAATATCTTAATATGTGATTAATTACTGAACCTCATTCTAATTAAGTATTATTGTTTGATAAATGCTCAATAAATACACGTTTTAATAGATGCCTGTTAATCTGTTTAAAACACAGAGTACATTTTTACGCTGAAACCTAAAATCTTGTGGGTGAGAATGATGTCGGAAAAGAAAATCCTGAGTGTCGATATAGCTCAAGAAGATCCTTATGGGGAAGTTCTGCCGCGATCGCCAGTGATTTCTAGTTACCATAATAAGTGGGAAGGTTTGCGTTTTGATGTTCACCAACAGCCGAGCCACGAAACCCCAGAACACTTCATTCAACAACACCTGATTAGTATCAGTCTCAACCCACAACTTGTGAAAGCAGAGCGATTTTTTAACGGACATTTTCAAGAAGAAAATATCATCAATGGAGACGTAGCTATTATCCCTGCTAATATCAATCACATATCACGCTGGCAATCAGACACGGAATTTATTACTGTCAGTATAGAACCAGCTTTCTTGAAAAGAGTGGCAATAGACACAGGAGATTGGCAAGAATTTGAAATCAAACCACGTTTTGCAGCTCCAGATCCATTAATTCACCACATCGGTTTAGTACTCAAATCAGAACTAGAATCTAATGGTGATGGTAATCGTGTTTATATTGAATCTCTCACAAATACCCTGTGTGTTCACCTGCTCAAAAATTATTGCGTAGCTAGTAATACCAATCTCTATTATTCAAAGGATAGAGGCCTTTCCCATTGGAAACTCAAACAAGCAATTGCCTACATTAATGACAATCTCGATCAAGATTTAACCTTGGCAGAAATTGCAGCGGTTGTGGATATGAGTATGTACCATTTTTCACGCCTATTCAAACAGTCAACAGGCTTTGCACCACATCAATATGTGATGAATTGCAGAATTGAGCGAGCCAAAAAACTTTTGATTCAGACTAACCAATCGATAGAAAAAATCTGTGAACAAATAGGCTTTCAAAGTCAAAGTCACTTCACTAATGTCTTTCGCAAAATCATGGGTATCACACCTAGAGCATACAGAGAACAAGTCAAAATTTAAACTTTTGATAGTTGACAGTTAACTGCTGACTGTTGACTAATGACTAATGACTCTGAACTCTTAACCTATGAAATACAAACTTTTAGGCAAAAGTGGACTGCGGGTTTCTGAACTGTGTTTGGGAACTATGACCTTTGGTGAAGACTGGGGTTGGGGTGCGTCCAAAGATGAAAGCCAGAAAATCTTTGATACGTTTGTAGAAGCTGGTGGTAATTTTATCGATACTGCCAATGGTTATACCGATGGTAGTAGTGAAAAAATTGTTGGCGAACTAATCGCCAAAGACCGAGAACGCTTTGTACTAGCGACAAAATACTCTTTTCCCCTGCGCATGGGTGAACACAAAGGTGACCCTAATGGTAGCGGAAACCATCGCAAAAATTTGATGCAATCTTTAGAAGGTAGCCTGAAACGCCTGAATACTGACTATATCGACTTATTTTGGTTGCATGCTTGGGACTTTACCACCCCCATCGAAGAAGTGATGCGATCGCTTGATGATATGGTACGTCAAGGTAAAATACTTTACATTGGTATTTCTGATACTCCAGCTTGGATTGTTTCCCAAGCCAATACTATTGCTCAATATCAAGGCTGGACGCAGTTTGTGGCTCTGCAAGTTGAGTATAGTTTGATTCAGCGCACCCCAGAGAGAGAGTTGTTACCTATGGCTAAAGCTTTGGATTTAGCTGTGACACCTTGGTCGCCTTTGGGGGGTGGGGTACTAACAGGTAAATATAATAAACCTCTGCAACCAGGGGAAGAACAAGGAAGACTAGCAAATGCAGCATTAGGTAATATTTCTGACAGAAGTTTAGCGATCGCGGAAGTAGTTGGTCAAGTCGCCGCAGAAATTGGCTGTACATCCTCACAGGTAGCTTTAGCTTGGTTACGCGCTCAAAGCAGTGTAATTATCCCCATTATTGGTTCTCGCAAACTCACTCAGTTGCAAGATAACTTAGCCTCTGTTGATATCACTTTATCACCAGAACATCTGCAACGCCTGAATGCGGCTAGTCAAATTGAGCTAGGCTTTCCTCATGATTTCTTGCAAAATGATGCCATTCGCGATCGCCTATTTGGTGGTACATTTAGCATCATAGATAACCATCACAGTTAAATTTATCGCAAAAACGGCATTGCATTAGCATATTTAGCTATTTTGGGCATCTATCGTCAGTTTTCTTGCTTCCATAGCCGCTATCTATCGTCAGGAAGTTTCGGACAACACACTATTCGCAATAGTATCTGTAGAGTGAATTCTGACAAGCCATTAGATAGAATCATGAGTGAAAATACTCTCTCCACACGTTTGTACCCTACTCGCATTGACATTCCTGCTGAAGTCAGAGAGCAAGTTGTTAGCCTCCTCAATCAGACTTTAGCGGCTACGTTGGACTTGAAAACTCAAGCTAAACAAGCTCACTGGAATGTGAAAGGCACTGATTTCTATCAGTTACACGAATTGTTTGATGAACTTGCAGGCGAGTTGGAAGAGTTTGTTGACATGGTGGCAGAAAGAGTCACCGCTTTAGGCGGATATGCTGTTGGTACAGCTCGTTCAGCTGCTCAAAATTCTATCCTGCCAGAATATCCGTTTGATATTTTGGATGGTCAAGAACACGTAGCAGCTTTAGCAGACCGCTTTGCACCCTATGCCAAGCATATCCGAGCAGCGATCGCTAAAACTGATGATTTAGGTGATGCTGATACTGCTGACCTTTACACCGAGATTTCCCGCACCATTGACAAACGGTTATGGTTCTTAGAGGCGCATCTACAAGCATCAGCAGTCAAAGCAGGAAATGGTGCAGCTAGTGCTAAAACTCCACAAACAGCGGCAGTGAGATAAATATTTTTGGGGAATTTCTATCTTTCCAACTGAATAGTATCCTTTTGGTAAGTACGCCACTTTTGAGTGCGTACTTTTCATTTTGTATGGACATATTTTACTATTTAGATAGTTCAAATTTAGACAAAAGTTTTAGTAATTCAATTACTTAAATATTAGGTTAAACGCACTAAAAGATTTTCATTTTTGCACTTTGATTAGGCATACAAAGCGAGGTAAATTTATGTCTCCTAATACCATTAACTACCTAATTCATGATCGCAGCGATCGCGGTCGCAGTCAAACTGGTTGGCTCGATAGTTACCACACATTTTCTTTCAGCAGTTTCTACGATCCCAATCGGATGGGATTTCGTTCTTTAAGAGTGATTAACGATGACCGCATTGCACCCGGTGCCGGATTTCCTACCCACGGCCATCGGGACATGGAAATTTTGACCTATGTGTTATCAGGTGCGGTAGAACATAAAGATAGTTTGGGTACAGGGTCAGTCATTCGACCTGGAGATGTCCAAATTATGAGTGCTGGTACTGGTATTCAACACAGTGAATTCAATCACTCCCAAACAGAACCACTCCACTTATTGCAAATCTGGATTTTACCTGATCAACAAGGACTAACACCCAGATATGAGCAAAAAGCCTTTTCCCCAGAAGAAAAACGCGGTCAAATCCGCCTAGTTGCTGCTAAAGATGGACGCGATGGTGCTGTTACTATTCACCAAGATGTAGATATCTACGCATCTGTTTTAGAACCTGGTGATGTAGTTACTTATCATCTCAAAGCCAGTCGTCATGCGTGGTTACAAATTGCTCAAGGTGTTGCTACTTTGCATGGGGAAGAATTGCGAGCCGGTGACGGTGTGCAAATCAACGGCGAAGAACAGTTAGAAATTGGTACTGACATTGGTACAGAATTTTTGCTGTTCGATCTAGCTTAGTGAGGAATTAATTGCACGCAAGTTGATGATTGATAGCATCTAAATAACCTTCAGGAGTCAAAATATGATAAATATTTTGACTCCTAATTTTTAGCTAATACCCCTACACCCCTTTCAAGTCAGAGAGGCCGGGGGTGAGGTCAAAAAGCACTCATCAAACTCACACTAAATTACTAGGAGACGCAATGATTCGTGTCTCTACACTATAATTTTGGACTATTAACTCGTAGCTGCAACCAACTTTTTCTTCATGGGACGTTTACGATCTGATTTTTTCTTCAGTCCTACAGCTTGAGCTTCATCGCTATCTGAACCGTATTGTCCGCGCACTACTTCTTTCAGTGCTAACACCGCATTATGAAATTCCCACTCAGCTAATCGAGCCGCATCAGCAGCAGCACGGTATAAAGTTAGTCTTTCTGTTTCGGTTTGTTGAGAATTTAACATACTCTGATAAGCTTGCTGTAATTTAACAGCAGAAGCATCATTACGGCTAGTTTCATAATTGTTGATAGTTTGCAAACCGTGGAGTGAATCAATGTCTTGGCTGAGAGTTTGAGGAGACAGACGGCGATTTGTATTTTGGATAGTCATTGGTATATCCGTGGTGAACTCTATATTTAGAGTGTCAATTGCAACCACAATTTGCATGAGTAAAAGCACGTAAAAATAAAGTTATTCAAGAAAAGAGAGAATATTTAATTTATTGTCAGGCGATACATTATCAATGTCAGACGATACATTATCAATGTCAGACGATACATTAACAATGCAAGGCGATACATTAACAATGCAAGGCGATACATTACCAATGTCAGGCAATACATTACCAATGTCAGGCAATACATTAACAATGTGAAGCAATACATTGCCAATGTCAGGCAATACATTTGTAATGTAACAGTGAAAGAAAGCGATCGCACTCTAGAATAGACCTACCTTTTCACGGGATCTGGAAAACCCCTCTCCAAACTTCTCCCCTGCAACTGTAGAGACGTTGCATGCAACGTCTCTACATTTTCCCCTTCCTTACTAGGGAAGGGGGTTAGGGGGTTAGGGGGTTAGGTTTCACGTTAACTTTTCAAAATAACGTGAAAGTTAGGTCTAATAAACAAGCGATCGCTCCTGTGCAATGAAATAAGTCTTTAATCTGCGTCGTTAAGCTCGACTAAAATTTTATCAAGTCTATCGTTAGCTTCCTTGGCAAGTTTAGTGCATCGCACACTAGCAACTATTCCTCCGGTGGTGGTAACAGTTCCCTCTGAAGTTTTGCCCGAAAGCAGTAACCCAGCACCCACTAAACTCACTAAGAAAGACATACCAGTAGCAAATAGAGTTAAGTTAAAACTATAACGGGCTTGGCGCAGACGTTCCATAAAAACTTCCTGGTTAAAATTGGATTCAGAGTTAGAAGATACCGTCAACTTAGTCATTAATTTATCCATCACTCAACTGCTTAAAGTCTCGCAGTTGAGCAATTAGAGTTCAGCCAAAGACTGGCTTTGTCACAGCATGACTTTTGCATGAGTTTGGCTTTTATCATAAAATTTGGGGTGGCTTATCCGAATGAAGTTATGCCACAAAATTCGCTCATAGCTTGTGCAGCAGGTATCGAAAAAGCAAGAACTGCTCTAAATCGTAAAGGTTGGAGTCAACAGCAGTTAGCCAGAGAATTACAGATAAGCCGTCAACCTGTTGATAATTTTTTTATTGGTAAAGCTGTAAGAAATGATATTTTCCGTAATATTTGCCTAAAGTTACAACTTAACTTGGAGGAGGTCACTGGTAGAGTTCAGCAAGAAGAACAAACAGTCAACACTTCTATTGATGAACTGGTGCAACAGGTACGGGAAAAGATTAAACCTTATATCCAAGAGCTTTGCGGTAAAATGCGAGTGCTGGATATGAGTCAGCCTATTGAGTCAAATGACATTTACACTGATGTCAATATTCTGGAAGAAATTACGGCACTCCAAGCGCGTGAAAAAATAGCTCAACTGTTAGAAAACTCTAATTGGGAAAATTTTGAGCGTATTGGGTTGGGTCGGGTTGTACAAGAGCGAGTGTCAGGATTGGAAGCTGTTAAGCAATACTCCAAACTGATGATTTTAGGAAAGCCGGGAGCGGGTAAAACTACCTTTTTAAAGCGAATAGCAATGCAATGTAACTTAGGGTGCTTTTTAGGCGATCGCGTTCCCATTTTCATCACCCTCAAAGCATTTGCGGAAGAACCTCAGCAACCAAGTTTACTGCACTACATAAATGAACAATTTGCTCTCAATGATATTTCAGCCCAGGAGATAACTAAAACAGTATTGCGTCAGAGTCGAGCAATAATGTTGCTTGATGGGTTAGATGAAGTTAAGCAAGCAGACAACGATAGAGTTATCAGAGAAATTGAAAAGTTTTCTACTCAGTATTATGGCAACTGTTTTTTGATCACTTGCCGGATTGCTGCCAATGAATATAAGTTTAAAAATTTTACTGAGGTCGAAGTTGCCGACTTTGATGAAAAACAGATTACCGAGTTTGCTAATAAATGGTTTCAGACTAAAAAAGACCCCATAAAAGCCCAAAAGTTTATTGAAAAGCTGGAACAAAATCTGCCGATTAAAGAATTAGCTACCAATCCCTTACTCTTGACATTGCTATGTTTGCTGTTTGGGGAATCAACAGATTTTCCTTCCAGCCGTTCTGAGCTTTATCAAGAAGGCGTAGATGTATTACTGAAAAAATGGGATGGTACGCGCAGTATTGACCGCAATCAGGTATATCACAAACTTTCTCTCAAACGTAAACAAGACCTCCTGAGTAAGATTGCCTTAGAAACCTTTGAGAAAGGAAATTACTTTTTCAAGGAAAAGGATGCAGAAGAATACATTAGTAATTACATTCAAAATTTACCAGATACCCAAAACGACCCAGAAGCATTGCTGTTAGAAAGTAAAGCAGTATTAAAATCCATTGAGGCACAGCATGGGCTACTAGTAGAACGGGCAAGGAGAATTTATTCATTTTCTCATTTAACGTTTCATGAGTTTTTCACCGCTAGAAATATTGCTTTAAGCCGTAATCCGCAGCAGGCTTTTCAACAGTTAGTTAGTCATATCACTGACAAGCGTTGGCGAGAAGTTTTCTTGTTGACTGTGGGAATGTTGGGTGATGCTGATGAATTGTTGCAATTAATGAAACATCGCATTGATAACCTAGTAGCAACTGATGATCAATTACAAAAGTTTCTAACTTGGGTTGAAGAAAAATCTTGTTCTGTAAAAACCAGTTATAAATCTTCTGCTATCAGAGCTTTCTACCTCTCCCTATCCCGCTCCCTCTACCTCGACCTATCCCGCTCCCTCTCCCTCTCCCTCTCTCTTTCCCGCTCCTTCGACCTCTACCTCGACTTCTACCTCTACCTCGACCTATCCCGCTCCCGCTCTCTCGACCTATCCCGCTCCCTCGGCCTATCCCGCTTCCTCGACCTATTCCGCTCCCTCGACCTCTACCTCGACTGCTCCCTCGACCTCTACCTCGAATTAAAGCCATTATTACAACAACTCAAAGACCAATTGCTCAACGTTTATGATCCAGACGCACCAGAAGCATTCAAGTATTGGTGGAAAGAAAATGGTCAAGCTTGGACTGAACAACTCAGAGCATTCATGATTGAGCATCGCAATATTGGTCATGATTGGCAATTCAGCAAAGAACAAAAAGAATTATTGCAGCAATATTACGACGCAAACAAACTACTAATCGATTGCCTCAACAGCGAGTGCTACGTAAGCCGTGATGTGCGACAGCACATTGAAGATACCTTACTGTTACCAGTTAAAACTATCCCATCCTGAAAAATTGTTCATCAAGTTAACTGACCCTGCGGGAAGTCCTAAGCGTTTAGTCTTCGTCACTTTGGTGATGAGAGCAGGGAGCGAGTCTTGATCTTCGCATGAGTACATAGCAAAATACTGCGGTTTATAGCTGAGTTTAATACAGACCTAACCCCCAGCCCCTTCCCTTGTAGGGAAGGGGAGTAAGTTTTAAAGCCTCTCTCCTTGTAGGCTACAGTGTACACATATCTTTGTGCTAAGTTCAGAATGTGGCTTGATCCCCCTAAATCCCCCTTAAAAAGCAGGGTGGTTTCATACAACCAGAGAAAAATAAACTTAGCTTTCAAAGCCTCTCTCCCCGTGGCTACGGTGTACACACAAGTCTAATTACCTAGCCCGACAACGTTTTGATCCCCCCCAACCCCCCTTACAAAAGGGGGGAATAGAATCAAAGTCCCCCTTTTTAAGGGGGATTTAGGGGGATCAAACCAAATTTTGCGCCTAGCACAAAGATGTGTGTACACTGTAGCTCCCCGTGGGGGAGAGGTTTGGAGAGGGGTCAAAATCTCGGTTACAAAAAGAAAAATCAAAACTTATAGATTTTTCTTTTTTTGTATGAAACCCCCTTCCCTACAAGGGAAGGGCAGGCTCATGGGTTGAGGTTTCTGGGGCTTTGATGTTAGCAACAATAGTTTTCAAACATCCTCCCACACCCCTACACCCCTACACCCCTAAAAAGCATATCGCTAGCGATGAGTAACCATCCTGTTATTAAACTCAATCAGGTTAGTAAGGTTTACAGCAATGGTACAGTTGCCCTCCAAGAACTGAATTTAGTGATTCCAGAATCACAGTTTGTCAGTTTGGTAGGTGCTTCTGGTTGCGGTAAGAGTACAGTGTTACGGTTAATAGCTGGACTAGGAAGTGTCAGTTCAGGAACTATTGATTGGGGAATAACCACCGCACAGCGCAAGCTAGCGTTTGTTTTTCAAGATGCAGCCCTCATGCCTTGGGCAACGGTGAGAGAGAATGTTTATTTACCATTGAAATTGGTGGGAATGTCACCGCAGCATTCTCATATCTTGGTACAGCAGGCGTTAAAACTTGTAGGGTTAGAAAAATTTGTGAATAGTTATCCCCGTGAGTTATCGGGGGGAATGAAAATGCGTGTCTCCATTGCTAGGGCTTTGGTGACTCAGCCCAATATTTTATTAATGGATGAACCTTTTGGGGCTTTAGATGAAATCACTCGCAGTAAACTGAACAGCGATTTAGTGGATTTGTGGCTGCAACATCGCTGGACAGTGGTTTTCGTCACCCATAATATTTATGAAGCGGTATATTTATCACATCGGGTGTTAGTCATGGGGACAAGTCCCGGACGTGTGGTAGCAGATATTAATATTGATGTCCCCTTTCCTCGTGGTGAAGATTTTCGCACCTCATCGTTATATAACGAATATTGCCGAGAAGTGTCGCAGCATTTAGCAACCGCTATGAGATGTGGGGATATGGTAGGATTTTGAACCGCTAATAAACATCAAGAAGCATCATGAAGATGTTGTTTGCTCGTTCTCCTGAATCAAAAAAGAAATCTCAAAAATTTATTTCGGTGGAAGTTGTAGCCCCGATAGTAGTGGGCATTTTCGCACTTGTTTTATGGGATATATTTGTGCGGGTGACACAACTGCCACCCTATATTTTACCTAGTCCTTTATTAGTCTTACAAACTTTAATTACTGATTGGAGTGAACTATTTCCTTCACTATTAATTACCCTGCAAATTACAGTTATCGCTTTTATAGCTGCGGCGATTTCTGGGTTATTAATTGCGATTTTGTTTACCCAGAGTAAATGGATTGAACGCAGCTTATTTCCCTATGCAGTTATTTTACAAACAACACCGATAGTAGCGATCGCACCACTGATTATTCTCTGGTTAAAAAACAATACCTTTGCTGCTCTCGTTGTCTGCGCCTGGATAGTCGCCTTCTTCCCCGTTGTCTCTAATACTACCCTAGGCTTAAAAAGCGTAGACCCTAACTTACTCAATCTCTTTCAACTCTACAAAGCTTCCCGATGGCAAACCCTCATCTATCTGCGCTTACCCAGTGCTATGCCTTATTTTTTAGGCGGATTAAAAATTAGTGGTGGTTTAGCATTAATTGGGGCTGTTGTCGCCGAGTTTGTCGCGGGTACTGGCGGAGAAAAATCTGGCATCGCCTACCGCATCTTAATCTCCAGCTACAATCTACAAATACCCCGGATGTTTGCCGCCTTATTACTCACCACAGGTTTAGGTGTACTGATTTTCGCTGCCCTAAGTGCCTTATCTGACTTTATATTAAGTAAGTGGCACGATAGCTCCATCAACCATGATTAAAACGCAGGGGAACGCGAAGGAAAACGGAAAGTTATGCGGAGTCTCTGCGTATCTATGCGTTAGAAAAAGGATATAAGCTAATGGCAATCGATACTCTCATTAACACCCTCGAAAACATAGAAACTATTACAGACACCCACCAAGTAGCAAAATTATCCCAAGACTACCATACATTTAGCCCAGTCTTAGTCCCCAAGCTTGCAGGTAAAGTTGGGGATATTGTAGTCCGTCCCGCTAACGAACAAGAAGTCATAAAAGTAGCTGCTGCTTGTGCGAAATACCGTATACCTATCACAGTCAGAGGTGCGGGAACTGGAAATTATGGTCAATGCGTACCCATGCACGGTGGCGTAATTTTAGACATGACCAAAATGCAAGATATCCTCTGGGTAAAACCGGGAGTAGCACGGGTAGAAGCAGGGGTGAAATTGGCAGCTTTAGATAAAAAAGCGCGAGAAATTGGCTGGGAAATGCGGATGTCTCCTTCTACCTACCGTACAGCCACTATTGCGGGATTTGTGGCTGGCGGGAGTGGGGGTATTGGCTCAATTCAGTATGGATTATTAGGCGATCGCGGTAATCTATTAGCATTAAAAGTTGTCACCGTAGAAGATGAACCTCGTGTGATTGAGTTGCGTGGTGACGATGTACAGAAGGTAAACCATGCTTGGGGTATTAACGGCATTATTACAGAAGTGGAAATTCCCTTGGGGCCTGCTTATCCTTGGGCTGAGGTCATTGTCACCTTTGCAGATTTTATGACAGCCGCTAAGTTTGGGCAAAGCCTAGCTAACGCCGATGGGATGATGAAAAAGTTAATTAGCATCTTTGCGTCGCCCATTCCCCAATACTTTCATCCCCTCCAGCCATATATCCCTGAAGGTACTCACCCAGCATTTCTGCTCTTAGCTGAACCCAGTTTGGAATTATTACCAGGGTTAGTACAAAAATATGATGGACAAATTACTTACCAAAAACCAGCCCAAGAAGCAGGTAAAGGTTGGAATTTAGCTGAATTTACCTGGAATCACACCACACTACACGCCCGAAATGTAGATACCAACATTACATACTTGCAAAGTATCATCCCCCCAGAAAAAGGTCTGCAATTAGTAGAGCATTTATATCATTACTTTGGCGATGAAGTGATGATGCACTTAGAATTTATTCGGATGAATGGTGCAGTAGTTCCCGCCGCTTTACAACTAGTACGCTACACCACAGAGGCACGCCTCAATGAAATTATCCACTACCATGAAGACCAAGGCGTGTTTATTGCTAATCCCCACACTTATATTATTGAAGATGGGGGCAGAAAAGTGATTGACCCTGAACAATTAAAATTTAAAGAAATGGTTGATCCCTATGGATTAATGAACCCTGGGAAAAGCAAAGTATTACCTAGTAAGTAATAAGGAAAAAGGCAAAATATTCTGTCTTTTGCCTTTTTTATTTTGCCTTACTTAGCCGTGCTAACAAGCTGACTCCAAGCTTTTACTACTGTCTGTACATCCTCTGGTAAATTATTGCGAGAAATATCGTTATACTGTACTGTACCTCTGCGGCTGGTGAGAGTGTAAGTAATAAAATCAGCCGCGCCTCCAGGTGCTGGATAACTTACATTCCGAAATATATTTTTTTCACGATTAATGACTCTTTGAAACTGACGTACCTGTGCTACAGTAACGCGCCGCACGCTCCTTTCGGAATCATTAGCATCACCAATTCTGACCCGAATTAATGTGCCATCATTAAGTAATACTGTTTCGTAGGTTCTGCCAGCAAAACCACCACTAGATATTTCTCTAAATACCATATTTCTATCTAAAGGTGGTGGTAACTCGCTAGCAGGAATCGGCACTGGACGTATAGTGCTAGGATTATTTTCTTTGATTCTCAATATAGAACCTGTATTGTTAGTGTGATAAACCCATTTTTGTCTTCCATGAGTCACCACAACCCGCCAACCAGGAACTAAAGCTTGAGTGCAAAGTTCATCTGGTTTTGGCAGTTCTAAACAACCATTACGCCAAGTTTGGCGACTATAATCAGTAATTTTGAGTTTGTTAATGGCAATTCCCTCTCTACGGCTGATATCTTGCAAAACTGCGTTAGCCACAGAGCGAGGTAAAGGAGCTAATTTCCCATTTTGTTTAACAACTGCCTGGGAATTTTCGGCTAAAAAATTTGCGGATAAAGCGGTAGCATTTTTTGTTAGAATGAAACCACTACTAACAGATAAAATACCAGTCAATATTACAGCAGTAAAAATTCGGGCTTGTTTAGTTTGCAGCATAAAATTATCACCTAAAAATCTGATTTAAAATCATCAGTAGGAGAAATATTAATCAACCAAGCTTGTCGAGTGAAGTAGGAGCGCAAGACCTTACATTCCTAACTTTGTACTTTTAAATAATCAGCACAAAATTTGCTTTCCCATTTAAGCTAAGTGGGTTGCTTTTTTCCTCTGTCTTATGAAGCAGATATAAAGATAGACACCAGTATATTAACTGTTTGTTCCGCAGTTTTGTATAAAAGTATGAATACAGGTAATAGTCAAGAGTAGGCGATCGCACTCCATCATCTCACGAATGCGATCGCCTGCCCAAATTAACGTACAGTTCCCCGCAAAGCCTCAGTATCAATGGGTGTGATCAGGAAAACTAACAACAGATTCCAAACAATGGCTGCAATTAAAGGCAGTTTGCGAATCAGTTTCACGAATTTTGGCAGAGAACTGCGCTCAATCTCTGTAATTTGCACGTTATAACCTGCACAGCGTTGCAAACGTGGGAAAAACTGCGGATGTTCGGTATTCAACATTACGGGAAATGCGCGTCCAGCAGTTTCATTAGTATTTTCCACAACTTGGCGATCAAATTCTGTCGCATTTAATCCCAGCGATTTGTAAAAACCAGCCCGTTCATGAACTGTCATGGTGTGGGTAGCAAATACCGACAACAAGAAAAAGCGACTCCACAGTCTAGCTTTCCAGGTTTTCCATAGTTGCGGTTGAGAACGTAACAGGGCTTTGAAAATATCTCCGTGGCGGTTTTCGTCCTGACACCAACTCTCAAAGTAACGGAAGATGGGGTAAAACTGGTTTTCCGGGTGCTTTTCTAAATGTCTGAAAATAATGATGTAACGCCAATAGCCGATTTTTTCTGATAGGTAAACGGTATATATCACCCACTCAATCGGGAAAAATGTATAGGTACGGGTTTTCGTCACCGTGGCTAAATCCAGGGAGAGTTTAAAATCGCCCATTGCTTTGTTGAGGAATCCAGCGTGGCGAGCTTCATCCCGCGCCATCAGTTGAAACATCTCCGCTAGCAGTGGACTACGGTTTTTCAGCTTGCGGGATAATTCCTTGAACAGCAAAAAGCCGGAAAACTCAGAAATACAAGAGCGTTCCAAATAATCAATAAACGACTTTCTGGCTTCACCTTCAATGTGTTCCCAAGACTTCTCAAACTCCTCATCCCGCACAAAATGGTGGCGGTTGTAGTCTGCGCGCATTTCTGCCAACATCGCCTGCAATTCTGTGTCCTGAGCAGATAAATCCAGGTTGGCAGCGGTTTCAAAATCTGTAGTATAAAACCGAGGCGTGAGTATAGTTTCTTTGCTGGGAGTTTTAATTCCTGGTTTGGGTAAGGTATTAACCATAAGTAATGCGGTAATCAAGTAAATAATTCCATAGCTATCAAGTTATGATAAGTGGAGTTCTTTAGCTAGCCCTCTTTACATTCCTTCAGCAAAGTGGGATATGCTCCTGAATAGGTTTTAGTTAAAAAGCTTTGAGAGACTGGGTTTAGATAGTTTATTAAGTTTTAAAACTGATATGCAAAAAATAAACTTAATAACTATAGAGTTATTAAACAGTGGTAATTACCATTACTCAAAGTTTGAGAGGTTTTAACATGGGTCGTCATTCCGATAATTCTCTGCGAGAATCTTCAAATCACACCATATTGCTGACATCACCTACCAATGCCATACCCAAGGATTCACGGCAACGAGTGCAGCAATTCATGCAGAACTTACAGGATGAGATTTGCAAAGGGTTAGAGCAAATTGATGGGGAAGCACGCTTTCACCAAGATTATTGGGAGAGAGCAGAAGGCGGAGAAGGACGTACCCGCGTGATTCGAGAAGGGCGAGTGTTTGAACAAGGTGGTGTGAACTTTTCCGCAGTGTGGGGAAAGAGCTTACCCGCAGCGATTTTGGCACAACGTCCAGAAGCCGCTGGACATGAATTTTTTGCCACGGGAACTTCAATGGTATTGCACCCCCGTAACCCCTACGTACCAACAGTACATCTCAACTACCGCTATTTTGAGGCTGGCCCTATTTGGTGGTTTGGTGGTGGAGCGGATTTAACGCCATACTATGCTTTTGCAGAAGATGCAGTTCACTTCCACCAAACGTTAAAAAATGCCTGTGATGTCCATAATCCAGAATATTACCCAGCTTTTAAACGCTGGTGTGATGAATACTTCTATTTACGGCATCGTCAAGAACAGCGAGGTATTGGCGGGATTTTCTTTGATTATCAAGATGCTAGCGGTAAGCTGTATGTCGGTACACAAGCAGATAGTCCAGCTGCGATTTACAGCCAAAAAGTGGGAAATGTAAAACGGAATTGGGAAGATATCTTTGCGTTTGTGCAGTCTTGTGGTCAGTCTTTTTTACCTGCTTACTTGCCGATTGTAGAACGGCGACAAGAAACAGAGTATAGCGATCGCCAGCGTAATTTCCAACTTTACCGTCGGGGTCGTTACGTCGAGTTTAATTTAGTTTACGACCGGGGAACAGTGTTTGGGTTGCAAACCAAGGGACGGACAGAATCGATTCTCATGTCTTTACCACCTCTAGCACGTTGGGAATATTGCTATGAACCAGAACCAGGAAGCCCAGAAGCAGAATTGACGGAAGTGTTTCTCCAGCCTAGGGATTGGGCGTAGAAAAGTAAAAAGTAAAAAGATTCTTTTCTTTTAACTTTTTACTTCAAACATAACCAAAGTTTTTTAATAATGAATGAGGTATTCGCTATGAGTAGCCATTTAGATTTGAATTTACGGGAAGGAACAAAACATTCCCATACTTTGGCGGAAAATACTGCGTTTATGAAATGTTTCCTGAAAGGAATTGTAGAAAAGAGCTTTTTTAGGAAATTACTGGCGGATCTTTACTTTGTTTATTGTGTATTAGAGGCAGAATTACAGCGATATCACAATCATCCTGTTGTGGGGTTGATGTACTTTCCTGAATTAAATCGTCAAGGGAATTTAGAGAAAGATTTAGCTTATTATTACGGTGAAAATTGGCGAGAGGAAATTGTCCCTTCTCCATCTGGACAAGTTTATGTGAATCGTTTGCGGGAAATTGCTAACACGCAACCTGAGCTATTAATTGCTCATGCTTACACCCGCTACATGGGAGATTTATCTGGTGGACAAGCATTGCGAAATATCGCCCGTTCCGCAATGGATTTACCCGCAGATCAAGGCACTGCAATGCACGAATTTGAACAAATTCCCACTCCAGAAGCAAGACGAGCATTTAAAGAAAAGTACCGTCAGGCGTTGAATTCTTTGGCTATAGATGAAGCCATGATTCAGAAAATTGTAGATGAAGCTAACTATGCCTTTGCTCTAAATCGCGATGTAGTTCATGAACTAGAAGCAGATGTGAAAGCTGTGGTTGGCGATCATATTTTTGACTTGATGACTCGCCAAGATAAACCGGGTAGCACAGAACATCCTCATGGACAAAGTAAGGAATTAAATTACAGCATTTAAAAGTGCTGAGTGAGAAGAATAGTTTGAATAAGTTTGTAGTAAGGACTTTAGTCCTTAGAATTTTCAGGACTAAAGTCCTTACTACGAACTTTTAATGACGAATTAAGAATTAGTGATTTTTATGAGCGTTCTGTCACAAGATGTTAGGTTTGATGCTGACTTGCTGAGAAAATATGATCAGCCTTTACCTCGATACACTAGTTATCCTCCAGCGACAGAGTTAACAGCAGATTTTCAAGAAGCTGATTTTAAAGCTGCGATCGCTGTTGGCAATTACAAAAAAACACCCTTATCTTTGTATTGCCATATTCCCTTTTGTGAAAGTGCATGTTATTTCTGTGGTTGTAATACCGTCATTACCCCGAATAAAACACTTGCTGAACCTTATTTGAATTATTTGATTCGTGATATTCAGCAAGTAGCATCTTTAATTGATCACCAGCGTACTGTTCAACAATTGCATTGGGGTGGTGGTACTCCTAACTATTTATCTTTGCGTCAGGTTGAAGCTCTTTGGTACACTCTGAATCATTGTTTTGATTTTGATGATGATGCAGAAATCTCAATTGAAGTCAATCCTCGTTTATTAAATAGAGATTACCTCTTTACTTTGAAAGATTTGGGTTTTAATCGCATTAGTTTTGGTATTCAAGATTTTAATTTCCAAGTACAGCAGGCTGTTAACCGAGTCCAGCCAGAAGAAATGCTGTTTCAAGTAATGGAATGGGTACGAGACGCTGGGTTTGCTAGTGTTAATGTAGATTTGATTTATGGCTTACCTTATCAAACTCTAGAGACTTTTAAAAGTACAATTCACAAGACAATTCAACTCAATCCAGACCGTATTGCTGTGTTTAACTTTGCTTATGTCCCTTGGTTAAAGCCAATTCAACGTTTAATTCCTCAACAGGCATTGCCATTGGCTGAAGATAAATTGGACATTTTGCAGATGTCGATTGCAGAATTAAGCAGCAATGGCTATGTTTTTATTGGCATGGATCATTTTGCTAAACCTAATGATGAATTAGCGATCGCACAACAAAATGGTCAATTACATCGCAACTTCCAAGGCTATACCACCAAACCAGAGTCTGATTTATTAGGGTTCGGCATGAGTTCAATTAGTATGCTACATGATGTATATGTACAGAATCATAAGCGATTAAAAAATTACTATCAAGCGATTAATGGTGACGAATTACCCATTGAAAAAGGAGTAAAACTGAATCAAGATGATATTATTCGGCGCACAATTATTATGGAATTAATGTGCCAATTCCAGCTTTCACCAGATAACATCGAAGAAAAATATCATCTGCATTTTGATAGTAATTTTTCCGAATATTTCCAACGAGAACAATTTCATCTGCGACTATTAGCAGCCGATGGTTTAATTAAACTTTCTCCGAATCATATTGAAGTCACACCAAGTGGACGACTACTCATCCGTAATATCGCGTCTGTATTTGATGTTTATCTACGTGAACGAGCAAGCAGCGGTTTTTCTCAAGCAATTTGAAACATTGGGCATTCATTGAAGATTTTTCTGGTTTGTATGTTTGGTTGATGGAGTGTAAGCGGATAATGTCTTTTAAACCTGCATATGAAGCGATGAATGAAACACTAGCAGAGCGTGCATCAAGAGTCCGTTGAGCTATCACTGTGTGGATTTGGCGAAAAATGCTCTTTTTTTAGCTGCTGTTGGCTTTCAATCGAACGAAACTTGGGAAATAAAGCAGGTGGCGTTGCTTGACGGAAAGCACCACAATAGTGCATTGTCATCACAGCTTTGAACGCCCAATGCTCTGTAGGCACATCAGAAAAAGGATTAGGCAAAGTCTCGGCTCGATTTTGCAAACAAGCATTAATAACTGGGTTTGATTGCGTCGGTTCAGTATTAGTAGGTTCTTGAGCTTGCCCAAGAGAAGTTGAGCCTGCGGTAGCTATTAATATGAATGTTGCTAGAGTTTTGTTAAACATGAATAGTTTTTTCTGAAGACAGAAACTGTTCTATTTTAGTTTCTCTGACTTTTCACGTTATGTGGAAAAGTTAACGCAAAACCTAATCCCCTTCCCTGGTAGGGAAGGGGGAAAATTAAAGCCTCTCTCCTTGTAGGGGTGTGTGAGCATTACAAGCTGCTGCGATCGCCTCTGTTGTGTCACAACCTGATGGACAAAAATGTGCTTACAATAAAAAAGCCGCTTAATTAGCGGCTTCTTTAAATATGGGCAGTACCAGACTCGAACTGATGACATCCTGCTTGTAAGGCAGGCGCTCTACCAACTGAGCTAACCGCCCGTTAATTTCACTAACAAATAATATAGCAAAATATTTTTAATCGCGCTAGTATTTTGAGGAAAAATTTTTTAAGTATTTTTGAGAACCTGTAAATGCCCTCTGGTCGAACGCACGATCGCATTACTTTATGGGCGTTGCCAGCAGTGGCGGGTGTGGCTTTCTGGCAAACTCGTAGTGGCAATGTTACTTTGTTGGTGGCTGGTGGATTTATGTTTGGCGGTTTGATGTTCGGCCCTGACTTGGATATCTACTCCCGTCAATACCAACGCTGGGGTTTTTTGCGCTGGATTTGGCTACCTTACCAAAAGAGTCTCCGTCATCGTTCTTTTTTATCCCACGGGCCGATTATTGGCACAACTCTCAGGGTGGTTTATCTCAGCAGCGTGATGGCTATCGTGGCAATTGTGATTGTAGTGATCGCTGAGAAGTTATGGAATATCACAGTTTCTTGGCAGGATATAGAGGGGACTGTAGGGCGATCGCTATCAACTTACGCTACAGAATGTCTGGCTTTATTCTTGGGCTTAGAACTGGGCGCAATGAGCCATTCTCTCAGCGATTGGGGCGGTTCGGCTTACAAACGGTTTCGCAAGCAAGGATTCAAGGGAATACTTCCTAGTGGCAAAATTAAGAAACGTAAAGTTACACGTCGCAGAGTAAGCAAGGGAGTAAAAGCCAATGACAAAGGACAAAAAACAAAATAATGCTGATACTTTGGCGGCGTTGCAAGAGTTAATTGATGTCGTGGCGAAATTGCGATCGCCTGATGGTGGTTGTCCTTGGGATTTGGTGCAAACTCCTGAAACACTTACACCCTACGTAATTGAGGAAGCTTACGAGGTTGTAGACGCAATTAAAAATGGTACACAAGCAGACATCGCCGAAGAATTAGGTGATTTGCTACTACAGGTGGTATTACAAGCACAGATTGCTAGTGAATCTAGTCAATTTTCTCTGCAAGAAGTAGCCCAAGGGATTAGCCAAAAGTTGATCCGCCGTCATCCTCATGTGTTTGGTGATGTGTCGGTACAGAATGCAGATGAAGTGCGGCAAAACTGGGAACAAATCAAAGCGGCGGAGAAAGGTGAAACCTCTCCAGATAGTCAAAAGTTGAGTACCAAACTCAGCCGTTACGGACGGACTCTTCCCCCACTCACAGCCGCAATGAAAATTTCCCAAAAAGCTGCGGAGGTGGGCTTTGAGTGGGAAAATATTGATGGAGTCTGGGCAAAGTTTCATGAGGAGTTAGAAGAATTTCAACAGGCTTTAGCTCAAGAAACACCAGAACGCCAACAAGCAGAATTAGGGGATTTGCTATTTGCAGTGATTCAGTTAGCCCGTTGGCATAATCTTGATCCCAGCGCAGCTTTACAAGGTACAAATCAGCGTTTCATTCAGCGTTTACAGAAGATGGAAGCAGTAGTTAAGCGTCCCCTTTCTGATTACAGTTTGGAGGAGTTAGAAAATCTTTGGCAACAAGCAAAAGCTCAATTGGCAAACGAAGGGCTTAGTGAGTAGGGAATGGGGAATGGGAAAATTTACCAATAGAGTAGCCACTGCCCATTGTGATATACGCCGTGACCTTGTAGCGTAATGCGTTCATCACCGGGGTGAACTTGAGCGATCGCCGCAATTTGATGCAGTGAATGTCCGCCATGTATGACAATCTTACCTACATTGTAAGGATGAACCGTTTTATTTCTAAAGCGTTTCATCACTTCCACATCGCCTAAATAATTTGGGTCACGACCATCAGTATATTCTTCATAAGTTAAATCCCAAATATTCAAACCCCCGCCCAAATGAGGTAGTTTTATTGGCAGAGTAAAAGAAATTGTCCGTTGAAAATCTATATTTTCTTCGTCTTGCCAATTGAGATTCTGATACTGTAAATCAAAATGAACTGATGCTGTTGATTTCGTAAAAATCGCAGGTGTTTCCCAAACATGAAATCCTGGCAGAGCAAATTCAGGGTAATAACTAACTGGTGCTTGTAATTGTTTTTCTAGAGAATTTTTAACTAACTCATAAATCTGACTAAAATGTTTTTGTAACAGAGGTTTATATTGTTTAGCTCTATTGTAATAATCACCTGCAAAGTCAGGTAAATTTAGAAAATCCAAATAGGACGCTGTTCCCAATGTGAAAAAACTAGCTGGTTCTTGTCCTCTAGTAATCCAATGTTCTTTTAAGCTTTGAATAGTTGCATAAACTTCAGCACATTGTTTTTCCGATAAGATTTGCTCTGTGAGAATTTTATGATCAAGGAATTGTTTAATAGTATTTTGTTGAGTCAGCAATGCTAATAACGAATCAGTAATTCGTCCATTGGCTCTAAGATCATAACCATCATATCCCGGCATCGGATTAGCTTCTAAACACCAATATTGATGGTCTTCAGTCACCTTAAAATCCCAACCAGCAAACTGTAACCCAAAGGCAGCAGTAGCTTGAATAATTTGTTTAGTTAGAGACTCAGGTAATTCCCAAGGAAAATATTTCGCCTCTTGATAAGAACGACGATAATCAACTTGCTGACAGTTAATAATTTCCGCGTGAACCTGATCCCCAACTACATGAGCGCGGACATCCGCACCAGCAACATATCTTTGCAGATGTACTGGCCCTTGGGATGGGTGAAAATCGAAAAATTCTTCTGCTTCAACTAAGCGACTATCGGCACGAATACCCGATGCAGGTTTAACAATGGTTTTACCCAGACTAGCAAAAGCTGCCAAAAGTTCGGGATCAGAACTAGTGAGGCCGGGGGGAACATTGAAACCCCAAGATTGCAAGGAATATTCATGCAATGGTTTAGAAGAATTATCAGTACGACCACCAGGACGATTAATCACTACGCCAGGAATATGTTCTAACCAAACACAAAGCGCAGCTAATAAACTCCGCCAACGCATAGCGGCAGCCGTGTCTGATTGCACACTGGAAAGGTCAATAATTCGGCAATAATAAGCACCATTGGGATCTAGAGTAAATTTTTTATCGCCTACACTCACCCAACTCATACCATCATCAGGAAGCGTTAACCGCCAGTCCCCTGAAACAATCACTTCGCGGAGATTAATTGCTTGTACCTCAATACCACGTTTACCAGTTTCACGGATGAAATGACGAAAAGTGCGGTCTGAGTCAATGCCAATGGCGTAAATCATGAGAATAGAACCTCCAAGAGTGCAGGAGCAAGAGCAGGCCAAACAAATTGAATTTGTTCCATTAAAGGGAAGGAATCAATACGGGCAATAGTTGCGGTTTCTAAGTTTTCGGAAATGCTCCAGGTGACAGTGGCGAATGTTAGGTCTAAATTTCTCATTAGGGAAATACTTTGTTGTTCTAGTGCTAAGTGTTCAAGGGGAACGGTGGTAGAACGCCAAGCTTTATCTTCTAAGACAACAACAATTTCATACCCAGGATCAATATCTGCCCAACGTCCCCGATAAGGCCCTTCTCCTTCAGGAATATTAGGGTAAGCGGTAGTGTTATAAGTAACTAAATCTTGGACGTACCATTGTTGATTAATTTTGGCAGTATGCGGCGGTAAAATTTGGGAAGAAAATATCTCAATATCGTTTTCTTGATAGCCTGCGCGTACTGCTGTTAACACAGAAGAATAGGAAGTTTTACCCCAAATACTATGTGTTGTGGGACGGTTAATTACTGGTGATTTATTTAGTGTGGCAGCCGCCCATAAAGTTGAGAGACATTCACCGTAGATAAATGAATCATCAAAACTGGTTCTGATGGTAGATGGTGATTGAATTCTCAGTAAAATCGGGATATCGGGAGTGACAAAAACCTGTCCATCTTCCATACCAATAGAGAATAAACGAGCTGCATCACAGACATCGAAAATATCAGCCGTGTAGCCAGCTTGCTGCACTAAATCGAGAACTTCCGTACAAAAGCGATCGCTGCGATCGCCTACAATGATTAAATCCATAGTTTTTATTGATGAGATGGGCATGGGCATGGGGCATTGGTACAGGGTAACAATCTCCTCACTTTCCCCTACACCCCTACACCCCCATACCCCTACACCCTTAAATTAGAAAATCGGGTTATTGCCTTTGAGCAAAGACTTAGAACGAATATTTTGTAATTGTGCAGGCAGAAGTAATCTATCGGCTGGCAAGATTACGGGATCTCTAGAGTTAAAATGTCCACCGCAAGGATTATCGCAAGCTTCTTTGTTATCAGAACCTTTATCAGACGCATCTTTACCTTTATCAGATGCTTCTTTCCCAGTCCCGCCATCTGTATTAAACACGGGTGATTTATGTAAATCTAACAAAGTATCGCGTCGGAAAGTATCTTGAATAAAAGGCTGTTTTTGACGAACGTTAACTTGTCCAGGTGCAGGCTGTTGGGCTTTAACTCCAGCTATTGTAGACAACATCATAGTCGGAACAGTGAGACTCAGCATCAACAAGAACCGAGCCGACAACATAGTTTTGATATTCATAATTTTGAAAACCTCATTGGTTCACAAAGTTGTTAATCAGCTTGTATTTTGTGATTTTGCAAGCTGTTACTGTCCAATAGGTTTGACTATGGTGTTTTATGCAGGGGTTACACCAATTCACAATTCAAAATTACGCCTGATGTGAATTAGAAAAACCTTCTATATCCAAAAAATAGCCTATGCTTGGAGCTAATGAGACTCGGTAGGGGCGGGTTCACCGGGATCATCGTTAATTGTTCATGATATTTGATTAACCCGCCCCTACAAATGTCCACGGAATTATAAGATTTTAATTCACATTAGACGTAAATTAAGAAATCCAGATTTCACAAGCTCCCCTACGTCCTCCGCTTCTTCGCTTTCCACGTTCCACCGTAAACGTAAAATGGGTTATTTTCACTCACATCAGTCCAACATTGAGGACAGACAAAAACCCACCCTCCACCTAATTCAAATTTCACTCTATACAAAATCGGTGCAGGGTAACTGCACCGATCGCATAATTTAACTCTATTTCTACCAGACATTACCCTCACGCCAATGCTGAAGCTTGGGGTTTGGCAAAAATCATCCGTCCGGCTGTGGTTTGTAATGCGCTGGTAACTACTACCCGCACTTCACCACCTACATAACTTCTACCTTCCTCGACGACAACCATTGTGCCATCGTCTAAGTAACCAATGCCTTGGCTGGGTTCTTTCCCTTCTTTGAGAATCTTCAAGTCAAGGTTATCCCCTGGTAGATAGGTAGGACGAACTGCATTCACAAGGTCGTTTACATTTAACACTGGCACTTTCTGCACGCTAGCTACTTTCGACAGGTTGTAGTCATTGGTGAGGAGCGTACCGTTGATTTCTTGGGCAAAACGCACTAATTTGGCATCTACTGTGGCAATATCGTCGTAATCGGATTGGTTGATAATAATTCGATCTGGATATGCTTCCTTGACACGGTTCAAAATTTCCAGTCCGCGTCTTCCGCGCACCCGTTTTTGGTCTTTACTCGCATCAGCAACTTGCTGTAATTCCTGTAAGACAAACTGGGGAACGATGATTTGTCCTTCTAGAAATCCAGTTTCTAGTAGTGTTTCAATCCGACCATCGATAATACAACTGGTGTCTAAAACTTTGGTACTAGCGGGTTTGAGTGTCCCTTCTACTACCATCGTTTCGACTGTATTAGGATTAATAAAGCGCAACAAACCCCTTCCGTGGGTGTCGGCTAAATTCATACCGGTGACTGACAGGATAATACTACCAACTACTGCTACTAGTGGTTTAATAAAACTAAAGTCGGCTGGAATTGGCAGTAAAAATAATGGAGCTAGCATTAAGTTTGCTAACAATAACCCAATCACCAAGCCAATGGCACGCGTTAGAATTACTTCTAGAGGCATTTCTCGGACTTGGGCTTCTAAACGGCGGTAGGTCGTTTGAAAACTCAGCCCGACAGCACCGCCAATGATGGCGGCAAAAACTGCAACAGTAAGGCGTAAAGCATCGAGATTCGTAACGCGATCTAACGTCCCGTTGGGTAGTAGATCGGTGCTGTAGAACCCGATGCCTGCTGCTGCCAGGATAAATGAGAGAATGATAATAGCATCAAGCATGGTTATGATGTATTCCTGCGATTGTTTTACTCAATCAAGTCAAATAATGTGAATTTACTCATTGAGAGCAAGCAATATTTAATTAGATTAGAGTGTGATGCAGGGAATGTCTGCAAATATTATAACTAAAGACCTTTCTCTTAATATTTTTCATAGTTTTGTCAAAAAACAATAAAAAGTTGTAAAGAAACTACTTATTTTCATTATTTCTAATTTTCTGTCAATAAAATTCTTTTTTCTACACAAAAATGCCACAAGTTAATGACTATAGCATTGTCAGTTCTGCTTATATACACATTCCGTTTTGCAGGCGACGGTGTTTTTATTGTGATTTCCCGGTGTTTGTGGTGGGCGATCGCTTGCGGGGAGAAAATTCTGGTAACATTTCTCGATATGTTGAAGTATTGTGTCAAGAAATCGCTACTGCACCAGTTTTTAGTCAACCACTGCAAACTATTTTCTTTGGTGGTGGAACTCCTTCGCTGTTATCCACAGAACAGTTAGCACAAATCTTAAAGATATTAGAAAGGCGGTTTGGTATTACTGCTCATGCTGAAATGTCGATGGAAGTAGACCCTGGAACATTTGATTTAGACCATATTACAGGCTATCGTGATGTGGGTGTAAATCGGGTAAGTTTGGGTGTACAAGCATTGCAAGCAGAATTACTCAAAGTAGCTGGGCGATCGCACTCGGTAGAAGATATTTTTGCAGCTGTAGAATTAATTCACCAAGCAAAAATTCCCGAATTTAGCATAGACTTGATTTCTGGACTGCCGCATCAGTCTTTAGATCAATGGCAGGATTCTCTCTCCAAAGCGGTAGCAATCGCACCCACTCATATATCTATATATGATCTCACCATCGAACCCGGAACACCCTTTGGTCGTTACTATCAACCAGGAGATACTCCCCTACCCACAGATGAAACCACTGTCAAAATGTATCAACTGGCGCAGCAAATCTTAACATCTGCGGGTTATGAGCATTACGAAATTTCCAACTATGCCAAACCAGGACATCAATGTCAACATAATCGGGTGTATTGGGAAAATCGCCCTTATTATGGCTTTGGCATGGGTGCGGCGAGTTATCTAGAAGGGAAACGCTTTACTCGTCCACGCACGACTAAGGAGTATTATCAATGGGTGGCAGCAGGTTGCGTGATTGATTGTGAAGTCACACCATCAGAAGAAATATTATTAGAAACTTTAATGTTGGGTTTACGTTTAGCTGAAGGGGTGAATCTAACCGCACTCACTCAAAAATTTGGTCAACAGCAACTAGAGGTAATTTACAAATGTCTCAACCCATACGTTGAACAAGGTCTGGTAGAAATCACCAAGGGAAGATTGCGGTTATCTGACCCCCAAGGGTTTTTATTTTCTAACGTGGTTCTGGCAGATTTGTTTAGTAATTTAAGTTAACTCGTCTTAATATCTTCTTAATCCTGCTTTGATTCCGGGTTGGTAGGTTTTCCTAGCATATGTGAATCAGAGTAGCGGTGAGTATGGAATTTATCAATGGCGATCGCCTGCTCAAACGGCGTAATTTTTTGCTGGGTGCAAGCTTCTTGACAGGTTTAACAGTCGCTAGTCAATGGCAGCCTGTGATGGCGCGAGGGAGGTTTTCTGACTATCCATTTAAGCTGGGTGTTGCTTCTGGTGATCCTTTACCCGATAGTGTGGTGTTATGGACTCGTCTTGCCTCAGAACCCCTGAATGGCGGCGGAATGCCACCTGTAAATGTACCCGTGCGTTGGCAAATTGCACGGGATGAAAACATGAGACAGGTTGTACAGCGAGGCACAGTTTTGGCAATGCCACAGCTAGGTCATTCCGTCCACGTTGATGTGCGGGGATTAGAGCCTAATCGTTGGTACTGGTATCAATTTGCAGTTGGTAGCGAAGTTAGCCCCATCGGTCGCACGCGTACAGCCCCCGCAATTTATAGTTCCATTCAACAGCTAAACTTTGCCTTTGCATCCTGCCAAGATTGGCAAAACGGCCTCTATACAGCCTACAAACACATGGCGAAAGAAGACCTAGATTTAGTTGTGCATCTAGGCGATTACATCTATGAATACGGCCCCGAAACTGGTGCGCCACGTCAGCATATCGGCCCAGAAATCATTACCCTAGCTGACTACCGCAACCGTCATGCACTTTATAAAACCGACATAGATTTACAAGCCGTTCATGCTAATTTTCCCTGGGTAGTTACTTGGGATGACCATGAAGTAGATAACAACTACGCCAACTTAATCCCCGAAGATAGCCAAACCCCAGAAGCCTTTGAACAGCGACGAGCCAATGCTTACCAAGCTTATTATGAGCATATGCCATTGCGCTTATCTTCCCTACCCAGGCAATCTAGTATGCTGCTGTATCGGCGGTTGACCTTTGGTGATTTAGCGGAGTTCAATGTCTTAGACACGCGCCAGTACCGTACAGACCAACCTTGTGATGATGGACTCAAACCTTTATGTGATGCAGCTGTAGCTCCCCAAGGGACTATGACAGGTGCAGCACAAGAGGATTGGTTACTTCAGGGACTAGATAAATCACAAGCACGCTGGAATGTAATTGCCCAGCAAACTATATTGGCTCAATTTGATTTTGATCCTCGTCCTGGAATACAAATATTTAACGTTGATCAATGGGATGGTTACGTAGCAGCCCGGAGGAGGTTGTTAAACTTCTTAGAACAGCGTAAACCTTCTAACCCAGTGGTCATAACTGGCGATATCCATTCCAGTTGGGTATTTGACTTAAAAGCTGATTTTAATAATCCCTTATCACCAACCGTAGGGACTGAGTTTGTCGGTACTTCTATTACTTCCGATTTTCCTACTAGTTTTATTGCCCCAGTACAAGCTGCACTCAGTGGTAATCCACATACAAAATTCTTTGATGGTGCTTACCGTGGTTATGTACGTTGCAAATTGACTAGAAACGAGTGGCAAAGTGATTACCGTATTGTCTCCAGCATTCTTGACCAGAATGCTACTATCAGTACCCTAGCTTCCTTTGTAGTGGAAAACGGAAAAGCTGGCGCACAAAAGGCTTAAGAATAAACTTAAAATCAAGGCCAAGGGGAAGAGCGATCGCCTTTCCCTTCTGATCTACAACAAATAAAGTGTTGTGTTATATTGGCAGTACTTGCATTAGCCAAGTATTAAACATAGTTGAGAGTAAACTGTTATCGTAATCCAAAAGCAACTAATTAATTCACAAATCAGGTCTCCTCAAGTCTTCTTGATTGACCATGAAAATAATAATCGGGGACTCATCGATACACATGAGGCTCTACAACTAGCAGAAAGCCTAGAGCTTGACCTAGTTGTAGTTTCCGAAGGTAAAGATGCCCCAGTCGCCAAGATTGTCAACTACGGTAAGCTTCAGTATCAAAAGAAAAAGCGTCAGGGACGCAGTGCTAAACCTACGGTCAAGGAAGTTCGGCTTCGTCCGAATGTAGGTGTGGCTGATTACAACTTACGCATCGAGCAAGCTGTTGGGTGGTTGAGTAAAGGCGATTCTGTCAAGTTTGTGATTCGTTTACGCGGTCGAGAACATCAATATCGTGAACAAGCTGGAGAACTGTTAGAGCGGATTGTCACTGCTCTAGGTCAAGTTGGTAAAGTCCAGTCGCTTGATAAACGTTCACTGGTTGCTCAAGTCATTCCTGCGTGATCTAGTCCTACACTGCCGCTAGTACGGTGAGTGTAGACTTCTCAGGGAATTCGGGTATCCCGTCAGATAAGAATTAAACTTTAAAGTCGGGATGCCCCACTGACTCATTTTTTATTATGATCACTGCGTTGTGTTGCGCTTCAAAGAACACCCGCACGCATATTGATACTATCGTTAATGCAGTTTTTGAGGGCATTACATAAATGCCTAGTTACCTATTTTAACATTTTTGTGGGATGGGCCGGACAGCTATTGGTGTCAATTTAAGGCAGATGCCCAAATGTCAAGAGACATAGAAGCAAATGTATGTGGTTACATTCGTAATGTATCCCTCTGCATTAACAATGTATGGCGTTACATTCGTAATGTATCCCTCTGCATTAACAATGTATGGCGTTACATTCGTAATGTATCACTCTGCATTAACAATGTATGGTGTTACATTCGTAATGTATCCTCTGCATTAACAACTTAGCCTTGACAAGATACTGGTGCAAGCAGTTTGGTAGTATGCTTTCTTGAGCATCGCCACATTAGAGACTTCCAACTAAAAAAATATACAATCGCTTTGGTAAGCAGGGGAAGCAGGGGAGGAAGAATACAATGATCATCTTTGCTCTGACCCATTGAATAATTTATTTTCTGGAAGTCCCTTAGAGTTCAATTAACTTGAAACCCCAAGGTTTGAGCGCGGCTAAAGCTATTTCTTGATCTACACCTTCATAAGCTTCCCATTCTAAAGGATGCTCTTTCGGGTGTCCGTCGCCGACATTCCCCGCAACTTTAATTATGGGACAGTTGACCAAGCGATCGCGCTCCAGTCCTTTTGGTAGAGCTAATTGGATTTTGTGACCCACAAACTTGACTGTACTAGACTCAGCTACAGATTGGCGAATTAAACAGATATCACCAGCCGTTCCCCAAGTGGTTTCGTAAATATGGAGGAACGAAATATATGTTTGTGGTTTGATGGTTCTTTTGAACACTTTCATGAGCTGTCATCCTTAAGCGAGGGGTGAGAAGTTCGTTAAAACACGATAATCCCCCACATACTAGCAGCCAGTCCTATAGCTGCGAAATGTTGCCAAAGCATATTTTTAAAAGGTTGTTTCGCAATCTTCTGCGTTAACACCATAGTTAACAACACGGAGAATATCAAAATGCTACCTTGCAAAAAGTCGATGACTGCGGGGTGTGCTACCAATATAGGTAATTGTTCGCCATGTAAGCCAAAGGTAGCAAAGGTGACAGGAATAATTTTTCCCCCTTCACCCAGACCCAAACGCAAGTAATGAGCTAAATTCCCTCCTAACACCAAGGGTAAATAACCATAGGCAAGTTCAATAAATGGTCGAGGCTTACGGCGGACGTTAAATAGTTTAATGCCACCATAAGCGATAAATACCACCGCCGCCGGAATTAATAAAGCTAGGATTGATATACCCAAATGTAGCCAAAACTGAGTTAAATCTAACTGTAAACCCAACCCAGCTTGTAACTCCGGTAAACGATGCAGATATATTCCGCCCAACAGCAACAACAATAACGCCACTTCATAGTTGTGAGGGATATGAGTTGTCCACAGTTCAATTCCTGGGGGACGCAAGTTGAATTCCACGGAACGATGGGGACAGGCTTTGAGACAAGTCATGCACAATACGCAATCTCGGTTATCTTCTAGCTGTGCAGGATGGGAATATAAAGGACAGCCATCTGTTTCCATCCCTTCGCCTTTTTCGGGGCCACCTTTATAACATTGATAGGTGGTACAAGTAGCTGAACATATTCCCTGCTGCGCCCGTAGTTCCGTCATTGAGAGTTTAGCAAATAAACCATTCATCCCGCCGATGGGGCAAAGATAGCGACACCAAAACCGCCTTTCAAACAGAGTAGAGAAAATCATTGCCCCAGCGGTAATTAGTAAGAGTAAACAGGCGGAAAGATAAGCGGTGTTTTCTAAATTCCAGAGTTCTTCCCACAAGAAAATTAATGTAAATAACCCAAATAAAAACCAACCGCCCCATTTCTCAGCTTTCTCTCTTGGCCAGCGTTGGAGTTGACGGGGAAAGAACCACAGGGATAACTTTTGGGTGATTTCGCCGTAAATCATGAAGGGACAAACAGCACACCACACCCGCCCCACAAAGGGGAAGATAAATAAACAGATAGGCCACCACCAAGCCCAAAATAAATTTAAAGCAAAATTGCGATCGCGTGTTTGCGGCCCGACAAACAACACACCTACGATCAATGCAAATGCCGCCACGGTAAAGCCATAATTAATTTTATCTGGCCACCAATCACTCCGTAAAAATCGCCGCAACCCAGGATACAGATTTAATAAATTCACCCGATATTGCTTTTTCTTGGTTTCCGCCGCCCAGAAAATCTCCTCTGTTAACTCCCTTCCTTTCCCTACTTGCACAATTGCCCGTTCTACAAGATTTTTCAACTCCTTGAGATTTCCAGGGAAATCGTAGGACTGAAGACGGCGCAAGGCTTCTGGCGTGATGCGGGGTTTAGCTACACCACGCGATCGCACATACAAACTAGTGTAATATTCCACCTGGGCTTGAATATCCGCCTTCCGCACCCGTAGCGGTGGGACTTTAATCACATGACCCACACAGCGTTCAATTTGAGATTGGGCTTTTTCAGCCACTATCAAAATCCTGGCTTTACTGGTGCGGGGTGCAGCTGTTGGTTCTCCCGTCCGAGTCACGGGGCTATATGTCCCGGTTTTAAGTAACTGCGCCACAGGTTGCAATAATTCTGGGGGTAACTCCTGAATATTGTTTAAAACTAAAGTTCCTTCCCTCAACCATTCCAACAGTCCCGGTTTTCCCCCAGCCCGACCAAATAAATCTGCGCCGCTAGTTTGCAAAATTCCACAATTAATTTTAATGATGGGTTCACGGCGTTTGGGGGAACTAAAGTGAATGAGAGCTGCAATATTATCTTTTTCTAAGCCTGGTTCGCCGAAAATTTCCACAGATTTCCGGTCAGCCGCAGCTTCTCGAATTTGTTCTCTTAATCGGACTGCGTAGCGACTTGTCCCCACAATTCCCCGTTGCGCTTTCGTCACCAAATAGGGACGTAAAGCCACGGAACGTTCTTGTTCATAACTTAAAGCAGATGTTACTTGGGCTAATTCCTGCGCTAATTGTCGAGACAAAACCTGTGTAATTTCTGGATACTGACTAACCACAGTGCGAAACTCAGCCGCCGGGACGACCCAGAGACGAGATTCTGTCACAGCGGTAATTGTATATGGAGTTGACTCATCTAAAAGTAATTCTTTGAGGTTAATGACTGCACCAGGAAGGAAGCCACAGGGAAAAACGGGGTTGTTTTTATTAGTAATCTCACTTTCTAGTTGACCTTCTACCAGAATATAAAGTGCTATTGGCGGAGTACCTTCTTGAATGAGACGACTTCCCTGGGGTATGACTTGTGATTGCATCAGGGGAGCGATCGCATTTAACACTGCTGATGAGAGAATTCCTAAAGTTGTACGTTCCTGTAGCCAGATAACCGTGTCTGGAGATGTCATCATGAGTTCCCCATTTTCCCTGCTTGCTGTATAACAGGAATTATCCCTGAAAACTGCTATGTGATGAGTGTAACGGATTTGCCTAATCTCTTAGTTCCCTTGCTGCTTTTGGGTTTAATTGTGCTGGCGGCAATGTTTTTTAGCCGTAGTCGTTAGCTGGAGGAAAATAAAAGCGATCGCATGATACCATTCAATACTCATGGAATGCGATCGCGGTGATTATGATGGGTCTAAACTTGTGAGAGGGCAGAATCAACTAATTTTTTCAATTTCAAGTATGCTTCCGGTGGTGTTAAACAATACTCATTGGTATTAGTATCATCTGGAAGACAAAATTCCCAGCTATCTGGATAGTAACGGACTACAAATGAAGGAATCAGTTTCAACTGTACTGCTTTTCTGCCCAGTTCTTCTGTCTTTTCTGACAAGGTAGCTTCGTCATGGAATAAGTAGTGACTCATAAGAATAACACCGATATCTTGACTCTATTGAATGGAATATCAGGTGTTGATCGAGTTGTTGGCTGCTGACCATCACCTTCAAAGGTGTTATAAACAGAAAATGTGAGGAACTTGTGAGGAATACAATTGATTTTTCCCATCAATGAGCGCAACATTTATGGGAGTTAATTGCTAGCATTTTTAAAGATTGGTTAATAAATCTTGATCGGCTATTTTGCTATCCAGTGTCCTAGGCAATTTGAATCCCAACACAACAATCATGATGCTCATATAAAAAACCAGCGACATCCATAAAAGGTGATTGTTGTGTAGATACCAAGCTGTAGCAGCTAGCGGAGCAAAACCTAAGCCAAAAGCTAATAAAACGGCATTCCGAATAGTTGCGCCTTCTTTTAAGCCGATAAAGTATCCTTCCAGCATGAAAGCGATCGCCGTTAAGCCCAAAAGTGGCAGTAACCAAATGACATAACTACTAATATGTTCATTCACTTCTGGATGATTAGTCAGGATACCAAATACTGTATCTGGGAAAATTACAGATGCGATCGCAAAACCTAGCGCAATAAATAAACTGGTAATTACAGAAATAACCAATAATGGCAGCATCTTTTCTGTTGTACCTTTACCCTGAAAATTACCCGTCAAGGTTTGTGTTGTTAACCCTACACCTTGAATAGTGAACTGACTCAACAGCGCAATTTGCAACAGCAATCCATTTTCTGCCAAGGTGATTGTTCCCATAGTGGCACTCAGATTAGTAAAGATGGCATAGGTAGAAATCAAGATTAAAAATCGCACCAAAATGTTAGTTTTGAGGACAACAGTATCTTTCAAAGCTATCCAATCAAACACTTCTTCTAAGGCGGCGGGTAATTTTGCCCACTGAATACTGAAACAGACTCCCACTAAACCAGTTAATAGTGCTAAATACTGACTGATTGCTGTCGCCAGTCCCGCACCCATACTTTCCCAACCCCATTTGACAATCATCACATAGTCCAGCAGCACATTAGAACCATTGCCAATTAAAGATATCAGCAACACCAGACTATTCTTCTCTCGTCCCGTAAACCAACCAATCAACACAAAGTTGAGTAACACCGCCGGCGCAGCCCAAATCCTCGCGTTGAAATAGTCAACTCCAGAGCTTTCAATTTCTGGTGAACCACTTAAAATCAAAAAGCCCATCTTTTGGATAGGGTATTGCAGCAATAGGATCAGTAACCCCAGTCCTAGCGCAATTAAAGCACTCCGCATCCCAACTAATAATATTGTTTTGTGGTCATCCATTCCTACCGCTTGTGCCGTGAGAGCATTGACACTAGAGCGTAAAAACTTTAACACCCGGTAAAGGTAGTCAAAAAGTATGGTTGCGAGGATAACTCCCGCCAAGTGACGAATATCTGCTAAATGGCCTAAAAAAGCAATGTCAACAATACCCGCTAAAGGCACCATCATGTTGGAAAGCACGTTAATGCTTGCCATTTTGTAAAATCGGGGCAAAAAGTCATACTGGAGTGAGACTGCTGCAAATCTCATAATTTGACTGTAATGGAGTTGTTGATGGAAATTGGAACTATTTTAGTGTAGGTGATAGCTAAGGATAAAAGTTGGATGGGGAGTTAAGCCAAATGGTGCAGCAATTTAGCTAAAACAGCAAGAAGCCTCCGGAACGGAGGATAAAGCCTGTCCGCCCAGATGTAAGTCACGGTCATAGAGGACGCAAGAAATCTACTACTATGCAGTCTGTTAGTTAGAAAGCTTACAGGCAAGTACAGTATCTGAATACAAAGAATATAAAAATTGCAAATCCCACTCCTGCATAAAACACACTACTAATTCCGCCAAAACCAAAAGCTATCCCCATCAACAAAGGCCCTAAGGTTTGCCCTAATCCAAAAAATGTGCCGTTAACGGATAAAATCGTCGCTAAATATTCTCTTGGGGCTAAATCTGCTAATAATGTTTGAATACTCGGAAAGCCAATGCCTAAACCAACACCAAAAATTGTGGTGGGAATTAATAAAAACCAAATACTAGGCATGAAGGGAACAATTAATAAAGCGACAGCATATAAAATAAAGGATGCTCTAATTAAAGTTGATGGTTGATAATGTCTACTTAATTTTCCTATTTGAGCAGATGTGATTGTGATAGCTACAGAAACACTAGATAGTAAGATTCCAATAGTCGCGGGTGGTGCTTTAAAGACATCATTAATTAGTTGGGGTAAGTAAGTTATATAAGCACCGTAGAGTAAAATAAAGTTACCTGCACTAGCGATAAACAAACCAAATAAACGGCGATTCTGCAAAACTTTTCCCGCATTTCTTAAATATTGTTTGAGGTTGCGATCGCCTTTTGGTTCAGGATTATCCAATACAAATAACACTAATAACGCGACAGGAATAGCTACGATAGGCAGCATAAAGGGATAATACCAACCTAATGTTGCCAATGCGCCACCAATAGTGGGATAACTCGCTGTACCAATACTACTAATGCTGGCATTGTAGCCCATCGCCTGAGTCCGTCTGGCTTCGGTGTATAAATCACCAATCAAGGTGATACTCAGAGATAGCAGAGAAGCCGCACCGATTCCTTGCAGCAGACGTAGCCACAGTAATAAATCAAAATTGCGGACTAATACTGAATCAACATTGCGAACAAAAGCGCAAGCAGTCCCAGCAATACCAAATAAAAATAGTGAAGGTACAATAACTTTTTTTCTGCCTAATCTATCAGCTAACACACCCAAAATAGGGCCTAATATCACCGTAGGAAATGTAAATACTGTAATCAGTAAACCTAGATTCTGAGGGTCTATTCCTAAGGCTTTGGCTAGCTGTGGAAAGGCCGGAGTTATACTAGAAACTCCCATGACAGCGATTAATGTGACTGCACAAATAATCTGAAAATTTAAATCTTGAAATACAGGTTTACGTGGTTCTAATTGTTCAGACTTTTCTAGTGAATTCATAATAATATAGGGAACAGGTAATAGGTGAAAGGTGATATTACGATAGGTTGTTTATATATTTTTTGGAGGCGAACATCATGTTCTGGGGGAGTTAAAAAGAAAATACTGTTCGCAAAGTACCAGTTACAATTGTGCCGTTAGCATCTTGGTTACTGGGATTAGCTATAACTTGAATCAAAGGCGTAACCCTAATATTGTCACTGACGGGGAAGTTATAAAAAGCTTCAAAATTCATCTGTGTGGCATCCCCTACAGCATTTTCGATGAAAGGTTGCCCGACTGCAATACCTGCGATCGCTCGCTCTATAAATAAATCTCGGAATCCTAACCCAGCCATCCAATAATTTGGATTAATTTCTCCTAAACTGGTATCTGAATAATTGGCATAACCATAACGACCAAAAACGCCGAAGCGATTATTCAAAGCTAGGTCAAAATTGACCCCGACTCCATTAAAACCGCTACCAAATATCCTACCGCCGCTGTATTGCAACCGCACTGTAAATGATTTGCTAGCAGCATATTCCAGTTCTACAAATCCTTGGTAGGGATCACCAAACAAACCGCCATCTGCGCCACCTCCAGCAGTAGGAAATAAGCGGATATCTTCCGCTGCACCACCACCAATTAGTCTGCTGTTTTCCGGTAATGAATTCGTTGCATCTCCAGCGACATATAATGCTCTTAATTTAAATGGGCTGGATTTTGGTTGCCAATCAATAAAAGCACCAGCTCCCCCTGGTCTGGGAAGTAATATATAGTTGTTAACTAATGCTTGGGTAGAAAAGTCTAAAAAGCTGACATTGGCATAACGATTTTTATCTACGAAATCTGGAGCGACAATTGTTGGGCCTACCGTCACTTGCAAATCTTCAACAGGTTGAAAGGTGTAGTACAATCTTGCCAAACTGAATCGGCCATCCCGTCCTGGAATAGAAAAGTCTAAGGTACTACCAAGATTAGGTTCAAGAAAGCCAGCTGCATTATCATTTGCGCCATCGCTACCAGTGACTAATCTAATTTTCAGTAAGTCTGTACCGTAAAAACTGGTGTTTAAATCTAAGCTGGCTCGATAAATGAATGTCGCATTGGGGTTATTATCTGTAATTGTCCTACCTCTAGGAGCAATAATTCTATCACCATCAAATCCGCCGACGTTGAAGGCAAAGATAGCTTGACCTTGTAATTTTGTTGTAGTAGAAAACTGATTAGCCTCTAGGATTGCAGTTCGGTCTTCCAGGCTATCTACCCGTCCCCGTAACGTGGCTAACTCTGGCGCAAATATTTCCTGAAGTCGCTGTATTTTCTCTAAGTCTTCAGATGCAACTAAATCTGATTTACCTGTGCGAATTAATTCATTAACTTGCTCTAAGACTGCGTTGATACCAGCTGCAAATTCATAGCGGCTCATGGCGCGATCGCCTCGAAATGTGCTAGTGGGATAACCCGCAATCACACCATAACGCTCAACTAAAGACTGGAGAGCTGCAAACGCCCAATCTTGGGGTTGCACATCTTGTCGTTGGCTGACGGAGGTGATTTGCGCTGCTGTAGTATCCGCTTCAAAACTGTCAATGTCTAAACTTGGAGAGGATTGAGCTAGTGCATAACTATTGTAATCAATAAAACATAAACCACATAAGGATTGCACTATCAGTGAAGTAATTACTTTCTTCGTAAACAAGGGTATGGAGGGAGAAAAAGTGTTTCTTTCGTTCATAGCCAGGGGGTTGAATATATTTGACTTCCCCCTTTTGGGGCAATCATTTGTTTATCATAAAAGTTACGCACACGAAAGTTTACAGTTTTTATCTGAGTTTAGTCTTGTCTATTATTGCTTTATTTGGTGGCTAGATTAGCCTGTCACATTGACAGAATTATGATAAAAGTAACGCGAAGTTTTATATATAAACTCCGCGTTACTGTAATTAATAACTGATGTAATTCTGACTTCTCACGGGATCTAGAAAACCCCTCTCCAAACCTCTCCCCTGCAAGGAGAGAGGCTTAAAAACCTTAATTTTTCGTTGATCATTAAAGATATTTAAGCCTTCTACATTTTCACCCTTCTCTACCACGAAAGGGGGCTAGGGGGTTAGGTTTTGCATTAACTTTTCCACATAAGGTGAAAAGTCAGATCTAATTGCTCAGTCTTTTAAGCGGCAGTTTTTTCCTCAAGGGGAATAAAAGTCTTTTTGGTAGCCCCACAAATTGGACATTGCCAATCATCCGGAATGGCTTCAAAGGTTGTACCAGGGGCAATACCAGAATCAGGATCACCAGTTACAGGATCATAAATCATGCTGCATTGTCTGCAAATCCATTTGCGGGTGCTGGGATCTTCACTCGCAACTCTAGTTGCAGGCTGTCCACCGTTAATTACTTCTAAGGCTTCAGTGTAGCGATCGGCGTGGTAATTTTCGATAAACTTTAATAAGCCAAACCGATGTGCAGCGGCGCGGAAAGTGTTGGCGTGTTCGCCGGATTCTTGAGCTTGCTTGAGAAATTCTTCGGCGGCGGGGTTGTCGCGATCGCTTTGAGCGGCGGCGGCGAATTCAGGATACATAATAGTGTATTCGTAAGTTTCGCCTTCAATTGCTAAAGATAAACAACGAGACACAATTTCCCGCTTTTGTTCATCAGTTAAAGCCTCTGGATCTTCTACAACCAGTTCTGGGTGTAACAATTCAAAATGAGCAAAGGCGTGTTCGGTTTCTTGTTCTGCTGTTTCCCGAAACAGTTTTGCTAAATCTTTAAACCCCAGTTTACGCGCTACTTCAGCAAAAAACAGATATTTCCGATTTGCCATTGATTCGCCACCAAAAGCAGCTTCTAAATTTTGCAGAGTAGTAAAGTTTGAAAGATCCATAATTTTTGGATACCTGATACCGATTTTGAATTTGAGATTTTGGTTTAAAAGCCTTGATTAATAGGCTATTACGAAGCTTTGAACCAGACTATTTATCCCTATAGGGGATGGAAAGTCAAATTGAGGTGGAAAATCCAGACTCTCAAATAGAGTACATGAGCTATCAATTGTATAATTTACAGTTGTTTATACAAAATTTTTAGCCCATATTTATTTACCTGTTTTATTAACTGCCACAGGAAAATTGCCGCAGAAGTCCAAGGAATTTGTCAGGACGTACATCTGTACATCTATCTGTATGCCCTTATCTAAGTATCTGTATCAGGTATTCAGTGAAATGGTATTAGCAATTCTTCTCTGTAGATTTGAGGTTTGGCTGATCTGTGTAAATCACTGGCAAAACAAATGCACCTAACGAGTAGGTGCAATGATTAGGCAATTATAGAATTAGTACTACTATGTAAAACCAAGTAAGTAATAACTCAGGAGTTAGTCGAGTTTATCTGAATACTTAATAAAATGTTTCCGTAAATGTACTGAATTTTATACTAAAAGCCATAAAAGTATTGATGATTAGTGTTTTTACGATTAGCGAATTTTCTTAAGTAATAAATCTTAAATTTCCCCTGTATAAATGAAACTCTCTACACAATCAAAAACCTCTCCATCGAGAGAGGTTTTTGATAATTTACTTTACAAAACTTTATCACGTATAGCGTTCTGCACCGGACGATCGCTATCAACTATTGACTAAAAATGAATAATCTGTGTACCCTTGAGCATCTGGCCCGTAGAATGTTTGCGGATCTGGGTTGTTTAATTCAGCATTAATTTGGAATCTTTGTGGTAAGTCGGGATTAGCAATAAATAGTCTGCCAAAAGATACTAAGTCTGCATCGTTCTTTGCCAGAATATCATTACCAGTTGAATGATCATAACCGCCATTAGCAATTAATGTACCTTTGAAGATTTGGCGGAAATATGGTGTTACAGGATTGATCACTGCACGAGTTGATAAATCAACTTCGTTGGCTTCCATGAGGTGGAGATAAGCTAAACCAAAGGAATTGAGAGCATTGATGACATAACTAAATGTTTCTTTGGGGTTGGAGTCATACATCCCATAAAAGGTGTTACTGGGGGAAAGTTTAATCCCGACGCGATCGCCTCCGTAAACACTAGCCACTGCTTCTACTACTTGCAATACAAAGCGACTGCGGTTCTCCATTGAACCACCGTATTCATCGGTACGCTGGTTTGAACAATCTTGTAAAAACTGGTCGATTAAATAGCCGAATGCGCCGTGCAATTCCACACCATCAAAACCAGCTGCTAAAGCATTGGCTGCACCTTGGCGGAATTGTTCGATAATAACCGCAATCTCGTTAATTTCTAAAGCACGGGGGGTTTCAAGAGATACTTTACCAATGGGAGTATGTAGTGAACCAACACCCGCGATCGCACTTGGTGCTACTGGCAATTCTCCACCCAACAAAGCCGGATGACCCACTCTTCCAGAATGCCACAGTTGTATAAAGATGCGTCCGCCTTGTTGATGTACTGCATCTGTCACTAACCGCCATCCAGCAATTTGTGCTTCTGTGTAAATCCCTGGACAGTTGATATATCCCAAGCTCAAGGGCGAAATAGCTGTACACTCGGTTACAATTAACCCCGCACTAGCTCTTTGAGCGTAATATGTCGCCATCAACTCATTTGGGATGTTGTCAATTGCCCGTAAGCGTGTCATGGGGGCCATAACAATCCGGTTGGGTAGAGTGTAAGAACCTAGTTGAACTGGTGTAAATAGGTTGATGCTTGTGTTCATGATTTTGGGAATTGGGAATTGGGCATTGGAGCTTGATGATTCTCGTTCTAAGCGAGAATCATCAAGCTCCAAATGGGAATTTTTTCGTTCCAAGTGGGAACGTTCTCGTTCTAAACATGAATGTTCTCTTTCTACACATGAATGTTCTCGTTCTAAACATGAATGTTCTTGTTCTAAACATGAATGTTCTTGTTTAAAACGAAAACACTTTCGTTCTAGATAGAAATATTCTTGTTCCAAATTGAAATTTTCTCGTTATCTACTTGAATGAGTATGAAAAGAAGCCATTGTTTGCTTCAGACAATCCCGCCGTTGACGCGAATATTCTGTGCAGTAATCCATCGCGCTGCATCACTCGCTAAAAAAGCTACAACATCGGCTATTTCTTGCACATCGCCCAGTTTACCGAAGGCTGCCATTTGAGATAAACGGTTGATTTGTTCTTCTGTTTTGCCTTCCAAAAACAATTCTGTGCCAGTGGGGCCAGGTGAAACTACATTCACGCCAATATTTTTTGCACCTAACTCTTTAGCTAATACTCGTGATATCTGTTCGACTGCACCTTTTGTTGCCACGTACGCACTATAGGTTGGCAACATCATCGCTGTGGTAGATGAGGAAAAGTTAATAATTCTTCCCCCCTCTGTCATGTGGCGTGCAGCTTGTTGGCAAGCAAAAAAAGTACCTTTGACGTTGACTGCATAAATCTTGTCAAAGTCTTCTTCTGTAATTTCTGTGATGGGTTTGTAAATGATTGTGCCAGCATTGTTGACTAAAATATCAACTTTGCCGAAGTGAGCGATCGTTTCTGCAAATAACCTCTCGATATCAGCTACTTTACTGACATCTGCTTGCAGTGCGATCGCTTTGACTCCAAGTTTGTCAATTTCTGCTACAACTTCCTGAGCTTTATCTGCTCTCCCTGCATAATTCACTACTACAGATGCACCTTTATTAGCTAAAGTGAGCGCGATCGCTCTGCCAATCCCCCGTGATGCACCTGTGACAATGGCCACTTTTCCAGCTAAATTTTTCACGTTGCTTTGCTCCAAACTCAAAATTAACAATACCCATAAATAAATTTAAAAGCTTGTAGAATTTTGACTTTCTTGTTTGTGAGCAGAAATAGACATTTTTCTTGACATCTATAGCAAATGCGATCACTTTCCTGAGATGCTTTTGCGCCTCTGTTTCTGTTGGCTTCTGCTTTCAATTACAACCACAAGGTTCAATTTAGTAGTGGGTGACTGAAGGAACTTTATCTTCTTGACTAGAATCTTTGAGGGGAGGCTTGCGGCGTGGTTTGATGCGATCGCGCATTTTACTAATGACAATGTATAGTATTGGCACGACAAACAAACTTAAGAATGTGGCTACTAGCATTCCGCCAAATACGGCTGTTCCCAAGGATTGACGACTCGCCGCACCTGCACCGACAGCAATTAACAGTGGAAAAATCCCCAACAGTGTTGATAACGCTGTCATGAGAATCGGGCGTAGGCGTTCTTGGGCTGCTTGAATGGCGGCTTTGGTGATGGGGAGACCCTCATCACGCAATTGGTTAGCAAATTCCACAATCAAAATTGCGTTTTTACTCGCCAAACCAATGAGCATGACTAACCCCACCTGACAAAACACATCGTTACTTAAACCTCTGAGAGATTGGGCTGTCAATGCTCCCAAAATCGCTAAGGGGACGGACAGCATAATAATCAAGGGGTCTATATAGTTTTCGTATTGGGCGGCTAGTACCAAAAACACAAACACCAACCCTAAACCAAAAATCAATGGTGCTTGACCACCAGAAGCTTGTTCTTCGGTGGTGATTCCTGACCATTCATAGCCCATGCTGGCGGGGAGAACTCTTTGGGCGATGTTTTCCATTGCGGCGATCGCTTGTCCAGAACTGAAGCCAGGAGCGGCACCCCCGTTGATTTCTATCGACCGAAACAAGTTGTAGTGATTAATGGTTTGCGCTCCGGTGGTGGGGGATAACTTCACTAAGTTACTCAAGGGAATCATTTTCCCAGTCTCGGAACGCACATATAATTTCCCAATATCTCCAGGTTCAGAACGGAACTTAGCATCGGCTTGCACATATACCCGATATGTCCGCGATAAAAAATTAAAATCGTTGACGTATTGCGAACCCATATAACTTTGTAAGGTTCTAAAAACATCATCTACCGGGACTTGCAAGACTTTGGCTTTGTTGCGGTCTACTGTAATTAACATCTGCGGTGTGTTGGCGTTAAAGGTACTAAACACACCTTGTAATCCTGGGGTCTGATTACCTTGAGCAATCATCTGTCCCATAACTTCCAGCATGGCGTTTAAGCTGGTAGTTCCTGATCTATCTTGTAGTTGAAATTGGAAGCCGCCGAAATTCCCTAAACCATCAATAGATGGCGGGTTCACAGGAAAAATCCGCGCTTCGGGAATGTTAGATAATACCCCTTGTAGCTGGTTAATAATTGCGCTGGCTGATTGTCCTGGTTGCTGGCGTTCATGCCAAGGTTTCAGGGTGGTGAAAATCACACCACTATTAGCTGTGTTGCCGCTAAAGCTAAAACCACCAATGGCAAAAGTCCCGGTAACTTCTGGTAATTTCAGAATTTCCGTTTCTACCTGCGTCATCACTTTGCTAGTGTAGTTGAGCGAAACTCCCTCCGGCCCTTGAATAATCGTGATAAAGTAACCTTGGTCTTCATCGGGGATAAAGGCTGTCGGGACAGTGATGTACAGCCAGCCTGTCAATGCTAGGGAGGCGATAAATAAGCCGATGACGATCGCTCTCACCCGATGTAAGAAATGCAGCGATCGCTCATATTGCCTTTGCATCGTATCTAAAAACCAGTTCACACGACTAAAAAACCAGCCAAATATTCCCCGTGGCTTGGGTTTGGCGCGTAGTAATAAAGCCGCTAAAGTTGGAGTGAGGGTGAGAGCCAAAAAGGTGGAAATGGCAATCGAAAAGGCGATAGTTAAAGCAAACTGCCGATAAATCTGACCAGTTGCACCAGGGAAAAAAGCCACTGGTACAAATACTGCCATCAAGACTAATGATGTCGCAATTACAGCCCCAAATAATTCGCGCATAGTTGTGGAAGCAGCTTGACGCGGTGACATTCCCCGGTCTTGAATGAGGCGGGAGATATTTTCGACTACGATAATGGCATCATCAACTACCATTCCTGTAGCTAAAGTCATACCAAACAGGGTCAAAGTATTGATAGAAAAGCCAAAAACTTTAATGAAGGCGAAAGTCCCAATTAATGACAAGGGAATGGTAATGACGGGGATGAGGGTAGTTCGCCAGTCTTGTAGGAACAGAAAAATCACTAATACAACCAGAGCGATCGCTTGTAGTAATGTGATTACTACCTCTACTAAAGACGCTTCCACAAAGTCAGTCGTATCAAATGCCACTTGATATTCCATGCCTGGGGGAAAACTTTTCTCCAAGCGTTTCATTTCTAGCCGCACAGCTTTAGCGACTTCTAAAGCATTACTCCCAGGTACAGGAAATATCCCAATCCCAATCCCTTCTTTGCCACGAAAGCGTAGAAACGAATTATAGTTTTCTGCCCCCAGTTCTGCCCTGCCGATATCCCTAAAAGTAATCAGTGAGCCATCTGCACCGGTTTTCAGGACAATATTTTCAAATTCCGAGACTTCAGTTAACCTACTCACAGCCGTCAGGTCAATTTGATACATCTGATCGGCTGGGACTGGTGGTTGGCCGATTTGTCCTGCACCTATTTGAATATTTTGTTCATCCAGTGCATCAATGACATCTTGGGCTGTCAAGTTCCGACTAGCCAAGCGATTGGGGTCAAGCCAGAGTCGCATAGCATAACGACGTTCGCCAAAAATCTGCGCCTCGCTGACACCATTAATTCTTTTGAGGGCATCTACTAAATATAAGTCAGCGTAGTTACTTAAAAATACATTGTCATATTCTTGGCGATCGCTATACAATCCAATCGCCAGTAACAGATTATTAGATTGTTTACTAACAGTGACTCCAGTACGCTGCACGGCTTCTGGTAATTGTGGCTGGGCTAGAGATATGCGATTCTGCACATCAACAGCGGCAATATCTTTATCTCGTGACGCATCAAAGGTAACAGTAATTGTACTAGTGCCATTATTACTACTGCTAGAAGTCATGTACTTCATGCCTTGCACACCATTAATTTGGCGTTCCAAGACACTCGTAACTGTTTTTTCTACAACTTCCGCACTCGCACCAACATAATTAGCATTAACAATAATTTGTGTGGGACTAATTTCTGGATATCTATCAGTTGGCAGCGTTGGAATACTAATTGCACCCACCAAAAAAATGATAATGGCGCAAACGCTGGTAAATACAGGTCGTTTAATAAAGAAGTCAACAAACATTGGGGATTGGGGATCGGGGATTGGGGAACTCGGGGCCCCCTCTGGGGATAAGGGGTAATGGGGATTGGGAATTGGGGATTGGGAATTGAGATTGTTACCTAGTACCCAGTCCCCAGTCCCTAGTCCCTACAAAGAGTCAGGAACAATGGGCGCACCATCTTGAAGATTAAGCAACCCTGAGATGATAATTTTGTCTTGTGGTTGTAATCCTGAGAGGACTTGGTAATTATTGCGGCGGATATCACCTAGTTGCACCCGTTTTTGACGGGCGACTAGTTGGGATACTCCTTGGGGTGAGGTTTCTGTTTGGGCTACATAAACAAAGGTGTTCCCAGCTATGCGCGACACGGCTGTCGTCGGAATTAATACCCCAGGACGCTGACTCCAAATTACTCTGGCTCTAATTAGTTGATCGGCTCTGAGTTGCTGATTAGAGTTAGGGTAGATGGCTTTAATCAAAACAGTTTGGGTATCGTTGGTAGCATTAGGGGCAATGAAAAATACTCGACTTGTACCCAAAACTTGACCTTGAGGGTTCATAATCTCCACCGGCATTCCCTTACGTAATTGGGAAGCGCGTTCTAGGGGGACGGAGACATTAACTTCTAAAGGTTGGTTTTGAGTGATGGTAGCTAATTGTGTAGATGTGGTGACGAAATCACCCAGTTTTACGGGAATGTTGCCCACAGTACCAGTAAAGGGGGCAGTAATTCTGTAGTATTGCAGTTGGAGTTGTTGTTGAGCAGTATTCGTCTGAGCCTGCTGCCAAGTTTTTTGTGCTTGGGCAATGCTGGCTCGTTGGGCTTGAATTCTAGAATCTAGGGCATTGAGACTAGCCGTAGCTATGGATAGTCTGTTGGCTGCTTGATCTTTAGTTTGTCGCGAAACTGCACCTTGTCCCGCTAAAGTTGAGTATCTTTGATAATCCTGCTGATTTAAGCGTAAATCGGCTAGCTTAGATAATCTTTCCGCCTCCAGTGATCTCAGGGTGGCATAAGCATTTTCTAGCTGGGCTTTGGCAGCATCGGCGGCCGCATCGTTACCCAATAATGCAGCTTGTTGCTGTCTGGGGTCGATTTGCATCACTGCGGCACCGGCTGCGATCGCATCTCCTGATCTGACGTATATTTGGGTAACTTGCCCTTGAATTCTCGGTTGCAGCTTCACAGATAGCCGTGATTCTAGGCTAGCCACAAAATCCGTACTGTCTTCAATTGTTCCTATTTGTACTGGTGAGACTTTGACTCTTACTCCTGATGATTGAGCGTTAGCGGCTGGTGCTTGATTCATAGGAGTCAATAATCGCCAGATTACAGCCGTTCCACCAACTAACACAAGAGTAGCAGCTATCAATAACCGCAGCCCCCGCCTGTTTTCTGGGGGGGGATCATAGGATGATTGAGGGAAATTGTCTGGAAAATCAGTTTGAGATTCAGGGGATGACATAGCTGACAGCAAACCTACAAAACAAGTTAACTAGAATTGAATCCGTAAAGGAAATTTTGTGATGGAGTTTACTTAATTAGCATGAAGATTTTTGATCCATTTTGTGTTATCCAACCAAATATACTGTCTTCTGGCTATTCCCTAATCTGCCTAAAGGATAATGATAAAAGATAGTTTACAGTCAAGCGATCGCTCTGTCTTATTCTTTCTAGTGAAAATATAGTCTAATTTTGCGCTTGCTATCATCTTGGATTTAATAGTGAAAAAAGAATAAATTTTATCTCAAAAATTAAGTCAAATGTTCATAGTTAACAGCAGAAAAAGACTATGAGTAGTAGAACGCCAATGTAGAGATATTGCTGAGTATATCTCTTTCTTCTCTTCCCTTTTAGGAAAAGGAGCTAAGAGGTTAGGGACACTAAAATATGCTGTTATTAACATCACTCTTCTAAAGGTTTTTTTGAAACTTGGTTAGACTTGACATTGGATTTTTTTTGACTACATTAACCTCTCTTAAAAGCCAGGGCTATTTCATTACCGAAAAATATTAGTTTATAAGGTTATCAAACCAAAATCAGGTAGTTATAAATTGTATTTTCTCGTGATTCTATCTCGGTTGGTATATATCTTCTTGAGGATTGATATCCTGTTTTAATCAATTTGTATAGAAGCAGAAGACTTTAGTCAGTGAACTAAAATGACGCTTACTAGCTTTCAATTGCGCTTGCTTGATTCTCGCAAACGGCAAGATTTTTTCTACCTTTTCTTTTTGGGTTTGTTCCCAATAATTTTTTCTTATCTTATTGGAGTAAGCCGCACCATCAAAATACCCGGATTTGAAGGAGAATTTAGGGGTTATTGGGATAGTTGGAATTGGATGATTTATCCCTTGATTTTACCTTTTAGTTTGTGGTGTCTTAGACGGATAGGTAATAGATTATTTGGCTTACCCACAATTTATAGTTTTAATTACTATAAAGAAGTTCCTATTCTACATTTTTACCAGAAGAAAAAAGGGTTTAAAACTCTATTGAATATTCAGAAAGAACTTATAAATATAGCCCTAGATAAGAAAACATTTTTTTTGGTATTATATCTAGACATACTCTTTCATATTTTCGATAATTCATCAGAAATAAGACAATATGTTGAATATTATAAACATCCTGATGATTATGTTCTTAAACCTAAATCTGTTAACTTAGATTGGGCAGTCTTTTTTCTAATAAAAAATATTATTAAGTCACAGTCTTTGCAACTTCCAAGAGATTATATTTTAGTTAGTCCTCATATGAACTTATTATTTTCCCTGTCTGCCTATTTAAATCAATTCATAATAATATTTATGACTTGGAGTGCAATTATTTTAATCTTTAAGTATAATGTTTTTTATCTAACTCATATATATATTAGAAGCCACACTCCACAAAGGGAATCTAATAAATATATTATTCTAGATTTTGAAGATCCAAATTCAGCATTTGGTCTATCGGATTTATATAAAAGCTTTCGGCTACAAATATTAATATTAGTACTAGCAGGTATAGCTTTATTATTTAGTAGATATGCTAATGTCTCACCTGAAAATTATTCTTTAGGATGGGTTTCTAGAGAAACTATAAATAGCTCCCAACCTTTCGTTACTTTTTTGAGAGCATTGGCAAAAATATCAATAAAAAAATTATTTCCTGATACCGGTCAATGTGTAATAGGAATAGCTTGGCTTATAGGATTTCTTGGAGTTTCCTTGCCATCTTTGGTTAAGTTTCTTCCTCTTGGATTCCTGCGAAATCCTCTTAAATTAATCGAGAATATTGTCTGGGGAATAAAACCTGTAGAATATTTTAGAGAATTTATCACTCCAGAAGATGAAAAAAATAGATATCCTTTAAACTCCCATGAAGATATAGTTAAGGTTTATAAGAAGTTTAAATGCCAGTCATTTTGGCCAATTGGCGATAAAAATGCTCTAAGGCTGTTTGTTCTCGTTTGTTTTGTATTTTATGTTTTAATTATTCCTTTGAAATTACAAGTAGTTGGAGTGGAAGATTTAATTAATATTATCTTCCTCATTACTATGGCGGGTGGCACATCTGCATTACTATTATATTTATTAAATGAAATTCTTGCTTCCTATTTACCTCCTCCAGAGTGATCAAAAACGGTAATTTTGAATTCTAAATTTTACCGTGATTCATCAATATAAACTTAACTAGCTAACTTTGTTGGTTTGATTGCAGTTAACAAACGTAGAAATATAGCTAATACTAGTAAGGTGAAAAAAGGTAAATAGATCAATGGGGATTGGGTCAACTTCACACTAAATTCTGCTGTAAAAGCTAACCAAAAATAGTACATTCCCGTCCTGTGTAAAATCTTCCAAGCCCGTTGACCTAATAGAGCAGCGGGACGACGAAAAGAAGTGATGGTCATCGCTAACAAGACAACATAGCCTAAAATCGCCAATCCAGCAAATTGAGGACTTTTACCAGATGTGACCAACCAAAGACCAGTCCAGGCGATCGCATGATATGTATGTGATACTGCCATTGATAGACCAAAATAGCGGCGATTTTTTAACAGCCAAGCTGTATAAGGGTTTGACCAAATTTTGTGTAAGGCTGAAGCCACAAAAGCAGCGATAAAAAATATACATGAGGTACGAGCAGTTGCCCTAATCGCCATCCGCATTCCTAACTCATCAATACCCTGAAACAGAAAAATCACAGTTACGATAGAGCCAACCGCCAGGGTAGAAAAACCAACGATGCCCCATCCTTGCAAGGAAAATCTCTTACCTGTCATAAATTTTGAGTAATTTTTTATGATAGGTAATCAGTTTAGCGATCGCTCATTATTGCTGTCTTGCCAATACTTCCGAAAAATGTTCTATTCTTCCGAATATTAAGACGAACAGATGCCTATCCTACAAGAAAATGTGCAATTTTGAAGTGCCTTAACTAAAATCCATCTCTATAGGCTTTTGGTGTTGTTGTAGTGTGTTGGCGAAATACTCTAGTGAAATGGCTTTGATTTTGAAAGCCTACTTGCTGACAAATTTCTACTAATGATAACTCTTGCTCTCGTAGCAATTGTTTGGCTTTTTCAATGCGGTATTTCATCACATACTGATACGGTGTAATGCCTGTAGATTGCTTAAATAAACTAGAAAAATAGTGAGAACTCATATACACTGAAGCTGCAATTTTGTCCAAGGTTAAACCTTGGTCTAAATGTGCATGAATATAGTCGATTGCTGCTTTCAGTTTATGCTTGGGCAATCCATTGTTATAGTGTTGATGTTGCGGTTGGTGTGCAGCGTATCGCCGCAATAAATGTGCAGAAAGTGCCGTAGCCATTGACTCTGCATAAAGTTTACTGTCAGCTTTTCCTGTTTCCAACTCAGCCATCAGTGCCATTCCCATATGTTGAATTAAAGGGTCACGTAACTGCAACTGAGGGACAATTTCAATTCTGTCCACACAGATAGATTCACAGACGGCACGCGTCAAAGTTTCCGGTTCTAGAAATAACTCAATTAATCCCACTTCGCGATCAACTTGCGCTTTAGGAAGAAGTTGATCAGCAGGGAAAATGACAATATCACCTTCGGTGTAATCAATATACTGCCATCTGCCATTTAACAGCCATCCTACACGTACATTATCTTGGCAGATAACAATCAGATGCTGATACAAATTAATTTCCGGCATTTCATCAGCTGGTTCACGCTCATAAATAAGGTGTAAACCTTCCCATCCTGCTTCATCGCTGGAAAGAAGATGTAAATGCTGAGGAATTTCTTGTGCAGACACCGTTAATCTTGAGTTTGGTTGACTGTTTCTAATTTACCAGGGATAAATTTATAGCGGTTCTCGTTTTTTTTGATTTTGTCAACTCTGCTAGCTTTATTTACTTCTGTTATCCTCTCACCATCTACATTCCTGTCTTGTTAAGAAATATGCGGGTAATGGATAGCTTTTTTAAGGGGGGTTAGCAGGGTTGTTTCATACAACTAGAGAAAAAAATAAACCTAGCTGTCAAAGCCTCTCCCCCCGTGGGGGAGAGGTTTGGAGAGGGGTCAAAATCTCAGCTACAAAACGAAAAATCAAAACTTATAGATTTTTCTTTTTTCGTATGAAACCACCCTGCTTTTTTAAGGGGGGTGAGGGGGGATCAAAACGTTGTCGGGCTAGGTTATTAGACTTGTGTGTACACCGTAGCCTGCAAGAAGAGAGAGGTTGGGAGGGAGAGGTCTGTCGAATTCACGTTAATTTAGCGATAATCTTGATTTTGGATATCTCGCAGACGCGCCGCATCACGCATACCATATTCAGGACGAGTAAAGCGGCTGAGTTGCGCTTCAAAGAATTCGCGGTTAGCTTGCAAATGCTTGGGGTTGGGGTCATCTAAAGGATATAACAAGGCAGTCCGCAAAGCCTGAATTACCGCAGAGGTGACATTGTACATGGAACGTTGGAAACTAATGCCCAACTGAATCAACATATCTTCTTCACCACGACAATATTGTTGATAATAATCAACCAGATATTGGGGTAAGAAATGCAACATATCTTGCATTAACAATGTCGGTGGAATTCCCGCAGTCCCTACAGGAAACACGTCAGCGTAAAGAATGCCATAGTGGAAATCTTTTTGGTCTTCTGGGACTTGACTGGCTTGGGCATTATAGGATTTTGTGCCTCTGAATGGGGCTGTGCGGTAAAATACAGCTTCTACATAGGGTAATGCAGCTTCGTATAGCCAAGTAAAACCTTTAGATTTGGGGATGATTTCGTAACATTCTCCATCAATATAGACATGATGGTAAATCGGACGACCTGCGATCGCAAATATGCCATTCACCAAAAAGTTCATTGCATCGGGGACACCTTTAAAGCCACCTTCATCATAGATATCCGACATTTCAAAGAATACCGGGGCCATGACTTCCCAGAATAAACCGAGGTTGGCATAGTAAGACATCTGACGACACTGTTCCAAAAACATATCAGGGAACAGCTTATACAGTCCCAGCATGAATGGGTTGCCTTTAAAGTAGGCTTTAATTGCTCTATCTGCGTTGGCTTTGTATTCTTCCGAGTCAAGGTACGCATCAAATTGGTTGACTGGCGCATACATATGACGATGCCAAAGCATTGCCTGCATACAAGCCTCAGCAAACTCCATGTTAATGCGATCGTGCAGTAAATGATGCAGGATTTTTGGCATTTTGAAGGTTTCACCCTTTTCCATAAATGCCAACAATTCGGGATGGGCTGTAGCTTCACCGCGCCAAATTCTTAAATCAGCATCATCACCAGCGTAATGATTATGTCTGTCTAAATATTCTTGGGGGATAAAGTATTTGAAAGCGGGAAAGGGATTTAAAAACACCCGTTCAGCTATATATAGCAAGTCGCGCCAGTAAAAATCCATCGGTACAGCATAAGCTTTATAAATACCGATAATTTGCATCAAATTTTCTGGCGTATCTGGCAACATCGAACCACCAGCTTCGAGGCGATAAATGATGTCGGCAAATTCGTGGCGGGAAGGGGGAATTTTGGTAACGGGTTTGTCGGGAGTTTGTACCATAGGATTGGGGATTGGAGACTGGGGATTGGGGACAAATCAATTCAAAATTCAAAATTCAAAATTGAAGACTAGGGATTGGGGATTGGGGATTGGGGATTGGGGATTGGGTATTAATAGTAAATTCTTCTTTTTTTCTCTTACACCCTTACACCCCTACACCCCTACACCCCTGCCTTCAACGCCACTTGCGAGACTGTCGTTTTTTCCACCGCAGGAATTGTTGCAACCATTGCTGTAGTCGTGGGTTCACACCAGCGAACTAACCAAGTTGGTTGAATGCCTAAAAAGATAATGAGGGATGCCAAAATTAAGGCGGGCATTTTTTCTGACCACAAAACTTTGGGATAGTAGGCTAATTTATTATCCAATTTGCCAAAGCAGGTGCGGTTCAGGAGGATGACAAAGTACACTGCTGTTAAGCCGCTAGAAGCTACGCATAGGAGTGTCGGCAGGGGAAAGGCGGAGAAACTGCCTTGAAAAACGATGAATTCGGCGATAAATCCGATTAAGCCAGGAATGCCTGCACTCGCCATCCCACTGAGAACTAGTAGCGCACTAATTAAGGGTAAACCGCGAATAGGACTCATTAAACCATTGAGTTTATCTAATTCTCGTGTGCCAACTTTGGCTTCCACAACGCCGACTAGGTGGAAGAGGATTGCCAGAATTAGACCGTGACTGAACATTTGGGAAACAGCACCCACCATTGCTAAAGCTGTGCTGGAGGCGGTAGCAAGCAATACATAGCCCATGTGACCGATAGAGCTGTATGCTACCATGCGCTTGATATCTTTTTGAGCGATCGCAATTACTGCCCCATAAATTGCACTAATTGCCCCCCAAATAGCTAAGGTTGGTGCAACCACACTCCAAGTTTGGGGAAACATTCCCATCCCAAACCGCAACAGTCCATAAGTTCCCAACTTCGCCAACACACCACCTAACAAAATGGCGATGGGTGCGGAAGCTTCTACATAAGCATCGGGTAACCAAGTGTGGAAGGGAACAAGGGGAATTTTGATGCCAAAGCCTAGAATAATTCCGGCTAGGAGGATAAGTTGTAAACCTGCTGAGAGATTTTGTGTAGATACAGCATCAAAAGCAAAACTGGTAGAACCTGTGAGGAATACCATCCCTAAGAAGGTGGCAAGAATGAAAGCACCGGAAACCGCAGTGTAAATTAAGAACTTGATACCTGCATAAGCCCGTTTTTCGCCTCCCCAAATGGAAATTAACAGATAAAAGGGGATTAATTCTAATTCGTAAAACAGGAAGAATAATAACAAGTTCTCGGCTAGGAATGCTCCAGCTACGCCACCACTCACTAATAGAATCATTGAGTAAAAAAGTCTGGGGCGTTCAGTGTCTTTACTACTGCTGTAAATTGCAATCCAAGTCAAGAGGCTATTGAGAAGCAACATCAAAATTGATAAGCCATCAACACCTAGTTGATAACTCAAACCCAAGGTTTCATTCCAAGGTAAATACTCTTGAAATTGCATTCCTGGATTGCTGATATCAAATTTCAGCAGAATAAACAAATTCCACAACAAAACTATGCCAGTCACTGTTAAAGAAACTAATCTAACCCGACTAGCTGGGACGACTTTACCAGGTAAAAACCCGATAATAATCGCGCTGATAATTGGTATCCAAATTAGAACACTTAACATATTAATTTGACAATTGGTAATTGGGCATTAGGGAGGCAGTGTCGTCTTGAGGCCTCCCCTGAAGTTAAAAAATCAAGCTTAAGAACTGGATTCCCCAGTATGGCCAAGTTACCCACGCGCCTAAAACACCTACGCCTAGGAGTACGGTTAAGGCATAAAATTGAGTTTGTCCATTGGTGCTGTATTTCAAACCTTCGCCACCTAATAAGGAAAACAAACCAACGAAGTTAACAATGCCATCAACTACAAATCGGTCAACCATATCAGCGAATTTGGAAAGTTGAGCAACGCTGAAAATGATAGTCATGCGATAGAGGTTGGGGGTGTAAAAATCGTAAGCCAACAAGTCTTGTAAAGGTTTCCAAGGCAGACGTATTGGTTTGGGAATGTTGCCTAAATAAATGATGGCACTGATACTGCAACCGAAAATACTTGACCAAACTAGTAATAGGGCAACGTCTTTATTTAGTTCTGCCCAACTGGGTAGGAGTGATAAGCTTTGCAAAATCAACGGCAGATGCAGGATAAAGCCCAATAAAATTACCATTGGTAACACCATCAGCCAGAGAACTTCGGGAGAACGTTCACTCATTTGCTTGGCTTTACCACCGAAAATCAAGCTAAACTCTCTGGTTAAGCTAAAGGCTGTGAAAGCATTAACTGCAATGATAATTCCCACTAACCAAGGGTGAGTTCCCCACAGTCCATCAGCTAATTCTAGTAACGCCCAAAAACTTCCTAAAGGTGGTAAACCAATTAATCCCAAAATCCCAACTATATAAGATATGCCGGAAATGGGACGACGTGACCACAACCCACCAAGTTGAGTTACATCTTGAGTAACGCTGTTCCAGACAATACCGCCGACACTCATCACCAAAAGAGCGGATGCTAAAGCGTGGGTGAGTACCAACAATAATGCTGCTTCGTCTTGTTGCGCGCCTACAGCAATGAACACTAAGCCCATGTAAGCACTGACAGAATAAGATAAACAGCGTTTTACGTCAATTTGCGCGATCGCAATTAAGGAAGCACCAATGGCTGTCACAGCACCAATGGCGACAATAAACGCGGAAACTACAGGCGATAGAGTTAAGACGGGTTGCAGTTTAATCAGTACCCAAGCACCACTCGCAACTACCACTGAGTTCCGCAAAATTGTGCTGGGAACAGGGCCTTCCATCGCCTCATCCAACCACAGGTGCAAAGGAAACTGCGCGCATTTACCCATCGGTCCAGCTACTAAGGCTAGACCTACCAATGTCATCACAGTTGGGTCAACCTGAGTTGTAGTAGCCCAATCAGCCAATTTTGAGTAATCCCAAGTCCCGGCGAGATTCCACAGTCCCAAGACTCCCATCAACAAAAATAAGTCCCCCACCCGCTTAGTTAAGAAAGCGTCTCTTGCACCAGTTACTACTAAGGGTTGGCTAAACCATAAACCGACTAATAGGTATGTTCCTAAAGTCAGGACTTCTAGAATTACATAACTGAAAAATAGGTTATTACAAAGTGCTAGGGCGCACAGTCCCGCTTCAAATAATCCTAATAAAGAATAGAAGCGTCCCCAACCCCAGTCCATTTCCATATAACCAACCGCAAAAATTTGCGCCAGCAAATTTAAGCCAGTTATGACGACCATTGCACCCACACTTACAGAAGAAATTTCTAAGGCAATGGTGAGGTTTAAACCTGCGGTTGATAACCAAGGTATAAATACTTCTTGTGGCGGTTGATTCCAGGTCGCTTGGAGAGCGATCGCACTGTGAACCAACGCCAAAAATGTCATGATTAAATTGAGATAACCTGCTGGTCTTGGCCCCGTTTTGCGAATGATTCCCGGCGACCAAGGAATAGCTAAAAGTCCACCTATTAAGGCATAGAACGGGACTAGCCAAACAGTCTCTAGTAGAAACTGAGCCATGAAATTAACCTCTGGATGTGTAGCAAAAACTAACCGTACTGGGGGCAAGTGTAAACTTGCTCCCAGTCAAGCCAAGTATTTGTAAATGAAGGAAATTTATTTTTGCTTAATATTGATTTCAGCTTATCGTTTTATGGACAAAAAATAAATTACTGAACAAAATAAATCTGCGATAGATACTCTAATTAATTCTTATATAATCGATTTTCTTGGCTTTACCATAGATTAAAGTCTATGGATAGATCTTCAGTTTAAATAATATTTATCATAGATTTTTATCTATGAATATCAACTAACAACATATTAAAGAGACGCAGTGAATAACGTCTCTAGCTCAGGTAGTGCAGATTGGGATAGTGAAATTAATTAACAACAGATGTGCCGATCAAAGCAACAACAGCTGATAATTGGTTAATCTGACCGATGGGTGCAGGCTGCATATCACGATAGTCTAATATTTGCACGACAATCAGATAGGCGATGGCTAACAGAATAGAAATTGCACCTGTAATAATTGCTACTATTTTTGAGCGATTCATTAGTATTTCCTGCAATGTGAGTTAAAGCTATGTACCTATATCCACATTGCCACAGTCGATGGCAGAATGAATGATCAACTTAACAGCGATCGCTTCTGACAGTGATGATAATGGACTGACACAGATCTAAATTTTTGCCTTAGATGCAGCTTGGCTTAGGCGCAACACACTGGCTTCCCGAAACAGAGAGAGGCTTTGAAGTTACCAAGAATATTTTTCCAACATACTCTAAGCAAAGCTAGAATTAAAAAACTTTTTGACAAATAAAATGCCACAGGCAATTCTTTCAGCTTGCCGAAAGCCGATCATATTTTGTAATACCCTATAGAGTTTTCTTTTACTATTAGTTCTAAACTCTGGAAACATGACTAAAGTTGCTTCTAAGAACATTAAATATTGAGCATAATCAAAGAATAAAGCTTCTCTAGCTAATTCAAAATATGATGTGGCTAAAGCCTGACGATATACTGGTGAAAGTTGATTTTTCTGCAATAGTTTCTGCTCTACTTTTTGTAATACTAGATGGTGGCTTTTTAACCAGCGACCTTTAGAAGAAGTAGAGACTGTCACAGCACCATACCTTCTATAGATAGAATAACAGCCGGGTTGATAGACAACTTTAGCTCCATTCATCACCACTGACAGAAAAAAATCTCTATCTTGTGCGGTGAGTAAAGTTTCATCCCATCCCTCACTTTTTTCAACGGCATTTCTCTTATAAATTAAAGCCGCCAAAGCCACCCACCAATTAGCCAATAAAGCAGCTAAAATATCTGGTTGATTTTCCGAAATCCTGATCTTATCCAAAAAACTTGAACCATTGGGTAAATGACGCTGATATCTCCAGTCACCGTAAACGACATCCGCGCCTGTTGTTTCTAAAAAGTTAACTTGTCTTTCTATTTTCTCTGGTAAAATATAATCATCTGCATCTAAATATTGAATATATTCTCCTTGACATAATTCTAAGCCTCGATTGCGAGCATAATTACCACCTAAATGGGGATAACTTCGCCAAGTAATTTGCTTACCATAGCTTTTAATTATTTCCAAAGAATTATCTGTAGAACCATCATCAATAACGATGATTTCCAAATTAGAATAGGTTTGGTTTAAGCAGCTATCAATTGCTTCTTTCAACCATCTCTCAGCATTAAAACAAGGGATGATTACAGATGCTTTTTTGGGCATATCTAATCCTCAATAGGGAACAGGGTATGGGTTACAAATGATAGGGAAGCAGGAACTATGAATGCGAAATATTTGGGTAAAATGCCTATGATTACACCTGTTGCAATCCGTTAATTTATCTTCCAATGTGTAATTAAAAATTACGAATTAGGCGTTACAAATTTCATTCCCGATTGATACAATCTTGAAGCAATGCGAGGAAATATTTGCAGGGGATCTATTTGCATTGCCCAGCATAAATTAGAGAAAGCTTCACGTTTTAGACCAATTTCGTAACATTTGCGAGCGTGTTCATAGACAAACTTCGCAAACGTTTGCGGATGGGCTTGGAAAAGTGCTTGATGTTTCTGCACTAGGCGTAAAAAGCTTTCTTGGCGAAGCTTGGGATTGCGTGAAACTCTTTGCCCTTGGTGGTTAGATAACTGGTAGGTAATGGTGGGTAGACCAATAATTGAGCAAGCAGGGTTGAGTCTTAAGAACAGTTCCGAGTGGACACGCGATCGCATATTATTGTCCCAACCCCCAATTTTTTGCAGCACCTCACGCTCAATCACGAGAGTTTGCTTGGTATTGTAGGATTTACCAGGTTCAAGTTCTTCGAGAAAGAAATGTGCGCCGCGTGGTCGTATAGGCGGAGGTAAACGCTTACCCAATACTTCACCTTGGGGGTTGACTTCTTCTAAACCGGAAATCACCGCCACAGGTGTGGGTAGGGTAGTTGAGGATAACGCCTTTAATGATACCTCTGCCATGTGGGGCAGGAGGCGATCGTCATCATCCAGAAATGTTACCCAGTGACCGAGAGCCGCTTCTAGCCCAACGTTACGAGTTCCCGCGCCACCATGCGGCTGTGAAAGGTGAATTATCCGCAATTTGGGATGACTGGGTAGATTTATCGGCTGTGAGGAAGCATCATCTACTACAATTACCTCTAAATCATCCATAGTTTGCTCAAGCGCACTTTTTACCGCATGAGTTACTAAATGGGGTCGGTTGTGAGTGGGAATGATGATGCTGAGTAAAGGTTTACTCATCTGCAATACCTGGATTTATTGATGAATAACTTGCCATGTTCTGGGTTGATAAAACAAACATCTACTAATAGTTTTATTAGTCTTCACAGTAAATCTAAAAGATTCGACTATATCGAAAGATTTCACGCCTTTCCTGATATAAATCTTGGCACTATATACACCAGGAATAAAAGAGCAGTAGGGCATATACATTTGAACTTCTGAATGTCCGGGAAGGATAGTTAAATCTTCGCGATCGCAGTTAGACGTAATGTACTGTACCAGCCCATTCTCTCCTGATAAAGCTGTTACTAAAAGACCTAAATTAGCTTGGTCAATTTTTTGGTGAGCCTTGCATTCCACACATAAATAAGCAGGTTCACCAGAAAGGGGAGCTTCGAGTAAATTACCTTGCTCATCTCGAAAAAATACAGCAGTAATATCTAAACCTACGCTCTCATGTGCTGGCTTTTCTGGTAAAATTAATTTTCCTAAAGCACTTTCAGAGCCACTTAAACATAAGTCTTCTTCATATTTACGAATTACTGTTTCTGTCTCTCCAGAAGTAATCAATTGACCTTTAGATAAATAAATTGAAGAATCACAAACATTGAGAATACTATGGGAGTTATGAGAAACTAAGATAAAAGCTGTACCATTTTCTCGGAGTTTGGCTAACTGCCTGTGACACTTCATTTTAAATTTGATATCACCGACTGCTAGCACTTCATCAATTAATAAAATATCCGGTTCTACATGAACTGCACAAGCAAACCCTAGCCTCGCTGCCATCCCAGAACTATAGGTTTGTACAGGTGCATCAATAGCACTGCCAATTTCCGAAAAATCAATAACTTCTTCAAATCTCTCGGTGATTTGTTTAGTAGATAGACCGAGAATCGCCATATTAGCATAAATATTTTCTCGCCCAGTTAAGATAGGATTAAAGCCTGCTCCCAAAGCAATTAATGGAGCTACCCTACCTCTCACTTTGACACAGCCAGTATCAGGTTTAATTAAACCGCTAATGATGCGAAGTAATGTACTTTTACCTGCACCATTTGAGCCAACTAAACCTAAAGCTTCTCCTCTCTTGAGTTGAAAGCTGACATCTTTGATCGCCCAAAATTCTTGACTACGTAAAGTATCACTTTTGCGATCGCCACCGAGTAACTCAGTGGCAATATCTTGCACACCATATAATAGCGATCGCTTTAAATTGCGACAAAATTTCTTAGAAACATGATCAACTGAAATTAGTACGTCAGCATCTTGATGCTGAACAGGAATTGTTTGTTCTATTAAATCAGTCATTATTAAGAACTTACTCTCTCAACCACAAACGGCATAGCCAGACGGAACATAATCCAGGTTAGTAGTAATCCGATGAAAGTTATGATACTAACTAGCCAAAACCCAAAAGGCTCTGAGACAACACCTGTAGTAGCTAATTCCCGTACTGTTACTAATAAAGGCGTGACGGGATTGAACCTGACTAATAATCCGAATGTCCCCTCGGTGGGGATGGGATAAATGACAGGAGTCAGGAATAACCAAAACCCTGTGATCAAAGTTAGACCTTTAGAAACATCTTGATATAAGACTCCCAAGGGAGCTAATAAAATACCTAGAAATGTCCCTAGTAAAACTAAATGAATTAACGGCACTGGTGTTAAAATTACTGTCCAACTGACAGGAATCTGAAACCAAATAAACAATCCCACTATTAAAATGAGCTTGATGGCAAAATTAAAAAATACTTCCCCAATTTTGGCCAAAATTAATGCTTCCTGGGGAAAATTCACCCTAGCTAACATGGGTTTTGCCACTGTCACCGCTTGCACTGGAGCATTTAAAGCTTCTACAAAGGTCTGCCACAATGCAGTACTAAACATGACATAAGCCGGATAGGGTAAATCCGTTGCTCCCACATTAATAACTCGCGCATTATTAGCTAGGGTAAAACTAGCAGCCAAAACAATTGGTGGTAAAAAAGCCCAAGCAATACCCAAAAATGATTGTCGATATTGCGCGCTGATATCCCGCACCATCAACCGCCAAGCTAATTCACGCGAGGCTAGCAAGTCTCGCCACATTGTTTGCAGTAATCTGAGAGGATGTCTCAGCTGACTTTCAGGTGTATAAATACTCTGAGGTAGCTGAGAACTAAGTCTGTGTTGTCGCTTCAAAATTCCTCACCCGTCGTAATATGAAATAGAAAATTTGGTTGGCTATTGACTCTAATTCATCCCACTGTTTTGCAATGCGGCGTAGCGGTTGGTGATGTAACGGTTAGCAGCTTTATCTATGACGTGTAAACCTTTCTTCACTACCTTTGAACCCAATTTACCAATCGGTAATTTACGTACCAAAGGATTGATAATTGCCATATCTCGTCGCCATCCCAGGCGTTTGAATTTATTTTGAAAGTATTCGTCTTCAGTAAGATCCCACTTTTCCTGTAGACGTTTGAGGCTGGCTATTTCCCAAGCGTCACTCCAACGCAGCATATAGTAATGTATGTCTGAAGCTTCTAGTGGTTTGCCTGTAACATAAGTCATCAAAGATTCTGGTTCGAGGTAAATTGTTCCACCAGTCTCAGCTACTGTAATGCACAAGTCTACGTGTTCTTTGGTGTTGAGTAGCCCTTCATCTAATAGACCAATTTGTTGAAATATCTCCGTGCGTACCATCATGCAGTGAAATTCTGCTAGTCCGGTTTGTTGGCGTTGTAATTGAGGACGCACATCTGCAACTTGACGACCTTGTTTATAAATCTTTTCGATGATTCTTCTTCTGGTGGTTTCGCCTTTAGTCTCCAGCTTGATTCCAGATTCTCCGCCTGCACAATGTACTTCTGTATGCAGAGGTAGACCCTGACAAATCAGGGGACTGACTATAGTTGCACCTGTTGATTCTGCACAGTCAACTAGAGGCTTGAGCCAACCAGAGGTGACTACGACATCATTATCAATAAACACAACATATTTGCTGTTGACTTGACGCAAACCGAGGTTGCGTGCATGGTTGGGGGAAAGATAGTGATCTGTGCGAATCAGCTGAAATTGCTTTTGTTGTGCTTGTGCGGCTAAGTAATTCTTGATGTGATTGGGAGAGCCACCATCTATATAAATTAGCTGGAAAGGATAATCCGTATGTTCATATATGCTTTCTAAAGCTTCATGGGTGCAACTGAAACGTTCTCTAGGGGAAACAATAATAGTTACATCGGGGGTAGCGGTTGATGAGTTGATCATAATCAATCTCCTTTCATCATCTGAATGTGATTTATGTATAGGTTAATAAACATTTCTCTAGAATCAGCACGGACTAAAGCCCCGCTCCGCTCACAGCACTAGAGACTAAAGCCGGCTGTTGCGGTGATAAATCATTGTGGATAACTTGGCGATAAATGAGCATCAGCTCATCATTGAGCTTGTTGATATCGTAGTTTTTTTCTACATCAGTATGACCAGCTTGACCCATTGCAGGCCAAATTTCTGGATGCTCAATCAGATAAGTTAATTTCTCCGCAATAGCATGAGCATCTCGCTCTGGAACTAGAAATCCAGAAATACCGTCTTTAACTAATTCAGGAATCCCACCATGAGTGGTAGCAATGACTGGTAAACCCATCAACATTGCTTCTTTTAAAGTATTCACTGGTGCATCTTGATTCCCATCTTTAGCTGTCACACTAGGGGCAATAAAAATATCAGTGCGATCTAGAATTTCGATAATTTCTGGCTGGGTTTTCCATCCTAATATTTTGACTTGATCAGCAATCTGTAATGTATGTATGAGTTGCTGCAATTCTTCTCTTAATTTTCCATCGCCAATGATGTTGTATTCGATGTTCGGATAGATTTTAATGACTTGAGCAACTGCTCTAATTGCGTATTCTATACCCTTCTTTTCAATCAGCCGACCGGTTGTAGCAATGCGAATTTTATGGTCTGCATGGGGATATCTGACTTTTAAAGGAAAGCGACTGCAATCTATTCCCGAACCATGTACAACAATTTTGTGAGGTTCACAACCTAGTTTGATGGCTTTGTTGCGAAAAAATTCACAGTTGGTGAGAAAAAAATCTCCCTGAGTGAATAGAGAATTATAAACATCTTCTCCATTCTGCTTTACAAATAAGCTGATATCATAGCCGCGAAAAGTAGTAATTAACTTGCCTTTGATTGCGCCGATATTACGCAAAATCATCGCTAAAAGGGCAAATGTGCCGAATTGGCAATGAATAATCTCATAATTAGGAAAGGCTAAAACACGCACCGTTAAGTATAGCAATCGTAGGGAAGCAGCTAATTTACCATATTTAAAAAAATTAAGCGATCGCAATATGACTAAAGGCGATTTATGAAAATTAGTAATGATTAATCCTAAAGCTTTGATAAATCGCCATAAATAGTTTTCTGGAATTATAGGTTGATTGTGAGTGAACTGAAGCATTTGATACTTTTCCACATCTGGATGTACCTTCACATCATCATTTACACTCCCATTTTCCATACAATAAATATCTACTGTATTACCTCTCTCTATCAAACCGATAATTTGATTGATAATAAAGGTTTCCGATATAACAGGAAAACTTCCCACTACGAAAGCAATTTTCATGACAAAAACTCACTGTTCAGAGGATTTTTGAAACGCCAATTTTGCTCTAATTCTCTGAAATTAATATATTATTGCTATCGCTTTGTGCAACAACATGGACAATCATATATTAAATAGTGCTATTGATCAATTTAAAAAGCAATAATCTTTCTTTAGGCATATTTTACGGCTTATTTCCGGAACTGTTGAAAGAACTCATATCTTTGTCATTTATATATGCTTAATCCGTATAAAAAATTATCTGTTTAAGCGAATATCAGATAGTTATGTTACTAAACTTGATTGCAAAATCAAGTTCTCAGACTTAATCAAAACAACCGAATAACAGTTACAACAGCACCAAGTAACTATAATTAAATGTAAAATAGCAAGCTATGAAAAGTGCTGAGTAATTTTCCATGCACTCACACTGATTGCTGTCAAACCTGGGGAAATACAGATTTTACCGACTGATTCCTAAGCTTGAATTTGAGATTGTGTAATTCAAAATCTCCAATTCTGCTGTCTTCTACTTAACAATTGACTAGGGTGAATGTTTATGTCCCTCACTGAAGAAATACTCTCGCAACTACCGGGGGATGTTTTAGCCGGCTTGCGGCGTGCTGATTACATCCTGAAATCTATTCGAGAAAACACTGCACCAATACCCGCAGTAGTGACAGAAAATCAACAACCATTAGTTAGTTTAGATTGGGATGTAATTATCTGCGGTGGGACTTTAGGGATTTTAATTGGTTGCGCCTTAGCAGTGCGGGGACTGCGAGTGGCGTTGTTGGAGCGGGGAATTTTGCGGGGGAGAGAACAAGAGTGGAATATTTCCCGCCAAGAATTAGAAGTATTTGTGGAATTGAATTTGCTAACTGAAGAGGAATTAGCAGAGGCGATCGCTACAGAATACAATCCAGCCAGGGTAAAATTTCAAGGTGGTGCAGAAGTTTGGGTAGAAAATGTCTTAAATATTGGTGTAGATCCAGTTTATTTACTAGCTACACTCAAAAGCAAATTTCTCGCGGCTGGTGGAGAATTATTAGAAAATACACCCTTTAATACAGCTGTAGTGCATCCAGATGGGGTGATAGTTAACAACCAATACAAAGCCAAATTACTACTAGACGCAATGGGACATCTTTCACCCATGACTCAACAAGCACGCCAAGGAAAGCAACCTGATGCTTTGTGTTTAGTAGTGGGAAGTTGCGCTCAAGGTTTCCCCGTTAACAATTCTGGGGATTTAATCTTGTCATTCACGTCTTTGCAGAATCAATGTCAATATTTTTGGGAAGCTTTCCCCGCTAGGGATGGGAGAACAACTTACTTATTTACATATATGGATGCTCATCCGCAACGCTTCAACCTAGAAGCATTGTTTGAGGAATATCTGCGTTTACTACCAGAATATCAGGGTGTGGAATTACAACAACTCAAATTTCAACGTGCTTTGTTTGGGTTCTTTCCCAGTTATCGCCAAAGTCCTCTCCCTACCCCTTGGCCGCGGATTTTACCAGTCGGGGATAGCAGTGGTAGTCAGTCACCCTTGAGTTTTGGTGGTTTTGGTGCAATGGTGCGTCATCTGAAGCGGTTAACAATTGGGATTTGCGAAGCAATACAGACTGAACAACTTTCCACTCCAGCATTGTCACAACTGCAACCATACCAACCTAGTTTGAGTGTGACTTGGTTATTTCAAAAGGCGATGAGTGTGGGTGTAAATCAAACCATTCCAGCAGAACAAATTAACCAGTTACTATCTGCGGTGTTCCAAGAAATGGAAAAATTAGGAACGCCAGTTCTCAAACCATTTTTACAAGATATAGTGCAGTTTTCTGCCCTCACACAAACCCTAGCCAGAACAGCCATCAACCATCCGGGTTTAGTGGCGAAAATTATGCCGCAGGTAGGTTTAATCAACCTGTTAGATTGGCTGTTGCATTACGGCAACTTAGGTATTTACTCTGCCTTATCTGCACTCAGTCCCATCTTAGAACCTGCGGTGAAAAATTTACCAGCTACACAACAATACTACTGGCATCGGTTAGTAGATGCGTGGCAATTTGGTTCTGGTGGTGATTACGTCCGGCGATGAACTAGAGTAGCACTAGCTTGGTCTACAGGCATCATAATCACCTCATTAATATTGACATGAGGCGATCGCGTTGCACAGAAAAAGACCACATCCGCCACATCATCAGGTGTCAGTGGTGTGACTCCTTGGTAAACCTTTTTGGCGCGTTCCGTATCACCATGAAAACGCACATCACTAAATTCTGTTTCCACCATACCAGGATCAACAGAAGTAACACGAATGCGAGTTCCCAAAAGGTCTTGTTTTAAACCTTCAGAAATCGCCTTCACCGCCGCCTTAGTAGAACAGTAAACATTCCCACCGGGGTAAGTTTGATGTCCAGCAATAGAACCAATATTCACCACATGACCGCGATCTCGCTTCACCATTCCCGGTACAACATAACGGGTAAGATAGAGCAGACCCTTGACATTGGTATCAATCATTTCTTCCCAATCTTGGAAGTCACCTTCATGCAGTTTATCTAAACCCCGACTTAAACCCGCATTGTTAATCAGAATATCGATATCTGACCAAGTTGGCGGGAGGTTAGATATAGCCGATTCTACAGCCAGGCGATCGCGCACATCCAATTGTATTAAATGAACTTGGTCAGACGCGACACCTAACGTCTCTACAAGTTCCTCTAATTTATCCAAACGCCGCGCCGCTAAAATCAGTTTTGCACCTGCCTCAGCAAAAACCCTGGCGCAAGCCGCACCGATACCACTGCTTGCACCAGTAATCAAAACAATCTGATTGTTAAGAATCATTAGTCATTAGTCATTAGTTATTAGTCATGGGGCGTTGGGGAGGCAGTGACGGGTACGCAGGGGTCTCCCCAAGATGCCGTCATTGGGCATTGGTTATATAATCTTTCTTGCCTCCCTTATCCCTCTTAACCCCTACACCCTTACACCCCTACACCCCTCTCATTACTTCTTCACCACTTGTAAACGCTGAGTTACCACAGTCATCCCGCTACCGCGAAGAATCACAGCAGAAATCCAACGATTACCGGGTGTTGCTGGGGCGCGTCCAATTTTAAATAAACCACCTGAATTGAGTAATTGCAAATCTACGCTTGTGGGGTTGAGATACTTAGCAGCTTGAATTGGTTCTTCTAATGCTGTACCCAAAAGTAAATCATCACCTAAAGGTTCTTGCACGATCGCATCAAAATTGTACTGCTGACCGACTTTCACTTGTTGGGGCAATTTCACATCTATTTGGGGTGGGTTGCTACCAGAGGATAGTAAGGTACGTTCCGATACAATATCTTGACGCACAATTGTCCCGCCTGCAATGCGTTGACGGGATCTGATGGTAGATTTCAGTGCCAAATTGTTGCTGTTAGCTGAGGGTAAACCAGTTATGTTTGTCACCGTTTCTGCAATGATGGCATTTCCTTCAGACTTCCAAGACTGTACTTGTGTGCTGTAGCGCAAATTGGGATAGCGTTTCCAGAGTGTCACTAAAGCTTTTTCCATTGTTTGACGGTTTAATCCGTCTCCGTGGACAAAATTAGGGCTGTAATATTGCAATACTGCTTTGATATCGCCTTTACTAGCAGCTGTATCAATTTGCGTTAACAAATTTGTCACGGCTGTAGGCGCATTTTGGGTATTATTACTTTGAGCGATTTCTACAGCTTGGGCGTGCTGCCAACAATTAACTATACCCAGTGAGCATACAGACAAAATCAATGCAATAGCTGTGGAGAGGTGGTTTTGGCGTTTTAGTAAAAATAAAATTGTGTTGTTCATGGGTAAGAGTTTACTGATTGTAGTAGAGAAGGTCAGGAAATTGTTTTATCTTAGTTAAACTAGGCACTGAATGGTAGAGTTTGAATGACAAACGCACCCATAAAATTACTAATAGCTGCCAGTGGGACTGGTGGACACTTGTTTCCGGCGATCGCATTGGCAGATAAACTACCAGAATATGAGATTGAATGGCTAGGTGTCCCCAATCGGTTAGAAACCCAGCTTGTTCCGCAAAAGTATCCTTTGCATACTATTGCAGTCGAAGGGTTTCAGCAAGGGTTGAGCATTGCTTCTTTACTAACCTTGGGTAAACTTATTAGTGCCATTTTCCAGGTGCGACGACTCCTCAAGCAAGGGAGATTTCAAGGAGTTTTTACCACTGGAGGTTACATTGCTGGGCCAGCAGTAATTGCAGCGCGTTCTTTGGGTTTACCTGTAGTTTTTCATGAATCTAACGCTTTACCCGGTAAAGTGACGCGGTTTTTTGGCCCCTGGTGTACTGTAGTAGCTTTGGGATTTGATGTAGCTACTAAGTATTTACCCCGAGCCAAAAACGTCACTGTCGGAACTCCCGTTCGTTCCCAATTTTTAGATGCTAGCAGTGCCAAACTAGATTTAGCTATCCCTGAAAATGTTCCCTTAATCGTCGTTTTCGGTGGTAGCCAAGGCGCAGTTGCAGTCAATAAGTTAGTCAGAGAGTCCGCGCCTGCGTGGTTTAATGCTGGTGCTTACGTAGTACATTTAACAGGCGATCGCGATCCTGATGCTGGGAGTTTAAAGGATCCCCAGTATATAGAATTACCTTTTTATGACAATATGGCAGCACTGTTGCAACGTGCTAGTTTAGCCATTAGTCGTTCTGGTGCAGGTAGTTTAACAGAATTAGCTGTGTGTGGGACACCAGCGATATTAATTCCCTATCCCTTTGCCGCCGAAGACCATCAATCATATAATTCCGCAGTATTTACTCAAGCTGGTGCAGCCTTAAGTTTTAAACAATCGGAGTTAACGACAGAGTTATTGCAAACTCAAGTTTTAAATTTATTGCAATCACCCGACGAGTTAAACAAAATGGCAGAAAATGCGAAAGCGATCGCAGTTCCCGATAGTGCAGATAAATTAGCTTCCTTAGTGCGTGAAATGGTAGAAAGCTAAAAACACATAGGCATTAAGAAGAGTTTGAGACTTCAAAACCTCAAACTCCTCATACTCTCTGCGCCTCTACGCCTCTGCGTGAAAAAATCATCATCCTAATCAGCAAAACATTTAACTAATTATGATTGTTGCTTTAACCAAGCCGCTAAATCTGCAACCTCATTAAAATATAACAATTGTTCTGCCAGTGCTTCTAATTTTTCAGTAGATAATCCTTTAATTTGCTCAGTTAAAGACAAGTCAATCTCTCCAAACCGACGATTTAACAGGCGCAGAATTACCTTTTGTTCTCCTTCCTGGATAGCTCGCGCCCTATCTTCTTGATACAGTGGTGCTAATCTCATCACTAACTCCCGATCATCTATTTCTATATTCTGATTGATTCTCAAATTTTGTTGCAGACTATAGAGTAATTCTAGCGTCACTTCCACAAACGGGTGATTGGCTGGAAGTGCTGTCAATTCATCAACCGCTTGTTGCTGCACTCTACCACGCCCTAGTATTCTCAACCACAGTGTTTCTTGAGTGGATGGTAGCTGATGAATGACAACTATGGCTGTCCGCAAATATTCAGGTAAAAAGTAAACTCCCTCTACCCAGTCTGATTTTAAAGTCGCACCAAAGCCGGAAATTATCGCCTCTGATGCGGTGGGAGTTAGAACCCATAATTGGGGAATTTCTGTGGCTGGGATGGGGGTTTTATTGCGATTGGCTTCTCTTTGAATGGCGTTTCTGACTTCTAATAGTTTCAATAGACAATCTGTGATTTCTTCTTTGGTTGCTGGGTTGCGGAATGGTTCAAAAATGGCGGCGGTGGTTGCCATTTTTCCTAATAATCCTAATGTTTCTATGTTGGCTGTTTGTGTAGTGAAGGGAGAAAACATCTATTTCTCTGACTTCTGCTGCTACTCTACTTGGTGCTTGAACTTTTCCGAATGGTTTTAGTAATTCTTCTAAATAATCTTTGGAAAATTGATCATGAATAAATCGCGTCATTTAACTTAGTTATTAATAATAATGCTCATTCCTTATATTTTAGATTTTCTTGAGCATTATCTTGGCTAATTTTTATAATCCACAGGTTGTTGGCAGCATACTACAAGAAAAGCTAGAAAAGAATGAAAAGCGGTGGTGTCAGGTCAGGACAAATATTAGAACCCGCAATACTTCGTAGGAAATGACCTATTTGTAAATCGTTACAATTTTGTGTAAGCCTTGTATGTTAAATTTTACAAGTCTCGACGCGAGAGAAAAGACTCTTATTGCAGATTCCCCCAGACCGGTTCCACGCTATGCCTATGGGGGGTGTGGGGAGGTGTCCTGGAACTCCCGTTCCATCATATTTTACACTATCCTCTTTTACCCATGAAAAAAACATCCATCCAAATTTCTGCCATCCAACACTAGTGTAGAAAGCATTCCAATCTTTTCCTACTTCTATCCAGATTTTTTTCTGCACACTAAAGCCATATCTTCCATTGCTGTATCTTACCCACAGCTGGTCAATAGTGCGTAAATCAGTGCAGGGAAATTTTTCAATTGAACTGGTGCCCTCAAGCCAGCCTTCTTTTTCTCTATCAGCAGCTTTTAGCATCACTTGCAGAGTTTCTTGATCTGCTTCTTTCCACTGTCCAGCTTTAAGTAAATCACGCAACCGCCTATAGTCTACACCTTTCTCAGAACTCAGATCGTCAGTTTCCTGTAACCGCCTCTCAGCTTCTTCTTGTTCTCTTTTTATTCGTAGTCTTTCAGTTTCTAGTTCTTGTCGTCGTTTTAAGCTCTCAGTTTCCTGTTGTTTCCGTATTCTCTCAGCTTCTTGTTGTTGCAGTTTTAAGCTCTCAGTTTCTTCTATTGGAGCTAAAATTGATTCTTCAATTTGGGTTGCATCTTCGTCCCTGAGTCCTAATTGCATTTGATAAAGTTTTAGTCCATTGCGGACATATTCACTGATTGGGTATTCTGCCTTAACCGCTTTAGAAAAATCCTGCTCGTAAAGTCTTAAATTATTTGCATAAGCCTCTTTTTGCTCTTCTTCCTGTTGTTGTCGTTGCAGTCTTTCAGCTTCTTCTTGTTGGCGTTGTCTTTGTAACCTTGTGGCTTCCTGTTGTTGTCGTAGTCTCTCGGCTTCTTGTTCTTGTTGGCGTTGCAACTGCTGTTGGTGTTCTTCTCTTTCCCGCTTGAGTTTTTCAACAGCAGCACGAATACCTCTGGCTACATCAGTGAAAGCTTCATCTTGAGTATGCCAATGTTTTGATATCACAGGTTCAGCATTCTTCGGTAAAGCTTGCAGTTTAGCAAATGGTGCGTCAGTCCAATCGACAGGGCGCAAAATCACCGGAATTACATAAGCTTCGCCTTGATTGTGGCGTTCTATTGCCCTTTTAACTTCCACATCCCAACAATAATCAGAAGCAAGAAAGTTTGAACTGACAAGCAAGAGAATGATGTCAGCTGTGTTTAAATTGTCGTTAATTTGGTGATCCCACTGTTCTCCGGCTAGTATCTTGCGGTCATGCCAGCTCGATATTACACCCTGTCTTTTCAATGCAGCTAGGTGATTAGCTAATTCATCCCGTAGAGATTCATCTTTGTGTGAGTAAGAAAAGAAAAGCTTTAAAGATACCTCTGCCATTTTTGCGCTCAGGAGTAGGATAAATTAGGCTTAGGATAAATTATAGTATTTTCGCTTGATTTCCCTGCGAATCTGATTGTGATGTAGGGAGACAGAAGAACGCCAAAAATATAGATTTGTTGCGATCGCAAATTGTTTAGTAACAAAATTGAGTTGTGTAGTAGCCAATTAGAACCCCTGTCCAAAGACGCAAAGCGGCTTCTCGCTAGAATACCTTATTCCCCGCAGGGACAGAGGCTTTGATTCTTGCTCCCCTTCCCTGGTAGGGAAGGGGTTGGGGGTTAGGTCTGAAAAATAAATCCACACAGCATGAATTACCAATTACAATAACTCTGCCATTTGCCCCGCACTTACCAAACTATTCGCACACAAAATTCCAGAAGCAGCGACAGCCGGCACACCAATTCCCGGTAAAGTGCTATCACCCACACGATACAAACCCTGGATAGGCGTGTGAGTACTAGGAAACATCCCCTTACCCGCAGCAATAGCCGGGCCGTAAGTTCCTTGATAACGGCGGAGATAATGAGCATGAGTTAACGGTGTACCGATGAGTTCTAATACTACACGCTCTCGAATATCAGGGATAATACGCTCTAAGGCACGGTATAAAGTTTGCGCCTTTTCTTGTTTCTGCGCTTCATATCCATCATTGCGTTCCCAGCCAGCGTAAGGTTCGAGGGTGTAAGCATGAACTACATGATGTCCCTCTGGTGCTAAATTTTTATCCCACACACTCGGAATTGAAATCATGCAAGTATTACTTGGGGTGGTGATATCTTGATTGGAATCATGGACTACCACATGATGTCCAGTTAAATTATCTAACCCATCAGCCCTAATACCCAAGTGCAAGTGCATAAAACTCTCAACGGCTGGAGTCTTTATAGCACTTTCACGATAAGCCGCAGGCAAATCTTCAGGACGCAGTAGATTATTATATGTATCCCAAAGGGTGGCATTAGAAATCACAATTGATGCTGGCAAAACTTCACCATTGCGTAACCGCACACCCGTAACTTTGCCAGACTCTACCAGAATTTGCTCAACGTGACACCCTAAACGTAACTTACCACCCCAGCGTTCCAACCCCCGTACTAAAGCATTGACAATGGCTGCACTCCCCCCTACAGGATACTCAACTCCAGCACGGGAACGTTCACCCAACATAAATGCTACTTCGGGGGCAATTGTGCTGTGGGCTTTTAACCCAGAAAGTAAGAAACACTCTAAATCAATCAGTCGCCGTACCCAAGGGTCTTTGACTGTAGCATCCATAACATTGCCTACAGAAGACTGCACCAGGGATAAGTACGGTAACATTTTCGCCAAAGATGGCAAATAACGTTGTAATAATACTAAAATCACCTGCCAATCTGAGCGCAATGCCAAAGTAGGTATACCTTTCATCGCCTCATAGAGTCCTAAAAGGCGTTGCTCAAATTGTTGGAATTCCTTTGCACCTTGGGGTGTAATTTTGTGTAGCTCTTGATGATATTGTGCAGGATTGCTATAAACTGCAAGACTGGCTTCGGGGAAGTGGTAGTGACCTAACGGATCATAGGGTATAACTTGGATGGATTCACTTAAAGTATCAAGAACCTGTTTGATCGGATTTAAACTTTGCTTGTCACTTAAACCGCAATAAAAGGAGGGGCCAGAATCAAATTCAAACCCGCGTCGTCTAAAACTATGGGCTGCACCACCCGCAACTGTATGACTTTCACACACAATTACCCGCTTACCATAACGCGCCAACAAACCCGCAGCGCATAAACCACCGATACCACTACCGATAACTATGATTGGGGACTGGGGAGACATGAGAGGGGTGTAGGGGAGACAAGAGAGATTATATATCTAAATTCCCAATGCCCAATCACTAATGACTAATGACTAATGATGACTGAACCACTAATTGAATTAAAAGGCATTTCTAAATCCTTTGGTAACAATCGGGTTTTAGATAATGTGGACTTGACGATTTATCGAGGTGAGGCTTTAGGGATTATCGGCCCTTCGGGAACTGGTAAATCGACAATTTTGCGCGTCATGGCTGGTTTGATTACTCCTGACGAGGGGGAAGTTTATGTGCAAGGAGTAAAAAGAGATGGGTTGATTGAAGATGGTCATGACCCAGTTGGTATTGGTATGGTATTTCAGCAGGCGGCTTTATTTGATTCGTTGACTGTGGAAGAGAATGTGGGGTTTTTACTTTATCAAAATTCCAAGTTACCGCGATCGCGCATTCGAGAATTAGTCAAAGAAAAACTCGAAATGGTCGGTTTACCGGGAATTGGTCATCTCTATCCTTCGGAATTATCTGGTGGGATGCGAAAACGGGTGAGTTTTGCGCGTGCAATTATGTCTAACCCCGATAACCCCGAAGAAGGCGCAGAGGTTTTACTATACGATGAACCGACAGCAGGACTTGACCCTATTGCTTCCACAGTGATAGAAGATTTAATCCGTGACTTACAAACTACTCAAGGTGTTTGTAGTACTTATGCGATCGTTACCCATCAAGATAGTACAATACGGCGAACTGCTGATAGACTAGTGTTTCTTCATCAAGGTAAAGTGCAGTGGCAAGGTACAGTTGGTGAACTAAGTGACACAGACCATCCATTAATTACACAATTTATGAGTGGAAGTGTACAAGGGCCAATTCAGGTTGTTGGTTAGTTGAGCAAAGAACAGTATGCGCGATTTGATCACCACTCGGTTTGCATCTCGGCGAACATTAAGAGAAGGCTCAGTAGGATTATTAGTATTACTGGGACTAGGAGCATTTTTCGTCATCATCCTCTGGCTAAATAGAGTCACAGCGTCTCGCAGTTCCTACAAAGCTATTGTAGAGTTTGCCAATGCTGGCGGTATGCAAAAAGGCGCGCCTGTGCGTTACCGGGGTGTGAAAGTCGGGAATATTGCTCGCATTGAACCCAAGGCTAATACAGTAGAAGTAGAAATTGAAATTGCCCAAGCTGACCTCATTATTCCTCGTGATGTAGTAGTCGAAGCTAATCAAACTGGTTTAATTAGCGAAAGTATTATTGACATTACTCCTAAAACATCACTAGCAACTCAAGACAAAATTGCTAAACCTCTAGATAAAAATTGTGATTCCAGTCTGATTGTTTGTAATGGTTCTCGACTCAAAGGACAAATTGGTATCAGTTTGGATGAACTTATCCGTAGTAGCACTCAGTTAGCAACCACTTATAATAATCCCCAATTTTATCAACGGGTCAATAAACTCTTAGAAACGTCAGCAGAAGCGGCCACAAGCGTATCATCACTTAGCCGGGATGTAGGAAAATTAAGCAGAAGCTTTCAAGGACAAATAGGTACATTTGCTGCTACTGCTAATTCCGTACAACAAGCCACGAATAAACTGACGATTTCCACAACCAAGACAGTAGATCAACTTGGTATCACCGCCAGTCAATTCAGCACAACTGCAACTCAAGCCAATAAGTTACTCACACAATTAGATGATCTCGTCACCACTAATCGTTCGACATTGGTGAGTGCGTTGAATAACATCACCGAAACCAGTAACCAACTGCGGGTGACAGTCAGCAGTCTTTCCCCTGCTATTACTCGGTTATCCGATGGAGAGTTACTCAAAAATCTAGAAACGCTCTCAGCCAATGCAGCGCAAGCTTCAGCTAACTTAAAAGATGCCACTCAAGCATTAAATGATCCTAAAAATGCGATGCTGTTGCAACAAACCTTAGATTCTGCGAGGGTAACGTTTGAAAATACTCAAAAAATCACCTCTGATTTAGACGAATTGACTGGTGATCCTGCATTTCGGAATAATTTACGACAATTAGTCAATGGTTTGAGTACCTTAGTATCTTCCACAGACCAAATGCAAGAGCAAGTCAAAGTTGCTGCTACTTTGGAGTCAATGCAAGCCGTGGCCAGTCAATCAGAATTAGCGTTGACCCCCAAACAATCAGAAAAATCCATCACTCCCAACCCTTCATCAGTCGGCGTTGAAAGTACGGTTAACCCTCCCACATCAGATAAATCATCTCAAGAGAAACTTTTACAGAAACTACGGCAATATCAACGGGGAAGTAGGGAATAGGGGCAGGAGACAGGGAGCAGGAAGCAATAATTGCGGAGGAGCAGGGGAAAACTCATGACTAATTCCAATCTTGCTCTTCTCTTTTACCGCGACTTTTATAAATACCGCCGATATCATGCAATTGTCGGGTTTTCTCGAATAATTCGGCTTCAGTTAAGCCCCATTGTTGCAAAACTTTATTTAGGTCGTTTTGTATGTCCCTCGCGCCTGGGAAGCCTTGATAGCGAATTTTGAGTCGGGCTAATTCTGCTAAATTGTAGTCTGTGGCTGTTTGAGTTAGTAGAATATCAATAAGAGGGCGATCGCGGTTGTAAAGTGGGTGTTGTTGGTCTTTACTTCCGTGCTGTTCAGTCATAGTTAATACCGGGGTAAAATTGTGATTTCATTCCGAGTTTAGAACTAAAATCTGCCCATAGCACGAGAATTAAACATGACGGCTACCACCCCTGAGTACATACGGCTCTCACCACTGCCACCCCATCAGAGATAAAGATACATTATCTTTAAGAAAATACAAAAAAGTTTAGATAAGGGTGAGTTTTTTAGATCGCCCACAGTCCAAGCAGCAAGGGAGCAAGAACCCGCTATGTTTGAACACTTCACTTCCGAAGCCATCAAAGTTATCATGCTCGCTCAGGAGGAAGCTCGTCGTCTGGGACACAATTTCGTAGGAACTGAACAAATTCTCCTGGGGTTGATGGGAGAAGGAACTGGGGTTGCTGCCAAAGTGCTGAATGAGTTGGGTGTGACTCTCAAAGACGCACGCCGGGAAGTCGAAAAAATTATTGGGAGGGGTTCTGGTTTCGTTCCACCAGAAATTCCCTTTACCCCTAAAGTCAAAAGTCTATTTGAGCAATCATTTAGAGAGGCTCACGGTCTCGGACATAATTACATCAACACAGAACACTTACTATTAGGATTAACCGAATCAGGTGAAGGTGTCGCCGCCAAAGTGTTGCAAAATCTGGGTGTTGACCTGAGAAATGTTCGTACTGCTGTGATTCGGCGTTTAGGTGAAGATCCAGTTGCAGTTGGTGGTAGTAGTAGCCCCAGACGCAATCAAACCCTCACCACAGAGGAATTTGGCAGAAACCTCACCAAATTGGCGCAAGAAGGTAAGCTCGACCCTGTAGTGGGTCGCCAGAAAGAAATTGAACGCGCAATTCAAATTCTCGGTCGCCGCACCAAGAATAACCCCGTGTTGATTGGTGAACCAGGGGTAGGTAAAACAGCGATCGCCGAAGGATTGGCACAGCGTATCATTAACCAAGATGTCCCCGAAGTCTTACAAGATAAGCAAGTCATCAGCCTCGATATGGGGTTATTGGTCGCGGGAACTCGCTTCCGGGGAGACTTTGAAGAACGCATCAAAAAAATCGTCGATGAAGTCCGCACTGCGGGAAATGTCATCTTAGTCATTGATGAAATTCACACCTTAGTCGGTGCTGGTGGAACTGAAGGCGGCTTAGATGCAGCTAATATCCTCAAACCAGCCTTAGCACGGGGTGAACTGCAATGTATTGGTGCAACTACCTTAGATGAGTATCGCCAACACATCGAACGCGATGCAGCTTTAGAACGGCGTTTCCAACCGATTTTAGTCGGTGAACCAACTGTCGCCGAAACTATCGAAATTCTCTACGGTTTGCGGGGAGTTTACGAACAGCATCACAGAGTCCAAATTTCCGATGAGGCTTTGATGGCAGCCGCAGAATTATCAGACCGCTATATTAGCGATCGCTTTCTGCCCGATAAAGCCATAGACTTAATTGATGAAGCTGGCTCACGGGTACGTTTGCGAAACTCTCATATTTCGACTGATAAAGAACTCAAGCGGAAACTTAGGGAAGTCACCAAAGCCAAAAACGAAGCTGTCAGACTGCAAAACTTTGATACAGCCGGAGAATTGCGCGACCAGGAAATCGCCTTGGAAGCAGAAATCCAAGCCGCTTCCACTGAAAAAACGATTCACCCCATTGTCGTAGATGAAGAAGACATCGCCCAAATCGTAGCTTCTTGGACTGGTGTCCCAGTCAACAAACTCACAGAATCTGAGTCAGAATTACTGCTGCACTTAGAAGACACCCTGCATAAGCGGCTTATCGGTCAAGAACAAGCAGTGACAGCTGTTTCTCGTGCCATCCGTCGCGCCAGAGTAGGCTTAAAGAACCCCAACCGTCCTATTGCTAGCTTTATCTTCTCCGGCCCTACCGGCGTTGGTAAAACCGAACTAGCCAAGGCGTTAGCGACTTACTTCTTCGGTGCAGAAGATGCCATGATTCGGCTAGATATGTCTGAGTACATGGAAAGCCATACAGTATCTAAACTCATCGGCTCACCTCCAGGTTACGTTGGTTACGACGAAGGTGGACAACTCACCGAAGCTGTACGCCGCAGACCCTACACTGTGTTGCTGTTCGATGAAATCGAAAAAGCACACCCCGATGTGTTCAATATGCTGCTGCAAATTCTCGATGACGGACACCTCACCGACGCCAAAGGTCGCAAGGTAGACTTCAAGAACACCTTAATTATCTTGACATCCAACATTGGTTCTAAGGTAATTGAAAAAGGTGGCGGCGGTTTAGGCTTTGAATTCGACAACCAACCAGACGCTAGTTACCACCGCATTCGGAACTTAGTCAACGAAGAACTGAAAAATTACTTCCGTCCTGAGTTTCTCAACCGGGTGGATGAAATTATCGTCTTCACTCAACTATCTAAGGATGAAGTCAAGCAAATTGCTGAAATTATGCTGCGTGATGTAGCTAGCCGCTTAACAGAAAAAGGTATCGCTTTAGAAGTTACCGAAAGGTTCAAAGACCTAGTAGTCAGGGAAGGTTATGACCCCAGCTATGGTGCTAGACCATTGCGTCGCGCCATCATGCGCCTGTTGGAAGATTCCCTCGCTGAAGCTATGTTGGCTGGTGAAATCAATGAAGGTTGTACAGCCATTGTTGATGTCGATGATGATGGTCAAGTTAAAGTACGCCACTCAGAAACACGCCAATTACTATTGGCAAATGCTGGCTAAGATTTAAATTAGCAAGATAGTATTGCATAACTACCTCTGGTACTCTGCTACCAGAGGTTTTGATTTATGAGGGTTATGTAATGATAAACATATCAATAACAGAAACTATCTGATAAAAACTCCATGATTCAAGTAAGAGTAAAGTAAGCTGTTAACGATAACTCTCCTTTATCTCATCAGAGTTATTTTCTGAGTATATATTTGTGATGACCTCACAGGAAAAGCATCTACCGTATTCATTCCAGGCAATAATGAGCTTCCTTTTAGAGATTTATTGAGAGAAAATATCTAAGAGATTTGTCAATGAATTAGTAAAACTTTGAATGTTATCTGCCCTTCAGGCAAGGCAAAGGACAGAGGGTAGAAGGGAAGAAAAAAGTTTTAAAACAAAAACCTCAATACCTAAGCTTCGCTGTAAAATCTGGTTTTGTTTATTGTGAATTTTGAATTGCTATTATTCCCTTGGCAAGTTTTGCCGAGACAGGACAAATAAACAAGACAAGGGGAGCTATTTAGCTATTGATTTTGCATATTTTAAGTTTTACTTTTAAATACTCCTGGTTCTTGCTGTGTGGGCAAGACAGCTAAAATATCGGTTTGGGAACAATATTTCAGGTCTTCATGACAGTCCAGGCGTAACAACCGTTTGCCGTGACTAGCGTGGTGAAATAATCCTAATAGGTTGTGCTGCCACTGGGAATAAAGCGCGATCGCACTAATTGCTTCATCGTTGCCAGCTAGTTCTTCTGGTGGTAATTGGGATTTCTCGACGACGCTATGGGCGATCGCACCTGCACAGGCTGTATCCTCTAAGGAAAAACTGCCTTCCCAACCAGAACCGACAATCCACACTGTTTCCGGTTGTTTGTCCATTAGGTATTGGACAACTGCGGCGCGATTAATAAAGGCGGCTGTCAGTACGGTGGGTGAGTCCTGTATCCGTTTTAAAGCGCGAGTCCCATTAGTGGTACTAATAAACAAGCGTCTCCCTTCCACCAGTTCTGGTGTGCAGTCGAGGGGCGAATTACCTAATTCAAAGCCAGCGACTTTGCCACCGCCACGTTCTCCAGCTCGTAGCCGTTTTTGTGGCGGCCATTGTTCACTCACAGAGATGAGTTGATCTAAATCACTAAAGACCTGCACAGCTTCGCCCCCTGCTGAGAGGACTGTTGCTATAGTGCTAGTAGCTCGCAAAACATCAACTGCGATCGCGCAGTCTGGAGCTTTGTCAGTTGGAGTTAGTTCCGGGGTATGGTATACAAATAGCTTCACGCGCTGGATACACCTGCTCTCAATAACTATTGCCGAGATTACATTCTAATTGCTCGTCATCACCATAATGCCACTTAATCTCCGAGTATTTCTTATCGTTATGCAAGAGTATTGATTATTCTGTAGTAGGGACTGGGTATTGAGAAAGAAAAATCTTAATCCTCTTGCTGTGGAATTTTTGACATAGTTTTCTCTTGCTGTCTGATTTGCTTTGTGAGGATTATAAGACTTGAGCAATCTGGTTTGTTGAAGGTAATGGAGTTATTAACTATTACGCAATAATTTAAGCTTGCTATAGCCTGAGTCTAATCAGGTAATCTGAAAGAAGACAGGAGATCATCCCAAAGGTGAAAGGCATTAATTCCTTTTCCCAATCCCCAGTCACTAGTCCCCAATCCCCAGTCCCTATGGCCCCTTTACCCGAATATCGTCCTAAACAACTGTCTTTAGGCCCTTTGGAAGCAGAAATTTTAAATATCATCTGGGAATTAAGCTCAGTTACGGTCAAGGATGTTCACGATCGCATCTTGGCTGACCCCAATCGTGAGTTAGCTTACACCTCTGTCACCACGGTTTTGCGTCGCCTCACTGATAAAGGTTGGTTAGTCTGTGATAAAAAAGGCAAAGCTTTCTACTGGCGGCCTTTACTGACAAAACAGCAAGCTCAGGTTATTAAAGCCCATGAACAATTACAGCAATTTCTAGCCGTGGGTAATCCTGATGTAGTGGCGGCTTTTGCTGATAGTCTGGATGAAGCAGCTAGTGAGCAAATCTCGGCGATCGCTAAACGCATTCAAGCAGCACGCCAAGCCAGGGAGGAACAATAATGCACCTAGTCATGATTTTAATTGCTTTGGCAGTAGCGGGGATAATACGCTGCTCTAAGACTCATTCCCAAGGTAGTTGGGAGGTGCGCTGGCGGCGATCGCTATTTCTGTTTTTATTTCCACCGTTGTTAATTGTGATGACGGCGATCGCATTGCTGTGCATGGGGCCTCAAGGTCGAATGGGTGGGATGTACACAGGTTGGTTGAGCTATTCCCTGGCTTTGATTGTTTTGAGTATTTTTTCGGGACTGTGTCTCAAATTAGCTTACCAAGGCTGGCGATCGCTACAATCTGCCCGTCATTGTCCTTTGGTGAATGTTGCAGGTAGACCCATCAGACTCCTCAACACAGAAGCTTTATTTGCCGGTCAAATTGGTTTTTGGCAACCAGAATTAGTCGTTAGTCAAGGTTTACTACAAACTCTTTCTCCAGACCATGTAGAAAGCGTATTAGCACACGAACAAGGACATCATCACTACAGAGATACCTTTTGGTTTTTCTGGCTGGGTTGGATTCGCACCTGTACAGCTTGGCTACCCAACACTGAACCATTGTGGCAAGAACTTTTAGTGCTGAGGGAATTACGCGCTGATAGTTATGCTGCATCCCAAGTAGATCCTTTAGTGCTAGCAGAATCGCTGTTATTAGTGGTCAGCAATGGTTCTGTATTTGCTCAATCAGAAATTTGCTGTGCAGCTTTAGGTGATAGTGTAGGCGAGCGTTTAGAACAGAGAATTGAAGCTTTACTTACACCACCAGCTACAACCCCAGAAGTTAAATTCCCATATTGGCAAACCTTTTTCTTAGCATTTATGCCCTTAATAACTGTGATCTTCCACTCTTAATTACCAACCGGAAATATTTCTTCTTGAGCGTGCGTCAGTTAAAGCAGACTTGGAAAAACCAAGATATTGCTTGTACTGACGTTATTTATTTTTTCTTTTATATTTAAAAATACAAATTAAATCGTAGGGTTTGAACCTGTTTAAACCCTGCGAAACCGATTTGAAATAATTATTTAATATGATGTTATTAACTTAATAACCTACTATATTGTGTAGATATTTAATAATTACCATTAGTTTTAAAATTGCCACACCAAAAAAATTTAGAGCAGTTATGGATCGTACGCTGCTTTGCCGCGGTGTTACTTTTTGGTCAAGTATGTCTACGTTTAATTCAAGGAAAAACTTACTATCGAAAAATTCTGGAACATATGGTAGCTGCTGGGCCGTCTTCCATTCCTCCAGTTTTGTTAGTGAGTGTGTTTTCCGGCATGATTTTTACTATTCAAACTGCTAGAGAATTAGTAAAATTCGGTGCTGTCAGTACGGTAGGAGGTGCTTTCGCTTTAGCGTTTTGTCGGGAACTAGCTCCTATTTTGACGGCGAGTATTATTGCAGGACAAGTAGGTTCTGCTTTTGCAGCAGAAATCGGTGCGATGCGTGTCACTGAACAAATTGACGCGCTATATATGCTCAAAACTAATCCAATTGATTATCTAGTTTTACCCAGAGTAATTGCTTGTTGTTTCATGATGCCCATCATGATGATTTTTGCGTTAATTGTAGGCATCATGGGAGGTATTTTTGCTGCTGAACAGTTTTATCAAGTTACTCAAGAAGCTTTTTTAGAGTCAGTCAGAGATTTTTTAGAAACAAAAGATATATTTACTATTTTGCTCAAAGGTTTAATCTTTGGTGCGATAGTTTCAATTAATGGCTGTAGTTGGGGTCTAACAACTAGAGGCGGCGCGAAAGAAGTAGGAGAATCTGCAACAACAGCAGTTGTTACCACCTGGGTAGCAATTTTTATTGCAGATTTTTTCCTATCTTTGTTTTTATATGGAACGCCAGTGTTGTGATTAGTTATTAGTCAACAGTCAATAGTCAATAGTCAGTAGGGGCGGGTTCTGTGAGCTGTTCATGGGGAAAACAAATATGTTGGTTAAACCCGCCCCTACAATATCCCCAGTTAACAGTAAATATTCAACTTTCTTACGCAGGGACTACAAATTTTTCGCTACCAGCTAAATCGAAAGCGGAGTGGATGACTTGCAAGGCTTGTACGCCTTGTTCTTGGGCTACGACACAGCTAATTTTAATCTCTGAGGTCGCAATCATTTGAATATTAATTCGGTGTTGAGCTAACGCTTCAAACATTTTCGCGGCTACACCAGGCTGTCCGACCATTCCTGCACCGACGATACTGACTTTAGCGATCGCACTATCCAAAACTACATCACCCCATCCCATTTCCGTGGCGACTTCAGTGAGCAATTTTTGGGCTGTTTCCCCATCCATGCGGGGGACTGTAAAAGCAATGTCTCGTCTCGGTACACCATCGATTACCCGACAGCGTTGAGATTGAATGATCATGTCTACGCTGATGTTATGCTGTGCCAAAGTTCCGAACAGCTTGGCGGACATTCCCGGACGATCTGGGACTTGGCGAATCGCTAAACGAGCTTGGTTTAAGTCCAAAGCTACACCGCGCACTGGCGGAGAATTTGGTGAAGCTAGGGAGACTGGGGAAGCAGGGGAAGCTACTATTTCAAAAGCTTGACATAATGCAGCTACAGCGCGATCGCCATCACTTGCATCAATTACACAACTAACTTTAACTTCGCTGGTGGAAATCATTTGGATGTTCACGCCTGCTGCAGCGAGGGTAGCAAACATCTTCGCCGCGACTCCTGGACGACCAATCATCCCCGCACCGGAAATACTGACTTTGGCAATATCTTGCTCTACCATGACCTCAGCTTCGTCAGAATTGGGATGAGATGGACTCCGCAAAGCTGGGGCGATCGCTGAGGCAACAGCTTCGGCTCGTTTGAGGATGGGTGTTGTCACAGTGAAGGCAATGTCATTACTATTACCTTCATGAATTGATTGAATAATTAAATCTACGTCTACCTGTTGTCTGGAAATTTCGCCAAATAACTTAGCTGCTACCCCTGGTTTATCAGGTACACGCAACAAAGCCACTCTAGCTTGGTTGCTGTCAAATTCTACTGCATCTACAGGCCGAGCAATTTCTAAATTAATTAGCGATCGCTCTTGGTGTATAGGAGTTGTTACCCAAGTCCCAGGATCATCAGTCCAGCTAGACCTAACTACTAGTGGTACACAGTAATTTCGGGCAATTTCCACTGCACGGGGATGTAATACTTTTGCACCTAAACTGGCGAGTTCCAACATTTCATTGCAGGTGATTTCCGCCATTAACTGCGCTTCTGGAACTAAGCGGGGGTCTGTAGTTAAAATCCCCGGTACGTCGGTATAAATTTCACAAAAATCAGCTTGTAAAGCCGCTGCTAAAGCTACCGCCGAGGTATCAGAACCACCGCGTCCTAAAGTAGTAATTTCTAACTCACCGTTACTGGAAATACCTTGGAAACCAGCAACGACAACAACTTTGCCATCGTTGAGATGACGCTTCACCCGTTCTGTTTGAATCTCTAAAATCCGGGCGCGGGTGTGTTCTGCTTCAGTGACAATCCCTACCTGTGCGCCAGTCATGGAAATTGCTGGTTGTCCGATTTCCTGTAACGCCATACTCAGTAAAGCAATGGTAACTTGCTCACCTGTGGACAACAGCATATCCATTTCTCGGCGGCTGGGATTACGAGAAATTTCATTGGCGAGCTTAACAAGTCCATCGGTGGTTTTTCCCATTGCCGAAACTACTACCACCAATGAATTGCCTGCCTTTACGGTTTGATGAACACGCTGGGCAACAGCTTGGATACGTTCGACTGAACCGACAGATGTACCACCGAATTTCTGAACTATAAGCGGCATAACTTTTGTGTAATTTATATCCCTGCTTTTTTCTACACTTCCGCCAAATTAGGAAGCTGTGCAGTCATCAATAGTTAATTAGTTTACTAAATTATGAGCAAAGATACCTCATTTTTTTAAGAATAGGTTAACTGCCAAAAACTACATCTTCATACAGTGCAGCCATTGTCCCGTCAAAATTCACACTGTCAAGACGAAATGATTCCTGCGCCGATGTGTATGATTGCAAAGTCCACAATCCTTGCTCGTTACGTCGAAAACACTCAACTCTTTGGCGTTTAGTATTAATCAGAACATACTCTTGTAAAGTTTCTAAGGCTTGATAATCAGCGAATTTATCACCCCTGTCAAAAGCCTCTGTTGAATTCGATAAAACCTCAACAATTAAACAAGGAAATTTTTTATAGTTTGGTGTTTCTTGGTCGCGTTGGTCACAAGTCACCATTACATCAGGATAGTAAAAGCGATTGAGAGATTCAATTCGTGTTTTCATGTCAGCCATATAAACACGACAACCAGAACCGCGTACATGATTCCGCAAAAGCACAGCCAAGTTAAGCGCAATGGTGACGTGTGGATCACTTGCACCAGCCATTGCGTAGATGTACCCATCAATATATTCGTGTTTTTCTAGGCTTTTTTCCTCTAGTTGCAGGTATTCTTCTGGATTGAGGTAATTTCCTTGTGTGGAAGCAATCATCATGCTAACTTCCAGGCGTGAGCAATATCGTTTGGCGATATCCTAGCATTTTCGAGTGAATGAAGCGATCGCCTGAAACATCGAAACGGAATGTCATGCAATTAAACGCTATAGGCTATGTAAGCTATCACACGTGAGATTATTCACGAAAAACTTGGCTTATTGATTTATCAATCAAATTTCTGAGTTGTGAATCAAATTTCTGAGTTGTAAATCTAGTTTCTGAGTTGTGAATCAAATTTCTGAGTTGTAAATCTAGTTTTTGAGTTGTGAATCAAATTTCTGAGTAGTGAATCTAGTTTCTGAGTTGTGAATCTAGTTTCTCACTCGTAAACTGTTGTTATTCAAAAATTTCAGCAAATTTACTATTAATTGATTAATTCTAATACTGAAAAAGTTCTGTGCCTTTACCCAAGCTACTACATCTACAGATTGCATATTCTGATAGTAGTTAAAGAACTCAGTGTAAACAAACATTAGGTTCTCTATATTTAATTATTGCCAAAAGGAAAAGTTTATGACGCAACGGAGAAGAAACTCAATTGCGCTGACTAAAGCTGAACGCCGGATTGAAGGATTGCAAACAATTAACTCTGACTTAGATTTTGGTAATGGCTTGTCCATCGCTAATTACACAAATAGGGTGAATGATTTACGAGACAAGTTAGCCGCCTACAATCAAGCACGAAAAATTGTAGAAAAAACGCAGAATGCTTTAATTGAAGCAGAACGGTCTTTGAATGATTATTCTGAGCATATGTTGTTGAGTGTTGCGTCTCGCTATGGCAAAAATAGTGATGAATATGGAATGGCTGGCGGAACACGCAAGTCAGATCGCAAAAAAGCACGTTCACCAGTAAGTAAACCTGCGGCGATATCTGCGGATTGATGATCTAAAAATCTAAAAATTTCAAGATGTAGATTTAGGTTGGGTGTTCACCCTTGAAGTTATCGTAGAGTAGCAAAGTGTAACCCAATCTACTATTTTTTAGTGGATGTTTGAAAAATCCCTAGTAATGTAGCAAATCAGCTTAGATCCCCCTAAATCCACGCCACTTGCTTTAAGCCGGGAAACCCGACGACACTTGCTACAAGTCGGGCATTGCCCGCCCAACGCAGTGTCTCTCCAACGCAGTGGCTCCCCTTAAAAAGGGGGACTTTGATTCTTATTCCCCCCTTTTTCAAGGGGGGTTAGGGGGGATCAGGAGTGCCTAAAATCACAGCCGAATACTTTTCAAACAACCTCTTAGACTCAGGGCGATCGCACCTCAAAAATTACATCCTCTCCAATACTTGAATTCCTAACAAAGACAAGCCTAGTTTCAAAGTTCTTGCCGTCAAATCACACAAAACTAGACGAGATGTCCGTAAAGGTTCTTCTGCATTCAATACAGGTACTCCCTGATTACGGTCATAAAACACATTAAATTTTTTACTTAGCTCGTAAAGATATTCACATAAACGATTAGGTAGTAAGTCTTCCTCTACAGTGCTAATCACTTCACCTAGTTGCAGCAAAAATTTAGCCAGAGCAAATTCTGTTTCATGCTGCAATATGACTTTGGCATTGCTTCCCAATTCGGCAAAGTTAATTTCACCCTTGCGGCTAATTCCTTGAATCCGGGCGTAAGCATACAACATATAAGGTGCGGTATTACCTTTGAGATCCAACATTTTGTTATAGCTGAAAATGTAGTTACTCGTACGGTTTTGGCTCAAGTCAGCATACTTCACCGCACTGATACCAACTACCTCAGCCACTTTGTTAACAAACTCTGCTGTTTCTTCCCGTTCTTCTGCTTTTAATCTAATTTCTAAGTCAGCACGAGCGCAAGCAACTGCTTCATCTAATAAATCCCGTAATCTGACAGTATCACCGGAACGCGTTTTGAATTTCTTCCCATCTTCACCTAAGACTAAACCAAAGGGAACGTGAACTAATTCCACATCATCAGGAATCCATCCAGCTTTACGCGCTACTTGAAAAAATTGGGCAAAGTGATTTGCTTGTCCAGAATCGGTGACATAAATAATACGTTTAGCTTCATCCTTTTGAATCCGGTAACGTAGTGCAGCTAAATCTGTGGTGGCATAGTTATAACCACCGTCAGATTTCTGCACAATTAATGGTAAAGGTTCACCCTCCCTATTAGTAAATCCATCTAAGAAAACGCATTTCGCGCCTTGATTTTCTACTAATAAACCGGATTTTTCTAACGTTTCTAAAACATCAGGAAGTAAAAGATTATAAAAAGATTCGCCACGCTCAGTTAATTTAATATTTAGCAAATCATAAATTATCTGAAATTCTTGGCGTGATTGTTCACACAACAACTTCCAAGCGTGTAGCGTATCTTCTGCACCTGCTTGTAATCTGACAACTTCTTGGCGTGCAGTTTCTTGGAAGGTTTCATCCGCATCAAATCGCTGTTTAGCTTGGCGGTAAAAACTGACTAAATCACCAATATCTAAAGCATTAGCCGTAGTTAAAGCATCTGGGTAGACTTCTCGCAGGTAAGCAATTAACATCCCAAATTGCGTACCCCAATCACCCACATGATTTAACCGCAATACATCATGTCCGCGAAATTCTAAAATCCGAGCGATGCAATCACCGATGATGGTAGAACGCAAGTGTCCGACGTGCATTTCTTTAGCAATATTCGGACTGGAAAAATCAACTATTTCCCGTTGTGGGTGTTTGGCTGTGGGAACACCAAGCCTGGGATCTGCTTGAATAGCGTTAAGTTGTCCTTCTAGGTAAGTTGTTTTGAGTTTGAGATTGATAAAACCAGGCCCGGCGATTTCTGGAGTTTCGCAGATTTCCGATATCTCTAATTTTTCCACAATAGCAGAGGCGATCGCGCGTGGTTGCTGTCCTAATTTCTTACTCAAGGACAAAGCAACGTTAGCTTGATAATCACCAAACTTAGGATTGCTAGCAGGAACTAAAATCGGATCTACTCCGGCGTACTCATCGCCAAAAGCAGCCATTAAAGCCTGTTCAAGTTTTGCCTTTAGTTGTTCTTGTGTAGCGTTCATATGGATGTTATCTGTTCAAGGGGGCTAAGGGCTGCCTATTGGACTTTCCCCAAGGCTTGATTATTTTAACCTTAAAATATAGTCAGCTAATCTCACTCAGGACTGTCATGGTACAGTACAGTCCCCTCGGTTGTCTGCCATCTTCGGCAAAACTCCCCGACTCCGACGATACGCCAGTAAATAAAGAACTACAAAATCTGATTCCTAATTTGCTCGAAGCAATTTTAGCTTTAGCGTGGAGCGATCGCTTACTCGTCTAAAATTTCAATTTTTAATAGTCATAATTTAGTGCGGCAAAAATCTTATTAACAGAAGAATAACTAAAAAAAGGTAATGAACTAGAGTTCATTACCCTTGATTACTAAATTTAAAAAATTAAATTAAACACCCACTTTCTCTCTTGACCAAACACCATTTTCATCTTCATCAAATTTTTGGTGTACAGCTTCCCATGCAGCTTGTTCAGCTGTAAATTCATCGCTAGTTTCACTTAATACTTGGTTATAGCGTTGAATGAAGGTGTTTTGAGCGGCTGAAGAAAGATGAGAGCGAACTTCAGGAGACAAGTCTTCGGGACTGTTACAAGGCCCTGGGCAGGGATGAGCTAATGTTTTTTCAATGGTATTAATTTCTTCTGCACCCATGCTTTCGAGTAATAGTTGAAATTCTCCAGCGCGATCGCTTGGTACTTCTACCATCAGTAAGAATTCACCAGCTTCTAGACGAGTTTGGTAGATTGCGGCTTTATCTTCAGGCATTCCCAAGGTAGTTAGGACAGAGACTAAACCAGCCCCCGCACTACCTGCGATCGCACCACTGGCAGCCCCTAATAAAATCGCACTAATAGGGCCAGCCGCCACAATTGGGCCAACAAAAGGAATAAACAGTACACCTACCCCAGTCAATAGGCTCAGGAATGAACCGAACAAAGAACCAAAAATTGCTCCTGTTCTTAGTCCACCCAGAATTACATCTCTTTTAGTAATAAATCCTGCAATGCGAGTCTCAGACTGGAAGTTTCTACCCATGACCGAAATATGATCTCTGGGTACACCTCTATCTAATAAACGTCGAATTACATCATCAATTTGCTTCTGTTCTTTTAATACTGCGGAAATTGTACGTTCTGCTTGATAAACTTCTGGCACTTTTATACTCCTTGATAGGGAACTATTAAGGCAAAAGGAAAAAGGCAAAAGATAAAAGGTAAAAATAATCTTTTGCCTTTTTCTTTTTTACTTTTTAATTTTTTCAAACACCTACAGGGGTTTTAGTTTCTGTTGATGGTTGTATACCATTTGGTTGCAATGCCTCACCTTCAATAAATGAGCGCAGCATCCAAGCCATCTCTTCGTGATCTTCCATTAGTCCGGTAAGAAAATCGGCAGTTCCTTGATCATGGAACTCTTCACCACTGAGGTCTACGTGTTCTCTTAAGTTCCGAATAATCTGCTCATGATCTTCTACTAGTCGGGCTACCATTCCAGTAGCATTGGGGACATCGCCGGCGTGTTCTTTGAGGGTAGTAATTTCGAGAAATCCCTGCATTGTGCCTATAGGATAACCCCCTAAAGCTCGTATCCGTTCAGCCAACTCATCAATATTTTGTGTTAGCTCTTCGTAATGTTCTTCCCAAAGTTCATGCAGACTACGAAACTGAGGCCCGACTACATCCCAATGGTACTTTTTGGTTTTTACTAATAGGAGGTAAGAATCTGCTAAATCTTGATTTAACAAATTAATGACTCCTTGACGCTGTTCTTCTGTCAAACCAATGTTGATAGTACGCATTGCTTTTATTCCCTAAGCTAACTTATGTACTAACTTCTCAAAAATTAACCTAGGTTTACATCAATCAAAGGAAAGATTATAAAATAGTCATTCACTACAACTAAAGTCGCAGCATATGCCCTAATTTCTCAAAATTAGAGCATATGCTAATGAGGTATTTTAACGTTATGACTAATGCTTACATAACGGATTTTACCTTTTACCTATTTACTTATTACCTGTAACTTTTTCCAAGAAACTCTTCACTTCATCTTCTACAGAAGTTGCACTTTGAGAATTTTCTGGACGTTTCATTTGATCGATATCAGCAGCCCCTTGGACTTCGTTTAGCCCTTCATTAGATTTCTTCTGCACTTCTTTGAGTGTTGGTGGTGGAGACTTGGCAACTTCGTCAGTTCGGCGTTGAGTTTCTAGAAGTTGTGTAGTAGCTTCTGTTGGTTCACTTTGGTAGCTTTCGATCGCAAAAGCTGGGATGGTGCTAGATAGCAACAGCAACGCGCAGGTAAAAGCTATAATGACAAACTTGAATGGACGTAAAACCAAGCTAAAAATCTTCATTGTTCATCCTCAGTTAGATTTGACACAATTCATAACTTAACTTTCTTTAAAAATAGAAACTAATCAAAATTTATATGTTGTTTCTATTCATTGAAAAAGTTATGATGTTTGCATACCTTGTTAAAAGTCCTGATATTTTCCTAATATGATTTAGATAGGTAAATAATAAATTTATTGGGACTCAGGTATTCGCTTTGTAACCAGGCATGCACACTAATTCTATTTTTGATGAAAAAATGAATTAAGAAATCGACCTAGGGAATGAACTTTATAAGTTTAATGTTTTAAATAAAATCATTCTTATGGTATATCGACTGAAATTGTATACTAATTTTTCAAGGAACAAAGAATATTTGCAATAAGATTAAACTAGCAATTATCTATTACTTAAGTTATATCTCTTGGGTATAAGTAAAATCACTGCTAAAAATTGTTGATACTACTTAGTCGATACTCAGTAGCATACTTGCAAAAGTTATAATATTTTTTATTAATGTCATGAGATATTTAAGAGAAAACCGCGATCGCCTCAAAAATTTTTCCGCAAATGCGCTGATTATTTAGTTGTGTATCTTCATAAATTCCGCAAAAACACGGTTACGTTGACTTGTGCTTTTGATCAAAACTGCAATCATCAAGTTTATGAGGGTACATTCATGATTAGCCCTGTAACTAACGTCATCCGATGCAATTTAGAAAAAGCTAAAGAAGTTGGTCTCAAGTGGGAAAATGCTTCATGTAGCGAAATTAGAGCTTACTGTCTGGAAATTCTCAAAGAAATCGGATGCAATAGTGCTGAACTCCCAGACAATTTACAGTCACGGGAACAACAATTAAATTTCATTACAGGATTCGCATCTTTTGCCTTTGGGGAGGTTCAAAATGTCCAAAGCTGTAATTGAAGATATTTACTACGATCCCGAATGGTCAGAAGAGGTTACTTTTCCTGCAACAGACGGAGATTTATTGATTTTGACGCAAAGGCTGTGTGATCAAGAAGTCCCCAGCAAGGTTTTTTTTCAAGCGATCGCGATCGCTGCTTATGATGGTGCATCAGCTTTTCGCTATGCTGATCAGTATCTAACTAGCGTTAAACATAAGTATAAACGCAAGCGTAAAAGTGTAATTTTATTAAGAAAATCTTTGTTTAACTTTGACCAAAATTGATTGCCGATTATTTACAAAAAGTTGTCGGTGTAGGTTTTTCACAGCAGAGAAAGTTAAGTAGAAATTAAAAATTCACCGTTGTCTTTCTTGTAGTTATTTAAACATCGTTTGTAAAAAACCTACACACACACCCAATATCCTGATGAATCTTTCATGCCAAATAGGGATAAGTCGGCTGATTTAAAGTTTTTGAAATAGTCTCTGCATCAAGGCTTTTGCATCCAAAATTGCTGTAACTCATTAGCGAGAAACTCTAACGCATGATTGTCCAGCAGGAGGGGGATCAGCAAAAACCGCCAAAGTATGATATTCCGGTGCGTCATCCCCATAGAGAACTCTGAAAGTATATAGTTTTGGTTGCCCTTGAGCTTCGGTAATTACAGTTAAAAGCGTATTATTAGTTTTAGGTAATCCAGGAATTTTCAATTTAGCAATGCGTCGTAATTGAATAACGTTCGCACCAGAGTTTTTACAATCTCCACTATTGTCTTGACCAAACTGCATACACATAGGGCCATCAAAGTCTAGTGTTACTTGTGATGGGTCATTGAGCCAAACTTTTCTAATGGTCTCGCCTGCGGAAATAAAGCTTAAATTTGTCCCTTGTTGATACCAAACTGTGATTGTGGGTACAACTCCCCCTAAACCCTGCGCTTGACAAGAAAAAATGGAACGTAGGACGGCGTTATTAGCTGTAGCGCGACCTGCTAAGAATAAGATTGCAGCAGCAAAGATCAGAGAAACGCCGTTGCCGAAGTGAAGTTTCATGTTAAAACTGCATTGATTGATTGACATATATCTCAATTTCCGTACCAGCAGGTAACAACCAAACATTGCTTTGTTGCATCATTTGAGCGATCGCTTGTTGGTTGCGTTGGGAAATTTGGGGAACGACGGAGTTTAAGCCACCTTCGAGGATTCCGGCTGCGATGTTTCTGCGGTTGGAGTCGTTGGTCACAACGGTACTACCACCATTGACAGTAACTTGAGAATCGGTGCGGTTATATAACTCTGCGGCTTTAGCAATCCCACCTAACACAAATAGTCCTGCATCCATCGATGCTATTGAGGAACTGCGATTGGGATATTGCCGTGCAACTAGAGGTCTACCTCCACCCGCACGGATCAGGAGTGCGTTTTCGGGTACGTCTCTTTCTGTCAGGTTGCCGTTTTCTGGAATGATGACTTTGGCTATCTTAAGTTGGACTAAACCCTGTTCGGAAATTGAGCGGACTTGAGTTAATAATTCAGTTTTTGCAGGTAAAGCGATCGCGCCATTACTATCTTTGAGTGCTTCTCTTAACTGCACAACAAACATATTCAGGTTGTCGCTATTATCATCACCACCTCTAGATCTAGTCGTTTCACCAAATACCGCTGTTGCTAGCACACCTCTGGCACTAGTACCTACTTTCAAAGATTTAGGAGCTTGATACCTAGCTATACTGCTGTTGGGATCTATTCTTGAGGGTGGTCGGTATGTGCTACCGTCAAGAGGCTGAGGCGGCACATAATTATTGGCCTGTGGTTGAGTATTTGCCGTTATTTGAGGCGCATCACTAATATTACTAACTCCATAGCTACCTATTTTGGCTAATCTTGACCATTCTTCAAAGGGATTTGGTGTCGGTGGTGCAGTTGTAGGTTGAACTACTGGTGGTGGTGGTAGCTGCGGAACAGCAGAATTAGCTACAGGGATGGGTGGTAGATAGGGATTAGTTGCAACTCGCTCAACAATCACAGTCCGGGGTGTAGACTGCGCCACAGGTGATCTCTCCGTTGTCAAACTGGGGGTAACTGTTGGGCGTGCAGAGGGTGTAGTTGCATTACGGAGATTTTGTTGCGCCTGTTTAACCGCCTGGGCTTGTTCAGCTAAGGCTAATTTCGTCTTTAGTGTTTCTACTTCTTGTTGTAAATTTTCTTCGGGAGATGAATTAGCCGTTGGTGCTGGTGTGGGTGACGCAACTATATTACTTGGTTTTGGCTTTTGATTACTACCACTCATCATTTGTGTGAGAAACACACCAGCCACCATCACCAAAGTTAAGGTTGCTGTGCCTACTAGAGCTAACTTAGCAAAGGGGTTAGATGATAGGGGTTGTGCTGTGGGAGTTTCTGGCGGTGTAACGAGAGAAGGCTGATCTATCAGAGTTTGAGGCTCAACATCGGGGAATTCTTCTTCCAATCCCACCAATTTCGCCATCTGTGATTCCCAATTATCTAATTGGTAATCTTCTGTGGGTAAAGGGGTAAGTGGTTTAGGGGGAGTTTCGGAAATAGCAGAATAGGGAGTCATGGTGTATTGCTTAGTTAGAATTAGCTGAACAGTTCTTGTCTTCGAGGTCGCAGATATTATAAATCTCTAATCGAGCTTCACCCAATCGGTAAGCAGCTAAATGCCAGGGTAAGGGCGAAGTGGGTAGAGAAATTGCTGATTCATCTATAGCCCTCACTAAAATTTGTTTATTAAAAGGAATTGACCTACCTAAGTTATCAGAATTATTAAAAATTAATTGATGCGCTAACATTTCTACCTGCCATTTGCCTTCACCAATAGGAGTGGGTTGGGAAATTCTTTGGATGATGAATATATGTTCACCACTTCTGTTAGTATTGCCAAATTGTTGAGTCAAATTCAAATTATTAATTTCAGTTAAAAATTTTGATTGTAAATTAGTCGCCAATAACGGCGAGCTAGTTTCCCAGATGGTAGCAGGTGGCTGTTGTGATGACCAAGTCAGCATCAGAGTCATGGTTTCACCCACAAAACGGCGGATTGTCTCTGGGTATCTCTCCTCACTTGATTTTGGGTCTACCGTGATTGCATCCCCATTGCCAAGTTGTACTAAACTGCGTGGTGTTAATCGCTGATTTAATAGTTCTAGCATCGACCCATGAAACATCAGCAACAGTAAAGTCAACAGGTGTAAACCAAATGTGCCGACTGCTAATAGGGGAAGAATACTATTTTTTTTAGTTTCTGATTTGAGTAATTGCATAACATGAGGAACTGGGGACTGGGTAGTGGGGACTAGAAAGAATTAATTGATGATGCAAAATTGGTTTTGTATCCAGGAGTTTAATCTAAAAGTCATTTATCTAATAAAACTATTGCTTGTACAAGGATCTGCTTGATTACTATCGCCATTTTTATAGTTATCAATTAAACATAAATTGCGAATTTCATAAATTTCTAATTTATCAGTCCGGCTGCTATAAATTGCTTGTTGTAAAGCGGTGCTATTTGTAGACAAAGGATAGGGAAAATAATCTACTGCACGGACTAGTAAGTCTTTGTTAAAAGGAGTAATTAATCTCTGTCCATCAACTTGTTTTTTTTGAATCAAATCAGCTACCATCCCCACCCGCCACTGACCAGGGGCGATTTGTACAGGGGGATAGACTCGCTTAATTACGAGTTGTGCGGTCATCACTTGGTTAGAGTTGCTAGCAAAAACCTCTGGAGGAGTCATATCAGCCACCACACTCAAAAAACCTTTGCGAAAATCTTCCGAAATGGCGAAACTGGCTACCCAACTACTAGTAGTAACTTTTTGACTTCCACCGTTGGGTGTTCTGACTAAAATTCCTGGGTCTGGTTTGGGTTTGGCGACTTCTTCAATGGTTTGTGGAGGTAAAGTCCCTGACCAATTAAATATTGAGATCATGGTTTTACTCACAAATTGACGGATAGTTTGGGGGTCTCTGGCTAATTCATCAAGGTTGTTAATAGGTTGACCATCAATTGTCTGTACAAAATTGAGAGGTTTTCGCAAGCTTAATTTGCGAGTATTTAAGCCTTGTGAGAGGAGAATTAATAATACTAGAAAATGTAAACTAAAAGTGGCGATCGCAAAGATTGTGATTGCACTGATTTTCTGTTCTTTTTTTCTCGTCAACAGATTAGTCATTCTTATTTTCTACCCTCATAATTTAAAGTCTATCTCTCACCAATTCGGATGAATTACTAATAGCATTAAATACTGACATTCCCCCTAAGCCAGCTAAAATTAAAGATAAGAGTGGAGCTAAAATTCCCAGGAAGATAATAAACCACATTAAATCAGGATTGGCGTTGGGGTCTTGTGCAGGGCCATTCACTATCACGGACGAAGTAAAAATGGCAATGATATTAAAGGATATTTTGGCAATTCCTGCTGCTAAAAATCCTGTAATCCAAGCAAAAATCGGCTTACCAGCCACAGGAAGCAAAGAACCTCCCACCGCCAAAGGGCCTAAAGCCGCTATTAACAGCATGGTGGCTTCAATTAAATTTTGAAAAGCAAATTGCAAGGAGATTAAAAAGTTTTTAATCGTGGTTTGAACTGTATTCCCCAACAAAGAATTAAAGTTAGTTTCAGTGACAATTCCTGTGCCGAATCTAATTTGATTGACTTGATTTTCTAATCTAGAGATCCAGGTTTGATTACCATATAAGTTTCTATATTCACGCCAGAGATTATCAATTCTCTCGCCAGCTTTCGTTAAACATTGGGTTTGTTGTTCCCCACTCAGTGATTGACAAGGACGCAGTAAAGAACCTGCGACTTCTTCCGCCACACTCATATTTAAGGCTTGTTGATAAACTTGATTCGCATTGGCTGTAGTGATAACTTGCTGATTGACAGTATTAATGAAGTTTCTCATACCCAATGTCAAATTTGAAAGGATGCTACCATTACCAGCATTACTAAGTAGCATAACGACGATAAAAGGCCAAACAAGTGCAGATATGGGACGAGAATATTCACTGTGAATCACATCTTTTAGCCATTGAATCATAAAAAATAAAAGTGTCCCAACGGCAAAGAAGACACCTAAGTTAGTTAATGCTCCATATAGATTGTTATTGGTGTTATTTTGTAATAAATCTAGCCATTGATTGTCCCAACTTTCCGCTAGGCGGCGAGCAGTTGTGACACCACTATTGATGGTGTCGGTGATGCCAATTTCAGCTATGATTGGTTTCGCACCAAGGCGCAAAGGCACAAAGTTATCCATATTTTAATTATCGGTTTTTATCCCGAATAAATCGATTTGTGAAGTTGTGCGTAAGAGTCTAGCTGCTTCTGTGGAAGAATCTAATCTCCGCGCCCGATTTGATTCTTCCATTTGTTGGGAAATGGTAGCTAAATTTAAATTTGAGTATTGAATAAATTGATTTGTTTGCAGACTTTGAGATAAGTTCTCAGCCATGATTTTTGACTGCTCACTTTGGATTCTAATACTTTGAAACTGTAAATTAGATTGTTCTCTTGAAGCAATATCTACTGGTGTACTACCAGTTACACCCTGTACGATTTTGTTGAATATATTATTAGAGTCTTCACTAATACTTGCAATATCGTTTATTGTTTGCTCTGTATTTTCTAACTTATTTTTGGTTCTGATTTGGGCATCTCTCCCTAAAACTCCTACTACTGAACTACGTGTAATGACTCGATTGATTTCATTACTAACGGAATTAGAATGTACAGCCTGATTATTTTCAAATTTATCAGGGATAGAATTAAAAAATAAAATACCTTGGCGAGCTTGTTTTCCAGCATCTACGGGATTAGGTAGATTTAAATCCCCACGAGAACTACTCAGAGCATTTTGTGAGTTATTGTCCAAACTGTCGTTGAGGTTATTTCTCAAATAGTTTTGGAAATCTGTAGAGTAATATTGAAAGTCCGTCCAGACTTTACCCAATTGTGCGATCGCTGGCAAAATTAATAAGGCTGAGAATGTCAGAGTTAATAAAATTGTCTTTTTCATATATCTATACCCTCAGTCATATAGTTAATTTTGAATGGTGAATTTTTCTGGCTAACTCCCTCGCAATGCAGCAACTAATTGGCGGGCAAATGTGGAAATTGCTTCATATTTATTGCTGTAAATTTGCATTGCTTGTTGACGAGCCGTTTGTTCATTGGGGTTATTGGCAACTACTGCTAATTGTTCGTAGCCTGGATAATAACGGCAGAAGGTATGGATACCGTTGTCGTCTAGTAGCCATTGGCTATAAACGCCTTCTTTGCGGGGGAAAAAGCTTTCGGTGGCGTTGCGGCCAATAATTTCACGGGGATATTTTAAGATGTTGATGAAACTATCTATGGCTACGGGTTGAATGCGTCCAATTAATCGGGTAGTCAGGTTTTGTAAAATCTTAGATGCGGCTCTAGATTTGGCGATGGTATCGGGGTCTTGGGCTGATAAGATGACTCTAATACCGGCTTTAGCACCGTTGGCGCACATTCTGCCCACTAAGTCCGAAATTTGGTCGAATTCAAATAAAATTGGGGCTTCATCGATAAAGAAGATAGAAGCAGGACTACTTAAGGCGCGACGCAAGGCGGCGGAATATGCACTTAATGACAACACCGCCGCATCTTCGTTATCGGAGAGGTTACGCAGTGCAAATACCAATAGTTGCGCATCGGTGGGAAAGCTAGATGGTGCAGATATCGCTTGTCCGACACGGCTGGAAAGCCAAAATCTTAACCGGAGGTGAATTTGACTAAGTGCATCTTCAACTCTGCCACTAACTGAGTCTAGTCTAAGATGATCAGGGGAACAGAAATGTAGGAAATCATTGAGAGTGGGGGTTTTTTGCCAAGCTGGCGAACCAAAGCCGCCTTCTATAGCCATGCGATAGCGTTCTTGAATGCCGATATCAGCAAAGAATGCACTTAAGGCTAAGTTGAGGAGGGAACGAACGGTTTGGGCGAGAAGTTGATTATCGCTGGATGAGCCTAACACCATTGTCATTAAGGCTGATTCCAAAAAGGCGGTATAATCGAGCAGGCGATCGCGTTGTTGTTCTGGATCGAGCGATCGCAAGTCTGGTTGCTCAAATAAGTTATTTGATTGTTTAGAAATATCAAAATAAGCCCCGTTCCCTTCCATGAATTCTGCATAGTCGGTAAAGGTAGATGTGCCATCGGGTTTAGGAAAGTCTAAGGCGACTACCGGAATATTATGGGCTAAGGCTTGGGTTAAAATGCCCGAAACTAATACCGATTTACCGGCACGGGTGGTAGCGAATAAAGCTAAGTTTTTGTGCTGGTTAAATAAATCTAAATGTATGGGTGTACCGCCTTCTTCCGCAATTAGTTCAAAGCCTTTTTTATCTCCAGCTTTGGTTAAGACTAAAGGCATCAAACCCGGCACTTCACTAGTTAAATATAACTGACGACGGTTAAAGGGTTTAACTAATAAACCTTCCCAAACTATGGGTAAAGACTGTAACCAAATCTTCCAGGCGTATTCTATTTCTCTCACTACCTGCGCGGGACGTTGAAAACAGTTTTCAATATATCTTGTTGCTTCGTCTAATTTTTCCACAGTGGGACGATGCACGAAAATTGCTAACCCCGTATAGATAGGAATCGCTCCTTCATATAATTGTTCTTGCGCTGCGACGGATTTTTTTAACTTTAATTGGGCGTTAACATCAATAGTTCTACTTTTTTCCTGCGCCATGAGTGCTGTCATATTGGACTGTTTCAGCACTCGCTGTAAGGTAGTTTTTACCAAAGCTGGGTTTGCAGGTGTAAGTTCACAAATAACTTCTGTATCTACTATTGTTTCCCTAGCCAGTAATTCCCATAGATACCGCAATTGAGCAAATTTATTCGGCCAGCCACCTGGTTTTTCCAAAAAAGTCAGCGCGCCGATGTAATTATTGTTAACATTTACCCATCTGCGATCGGCACAAGGTACACCAGAATCCATCAGCATCGTTGTACTATGGATATTTTCAATCAGTAATTTCGTGCTAGGTAAATCTGAATAGACTTGCTCATGCAGTCCGTTTTCATCTAAGTGAACTAATTGAGGAATTGGGATGGCTGGGGTATTGTTAAATCGCCGCCAAATATTTTCCCAGAGTTCTTCTGCATTGAGCGGTTTAATATCCAAACCCATTTTGTTAGATAATAACTGTTCCCAACGACAAAACCCTTGTTGGTAGGCTTGGATAATTACAGTTTCTATGCGTTGATTTTCAATTTCTGCAATATCACCCTTAAACTTTAACCACCAACCTTCGACTTTCCCTAACAGTTTTTCAATCCAGTCATTGGCGTGAGTCGAATTAGGTTCAATAGTATAAGTCACATAAATTTTTAGGAACTTTGGCTTACGCAGTCCTGCATTCGTTAATTCTTTGATTCTGGCTCTTTCCGCCATCAATAAATATTTGATATCCCGTGAAGGAGCAGTTTTAATTAACTCTGAAAGTTCCCTTTGCCGTTCTCCGTCGGAACTAAAAGAACCCATGTGTAAGGTCATTCTTTCGCCATCAGGAATATCTTTTAATCCAGATTCAATATTATTAAAAATTGTGTCTATTTGTTCGCTTCTTAAGGTGGTATGGATACCACGACACTCAAAACCAAAAACAAAGCAGAATCTATCTTTTTGAGTTCCTTTAGTTAAAATATACGCGCCAACATCGCGCCCATCCAATAGAATACGCAACATGGTTGATAAATGTAGCGCATCTTCAAAAGGCGTTAATCTATTTTCTTGTCCGGCGATACCGACGCTTTGTTTTCCGATTTTTTGCTTCATGGTTAACTTCCAACAAGCTTTGATAACGAGCAAAGCCTCTTGTCCAAGTGGGAACTCCAATAAATTTACTTAAGAAACGCCAACTCCTACCACCAGTTAAAATCCACCAAGTTGCTATCCCCCAACCAGCAATTAGTGCAGTCCATAACCATCTTTGAAAGTCATCAGCAAACAACCCTCCAAAAATTCCATTGATGATAAAATATGAAGCTAAAATAATTACTGTCCAAGGAAATATTTGATCGGCAGGAATTGGCCCTAACGACGGTTGAGAGCCGAGAATTTGATTGACTGGGCGAAAATCTTTTGGCCTTTCCTCAGACATAATTAATCAATTTTGCTTCAGTTAGTACTACTATCACCAATCACAAACCCTGTGAGAACATCTGCAACAGTGACAGCTACTACAACTAATAGAGGAGTTCTAGCCACACTTTGCCAATCTTCGTCTTTACGGACTGCATTGATGACACCAATTAAAGAAATAGCTATGTAAAGTAAGTAAATTCCTCTTAAAACATTAAATATTAAGCTAACGGCTGCTTGACTATTATTATTGTTTGATGAGCCTTGGGTTAACGTGGTTTTGAAAAAATTCTCTGCTTTACCAAAAAACTGTGCCTGAGCTGGAACAGCAAAATAATCTAACCAAAATAGGCTGATGATGAAAGCTACTGCTAAAATTTGACAGACAATTAACCACCGTTGAGGTAAATTTGTATGCTGTCCAATTTGTTGAATGACTGTAGCAATTAAACTACCAGCTAGTAAACAAAACAGCAAAGAAGGACTTTTTAAACTGATCACGCTTAAAAATACAGTACAAGCCAATAAAAACGGTACTGATTCAACTAATTGCTGCCACAAAAATTCTAAATTTTTTCTAAATTTAGCAGTACATTGACCTAATTTGGCTGTTAAAACTTGAGTATTCTTTTTGGCATGAACAATTTGTCTAGGCATTTACCAATGTCCCTACTAGTTACTGCAAATATGATTTGGTTGCGAGGTTTAAACTTTGATAATTTAGCATGAGATAACAGTTGTTATTCAAAAACTTATATGTCCTCATTTAGAATATCTACCCATACCATTGAGTATTGTTAAAATTTAGTTAACAGCATCTTAATATTACGTTAAATAAAGGGTTTATATGTCCGATAGATGCGTGTAGATCTTGTGGCAAGAGTTAGATAGTAAGCTAAAAATGATGCCGAATGGCATGAGAGACAAAATAAATTCTTTTGGGCATAGCTATCAATTTTTAATAATAGTTTCTGCAATCAGTAGGCTAATTCGTGATAAGATGGGAACCGATATTGAAATTGACATTAAGAGTAAATTAGTCAATCTCCATAACCATAATCACCTCTTATACTTTCTCATCACAGGTAAGAGTTTTAGTGCAAGTAAGTGTATTCAACACCATTAAGATATTCCAGAGGCTTAAAGGCTCTAAGTAAGAACGTTGATGATTAAACTGTAGTAATCTGGCGATCGCCTCACCGATAACCTTTGCACTAGGTTACTGGATAGGGTGTAAAATGTCCAGTCTAAAAAGCTACTAATTCAAACCCTGAGCCTGCTTGCTATCTGAGTTGATCGTTTTACATCCTACAACCCATCTGCACCCTTGATTTTTGGTTTTGAATATTGTGTCTGCACACTTATGAGCTGCATCATCAGCAGTGCGCCATCTGTGACAAATATCAGCCCCTGTTTCATGAAAGCCATAGGTAATAGCTACAATCATGGCAGAATGAGACCAGGTATCACAATTAGATCAAACCAGCAATAATGAAACACCTTGAGGGGAAAGTGGCATTAGTCACAGGTGCAACCAGGGGTCTGGGCAAGGGAATTGCCATTGGACTCGGTGAAGCAGGAGCAACTGTATATATTACAGGACGCAGGTTAAACCAAAACTCTAGTGATGATATTGCAGGTAGTCTGAGTGAGACGCAAGCAGCTGTAGAACAAGCGGGTGGTGTTTGTATTCCCGTCCAGTTAGACCACAGCGACGATGAGCAAGTGCGGTTACTGTTTGAGCGCATCCAAGATGAGCAACAGGGAAAACTCGACTTATTAGTGAATAATGTATATGCAGGAGTCCAGGCATTAAAAGACGCTCAAGGTAGACCCTTTTGGGAGTGTGAGCCGAGTTTGTGGGATGCTTGTAACAATGTGGGTTTGCGTAGTCATTATATAGCCAGTGTGTTTGCTACCCGGATGATGGCACAGCAAAAACAGGGGTTAATTTGCAATATTTCCTCTTGGGGCGGTCTTTCCTATATATTTGGTGCGGCTTATGGTGCTGGTAAATCAGGATGCGATCGCCTAACATCTGATATGGCCGTAGAACTCAAGCCATACAATATCACTGCTCTTTCCATCTGGCCGGGAATCGTGGGTACAGAACTCTTTTCTACCCTCGCCACCGAAATGGCACAGCAAGAAATTACTAATCCAACCAACTCAGTCATTAGTGAGCGATACAACTGGGAAACGCCTCTATTAACAGGAAGAGTCATCGCCCAATTAGCGACTGAAGCAAACATCATCCGCCGCACAGGACACGTGCAGGTTGTAGCCGAATTAGCCCAACAATACGGAATAGTCGATCAAGATGGCAACTTACCCGCATCTCTCCGTTCCCTACGTTTTCTCATCCCTGCTGCAATACCCAGCCTGAGAAAAAACCCTTGGCTCATCCCAGATATTAAAGTCCCTTGGTCACTCTTACTCTTAACCGCCCTGCAATCCCCTAAGATTTGAAAAGACTTATACCAATGTTTGTAGTGAGGACTTCAGTCCTATCCCTTGACGACACACTGCAAAATCAGGACTAAAGTCCTGACTACGAACTTAAAACCACTTGTGTAAGTTCTGTGTGAATTTTAAATTTTGAATACTTCAACAAGCTCAGTACAAGTTTTGAATTTTAAATGACTCAACTATCCCAAGCCGTTATTCTGATTACTGGTGCATCCGGTGGATTTGGACAGGAATTAACTCGACAGTTGTTAGAAGCAGGTAGCCGACTAATTCTTACGGATATCGATGAAACTGTCTTGCGTCAACGAGTCGCAGAAATTCAACCACAAGTCAAAACTGGTGAAGTGCTAGCTTGTCTAGCTGCTGATTTGTCTACACGCACAGGATGCGAAACTCTTTATCATCAAGTCAGAGCTTTAGACATCCCCGTTGATATTTTAATTAACAATGCTGGCATTGGCTTATTTGGTCGCATGGATGAAGTTCCGAGCGAGAAATGGGAACTTCTCATGCAGGTAAATCTCCTCTCCCCAATGCGGTTAAGTGCCTTATTTGCAGCTGATATGATTACTCGCCGCCGTGGACATATTGTGAATATATCTTCCTTAGCGGGGTGGGTAGCATTTGGGGGGATGGCTCATTATGCAACTAGCAAATTTGGCTTGCGTGGATTTAGTGAAGGACTGTTCCAAGAAGTCAAAGACTACAATGTGAAAGTGACAGCAGTTTATCCTTTCTTTAGTCGTACTCCCATTCTGGAATCAGAACGTTATGGCACTCTTGCCCAAGAATTTCAGGGTTTTCCAGAAGACATGGTGACAGACCCCGCCGATGTCATGCGTGCCACAATTCAAGCAATTGTTCGCAATCAACTGCACGTATTTCCGGATAAGACGGCTAAAACTGTGCATCTGCTTAAAAGATATTTTCCCCAGTTGCTTGACAGAATTAATGCTGGGTTTGGTAGGAGGTTCAAAAGTGGTGACAGTAAGTAATGTAAGTACAACTCAAAACCTAGTCGCTACCACAGACAAACATCTAATTATCGGGGCTGGATTTGTGGGATTAGGTATGGCTCAAGCACTCCAAGCTGCTAATATTCCCTACGATCAAGTAGATGCCAGTGATGATATCGGTGGTAATTGGTATCATGGCGTGTATGAAACTGCACATATCATATCTTCCCGCAAGATTACCCAATTTACCTATTTCCCCATGCCCGATAGTTATCCCGACTTTCCCAGCGCACAAAATATGCGGGATTACTTAAACTCTTTTGCTGATCATTTTGACTTGCGGCGACACATAGAATTGAATCGGACAGTCAGCTATGTCCGTCCAGTCGAGAATAACCTGTGGGAAGTCACATTGAACAACGGGGAACAACGCCTGTATAAAGGGGTGTTAATCTGCAATGGTCATCACTGGTGCAAACGGTTTCCCCAATTCCAGGGAGAATTTAACGGTGAAATTATCCATTCCAAAGATTACAAACACCCTAATCAACTGCGTGGGAAACGAGTGTTAGTGATTGGTGCTGGTAACTCCGCTTGTGATATCGCAGCTGAGGCGGCGCGTGTGGGTGCTAAGTGTGTTTTGAGTATGCGCGAATCAGTGTGGTTCATCCCCAAATCCTTTGCGGGAGTTCCCGTTGCTGATTTAATTAAATGGTGGATGCCGGAATGGTGGCAAAGGCTAACAGCGCACCTCATCATCCGTTTGACCTTCGGTAAGCATCAAGATTATGGTTTACCCACACCCCAACACCGAATTTTTGAGAAACACCCAACAATCAATAATGAAGTTCCCTACTACATCAAACATGGACGCATCATTACCAAACCTGCTGTGAGTCGCTTAGATGGTGAAGCAGTGGAATTTGTTGATGGTAGTCGAGAAGCATTTGATTTGATTGTTTGTTGTACAGGTTATTATGTCGCTTATCCCTTTCTACCCCCAGAACTTCAGCGCGTTGAAGGTGCAGTGGTTAAATGTTATGGTGGCGCGTTTTTAGATGATTATAAAGGACTGTATTTTATTGGTTCGGGACAAGCCAGAGGCGGTGTAGGTTCACTAATTTCCGCTTATGGTCAGTTTTTTACCCGTCAACTTAAACTCCAAGATGAAATTAATGTGCCGATGGGTTTAGTGCTGAAAGAAATGGGACAACAGTTACCCCAAACCCATCTTTCCGATCCGCAGCAGGTTTTTAGACAATTGAAAATAGCTAATATTTTGTTTAACTACATTGTTAAAAAAGCCCATCAAGTTGAGCGTCACTATCCCCACTTTCAGAATCAGGTAATACACGATTAAACACACATTGTCATGGCAATATCCTTTCAATAATACTTGCATCACCCCATTGAGTGATCTGAGAACATTTCAACATCAAAAATGCTTCACCTGTTTGATAGAGGGAGCTAACAAATTCACTAGTGAAGATGTTAATAACCTCTAGTGGTGGTAAAAATGGCTAAGGCAAACCCAGTGCAAATCCAGAAACACTTAAAAGGTGTTGACTATCCAGCCAATAAGCAAGACTTAATTCAGCACGCTCAACAGCAGGGTGCCGATCGCAATATAATTTCCCTCTTGGAGAAATTACCAGAAGATGAAGAGTTTGACACCCCAACGGACGTTAATAAGGCCATAGGCGAGATAGATTAGGGTTGACATCTGCTGAAAAGTATAATTTTTGAGGGTTGGTAATGGGATGTGCAACTTATTATTGAAATCCCTCTCCCAACCTCTTGTGCCAGTTGCTACAACGGGGAGAACCCCACGCCAGGAAAGCTCAAGTCGGGAAACCCTCCCACGCAACTGGCTACCCTGCAAGGAAGGCGGCTTTGATTCTTGCTCCCCTTCCCTGGTAGGGAAGGGGGTGGGGGTTAGGTTTGAAAAAAAGCAGCACTCAGCATTAATTACCAACCCAACGTAAAAAATCAATGGGGGTTAAGATAATCTCCTGATTTACCCCCTGTTTTACTAATTAATCGAATCGCTTCAATTTGTATCGACTTTTCTAAGGCTTTTGCCATATCGTACAAAGTCAACGCTGCCACAGAAACAGCTGTTAAAGCTTCCATTTCTACGCCGGTTTCGGCTTTAGTTTTGACTGTAGCCTGAATTTGATAACCAGGTAGTTCGGGATCGGCTGTAATTTCGACGGTGACTTTTTGCAGTGGTAAGGGGTGACACAGAGGAATCAAATTCGATGTCTGTTTAGCCGCCATAATCCCAGCTATCCGCGCTGTGGCTAAAACATCACCTTTAGGAGTGTTTCCGGCTTGAATCGCTGCTAAGGTTTCTGGGAGCATCCGCACTTGGGCAGCAGCTACAGCTTCCCTAACTGTAGTGGCTTTCGCTGACACGTCTACCATCTGTGCTTGTCCCTGGCTATCAAGGTGAGTGAGGTTTGCAGAATTTTTTGGAAAAGTGTCTTGCATTATTCTCTAAGGAAGTGTTACTATATATTTCTTGTAAGGGCGTGTAGCTCAGTGGACTAGAGCACGTGGCTACGGACCACGGTGTCGGGGGTTCGAATCCCTCCTCGCCCGTTTAGAAAGGCAACAGCGAAAAGATAAAAGGCAAAAGTTCAGAAGACTTTTGCTTTTTTAGTTGATTAGCTAACGCGGTGTGAAACTTTTGCCTCGACCTAACCCCCAGCCCCTTCCCTACTAGGGAAGGGGAGTAATAATTAAAGTTTCTCTCGTTGCAGAAAAGGGATTTCAAGAATAAGTAGCCGTCATGAACTGCGTACATAAGAAAACACGAAAAAGTCTTTCCCCTACACCCCTATACCCTTACACACGGCAGTTTGCTCAAGTCGGGAAACCCGCCCACGCAACTGCCTCCCCTACACCCTTTTTTCAAGTCAGCACATCGTATCAGTTACTATTATTCAACGAATAGGCATCTTTCCCACGACCTAAAGCGAAACTGAGCGATTGGGAGAGATTTTTGCTGGATCGGGTGAGAAAGATAATTAGCCCTAAGGAGGTTAAGATGGCGGTGTAGCAATACATATTGTGATAGCCAAATCTTTCTGCTACAAATCCGAGAATGGGGGCAGCGATCGCAATTCCGAAGTCAAAACCAGCGATACACAGGGCGAAAATTCTTCCTCGTTCGTGTGGTAAAGAACGATCTGCCATCAGTGTAGTAATCATAGACATGACTGTCCCACCACCACACCCTTCAGCTAAGGCAGCCAAAATAAAAGCATAGGTACTATTGGCTTGCCACAAGATGAAGCAAGCTAATATATAAGCACTCACTCCAAAGGTAATAAATAAACCACGCCCGAAGCGATCGCTGGCTTTACCTGTGAAGACTCGGAAAGAAAAACTAGCGATCGCCGCAATTGTAAAAAACAACCCAGCGTTAAAATCTACCTCGGTTGATTTGATAAATAGCGAGACAAATACGTGTACAGCACCCACAGAGATCCCCACCAGCAACATGACGAAAGCTGGCACTCTCACTCGTGGACTCAGCAAAATTTGCCAAAATTTATCGTTCCTATCAGAATTTTGCTGATATATCTGTGCTGGCGGATTAATAACTTTTGTTGCTCCCAAAAGACCCATCAAAGCTAGGGTTGCAGCAAATAGAAACAAGCTGGAGTAACCACTTTTAGCTGCTAAATATTCCCCTACAGCCGGCCCAATTGCCAAGCCTAGAGGGGCTGTCAAACTCATATAACTAATGATCTCGCCACGGACAGCAACAGGGGATAAATCCGACACTAATGCACTGTAACCAGTAGTGAAAGCAGCAATGCTAATGCCATGAAAAATTCGCACTAGCATCAGCATAGGAATTGATGTAAACCCTAAATACCCAAAGGGTGCTAAAAAGGCTACCGTTGTGCCAATCAATAACACCAACTTACGACTATATTGATCCGCCAACTTGCCTAACATGGGGCGAAACAACAACAATCCAATGGCAAAACCACCCATGACAATGCCAATTTCCTGCTTGCTGTTTCCTATACTCTCCATGTAAACAGGTAGCGTGGGCAAAAACATAGATGTACTAGACCAGAATAATAAACCTGCCGTAAATAGAATCAGCAGGTTACGTCTGAGGTTTGTGTCAAAAGTATGAAAAGCTTTCAAGGCGGATGCAAATCAATGCTAGGTGTGTGGAAAAATTCAGAAGTCAGAATTCTTCATAGTTATTGTTACGTTACTTATCTTTTTTTGCCACAACTTCCCGCACACGATAGATTGGTCGTCCTTGGGATTCGTGGTAAGTACGCATCATTAACTCTGCCAACAGCCCAAAGCTAAATAGTTGTACTCCTGTTACTAGCAGTAGTACCGCCAGAATCAGCAAAGGACGATTGCCAATAATCTCACCGAAAGCTAATTTGATAAAAGTCAAGTAAATTCCTAAACCTGTCCCTAAAATCATAGAAATTAGCCCCAACAAGCCAAAAACGTGCATGGGACGGGTGAGGAATTTTTTCATAAACAAAATGGTGAGCAAATCCATTAATACCCGGAAAGTCCGCGATAAGCCATACTTGCTTTGACCAAAACGCCGGGCGTGATGACGCACAGGCATTTCTGTAATTCTGGCCCCTTCGATGTAAGCTAGTGCAGGTAGAAAGCGGTGTAATTCACCATAGAGATTCATATCTGCCACCAGTTCCGCACGATAGGCTTTGAGGGAACAGCCATAATCATGAATATGGACGCTAGTCGTGCGACGAATCAGCCAGTTAGCAATTTTAGAAGGTAGCAAGCGATTTAATGCCCCATCTTGGCGATTTTGCCGCCAACCACTCACCAAATCGTAACCTTCCTCTAACTTGGCTAATAAAATCGGAATATCAGCTGGGTCGTTTTGGAGGTCAGCATCTAAAGTCACGATCGCTTGACCAATCGCATATTTAAATCCCGCCGCCATCGCCGCAGTTTGTCCATAATTCCGCCGCAGAATCACAGCCTTTAAATCAGGGCGGATTTGCGCTTGTTCTTTGAGAAATTCAGCCGAACCATCACTAGAACCATCATCAATACAGATGATTTCATAGCTTAACTGACTAGCGGTGAGAGTAGATGCGATCGCCTCCAGTAATAAAGGCAAACTATCTACCTCATCCCGCACCGGCACAACCACTGAGACATCTGGAACAATGGCAGAAATAAAACCATCGTCCTCATTTACCCGTTCTGGAATCAATCCACTCCTCATAAGCAATTCAAAATTCAAAATACTCTACGAGAAAGCTTGCGCCTACAAAATTCAAAATTGGGGACTGGGGTTTGGATTTTTATCACCCCTACACCCCTAAACCCCTACACCCTTACACCCCTACTCTCATAACTTCTCACAACCCGGCCAGCCCCTCGTAACTGCTGATAGTATGACTTACTAACTACATCTCCCTGTTCCGAAAGGATGTCAATTCCTATACCGTTGCGTCCTTGTTCTTTACCGGAACTATGGATGTATTTACCATCGCCCAAATACAAGCCGACATGGGTGGCTTTGGTGGGTGTGCCGAAAAATACTAAGTCTCCTGGTATGAGTTCGGCAATAGTTATAGGTTGGGTGAAAGCTTCTTGTTGATAAGCATCTCTCGGCAACCAAATTCCTACGGCAGCAAAGGCAGATTGCATTAATCCTGAACAATCATAATTTGGCCCCACTGTGCCACCCCAAAGATAATAATTGGACTGGTGCATGGCTTTTTGGGTAAAAGCAATCACTTCTGGTAGCAGTTGTTTAATTTCAGCTTCGGAAAGTGACTGAGCCTGATAAAGTACAGTAGCAGGTTGTAATAAACTAACATCACTAAAAGATACCCACCCTGGATAGTCATCCTCACATAAATACACCTCAACTGCTGTACTTTGCTGATTTGATGTTACCCGTAAATGTCGCTCAGCTGCGGCCTGAGTTGCTAGACGGGTGCATTCAGGAGAATCATATAAGTTCAAATCGGCTAGACACTTATACTCTTTTGAGGTCAAGTTGAGGATTTGAGATTCCATATTAGAGAGCATTCTGCAATGGTTTTTTTTAGCAAAGATGAACAACTAGAAAATCTGGGTAATGGCATTTTAGAGGCTACTTGGTCTGCATTTCCAACGTTAGCCCGTCATCAAATAGCGTTGACTTGGATTGTTTATGATCCGCCAGTCCCAGTTAATACTGGTGGGGCTTTGACTCCCGATGCTTTTTGGCATCATCCTGTACGCGGTTTTAATTATCGTGGTGAAGAACGGATTTATCCGGCGAGTGTAGTTAAGCTGTTTTATTTGGTAGCAGCTAACGAATGGCTAGAAAAAGGAATGACCCAACCCTCTAAGGAATTGGAGCGGGCTTTGCGCGATATGATTGTTGATTCTAGCAATGATGCTACCAGTTTAGTTGTAGATATTTTGACTGGGACGACATCAGGCCCGGAGTTACCACCAGGCCCTTTTGAAACTTGGCAACAGCAACGGAATTTTGTCAATCGTTACTTCCAGTCTTTGGGATGGGAGGAGATGGAAACCATTAACGCTTGTCAAAAAACTTGGGGTGATGGCCCTTATGGACGAGAGAGGGCATTTTATGGGGAAATGTTTGAAAATCGCAATATGTTGACGACAAATGCGATCGCTCGTTTGTTACATAGTATTGTGGGGGGCGTGGCGGTTTCGAGTGAGCGATCGCAAAATATGATGGCTTTACTCAAACGCAGCCTCAACCCAGATGACTTACCGAAAAACGTTGAAGAAGACCAAGTAACAGGTTTTCTCGGTGGCGGACTCCCGCAAAATAGTCAAATCTGGTCAAAAGCCGGTTGGACAAGTCAGGTACGTCATGATGCAGCTTATATCGAGTTGTCAGACCAGCGTCCCTATTTATTAATAGTGTTTACCGAAGGCAAAGAACACGCTACGAACCGCGCTATTTTGCCTTTTGTATCTCAGTCATTCGCCGAAGTTGTGAGTCGTCTTTAAGAATTTCCATGAGGGGTGGTAATGAGTAAAATACACTTGCGACCAATATTATCTCCCCTCTTCGCGATCGCATCTGCTCTCATCGCTGGTGCTATCCTCATCCTATTAGCTGGGGCAAATCCCATCACAGCATACACAGCTTTATTGCAAGAATCCTGTTTTACTTATTTTGGCTTTGGTAATACTCTCACGAAAATGACACCCCTACTATTCACTAGTTTAGGGGTGTTAGTTGCGCTGAAAGCTGGTCAATTTAATATTGGTGGAGAAGGGCAAATTTATTTAGGTGCATTAGGAAGCACTTTAGTTGGGTTATATGTGCAAGGCATTCCTGGATTTATTCATATTCCCCTAGCCATTTGCGCCGGTTTTCTCTTGGGTGCGGTTTGGGGTGGAATTCCTGGTTATCTCAAAGCAGTCAGGGGAGTGAATGAAGTCATCACTACGCTGCTATTAAATTACATTGCAGTCAATTTGGTGAGTTACCTCGTACAACATCCCTTAAAAGCACCAGCTGCACCTAGCCCTTATTCCCCATTAATTGCCAAATCTGCCCAATTGCCGATTATCTTACCCCAGAGTTTAGCCCATGCCGGAATCATCGTAGCTTTGATAGTAGCTGGGATCTTGTGGGTGTTGTTAGTGCGATCGCCTCTAGGATACCAAATCGCCGCCGTCGGTTTTAATCCCACTGCTGCCCGTTATGCTCACATTTCTGTAGAACGCACCATTATGTTGGTGATGGCTGTGGCGGGTGGATTAGCTGGGTTAGCGGGTGCGTCAGAGGTGATGGGGTTGAAGTATCGTTTATTTGAACAAGTTTCCCCTGGTTACGGATTCGATGCTATTGCGATCGCATTTTTGAGCCGTGGTAGTATTGGCGGTGTCATCTTAACTTCCCTATTCTTCGCCGCTTTGCGTAGTGGTGCAAACGTCATGCAGCGTAGTGCCGGAGTTCCCGTCACTGTAGTTTACGCCATTCAAGGTTTAACAGTATTATTTATTGCCATCAGCCTCGCCGTTGAAGGAAAAGGGCAGGGGGTAGGGGGAAAAATCTCATGACTAATGACTACCTCATTGCTAGCTTGCGTTTAGCTGTACCCTTAGCCTTTGCTGCCCTTGGGGGAATGTATTCGGAACGTTCGGGAGTCCTCAATATTGCCTTGGAAGGGATGTTACTGACTGGTGCTTTTACTAGTGCAGCCGCTACCTTTTACACTGGAAATCCGTGGCTAGGTGTTTTAGTAGCCTTGATTGCTGGCGGTTTAGTTGGCTTACTCCATGCTTTTTTATGTGTGACTTTATACGTTAATCAGTTAGTTTCAGGATTAGCAATTAATCTAGTCGCTGCGGGATTAACTGCTTTTTTGGCAAGACTTATATTTAATGGTGCTAGCACGCAAAGATTACCAGGAATTGAGCCGATAGTAATTCCCGGTCTAGCTAATCTCCCCATCATAGGCGAATTATTTTTCCAGCAAGATATGCTTGTCTATTTATTGTTGGCTTTGGTTGTTGCCAGTTTATATATTTTATTTCACACCAGCTTTGGGCTAACTTTGCGAGCGGTGGGAGAATATCCTCAAGCGGCAGCTACGGCTGGGGTATCAGTCACCAGGGTGCGATATTTAGCAGTAATGCTGAGTGGGTGTCTAGCTAGTTTAGGTGGGGCTTATCTAGCTTTGGTGCAAATCAAGTTTTTTACAGAAGGAATGAGTGCGGGTAGAGGATTTATTGCGATCGCTGCTTTAATTTTTGGCAGATGGCATCCTGTTGGTATTACCTTGGCTTGTTTGCTGTTTGGGGCAACGGAAGCTTTGCAGTTGCGTATTCAAGCCTTGGGTGCGAATATTCCTTATCAATTTTTGGTCATGCTACCATATGCGATCGCTTTGTTCGCACTACTCGGATTAGCGGGTAAATCCAAACCTCCCCAGGGCTTAGGTATTCCTTACACACCGGAACAAGGTTTGAGGAATAAAGGCTAAAGATTAGTATTTGTACTGAAAAATTAACATTCAGTAATTTTTCTAGTCAAACTAGTTTGCCCATTCCCTAGTTGTTATTGAAGTTATTTTGTAATTTTTTGATGAACTATTATTTACCGAGTCTTTACAAAAGATTTGCCAGTTAGTTTTCTTTTTTAAAATTTTCGTATGCTCACTACTAATTGCGGATGAGTTTATATACTTAAGTACAATATAGTAGTATTACTTAATACAAAAAACCGTTAATTAATTGCTGAATAAATGATATTACTTAGATAATTTTTACCAGGAATTTAAAAATCAACGAAGCAAATTGAAACGAAAGTTGATACCTTGAATACAAGGAGACAATTACTGAAAATCGTTCATCTCAAATTCATGGATTCTTTATCAATCAGCTCTTTACTTGAAGATTTGAAAAATCCTGATGCTTTAGTCCGGGATCAAGCAACAAAGAAACTTTGGCGGATTTGGTTTCAGCAGAAGGGAGTTTACGGATTGGAAAAAATCGACCAAAGTCAAAAATTGCTGGATGCTGGGGAAATTACGGAAGCTGAAGCAACTCTAACTGCACTCATCAAAGAACAACCTGATTTTGCTGAGGCTTGGAATCGTCGCGCCTTTCTTTACTACAGCATAGGTGATTATCGCAAATCCTTAGCTGACTGTCAGATGGTGATTCAAATTAACTCTGTACATTTCGGCGCGTTACATGGCATGGGTTTATGTTATGCCGCTTTAGGACAGTACAGTAAAGCAATCAAGGCTTTTAAACGCGCCTTAGAAATTCAGCCTTACTCTTTGGTGAATCAAAAACTGATTTTAGAATGTACACTCAGACTTAGCTAAAACAGCATAGAGGAGAATACGTAAGTAGTGTTTCTCCGAAATGCTGAGAGGACATTCTATTTCTCTATGAATTGGTTTTCATCTTCATCAACAGCTATCCCTTGCCTAAATCGCCGTCGATTCATTCAGTATGCTTCAATTTTGGTAAGTAGCAGCATCATACCTGCTTGTACCAATCAAAACCAAGCATCTACCTCCAGTTCTGGGTTAGATAAAGTTATTTTCGGCACAAACTGGTTAGCCCAAGCTGAACACGGGGGATTCTATCAGGCGATCGCTACAGGTATTTACAAAGCACACGGTTTAGATGTCACCATTAAAATGGGTGGCCCGCAAGTACCAAGCGGTACACAACTGTTGATAGGCGGCGCAGTCGATTTTTTTATGGGTTATGGTGCTGATGCTATTAACGCCGTAGTCCAAGGAATTCCCAAAATTACCGTAGCAGCCATCTTTCAAAAAGACCCTCAATGTCTGATCGTCCATCCCAATACGGCAAAAACCATTGCCGACCTTAAAGGCAAACCTATTTATATTTCTGCGGCTGCTAACATCATCTATTGGCCTGTATTAAAGGTTAAGTACGGTTTTACCGACGCTCAAAAACGACCTTACAACTTTAATCCTGCCCCGTTTTTAACAGATAAAAACTCCGCGCAGCAAGGTTATATTACCTCTGAACCCTTTGCCATTGAAAAACAAGGTGGGTTTAAGCCAGTAGTATTTTTATTAGCAGATTATGGTTATTCACCTTATGCGACTACTATTGAAACTAAAAAAGAATTAGTAGAAAAAAATCCCGATTTAGTACAAAGATTTGTTGATGCCTCTATCAAAGGTTGGTATAGCTATTTAGAAAATCCCCAACCAGGGAATCAATTAATTAAAAAAGATAACCCGGAAATGACAAACGAGCAACTAGCCTATGGTCTGCAAAAGTTTCAAGAATATGGCATCATCGTTTCTGGAACAGATGCAAACCAAGGTATTGGCTCTATGAGTGACGAACGATGGCAATCATTCCTAGACAGTATGGTAAAAGCCGGAATTTACCAACCTAGCGTTAATTATAGAGATGCTTTTACCTTACAATTTGTGAATAAAGGTTTGAGCTACTATCAGCAAAAGGGTACAGGGGTTAACTAATTCAAAATAGCCTACAGCTTCATGCAGCCTTGTGTAGTAAAGGCTTTCACCTACAAAATTCAAAATAAAAAAATTCTAAATTTATCTCTCTTTGAGGGTATTTGAAAAGTTGAAAAGTATACTAATGACCCCTATCCAAACCTCTCCCCGAAACGGCTAAGGTGTACACACAAGTATTAACATCTAAACTCATACCATTTCACGAAAAATCTGATACAGATGTAAACCCTGAAAGTTTTGCTGCATCTCAGTTTTTTAATTGCGTTAGCGTAGCGGGACGTTCGCGCAGCGTCTCGAAGAGAAGTCCATTGCGAATTGAATTTAATCAGGGTGCTAATGACGACGAGCTTAATTACAGAACTCAAAAAAGTACCAGATTTTCGGACTCAACAAGGACAAAGGTATCCCCTGTGGCTGGTGTTGTTGTTTGTCAGTAGAGGATATCGAAGTTTAGGAGATTTTGTCAAACGTCATAAAAACTGTCTAGCAGAAGTACTGTCGATACCTTTATCAAGAGTTCCCTCATATTCAACGATTCGACGTGTGATGATGCGGGTAAATTTTGAGGTATTGACACAGATATTTAACAATTGGGCAAATCAATACGTACAACTAGACGAATCGGAATGGTTAGCAATAGATGGAAAAAGTATCAAATCGACAGTGACAGATTATAGCCAAGCTTACCAATCATTTATCAGTCTAGTGTCGTTGTTTAGTAGTAAAAAAGGACTGACCGTTGGGTTGCAACCAATGAATAATAAGCAATGAGAGGTTTGGAGAGTGGTTTTCCAAATCCCGTGAAAAGTCAGTTCAGTTCCTAGGCGAATACCTAGGAACTAAAACATATTATTTATGATGCTATCTGAGAAAATCTTGTCAAAATTAGTAAAAGTATCACTAAACTACTAATCCAAAGAGCCAAAGAACCCCAACTAACTGAATCTTGACTGACTTTTTGCCATAAAGTAGTGACTAGGTTATTCCGAACTGCCATCTCATAACCTCCAATTTTTATTAAATTCAGATTTAACTGATTGCCAGTAATTAGAAAGATGCGACGATGCTCTGCACCACCTTCGATGATCGTAAATAAATTAATCCAGCTAGAAAATATCTGGAGACAAAGAGATTTTCTAGCTGAGATTAAAACAGAAGTTTACAAAAAGATATTTGTTGATGCTTATATTTATTTTGCTATATCAAAATATTAACTATTCTCAGATTGCCAATCTTGAAAGAAATCTTAACGATAGCTAGAAAAAAGTAGTGGGTGTGGGAGTTTAGGGGAAAGAAGAATTTTGACATTCCCCATAGACATTTTCATTCTTGGCTGTGAAACTTGTGAAGACTGGCTTCTGCCTAATATTTGTAACAGTAATTGCCACTGGAGATTATAGCTACCAAAATAGTATGCAAAAAGTAGCCAGTCTTAATTCAGGGGTAATCTATGAATGATATAACGCACAATTCACCGCGTCGTCGCCGTTCTTGGGCAGAACCATACAAAATTAAAGTAGTTGAACCATTAAAAATGACTTCCCGCTCTGAACGTGAACAGGCGATCGCTGAAGCTGGTTACAATACTTTCTTATTACGTTCGGAAGATGTTTATATAGATTTACTCACTGATAGCGGTACTTCTGCCATGAGTGACCACCAGTGGGCGGGAATGATGATGGGGGATGAAGCCTACGCTGGTAGTAAAAATTTTTATCACTTAGAAGCAAACATACAGAAATATTACGGTTATCGTTATATTGTCCCGACTCATCAAGGACGAGGGGCAGAAAATATTTTGTCTCAAATTCTCATCAGACCAGGTGACTACATCCCCGGTAATATGTATTTCACCACAACTAGGCTACATCAAGAGTTAGCCGGTGGCACATTTATCGATGTAATTATTGATGAAGCCCATGATGCTAAATCATTGCATCCTTTTAAGGGAAATATTGACATCGAAAAACTCACAGATTTAATTCGGCAAGTTGGTGCGGGACGTATTCCTTATATTAGTGTGGCGGCTACAGTGAACATGGCTGGCGGACAGCCGATTTCTATGGCTAATATTCGGGAAGTTTTTCAAGTAGCTCAAAGTTACGGCATTCGGATCATTTTAGATGCTACCCGTGCGGTGGAAAATGCTTACTTTATTCAGCAGCGAGAAGAGGGTTATCGTGATCAAGCGATCGCTACCATCTTACGGGAATTCTGCTCCTATACTGATGGCTGCACGATGAGCGGCAAAAAAGATGCTCTAGTTAATATCGGTGGTTGGCTGGCTCTGAATGATCCTGATACCTATGAAGAAGCTCGGAATCGGGTGGTAATCTATGAAGGGTTACATACCTACGGCGGTATGGCTGGACGCGATATGGAAGCAATGGCCAGAGGTATTGAAGAATCAGTTCAAGATGATCATATTCGCGCCCGTATCGGACAAGTTGAATATCTCGGTCAGAAGCTACTAGATTGGAATATCCCCATTGTGATGCCAATTGGTGGCCATGCGATTTATTTGGATGCCAAACGCTTTTTACCGCACGTTCCCCAAGACCAATTTCCCGCCCAACGACTAGCAGCAGAATTATATGTAGAAGCAGGAATTCGAGCGATGGAACGGGGTATTGTTTCGGCCGGACGCAACAAAGATACAGGCGACCACTACTATCCAGATTTAGAACTAGTACGCCTGACGATTCCGCGTCGTGTTTATACTCAAGCTCACATGGATTTAACAGCTGAAGCAGTAGATGAAGTGTATTACAATCGCGATCGCATCAGTGGCATGCGAATGATCTACGAACCTAAATATCTCCGCTTCTTTCAAGCCCGCTTTGAACTGCTATAGCTAACAGAACCCTGGTTTATTTAAAAACCAGGGTTTTGGAGTCTCTGAGAGGATTTCTTAACACAAACTCAGGTTTTCTTAACGTAGTTGTGGTTTTTCCACCGTTTTACTTCATCCTAAAACCCATATCAAAAGGCTTTTAACTGCTTTCCCTGCTATATAAATAATATCAATCTGTTAATTATTAAAAATAAATACATCAAAAAATACATGTAACGAGATAGCAAAATTTGATGTTAACCCTCTTGCTTTATGGGTTTGAGATTGTGATGATAAATATATTAATCGTTACAATACAGTAACTTTTTTATACCTAATTGAAAAAGTGAAAGTTTTTCCATCAATAAATAGTGTGCGTGATCTATTGGTGGCGATCGCTTAACACTGTATAGTAATCATTTAACAAATATATTTTTGTAAACTTTTACAGAGTTTATACAACTATACTCTAAGTATTCCTTGGCAAAGAAAGAATTGCAGCGAGATGAATATAACTCCCCTTATACAGCTTCAAAGCTCTAACCTGAGTGCCTATCTTACCTACAGTAGCTACAAGTATAAATACTCCAGCTAGGAACTTTTCACAGGATTAGCAGTCTTGCAAGTGTGGCAGAAATGTTTAGGTAAAATTCCGCAATTGCCACCAGGACAATTGAATGTATATCATGGCATCTTTAACAAGAAAATCAGTATTTAGCAGTATTTTTCCTCAGTGCTAACTATTGCTTAACCTTTTTATCTTATGTTTGTTCCTCACTATGGCTGATAAACACGACAAAATTAGATTTCCTCTATGGCCTTATCTTAACCAACCCTTATTTAGCCGTGATGCAAAATTAGAACTCAATCCCCGTCGTTTTGCCTATAGCTGGCGAATTGGACTTTTAGAACGGTGCTGGCATAGAGAGTGTGATGCCAAAGGGCCACAACAGCATTAGATTCTCAGAATTGGCTACACTAAACTACATAACCTGCAAATTAAGCCTCGTCTAACGTGGCTTTTTGCGTTATGAGGATGTATGGGTATAAGGGTATAGGGGTGTATAAATGTAGGAAAACACTGGTGACTATTGACTTTTGACTAGTGACTTATGACTATTAACTATTGACGATTGGCTTTTAACTATGTCCTTTGTACCTTTACATATTCACAGTGATTACAGTCTGCTGGATGGCGCAAGTCAGCTACCAGATTTGATTGACCGGGCGATCGCGTTGGGGATGAGTGCGATCGCAATCACCGATCATGGTGTCATGTATGGTGCTGTGGAATTGCTCAAAATCTGTCGCAGTAAGAACGTTAAGCCAATTATTGGCAACGAAATGTATATCATTAACGGCGATATCGAAAAGCAAGAACGCCGTCCTAAATATCATCAAGTTGTTTTAGCAAAAAATAATAAGGGTTACAAAAATTTAGTCAAATTAACTACAATCTCTCACCTCAATGGTGTGCAAGGTAAAGGTATTTTTTCTCGTCCTTGCATTAACAAAGATTTGTTAAAACAATATCGTGAGGGTTTGATAGTTACGAGTGCTTGTTTGGGAGGAGAAATTCCCCAAGCAATTATGAGTGGAAGACCAGATGCGGCGAGGAAGGTAGCGCAGTGGTATAAAGATGTATTTGGTGATGACTTTTATTTAGAAATTCAAGACCACGGGTCGCAAGAAGACCGGATTGTTAACGTTGAAATTATTAAGATAGCCAAAGAACTAAACATTAAATTTGTTGCCACTAACGACTCACATTTCATTTCTTGTTTTGATGTCGAAGCACACGATGCTTTGTTGTGTATTCAAACAGGTAAGCTGATTATTGAAGATAACAGAATGCGTTATAGCGGCACAGAATATCTCAAATCGGCTGAAGAGATGCACTTGCTATTTCGTGACCACTTACCTGAAGATGTCATTGCAGAAGCGATCGCCACAACCCAAGAAGTAGCCGATAAAGTCGAGCCTTACCAAATTATGGGTGAGCCTCGGATTCCTAATTATCCCATTCCTGCCGGCCACACTGCTGACACCTACGTCGAAGAAGTTGCTTGGCAAGGATTATTACAAAAATTAAATCGTAAATCTCGCAGCGAAGTTGATCCAGTCTATCGAGAAAGATTGGAATATGAACTCAAAATGCTGCAACAAATGGGTTTTTCCACCTACTTTTTAGTTGTGTGGGACTACATCAAATTTGCTAGAGATAATAATATTCCTGTTGGGCCAGGTCGCGGTTCTGCAGCTGGTTCATTGGTCGCCTACACAATGGGAATCACTAATATTGATCCAGTACATCATGGTTTACTATTTGAGCGATTCTTAAACCCAGAACGTAAATCTATGCCTGATATCGATACAGATTTCTGTATCGAACAACGGGATAAAGTCATTGATTATGTTACAGAAAAATACGGCAAAGATAGAGTCGCGCAAATTATCACCTTTAACCGACTCACGTCCAAAGCAGTATTAAAAGATGTCGCCAGAGTGTTGAACGTTCCCTATGCTGAAGCCGACAAAATGGCGAAATTAATTCCTGTTGTGCGGGGGAAACCAACTAAACTCAAGGTAATGATTTCTGATGACACTCCAGAACCAGAATTTAAAGCCAAATATGATAATGACCCCAATGTGCGCCGTTGGCTTGACATGGCCATGCGAATTGAAGGAACTAACAAAACCTTTGGGGTTCACGCCGCTGGGGTTGTCATTTCAGCCGATCCATTAGATGAAATTGTTCCCCTACAACGTAATAATGACGGGTCTGTAATTACTCAATATTTTATGGAAGACCTGGAATCAATGGGTTTGTTGAAAATGGACTTTTTGGGTCTAAGAAACTTAACCATGATTCAAAAAACCATTGATTTGATTGCTGAAAATCATGGCTTTAGAGTTGACCCATATGAAATTACGAATCAAGAACGTAAAGCCCAGAAAATCTTAGCTAAAGGAGAGCATACAACACTACCAAAAGATGTCCAAAAAACCTATGAACTATTAGAATCAGGTGAGTTAGAAGGCATATTTCAATTAGAATCCTCCGGGATGAAGCAGATAGTACGAGATTTGAAACCTTCTAACATTGAAGATATTTCTTCTATCTTGGCACTATATCGACCAGGCCCTTTAGACGCAGGATTGATTCCTAAATTTATTAACCGTAAACATGGTAGAGAAAGCATTGATTATGACAGCCAGATTCTAGAACCAATTTTAAATGAAACCTACGGCATCATGGTTTATCAAGAGCAAATCATGAAAATTGCTCAAGATATGGCTGGTTATTCACTGGGACAAGCTGACTTGCTACGTCGTGCTATGGGTAAAAAGAAAGTTTCCGAGATGCAGAAACAGCAAGAAAAGTTTATTGATGGCGCAACAAAAAACGGCGTGAAAAAGCAAGTAGCAGAACAGCTATTTGATGATATGTTAAAGTTCGCCGAATATTGCTTAAGTTATGACACAGAAATTTTCACAGTTGAATATGGTTTTTTACCCATTGGTAAGATAGTAGAAAAACAGATTGAATGCACGGTATATACTGTTGATATTAATGGCATGGTATATACTCAACCCATTGCTCAATGGCATAATCACGGTCAACAAGAAATTTTTGAATATTGCTTAGAAGACGGTTCAACTATTCGAGCCACAAAAGACCATAAATTTATGACTACAGATGGTCAAATGTTGCCAATTGATGAAATATTTTCCCAAGAACTAGATCTATTACAAATAAAAAGATTACCAGAGCAATAACCAGAATTCTGGTAACATCATAAATTTTTACCAAATACTCTGCGTTCCTACCCCACGGGGATTCCTAAAGGCGAATGCGTGAACCTCTGCGCCCCTACATGTTAAGTAATTAAGTAATTTCATTACTAAGTAGCCGTCATGAACTGCGTACATAAGAAAAGATGAAAAAGTCTTTCCCTTACACCCCTACACCCCTTTTTTAAGTCAGAACAGGGTAAATAATTAAAGGTTTGTAGTGAGAAATTTAGTTCTTAAAAAAGGACTAAAGTCTTTACTACGAACTGAATCATAGTATTTTTACATGACTTAACATAGTTTGTTTTTTTCAAGTCCTTCTACCTACTATATAAAGCAAGATTAAAGAACTTCCCTAGTCTATAAATAACTTCTAACTTTTGTTAGATGAATAACTAGCTTTTTACCTCTAATTTTGAATTATGCGGATAGCAGCTAAATCGGCGATAAAAGCAATACGCTTTTACTGAACTTCACCACTAGTTCAGATTATTAGCTAATCAATAAATGTCTGCTAACTTGAATATTATTCACATTCAATTAACGGAGGGTAATGTGATGTCAAACTTATTTACTAAAGCAATCGATTCTATCAAATTCCTATTTCAAGAATTTGAAATTAAGCGTTTTTTTGCTATTGCCTTAGTAGGTTTTTTAGTGCTAACAACAGGCTTAAACTCTAGCATTGAATCTGGACGTAGCAGCGATGCTGTAACCAGAAGACTAGACAGAGTTGTACATCAAGATGATGCTGATAGACCCAAAACCACAGGAGAATGGAATAAGGAAGCTCGTCAAACAGAAGATGCTCCTGTTGAAAGAGCGAAAAGAATTGCGAAGGAATCCGGTGAAGCTTTAAAACAATGGGGTTCTGTGTATCCAGATACAGCTAAGAGAAGTGCTAATGAAATCCAAGATAATAATAGATAAGTAAAACTATCTCGCATTCAAATCAACAAATGTAGGGAGCAACAAGTCATACCAATTTGAAAGAGGAATACGACAGATAAACCACTTGTGGAGACGCGATTCATCACATCTCACAAATGACATGTTGCAATCATTAATTGAATTAGTATGACTTATTTCTTTTTAGGAATCACATTTCTAATACCGCTTTTAACACCAACACTATCACCTTGGTAACGAGGGATGATATGAATACTGGTGTGCATAACATTTTGACCTGCAGCGCGGTTGATATTCATCCCTACATTAAAACCATCAGGTGCAAATTCGGATTTGAGCATTTCTTGTACCTTATTCACCATTAACCAACAAGCAGACTGTTCAGTAAGTGGTAATTCAAAATAGTTACTTACATGACGTTTAGGAATAACTAAAACATGACCTTTGCTGATGGGATAGCCATCTAAAATTGCATAGGCTGTTGCAGATTCAGTTAATAGACTTAAATGCCTACTAGGGTTGCAAAATATACAATAATTAGTTGAATTTCGTTGATAATTATAATGAATATATTCATATAGCTCTCGCATTTCATCTACATAAATAGAATTAAAAGGAAGTTTGACAATACATTGATATGTAGACTTTTTATGAACATAATGTTCTCTAAACCCTTCTTTTTTAATATCTCTTCTCACTGCATAATAAGCTTTACCTCCTGGTTTTAATAAATGGGCTATTTCCATTAACACATGAGTTTGTTCTTCAGAAGATAAGACATTTAAAACATAAAAGCAAATTATTGTATCAAACTGATCGTGAGGATATTGGGGAAAATAATAAGGGTCGTAACCAGTAATATCGAAGCCTTTTTGTTGCAATAACTTGACATCATTACCAAAACCACAACCAAAATCTAAGATCTTACCGTTGAGCAGATTTTGATTTAATAAAAACTGTGCAGGGAATGATAGATAATTTCTGTCAATAGCCGTGAGATGGCTAAATTTATTCTTTTGTTGCTTCATGCAATTTGCGATCGCACAGGGGAATCTACACTTAATTATTCCCTGATGGCATTAGGCGATCGCATCAGGGTCAACACCTAGTTCACGCAACTTAGCAGCTAATTTTTCAGCACGCTGGCGTTCTTGTTCAGCTTTCTCACTACTCCACAATAATAAATTTCCTTCACTATCCCACCATCGCAACCAATTCATAGTTTGGCAAAATCTCTCTCCATACCAAATTCCCAGAAATAACTCCAACTCAGGAATCCAAAAACATCCGTTAGTATCTGGTGGCTGTAAAACATATTTGCCATCTTGCAAACACCGGACTTCTAAAATTGGTTCGTAAGGGTCGTAGGTAATATAAGTTGGTACTTTAAGAATTCGCTCGTAAAAATAGAGTTTACCGTAAGGCGGAGTTGAGCGTATTGATAATTCTCCATTCTCCGTATCTGAGAGAAACTCCATGACCACAGACACAGCTGCACCTTCCAAATGTGGTGTGTAACTGCGACGAATGACATCAGCAGACAAAGGTTGCACTTGCGGAACGTACAACCAATCTGGGGCTTTAACAACGATTTTTTTATTCACTGTGGCTACTAATCCAAAATTAGAGCCGATAAGCATTTCTGCTTGAATGCGTCCGGTAGCTCCCAAAGCATCAGTTAGTGCTGCCGCAAGCGGTGGTTGCTGAATATTTTCCACTGGATCGTCAGGTAAAATAAAATCGTCAGGGAGTACTTCCCAGGTGACATTTAATTCTTTTTGGGTAGGGGTGAGTTGTAGAACCATAAATATATTCTCAAAAAACGAGGCAGAGGAAATAGAGGGAGTAGAGGAAGCAGAGGACATTTCACACCAATGCTCCATTCCCATTTAATATTATGGAAACTTTCGCTCGCGTACTTCTGTAGCGTAATCTTGTACAGCTTTGGTAATTGTCTCTCTTAAGTTGGTGTAAACCTTGGCGAATGGCGGTTGTTTTTCTGATAATCCCAGTACATCTGAGGTGACTAAAACTTGACCATCACAATGTGAACCTGCACCAATACCAACGGTAGGAATATTCAATTTTTGGGTAATCTGCATTGCTAAATCTGCGGGAATATGCTCTAAAACGATCGCAAATACTCCTGCTTGTTCCAGGGCGATCGCTTCGTTTAAAATTCTCTCGGCTGTATCTTCAGTCTTTCCCTGTTGTCGCAAACCCAACTGATGGATTGACTGAGGTGTCAAGCCCACATGACCCATCACCGGAATTCCAGCCTGCACCAACCGTCCTATAGTTTCCACCATTGCGGGATAACCACCTTCTAATTTGACGGCTTGCGCTCCTGTTTCCTTTAATACCCGTCCCGCCGAATGGATAGCTTGCTGAATACTTTCTTGATAAGTCAAAAATGGTAAATCTACTACCACCAAAGCACGTTTGACACCCCGACGCACAGCTTTAGCATGGTGCAACATTTCTTCTAAGGTAATGGGCAGCGTATTTTTATACCCTAAAACTGCCGCCATAGAGTCGCCCACCAGGATTAAGTCTACACCAGCCGCATCGAGAATATGAGCGATCGCACAATCCCATGCAGTCAAAGCTACAATTGCATGTCCTTGTTGTTTGAATTGAATTAATTGCTGGGTAGTAATTGCCATACAGGTTACAGGTTATAGGTTACAGGTGAGCCACTGCGGTGGTGAGCAACTGCCGAAGGGATTCCCCGGCATCAAGCAAGTGGCGAACCCCTTTGAGGTTACAGGTAATAGAAGAAGGTTTGTACTGTAACCTGCACCTATCACCTGTTTCCTCATTTCACAGCACGACTGAAAGCCAAATGAGGTTTAGCACTTTCCATTGTGGGCATTAACCAAGCTAGACCTTCAGTTGTCCCAATCCATAATTTATTGGCAATGTCGGGTACAATTGCCAAAACTCGACTTGAAGGCAGTCCTGCGACTTCATCTAACACCGCACCAGTATTTGGATTTAATCGTAACAAACCATTGTTAGTCCCTACCCACACACTACCATCTTTTGCAAAACGAACTGCTGTGACGTTCTTACCTCGCAACCTCGCCACAGACCTTAACACTACTCCTGTTTTGGGATTAATTACTAACAAATTATTGGGCATTCCCGCCCAAATTAACCCTTCAGGACTGATAGCTAAAGCTTGTACCGTCGTCCCTGGTAAATCGTTGATTCGCTTCATAATCAACCCACTCGCTGTATTAACCCGGACTACACCATCCAAAGTTCCAACCCAAAGTTGACTTTCAGCATCTAAAGTCAAGGTATTCGCACTGACACCAGGCAAATTCTTCACTGTGGTCATAATTAAACCTTGGTCGGGGCTGACTAAAGCTAAACCATTGTCAGTTCCGACCCACAAATAGCCACGCTTGTCAATCAGCAGTGATAACACCCGTTTGGAAGGTAACAATAAATTTTGGGCAGTAATTTCATTTGTGCGCGGTTCTACGCGAATCAATCCTTCATAACTTCCTACCCATAACCGCCCTACTTTATCCTGTGCTAATGCACCGATGGCTGTATTCGGTAAACTGACACGAGCCAAAATCTTACCTGTTTTCGGGTCAATGCGGGATAATCCCCGCCAAGAACCCACCCAAAGATTACCAGCAAAATCTGCCAGTAAATTACTGACACGATAATCAGTTTCCACTGCACGTTCTTGCAACTCCCGTTCATCAGGTAAAGGTGCTACTCGTGGTGGTGGTGCAGAAGGGGGATAAACAGGGGCTAACTCAGAGGAATCAACTTGAGGAGTGGTTTGTGCCTTGACTGAAACATTTGGCGCGAACATTAACCCCGCCAATATCAAAGTCATCAGTAAGCTAGTACGTTTGTGAAGTAATACCACGGCGAAATTTCCTTTGGAGACACTAGCGATAGCCATTCATTGCCTAAGCTGGCTAACAATTAATCTCAGTTTTCCCGTAGTTGGTAATTTTTAAACAGGAAGTTAGAGGGCTAGAGGGATCAGGGGTGCAAGGGTGTGGGGGAAAGGCAGAAATTCTTACCACAATGCTCTCTGCCCTACATCACAAGGCTACATATAACTAAAGATTTATTTTGTAAAGCTTTCGTAACAAAATGTTTAAATATTTATTTAATAACAAATTTAAATACATAAGTTAAAAACTTTCAAAGATTAACTTATGCAATTTATTGATATATTGTGAAACAAGTTACAAATTACGTGGTGTGCAAATTTTTATCTCGCGCTCATCACTCCACTAGTTACTCCGTCAAGCCAACTCTCTCCTGTTGAATATTTCTTGTAAATAAGGAAGACATCAGGAAAGTATGGGCGGAAACTCGTAAGAATCAACCCAATTACCTAAGTACACTGGGATTTTGGGCAATAACTCATACTTTCACCCTAGCGCGAAGGTAGCGATGCGACAAAGCAACACAGTGGAGTGAGAAACACAGATAAAAGAGAATTTTTAATTGTTGGGATGGGGGATACAGTAAGAGCGTTAAGTTATGCAATCCTGAATAGGAAAGGCTTGAGGTGAAGAGGTCTCAGACTCAAAACTAAGTGCCAGTAGCAGAAAATCGCCACCCTCTACCAGAGAAAACCTCTAAAAAGAGTTATTTCTGTTTTTCTCCTTGCTGATGGGGAGATAGGGCATCCGTGAGAAAAAATTGCACAGAACGTGATTTGATAAGTGTTTAAAGAGTGACATCTTGGAAGGATAAATATGTCTTACGCTCAAACGAAGACTCAGTCAAAAGCTGGGTATCAAGCCGGGGTTAAAGATTACAGACTAACTTATTACACACCCGATTACACACCTAAAGATACAGATATTCTTGCTGCATTCCGGATGACTCCTCAACCCGGAGTTCCACCCGAAGAAGCTGGTGCTGCTGTAGCTGCTGAGTCTTCCACTGGGACTTGGACAACCGTATGGACAGACTTACTCACCGACCTAGATCGCTACAAAGGTCGTTGCTACGACATCGAACCAGTTGCAGGAGAAGACAACCAGTACATTGCTTACGTTGCTTATCCTCTGGATTTGTTTGAAGAAGGTTCTGTTACCAATATGTTGACCTCTATTGTAGGCAACGTATTTGGTTTTAAGGCGTTGCGGGCATTGCGTCTAGAAGACTTACGGATTCCTGTTGCATATCTGAAGACCTTCCAAGGCCCTCCCCACGGTATCCAAGTTGAGCGTGACAAATTAAACAAATACGGTCGTCCTTTGTTGGGTTGTACAATCAAGCCCAAGTTAGGTTTGTCTGCTAAGAACTACGGACGTGCTGTTTACGAATGTTTACGTGGTGGTTTGGACTTCACCAAAGACGACGAAAACATTAATTCTGCACCTTTCCAACGTTGGCGCGATCGCTTCTTGTTTGTAGCAGAAGCCATCCACAAAGCTCAAGCAGAAACCGGAGAAATCAAAGGTCACTACCTTAACGTAACCGCTCCTACCTGCGAAGAAATGCTGAAACGGGCTGAGTATGCTAAAGAACTCAATATGCCCATCATCATGCACGACTATCTGACCGCAGGTTTCACCGCTAACACCACCTTGGCTCGTTGGTGTCGTGATAACGGCATTTTGTTGCACATTCACCGTGCGATGCACGCTGTTATCGACCGTCAAAAGAACCACGGTATCCACTTCCGCGTATTGGCTAAAACCCTGCGGATGTCCGGTGGAGACCACATCCACACCGGTACAGTGGTTGGTAAGTTGGAAGGTGAACGCGGTATCACAATGGGCTTCGTTGACCTGTTGCGTGAAAACTATATTGAGCAAGACAAATCCCGCGGTATCTACTTTACCCAAGATTGGGCTTCCATGCCTGGTGTAATGGCAGTTGCTTCCGGTGGTATCCACGTATGGCACATGCCCGCACTAGTAGAAATCTTCGGTGACGATTCCGTACTACAATTCGGTGGTGGTACACTCGGACACCCCTGGGGTAACGCTCCCGGTGCAACCGCTAACCGCGTAGCTTTAGAAGCTTGTATTCAGGCTCGTAACGAAGGCCGTAACTTAGCTCGTGAAGGTAACGACGTTATCCGTGAAGCTGCTAAGTGGTCTCCTGAACTAGCCGTTGCTTGCGAACTGTGGAAAGAAATCAAGTTCGAGTTTGAGGCAATGGATACCGTCTGATAAAGGCTGAAGGTGTAAGGATGAAAGTTAAACAAAAACCACTTCATCCTTCGTACTTCATACTTCATCCTTTAGAGGGGCTGGGTCAAGCATGGATCTCAAGCAAATTGCGAAAGACACAGCCAAGACTCTCCAAAGTTACCTGACTTATCAGGCACTAAGGACAGTTCTGGCACAGCTGAGTGAAACGAATCCTCCGTTGGCACATTGGCTGCAAAACTTTTCCGCAGGTAAAATTCAGGACGGAGAAGCTTATATTGAACAGCTTTTTCGGGAGCAGCCAGATTTGGCATTGCGGATTATGACTGTCAGAGAACACATTGCCGAGGAAATTACAGAATTTTTACCTGAAATGGTTCTAACTGGCATTCAAAAAGCCAACATAGAAAAACGTCGCCAGCATCTAGAACGCATCACGCGCATAGACACATACCTACCCAGTCCACAAACAGAACAACCTACCAACTCAGATCCAAACTTGGATAACTTATCCAGTTAGTTGGTCAATGTAGTCATAAAAAAATCGCAACCCATTATCAACAGCTATGCAAACTCTACCAAAAGAGCGTCGTTACGAAACCCTTTCTTATCTTCCCCCCCTCACCGACGCTCAAATCGCTAAACAGGTTCAGTACATCCTCAATCAAGGTTACATTCCAGCAGTTGAGTTTAACGAAACTTCTGAACCAACTGAACTTTTCTGGACAATGTGGAAACTACCTTTGTTCGGTGCTAAATCCACTCAAGAAGTTCTAGGCGAAGTTCAATCTTGCCGTTCTCAGTATGGTAACTGCTACATCCGTGTTGTAGGTTTTGACAACATTAAGCAGTGCCAAGTCCTCAGCTTTATCGTTCACAAACCCAGCAGATACTAAAAACTAATTTGGTTTAAATAATTCATCCGAGAGAGGTAAGATTATCTACCTCTCTTTTATTTTTTTGATATCAAAAGTTCTTTAGATGAGCGAATCAACAGTAATTCTTCATACATCGTCGCCTCGCACTCGTCCGAGTTTAGCCACAGATTTATTTAATGCAGGACTTATCCCAGGGATGATGGTGATAGTCCATTCATCTTTAAGTACACTAGGATGGGTTTATGGTGGCTCAGTTGCAGTTGTTCAGGCAGTAAATTGGTTTAGATAAGAATTGCCTATACTAGATGCAGCAACACCCCTTTGAGAAATCTGCTAATGACATCATCTGTAGAAAAAAGCTTCCAGCAAAGTGCAAAAATTCCACCATTAGAAAGTGGAGACAGACTGACACGCCATGAATTTGAGCGTCGATACACAGCAATGCCACACCTTAAAAAAGCAGAATTAATCGAAGGAGTTGTATACGTGGCATCACCATTACGTTTCAGAAGTCATGGAGAACCTCACGGTAATCTTATCGGCTGGTTATGGATTTACAAAGTTTCTACCCCAGGTTTGGATTTAGGTGACAATGCTACCGTCCGTTTAGATTTAGATAATGAAGTACAACCCAATGTTGTATTGTTAATTGATAAGAAACTGGGTGGAAAAACACGAATTAGTGAAGACGACTACGTAGAAGGCGCACCAGAATTAATTGCAGAAGTTGCTGCTAGTAGTGCCGCTAACGACTTATATGATAAAAAACGAGTGTATCGCCGCAATGGTGTTAAAGAATATATTGTTTGGCAGGTTTTAGAGCAAAGATTTGATTGGTTTGTTTTAGAGAGTGGTGAATATATATCATTAGAACCAGATGCTAGCGGTATCATCAAAAGCCTTGTTTTTCCTGGTTTATGGTTAAATGTAGCGTCCATGTTAACCAGTGATATGAAGCAAGTTTTAGCAGTCCTAGAACAAGGTTTAAACTCTGAAGATCATCAAATATTTAGACAACAACTATCCGCATCTTCTTGACTTATAAAATTAGAAGACTGTCTACACCTAATTTAACTATTTAAAGGTAAATGTTCTGATACCGATTACTTGGTCTGAAGCATCTCAAAATTTATCAGCCTTGACGGAAGCAGCACTTGGTGGTGAAGAAATTATCATCGTTAAAAATAATCAACCTGTTGTAGAATTAACTCCTGTATTGCCACTCAAACGCGCCGCTCAAATGGGAGTGCCAAGAGCTTAATTACATGATGATTTTGACAAGCCTTTAGTACCATCCTCAGTGCAGATAGAACATTTGATACTTACTGCCATACAAAGTTTATCGTAGAAATTTTTAACTTCTACCGAAAGATAAATAAACATCAGACCCCAAAAAAACTTAGCATTATTTTTATAAATCTTCACCAGGGATAAATTTATGGCTTATTATATTGCTCCGCGCTTTTTAGACAAACTTGCTGTTCACATTACCAAGAACTTCTTGAATATTCCTGGTATTAGAGTCCCTTTAATTTTGGGAATTCACGGACGTAAAGGTGAAGGAAAAACTTTTCAATGTGAGTTAGCTTTTGAAAAAATGGGTGTGGAAGTGACGCTCATTTCTGGTGGTGAATTAGAAAGTCCAGATGCAGGTGATCCAGCACGGCTAATCCGTCTACGCTATCGGGAAACAGCCGAACTCATCAAAGTACGTGGCAAAATGTGCGTACTGATGATTAACGATTTAGATGCAGGGGCGGGACGCTTTGATGAAGGAACACAATACACTGTAAATACTCAGTTGGTAAACGCCACACTGATGAATATTGCTGATAATCCTACAGATGTACAGTTACCGGGAAGTTACGACTCTAACCCGATACGGCGTGTCCCCATTATTGTTACAGGGAATGATTTTTCCACTCTCTATGCACCATTAATTCGGGATGGACGAATGGAGAAGTTTTATTGGGAACCTAACCGCGATGACAAGGTGGGAATTGTTGGTGGGATTTTTACGGAAGATGGACTATCCCAAAAGGAAATTGAGCAACTAGTTGATACTTTTCCCAATCAATCAATTGACTTTTTTAGTGCTTTGCGATCGCGCATTTACGACGAACAAATCCGTAATTTCATCCATCAAGTAGGATTTGAACATATCTCTTTGCGTATAGTCAACAGTATAGAAAGCCCACCAGCATTTAAAAAACCTGACTTTAGCCTTTCTCACTTAATCGAATCCGGGAAATTCATGGTGGCTGAACAACAACGAGTAGAAACTTCTCAATTAGTAGATGAATACAATCGTCTGAATCGAGGGAGAAGTTCTCAACCTACACCACCAGTAGAGGCAACATCAAGCAATCAACTGTCAAATAATGGTTCACCAAAACACCATAGTTCTAGTACACATTTAAGCTTAGAAACACAAGAACAAATCCGGCAAATTTTATCTCAAGGTCATCAAATTAACTTTGAACACGTAGATGAACGTCGCTTCCGTACAGGTGCTTGGCAGAGTTGTGGTACTATCCACATTGATGCCGAGTCTGATGCTATCTCCACGTTGGAATCTTGTTTAGCAGAATACAGCGGTGAGTACGTGCGTTTAGTCGGAATTGACCCCAAAGCCAAAAGGCGGGTGATTGAAACAATCATTCAACGACCGAATGGCAAGAATTAGGTTACAGGTGATAGTTAAAAGTGACAGGCGATCGGACGCGATCTTGGGGAGGCAGTCTTTGGGCGGGTTCGCCGACTTGAAGGAACTGCCGTGGTTTCCCCCGCGTAGCTCGCTTCCCTGCTGAAGCGAGGTTAGCGACGCTCCCAGAGTCGCTCAAAGGGTGACAGAGGTGGTCAATATTCAAGTACCTACTTTTCAGTATGGGTTTGCTTTCTCTGCTCCTCTGCTTCCCCTAATCTCTACTTTGACTTTCCCCTATTTTTCTATCATCAGCTATTCCAAGTCAAAGTATCAGCATAATTAATCACGGGATCGCTTGCTGTATCGTTCACATTTTGTTACAAAAGTACAAAGAACTTCTAGAGACCCAAACCAAATGTTCGGCGGACTAACTGGTTTACAAGATCCTCAAGGTACTGATTGGGGCGAAAAAATGCTCAATACAGTGGCCAGCCAAACGATTCGCCACTTGTTTACCCAAAGCGAGTCAGTAGAAGTCCTTGTGCGCTGCTATCCCTCCAGCAAACTGTTGCAAGGCAGCATTGATAGTTTCAAAATGAGTGGCCGCGGCTTGGTGATTCGGAGAGATTTTGCTGTAGAGGAGATGTCTTTTGAAACGGACGCTGTGGCTATTGACTTTGGTGCAGTTTTAGGTGGGAAGTTGAATCTCAAGCAACCAACACAGGCGATCGCTCAAGTCGTATTATCGGAAGATGGCATCAACAAAGCTTTTAATGCTGAACTGGTCAGAAAACGCCTAGTTAATCTTTCTGTACCTGCTTTAACAGAATTATCCGGTGGTCAGCCAGTATCGTTTACTGAGGTTCAAGTACAACTATTACCGCAAAATAGCCTGCGACTTTCAGCCAAAGCAGATTTAAATAATGGTGAACTCATCCCTCTGCACATGACTTTAACAATTGCAGTAGAAAAGCGTCGCCGGATTTCTTTTCAAGATCCAAAAATTGAGCTTGATTTAGTACCAGAAAACCAAAAAGAAATTTCCCGAACTCTGAGTCTAGCACTGGCGGAGATTTTAGATAATATGGTTGACTTGGATCGCTTTGACTTAGATGGGGTAAAAATGAGGTTGAATCGGTTAGAAACTGAGGGTCAAAGGTTAATTTTTAGCGGCTATGCAGAAATTGAACGCATTCCACGTAGTTCTTAGTTCGTAACTAAAAACCGCCTAGAGACTTCTAGGCGGTTTTTATTTGAGTGATGAAACTAATTAGTTGCTAATTTTCTATCTTCTGCCCACACCTACATACTGGAATCCAGCCCGAATCATAGTTTCGGGGTCGAGGAAGTTACGACCGTCGATAATTACGGGATTGTTCATCAATTTTGCCATCTTGCTGTAGTCGAGGGAGCTAAACTGCTGCCATTCGGTAACGAGTACCAACGCATCGCAACCATCAGCCAAACGTTCAGCATCAGTTTCCACTAACACACCAGAAAGACCATGACGCATTCCTGTTTGGGAAATAATGGGGTCGTAGGCTTTGACTTTAGCACCCAAGCGGTTTAATTGTTCGATTAGGTTGAGTGCTGGTGCATCGCGTAAGTCGTCGGTATCAGGTTTGAAGGTGAGACCCAATAATCCAACTGTCTTACCTTTGAGGATTTTGAGAGCTTGCTGGAGTTTTTCTAAAGCGATGAGGCGTTGACGTTCGTTGACGCTAACAGCAGATTTTAATAACTGAGCTTCATAACCGTAGTCATCAGCAGTATGAATCAACGCGGAAACATCTTTGGGGAAACAAGAACCACCCCAGCCAATACCAGCTTGTAGAAATTTATTACCGATGCGGGAGTCTAAACCAATACCCTTAGCTACTTGAGTAACATCAGCACCAACGCGATCGCAAATGTTAGCTACTTCGTTAATAAAACTAATCTTAGTTGCCAGAAAAGCATTAGCAGCGTATTTAATCATTTCTGCTGAACTCAGGTCTGTGACTAGCACAGACACACGAGGCAAAGATTTGTCCTCAGCAAATTTACGCTCCACAATCGGGGAGTAGAGTTCTTGCATCATGGAAATAGCTTTAGTGCTGTTACCACCCAAGACAATGCGGTCAGGATTGAAAGTATCGTATACAGCTGAACCTTCCCGTAAAAACTCTGGGTTACTGACTACATCAAACTGAGGTAATGAATCGGGGAGTAGCTCTTCACTAGTTCCTCCACCAGCCGTCACCAAAGTTTTTTGACGTTCAGCAATCCCATCCATCACAATCATCCGTACCCAGTCACCTGAGCCTATGGGGACTGTAGATTTATTTACAATTACCTTATAACCACCATTGAGGTTAGTACCAATACCACGCGCTACAGCTTCAACATAACGAGTATCACTTTCCCCAGTAGGTAAAGGTGGTGTACCTACAGCAATAAATAAAATTTCTCCGTGATTAACACCAGCAGCTAAATCCGTAGTAAACTCAATGTTTCCACTTTGAATCGCCGATTGCATAATTTCTGATAATCCAGGCTCGAAAATTGGCGATTGCCCAGATTTCATGAGTTTGACTTTTTCTTCGTTATTATCTACGCAAATAACGTTATGTCCAATATGAGCTAAACAAGCACCTGTAACTAAGCCAACGTAACCAGTACCTATTACACAAACACGCATTTTTTAACTCCTCACTTTGTTTAGGGGCTAGTGTTTAAAAACTTAGTAGTCAAACAATTTTGGATTTTAAGTTTACGCCCGCTACACTAACGCAACGAGTATTTTAGAATTGTTTACCCGCAAGAGGCAGCCTCAGCAAGTTGTTCAGCACCCACAGAACTTTTGTCTGCGACACGCTACGCGTAGCTTGCTTCCCTGGAAGGGTACGCAAAATCCAAAATCGGCACAGTCAATACAAAACTTAAACTCTTTGAGGAACGCCGTTGATTGAGTACGGGTTACAATTAGCTTCAGTCTGCATTGAAAAGTAGCTTCTAAGGTGATTTAGAAGTTTGAACTCTAGATACCACTTTTAAGGCGATCGCGGAAATCTTCTATTGTTAGCTTTAATCCTTCTTGTAGAGGAATAGTAGGTTGCCAATTTAATAAGGTCTTAGCTTTTGTGATATCCGGCTGGCGACGACGAGGATCATCAGCAGGTAGAGGCTCAAATTTAATCTCTGCATTTGGATTAATTAAATTTTGCACAGCTTCAGCCAATTCTAGAATCGTGTATTCACCAGGATTTCCTAAATTGACTGGCCCAACATAATCACTATTCATCAGGCGGATAAATCCTTCCACTAAGTCGGAAACGTAACAGAAACTACGAGTTTGCGAGCCATCACCATAAACAGTTAGAGGTGTGCCTTTCAAGGCTTGCACAATAAAGTTACTCACGACCCGGCCATCGTTTTCTAGCATTCTCGGCCCGTAGGTGTTGAATATACGGACAACTCGAATATCAACCTTATTTTGCCTGTAGTAATCAAATGCTAGAGTTTCAGCAATTCTTTTCCCCTCGTCGTAGCAGGAACGTATGCCAATAGGATTAACGTTACCCCGATACTCTTCGGGTTGGGGGTGAACCTCTGGATCTCCATAGACTTCACTAGTGGAAGCTAAGAAAAATCTTGCTTTGACACGCTTGGCTAACCCCAACATATTCAGTGTTCCCATAACGTTAGTTTTAACAGTTTTTACGGGATTGTACTGATAATGCACGGGAGAAGCCGGACAAGCTAGATGGTAGATTTGATCAACCTCTAACCGAATTGGTTCGGTGATGTCATGGCGAATGAGTTCAAAATTGGGATGATTCATCCACTTAAGGATGTTACGTTTGTGACCTGTATAGAAGTTGTCTAAACATATCACTTCATGTCCTTCAGGTATGAGTCGGTCAATCAGATGAGAACCAATAAACCCAGCACCGCCCGTCACCAAAATTCTCATATCTTCTTCAGTTAATTACAGATATTGCTAGCTGTTCTTGATATCGTTTAATTTAGAATACCCAGCCTAAGTATAAAAATACAGAAAGAACAGGGCAAATTCAAAACCTAACAGTGTTAGCTGTGCAATTTTACTATGTATTGATTTATGTTACTTTGTTAAGGTTAATTCATTTAGCAAAATAACAAACATCGTCTAATATTTGTGGCGGACTAACTTATAATTCATCAAATCTTCAATAAGATAAAGTTTTCTTTAGCCTACATTGTAAAGTTTTGGTGAGGTTTTGGGCATCCGTTCGGCTTACCTCGACGTCGCTCGGCACAAGTCGCTCAGGGCAAGCCGGCATTGGGCATTAGGAATAGTTATTCTCCTTCAATGTTCATTCTCCACTTCCCATTCCCTATTCCCTACACCCTTTTTCCAGCTAGCATCCCGTAGGGCAGGGTATTGTGAATTTTGAGTTTGTAAGCTGATACCTAGAGGTATGTTTTGAGGCTCTCCGAACATCACAATTGAACAGGTGATTTGTCTGACTAGTTGAGTTGTCACATCACTAATGGCTAATCCCGCAGGGCTAGAGCGATTGCGTATAAAGGGTAACACAACTAAATCGTATAATCTTGCAGCTTGCAAAATGGCTTGGGCTGTATTTTCATGGGCAATGATTTGAATTTCTGGTGGATTTGATGCAGATAATTCAGATACTAGCTGGGCAAGGTGTGATCGCCGAGCCGCGATTTTACTGGAACTAGTACGGCGATCGCATACATTCAAAACTGTCACCTGGGCTTGACTCGCCTCCGCTAGCATTTGAGCAAACTGCACAGGCTGTAATGCTGGAGTAACGAGATTTTCTAAGGGAACTAAGATCCGTTGAATTTTTTGGGGAGAATCTACTAGGCGCGTGACTGCTACCGGACAATGAGCAGCCCACAGTACGCCATCAATGACATTGCCAAATAACCGCGCTCTTAACCCAGTGCGTTTTCCCCAGCCCATGACGATCAAATCGGCCTTTTGTTCGCGGGCGGCTCTGCTAATTCCTGAAGCAAAAGCATCATCAATTCTTAGTAATGGTTCTGCTTCTACACCTAGGGCTTGACTATGATGAATGGCTTTTGTTAACAAACGCTCACTTCTCTGCACAGAGGATTCTAACTGTGGTGCATCCATATGAGATGCAGCTGTAGCGATCGTCAATGGGACAATCCTACCTTTAGCTGGACGTGCCAATAAAGCCGCCATTTCCACTAAATGCTGCTGAGTCTGAGAATTATAAATAGGTACAACTATTGTAAAAGTCTGAGTTTGAGCTGGTTTTGGTTGTGGCTGCGGTAAATTTGTTGCAACTGTGGCAGTGATTGGTTGAGGACTTAAAGCCACCGCTGTGCGGCTAGTAATCAACGGCCCCAAAATTGACGTGACTAACATCAAGGCCACAAAGCTGCTCAATAACTCTGGCGGTAATAGTCCAACCCGATATCCCACAAAAGTAGCGGCTAAAGTTGTACCTACTTGCGGAATTGATAGTGACCACATTGTCAGCATTTCTTGCCAGCTATAGCGATAGATGAATTTCGCTAACCAAGCAGCAACGAATTTACTAGCAATCAAACTGATCACAACTAAAGAAGTTAGCTTGAATATTAAAAAATTATTGATTAAACTCGGCAAATCAATTAATAAACCCAAATTCACAAAGAAAATCGGGATAAATAAGACACTACCAATAAATACTATTTTTTCTTTGACTGGCCCTTCACCGACAACTTCATTGACTGCTAAACCTGCTAAGAACGCGCCAAAAATTTTTTCTACCCCTATCAATTGCGCCCCCATAACAGCTAAAAATGCAGTCAATACCACAAATAAAAATTTATTCCCTTCATCATCTCCTGAACGACGAAAAAATTCTTTACCTGCCCAATCGAAACCCACTAAAATCACAATTGAGTAAATTATTAACTCACTCAATAAGGTCAGTAGTTGAGCAAAGCTGAATGTTTCCAAGTGGGATAAGGCAACACAAACAGCCACGACTAGTAGTGCGCCAACATCAGTAAAAGCTGTCGCTGCAATTGTAGTAGTGACAGCTGCATTAGTTACTACTCCCAGACGACTCAGTAGAGGATAAGCCAAAAGAGTATGGGAAGCAAATAAAGAACCTACTAATATTGAGTGTTGCCAACTAAAATGAAAAATTCTACTAACTACAATTCCTAGAAAAAAGGGTATCCCAAAGGTCAAACTGCCAAAACCGAGAGCGCGTTGTTTCTGTCGTCGCCACTGCTCAATTTCTACTTCTAAGCCTGCCACAAACATTAAATAAACTAAACCAATATCTGCTAACAGGTTAATGACTGCTGATTTTGTCTGGAACAGATCCCAGCCTGATGGCCCAAGTACTAATCCAGAGAACACTAAACCAACTAATCCTGGTAATCTCAGCCGCTCAAACAAAATGGGTACTACTAAGATAACTACCAGCAAAATAGCAAAGGGAACAATTGGTTCTTGTCCCAGAACTTGGGCTGGTGCTTCTAGAGCAAGAACTGGTAATATTCGTTCCATAGGTGGGAGTTGCAGGAGCAATGGTGAAGCTATGATTACCAACTCCTTCCTTTGGTACACAACGCTACCGCGTAGCTGGAGGGAAAGAGAAGGAAAGCAAGCTACAAAATTCAAAATTTTTCGGTTCAGCGTTAATAAAGCTAAAAGCTACCCTCAACCATAAGCAAACCTTAAATTTAGATGTCAGAACTTAAAATCAAGGAGTATCTGAATATTCAAGCGTAACAATTTAAATAAAACAAGAGTGGTATGTATTCGTGCTCACCAACTAGATTGTGATAGTAGATTTCTGAAGACTTTAACTTAGATTAACTAGGCAATTATTTAGTAATTAACTACCTATGGGTGGATCTGACTCAAAATGAACTGTAGGCGATCATAGTCGTCTTTGAGCAGTACACTGAGGGTTCTTCCCGCTTTGATGAGCCATTCCCTGTCAGCTTTGCGTAATTGGTACACCTCCCGAATTGCCGCCGCAGTTAAAGATTCCACTGGTGCGCCGTTGATTGCAAGCAGTGTTCGCAAAAAATCTAGCTCTTCAGTGAACTTGACGATTAATTCTGGTTCACACCGATAAACAGCCTGATGAATTTGGGGAGGGCGTGGTGGTAAATACTGATAAACTCTTTGGTTAGCACCCGTAATTGCTGATGATTGCTCAAATCCAACGATCGCCGCCCGAAATTCCGTTTTGAGCATGGCAAATATTTGGGGTTGTTCCTCACGTAATTCTTGTAATGATAACCCCAAAGCCACGGCTCGGTGTACCGAATCAACAGGCATTGTAGTGGCATAATACACTACTGCGTACACTTGATTTCCCGATTCCTCGTCCACAGCCCGCACCCAACTACCAAAAGGTGGCATAGATGGGAAGGTCAAATCTTCCGGTTCTAAACACTGTGCCGAAAATTCAGTAGAAGTAGTTTCGATCACCTCCGCAATGTGGTTAGGGTGGCGATCGCCTGTGTCAAACTGTGGTAGAGGAAGACGCATAATCAGTTAACAGTGAACAGTTAGCAGTCAACAGTCAAAGAGCTTTTGACTATTGACTAAACCTTATTTTCCTTTCTTCTTGCCAGTAGTGATTTCTACAGGTTCGAGTTCCGATAGGCGAAAGGTAATGATTTTATCCCAGTTACCGCCTTCAAATAACACAGCTACTTTGCCATCACTGACGCGCTGTACTAGTCCTTCATAGCGATAGTAAGTATCTGCGGGATTCTTGACGCGAACAGTTGCTCCAGGTAGAATCATGACTTCTTTCCTCAGTTATTCCTGTTACTAGCTTAATACTTGTGATTAGTCCATAGTCTATAGTCCACAGTTTTGCTTTTTCCACTAGTTACTATTGACTAATCACTATAAACTCAAAAATAATACTTCTGCCGTTGGCGAAAATTTGCCACCGACTCTACTATTCCTAGGGCGATGAAATTAGTCAACATTGCCGAGCGTCCATAACTCATCCAAGGTAAGGGGATGCCAGCTACAGGTGCTAAACCAACAGTCATACCGACATTCACGATTAATTGAAACACAATCATTGATAAAACGCCGATCGCCAACAACGAACCAAAATTATCTTTGGCTGTTTGAGCAATATGTAGCAAACGCCAGCAAATCAACCAGAAAACAAATAGAACGACTAAACACCCTACAAAACCAAATTCTTCACCTACGGCTGAGAAAATAAAGTCTGTATGTTGTTCAGGGACGAAATTAAGTTGTGTCATCGGCCCTTTAAACAAGCCCCAGCCCCAAATTTCACCCGCACCGATAGCAATGCGTGATTGATGTTGGTGATACCCAGCACCTAATATATCGTGTCCAGGACTGAGAAAGGTGGTCAGGCGGGCTTTTTGATAATCTCTCAAAATATGATTCCAGGCAAAGACCCCCAGTTCACCACCTATCATATTAATTGCCCCAGCCCCAATACCAGCAACACCAAATCGCCGCCAAGGAATAGTTAGCCAACCCAAAATTCCCATAGCAATTGACCAAATGATCCCTAAAGGCCCTAGTGCTATTTCATGAAAGACAACTAGTGGTTGTGATAACGGCCAGGATGTACCAAACAAAATTGCTGCGATTACAGGAGACACCAATAAGATTAACCAACCCGGATTAGCATTTGCCCAATACAACATCCCTAAAACTATCGATCCAAAAACTAGCGATGTTGCCAAATCAGGTTGTACAAACACTAATAACCAGGGTAGTGCAGTAAACGCCAAAGCTCGGCAAAAATTAGGTAAGGTAGCGGCCGTAGTCTTGTGTAATAAAGCCGCTAAGGTGATAATTACTCCTACTTTGGCAAATTCTGAGGGTTGAACATTAAAACCAGCAATATTAATCCACCTCTGCGCGCCTTTAGCACTGGTACCAGCAATCATGACCGCAATGAGACTAAGGTTAGTGAGTGCATACGTTACCCAATGCCACTGGAGTAAGTTTTCGTAACGAAACCGAGAGATAAATAACGCTATTAAAGTACCAATCCCAGCAACTAACCAGTGCCACCACCAGTCTGTTACAGGTTGCTTCAGTTCCGTGCTAAGAATCATGAGTCCGCCAAAGAAACTGACTCCCACAGGCAAAATAAATAAGAGCCAATCTATTTGCTGCCAAGGTTTAACCCAATACTGCCAACGAATTTTGGGAAGCGAACGTTTCAATAACATTGTGTGAATTGTGAAAGTGGGAAATAGGGAATGGGGAATGGGGAATGGGTAGACAATAGACCAAGATAAGCAAGAACAAGTTATTACCTCTCAATGCCCAATGCTCAAGAACCATTGACTAATGACTATTGATTATTAATAACTCTGAATTCCTAGGCTGTGACCTAGGAATTAGACAAAAATTAAGATTTACTATGTAAGGGCAGCGACAGATACTTTACCAGCAATAGTTAATGCGATCGCTTTTAGGGCTTTGGCTGAGGCTGAATCTGGATCAGCAACCACTATCGGCACGCCATTATCACCACCAATTCTAGTGGAGATTTCTAGAGGGACACAGCCCAATAAGGGAACTCCTAATTCAGCTGCGGTTTTAGAACCACCACCAGAACCAAAGATATCGTACTGTTTATCTGGCATATCGGGAGGAATGAAATAGCTCATGTTTTCTATCATTCCCAATACCGGCACGTTCATTTGCTGGAACATTCGCAAACCTTTACGTGAATCTAACAATGCTACAGTTTGCGGTGTAGTGACAATTACCGCTCCAGACATCGGTACGGACTGAGTTAAGGTTAACTGAGCATCGCCAGTTCCCGGTGGCATATCGACAATTAAATAGTCTAATTCACCCCATTGCACTTGATAGAGAAACTGGCGAATCACACCATTGAGCATTGGCCCACGCCAAATTACCGGCTGATCTCGGTCAATGAGAAAGCCCATTGAGACTAATTTGACACCATGATTAAATGCGGGTTCTAAAACTTCACCTTTATCTGTGGAGCGCACCACAATTTGAGCATCGGCTAGCCCCAACATGGTGGGATCATTTGGCCCGTAGATATCAGCATCTAGCAAGCCGACTTTTGCCCCCGTTTGTGCTAATGCTACCGCGACATTCACCGCTACCGTACTTTTACCGACACCACCCTTACCACTGGAGACAGCAATAATATTTTTTACTCCCGGAACACCACTGCGATCAGGTAAGCTTTTTTGCTGGGGTGTTTCTGCTGTTACCTCTACACTGACATCCGTTACTCCTGGTAGCTTTTTCACAGCTTTTTCACAGTCTTCCACGATAAATTCTCGTAGGGGACAAGCAGGAGTTGTTAAAACCAAAGTGAAGCTGACTTTACCAGCTTCAATTTTGACGTTGCGAATCATGTTGAGTTCTACCAGACTCTTCCGCAGTTCTGGGTCTTGTACTGGCCGCAACACTTCTAGCACAGATTGGGAATCGAGGACATCGTACATAACAATTCAAAATGCCAAATTAAAAATGAAGAAATGTAAAGCAAAAATTGCTCGGTATTCTCTGCGATCGGCGTAACAAAATTTAAAAAACTTTTATTATCACCTAATAAAATCTTAACTTTCTTTAGGGATTAAAGATTAGAGGTTGAGAATTGGGAATAGAAGGTTCATCAATACCAGTTCCAAAAATCTTTGCAACACTACCATCATCTGTAGGAGTTCAAAACCTTACCCTCCTACAGAATTTATTTGTTTACTGTTTATATCAAAAAAAAAGACACCACAAAGCGTAGAAGCTTGTGGCTCATCTGGTGTATTCCATTATCTTACTAACAGCAATTCGCCAAAATCCTTACTCAGACACCAACTTAAAAGCTAGACAGTATCAGGCTTTTCAAACGACGAAGTGCGAATTGGCATTGCGAGTTATCGCTTAGGCGTACCTAAACCTCGACGCTCAAGCATTTGCCGCACCTGCGGGCTAGGTGTGTAATTATAACCGTAAGTAGAGTTTTCCGAATCATCCATAATTTGAGGTGTCAGAAGTACAATTACTTCCCTACGTTCATTAGTTCTGTTTGTACTTCTAAATAGCGAACCAATCAGTGGAATATCACCCAAGATGGGAATTTTAGATACACTCACTCTATCTTGATCTTGAATAATACCTGAGAGAATTAGTGTCTGACCATCCCGCAGACGAATCAAGCCAGAATTCAGAGAACGTTCAGAGACCAAGAAAATAGTTTGGCTATTACCCGAAACATTGAGTACGGCTGAAGATTGGGGTGCTTTCACAACCGGAGCAACTGACAAAGAAAGAAAACCATTGTCATCAATCCGATCAAGTTTGACAGCTAGGGTTAAACCCACATCTGTTTTTTCAGCTGTTACTGTTTGTGTAGAAGTTCCATCACCACGGGTTGTTTCACTCTTAATGTTCCCCACAACTTCTTGAGTTAGTTTGACGTTAGCAGTTTGACCTTCTTGCACAATTAAAGTTGGGTCAGTCAAAATCTTCGCATTACCAGTTGTTACTTGCGCTTGCAAACTAGCCAACAGACGCTTAGGAAACTGGTATATAGTCGGTAAACTATATGTGTAAGTACTAGGAGTAGCACCAGTAATCTGAGTAGCAAATCGAGTCGGTTCACCAGTAACTGGGTCAAACTCTACTGGAACAGCTGTAGCTGTTCCGGCAGTCCCTTCAGTATATTCCGTCAGTCCTGGTTTTGTAGGATCAGTTCTAATACCAGCACTGGGTGTTCCTGTATTTGGATTATTTTGATCTAAGAAAATATTACTGCTACTAAGCGGGTTACTAGTTGTCGGTGTACTAGTTACACTATTCCTGACTTCAGTGCTTGTGGCTGGCCTCGAACCGCCAAAATTGAGAGATGCTGCACCACCATCCGCAGAAAAGTAATTGTTACCAATACCAAAGGAAAAACTCGCGCTGTAATCTTGATTTCCTGCTAGATTAACATCAATAATTTTGACATTAACTACAGCTTGGCGACGACGAATATCGAGTTGAGTTAGTTGAGTCATCGCCATCTCAACTAACCTAGGAGGCCCAATTAACGTCAGAGAATTAGTACGCTCATCACCTAAAGCCTGTAACCCTCTCAGTAACGGATTAGAGTCTTTAAAATCAATCCTTTGAGTTTCTACTCTAGTTTCCGTAGTGGTTTGGGTTTGGGTAATAGGCGCAACTCCAGTACCTACAGGCACAGCATTAACATTAGTTACTTGGCGTTCTCGACTGACGGCGGTTTCTGCCCCTAAACCCACCAAGAAGTTTAAAGCAACTCCCACGTTTACCTGATTCAGCCGTAGGTTACGCATAATTACGTCACGGGTGGAGTTTGGTAGTTTCGGCCCCACAAAAATCGTTCGGTTGCTGCGGTTAGCTTCTAAACCGCTCAGACGCAAGACATAATTAAACACATCTTGCACCGGCTCATTTTCTATATCTAAAGAGATGGTTTGTAGAGTTGCTTGTCCCTCTTTAGGCGCATCGCCTCCGATATAAGCCAAGTTTAGATTAGCTGCACGAGCCAGCAATGATAAAACTTCACGTACTGGTGCATCCCGTAACACTAAACGCGGCACACGTTCCTGTGTGCCTAAATCTATGGTGCTAGGAGACGCATCTGTAACGGCAATGGCAATATCTCCTACTGGGGGGGGTACAGCTCTGGTCAAGAATGGTGGTGCTTGGCTAGTAGGTTGACCTACACCAGCAGGTTGTGCTGGTCTACCATCAATTGTGATTTCTGGGTTGGGTACAAGCACGTTTGGGACTGCACCTGGTTGAGCAACCGTAGTTCCAGAGGGTGGTGTAGTTGTAGGCGGTGCTGTAGATGTCGATGGTGGCTTAATTGGCTCTGATGCTGTAGTCCCTGTTGAGGGAGTATAGCTGAGGGTAATACTGTCGGATTTTCTGACTACAGGTTGACCACCTGGTGCATCATTATCACCAGTCACTATGACCCGAATACTATTAGCATCAAGTTGGACAACTTCAACAGAGGCAATTCCAGGGGCTGGTTTTTCTTGGCGAAAATTATTTCCTTGCCTTAGACGCAGCTGGGTGTTAATGATATCTGAAACTAAAGTTTTACCTCGTTTGGTTGTAAAAACTTGTGGGCGCGAGCCAGCAGAAGTTTTCAAAGTTAAGCTAACTCCGCCGTTGATGGGATTTAGTTTGACTTCATTAACTTGTGTAATTTGTGCTGATACTGGTTGTGCTGCCAGAAATGCTAAAGCAGCACCCCCCAAAATAAAGTTATTACCGTGAAGCTGTTTCACAGTTCATTCCTCACATAATTCAAAGTCATTAGTCGTTAGTCATTAGAGTTTTTTTAGCAAGGAGGCAGGGGGAGGGATGAAAGCAAACTTCTTTGACAGGTCAAAAATTTTCATGGCGACATCAAAGGCTATCTTGTATGCTTCCAAGTCTTCATGACTTTTAATTGGTTCTTTTTCCATTCCCCATGCTCCCTGCTCCCTGCCCCTGGCTTCTTGATGATGATTCATATTGCCCGTGAATTACTTCTTAGGTGCAGCTTTGGCCGCAGCAGCAACTTCTTCTGGGTTCAAGGGCATTAATGCTTGTAATTGAAAAGATGTAGTAATTGGTGCCGGCCCTACTCTTCGCACAGGTTTGCCGAATCTATCTGTAGCTTGTATGTTTGCTAATGCTGATTGATAGTCTTTAACTATTAGTAATGGTTGTAAACGTTCAATATTCCGAATGATTGATTGAGTTTGTTCGTATGTGCCGATGATTTCGACGTTAACGCTACTACGTTTAAGTTTGCCATCGACTGCTGCTCCCAAAGAACCATCAATAACAATTTCTGGTTTTTGTGTAGCTGGTACGAACTTTTGTAGTTTGGCTTTGACTGCGTTCAGAGAAATGGGAGAACTACCAGACTCGACTAAACGATTTAGATCCAAGAGTAGGGTGTCTAAGGTTTTCTCGTCAGAGAATAAAGCTAAAACTTGTTGTTGTTGTTTTTTTGCTTGGTCTAGTTCTTCTTTAATCTTGCCAATCTGTTTGACAGTGGCTTGCTTTTGCTGAATTTGTCCTTGGAGGTCGTTGCTTTGTGTTTGCTTTTGCTGATAGCTTTCCCAAGCTGGCATTACCATATTCAGCAGCATATAGATAGCTCCTGCTAGACCTACGACCCCAACCGTAATACCTATGATTTTGGGTGTAAAAGTGATCCCAAAAAGCACGGGATAAGCGGGTGCGCCTGAATCTAAATCTGCGGCATGTTCGGCAAAATTTAAATCTTCACTCAGCGTCATCGTGTAATGACTCCTGTTTGTTGCATACGGCGAATTCGGGTGACTAGTCCCACTGTGCCTTTCTGCTCTAATTCCCGAATCAATTCTGAAGCTGGAACATCACTGAGACTGGACTGAATCGTATATTTAACTACTTGGGGTGGTTTGATGGCTACCCCATTTTTCGTAGTAGTCACTGTGATTGGTGCATCTACTAAAGTGGCAGTGATAATTCTGCTTTCAGAAGACTTTAAAAAACGCGACTGTTGCAGACTTAATAAAAAGTCATTCACATTATCAAAAGAGCGGGCTAATCCAGTGATTTCTATGCCACCGGCTGGGTTAGGCGATGGTTGTCCTTCCACTGCTGGGACTGGCGGGATTTGCTTGATGTTTTCAATTTGTACTGTTGGGGGAATGCGATCGCGCAAATCTTCTAAGGTGGCTGACCAAGGACGAATTTGGTCAAATACAGTGACTAAACTTTGGGTTTCGCCTTTGACGGCGTTTGTTTGTGCCTTAATTTGGTTGATATTAGCGATTTCTGTGTCTAATTTCTTACTTTGTTCTTCTAGTTGGGCGATCGTTTGTTCTAGCTCACTAGTTTTGCCTTGCAAAAACCACAACCCAACTCCTACCAACAAGGGCAAACCTACACCCAATGTCACCCCTATATATACTGGGGTTAAATTCCCCGATGGGAGTTTTACGCCTGATTTTTTATCAGACTTGGGTTGGTATGCTGGCCGGTCTTTGAGAAAATTAATATCTAAACTGTACATTCTGTTACACCTCCCGCATTCCTAAACCAAGGACGATTCCTAGACCAGAACGCTGTTGTGTGGGGTATTTTTCTTCATCAACTTGTAAGGACAAAGACCCAATGGGATCTATTTGACTGGTAGGTATGCTGAGTCTTTGTGTAAAGAATTCATCTAGCTGTTGGAGTCCACCTCCAGGGCCAGCTAAAAAAATCTGTGCTACCTCTATGTTTTCACTTTGATTCAGGTAAAAATCTATAGAACGGCGTAGCTCATCTGTGATTTCTCCTAAAATCCGCAACACACCAGCCATCCCTGGATTAGTTTCCGTGACCCCAGTTTTCTCAGCGTCTACAGGAGTTACAGGAATTGCCATCTCATATAACAGTTCCATGTCCCTTGATGTGGGTAGGCTCATGGCTCTAGCTAGTGCCATTTGCATTTGATAAGTACCTATGGGTACAGTCCGGGAAAATTGCGGGATGCCGTTAACGACAATGGCTATTTCCGTACTGTCGAATTCGATGTCAACTAAGACAGCTGCTTCTTGGGGACTTAATTCTCGCAAATGGCGATCGCGAATTGTCCGAATGAGCGCGAAACTGTTAATCTCTAAAACATTAATTTGCAATCCTGCTTGCTCAAAGGTACTAATATATGTATCCGTCACCTCCTTGCGGGTAGCAACTAACAGCACTTGTACTTTTTCGATGCCGTCTTCATCTACAAAGTACCCAAGTTTTTGATAATCTACATCAGCTTCCTCACGAGGATAAGGTAAATACAACCCTGCTTCATGGTTTAACACCATATCCCGGAGTTCCTTATCATCTAACTCTGCCGGTACAGGTATAATCCGTACAATCGAATCACGTCCTGGTACACCAGTGGATACACGAGAAGTCTTGATTTTACTTTCAGCTAAGGCCTGCTGAATCAATTGCGCCATTGCTGGGGGATCATTGATTTGACCATCAGTCACAATCCCTTCTGGAACTGGTACTGATGTTAAAGATTCGAGTTTCAAGCCTTGACGCTGCTTGCGTAGTTGCACTACATTCACTCGTTCTGGTGCGATTTCAACACCCACCCCTCTATGAGATTTGCCAAACAGACTACCGAAACTTTTCACCACAGTAATGCCCGCCAAACTGCAAAATTAAAAATTTAAATGACACTAAGTATTCATTAGTCATTAATCATTAGTTATTAGTTTTTTGGATACATATATGTGTTTTATGGCTAATGCCTAAGTTGACATGGTTTACTAAGGACTAATGGCTATGGACTAACGACTATCGACTAATGACACCGCGAAGCGGTTTGTTATAGCCTATAATCTCGACAATTCTGCATAAGCTTTTGAACTTCATCAAGCGTGAAAATACTGGTAAAATGATTCAATTACGAAAATTCCAAAAACTGGTTGCTTTCATAATGCTAGGTTTACTGACCAGTTGGATTGTTAGCTGCAGTAGTGATAAATTTGATACCAATAATCAACAAGCTGCTCCTGGAACAGCCAAGATCGAGTTTTGGACAATGCAACTGCAACCGCAATTTACAAACTACTTCCAAAGCCTAATTACCAACTTTGAGACACAAAATCCCGGTATAAAAGTAAACTGGGTTGATGTACCCTGGGCAGCAATGGAGAACAAAATTTTAACAGCTGTCTCCGCAAAAACGCCACCTGATGTTGTTAACCTCAATCCCGATTTTGCCTCTCAATTAGCAGGACGAAATGCTTGGCTAGATTTAGATACAAAAGTTCCCACAGAAGCACGTTCCGCTTATTTACCAAATATTTGGAAAGCCAGTACACTCAACGGCAAAAGTTTTGGAATTCCTTGGTATCTCACCACAAGGCTAACTATTTATAACACTGATTTATTAAAACAGGCAGGTATTAATAAACCACCCAGCACCTATGCAGAATTAGCAAAAGAGGCGCAACAAATTAAAGATAAAACAGGTAAATATGCCTTTTTTGTGACTTTTGTTCCTCAGGATTCTGGCGAAGTGCTGCAATCATTAGTGCAGATGGGAGTCGCCTTAGTAGATACACAAGGAAAAGCAGCTTTCAATACGCCTCAAGGCAAAGCAGCGTTTCAATATTGGGTAGATCTTTATAAAAAAGGATTATTACCGAAAGAAGCTCTCACTCAAGGTCATCGCCACGCTATTGATTTATACCAATCTGGTGAAACAGCATTCTTAGCTTCAGGGCCAGAGTTTCTCAAAACCATCGCTACCAATGCACCTAAAATTGCCCAGGTTTCTGCAATTTCACCCCAATTGACTGGAGATACAGGTAAGAAAAATGTAGCTGTGATGAATATTGTCATTCCCCGCGATACCAAACAACCAGATGCGGCGGTGAAATTTGCTTTATTCCTCACCAATGACGAGAATCAATTAGCTTTTGCTAAGGCGGCAAATGTTCTACCTTCCACAACCAAAGCTTTAGCCGACAGTTACTTTAAGAATGTTCCAGATAACGCATCTACAGTGGAAAAAGCTAGAGTTGTTAGCGCACAACAACTACAACAAGCAGAAATTTTAACTCCTGCTTTAAAAGACATTAAAAAGCTGCAAAAAGCGATTTACGAAAACTTACAAGCAGCTATGTTAGGAGAAAAAACTGTAGATCAAGCAGTAACAGATGCAGCCGAAGAGTGGAACAATAGATAGTAAGATAAAATAGAAAATCTCTGATTTCCTATTCTATTAATTAGTAGGGTGTGTTAGGAAAACTTAATACACCCTATATATTTAGCTAAAATTATTAATAACTAAGACTTAGATTGTTTAATAGGAATTTTAATGATAAACCTTGCTCCTGAGCCTGGGGGAGAATAACATTCTAATTTACCACCATGCAATTCAACCAGGATACGGTAACTGATGGATAAACCCAAACCTGTTCCTTTGCCAACTTCTTTGGTTGTAAAAAACGGATCAAATAATTTCTGCTTTACTTGCTCATCAATACCTACACCATTATCAGCAATAATAATCTCAACCCAATCATCGTCAATTACTTGTGTGCAAATATCAATTTGAGGAAGTGTTAAATCTAAATTATCTGTTTGTTTATACTTAGTAACTTGCTCTTCTAAAGCATCAATAGCATTAGCCAGAATATTCATAAAGACTTGATTAAGTTGTCCAGCGTAGCATTCTATTAATGGCAAATTGCCATAATTCCGAGTGATTTGAATGCCATAGGGATTATCAGGTGATGGTTTAAGACGGTTATTTAAAATAACTAAGGTGCTATCAATACCGTCATGAATATCAACAGATTTGAACTCGGCTTCATCTAGTCGTGAAAATGTTCTTAGTGATTTGACAATCTCACAGATACGTTCTGCACCAATCATCATAGATTGGAACAGTTTTGCAGAATCAACTTTGAGAAAACCTAATTCAATTGCTTGGATTTTTTGTTCAATTTCATCTACGGGTTCAGTATAATAATGCTGATAAAGTTCCACCAAATCCAGCAAATCCTGAAAATAATCGCTAGCGTAGTTCAAATTACCATAAATAAAACTGACTGGATTGTTAATTTCATGCGCAATTCCTGCTACTAAAACTCCGAGAGCAGACATTTTCTCAGATTCTACTAGTTTAAGTTGTAAAGCTTTGAGATTTATCAAAGTGTTTTCTAGTTCTTGAGTTCGGATTTCTAGAGCAGTTTGTGATGTTTCTAACTCTCGAATCACATTTTTGAGGACAGCTTCTCTCACTTCACTAGCATTTTCTAGTTGTTGGCGATCAGCTTCAGAACGCTCTAGTTTTTTTTTCAAAATCCGAACAGTTTTTTCTAGTTCTTTGAGTCTGCTTTCGTAGTCTATAGATTCCATAAACCTTTATTTTGTACCTAGCAGCAGGGTGACAAAGGTCTCTTGGTGATAGTAAGTTGAACCCTGTGATTCTAGAGGTGCAAATTCACCATAGGTATAGAATCCACAAATAGGTATTTCTTGAGCAAGTTCGGTTTTGATAATTTGATATTCTTCTTTTGCTTTTGTTCCTAATAGCCAACGACGACAGCAGCAGGAAAAAAGCAAAATCGCATCTGGTTCTTTGCCAGGATAACGTTTGAGAGCTGTCTGAAGTGAGGTTTGGACAGAATGAAGAATTTCATCGCGGTTGAAGTCTGTCATCTGAACGATCGCTTGTTCTGGAACATCCCCCAAGAAATTGATGCTACCAGTTTGCAGATCAAAAGTATTAGGTACGCGCATATAGTAGCGATCGCTATCTCCTTCGTATACCGCTAAAGGATTCTCTGCTGTTGGTAGGCGATCGCCTAAATATCGCTGATAAAATTCCAGTGCTGATACCCCATCAATTTCGTACAGGACTGTTCCTTGAGACTTGGTAACAATACTCCTGCGTCCAATAGGTTGCCAACCACAACCAGTCCCAAACGAAAATAGAATATCTCCAGAAAAAATCAAAATTGGCAGGGAGTCTGTTAAAACTTTGTTTTGAAAAAATTGATAAGTAGTTTGAAACCTAAATTGATCTCCCGCTGCACCACCTAAAATTGGTATTTGAGAACCCAAAGCTAACTTCAACCCTTCAAGAATTAAACCGCCATTGGTAGTTGAACCATCTGCTAGATAGCTCGCTGGGAGAGGTATACATAATCTAGGATCTGTTTGACATTTCTCTGTTGCGTATTGGACTGCTTGATTGGCCGCAGCTAAAGGGTTTTCTTTAACTCCATACCCCACACCTGCATGAAGTTCTACAGTATCAGAACAGAACAACATCAATGTTAAAGAATCTTGTTGAAAGCCTAAAATTGATGATATTTCACCATCTGTAGTACAACCAATTAATTCAATTCCAGGAAAGACTTGATAAATTTCTTGCAGAATCAGTTCATGTTCAAAATCAATAGCGGCAAATAAGATCCCAGCTTTTGCTGGCATACCTACTACATCACTTAAATCCCTAATACATTTTTCTAACACTTCTGCAATTGCATATTGAGTATCAGGGTCATCACTATGACCAAGAATCACTTTTAGCATTTTTATTCCTCATTTATTACAGAATCAAATCCAAAATATAGAGATAAATTAAAATGTTTTCATGTCATCATTCAAAAGACAAATGCTCGTGTTGAATAAATATTCGCAAGTACCTAATTATCAATATTTTATTAATTCAATACAGATGATTTATCACTACAGAATTTTGAACTAACTTCACTATAGGAACGATAAGATAAATAGAGTAAAATCATCTAATATAATCCTAAAATTAATATTTAGAATTATGCTATTTTCTCTTGTTTTACTAATTGCATCAAAACTTATGTATGAAATAATGACTATCTCTAATCTGACTTCTACAGCATTTTAATTGTGGCGTAACTGTAGACATTATTAGGATATCAATATCAATAATAGAAAATCTGCTAGATAAGATATCTGTGTAATCCATAGTTTTGATATTTTTACAGATTGATACTGTAATTGCAGCACCAAAAGAGGCAACATTCCTATCCAACAACATACTTATGAGCCAAATCTATTGTGCGATTTCTACTATGGTCAGTTTTCCCAAAAATTAGTGTAGATGAACATGAATAACACAAATTTTTAGTAAAGTTGTACCTTGATTTGCTGTATTTACTTTATCTTCCCATAGAGGAATATCACATATTTGCTAGGTTTCGCTATGCTCAAACTAAGTGGCTTTCAATTTGGTGAAGGTATGATTTGACCTAAAAAATGACCGATTAAATAAAGAGAGCCACAGACAATTACTAAACTATCGGTGAGGTCAAATGCTGCTTCTATAGCTGAGTTCAAATCACAATGAGGTTGGCAAAGGTTTAACTGTGGGCAAATACTATAAGCTAGCTTGGCTAATTCTAAAGGACTGGCTGAACTATTATCTGGTACTGGTACTAAGTATAATCGGTCATTGGGTTTGAGTAAAACTTGAAAAATATCAGCATGGTCTTTAGTAGATAACATCCCCATTATCCAAGTTATATTTTGACTGTTGAGAGTGTCTACATAATTGCGTAGAACTTTAGCGGCAGCTGGGTTATGTGCGCCATCAATTAACAATTTTTGGTCTCTCCAAGTCATCCATTGCATCCGCCCTGGCCATTGTGTTTTAGCCATACCGTTAATAATTGCTGTTTCAGAAATATTCCAACCTTGGTTTTGCAGTACTTCTAGACTGGCTAAAGCCAGGGCCGAATTATTTAATTGGATTTGTCCCTGTAAAGGTAGAGGATATTTAATTAAATTCGTATTGAAAATTGGTTGATATTCTGCCCATCCTGGCCTGATTTCGCAAGCAGGTTGAGGCGTAATTACTGGACATTGTAATTCTTGAGCGCGCGATCGCACGACTTGTTGAGCATCCGCTGGTAATATTCCCACCACAGTCGGACACCCAGGCTTTAAAATACCTGCTTTTTCCCCAGCTATATCAGCCACCGTTGGGCCTAACTGCTGCCAATGTTCTCTGCTAATGGAGGTAATCACTGTCACCAGTGGCTTAGGTATAACATTAGTAGCATCCAAGCGTCCCCCCAATCCTACCTCTACCACTGCCACATCAACTTGTTGCCGAGCAAAATACAACCAAGCAGCTGCGGTGATAATTTCAAATTGAGTCGGAGACTCCTCGGAGTTCACAGCATTATTCACTTCCAGTAATAATTTGCAAAATTCCGCAGCAGAAATTTGCTGTTCATTCAGACAGATACGCTCTGTCCAACTCACTAGATGGGGAGAAGTGTAACGTCCTGTACGATAACCTGCTTCAGTCAGAACTGAAGATAAATAAGCACAAACAGAACCTTTGCCATTTGTACCAGCCACATGAATAACTGGAACTTGGTGATGAGGATTTCCCAGATTTGCTAAAAGTGCTTCAATGCGTGACAGTCCCAAGTTAACGCCGAAATGTTGAAATGGTTGTAGTAAAGAATTTATGTCCACGAATTGGGGATTAGGGATTAGGGATTGGAGATTGGAGATTGGGGATTGGGGATTGCTTCTTCTGTCTTTTCCTATTACCCAGTACTCAGTACCTAGCCCCCAGTCCCTAAAACTCAAAACCGACTGTTTCTGTGAAGATAACAGTCGGTGATAAGTTGGTTATTTTAACTAAAGTTTAGGCTTCTCTATTCAAAAAGTTTTGAACTTGTCTGAGAGCCGCAGCACCGATATTAAACAAAGCCCAACCACCAGCAACAGCAATTGGTGCTAAAACGATTACCACACGAAAATCAATACCATCCATTTCTAGTACCCCTCTATCAAGTAGAAATTAAAGTTTTGTCAACTACTCTCATTTTTATTTTTAGCTGAAGTGGGCAATTTTGCTAGGGTATTTTGTAAAGAAAGATTAAGTCAATAGTCATATAGTTATTCTCCCCCAATCCCCAGTCCCTCACAAAAACCCTAAATCTGTCCCTTTCCCGGCGTGTACTAAAGCTAATTTTTTGTAACGTTCGGCGTGTTCTATAAGTTCTGCGGCTTCTTCTGCCGTGACTTGACGCAAAACTTTGCCGGGAATGCCTACAACTAGGGATAAGGGGGGTATATTCTTGGTTACTACTGCACCAGCACCAATGATGCTACCTGCTCCTACTCTGATTCCATCTAAAACTACTGCGCCGATACCAATTAAACAGCCGCGCTCAATATGGGCAGAATGTACTACGGCACGATGTCCTACAGTAACATGGTCTTCCAAGACTGTGGGCAACCCAGGATCACCGTGTAAAATTGCCCCATCTTGAATATTTGTGCATTCGCCAATGTCAATGCGTTCTACGTCAGCCCTCACCACTGCTCCATACCAAATGCTGACTCCGGCTGCTATTTTGACTGAACCCATAACAACAGCGTTGGATGCAATGAAGGCGGCTTGAGAAAAATCGGGAGAAGGCCAGTAAGAAGCGGTAGACACGATAGAATAGGAATATGGTACCCAGGAACACTGGAGAAGCTCCATCCTTGGATACTGGTTGCAAAACCAGAATATCACAGTGTCAATCCTCCCCATAGAGGAAGACAGTAGTGAAGATTCTTCTCACTTCACATTTTTGATGTACGGTAGAGGAGAATTTCTCCCAAGTGGTGTAGCCGAAGTGTAAAATCCAACCCACTGGTGCTGGTGAATACGAAAATATGTTTGTACGCACTTCATGATGAATCCAGGCTTGCAGTACCCTATATTTGGATCTGACATACAGTGTCCCCATTGTCGGCAAACTATTCCGGCACTGACACTAACTGACACTTATTTATGCCCCCGTCATGGCGCATTTGAAGCTAACCCCAAAACTGGCGAGTTAGTTCACCTACAATCTGGGCGACATTGGCGGCGATGGAATAACGAGTGGTATAGACAGCACACTCATCCTGATGGCATTCGGTTTGAAATTCACGAAGCCTTAGACAAGTTATACACCCAAGGCTATCGAGCAACACGAGTGATCATCGCCAGACGTTATCAGGAGTTGATGAGTGGCTATCTAGAACGCAGCACACCTTGGCGTTCTGGACAGCAGGAAGCATCATCTGCGAGACTATACGGCTTACCTGTAGAATTTAGTCCTGAGCCAGCCGAAGATCCTTGCTGGGAAGTGATTAATTTCGATTTAGATAAAGAACCGGGTGTTCCAGTGCGCTACCCTTATTTCAGATTGTTTGAATAAACTTGATTTCATCAAGTTTGGGGTATAAGGGTGTAAGGGTGTGAGGGTGTAGGGGTCGAATTGATTATCTAATTCCCCCTTCCCAATCCCTAGTCTCCATTGCCCCTTATCCCCAGAGGGGGCCCCGAGTTCCCCAATCCCCAATTCCAAAAATGCACCACGCCTCTATTCGGACTGCGAATATCCATCACGCGATCGCTTTTTATGAAATCCTAGGATTTACAGTCTGTGAACGCTTCACTACAGGCTACACCCTAGCTTGCTGGATGGAAGGCTTGGGCGGCAGAATTGAACTGATTCAAATTCCTCAGCCAAAACCCGCACCGGATGCGTTTGGTGATGAACAATATGTGGGGTACTATCATCTATCATTTGATTTAACGGAGATTACCCAAGATCTGCCAAGGTGGTTGACAAATTTGCAAGAACGAGTAGCATTGTCAGTAGAATTACCACCATTAAGAATTCTTTTAGAACCCACTCAACAGCAAATAGGCGATCGCATTTTGGAAGTAGCCTTTATCGCTGATACGGATGGCCTACCCTTAGAATTCATCCGATTTTTAACCAAACTACACTAGTCTATTGTATTCATTTTGTCTTTTTATATACATTAAATCATCAGATTGAGGTAACATAATCTCAATAGAATGAGACTATTTATCGGCAATAACCATCAGAAAATTGACTTTTTTAATACATCTCTTACAGTAAATGTCTATATTATCGGCTGGCTATAGATACCGTTTTCATTTGTTGCTGTTTGTTATTTCATTAGTTGCGCTATTATTTCTTGGCAATGAACCTGCTGAGAGTCAAGATATAAATACCTCTAGTCGAGCGAAAAACCAATTAACATTAGTGACAAAAAATTCCCAAGATTTAAAATTAACAGAAAATGTCCGCAAAACTGTTCTAGACAATGGACTGACTGTATTTATCAAAGAAGTCCACACAGCTCCAGTAGTGAGTGTGCAAGTATGGTACAAGTTCGGTTCACGCTACGAAGCACCAGGAGTTAACGGCATTGCCCACCAACTAGAACATATGATGTTTAAAGGTACAACCGGCCGGAAAACCCAATTTGGCTGGTTGTTTAGTGCTTTAGGTAGTGACTCAAATGCTTTTACTAGTTATGACCAAACAGCTTATTACGGAACAGTAGAACGGGACAAGCTCAGAGCATTGCTAGTTCTAGAAGCAGATAGAATGCAAAATGCACTGATGGATAGTGAACATCTCGCTAGCGAGAAGCGGGTAGTCATTTCAGAGTTACAAGGTTACGAAAATAGCCCAGAATATCGACTCAATCGTGCTATCCTACGGTCAGTATTTCCTAATGATGCTTACGGTTTACCTGTAGGTGGAACTAAGGCAGATGTAGAAAAATTCCACGTTGAGCAAGTACAGCAATATTATCGTCAGTTCTATCATCCTGAAAATGCAATTCTAGTGATTGTTGGTGATTGTCAAGCCGAAAAAACTCTAGAGACCGTAAAAGAAATCTTCGGTAATATCCCCAAGGGTCAACAGTCAATAGTCAATAGCCAACCTTCCGGGTACTCTCCGACAACTCCTTCTCTTTCCAAGACGCTAACGCAGACGGATAACAGCAGTTCGGATTCGACAGCAACCACCTTACCGACGGGACACTACGTGAACGCCCAGCTTCTCGTAGAAAAGACCCCGACTGTCTCACAGTCAACAGTCAACGAGCCAAAATTCTCCTCTGTATCCAGTCCCATCGTCCTACGAGAAACAGGGTCAGCCACACTATTACAAACTATATATCCTCTACCACCAGCAAATCATCAAGATATGCCAGCTTTAGAGGTAGCCGATTATATCCTGACAGAAGGGAGAAATTCCCGGCTTTATCAAGCCCTGGTGGAATCTGGTTTAGCAACTGACATTTCTGGTTCGGTGGTTAGTTTACAAAAAGCAGGTTGGTATGAGTTGCTAGTTACAGCCGATCCTGACGAAGATGTGAGTAAACTTAGGTCAATACTGAATCAGGCGATCGCTAAACTGACTAAAACAGGAGTCACAACCGCAGAATTAGCGAGAGCAAAAAGACAGTTAGAAGCTGCCATAATTTTGAGCAACCGTAGTATCACTGATCAAGCCATGCAGCTAGGCAATGATGAGACAACTACAGGTAATTATCGCTTCACAGACCATTATTTGGCAGCAGTGCGTCAAGTTACGTCCGCAGATGTCGTCGCTGTATTAAACAAATACCTCCGCAAATCAGCTCAAACAGTCGGTATTTTTCAGCCAATTGCTAATCAGAGCAAAGAAATAGCTGCAAAACAGTCAACAATAGAAACTAGAGAAAACTTATCCGGTAATTCACCCACACCTTCTGCTGAGATGATGCAGTATCTACCAGCTATTGATAATGAGCAGACTCAGGTTGAAAATAAGACACTGCAAGTACCACAGCAATTTACCTTAGCGAATGGCTTACAGGTATTATTGTTAAGCGATCGCTCTACACCTACCATTACTTTAGGCGGTCATATCCAAGCAGGTACAGAATTTGACCCAGGGGAACAAGCCGGATTAGCCTCATTAGTAGCAGATAGCTTGATGAGTGGAACTAAAACCAAAAATGCTTCCATCTTAGCGAGAGCCTTGGAAGACAGGGGGGCGACTTTGGACTTTGAAGCCTACCGAAATGGTGTGCAGATTGAGGGAAATAGTCTCGCCGAAGATTTGCCTGTTTTAATCCAAACTTTAGCAGATGCCCTGAAAAATAGTACATTCCCCCAAAAAGAGTTGGAACTGAATCGCCAACAGGCTCTAACAGACCTCAAAGTCGAATTAGATGATCCGGCTGCTGTTGCCCGCAAAATATTTTTACAATCGATTTACCCCAAGAAACATCCTCTACACAAATTCCCTACCCCTGAGAGTCTGCGAAGCATCAAAAGAAAAGATATCATCGCTTTTCAAAAAAAATACTATCGTCCAGATGCAATGGTGTTAGTACTAGTGGGAGATTTTGATCCCGACAAAGTGCAATCGCTCATTCAAGCAGCATTTGGTGATTGGCAAGTCATTGGGCCGCAACCACAGGTAAAATATCCGCAAGTATCTCACCCCAGCAATCTTGTGCGAGTCAACCCAGTTGTCCCTGGTAAAGCACAAGCTATTACCTACATGGGTTATACAGGTATCAAACGCCAAGACCCCAGATTTTATAATGCTTTGGTACTGAACCAGATTTTGGGAGGCGATACCTTATCTAGTCGCCTGGGTGCAGAAGTGCGCGATCGCCAAGGGTTGACCTATGGAATTTATAGTCATTTCCAAGCGGAAAAAGATTTTGGAACATTTTGGATTGAAATGCAAACCAGCCCAGAAGATGCAAATCAAGCGATCGCCAGCACACGTCAACTACTGCAAAACATCCATGAGCAAGGTGTTACAGCCACAGAAGTAGAAATGGCAAAACGTAACCTGATTGGTAGTTATCACGTTTCTTTGGCAGATCCAGAAGAATTAACTAGTAACATCTTGATGAATCAGGTGTACGGTTTAGACAAAACTGAATTACATACATATACCCAAAAAATTCAGCAAGTTACCCTCTCAGAAGTGAATCAAGCTGCCCGTGAATTACTGCATCCTGACAAACTTGTTGTAGTCACTGCCGGCCCTCCTATCTTGGCTCACAAAAGTGTTAGATAATGGGGATGGGAGAGACATTGCATTGGGTGGGCAATGCCCGACTTGTATCAACTGCCATGATTGGGCATTGGTGATAAAAGACGATTTATCCAGTTTTTACAATTTGGTTTTTGGCTAAAACCTTGTCATTATGCTGACGGTAATAAATTTATTTGTTCAAAAAAAAATTTATACTAAGGTGAAATTAATTCGGCAAATCTGTGTAATTTTTTCCTTGGTGCTATGTCTGGTTTTTAATATGGCAAATACTGCGATCGCCTATGGCGGGGCGCAGCCCATCGCAGCAGACCCTACTGGTGATTTGCTTAAATTACCTGCCACTGAAATCACTATTAGTTTAGGTAATTCTGCGAACGAACTGAAATTTGAGCCAAATCATTTAGACTTTATCGCCGGGAAACGTTATCAACTGAAGCTAACTAACCCCAGTCAAATGAAACACTACTTCACAGCTAAAGATTTTGCTGACGGCATCTGGACGCAAAAAGTCGAAGCTGGAAAAGTAGAGATTAAAGGCGCAATTCATGAACTAGAACTCAAGCCTGGTGCAATAGCTGAATGGGTGTTTGTGCCAATGAAATCAGGAAAATATAGTTTACGCTGTTCCATTCCTGGTCATACAGAAGCCGGGATGACAGGGGAAATTATTATTGCAGGTAAGTAGAAAAAGCAGAATGACTGTTGAGTGTTGACTAATGACTAATAACCATTTAGCAACAGAAAATAAGTTAACGTAAACATAGACAGTATTTCTCAACTAAACTTTTAGATAAAACACTGCAAAATTAGCGGTAAGGCGCAAGTAATCATTAATTTCTCATGAACATCCTCACCAACTTACTTTCTCAAGCACCTAAACCCACAACTCCTAAACAACGCCGAGGAATTGAAATTAAATCGCCGCGTGAAATTGATATTATGCGGCAATCAGCAAAAATTGTTGCTACAGTCCTCAAAGAAATCTCAGAATTAGTCAAACCCGGTATGACTACAGCCGACTTGGATGCTTACGCTGAAAAGCGCATCCGAGAAATGGACGCAACACCTAGTTTTAAGGGATATCACGGTTTTACTGGTTCAATCTGCGCCAGCATTAATAATGAAGTGGTACATGGTATTCCCAATTCTAAAAAAGTAATTCGGGCTGGGGATGTTTTAAAAGTAGATACAGGTGCTTACTATCAAGGGTTTCATGGTGATTCCTGCATTACCATCGCCGTGGGTGAAGTGACCCCAGAAGCCGCTAGATTAATTCGCGTCGCAGAAGAAGCACTTTATAAAGGTATTGAACAAGTCAAAGCTGGTGCATATCTGCTTGACCTAGCTGGTGCAATTGAAGATCATGTCAAAGCACATGGCTATAGTGTGGTAGAAGAATTCACTGGTCATGGTGTAGGACGTAACCTCCACGAAGAACCATCAGTGTTTAACTTCCGCACGCGAGAAATGCCTAATGTAAAACTGCGTGCAGGTATGACTTTGGCAATTGAACCAATTTTGAATGCTGGTTCTAAACACACACGCACTTTATCAGACCGATGGACGGCTGTAACTGTAGATAATTCCCTGTCAGCACAGTTTGAGCATACAGTTTTAGTCACAGAAACAGGTTATGAAATTTTGACTGATCGCACCAAAGTTTAATCACAAAAATACAGCAAAAAGCGATCGCATTGGTGAAGTGCGATCGCTTTTTGCTGACAGGCTATCAAAAATTTTTGTAACACCAAATTGCGAAAGGCTGGTATTCCCAGATTATCTACTATATTGCCACCTTTCTCATCAATCATAATGAGTATGAAAAGACGGATTTTTGGTGTAATAGTAGGTTTGTTTGCCTTCGTACTGGCGGTAGTTCTGTTGTTAGGACAGTTCAATGTTGTTGTTGCAGCCACCGATTCAGCACTCTATGATAAAGCCCAGAAAGCACAAGGTGACTTTCTTTCCCAGCTGGAAACCTTAGTTAACATTGACTCTGGAACAGGTTATCAAACGGGGTTGACGAAGGTTGAAGATATTGTAATTGAGCAACTTAAATCTATAGGTGCAGATGTTAAAACCACCAATGCAACCCCTAGTGCGGGACGTAATATTATAGCCACGCTTCAAGGAACTGGCAAAGGTAAAATGCTCCTCCTTGCCCACACTGACACTGTATTTCAGGAAGGCACAGCCGCTAAACGTCCGTTCAAAATTATGGATGGCAAAGCCTATGGCCCAGGAGTTATGGATGACAAAGGAGGAATTCTTTTAGGTTTCGAGTCACTAAAAATTCTGCAAGAACTGAATTTTCAGAACTTTGAAAAGATTACCTTTTTGATTAATCCCGATGAAGAAAAAGGATCATTTGGTTCACGGGAATTAATCAAAGAAACTGCCAAACAACATGATGTAGCTTTGGTGTTAGAGTTTGGTTCGCCCCAAGATAAAGTAACCTCTTGGCGCAAGGGCATTGGTTACTACGGATTTGAGGTTAAAGGTCGAGCCGCCCATGCGGGGGCTGAACCAGAGAAAGGCTGTAATGCTTTACTAGAAGCAGCTCATCAAACTCTACAACTCAGAAAACTTGGTAACGCAAGGAAAAATACCACCGTTAATTTTACTGTTTTTCAAGCAGGCGATCGCCCAAATACAATTCCAGACTTTGCCAAAGTTCAAGCAGATGTGCGGGTACTCCAAGCCCAAGAATATACTCGCCTAGAACGTGATTTTACTCACCTATCACAAAACAAACTGTTGCCATGCACAGAAATCAAGGTGATTTCTGACCGAGGTCGTCCACCCTTTCCTCCCAATCCCAAAACCAATGCTTTAGTGAAAAAAGCTCAAGCTATCTATCAAACAATCGGTTTAAACCTAGGTGTAGAGGGCAGTGGGGGTGGTACGGATGGTAACTATGCAGCCTCTGTTGGCACAACTACACTTGATGCACTTGGGCCTGTAGGTGGAGGCGCACATAGTCCAGATGAATATATTGAACTAAACCGCATTGCCCCGCGAATTTACCTGCTTACCAAGTTGTTAATAGATTTGGGAACTTCAACCTGACACGCTGAACGAGAAGCTTGCATCATGTAGTGTTTGCAGCAGTGGGATTCGAGTTTCCGGCTTGGTTATGGCGTGTAATGCACCTAATATCTAATATGTAGATTCCTCAATGCCAGTTATGTTACATCCAGAGTTATCATTTTCTCAGTCAGCAAATCTGATTTTTCTATAGCCGTCTTGAAATCATTTCATCATTTGTGAGAATGAAAAGCTCTAGTTTATCTGAAAAACTAGATTTTCAAGTCTCGCATTTTTGACAAATTCCATAGGATGACTGTAGTTTCCTGCAATATTTTTTAGGTTAAACCCATGAGTGTTGAAAAAATGCAATGGTTGCAAATGGCTGTTCAAGTCAAAGGTTCAGTTATTGCATCAATATATAAACGGGTGATTGCCTGTGGACTGTTCGGAGTTTTAGTTTCACTACTTTATTACTTTAAAGTACCTGTATCTCAACCAATATTAGGTACGATTATTCCTAGTATTGTTTTAGGTCTATTATTAGTGTTTCGTACTAATACAGCCTATGAAAGATTTTGGGAAGGCAGAAAAGCCTGGGGTTCTCTAGTTAACACCGTCCGTAACATAGCACGACAAATTTTAGTAACTATTGAGGAAAATTCACACGAAGATAAAAAAGATAAAATTGGTGCTTTATATTTACTAGTTGCTTTTGCGGTAGCCACTAAATTACATTTACGAGGAGAATCTATCAATAATGAACTGGAAGAATTAATGTCATCTTCTAAGTATTTTAAACTCAAAGATATGAATAATCCTCCATTAGAGATAGCTTTTTGGATCGAGGATTATTTACAAAAACAGTATAACCGCAATTGCATCAATTCTTATCAATTAACAGCTATTCAGCAATTATTAAACAATTTAGTAGATAATTTAGGGTCTTGTGAACGTATTTTAAAAACACCCATGCCTCTGGCTTATTCTATTCATTTAAAGCAATTACTCTTATTATATTGCTTGCTCTTACCATTTCAAATGGTAGAGAGTTTGGAATGGTGGACAGGTATAGTTACAGCGTTGGTAAGTTTTACTTTATTCGGGATTGAAGCCATTGGTTTAGAAATAGAAAATCCTTTTGGTTACGATGCCAATGATTTACCTCTCGATGCAATTTGTCACACCATGAAGCGCAATATTGATGATTTAATCAGCTTATATTTAAACGTGCGATCGCCCCAAGAAACCGAATTATCCCTTCTGCCTCCTGAATTGTAAATGGGCATTGGGCATGGGTAATAGGAAGTATAATCTACCTCATCTTCTACACCCCTACACCCCTACACCCCTACACCCTTACACCCTTACACCCCTACAACTTCCTAATAGCCAGTTCTAAACCTTCACATACAGCAGCGAGGAATGCTAAATCTAAAGTGGCAATAGTATCACTGGGTTGATGATAGTGGGGGTTTCGCAAAAAGGCTGTATCTGTGACCATCATGGCTGGATAACCTGCATCCCAAAAAGGAGCATGATCACTTAATCTAGTTTGGCGCACCATTAAACCTCGATTCGGCACTGGTAGCCACTGACTAGATATTCCCGCTTGGCGAATACTGCGACTCATACCGATTAAATCAGGAATTGTCCGTAAATTGCCGATTAAAGCAATAAAATCACCTGTATCCGGGTAAAAACGTTCCAAAGGAGGTGGATAACTTTGGCTACCAAGAGTACAATCACGATATCCTAACATTTCTAGAGATATCATCAAGCGTAGCGGTTGCTGTTGTCGTCGCAATAGATCTGCATAATCAGCACTACCCAACAATCCGTATTCCTCCATATCAAAAGCCACCAGCCGCAAAGGATATTTAGCTGGTTGTGCGGCAAACTTCCTCGCTAATTCCAACAGTACTGCCACACCTGTGGCATTATCATCAGCCCCTACTGTTCCCGGTACACCATCATAGTGTGCGCCAATTAAAATTGGAGGTAAATTCTGACCTTTGGGTGTAGATTGAGCAGGTAAGTTGAGAATGAGGTTGTGAAAATCTCTATTGTTGACAACAAAGGTGTGGATTTCCACACTTCCCCATTGAGAAAATTCTTGGCGGATGTATTCTTGAACAAAGAAATGTCCCGCCGTTGCCAAATAAGGGTCACGTTCTCGCGCTATCTCTTGGAGGTAATTATGTAATCTAGCTTGTAAATTCAAGTGTTTATAACAGTTTTAATCTCAACTTTATCATGCAGGGATAAAGCAACAAACAGATATTTGTAGGGTGGATTTCCCAACTTAAAGAAGCAGTGAAGTTAAGTCAATAGACCACAAGTATTTCAGGGTTCTAGGACATACTCCGCATAGTGAATGTTATTCTAGTCTTGCAACTAACTCCTCAAGCTTTCACGCCTCCAATTTTTGCTGCAATGACCCCTATTATACTATTGGGGAAATTTTACCTTGTAGCACTAAGCGAGAGGTCGTCCCGCCCAATCATAATATATGTATAAGACGCACTAGGAGAAGAGTAACGCATGGGCAAGGTAGTCGGCATCGACTTGGGTACAACCAACTCAGTAGTCGCCGTAATGGAGGGTGGCAAGCCGGTGGTGATTGCCAATGCAGAAGGAATGCGAACAACCCCCTCCGTAGTTGGCTTCAGCAAAGAAGGCGAACGGGTGGTTGGGCAAATGGCAAGACGGCAAACAGTCCTCAACCCACAAAACACATATTTTGCTGTGAAACGCTTTATTGGGCGTAAGTACGGCGAACTCAACCCAGAATCAAAGCGTGTTCCCTACACCATCCGTAAAGATGACGTAGGTAATATCAAAATTGCCTGTCCCCGCCTAAATAAAGACTTTGCCCCAGAAGAAATCTCGGCAATGGTGCTGAAGAAATTAGCAGATGATGCCAGCACCTACTTAGGCGCGCCAGTCACAGGGGCAGTCATTACAGTTCCTGCTTATTTTAATGATTCTCAAAGACAGGCAACCCGTGATGCAGGCAGAATAGCTGGGTTGGAGGTGTTACGAATTCTCAACGAACCCACTGCTGCGTCTCTCGCCTATGGGTTAGATAGGGGTGATACGGAAACCATCTTAGTATTTGACTTGGGTGGCGGGACTTTTGACGTATCAATTCTAGAAGTAGGCGATGGGGTATTTGAAGTTAAAGCCACCAGTGGGGATACCCAACTAGGCGGTAATGACTTTGATCGAAAAATTGTTGATTGGTTAGCAGAGCAATTTTTAGAAGCTGAAGGCGTAGACTTAAGACGCGATCGCCAAGCGTTGCAACGGTTAATGGAAGCCGCAGAAAAAGCTAAAATCGAACTTTCCGCTGTCAGCATCACCGACATTAACTTACCTTTCATCACCGCTACGGAAGATGGCCCTAAACATCTAGAAACCCGGCTAACTCGCTCCCAGTTTGAGGGTTTGTGTGATGAGTTACTCGGACGTATTCGCACTCCAGTCAAACGTGCTTTAAAAGATGCAGGTTTGCGTCCAGATGACATCGAAGAAGTTGTTTTAGTTGGCGGTTCTACCCGGATGCCAATGGTGAAGCAACTAGTCCGAAATATGATTGGCATTGAACCTAGTGAGAATGTCAACCCTGATGAAGTTGTGGCGATGGGTGCAGCCATTCAAGCAGGTATTCTGGCTGGGGAATTTAAAGATGTGCTGCTATTGGACGTTACGCCCTTGTCTTTGGGTTTAGAAACCATTGGCGGCGTGATGAAAAAATTAATTCCCCGCAATACTACAATTCCTGTCCGTCGTTCTGACATTTTCTCCACCTCAGAAAATAACCAAAACAGCGTGGAAATCCACGTTGTCCAAGGTGAGAGGGAAATGGCGGCTGATAATAAATCTTTGGGTAGGTTCAAACTTTATGGCATCCCACCCGCACCACGGGGAATCCCACAAATTCAGGTATCATTAGATATAGATGCTAACGGGATTCTGCAGGTGACAGCCTTAGATAGAACCACCGGCAGAGAACAAAGTATCACCATTCAAGGGGCTTCTACCTTGAGCGAATCAGAAGTGAATCGGATGATTCAGGATGCGAAAAAATACGCTGATATTGACCGAGAACGTAAAGAAAGAGTAGAAAAACGCACCCGTTCTGAGGCTTTGATTCTGCAAGCAGAAAGACAACTGCGAGAAGTCGCCTTAGAATTTGGTATGCAGTTTGCCCGTAACCGTCGCCAACGCATCGATAACATTTGCCGAGAACTGCGGGAAAGTCTCAAAGAAGACGACGATCGCGGCATAGATCAAGCCTACGTTGATTTGCAAGATGCTTTGTACGAACTGAATCGAGAAGTCCGCGAGTATTATGCTGAAGACGAAGACGACGATTTATTCGGCACAATTCGTGACATTTTTATAGGAGATAAAGATAAAGACCGCGATCGCGACTTTTCCAGAGATAATTATCGGGACAGTTATCGAGAACGCGATTCTTATAACCGAGACTATAACAGAGATAACGGACGCGATCGTGATCGGCGTTCCACCTACGACAGCCCACCCTCCCGCCGTTCACCCCGCCCTAGTTACCAAGATAATTGGGATGATGACGATTGGCTCTAAAAAAGTAAAAAGTAAAAAGGTGAGCCATTGCGGTGGTGAGGCAGTGCGATCTTGGGGGTTTCCCCCGTTAGCAACTGCCGAAAGGGTTTCCCGGCATAAAGCAAATGGCGAACCCAAAGGGCAAAAGATTTTTTTCTTTTACCTTTTGCCTTTTGCCTTTCTTACTCCCCTCCTTCCTGAATTCGGATTTAGTAATTGGTAATTATTAATTAGTAAGTGAGCATTAATATTAATCCGTTACTAAATTAAAGATTACTAAAATCTAAACTTTAAAAGTTAAATAAATGAATATGCAAAATTTGCAGAATTTTCGAGATTACTACGAAATTTTAGGAGTATCAAAAGATGCTACTAATGAGGAAATTAAAAAGAATTATCGGCGGTTAGCTAGGCAATATCACCCCGACCTCAACCCAGGAAATAAAGCAGCAGAAGAAAAATTTAAAGATATTGGCGAAGCTTACGAAGTTCTATCTGACACAGCTAAACGCGCCCAGTACGACCAATTTAGCCGCTACTGGAAGCAAAATGGTTTTAGTAAACAAACACCAAAATCTAAAAGTTGGGAACGCACAGGAGAACGCAATGGAAATCAAAACGTAGATCCTAGCCAGTTTGCCAATTTTGAAGACTTTATTAATCAAGTTGTCGGTGTTGGTGGTCGCAAAGATACTAAAAACGGGGCAACTACCAGCACTACAACTGATCCATTTCGTACTCCAAAAAGCAAAGTTCAATATACAGTACCCAAAAACCCACCACGTCCCGCGCGTCGAGATATCGAAGCAAGATTAACCCTGCCATTAGAAAAGGCTTATCAAGGTGGCAAAGAACGGATTAGATTAGAAGATGGGCGATCGCTAGAAGTGAATATGCCCCCTGGTATGGTAACAGGGCAAAGTATCCGACTGCGAAATCAAGGTATTGGTGGCGGCGACCTCTATTTAAAAATTACTGTTGAGCCACATTCATTATTTAAATTAGAAGGTGCTAACATTTCATGCCAAGTACCAGTCACTCCCACGGAAGCAGTCTTAGGTGGACAGGTAGAAGCACCCACCCTTGATGGCCCTGTGAAAATGACCATTCCTCCAGGAGTCAGATCTGGTCAAAGATTCCGTTTGGCAAATAAAGGCTATCCCACTGAAGATGGTAAACGTGGTGATCAATTAGTGGAAATCCAAATAATTGCACCGAAAAACATTAGTCAAGAAGAACGAGAACTCTACGAAAAGTTACGGCAAATCGAAACCTTTAAACCTCGTGCTGATTTATTAGGTTAGGTTTTGCTCAAAAATTTACACCTTTGAAGTTAGCTTACAGCAGTTGACGCAACTCTTCAATTGAGTTTGCGGTAACAATCTGGCGTAAGATTTCCTTCAATTGTGCTGTATCGCTAATTTGAGCGATTTGCGGCATCAACTGCAAGCCATCATTGCCAAATTTCACCTCTAAATTAATTTCGATACTCGAAATTAGCCCTTTTCTTTCACCACGTGCTTCACCGCGTGCTTCACCTTCACGCAAAATTTCTTGATACCAGGGTGATTCACGTAGTACAGTCATATCCCACCTCATAATTTCCTGAACTAAGGAACTCTCTAAAACAAACGTAGCAAAAAAAGCTAAGACCGTTTCTAGTTGGTTTAACTGTTCATCTGCACGCAGAATTTGCAATGCTTCTCGAATCATCAACTCATTTTCACCACCTTTGAGAATGGGTACAAATGGCAGTAACGAGGGTAAAGGTTGTTGCAAGGCAATATTGACATCAACTTCCCAAAGGTTAATCACTCGATAGTCTTGGATGACTCGTAGTCCTGCGAAATTGGATGTAAAGGTTGTAGGTATTTCTTCATTACTAGTTTTGAGAATATTGATTAATACGGGATACGTAGGTAAATTATATTTTTCTTCTGCCAATCCTGCATAGGCACGCATTCGTCGTGGCATTTGGGGTTGGTAGCGCAATTGTAATTCGTTGAGGACGAGAAATTCACCATATTCAGGACTAGCTACACGGATTAAAACATCACTTTCTCGGCTAATCCACTGAAATTCCGAATTGAGAATTTCTCCCGCAATGATATCAGGCATTTGAGTAACCCATCTTACCCAGTTGTCAGGTGCTAGGCTAATTAATTTTTTAGTGCTGACATCTGCGGCTTTAGTCATGGGATAGTTGATGCACTCAGTCGATGAAATTGATCGTAACTTAGTGTGGGTGAGAGGTTTACAATATTAGAAAAAACTTGATAGCAAGGTGAATCAAACAGCTGTGAATCAACATGGGACAACGCCACAAAGCAGTGAATCCAGCTATTACTCATTGCTAGGGCTACATCCCTCAGCATCGGTAATCGATATCCGTCGTGCTTATCGGGAGTTGAGTAAACGCTATCATCCCGACACTACAGAATTACCTGCCGCTGTTGCTACCCCGAAATTTCAGCAAATTAACGAAGCTTACGCCACTCTGAGTAATCCCGAAAGGCGTTTAAATTATGACATCAAGATAGGTTATTCTCGGTTTGGGGTAATTCAAGCTCCGCCAGATTTAAATCATTCTGCTTCCTCTGCCTACGATTACTCAAAATCAGCTTACTTGGATGCAAGCGATCGCCCCCTTTCCTCTGGTGAAATTTTTGCCCTATTCATTTTGGCGGTAACTTTTGTAGGTTGTTTACTCTTAGCAGTTACTATTGGCTTAACTCGTGGCGATCAAGCTTTCCACACCCAGATACCGCAACCTGTAGTTACGCCGATTTCTTTTTTGAGAACTGGGGAACTCGGCACCCTCTCTGGGGATAAGGGGTAATGGGGATTGGGTGATTGGGAGCAGAGGAAGCAGGGGAGCAAGGAGCAGGGGGAGAAAAACTAATGACTAATGACTAATGACTATCGACTATTGACCATTGACTAATAAACAATTTTGAATTTTTATGTCTACACTGCCCTCTGATACTCCTTTATACAGCCATCCTCTGCCACAAATTGAGCAGTGGTTAAAAGACCAAGGTTGTCAACAAGATGAAACACAACTACACTGTTGGCGTGTACAACGGCCCAGTTGGCAGGCTGAACTGTGGTTGGATATTGAGCAAATAGTGGTGCGATATATCCAAGCTGGGGAAAATGGCCAAGATATTCAACGTGCTTTCAAATATTCCCTGAGTCGAGAAGATATTGAACAAGCGGTGTTTTCTGGCCCTTAGCAGTGCTGAGTGCTGAGTAAGCAATTCTTTAATTTTGACTTTTGACTTTTGACTTGATTTGCCCCTAGTCCCCAGTCCCTAAACCTTACCAAATCGCCGCTCCCTTTGCTGATAAGCACACAAGGCGCGGTGAAACTCAGCACGGTCAAAATCTGGCCAGAGGGTATCAGTAATATAAATTTCTCCGTAGGCCATTTGCCAAAGAAGGAAGTTGGAAAGACGCATTTCGCCACTGGTGCGAATTAACAAATCTGGGTCAGTAATTCCGGCTGTGTATAAGTGGCGTTCAAATACTTCTTCTGAGATTTCGTCAGGCTGAAGGATACCTTGCTGAACTTTTTGGGCGATCGCTCGGCAAGCTTGTAGAATTTCCTGTCTTCCACCGTAGTTAGTGGCTACAGAAAACCGGATAGCACGATTATTTTTAGTTTCTTCCATTGAACGGGAAATTTCCTCTTGCAGCGATCGCGGCAAAGCGGCTAGATTGCCAACAAACTGAATTTGGACATTTTCCTCGACCATTTCCCGCAACTCTTGGCGCAAAACTCTCTGAAATAGGGTCATCAAAAAATCTACTTCTTCTTGGGGTCTTTTCCAGTTTTCTGTGGAAAAAGCATAGGCTGTTAAGGCCTGAATTCCCCAGTCCTTACAACAACGCAGCAAATCTTTGAGGGCATCAACTCCGCGCTTATGACCCATAATGCGCGGTAGACCTTGACGTTTAGCCCAACGACCATTGCCATCCATAATCACCGCAACGTGCTTGGGCAATAGTTCTGGTTTTAAATCTAAGGGCAGTTCGTATAGTTCAGTTTGTTGTATTGTCATTTTTTGTCTTGAGAAGCGGTCGAAGGTAATCCAAGTAAACGTGAACCCAGTTTCAGTGCCTTACTACCAATCTGACGACCCAAGCTGAACAAACCAGGAGCAACTGCTTCCCGATCTACTGTTGGGGATAATCGAGCCTCTAAGGACTCTTTGAGCTTCCTAATTGTCAGTGGCCTATTTAGAATTCCCCGTTCTGCGAGGGAAATAGAACCCGTTTCTTCTGATACAACGACACAAATACAATTTTCGACTCGCTCAGTAATTCCCATTGCCGCTCGGTGGCGTGTACCCAACTGGCGCGAGGCTGTGCGTCCCGAAAGCGGTAAGATTATACCCGAAGATACAATCCGTGAACCACGGATTAATGTTGCGCCATCGTGCAGCAGGGTTTTGGGCTGAAAAATAGTATGTATCAGTTCCTTGGAAACATCGGCATTCAGCTTGACCCCAGGGACAGAAAAATCCCGTTCGTCAATTGGGCCAGTGGTTTCCAAAATTAGTAAAGCTCCGATTCTGTTTTTCGAGAGTTCTTTAACCGCTTCCACAATTTCATCTATTACACTATCAGACTTAGGAATGGTCAGATTGGATGGCTGAAACAATTGCCGAAATTCACCGCGTCCTAATTGTTCTAGAAACCGGCGAAATTCTGACTGAAGAGCAACTGCCATTGCTACAGCACAGCCAATCACCAATTTTTCTAGCACAAAATTTAACAGTGGTAGACCAAACCTGCCACTTAGTGCTGAGGCTAGCATTAAAACAATAAAACCCCGCACCATCCACAGTGTTCGACGCTCACTAATGATAACTAGTATCATGTATGTCAACGCCAGCACCAATACAATATCCAGAGTCCCTAACAGCAAGGACTGAGACCATCCTAGGTTTGCCAGCCATTGCTTCCACCAATCTTTCATGACATCTGGATTACTCTTATACTTTTAGTCAATAGTCAATAGTCATTAGTCAATATTTGCTAGAGACGCGATTATTCTCTGATGAGAAGCCGCTTTCACGAGCGTCTACACGTCTTTACAATAGTCATTAGTCATTAGTGTTGGTCGCAAAAATTGGACTGTGGACTGTGGACTATTGACTATTGACTGTTGACTAATTCTTCAATCTTTCGGGTAAGCAATCTTGTCGAATTAAATCTTGATAAGTTTCGCGTTGCAAAATTAAGTTTGCTTCGCCATTTGCCACTAAAACTGCTGCCGGTCTAGGTAGGCGGTTATAGTTGGATGCCATACTGTAATTGTAAGCACCGGTTGCCATAACTACGAGAATATCCCCTGGTTCGGTTTTTGGCAGTTGGGCATTTTTGATTAAAATATCCCCTGATTCACAATGTTTACCAGCAATGGTAACTGTTTCTGTGATGGGTGCAGACATTTTATTGGCAACGACTGTGCGATAAACTGACTGGTAGGTAATAGGACGCGGATTATCGGACATACCGCCATCTATGGCGATATAGGTACGAATTTCCGGTATGGTTTTAGATGAACCAATGGTGTAGGCAGTTACACAGGCTGGAGCAATTAGTGATCGCCCAGGTTCAGAGAGTAATTTTGGTAAAGGTAGATTTTCCACTGCACAGGCTGCTTGTACAACATCACAAATCGCCTTCACCCATTCTTCAATGCTTGGTGGATCATCCGATTCTACATATTTAATGCCCAAACCGCCACCTACATTTAGTTCGGTAATATTTAAACCGTATTTAGCTGCATCCCTTAACCATTGCACCATTACAGCTGCTAAGTCTTGATGGGGTTGACGCTCAAAGATTTGCGAACCAATATGAGCGTGTACACCCATACAGTTTAAATTGGATTGCTGGCTAACAAATTTAAACACCTCGTCTAAATCGTTGGGGTCAAAACCAAACTTGCTGTCTAAGTGTCCGGTACGAATGTATTCATGGGTATGACATTCAATTCCTGGTGTCAAGCGCAGCATAATCCGTACTGGTGGTAGAGAAGTTGCTGACATCATCTCTACTAGGGTCTGTAACTCATACCAGTTATCGACAACAATTGTTATCCCAGATTCAATGGCTAAGGTTAGTTCTTCGCGAGATTTATTATTACCGTGGAGGTAAATTTTCTCAGGACTAATCCCGGCAGTGAGGGCAGTATACAATTCACCACCAGAAACTACATCAATTCCCAACCCTTCGGAGGCGATAATCGCGTCAACAGCCAGACAATTCCAGGCTTTGGAAGCATAGAGTACCTGAGATTCGCCTTGATAATATTTTTGAAAGCTATCTCGATATTGTTGGCAGGCTGTTCTGAGGGTTTCCTCGTCTAAAATATACAAAGGTGAGCCAAACTGCTGCACTAGGGTTGTGACATCACACCCACCGATTGCCAAGTGACCTTCACTATTAACTGTGGCAGTTAGAGGTAAGAGTTCTTGGTTAGGCGAAATATTTGTATTTACGCTGTTGCTTTGAGGTAAATACTGCTCTCCAGCATATTGAACCCCAGCAGGGTGAGTCGATACCATATTTATATAGATTGTCCTTGTTCAAATTACGGGTGTGAATAAGTCTCCCGATCCCAGTTTACAAAGGGTTAGTAATCTTATCCCAATAAAAGTGATCTTATCTTCTAACTTAAAACTCAAATCATTGACCCCGGATGATCTAGGTGCGATTTTAGAACTAGATCAAGCCTGTTTTAGCGGGCTTTGGACACTGGAAGGCTACCAAAGAGAACTAGATAGCCCTAACAGTGATTTACTGGGAATCTTTGCCCCTCACTCCAGCACATCACTGCTGGGGATGGGCTGCTTTTGGACGATTTTAGAGGAAGCCCACATTACAATTGTGGCAGTTCATCCTCAATACCAGGGTCAGGGCTTGGGACAGGCTTTAATCTATTCTCTGCTGAAAACAGCTAGCGATCGCAACTTAGAAAGAGCTACCCTCGAAGTCCGAGCCTCCAACCAAGCAGCAATCTCTTTATACCAAAAATTTGAGTTCAAAACAGCTGGCCGGCGACGAGGTTATTACCAAGATAATGGTGAAGATGCTTTGATTCTTTGGCTTTCTGATTTGCAACACCCTTCATTTCAGGAAAAATTACAACAATGGCATTCTATGATTGTGGCTAAGTTGGAAAAGTCATTAGTCATTAGTCATTAGTCAAAAGTGAATTACCGGCGATTATTTAACAAAGTAAAGGAATTAATTACTTGGTGATATGCTCGACGGTAAAGAGCATCATTATTGCCATAATTAGTTTTGGATAATTTGATGACAATGATCCGTCCATCTCTAGGATTTACGAAAGCAACGTTCTCGTTTTCATATAAGCCGCTTGATTGGAATTTAATCCCTGTTTGCCCAGCAATTCTGGCAGATTGAAAATTACGAGTGTCAGAAAATTGATTACTCTGTTTTACCCATATTTGTAAAGGCAATTTTTTGGGATTATTATTGACGGTGATGCTGACATTGGCGGGGTATTCTGTACCGCCTGCATATTCACCATTGCGAATTTTTTGAGCATGATTTTTAGTCCAAATATCGATGCTAGCTAAAGGTGAATCAATCTGATTGCTAGGCGTAGATATTTTATTATCTATGACAAAATATTTAGAAGAGTAGCTAAATTGAAACTTAAAGCGATCGCTACGATAAATTCCTTGATTCTGCACCACTTGTTGAGCTACAGCTTGGGTCGTAGTGATGCGATTTTTTGCAATAAAACTCGCTTTTGATACACTAGTGATCGCTCCTACGCTCACTAAACCGATTAATAATGGATGTAAAATTAATTTGTGCAATTGTTTGTAATTAAATTGCATAATTCAGTCCTAGCAAATTATCTGTTCAACATCTCATAGCTTCAAGAGAGAACAGATAATTTTCGCAATCATTTTTTGAGATGTTTTATCGTATTTTTCAGCAAAAATGGATAGAAAGGTTATAAAATCAAAATTCTTTCTTTTTACTTTTGCCTTTTTTGACATAGATGTGTACATTAGTTGAGGAAGATATATCACTTTCAACTAAGACGCATCCATCTATGGATAGAAAAACTCAACGCCTGTTGCTGCTTGTGGCTTCCTGTAGTGTAGCTGGTGTAATTTTAGGAGGTACTGCTAGTTGGGCTGAAAGCAATCTGTGCTTGCAAGCCGAACGCGTTACAAGCGATTGCTTGACTCAAAACCCTGTAGAAAAAACCATTCAAGGTATGAGTACAGGGTTGTTAGCGGGAGCAGGGGCGGCTTTTGGTGTAGCCTGGAATGTACGCCATGAGAACTAAAAACTGTAATTGCGATCGCGCACCCATAGACTAACCGGTGCCGCATTACCTTGGGGATCTACTTTGACTTTGACAGTGATTGGTCGCAGCTGTCTAGTTCTATTTTGTCTAGCAGAACGGCGAATATCTTCGCTAATTAGCTGGCGTTGTTCATCAGCAACATTGAAGGTTTCCACGCCGTAGTTCACAACACCATTCTCATACACCCCTCTCAGGGCGACTTGATTGTTAGGGAGGGACATCGGTAAAGTGTTGCTGACACGCACAGGCCGCCAAGCCCTGGGTACACCACGACCAAAGGATTGTTGTTCTCGCAAAATCACATAAATATTAGTCCCTGAAAGCAATCGTCCGTTCCTCCCCCGATTGTTCCGCACAACATCATTCCATCCTGGTAATCTTCGTAAATTAGAGATGCGAGCTATGTTGTAATCAAGATTGAGAGCATAACCTTGCAATACATTTTCGGGAGAGGAAACCACAGTCTGCAAAATCACCTCTCTACCTGTGAGGTTGGTGTATGCAGCTTGGGTAGGAACTGACAAAATTAACCCTGTTTGCAGCATTAAGGGAACTAATAACCGCCAAAAAGGTAAAGGCTGATTATATTTTTGGTCGGTTGCAGTCAGGTAATCTTTAAAAGTCAGTTTCTTCGAGAATTCTGCTTCGGGAGACAAAGTTTTACTTTTGGTAGATTCAGAAGATTTCTCTGACATGGGCGTAATCCTAAAAATAATCGGTTGTTGAAGAATTGAAAATAGGACTTACGCAGATAATGGGGATTGGGGATTGGGGACTGGGGATTGGGGACTGGGTAGAGAAGGTAGTTTTTTACTTATCTTCCCACTCAACATTACTCTTTACTTTTACTACCTGATGAACTGGAAGATCCCCCAGTAATACGACGTTCAAACCAGACTCCGGCACTAATTAATATTGAACCGCACATGACGAACACCATTGATTTAAAAAGTAAATCAGTGTCGTACTCTAACATTCGGCTAATAACTAATAGAGTTAACAACAGCATACCGCCCCAAAAGGAACGTCTATTGTTGAGTTTTAATCCTTCTTGAACGAATCCCCAAGCGAGGATGACAAACAGTACACTGAAAATGAAACTGCCTAGTTCGCCAATACGATTAATAGCTTGATGCCAGAAAGGTACTACGACTATGAAACCCAGAAAAGTAGCAATCAAGCCAGTCTTGAATATGGCTTCCCGGCGGGGTGGGTTATTGGTTTGACGGTAGATGAATAACCATTGCAGTACGGCTAGACCACTGAGAATCCCCAAATCAATGATTGGCAAAGACAGGAAGCTGTTGTTTCTGGATGGAAAAGCATTAAAAGCAACTCCTTGCCATTGCCAACGAAAAGAAAGGGCATAAAAGACTAAACCAAAGGCAATTAAAGCTAAATTCCGGGCTATGGGTTGAAATAACCTGTAATTAATGTTGGGGAAGAGTAGATCGTCATAACTCCAAAATAGTGCAGGGGGTAGTGCTAAAGCAAAGGATGCGACCCAAGGGGCCATATTCGCAAAGTTCTGGAGTGGTAGAGGGTTGAGATTGATTTGTAGGGAACTGGCAAAAAAGCAGGCGGCGAAGAAGAAAATCCACCGGGAACGACAGGCGTAGGCTAAGGGTACGAACAACAGCCATGAGATCAAAGGCATATGTCGGACTGCTAATCTCGCCCAATTCCAGTCAGCCGCCGAGGAGTACCATAAATCATTGACTCCAGACCAATAACCAATCTGCACAAGGATAATAGCCATAATCCCTAGAGAATTCAGGGAGAGACTATAAGCCATGATCGAAACACCAAATCCCCAGGCGAGGAATAATTGTGTAGTCGAACCACTGATATTAAAAATCTGCGCTGTCAGCATGATGTTCACGCCGAGGATAAAAGCCGCTAAGATGAGCAGTGCTTCTCCTAAATAGCGGTTGCTGCGTTGTGGTTTTTTCCCTTCTTTTTTGGCGACTTTGGGTTCTTGCCAAGTGTAAAAACCTATAATGCTAACCGAGCAGAACAAACTCATCATCATGATAAATTTGACTTCTCTTGCCCAAGCGAACCAGTTGGCAGCTATGAAGGTAGTCATGCCTAAGACTAACAGGACACCACCGATCGCAACGGCAATCATCATAAAGCGATCGCGTGCAGCTGCTTCTATACTTTTAAATTGATGGCGATCGGCAATTTGTTGATATTGGGAAGCACTAATGATGCCTTCATCACGCCATATTTCTGCTTCCCGCCGCAGTCTCTTCTGGAAATTATCGAACATCGTGACCCTCTCTAGTGCGTTTCGGCAGGTTGGCAATCATCTAGGATTTACGCAAAGAGAAGTCTTAAAGGGATTGGAGATTAGGAACTGGGGATTGGGCATAAAAAGTCAAAAGATTTTTTCATCTTCTACCTTTTGACTTCCTTCTCCTCAGTCCCCAGTTTCTTTGATCAATGGTGGTCATTATATTCTAGAGTATGAAGCCAACCTACTCACAAGCATTGTTCTTCTGTAACAGTTTTACTAATGGAAAAGCCATCAAATTTATTATTGAAAGTTGCACGTCGTTTGTTTGAAAACCTTGATAATCAAGAAAAATTTATTGAAGCGTTAATTGCTCCTCAGTCTTTTCATCCCTGTATTCTTTGGTGTCAAAATCAGCCAGATAACTTACCATTTTCAGTAGAATCATCATTGAATTGGCAACCACAATTTATCACTCGTTTACAATTAGGAGAGAAACCAGGTCAACATCCTTTACATCATCAAGGATATTTTTATTGTTTAGACTTTTCCTCTGTATTTGCAGCTTCTGTTTTATTAGCAATCCCTCAGCGAGTGCAATTAATTTTTGATATGTGTGCTGCACCAGGTGGTAAAAGCATATTTGCTTATCAAGCTTTGCAACCAAATTTAATTATTTGTAATGAAGTAATTGGCAAACGTTTAGGAATGTTGATATCTAATTTAAAGCGTTGCCATATTAGTCCTAGTGTTGTAGTTAATCGAGATTCTAGTATCTTTGCAGAAAGTATTCCCTCAACTTGTGATTTAGTATTAGTTGATGCTCCTTGTACTGGACAATCTCTCTTAGCCAAAGGTGAAAAAGCCCCAGGATGCTTTCATCCTACGGCTATTAATAAAAGTGCTAATCGTCAAAAAAGAATCATCGCTAACTCTGCACAAATAGTTGCACCGCAAGGTTATCTAGCTTATATGACTTGTACCTATTCTCCAGAAGAAAATGAGCAGGTTTGTGATTGGTTTTTATCCCGTTTCCCACAGTTTCAGCCAGTAAAAATTAGCCATTTACAAGATTATCAATCACATTTAACTAGCATTCCCTGCTACCGTCTATTTCCTCAAGATAGGTTAGGTGCTGGTGCATTTACTGTACTGTTTCAGAACACTAATGTAGGAGAACGTCAAGCATTAGATATGGAAATTTTAAATGATTTAGGTATTATTTTTCAAGAAAAAGGGGCGTAAGAGTGTAGCGAAGAGAGCGATTTATTGAAATTTAGTCAGAAATTTGGCAATATTTTTTAACCTAAACAATTAGATACCCAATTTCTTCAAGAAGTCAGATATCTAAGAATCCATCCTTTAGACAGACTAGGAAATTAGTATCACACTTCATTAGCCAGAGGAGAGTTAACTTATGACTTTCCTAGCATGGCTGTATAACTTTCAAGGCTTTGTGATGTAAAGCTTTATTTTCCCTATTGCTGTTAGTAGCAATAGTAAAACATTGGGATTAAAATTATGACAATGACAGGATTAGATGTTTTTGATACAACTGTGCAGAATACTATCCCTTGGGTGAATGAATTATGCAATAAGTTGGGATGGGATAATAAACATAAAGTATTCCAAGGATTACGGGCAACCTTGCACGCATTGCGCGATCGCCTGACAATAGAAGAAGCTGCACATTTAGGCGCGCAGTTACCCATCCTACTAGGGGGATTTTACTACGAAAACTGGCGACCTGGAGCAACTCCCGTTAAAGATAGAACCAAGGAAGCGTTTTTACAACATATCCGTGATTATTTCCGCACCTCTGACCCTGATATTGATGCGGAAATGGTTGTGCGTGCTGTATTTAAACTCCTGGCTGAGAGAGTGACCAGAGGCGAAATTACAGACGTAATCAATATGATGCCGCCATCATTGCGAGAACTCTGGCCGGAAGAAGTGCGTGTTTGATTTAGGCATGGGACATAAAAAAGGCAAAAAATCAATCTTTTGCCTTTTATCCTTTTACCCGATCATCTAAGTAAAACTACTGGGGTGAGAGTATAAAGCAAATTATTAAAATGTACTGGAAATGCGACTGGGACTTATATGTCATACCTGCCTTTTCAGTGCCATAATTTAAAAGATCAAGTTGACTCTATATTGCAACTTTTACAGCAAGAAGTATCTTTGCGATCGCAAGATATTACACCTGTACAAACTTCTTTAGGAAAAGCTATTTCTCCCAGGTTTGAAATTGTATTTGCGGGTGCTTTTAGTGCAGGTAAATCAATGTTGATTAATGCACTTTTAGAACGAGAGTTGCTATACAGTGCAGAAGGACATGCTACAGGTACAGAGTGTAAAATTGAGTACGCTGAATTAGGTCAAGAACGAGTCGTTTTAACCTTTTTAAGTGAAGCAGAAGTCAGAGAACAAGGGGCTTTGCTATGTCTACAATTAGGATTTAAAACAGATGCAAATTTGAATCAAGCTGAAGTTGTCAGTTTATTATATCAAGGATGCGAAGCGATTATTCAGCAAGAGGGTGGGGAAAGTAGATCAGAACGTGCTAAACAAGCCAAAGCATTAATTTTATTATTGCAAGGATATGAGGCTAACAACAAACATATTCATCCAACTATTAATGCTACCTATTCAATGGAGCAATTTAACTTTTCTAATTTGCAAGAAGCAGCTGGATATGCGCGGCGCGGTAGTAATAGTGCAGTTTTAAAGCAGATTGAATATTATTGCAACCATCCTCTATTACAAGATGGAAACGTCATAATCGATACCCCTGGGATTGACGCACCAGTAGAGAAAGATGCCAGGTTAACTTACGCCAAAATTCAACATTCTGATACATCGGCCGTGGTGTGTGTGCTGAAACCTGCGTCGGCTGGTGATATGACGAAGGAAGAAACGGAACTTTTGGAGAAAATGCGGCAAAATGGGGGAATACGCGATCGCGTTTTTTATGTTTTCAACCGCATCGATGAAACTTGGTACAATGCCCAACTAAGGCGAAGACTAGATGATTTAATTAACTCACAGTTTCGTGATACCAGTCGAGTGTATAAAACTAGTGGCTTACTAGGATTTTACGGCAGTCAAATTAAACAGACAACTCAACAAGATAGATTTGGTTTGGACTCTATTTTTGCCGATAGTGTTAAAGGGGTAAATGGTGGAGAAGAAACACCACAGTTCGTTTACGCCTTTAATAACTATTGTGTCAATTCTGGTAAACTTGCTTCTACTAATTTTCGGATTTCTCTCAATGGGTTTGAATCACCAAATACAAACTATGTCAGAATTTTAACTGAACAAGGAACACCTTTAATTAATCAGCTAATTCAAGATAGTGGGATTGAAGAATTCCGTACCGCTATTACTCGCTATCTTACGGAAGAAAAGCGTCCCCAGCTTTTTAAAACTCTGGCTAACGACTTAGAAGACGTTTGTATTAAGCTGAAAAAATACTATCAATCATTGTATCGAGACTTAGATAGTCAACCGCGTGAAATTGAGACAATGAAAAGACATGAATTACAACGTCTCAATCAACAATTACAACAAGTAGGTAGAGATTTCAGTCAGCATATTACAGAAGAAGTCAACCAGGTAATTAATAACTCCTGTGATGGGTTTGAAGCAGATTTCAAACAATTACAATCTCGGATGATTCGCCGTTTAGATGAGTTATTAGATACCTTTTCTGTGGCTGATGCTTATCGCCGTGCCACTCTCAGTCATCCGCGTAATGCTACCGCACCATTACTAGCAATTTTAGTTGAGGCTTTCTATTATCTAGCTAATCAATTGGAAGATATTTTAGTAGAATCTTCTCAGCAAGTAATTGCCAATCTTTTTCAAAGATTAATGGAAAGGGTGCGTAAATCGGAATATTATCGTCAATTGTATCGCTTATTGGGTAATGATGCTGGAATTGAACAAGAGTTAAAAGCCTTAGAAAAAGCTGTATGTCAATCTTTAATAGATGCAGCTAGTGTAGAGTGCGATCGCTATGTCAGAGAAAGTCATTTCTTTTATGATGAAGGTACTTTTTCTATTTATCAATTCCGCCAAACTTTGTTGCAAACTTCTCAAAGTTATGACTGCGAAAGCATGGTAGAAGCTGAACCTGCAATTCGACAATTATTAAAGTTAGATTTTGAACCAAAGGTGTCACAAACTATCCGCAGAACCTTCCGCCAAACTATTAACCAAATCCTCAAGACTCAATTATTACCAATGGGTGAAAGTCAAGCTGAAGAGATTTTACAGCAATATCCTCAAGCCCGAATTTACTTAGAACAAACTTTGGCACAGGAAGCTGAAGAAAAGATTGCCAATAATCGGCGTTTACTAAGTTCTGTAGAACAAAAAATTGAGGCTTATAATTTGGCGGTGACTAATATTAATAGTTGTTTGCAATCTATGCAGTTATATAACCATCTGTTACCTACAATTAGCACTGCTGAATCAGAAGTTGTGGAAAATATATCTGCTAGTAATGGTGTTTTAATTTCAGATGGTTTATCAGAAAGTATAACGCATATTTAGCTACCAGAAGTTAAATACCCAACTTGTTTAAGAAGTTGGGTATTTAGGTATAGCACAATATATTTTAAAATTTGAGGTTGATATGAGTAATGAATTTATACAAATAGAATGTAATGATGATATTTTAGATTTTGGTGATAATAATTATAAAATTAATAAGATAAAGCAGAATCACCATTAGATGATCTTCGCTGCATGATTAATGAAGGATAATCATGAACAAAACACCTCGGATTCACATACCGTTAGCCGTTAGACAATATGTATTCCAGCGAGATAAATATCAATGCCAAAGTTGCGGGAAAACAGGCTTAGAAACTGACTTATCTATCGACCATATTATCCCTTTAGCGCGTGGTGGTCAAAATGATATCAGCAACTTGCATACTCTTTGCTGCACCTGCAATCAGCGTAAAAGTGATAAAACCGACCACCGCTTCCGACAACATTTTAAAATTTAAGCTAGCATGGTTTTTGAATTAACTGTCAAGCTTAGACTTTATGCCTCAAAAACATCACAGCTATTCCCGAAAAATCAGTCAATTCAAACCCAAATTAACACACTTTTTTGTAGCAATAGTTACTTTAATAGTAGCTTTTCCTTGGTTATACGAAATTAAAACCAAAGCGGGAATCAATATATCTAAAAGCCGTCATGCTGGTACGTTTATGGAACAACATACAGGTGGACTTTTTCGCTGTGAATGGCTTTACCCTTATAAATGCGATCGCCCCACTCCAAATTAGTTCATAATCCTATAGGTGATAGTAAGAACTTTAGTGCTTAGAGTATCAGGACTAAATTCCTTACTACGAACTTACCCTTTTATGAATTTTTAAAAGAGGTAGAGGGAATAAAGGGTTTAGTGCCATCCTCCGAATTTCCACTAAAAGTGTAGCGTTGTTCGGGAACTGGATAACCAGCCTGACCAAAGGTTTCTCGGATGACTTTATTCGTGTCAAAATAAACCTGCCAATAATGTTCATTACTACAATAGGGACGCACAGCTAATACTGTCCCTGCTAAATTGAAATCCAAAATTTCCACATCAGGTGCAGGATTATTCAACACATGAGGAATTTGACTAATTCTCTGTTTTAATAGCTGTATTGCCTCGTTATGGTCAACGCTGTGATGTAGTTGTGCTTTGAGGTCAACACGCCGATAGGGATTAGCTGAAAAATTCTCAATATTGTCTGAAAAGATTTTATTATTGGCAACAATTGTTCTCACATTATCAGATGTATTAATAGTAGTAGTAAATAGTCCTATCTCTTCTACTTTTCCTGTTACTCCTGCTGCTGATATCAGCTCACCAGTCTTAAATGGACGAAAAATCATTAAAAAAGCACCAGCTGCAAAGTTTGCTAATAATCCACTCCAAGCAGCACCAATGGCGATACCTAGTGCAGCTAATAATGCAGCAAAAGAAGTAGTTTCTACCCCAAAAAAGCCGAGAATTGCCACAATTAGAATAATTCTCAGGGTGACTGAAACTATATTGAGCAGATAATTAATTAATGTCGGTTCAATATGTTGAGTGCGGAAGGCACGGCGCAGTAATTTTAAGCCAAAATCAATCAGATTCTGACCAATAAACCAGATAACGATCGCGCCTAATAATTTCAATCCAAATTGTGTTAACAATCCAATCGCAACTGGGATAATTTGATTGAAATTCATAAATTTTTCTCGATTTTCAAAAAGACAAAAAATCCAACCAAAAAATACTAATGTTCACTGGATTTATGGCTACTTGTCATAATGGTGTGAAGAAGTGTATAACCCCACCTCACTCTCAAGATAGATTGTGGAGTTTCTGTCTTTTGGAAGAGATTGAGCAATAATTTTTCCTGAAGCTAATAACCAGCCATAGAATAGGAAAAGTAGGTAAAGTATTTACCTTACCTACTTTGCACTTACTTGTTCTGTTGTTAAGTCAATATGTTGCACATTAAAGCGTGATTTTTACTGTGTAACAAAATCACCTAACGATGAGGCTGGAACAGCGTTTGCTCCATTTCCTGAATGACCAGTGACAAGATAACGTTGTTCAGGAACTGGATAACCAGCTTCACCAAAACTTTCTCGAATAGTTTTATTGGTGTCAAAATAAACTTGCCAATAGTGGTCATTATTGCAATAAGGACGCACTGCTAATACTGTTCCTGCTAAATTGAAGTCGAGAATTTCTACATCAGGTGCAGGATTATCTAGCACATTGGGAATTTGGCTAATTTTTGCTTTTAATAGTGCGATCGCTTCATTATGATCGACAGTGTGGTGCAGTTGGGCTACAAGGTCAACTCGACGGTAAGGATTGGCAGAAAAATTCTGGATATTGTCAGAAAAGATTTTGTTATTAGCAACAATTGTTAAGACGTTATCAGGTGTAGTGATGCTGGTGGTGAATAGTCCAATCTCTGTAACTGTTCCAGTCACACCTCCGGCTGAAATAAAATCACCCACATTAAACGGACGAAAAACGATTAAAAAAGCACCAGCTGCAAAGTTTGCTAACAGTCCACCCCAAGCAGCACCAATGGCTACACCAGCAGCAGCTAGTAAAGCCGCGAAAGAAGTGGTTTCAATGCCAAAAAAGCCGAGAACTGCCACAACCAGGACAATTCTCAAAGTTACGCCGATGATATTGAGCAAATAACTAATCAGCGTCGGCTCAATATTTTGACTGCGGAAAGCGCGGCGCAGTAGCTTGACTGCAAAGTCAATCAGTTTTTGAGCAATCAGCCAGAGTGCGATCGCACCTATCACTTTCAAGCCAAACTGCGTTAACAGTTGCAGCGCAACTTGTCCAATCTGCTGGAAGTTCATAAATTGTTCTTATTTTAGATGTTTATCAAAGAACATACTAGAATTTCCTCTAAAAATGCGTAAGAATAGTTTTTTTTAATCTTTGAGTAAGATTGATTAACCAGTTATTAAGCGTATAGTTCCGAATTCACCCACATACAAGCAATTAGAAATTAAGAATTAGAAATTCGGTATGATATTTAATCTGCAAGCATTTACCGAATAGAAACTAGCTATGACTCAGAACTACCGTATTACCCTACTCCCCGGTGATGGCATTGGCCCCGAAATTATGGCTGTGGCGGTAGATGTGCTGACAGTCATAGGCCAGCAATTTGATATTCAGTTCGATTTTCAAGAAGCTTTAATTGGCGGTGCAGCTATCGATGCCACAGGTGAACCCCTGCCAGCTGCTACCCTCGAAACTTGTCGCAGCAGTGATGCTGTTTTACTCGCTGCTATCGGTGGTTATAAGTGGGATACGCTCCCATCTCACCAACGTCCAGAAGCAGGTTTATTAGGACTCCGCGCAGGCTTAGAACTGTTTGCCAACTTACGTCCAGCCCAAATTTTACCCCAACTCATCGATGCCTCCACATTGAAACGGGAAGTAGTGGAAGGTGTAGATATTATGGTGGTACGTGAACTCACTGGGGGAATTTACTTCGGTAAACCCAAAGGAATTTTCACCACTGAAACAGGTGAGAAACGCGGTGTTAATACAATGGTGTATACCGAATCCGAAATTGATCGGATTGGTCGAGTTGCATTTGAAACAGCACGGAAACGTCGGGGTAAACTTTGTTCAGTAGATAAAGCCAACGTATTAGAAGTATCGCAGTTGTGGCGCGATCGCATCATCAAATTGTCCCAGGAATACCCAGATGTGGAACTATCACATTTATATGTAGATAACGCAGCTATGCAGTTAGTGCGCGCTCCCAAACAGTTTGATACCATCGTCACAGGCAATTTATTTGGCGATATCCTCTCCGATGCAGCCGCTATGCTCACAGGAAGTATAGGTATGCTACCCTCTGCAAGCTTAGGTGCTTCCGGCCCCGGAGTTTTTGAACCAGTCCACGGTTCTGCACCCGACATAGCAGGACAAGACAAAGCCAACCCTTTAGCCCAAGTTTTAAGCGCAGCAATGATGTTGCGCTACGGCTTAGACCAACCCCAAGCCGCTGACAGAATCGAAAAAGCTGTGCTGCAAGTTTTAGAACAAGGCGATCGCACAGGCGATATTATGTCACCAGGAATGAATCTCTTAGGTTGTCGTGCAATGGGTGATTCATTGATTAAGGCAATTAGTTAATAATCAATGGGCATTGGGCATGGGATTTTTCCTGCCTAAACCCCTATACCCTTACATCCCTGCCTTTCTCAAGAATTTTCTGGTTTAATCCGCCAAATTGGCAACTGTTATCAAAAGTTTCAGCTAAACTAGAAGCAAATCTAGCAACTACGCAGCAATATAGTGTACGCTTTACGACAAGAACAGGGAAAAGCTCAATTTACTGCCCCCAGAAGCCAGTCTCCTTTGATTGATCCTGCCGTAATCAGAGCTGCGGGGCAAATTTATTACACCCATTGTGAAGTACATCCTGAAATCGCTGGTCAACCTTCAGGGGTAGCCATCAATCGGGTAACTCATCGCGGTAAAGTGATTTTTACTAATCAACCAGTTCTTTTACCTCAAGAGTGTTTCGTACCCTTGAGCCAAATTGAGTCTCATATGTATTAGTTATTAGTCAAGAGTCAATAGTCCATAGTCAACAGTCAAGAGTAAAAACTAATTTACCCTCGACAAAGGGCAAAAGATAAACGACAAATGACTCAGGACTTGTGACAAATAACTATATGGATACTTTGATAGTAGCCCTGGCGAGTATTATTGTTTTCGCCTTGGGTGCATCTATTGGTAGCTTTATCAATGTTGTAGTTTATCGATTACCTGCGGGATTATCAATTCTCTGGCCGCCTTCCCGTTGTCCCCATTGCTTAAACCAGCTCAAAGCTTATGATAATGTGCCGGTGCTGGGTTGGTTGTGGTTAAAAGGCCGATGTCGTTATTGTAAAAGTAAAATTTCCCTCCGTTATCCAGTGGTAGAAGCGGTGACAGGGATAATTTTTCTCCTCATCTTCTTTTTATTTAACGTCTCAATTCTGACAATAGGGTATTGGACTTTTTGTAGTTGGTTATTGGCCTTATCACTGATTGATTTAGACACGATGACTTTACCCAATCCCCTCACTAAATCGGGGTTGGTGTTGGGAATTATCTTTCAGGTGCTAGTGGGATATATTAGCGAAGCCAGTGTTGCGAGCGTAGTCAAACACCTAATGATGGGGATAGTAGGGGCTGTATTAGGTCTATGGTTGTTTGATGCGATCGCTATACTCGGTATTTTCCTGCAAAAAGAAGCGATGGGCGCAGGAGATGCCAAACTAGCTGCGATGATGGGTGCATGGCTAGGTTGGAAACATTTACTCTTAGCAGGATTTATCGCCTGTACTCTAGGGGCTTTGGTAGGTATCGGCGCAATTCTCCTATCAAAACGCAAATGGGGACAAAAAATCCCCTTCGGGCCTTTTTTAGCCTCCGGCGCATTCTTCACCCTATTCGGCGGCGAGGTAATTTTATCTGCTTACCTAAGATTATTTTTTTAGGAATTTGGCCAAAGATACGATTATACTCTTGCGATAAGACGCTCGTAAGAGCGGCTATCCGTCCGTACAAAAGTCAACAATCATCAACTAAATTTTTTACGACTGTAACGTTCATTACCCCATTTACGCTTGACATTTTGGTAATATCAGCTTGTGACTAGTATCACCCTCTAATTGAAAAGTACCTGTTGGTCAATGCTGAATGCTCATCAACTGGCAATACGAATTGCAATCTTGGGGGCAATACTTCAAGCTGGGGGTTGAGGAAAGGCATCGTTTTGGGGGGTTGGTATGATAACGTCTTTAGTTTTGCCAATACATTTACAACATCAGATGCAACACAGACTTGTATTGGCATCAGTATTTTCGTTAAGCTGGCAACCAAAGATGCAAATTTAGGTCTGAATTGCTTAGAAGCGTAATTTGGCGATGTAGTCAACAGTTACAGCCTAATAATCGATAGTCAATAAAATTACTCAGGACTCATGAGCATTAGTTGTTGTTAACTGCTTGACCTATTTTCGACCTCGTACCCACTTGAAATAAGATAAAAATGGCAAACAACGAAGAATCACGCGGTTTAAAGTCACTATTTGATTGGTTTGCTAATCGCCGTAAATCAGGAGCAACCAACCCCGAACGCCAAGAACGTGAAATAGCTGATGGACTTTGGCATAAATGCTCTAAGTGTGGTGTGTTGACCTATACGAAAGACCTTTTAGCTAATCAAATGGTCTGTGTTGAGTGCGGACATCATAATCGGGTAGATAGCGATGAACGTATTCGTCAATTGATAGATCAAAACACCTGGAGACCGATAGATGAAAATCTCCGGCCCACAGATCCTCTGCAATTCCGCGATCGCAAACCCTATAGCGATCGCCTGCGGGAAATGGAAGACAAACTAGGTCTTCTCGACGCAGTAAAAACCGGTTTGGGGCAAATCAACGGTTCACCCGTCGGACTAGCAGTGATGGATTTCCGCTTCATGGGCGGTAGTATGGGTTCTGTTGTGGGCGAAAAAATTACCCGCCTCATTGAACAAGCTACCCAACGACGTTACCCAGTAGTCATTGTTTGCACCTCTGGGGGAGCAAGAATGCAAGAAGGTATGCTCTCTCTAATGCAGATGGCGAAAATTTCTGCCGCCCTAGAACGTCACCGCGATGCCAGATTACTCTACATTCCTGTATTAACCAATCCCACCACAGGCGGCGTAACAGCTAGTTTTGCCATGTTGGGAGATATTATTTTGGCAGAACCTAAAGCCACCATCGGTTTCGCCGGTCGCCGTGTGATTGAGCAAACCCTCAGAGAAAAGCTACCAGAAGATTTCCAAACAGCTGAAGACTTGCTCAAGCATGGCTTTGTCGATGAAATCGTACCTCGCACCCAATTAAAGAACACTTTAGCCAAACTCATCGCTTTACATCAGCCCGTCCCTACCGCCCCCCCTATGGTGCTGTGGGAAACGATGAGTCTTAGTACCACAGCTGCTGAGTGAGGGAGCGGGGGTGGGGAGCAATTGCGGAGGTACAGGGAAGATAAGGAAGAAAAATCCCAGTCCCCAATCCCCATTGCCCCTTATCCCCAGAGGGGCCCCGAGTTCCCCAATCCCTTACTCTTTCACGAAAACTAATGGAATCAAGGCAAATAGGCGCAGCATACCAGAAAGAGCGAAAACTCCCAATAAGCCATTATGTTGAGCGAATTGGGCAATGCAGCTCCCGATAGTTGTGCCTAAAGCACCAGTAAAGCCAGCCACAGCAGATGCGATCGCAAAATAAAGTGACTGGTTTTTGAGTGGAGCAATTCCTAACTGCATATTGTTGTTACACAAGTCAATAGCTGCCCAAGTACCACCCGTTAAAATATGTAGCAGTGGCAGCCACAACCACACGGCTATGTGATTCGGACTAATCCCTAACCAAAGTAATGGTGTTAGTGCAACCAAGATACCGATAAAAATCAGAATTGGACGATTACCAATCTTGTCCGCTAACTTACCCCAAAACATAAACATCAGCAAATTAGCTCCCGCCTGCAAACTGCCATACAGCGTTACCCAACTCACATCCAGTTGCAGCGTATCCAGCATATATAAATTAAAAAAAGGCGCGCTGAGATTTACAGCCAGCATCCACAAGCCAAAATAGAGCAGAAATACCAAAAAATTAGAGTTCTCCCAGAAATTAACCGCATAATCACCAGATAAAGGTTTATTTGCTTCCCGAAGTAAAATTACAGATGTCATTTCCTCCCCTTTGCTCAACGGCAGTTGCTCCTGGGGGAGACTCCCAAGACCGCACTGCATCCCCTGCACCTCCGCACCTCTGCCTTTCTGTTTAGGATGCTCACTTACAGCATTTTGCCATTGCGGATTCACATCTACTTTGAAATACTGACATCCCAAGCTGAGAATTCCGAAGACGATACTCACCAACAGCACCACACCATAACCTTGGAGAGTACCCCCATACCAATGGGAAATCAGCAAACCCGCCAAAGGCACACACACCAAATTAGTCAGACTGGCTGCACTATTACGAATGCCAAAATATCTGCCACGTAATCGTCGGGGAACAATTATGGCCAGCCAACTCAACCAAGACGCGCTTCCCAGTCCCCCTAATAGGTGGCTGCCTAAAACAATTAATAGAGTCAATATCTCTAATTGTAAGGAATTCACCCATCCCCAACTCCAACCGATAACCCCAAACAATAAAATCAGCCACAACAACCTAGCAATGCCAACAGTCCATAGAGCATATTGAAATCTGCTGGTGCTGCGTTCAGATAAATAAGCACCCAAAGGCTGAACCAAATTTACCAGCATAGGAATTGAAGACAACATCCCAAAAACTACTGGATTAGCATCTAACTCTACCAAGAAATTACTTAGTAAAATTCCACCAGTTGCTAGGGAAAAAACGGTCGCGAAAACCGCATCCACCGTTGAGGCTTTTAAACTGGTGCGAATCGCATTTTTATCATATCTGGGGCTAGATTTGGGAGCAGGAGCGAGGTTAGTTTCAGGTTGAGGAATCTGGGGAAGTTCCAGAATCAAAGGTGACGCTGTTTCAAGCTGAACCGAATCCATAGACATTATTGATGGGAACGCACCCTGGTGTAAGTGAATTGATTGAGTTACTCAGTGTACACTCAAATACTTTGGTGATAATTCTTCGATATTTTACCTTGCATTTCTCAACAAAACTTCAGATGAGTTAAATATCAGTCCGTAGTTACAGACGATATAAGTAAGGAAGAAGAGACTTTGAATTAATGGTGATGAGAAAAAAATTGTGGCGATTTTGGGGAGTAGCGATCGCGATCGCCGTTACTATTATTAGTTGCCATAGTCTACCGAAATCCAACTACGTCACTGTCAAACTCAGCGGTTGGGGAGGTTCACCTGTTGAGCAAAAATTATTGAAACAAGTTCTGCAAAACTTTGAAGCCAAACACCCCAAAATCAAAGTCAAATATGAGGTAATTTCTGACCAATACATGGATGTCATTAAAACCCGCTTAGTTGGGGAAGCTGCACCCGATGTATTTTATCTGGATGCCCTAGAAGCTCCTTTTTTAACGAGTCAGAACGTCTTAGAACCTTTAGATAATTACATCACCCCAGAATTTGATTTAGCAGACTTTGAACCAAATTTATTAAATAGTTTTAAATATCAGAACTCTATTTACGGACTGCCTAAAGATTATTCCACCTTGGCACTGTTTTATAACAAAAAAGCCTTCGCTGGGGCTGGGTTAAACACCCCGCCACAAAACTGGGATGAACTACGTACCTACTCCAAACAATTAACAGGCAAACTCAACAGATACGGCTTTGGTGAAATGCCAGAATTAGCACGTCAGGCTTATAGAATTAAAGCCTTTGGGGGACAAGTCATTAACTCCAATGATTATGCTGCATTTGCCAGCCAGCAAGCTTTACAGGGACTACAGTTAGTCATCGATCAGTATCGCCAAGACCGTTCCTCAGCACAAAAATCTGATGTAGGGACAAACTCTGGGAGTGAAATGTTTGGTCAAGGTAAAGTAGCAATGGTCATTGAAGGTAACTGGACAATTCCTTACCTGCAAGAAACCTTTCCCAAATTGGAGTTTGCTACCGCACAAGTACCAAGTATTAATGACAAAAAAGGCACGATGGTTTTTACTGTCGCCTACGTGATGAATAAGCAGTCCAAACATAAAGCCGCAGCTTGGGAGTTAATTTCTTATCTCACAGGGAAAGAGGGAATGCAGAAATGGACAGGAACAGGCTTTGCTTTGCCCACACGGAAATCGGTTGCCCAGAAGTTGGGATATGACAAAGATGTGCTGCGATCGCCTTTTGTCTCTGGTGTTAATTATGCTACGCCCTGGCAAGTTGGTAAACATCCAGCCGCTATTATCAACAATTTTGATAACCAGTTTATCAGTGCTTTATTAGGACAGCAGCCACTAAAACAAGCAATGTTACAAGCACAAAATGAAGCTAATCAGCAGATTCAAGCAATGCAGTAGCGATACTAAAAAGCAAAATATCACATTGATTCTGTGTGGGTACAAAGCATTAAGCCTCTACCCAATTGATCTGTCACTCTATTTTTTTAAAATTGGCATAACCTCAAAATAAATTGAAATATTAATATTGCATCCCCTATTTTTAAGGAAAATAATTTATTTAAATAAAGCTCCTAAAGATATTTTTTAGGAGCTATAGGATTGTGAAACAATAATTTCTAAAATCTAACCCTACATTTTTATCGCTCCCTCTATACAAAGAGAGGGTGACATATTAATTAAGATCATTCTTAAGGAATATGTTTCATCAGAATCTATTCTTGGTATGACTAAATATAAATCATGACAGAGAGTAATTCTTGAATAAATAAAGCCAAAGTAAAATTATTAATTACTCCTTGTCACCATCGGTTTAATACGAGATAAAACGGAGATTTAACTGTGTTTCTTGCACCTAGACGTAGGAGAAGCCGCAGATGGAACATTCAAGATAGCTTCGTAGGGTATATATTCATGATGCCCGCTATTCTGATTTTAGGAGCTTTTGTATTACTGCCAATTTTCTATGCTGTCTTTCTTTCGCTGCATAAAGTTCAACTTTTAGGTGGGATTAATTACGAATTTATTGGTCTTCGTAATTTCCAAAGATTATTCACAGATGCCAGAGTGGGAATTGCATTGAGAAATACAGCTGAATATGTCGTAATTGTTGTACCCAGTCAAACTATCTTGGCTTTAGTTTTAGCAGTAACTTTAAATTCCGGTATCCATGCTCAAAATTGGTGGCGCGTCCTTTATTTCTTGCCAACAGTCACCTCTTCAGCCGTGTTAACCCTCATCTTTATGTGGATTTATAACACTGATGGTTTATTAAATGATTTTCTCAGCTTTTTAGGATTACCTACTTACAATTGGTTGGGTGATCCGTCTGTTGCCCTCAAAGGCATCATGATCATGAATATTTGGTCAACTGCACCATTTTATATGGTGATCTATCTAGCAGCTTTGCAAGATATTCCTCAAAGACTTTACGAAGCCGCAGACATTGATGGGGCTAATTGGTGGCAGAAATTCATTTACATCACCATTCCCTTACTCAAACCAGTGACTTTTTTTGTGGTAGCGATCGGCATAATCGGTACTTTTCAATTATTTGATCAGTCTTATATCTTTTCTGGTGGGACTGGTGGGCCTAATAATGCCACCTTAACTGTAGTATTGCTGATTTATCAAACTGTTTTCCGTTATCTCCAGATGGGATATGCTGCGGCGATCGCATTTTTATTAGCAGTGGTCATTATTACCGTCACCATACTGCAACGGCAACTTTTTGGAGGTGAAAGAGGGTGAAAACTATCCCTAACTTTCCCTGGCTGAAGGGACTTTTGTACATTGTCATCATTTCCTATGCAGTTATTACTTTAATTCCATTTCTGTGGGCTTTATCTGCCTCATTTAAGCCTCTCTCTGAGATTATCAATGGAGAGCCTAATTTTTTACCGCGACATTTTACCCTGGACAACTACAAGCAAATCTTCCTACAAGAACCCCTATTTCTACGCTGGCTGTTGAATAGTGTATTGATTGCTGTCAGCGTCACAGGTTTAAACTTGCTGTTCAATTCAATGGCTGGTTACGCCTTAGCTAGACTCCGATTTGCAGGCAGAAACTTTTGGTTCTTCTTGATTTTGGCAGTGCTAGCAGTCCCCGCACAAATCACTCTGATTCCCACATTTTTGATATTAAAAGCGGTAGGTTGGCTCAATTCTTACCAAGGCATGATTGTGCCTAGTATGGTCAATGCCACTTTCATCTTTATGATGAGACAGTTTTTTGTTAACTTTCCTAAAGAACTAGAGGAAGCCGGACAACTAGATGGCTTAAATACCTTTGGCATTTTCCGTTATATTATTTTGCCTCTAGCCCAACCAGCCCTAGCAGCCCAGGCAGTTTTTGTGTTTATGGGTAGTTGGAATAATTTTTTACTCCCAGTAGTCATTTTATTCGACCCAGAAATGTTCACTCTCCCCCTAGGCTTGAACACCTTCAAAGGTCAGTACATCAGCTATTGGAACTACATCATGGCCGCCTCTATGGTCTTTACTCTACCAGCCTTATGTATTTACGCCTTTTTCAACCGCTACTTTATCCAAAGCGTCACCTTTACTGGTGGTAAGGGTTAGTCAACAATGATTCTCCTACTTTGTCCCCAGTCCCCAATCCCCAGTCCCCAATTCCCCAGTCCCCAATCCCCCAATCCAGATTTTGGGCAACAAATTGCACTCTTAACGTGATATTGGTATTACAGCGACTCAATCTCTATCTGTTAGTTAACCAAATTATGGGTTTTGCAAACCTAGCGATCGCAGAGATAACAGGAGACTACGGTGTGACTGTAGCCAAGGTTTTGTCTTTGCCAAGCTTAGAGGTTGAGGATCACTTTCTTAGCTGTGTTGAGCGTCAAAATCTTTAAGGGGAAACATGTTTAGAAGACTTATTGGCGTTGTTGTTGTTACTGTTCTACTGACTTTTCAGTTAGTCGTCGGTAGCGCAACAGCTGTGGAACTGGACAAAGCTACCAGGACAGTGAAATTAAACGATCAGGGTGATACAGTTACACTCAGTTTAAAACAAGTCAAAGAAGGTAAACGTTTATTTCAATATGCCTGCGCCCAATGTCATGTCGGCGGTGTAACCAAGACTAATCAGAACGTAGGACTTGAACCAGAAGCCCTGGCTTTAGCAACACCCAAGCGTGACAATATTGAAGGTTTGGTGGATTATATGAAAAATCCCACCACCTACGATGGGGAAGAGGAAATTTCCGAATTACACCCCAGCATCAAGAGCGCAGATATTTTCACAGAAATGCGAAATCTTACCGATAATGACTTAGAAGCGATCGCTGGTCATATCCTTCTACAGCCAAAAATTCTTGGCGATAAATGGGGTGGCGGTAAAATCTACTACTAAAATCCTGACTATTAGCTGACTAAAGACGCGATATATCGCATCTTTACATGAGTGGTGAGTTTTGAGTTCTAAGTGCTGAAAACAAGGAAATTGGCTGAGGATGAACGATTAGAGCATTGTTCTGCATGACTAATCTCTCATCCCTAATTTCTCGCTGACTCAGCACTCAGAATTCAGAACTCACAATTTTTCCATACTATAAATACTTAAAAAAATCTTCTATGACATATTGTCATATTTGGCGTTGATTTTATTTAAAATAAGAGAGGAAAAATAAAACGATATATTTAGGAGAACGCCATGAAATTAATTGCAGCAACCTGGCGAAGCTTGACTTTAGCCTTCTTAGCAGCAATTTTAGTTGTTAGCAGCTTTGCTATTTTCACACCTAGTGCTGCTGCTGAAACACACACAATTAAATTGGGTACTGATAAGGGAATGCTGGCGTTTGAACCAGCTAAGTTGACAATTAAAGCAGGCGATACCGTCGAATGGTTAAACAACAAAGTACCTCCCCACAACGTTGTTTTCGATGCGGCTCTCAACCCCGCCAAGAGTGCTGATTTAGCTAAAGGCTTGTCTCATAAATCTTTGATGATGAGTCCTGGCCAAAAAGAAACAACCGTCTTCCCCGCAGATGCTCCCGCAGGTGAATATACCTTCTACTGCGAACCTCACCGCGGTGCTGGTATGGTTGGTAAAATCATTGTTGAAGGCTAAAAACTCTTTGTTGCAGCTAGATTTTACATGACTTTCTAGCCGCACACCCTCATTAAAGGCGGTGACTAGTCCTATTCCCATTGCCAACGTTAAAGTGATTGATATTGCGCAAGAATGGACGTGTCACCGCGAATTTATGGAAAATTGATCTCTAGTTTCCACTAAAAATATCAGTAGCAGTTATAGTTCTGCTCAAAAAATAACTAGATTTAAGCAAAAAATGTAAATATATATTAAGTACTTAGCAGCAATACAATATTGACTAGCAAACAAAAATATTTGCTAGATGTTTGTCGCGAGGAAAATCTGTTGAGAATAATTTTATTAATATTATTGGCGATCGCTACACTTAAACTTACATTTCCTAGTCCAGTCCTAGCGGCAGAAATATCTTCGGGGGCAAAAATTTTCCAAAATAACTGTTCTGCTTGTCACATAGGCGGTGGAAACATTCTGGTTTCCCAAAAAACCTTGCAAAAAGAAGCACTATCAAAGTACCTCACCAACTATAACGATGACGCTATCCAAGCAATTATTCATCAAGTAGAGAATGGTAAAAATGCTATGCCTGCCTTCAAAAACAAGTTAAGTGAGCAAGAAGTTCTAGAAGTTGCTGCTTACGTCTTCCAGAAATCAGAACAAGGATGGTGAAAATTTAGTCATTAGCCATTAGTCAACAGTCATTATCTATTGCTCTTCTACGCCATAAATCCTGGGTTTCTCAAAACATGAAACGCCCTCATAGCACTCCTACTTACCCTTCCCCATGTAACCTTGGGATTGGGGAAGGATAAGACGAGAAGTGATATTTTGAGTTTTGTTATGGACTAGGGTTCTGCTTTTTCTGTCTGTTCTCACGCAAGTTTTGCAGCTGCCTTATCAGTTCTTGACTAGATTTTAATGAAGATGACAAATCATCTTTTTCTAGTGTCTGTCCAGAAGACGGTTGAACAGTTGTTCTTGGTGTAGGCTGCTCACTATTGACTTCTAATTTTGGTAAGGCGCGAGATGTCGCTTCTGGTTGAGGTGTAGGTTGAGCATTATTAGTATCTGAATTGTTACCAGAATTAGGAATAACTACAGCCGGAGCTTTTTGTTGATTTGGTTCTGCGGTATTACTGCTGTTATATTGAAAACGCAAACTAAAGGGGTAGCGGCTAATTTGTTTATCGCCTTTAGGCGCGTTTTGGGTAAAGTATGCTCTAGCTTTCTGTTGCAGTTCAGGAGATACAGACCTGTCTTGAAAGTAAATATCCAAGGCTTTACCTTCAGTATCAACCACCAAAACACCCAGAACTGTACCTTCAACACCTGGCTTATCTGTGGCAACAGTACTGCGGATCACTGCTTTTTCTTGAGAATTCGGGTATTGTTGCTGGAGTGCTTTTCTTAAATTTTCGTAGGAATTGACCAGGGAAATTTCCCCTTGTTGGGCTTGCTGTGAAGGCAAATCCGGCAGATTGGGCGTAGAGCCTTGCTGCCATTTGGGTATGCTTTGATTAGCAAGAGCTAAATCATCTCCCACTGCTGGAGTCTTAGCGATAGGAGCTACTCTATCCGCGTCATTAATAGGCTGTGTAGTTGCTTGATTAGTATTGTTATTTTCTGGAGTTGCAGCAGGCGGAGTTGCAGGCAAGTCGTTTGGTAATTTGGCTGCATTCAATTCCGGTAATTGATCTACAGGCAGAGGTTTAGAAGTTTCTGGAATGATTTCCCGATTATCAAAACTAGGAGGTGTGACAGGATTAAATTTCTTGTCAGCACTAAAACCATTATCGTTAAAGCGAAAATTTCTCCTAGCAGGACGCAAAGGTTGACTTTGTGGTAAAGCGGCTATGCGATAATTGTCGGGGATTGCAGTAATAGGTGGTAGTGATGACGGTGTGTTAAGAGGTGGTGGTAAAGGAGGTAAGACAGTCGTCTGAGCATTGAAATTAGCAGGATTATTCAGTTGCGGTTGTTGAGGAAATTGATTTTGTAATAACGGTAGTTGTGGCTGGAGCGCAACTGAATTGATACCTGGAGTTTGTGGCAAACGACTTTGGTCAGCCTGACTCAGCTCTAGGACTCCAACTGTTTTTTGCGTAGATGATTCTTTCGGTTGGTTAGAATCTACAGGCATCAGTGGCACAATCAACGCAATAGCACCGTGAATGCCAACAGAGGCTATTGCAGCTATCCCAGTGGGCTGGCTGAGGAATTCTGGTATATTTTTTAGCAGGGAGACGTAAGACATAGCTGTTAATCGTTCACTCGGCTCGGTTGCAGTTGACTAGCAAAGTAATTTTATCTTGATTGCAAGAGATGCGCCCTTGTCAAAATCATAGCGGCCTACATTGGCGCGCAAAACAGGATCTTGTCCTTTTTATTCAAGTCTTTAGTTTCTAAAGCTATAACGCCTTTTCCTAATTTCACTGGCTAATGAGCTGGTTCATGAAAATACTACTCAGAAATTGCCATCTTTAAATTAGTTGCACCTAGTTGCACTATTCCAGCTTAAACATAAGGTAGTTATCAGTGGAGGCGATCGCATCCCTCTAAGTGCATAAGTCTACTTACTCAAAGCAAAGGGTTAACCAGTAGCCGCACTTGTGAAAGCAAAATTCAGACTGTTTTGGTAAATATCGGCAAGCCGAGACATATTACCATACCTAGCACATGAGAAAATGTTGTCTGTTTGGCTATTCTTTGAGAAAGGCAGTCTCAATGAAACAAGTTTCACAGCCAAGCATGAAAGTTCGGTGTGGGCTGAGCTATATAGATACATATCTAAGTAGCACTTTCTAGACAGTCCCGATGAAGCAAGTTTCACAGTCAAACATGAAAGATGTCTTTCTCCCCCTGCTTGCTACTCCCGCTCTTTCAAGTCAGGAGTCAGCTATGTATGTATCCTGCCCTCTGCCTCCTGTATTCTTGAAGCTACGCTAACACCAGTACCCTACGGCGGGAAACGGCCCTACAAGGCTGGATTCACCGCAACGTACTGCCTCCCGAATGCCCTTTTGGAATTTTGGAATTTTTGAAATGCCATTACCTACAGTTATTGTGCCAGGATATTTAGAAAGTGCGATCGCTTACTATCCACTGGCAACATATCTCCAAAAACTGGGGTTCCCCACATTCACAGTCCCACTCAGACGGCGTGATTGGATACCTACTATTGGCGGTAAACCCATCACACCAATTTTGCGACAACTTGACCTTACCGTTAAACAGGCACTACAGGAATATAACGCTACTCAAATCAATTTGATTGGTCACTCGGCTGGTGGTTGGATTTCTCGCATTTACTTAGGAGAACAACCTTATGGTGTGAATATCTGGAATGCTCACCCGTTAGTTGCGACTCTCGTAACTCTAGGTACACCCCACATTAGCCAAGAACGCTGGACACGTAGGAATTTGGATTTTGTGAATCATAACTATCCTGGTGCTTTTTATCAAAATGTCCGTTACGTTTGCGTTGCTGGTCAAACGGTTTTCGGAGAAAGGCGACGCGGTAGTTGGTTAGCTTACAGCAGTTATCAGTTAACTTGTGGAAAAGGTAATACCTGGGGCGACGGGATCACACCCATTGCATCTGCTCACTTAGCTGGTGCAGAAAATCTGATAATTGAAGGTGTGAGACATTCTCCTAGAAGTCCCGGTATTTGGTATGGTTCGCCAGAAAAGTTACAGATTTGGGGACAGTATTTACTTTGAAAAAGTATATTTTTTACTAAAGAAATATAGATATATTTATAAAACTTAGTTATATTGTAATAAAAATACATAATTAATCCAATAACAGGAGGGGTGAACCATGCAAAGCACCCAGTTTGATAGGATTTTGCGGCGAATAGCAACGATATTATCGGTCGTGATTCTTTCCCTGTGCCTGATTTATGTCTCTACCGGAATTTTATTGTCTTTCTACTACGAACCCACAGCAGGCGGGGCTTATAACTCTTTGAGAATGATTGATACCGAAGTCGCCTATGGTTGGTTATTCCATAGAGCGCATGATATTGCAGGTAACACCATGATTGCGATCGCTCTCATGCAAATTGTGGTGATGTTCTTAGGGCGGCAATTTCGCCGGAGTTGGCTATTTGCTTGGGTCAGCTGCATTTTATTTACCCTTAGCGCGATCGGTCTCGATTGGACAGCGATGATCCTCGATTGGACTCAAGAAGGCTATTGGCGATTTAACATTGAGCTAGGCAATATCCAAGCCATTCCTGTAATTGGTACGCAATTGCGCGATATCTTAACAGGCGGTGGCGCAATTAGCAGTATTACTGTTGAACATTTATATACCCTCCACAGCTACATCATTTCCCTAGCTGCGATTACTTTAGCGGTGTTGCATTTTGCGGCTTTAATGTGGCAAGAACGGCAAATGTATGCAGAAGGGCAAACTCAACTAGCAGGTACATCACTAGCAGAAAGTTGAGGTACTTTTACCAAAGGCGTGTCTTCTAACTCTGGTAATTTTTCCAAAACTAGTGGTGTAGATTGACTAGCACCTGATAAGCGTTTTAATAAATTCGGTCTGGGGTCATGTAACAGATAGATAATGCGATCGCCTATTTCCCATTCCTGGTTAGCTGGCGTAATCTGTAGACGTTCTTCTCGTTCTACCAACAACGGTATTAATGCTCCAGTCCGAATTTTCTCTTGGATACGTTCCTGTTGGGTGACAAATTCCGCTTCATTGAGTGTAGTTGTACCTAACTTCACCCGCCCATCATTGAGATACTCATTCCAAGTTTTAATTGCCAAGTCTGAAACGAAAGCCTGATTAACTTTTGTATTAGCCGAATTATTGGCTTGGGGATCACGGGGAAAGACTGCTAAAACCCTTGGTGGATGAAATTCCTCAGATGCACGTTGAGCTAAAACAAAATTTACCTCTCCATTATTAGTCATCGCCAAGAACGTCCCCATTGACGCTAGCCCCGCTTCTTCTAACACCTCTGCATCCAGCGCACTGCTAGCAATTACCCTGATATTTTGAGCTTCAGCTTGACTCAAATATTCTGGTTCAGTATCGATGAGGACAACATTTTCCCCTCTTTCTTGAAAGAAGCGGGCAATTAAGAGACTTAACGGATTACAACCCACAATCACCGCTCCTGTAGCTTCTTGAGAGGTGATTTGCAAGCATCTAGCAATCCAGCCAGCTGTCAGTCCTTGACACACCACTGTCATGATAATTGTCAGGAAGACCAAAGCTTTAATTGCATCACCACCGTTGATGCCATGCTTAGTCAGCAAAATCGCAAATAAAGAAGCAACGGAAGCCGAGACAATCCCCCTAGGTGCAACCCAACTTAAAAATAACTTTTGTCGCCAATTAAGGTTACTATTCCAAGTACACAACAGGATATTAACGGGGCGAACAACAAACATTAATACCAAAACAGTAAATAAACTGCCCCAACCCAAAGCCAACACACTGGCAATGGATAAATCAGCCGCTAGCAGAATAAACAGAACCGAAACGCTCAAAATGGTCAATTGACCTTTGAAGCTACGCAACAGGCGTTCCTCTGGCACAGAAGAGTTAGCAAAGACAGCCCCAGCCACCACGGTAGTCATAACCCCTGATTCAGTGCGAATCATCTGCGCCAAGGTAAACAGACCCCATAACACCGCCAACACTACCAAGTTTTTCAACTCAATGGATAAGAAATTGGCGCGCTTGAAAATCAAACTCATCACATAACCGCCGACAGCACCAATCGCCGCACCAACACCCAAGCGCATGACTAACCCGACAATAGCGTTGATGGGGTCAGCGTCACCGTTGACAATCGTATCCAGCACCACAAAGGCAAGAATCGCACCGACGGGATCGATGAGTACGCCTTCACCTTCCAGTAGCGTTGCGACTTGGCGGTCTACATTGATTTGTTTGAGTAGAGGGCCGATCACCGTTGGCCCTGTCACCACGACTATAGAAGCGTAAAGAAAGGCGATATTCCAAGGGAACTCACCCAACCAGTGAGCCGCCATACTCCCACCAATCAACGTCACCAAAGTTCCCAAAGTGACGAGTAATTGCAGGCTTAAGGAAACTCTACCCAACTCTCGTAAATCGAGGTTTAGTCCACCTTCAAACAGAATAATTGCCGTTGCTAGAGCAACAATCACTTCCAGCCCTGTGCCAAGTAATTGGGGATGTAATACCCCAATGCCATCAGAACCCAGGAAAATCCCCAAGAGCAATAGCAGGACGATGCTGGGTACACGAAAATATGCAGCCAACACCTGGGCGCTAATACCGGCAACGACCGTGATCACCATCTGTAGGGTGACTTGAAAAGATGCTTCCATGCTATGGATTTTGAGCGATGTATTTCAAAATCTTTTGTAAAGAAAAATGAATATTCACTTTACAGGGTACAACATTAGTCCATAGTTCCCTCGTGAACTTCAGAGTTTTTTTCATACGTAGTCTTCCACAATACTCTATTTCTCGCTATATTGGCGACCCAATATGACAATTTACCGATAACTGACATAGCTTTTTGAGTATTAAACACCAAAAAAAATACAACTGTTGATAGATGTGAATGATCGGCTTGTTTAAAAATGTTCACTGTGTACTAGAGAAGGGTGTAGGGGTAAGACTGTATTTATAGAATTTGGTTGTGGGGTTTTCTCTGGAGTAACTTAGCTCTAAATTGCTGCGAAAAGCAGGACTAAAGTCCTGATTACGAACCTCAAAAATTTTTTTCGCCAAATCTATTGACATCCTCTGGAAAATCCGTTAATTTATAAAAGGTCTGAGGTTGATGCCCCCATCGTCTAGAGGCCTAGGACACCTCCCTTTCACGGAGGTAACGGGGATTCGAATTCCCCTGGGGGTACTAAAATAAACTAAAGAGATTGAAAAATCTCGCCTATATTTAAAAGTTAATGCCTACTGCCTATGGACAGTAGGCACTAATTTTTTAGGGATGAAGATTGGCTAGATAATTAACTCGCTGGTAAATTGCCAGCAAATTAGACCTGAGATCATTGCCTAGACGATTTTCAATGATGGACACAGGCATAGTCAATTTTGGCCAAATCTGGATGCTGTAGCAGAGATTAGTCCCTATCGATTCACTAAGGGTGTGAGGCTCTAGACACCAATAACCGGAGAAGCCTTTAAAATCCCCCTCTACCATTTGGAAGTTGATTTTTGAGGGGAAATACTCCTGTAAATCTAGAACTACACGAGCGCAAAAGTTGACATTGAGGAAACGCTGAGATCCGATTTGTTCAAGTCGAATACCGCCTTCAGGATGCTGTAGAAGACGGCTTTTGGTCAGGTTAGGAATGAAATCGGCTAAAGTTTCGTAGTCTGTCAACACCTTCCAGACTCGTTCTACTGAATGCGGAATGTGAACTGTAGCCGTAATTTGCCGTTGTCGCTCGGCGATTTTAGCGATTTGGACTTCTACTAGTGGTAAATCAGCTTGATCAGCCACTGAACTCGATTCAGGCTCTTGACGGGGATCGAGTTCAAAATCTTCTGTAGTTGTTTTTTGGTTAGTCACTTTCAGAATATGGTTTGCTGTCGTCAGAAAACTGGGGCAGAGTCAGGGTGAAGCAGATTTCGCTGAGTTGAGAATTAGGAATAGGAATGCTCTCAACGGCGATCGCTCCGTTTAAATGCTGCACTAAGGATTTCACTAAAGCGAGTCCTAAGCCAGTACCTGGTGTCCAACGACCTCCTCTACCGCGACGAAACCTATCAAAGATATAGGTCGCCTCTTCTTGGGAGATGCCACGTCCTGTGTTAGTCACTTTGATCATAACTTGATCAACTAGCTGATTAACTTGGTGACTGGCGTGCAGGTGAATAATCGTATTCCGCTCTGAGTATGTATACGCATTATTTAATAACTCTTGCAGAATTCTGTCAAAACTTTCTAGTTCAGTTTGGAGTTTTAATGGTTTTTGAGGTATGTCTAAATCAATGCTTAATCCTTTTTCTGTGAGCTTTTTACTCAAAAGCTCGCTTAATTCTTGAATTCTGGTGTTAACATTCAAGTTTTCATAGCGTGGCGGTTCTTGTTGAGTCTCTAGTTTTTGCAGAGTCAGCAAGTCATTAATTAAGTTGATTTCTTTAGAACACTCTTTTTCTAGAATCTCTAAGTATCTACCTTGACGTTCAGGTGTGATCCCTGGTAAGCGTAAATTCTTGATGGACATCATCATATTCGTCAGAGGGTAGCGCAGGCGATCGCTGATGTTGCTCATAAATTCGTCTTTGAGCTGGTTCAACTCCCGCAATTGCTCTACATATTGCCTGGTTCTTTCGTGCAGTTTGGCTTGTAGTTCCAGGCTGCTTTGGAGCTTGGCTGTGCGCTCATCTACTAAAGTCTGAACTTGTCGTAGTGTTTTTGATTGAATAATGGCGTTGCTGACTTGAGCGCAGACCATTTCTACCAAATTCAATTCTGCTAATTGCCAGTCGCGAGCTACTGCTTGCTGAAGCACTAAAAAACCGAGGATTCTACCTTGATTTTCTAATGGCATTAACAGTACAGCTGGTAGTTTTGTAATGGCAAACAACGGCGCAACCGTTGCCATATCCGGTACATCTGTGTAGTCATTGATAATGACTGGCTTTCCCCCCTCGGTGAAAGCTCGCTGACACAAGGCACATTCAGCCAAAGCAAAAGATTGATTTAAAGACTCTGTTTTATTGGGATTTTCCCGACACCATTCACCGATCACATCGGCTTTAGCTTGAGGAATTTGTTTTTTATTAGTACTTCTAAATAATGGATCTGTATATTTGAGGAGGATTAATAAACCCCGGTCTGCTTGTAAAGATTCGGCAGTAGATGCTATGGCTAGTTGGAGCATTTGATTTAACTCCAAGTTACTCCGACTTAGTATAGTTAGTTGTTTGATTAAACTTTGATGCTGATTGCTTTTTTGTAGGTATTGCTGCTGACTAGAAATTAACTGTGCTTGGGTGACTTGAGAAAAAGCGATCGCACAAGATGAGGCGATCATTTTGAGGACTTGTTTTTCCTCATCCCCCCAATCATAGGATTGAAATCGGATCAGATTCACCACACCATTATTTTGTCCTCCAAAGCGGGTAGGAATTGCTAATACCGATTTGATAGGCAATGGCAATTGTTGACACCCAATGACCAAACTATTACGAATCGTAGCAATATCCTCAATCGTGAAAGGTTCGGTAGCGCATTGCAGCACTAACTGTTCCACAGAGAATAGTTCATCCGGCTGAGGCATTCCTAGATATTCATCAGCACACCAACTAGCCGTTGTTGCTGCCGTTGAATCCTCATTTGTCACTGTAACTAAGCAGCAACAATCTACATTGGTGGCTATGCCTATCAGTTTGGCAATTTCTGGCAGCATCAATGCTGTCGATGGACTACTAGCAATGATGTGATTAATCTTTTGCACCAACTTGTGGGCTGTTTCTTCCTGATGCTGCATCAGTTTGACTGGGTATGGTGTGAGTCGCTCTGGGTCATCGGGGCGTTGTGGTGACACTAGTAAATACTTTTTCATTCCTGACATATTCTTGAATAATGACCCCATTTTTTTTGCACCCAACTTTGTGGCATATTGTTCACCGTTAGTCGTGTTGCTATACCGGATGGATGGCAAATCTTACTTCAAGATTTTCTATCATTCTGTTATAGCCCCTTTATTTTATAGATGACCAAGTTTCAGTATATTAAGCTAATTTATACATGGTCATAAAAATATGCAAAATTGTTGAGAATACTTAATCTAACTTATGTTTCAGGGATCTGATTCTACCCATTAATCACTTTTGCTTTACCATATCTTGTTGGGAACTATACTTAAACCGTGATTTCTCTGGATTTGCGACCACAACTTCATATTGCTTCACCGCATTACTACTGTTGCGACACACATCTTTAGCTAATATCGCTTTGATCAAAGCTTACTTAGACTAGTTAAATACTGATGCTGTACTGATGGTATTAAAATCAGGGAAACACTCTTATGCTTAGGTGACAGAGAAAAATACTAATCACTGACACAGCTTAAAGCTAAAAATACATACTATATAGTCTTTAATTTATTGAATTAAAAATATTTACTTGTCAAGTCATAAACATAAATTTTTTTTGCCAGCGACCCACAGGTAACTCATCACCTTGATGAATGCTGAGTTTTCTTAACAGAGCGAAACGTGAGCAGCGTCCTGAATGAAAAACTTCCAAGGTAGGGTAGAGAATGGTGAATACAGCTTAGTTGTTTTCCAAACAGCAACTAAGCTGTATTCACCCCCATACCAAACTATCCTGCTAAACTCTCGACACTGAGAGGAACCATATCGCCATTTCTCGTGAGTCCTAACAACATGGGTTGTTGGGGTTGAATGAGTTGACCTGTAAGTACACAACGTTCTTCTTGTTGCGCTGTCGCGGTTATACTAGCCCGAATATCCGCTCGTGAAAATCGCGGTTTCCACTCACCAGATTTTTGCTGTACATAATTCCAGAGAATATCTCTGATCAGGGCTTGATACCCCTGATTGCCAGCAATTTCTTTAAGTTTCTCTTTGAGTTCTCGCTCCAAGCGAATGCTAGTAACTTCCATATCGGTAGTTGGGGTGCGAGTAATAGTGTGCATGACTTTTTCTCCTTTAAAGTATGGACAGGATAGTAATACAAGTGTAGTATGTTTAAAGGAATGTTCAATAGGTGAAATTTTCTGTGAAATCCATTTACCCCATCTCTACTTTCTGGCACGCAACCAACTATCGATTTAGTTGGGAATTAGGTGCTGTGGAAGTGGAGTATTTATTTATGGGTGATGGTAGCCACAAGCAAGAGCAAATCACAGGGTCAAATTATGACTTTATATCATTCAAGATTGATGGGCTGAATGCCAGACTACAACTAGATATAAGAAGCGGGAGGTACAGACAGAGAAATGCTGTACCGACATAAGACCAAAAAACATGATGGTCAATTTTTACCCCCGCTTCACCTAAATCAGAAGCGGGGGTTTTTTATTAAGGAGTGAAGCTGTGGCGACCGCAAAGCAAGTATTAGAGAAATCTGTGGTGGTTTTTTCCGACAATTACTTACCACTGTGCTGGGTGAATATTAAGCGAGCCATTGTACTGTTAATTACTAACACGGTGGGGCGTAGCCCATCGTACCCTGGTTGAAGCAGGTATGCAGTTGTGTCTCAGACCAAAAGCACCTGTTCATCCTGGGGTAGCCTTTGAGTTCAGCAAAACTTGGCGAGAAAGTGCCACAAAATTTTGGATAGACGTGCAAGCAAACCTGGAATAGCAGGAGAGCATAAGGAATGCTGAAATTAACTTACACCGAAAGCAGTTTTTATTTGGAGTACCTTGCTTTATCTTTAGAGGAGTGGGTGAAAACGCGCGTAATTTTGGCACTACGTGTGGGTCAAGGCGTGTGTGTTGAACCTAGTACTGCTTCCTTTTTGCTACCTGCGGATTTGCCAGGAATTGAAGCACTTAAGGCAGAAACTAGATTTGCTGACAGAGAAATCATTGATGTGTCAACTAGTGATGCTGAGTATGTGGAAATTACTCTGCGGGGATATTGGTTATCAAATGGTGCTGAAAATGCGGATGGTGTGTTCGTCACCGTAATTAGCGATGCGCCTAATTCACGCACAGAACTATTTGTATACAAACTCTGGCAGGATGCACAAGCTTGTGCTTCTGTGATGAGTGAATAATGGGAATGGGGCATGGGGAATTGGATTTTTATCCTCCCGCATCCCCATCTCATCCTGCTTTCCCATTGAGGATTCCCTATTCCCAATAAATATATTTTTTTTGTGCTTCTGAAAGTTGGTCAAAATATTTGACTAAAAACTCATTAGTTAAGTGAGAAGTTGTGTAGTGTAAATATTTTTCTCTCCAAGCAGTGTAATCAAAGAAGATGGCAAATCTATCGTTATCAATTGGTGGTTTGCCACGATGAAAAATACTACTAGTGGCAGCAAAAATCACTGTGCCAGCAGACCCTGTACATGATTGATATTGGTCTGAAGATATGACACTTTGCATGGTTTTATTTGTAAGATAACCAGATTTGTAATGTAAAGATTTAGCTACTTCTGTAGTTAAAGATTGGGTAAGGTATTGGAATGGCCCAGTCCTTTCATCAACATCATTGATATAAATAATAATTTTTATAACTTGCCGATCTTCTTTATCTATGTGCCAAAGTCTTGATCCTTGTTCTAGTTGATTAGCAATGTCTCTACGAAAATATGCACCATGATATGCTACTGGTAAACGTATACAATTTTCAATGATATTTAACAATCTTTGTTCTAATCCCCACAAGAATATTTCTGGATATGTAATCATTTGTGTAGCACTAGCATGAACTACGAATCCATGTTTTTGGACATTAATATCGGCTTTAATATTTGGTAATAGTTTTTGAGCTGCTTGTAGAATTTGAGGGCTAGATATGATACCCAACTCCTCTAAAGAAGTTATTGCTACGCCTTTATTTTGGATTTCTTTAACTATATTTAAGTCAGATTTGGAAAGAATTGGTAAATACGGGGTATGCTCTTGAATAGATTTTTGATAAGCAATATCAGCATGATATTTAATTAAAGGAAAATTTTGAATACTTCTGAATAGTTTATTTTGAATTTTATGGAAAAATCTAAACATGAAAATATGTCCCGAAACTAATTGATCACAATAATTATTTACTCTGATTTTTTGAGCAATCATTCAGGAATATATGATTTTTGTAAAATTAGCGATCGCTCATCAATACTTGATCATATTTTGATCACACTAAAGCTATATCAAGATACAATAATGATATTGATGGAGAGTTTAAATATCCTGCTTTAGTTATAGATTTACAGGGAAATTGCTCAAGGTGTATACATGATTTGAATAGGTTTGTAGTCAACTTCTTTCTCCCTGATTGGCGGAGCATTCAAGTACTGACTAAAAACCTACAAAATATAAAGTTCGGTATTAAATGCCCTTGAGTGCTAAAGTGAGTCCATCCCCCATCGGTAGAAGAGAAATTGTTACCCGATGATCATCATGTAACTTTTGATTGAAGCTACGGATAGCTTGGGTATTGGGGTCTTGTATTTGCGGATCAGCAACTTTCCCTGACCATAAAACATTATCAATGGCGATCAATCCACCAGGACGAATTAATTGCAATGTCAGTTCGTAATAATTGAGGTAATTTTCTTTGTCCGCATCAATAAAAGCAAAATCAAATGTCTCGTTGTGTCCTTGTGCTAATAAGGTATCTAAAGTTTCTAAGGCAGGTGCTAATCGTAGGTCAATTTTATTCGCAACTCCTGCTGTTTGCCAATAGCGTTTGGCGATCGCTGTAAACTCTTCACTAACGTCACAAGCAATCAGCTGACCATCATCAGGTAATGACAAGGCGACAGCCAGCGAACTGTAACCAGTAAATACCCCTATTTCTAAAGTTTTTTTGGCTCTCATTAACTCCACTAGCAGTCTCATAAATTGTCCCTGTTCTGGAGAAATCTGCATGATGGCGCGGGGATGGTTAGCGGTTTCCTCACGTAATTTTTGGAGAATTTCCGGTTCTCGGACAGAATTAGACAATAAGTAAGAGTGGAGTTGTTGATCTAGTCCAATAGTTTGTGATGACATAGTAAATTAGGTAGTTTTCGGTATCTTCCGTTATACTATCGCTGACAAATCATCAAAAGTAACATGGTGCGGTTTGTTTTAACAGCAGTTTTGCTGATGCTATTGGTCGGTTGTGGCAATATTGGATTGTTACCAACTAGCGAGTTAGTGCAGAAAGCGATCGCACTCCAGCTAGAACAAACCCAACAGCAACTCAATCAGCAGTTGGATCTCAAGTTCCAAGGTTTTAAAATTCAACATCTAAAAATTCGCCAGGAACAATCCCTGACGATTGAAAATTTACCAGCTTTCCGAGTCAAGGGAGACTATGACTTAGTTTTTCAACTACCCAAGAGACAGTTGAAAAAACTGCAACAACCCTTTGAAGTGTATTTACAAATTCAACAAGAGGGTAAGACTTGGCGATTGCTGTTACCAAGTAAGGATAGTCCCAATGGTCAAACTGTTTGGCGTAGTTACCTGATTCTCTAGATAATATATGCAGCTAAAAAAAGCATCACAAAGTTTTCCGTAGAAATGCCATAGCCTGCACATGATTAAGGTGATAGTTTCACTAAAATCACGGCATATGTATATAAATTTTTTTATTAGTTCGATTGCGGGAATTGTTGCTGTAGTGCTGCTAGCTTTTGGGTTGCTGCAATGGTTTCATGTTCCATCTGGAAACTTTCTGGATTGGGTAATTGGGGGTGCAAGTTTTTGGTGGTTGTTAGTAATTGTCACTGTTCCTTGGAATATCCACTTTCAAGCCAAGCAAGTTTTAGCGGAAGCAGCACAATCAATTGACAAACAAATTCCTGTAGACGAAAAACAAGTGAATTATGTCCAGATTTTAGCCAAGCGATCGCTGTGGCTGGCTTTGGCTTTACACTTATTGTCCACCATTGGTCTTTATACTCTCGCGGCTACAGGTATTAGTGCTGTTGGGTATATCAGTTCTGGTGCGGCTTTGTTATTAACTATCTTACGTCCAGCCATTCGCGCTTATGAATATTTATACGCCAGGCTAACTATGATTAGCCAAGAATGGAAGTATCCCCGTGAAGATATTATGGAACTGCGTCAGCGTTTTGACGAACTAGAACGCAAAATTCAAGTGTTAGAAGACCAACTCAATCTAGAACAAACGTACTCATTTGCAGCAACACAACAACGCTTTGCGGATGAAACTCGCAAAGATTTAGCCAAAATTGCAGCTAATTTAGAAGAATTTCGGGCGACCAATCAGACCGAACATGACCGATTAGCAAGGGATGCACGGAATGCGATCGCGCAACTGTCCACAGATGGTCAATTTTTGGATCATGTCCGCGAAATCATTAGGTTTTTTAAGACAGCCTAATGAATACTGCGAATAGCGAGTTATATATATCACACCTGTTTCTTTACGTCTTGTACCTAAAGATAGAAAATAAAGGTTAACCAAAACTTAACTAGGTTAATCTTTAAAGGTTATTTAAGCATGAAAACCAAAAATTAAGATTTGGGCAGTTTTGGAGTTTTTAATTCTAGGGTTCACAAGCCTTACATTCTTAAACGCTCCCAAAACAGTTTCATCGCTTAATTCCTCAAGATTTAAAATAACCCGCCAATTTATTTGCAGTGCAACTGAGGTCAAATGACGCAATCTTGCAATTCGGTCAAAGAGTGGGAAGAACGTCGTGATACAGCCAATAGCTACTATAAGCAGGGGAAATTTCAAGAATATCTTGATTTAGTCAAGGAAAATTTACAGTTAGCTAGAACCATTGCAGACCGAGCCAGAGAAGGGCATACATTAAATGACATGGGTTTAGCTTATCTTGGTTGTTGTCAGCTACCACAAGCATTAGAGTCCTTTCATCAGGCTTTAGCTGTTGCAGTTGAGATTGGTAACTTGCAAGCAGAAGCAACAGCATTGAGCAATGTCGGCTCTACTTATAATCGCATGGGAAGGATTTCTCAAGCGTTGGAATATCTAGACAAAGCCACGGAAATTTTTCGGCAATTAGAAGATACTCCAGGAGAAATTTCCACGCTTAATGATGTCGCCCTAATTCATATCAGATTGGGTGAACCAAAACGGGCTTTATTGCTACAAAACCAAATTTTAGCAATGCGGCGATTTTTAGGAGACTTTTCTGGTGAGGCAACAACCCTCAATGGGATTGGATTTGCCTACAGCATTTTAGGCAATCATGAAAAAGCTCTAGAATTTTTACAAGCAGCATTGCCAATTCAAAAGGCAACTAAGAATGTTGCGGGTGAAGCGATTACCTTAAACAACATTGCCTCTATTTATATAGATATAGGACAACCCAAACAAGCATTACTGCTCTATCATCAAGTGCTTTTATCACGGCGTGATATGGGCGATCGCTCCGGCGAGGCGAACACTCTTAACAATATTGGTTATATCTACAATCATCTAGATATTCATCGCAAAGCACTAAAATTCTACAGACAAGCCGTAGAAATTTATCAGCAACAGGGTGATGTTCTCGGTGAGATTGCGACTTTGCTCAATATGGGTAGCCTTTATGCCAAAACCAAACGTAAAAGTCTAGCACGAGTGTGTTATCAAAACGCTCAACAATTAGCAGACGACATTGCAGACCCAAATATCCAAAAAAAGGTCAAGCAGTTTATCGATGCGCTTTAGCTAATAGTCATTAGTCATTGGGTATTATTCACATCCTCTTATCTCTCCAATACCCAATGCCCCATACCCAATCCCTATCTGTTAGGATTTAAAAATCCGGCTGAATAATACAGGCGTTTGAGCATGGCGTTAATTTTTGTGCCGTAGTCTAAATCAGCTGACCAGCGTCCTGAGAGTTGTTCAATAAGTGGGGCTACGCCACGGGTGACAAATCTAAATCTGGGATCTACCACTTCATTCACTAGGGGTTCAAGACTAGCGTAGGCTTTGAGATGTTGAATATGCGCCCTGACTCCAATTCTGGCACTAGGAAAAGTGGCAGCTTCAGCCCCACCACCAATAGATCCTAAGCCTGCAAAGTTATTTTGCTCAGGTTTTAAGTCTCCACCAAAACGTAAAAATCCAGTTTCTAAGCACATTTGACAAAAGGCAACGTCATAATTTACACCCTCTATAGTTCCCTCTTCTCTATAGAGTTTGGGTAAATCAGGAAACTGGGTTAAAGCATTTTCATTGTTATTTCTTAAAAATAGTTGTAGTTCCACTTCGGAAGTATTGCCATTTGACATGATTTTGTCAAATTGTCCAGGGCAAATTACCAAATTAGAGCGCAATGTCACAGTGCGAGTGTTTGCGTCCCAACCAACTGCAACATTAAAATCCCGCAACTCCACAGCTTTGACATAGACTATTTTGCGATAGGTAATCCGATTGACATTGGGGGCTTTTGACAAGTCAATCCGCAAACGATCTACTAAATCGATGGGAATATAGGCATTTCCATTGACTAAAATGCCTTGCTCGGAGTAGCTTTGCCCGTTAATGTTGATGTTGATGGGTGGATAATTAGGATCGGCGGGAGTGCCTGGGGCGGGGTCAATTACACGACTCCAAGATGCTAAACCATCAGCAATCCCTAAAGCGAAATCGCGGCGACGAGTTTGCAGCAAAGCCCGATCATCTGGATTACTGATAAAGCCTATTTGTAATAATAAAGAAGCGATCGCAATTTGCCGACAAAAGGCTAAATTCCCCAAACCACTCTCGGTATCTGGTTTTACACCCCGGTTTGGCAGTTGAGGAACGCGGCGCAACAGTCCCACTAACAACAGTTCGCCATTACTCCGACGTTCATTGTTATTAGCAATGTGAAACACACTCGCTCCCCGCACAGTCGGACTATTAGCAGCGTCAGCATGAATTTCTAAAGCTACATCACCGCGACGGACGCGAGAATTGATCCAGCTAATAGTACCCGCGGCACTCAGATCATCAGGAACAGCCAACACTTCCAAATTCCGCGATCGCAATTCGGTAACAATCAAATCACGCAGCAAAATCATTTCTCTAGCTTCTGTTGTCCCACCTGCGATCGCCCCTGGATCTATTCCTCCCGCCTCTTGGCCTCCGTGTGCTGCTGAAATAAAGATGCGCCCCATTGACCGTATTTCCTCTTAATAAAATTAAGTGTAAGCAATTCTATACAATATTCTTGATTCGGCAACAACAATATAATATCCATGAGAGAAGATTTATAGTAGGCAGGGAGCAATGCGGTCTTCTCTTCGAGACGCTCCGCGAAGGGCTTTGCGCCGAAGTTCATATCGGAGGAAACCTCCGCTCTGACTTCTCCCCAAGTAGAGCAATTGCGGAAGAGGGCATTGGAGAAAACAACTAATGACTAATGACTAATATGCAAATTCCGCGCTTACATCCAGACACAATTGAAGAAATTAAACATCGCGCTGATATTGTGGATGTTGTATCAGAATATGTGGTGCTACGGAAGCGCGGTAAAGATTTTGTAGGGTTGTGTCCTTTCCACGATGAAAAAAGTCCTAGTTTTACTGTCAGCTCCAATAAGCAGATGTATTATTGCTTTGGCTGTCAAGCTGGGGGTAATGCCATTAAGTTTTTGATGGATTTGGGTAAGCACTCTTTTGCTGAGGTGGTGCTAGATTTAGCACGGCGTTACCAAGTACCTGTGAAAACTCTTGAACCAGAGCAACGCCAAGAATTACAGCGTCAACTGTCATTGCGGGAACAGTTGTATGAGGTGTTGGCTTCAGCGGCACAGTTTTATCAACACGCTTTGCGTCAATCTCAAGGACAAGCGGCACTACAATATTTACGTAGCGATCGCCTGTTTAATGAAGCTACTATCCAGCAGTTTGGTTTGGGTTACGCGCCTCCTGCTTGGGAAACTCTCCACCGCTATTTGGTTGAAGATAAGCATTATCCGGTGCAGTTGGTGGAAAAAGCAGGTTTAATTAAACCTCGCAAGGAAGGAAGCGGGTATTATGATGTATTTCGCGATCGCTTGATGATTCCGATTCGGGATGTGCAAGGGCGGGTAATTGGTTTTGGTGGGAGAACTCTTAGTGATGAACAGCCGAAATATTTAAATTCGCCAGAAACCGAGTTATTTAATAAAGGCAAAACTTTATTCGCCTTAGATCACGCTAAAGCTGGGATTTCGCAGCTTGATCAAGCGGTGGTAGTGGAGGGATATTTTGATGCGATCGCTCTCCATGCTGCGGGAATTAATAATGCTGTCGCCTCTCTGGGTACAGCGTTGAGTTTGGAACAAGTCAGATTGATGTTACGCTATACCGATTCCAAACAATTGGTACTTAATTTTGATGCTGATAAAGCCGGAACAAATGCAGCCGAACGAGCCATTGGGGAAATCGCTGATTTAGCTTATAAGGGTGAAGTGCAACTGAAAATTCTCAATATCCCCGATGGCAAAGATGCTGATGAATATTTGCGTTCTCATAGCCGGGAAGACTATGAACAACTATTAGTAAATGCGCCTCTATGGATAGATTGGCAAATTCAGCAAATTATTAAAGACCGTAACTTGAAACAAGCTACCGATTTTCAACAAGTTACACAACAAATAGTCAAATTACTCAAAAATATAGTTAATGGTGATACGCGTAACTATTATGTTTCTCACTGTGCAGAGATTCTCAGCTTAGGTGATACCAGAATCATACCCCTGAGAGTTGAGAATCTCTTAACTCAAATTTCTTCGTCTACACTGACACATTCTCAGCCTGTTGGTATCAAGCGAACAGGAAATATCGGCAAACTTTCTCCACTCCCTACTACCGAAAGAGGCTTGCTAGAATTAGCAGAAGCTTTGTTACTGCGGATTTATTTGCATTGCACTGAACAACGTCAAGCTATTTTTACAGCTTTAGAAGAAAGAGGATTGGAATTTAGCCTATCTCACCATCGATTTTTGTGGCGAGAGATTTTAGAGATGAATGGAGAGCAAATAGATTTAATTTCGAGTTTACAAGATAGATATTTAGAATTAGCTGAAGATATCAGTTTAATTGCCCATTTGTTTTATTTAAATGAGACAAGTAAGAAAGAAATTATGCGTACTCCGCAAGTGGTGCAAGCTGCGATCGCTTGCATAGAAAGAGTGCTAAGAGAGAAGCGTTATCGCCACTTTTTGGAACTTTGGCAAGAGACAGATCCAGACACAGAACCAGAAAAATGGCAGTCTTATTATCAAGCGTTCTATACCGAAAAATTGAAGCTACAAGAATTAGATAGAGAGCGGCAATTTTCCATCACCGAACTTTTGTAATCAATTATTTTTGCTGCTGTGTTTGGTAGTTTTCAGCTACCTGTCTAACTTGCCCAATATCTAAACCTAGTTGCTCTGCTATCTGTTCTACGGTTGCACCTAAACTCAGCATGAAGGGTACAGATTCTAACTTACCTTCTAACTTACCTTCTAACTTACCCTCTAACTTACCTTCTAACTTACCCTCTTCTTTTGCTTCTTGATAGACTTTGGTCTGTTTTAAATCACTTAAGCCTAACATTTGCTCAATCTCCTCTCTGCTAGCTTTGGGAAACTTGTAGATAATTATCGTCTCTATTAATTGTAGAATTTCTCGTTGGGTAATTGTATCCGTTATTTGTTGTCTAGCGAGGACTATTAACTCTGCGGTTTTCATCGCCGCAGTAGCTTCAGGTTCAATTACTAACTTGACTGTTTCTATACCTATAGATTGTTCACCTATTGAATCTAACTCATCAAGATAGACACGTTTTACTCGTTGGGGTGTCAGCAATTCAATATATCTTGCTGTTTCTCCTATATCTACACTTTTACTCGGATAAACTATCACTCCTTGCCAATTATTCAGTAATTCGGTTTTATCCAGATATAAGAATATTTCTGTAAAGAAACGTGAATATAATTTTCTGTCTGGTTGAAATTGAACCTCAACAAAATAAATCGGTAACGATGCTTCTAGGCTAGGGATAAACACCCCATCAATCCGAAACACTAGTTGCTTAACTTCAACTGACGAAAATTGATAGGTATTTGCTGTTGTTGGTGGTTGGTCGATGAGTTCAAAGAAAATACCGGGGAAGCTTTGGAATAATTGGTAAAATATGCTGTCTGTTTTCACGGAAATTTGGGGAATAAATTTTGTATATATAGTTGGATAGTTCCAGTTTTAGGTACAAATTGTCAATAGTGAAAATTTCGGTAATTGAATTGCTACATCTAGATTTATTTCAAAACTCAAATATAAATTCCATATGACAATATAAGCGGTATTATTAGACGCGATCAATCGCGCCTATACATGAAAAATTTGGGCTTAACTTTAATGTACTGTGTTATAATACGCCTTTACAAAGTATGATTTATCTCTATAAAAATATCAGCTTTATCAAATAAAATACCTATTCCAATTGAGCCTAATAAACTTTTTAATTGGCATACATTAATACAGAATAATGACAATAGATTAAATATACTTTTGGAGGGTTTTCTATTATTTAGGAACTATTGCTTATACTGTCAAATTATAAGTATATATCTTAAGTAAGAGAAACCTAAAAATACTAGAGAATCGCAATTTTTTAATAAGAAGAGCAGAAAAATTTTTATCTCTGGGAATCGTTCGCGTAACGTTTCAGAAAAAACCCTGTTATATTGCAACTCTTCTTTCTGCCTTCTTCACCTAACTCAGCTATTACAATTACTTGCCATAACATTACATATGAAGACAACACATCATCAGTCTTACCAGAAAACTGCACTGATTACTGGTGCAGCGAGTGGTATCGGTTACGAACTAGCGTGTATTTTTGCCAATGATGGTTACAATCTTGTATTAGTAGATAGAAACCAAGTCAAACTTACAGAAATTACTACTGAATTTCAAGATAAATTTAACATTTCTGTCAAAGTTATTAGTAAGGATTTATCTCTATCAACTTCTCCGGAGGAAATCTTTACCGAGTTACAACAGGAAAGCATTAATATTGATGTACTTGTCAATAATGTAGGATTTGGCACTTATGGGTTGTTTAACGAAACAGATCTAAATGATGAACTAGAAATGCTACAAGTAAATTTAGTATGTCTGACCCACTTGACTAAGCTGTTTTTGAAAAATATGGTCAAGCAAGGTGATGGAAAAATCTTAAATGTTGCTTCATCTGCGGCTTTTCAACCAGGCCCTTTAATGGCAGTTTATTTTGCTACTAAGGCTTACGTTCTATCTTTCTCAGAAGCATTGGCTAATGAATTAGAAGGAACTGGTGTAACTGTGACAGTTATGTGTCCGGGAACAACAGAATCAGCTTTTCATGAAAGAACTGGAATGGCAGACTCAAAGCTGATTAAGAAAAAAAATATGATGGATGCTCAAACAGTCGCTAGGATTGGTTATCAAGCTTTAATGAAGGGTAAAACAATTGTTATTCCTGGTCTACTAAATAAAATACTGGCAAAAAGTGTTAGATTCATACCCAGAAATCTGGTAACTAAAATCGTGAGAAAGATGCAGGAAGATAACTAGATGTATAGTTTTCAGTTACGCAGAAGTCACTTGCTGCGACATGAACTAAGTAATTTTGTAGACATAAATTAAACTATGTTCAACTTTGTCAAAGCCTGAGAATTAAGTCTGTAGTAAGTCTATGTATTCTTTTATATACATAGACTTACTACAAAGCTTATGTACAAGATAATAATTACTTAAATAGGCTGTTTTCTGTGCGAATAAATATAATCACAATATAATGCCCAAATAGCACCAAATAAACCACTCAAAGAACCTGCGATCGCAGCTGTCAAACCCCAGCCTAAAGGCCCAGTCCAATTAGTAATTTCTTTTAAAAGAGCAGTGCTTGCTTTGCTTATTAAATAAGCTGTTCCGGTAGCACCAATTGTCACTATACCTAGCTCTGTCAATATTTGTATCAATTCTTTATTTGATAATTCTTGCTCAAAATAAATTCTCCAGATAGTCGTATACATCAGGATATCAGAAGCAGTTAACATTAATTGTTTGGGAATTTCTCCTCCTGGTATTGGTGTCACTGAAGCAGTACCACTGCCAACAGCATAGCTGGTAATTGCTAATACAGTTTCTACTCTTTTCCTACCTATATTATTCATTTTTTGTCTCCAATTAAATTCCAATTTAATTATTTTGACTAGAATCTAAGTTAAATACATCTTGTATTATTTATTTCTTTTTATATTATTTATCTCACAAACCCTACACTAACTAACAGTATCCAATGCAACATATTAGCTAATAATTAATAATCTCTTGTCAATCAATTCGACCTATATTGAAAAATAATGTCAAATATTTTTACCTATTTAATTTCTTAAATCAAGAATATTTTTGACAAAAAAAGACATAATAGCTGATATAAATAAAGTCCGCTTGCGCGGACTACGGACATTGGATAAGGTTAGGTTATTACCAAGATTGCCTACTATCTTGCTAGAGGCTAACTTAATTTTTTATCAATGATTTGAATAAAGCAAGTACTCTAGATTTATTTCTAAGACATAAAATCATGAAATATGTCTATCAATAAGCATTTAAAAATCACCTGCTCTCTATGTATATTTTTCTCTCTTAACACGATTATTATATCTATATAAGAATCAATCTTTATGGATAAAGTAGTTTTAGTTACACTAAAATCAAGACATAAATAAGAAAATTATGTCTATTAAATTATGATCATTAGCAAGATAATTGACCCAAAATAAAATGGTGGTTCACGAGGATAGCCCTGGAATTTTCCAGGGTTTTATTTATATAAATAATTAATTAATGACTTATTACATAAGTGTATATATCTGCTTCAATCTGAGGATATATTTTTTAACGATTCGAGTGTCTCATCACACCAATCTATCCAAGCTTGCTCATGTTTCATACCTGCCATTAAAACTAAATTTTTCAGTTTCTCATTCTTGGTAGATGATTTTGATATCAAACACTTTGCTTTTTCGATTTCTCGATAGGTTAATAATTTTTCGACATGAATTCTGCGATGACGTTCTACGTCTGCTATCAGTACGCTAACTGATACTAAACCACCAGAAAAAAGCTTGACTAACAGGTCTTCTCTAATCATATTAGGTTCACTGGGTTTGTGCATCCACTCTACTAACTGGTGTTTCCCGGATTCTGTAATTGAGTAGATTTTCTTGTCTAGGCGACCTTCACGGGGAACAATTTCGGAAACAATCAAACCTGCGGATTCCAGTTTCCCCAGTTCTCTGTAGATTTGCTGCTGGGAAGCTTGCCAAAAATAACCAACAGACTCACTAAAGACTTTAGAGAGATCATAACCACTGTGGGGTGCATCAATTAAACAGGTCAGAATGGCTTGCGATAAACCCATAAGGAATTACTTGACAGATATTTTCTTCAGTGTACACTAGAACTTGTATACAACAAATTGAGTAAAAATGTTTTGTCATAAAAGTTGTATACAGTAAATTTAGCTGCCCCCAATCAGGCGGTGACTTTATGCAAAACCTGAATGCAGACGGAGTTAGGAATTTTAAGTATCCCAACAGATTCCTAATTATGGGTGCTGTGACTTTAGCTGTGGCTAGTGGTGCAAGTTCGTTATATTTTTTGTTCAGTGGGCGAAATTCTGGGGAAAAAACCACTCCTGTGGTGATCGATAGCCGTCCTGTAGTTAAAGCCGTGACAGCTTTAGGACGCATAGAACCCCAAGGAGAGGTGATACAAATATCGGTTTCCCAGACTGCGGGTAGTAACCGTGTAGCAGAACTATTAGTGAAACAAGGCGATCGCATCAACAAAGGACAAATCATTGCTATTCTGGATCACCGGGATATTCGGCTAGCGGCTTTAAAAGTAGCTCAACAACGGGTTAAAGTGGCACAATCACAGTTAGCACAAGTAAAAGCTGGGGCAAAACAGGGAGAAATTGCTGCCCAACAAGCGACAATATCAGAACTAGAAGCCGAACTGCGTCAAGAAGTAGCGGCCAGAGTAGCGACAGTTAAACGCCTAGAAGCCGAAGTCAGAAATGCTCAAATAGAATATCAACGTTATCAATATCTGCAAGCAACTGGTGCTGTTTCTGCTTCGATGCGAGATAGTAAAAAATTGACCTTAGAAACAGCACAAGAGAGTTTACAAGAGGCGATCGCTAACCGCACTCAAACCTCAGAAACCCTCAATGAAAGACTCAGACAAGCCCAAGCCACTCTAGAAAAGATTGCAGAGATACGTCCTACCGATGTACAAGCCGCCCAAGCAGAAGTAGAAAATGCCCAAGCCGCCGTGCAAGAAGCACAAGCTAACTTAGATTTAGCTTATGTGAGAGCGACTAAAGCTGGTCAAATCTTAAAAATTCATACTTGGGACGGGGAAGTAGTTAGCGACAGGGGGATTTTAGAAATCGGGCAAACGAATCAAATGTATGTTGTGGCAGAAGTCTATGAAACCGATATCAATCAAGTCAAAATCGGACAACGTGCAACTATCACCCAAGTCAACCTGCCTGGAAAACTAGAAGGAACAGTGGATGAAATTGGCTTGCTAATAGCCAAAAAAGACGTACTCAACACTGACCCCGCCGCCGATATCGACGCAAGAGTAGTAGAAGTCAAAATTCGCCTTACCCCAAAATCGAGTCAAAGAGTTGCAAGTTTAACTAATTCTAAAGTCAGAGTTGTGATTGGATTAGGGACTGGGGAAGAAATAAGTAATTACTAATGATGTTAAAACGCAAAATTCCGTTGGCATGGTTGCAATTATCGCGGGAAAAAGCACGGATGTTAGTGGCGATCGCTGGTATTGCTTTTGCAGATGTGTTAATGTTCTTGCAACTTGGTATTCGTGAAGCTTTATTTGATGGTGCAGTACAACTCCACAATAGTTTAGAAGGTGAGATTGTACTAGTTAGTTCTCGCTATAAAGCCTTAATTTCCCTTGATCAATTCTCACAACGAAGATTATATCAAGCGTTAGGTTTTACAGGAGTGCAATCAGTTAGTCCAATTTATTTAGATTCTGTTCCCTGGAAAAATCCTGATAATCAACAGACTTGGCAGATTTTTGCTATTGGGTTTAATCCAGAAGAAAAAGTAGTTAATTTACCTGGTGTCCAGGAGCATTTAAACTCTTTGAGAGAACCAGATACAGTGTTATTTGATCGTGGTTCGCGACAAGAATTCGGTAAGATTGTGACTCAAGTTGAAACAAATAATCAAGTCACGACAGAATTAAATAACCGCCGAATCAATGTTGTTGGTTTATTCAGATTAGGAACATCTTTTGGCATTAATGGCAATATTATCACCAGTGATGTGAACTTTCTGCGTTTGTTTGGCAATCAAAGAAGACAGAACGGATTAATCGATTTCGGACTAATCAAGTTAGAACCTGGAGCAGATTCAGCTTGGGTAATTGCTAATTTAAAGGCGAACCTACCAAACGATGTACAAGTACTTTCTAAACAAGAGTTTATAGCTAAGGAAAAAAGTTTTTGGAATACTAGCACTCCTGTAGGATTTACCTTTACTTTAGGTGCAATTATCGGCTTTATAGTTGGTGCAGTGATTGTTTATCAAATACTTTACAGTGATGTTTCTGATCATCTACCAGAATATGCAACTCTCAAAGCCATAGGGTTCAAAAACCGCTATTTACTAATGATGGTATTTCAGGAGGCTTTAATTTTAGCAGCTATCGGCTTTATGCCCGGATTTGCTATTTCTCAGGGGTTATATTTGATCACTCGCCAAGCAACATTGTTACCAATCATGATGACTATAGATAGAGCAGTATTGATATTCTTACTCACAACTTTGATGTGTTCAGTTTCTGCATCTATTGCCATGCAAAAATTACAATCTGCTGACCCTGCGGATATTTTTTAGTTTCCCAATCCCCACTCCCTAATTATGTCATCTGCGATCGCTATTTCCCATGTCAATCACTATTATGGTGAAGGTTCTCTCAAAAAGCAGATTCTTTTTGATATCAATCTAGAAATTAAGCCAGGAGAAATTGTCATCATGACTGGCCCTTCTGGTTCAGGAAAAACTACTTTGCTGACACTGATTGGTAGTTTGCGTTCTGTGCAATCAGGTAGCCTGAAAATATTAGGTAAAGAACTGTGTGGTGCAACTAAAAATGAAATGGTCGAAGTGCGCCGCCATATTGGCTATATATTTCAAGCTCATAACTTATTAGGTTTTCTCACAGCCCAACAAAATGTACAAATGCCTTTTGAAATGAATAATGCTGTTTCTTTTAGAGAAGCACAAACCAAAGCAGCTGCGATGTTAACAACAGTTGGGTTAGGAGAAAGACTAAATTACTATCCTGATGGACTCTCAGGTGGACAAAAACAAAGAGTTGCGATCGCACGGGCTTTAGTTCATCATCCTCAACTAGTGTTAGCCGATGAACCGACAGCTGCTTTAGATAGTAAATCAGGTAGAGATGTAGTCAATTTAATGCAGCAATTAGCTAAAGAACAAGGCTGTACAATTTTGTTAGTAACTCACGACAATCGCATTTTAGATATTGCCGATCGCATCATTCACATGGAAGATGGGTATTTAGTTAACTCTGATTAAGCTATCGTCACCTGATCAATCAAAGCGATGCGATCGCATCGCTTTTTCTCGATAGACATGATTAAAACACCTGTATTCAGTCCCTCAATTGAGACTGGACTCTCCAAACTCAACTTTTAACTACCGTGATGTCTCTGTAAATGCCATTTCCAGGCGTGAGTGACAATATCTTGAATATCTGGGTATTGCGGTTGCCAGCCTAAAATTTTTCTGGCTTTTTCCCCACTACCAATCAAACTAGGGGGATCTCCGGGGCGGCGATCGCACTCTACCACCGATAGCGTTAATCCTGTCACCCGTTCGGCGGCGGCGATGACTTCTCTGACTGAGAAACCTTGACCGTTCCCCAAATTGAACACTTCGCTATCACCACCTTTTAATAAATATTCCAATCCCAAAATGTGGGCATCGGCTAAGTCACTGACGTGAATATAGTCTCGGATACAAGTCCCATCGGGGGTCGGGTAATCTGTGCCAAAAATCGAGATGGATTGGCGTTTACCTAAAGCTGTCAGCAGTACCAAGGGGATAAGATGGGTTTCAGGGTTGTGATCTTCACCTAATAAACCTTGGGGGTGTGCGCCAGCCGCATTGAAATAACGAAAACGCACAGACTTCAAACCATAAGCCACATCAAAATCCGATAAAATGCGCTCGACCATTAATTTCGTAGCACCGTAGGGATTAATGGGATTTTGGGGATGATTTTCAGGAATCGGCACAACATCCGGTACACCATAGGTAGCACAGGTAGAAGAAAAGACAAAATTCTTAATAGATGCTGCCAGCATCGCTTCTAACAAAACCAGTGTACCCAAAACGTTATTGCGGTAATATTTAGCCGGGTCTGTGACGGATTCGCCTACATAAGCATAGGCAGAAAAGTGCATAACGGCGGCAAAATTATGACTTTGAAATAAATTATCTAACAGGGCGCGATCGCTGGTATCACCAACAACTAGTTTCACTTGTAAAACCTGTTCCACCAAGTCTCGATGACCATAAACCAAGTTATCTAGTATTACCACGTCATAACCTGCTTGTTTGAGAGCTAATACGGTATGTGAACCGATATACCCCGCTCCCCCCGTGACTAAAATGCTGGGCTTTCCAGGTGACATAGTTTTTCCTTTTGAGTCACAACTAATCAATTAATGTAGTTCACTGCATACCATATTCCTAATCTGGAAAATTATAAATATTAGACGCAGTGGCAAAAAATTGCACTAAAATCACTACGACGGTAGTCATTGGTGTGAGGGTTGGGGTATTTTAAGTCAAATTACCGTTGACGCTAAAATAAATCCACTTTAAGAAACCTCTAGGCTCACCGCAAAAGGAGATTTGAGTGTAAATCTATGTTTGAAATTTTAAGCCGGGTATTGCTGTGGTTACTGATTGGAACTATCGCATACACTGTGTTTCAGAAATTTTATCCTTCAGGAACTTTTGTTGGACGATTAGTTTTCGTCATCCTGTTGATTGTGATTGCTTTGTCATTTGTCAACCCCAATGAACCTGCTGTAGCATCTTTGTGGCGGTTGATATCATTTCCCCTCAAACCCTTGGGGGCTTCAGTATTAATGCTGTTGTTTGCGGCGCAAAGAATCAAGGCTGGTGGAATTGATAAGCCGGGAGGATATTTAGTCGGTTGGGCGTTGACAGTTTTACTGTTATCCAGTACACCAGCGATCGCTTACTTTTTAGTCAGAGCACCCCTAGCTGCCCCAGAGGCAATGATTCCTAGTTCTCAATTACTATCATCGCAACCGGACACAATTGTGGCTTTGGGAACATCAACCAACCCCACACAAGTGACAGATGCAATTAGGGATGGGATTTTACCCAATCCTCAAATCAGTCAGAAAACGTTAGCATTCAACTACTGGCAAACCCAAATTCCCCCTTACCTATTGCAGAACCCTCAACAAATCCGAGAACGAGGCTTACGTCTGGAAGATTTCGTACCCAGTGCAGAAACACTGCAACTGACAACCCAGGTCTGGGAAAGTTATCTCAATCAGGTTTACACTTTCTTGCGCGGTCGTCGGGGGTAGAGGTAATAGTTCATAAAGTCAATAGTCAATAGTCAATAGATACTATGTATACTGAGGGCTGCAACAGTAACCCTTTTCCTGAACTGAGAACTGATGATCGGGAATTGGGCATGGGGGAGGCAGTGCGTTGCGGTGAATCCAGCCCTGTAGGTGGGTTTCCCGCCGTAGGGGACTGGTGAACCCGGAGGAAGGTTTCCTCCGTTGTAGCAACTGCCGTCATTGGGCATTGTAAATATAATCTACCCTGCCCCCTGCCCCCTACCTGTCCGCAATTGCTCCACTTGGGCAAAGCCCAAGGCCGGATTGCTCTCTGCCTTCTGCCTTACTTCCATGCAAAAATCTCGACGAATTGCTAAAATCGGTGCTTATCTACGACCCCATTGGCGAGATGCCACGTTGGGTATTTTGGCTTTGTTGTCTGTTAATGCACTAGGTGTTTATATTCCTTGGTTGATTCGCGCTTGTGTTGACCAAATCGCCAATAATTTTAGCTGGCAGGAAATACTACGTTATGTCGTAGTCATTATTTTACTCAGTTCCGCTATGTGGTTAATCCGCATGGCTTCGCGGTTGTGGATATTTGGTGTCGGACGACAAGTAGAGTTTGACCTCAAACAAAAGATTTTTGAGCATTTATTGCATTTAGAGCCTGCGTATTTTGCCAATAATACGATTGGGGACTTAATTAGCAGGGCTACCAGCGATGTCGATAATGTGAGGCGGTTATTGGGTTTTGCGGTGTTAAGTTTAAGTAATACAGTGTTTGCTTATGCTTTAACACTACCGGCGATGTTAGCAATTAACGTCAATCTCACGCTAGCTGCGATCGCCATGTATCCCTTGATGTTTGTGTTTGTACATTTATTTAGCAATCGGTTACGTCAACAACAAGGCACAGTCCAGGAAAAAATCTCTGATATCAGCGAATTAATTCAAGAAGATATGAGTGGCATGGCTTTAATTAAAATCTATGCCCAAGAAGAAAACGAGCGTCGCGCTTTTGCTCAAAAAAATCAAGATTTATTGCAGGCGAATTTGGCACTGGCGAAAAGCCGCAATATTTTGTTTCCCTTGATTGGTGGTATTGCTGGGTTGAGTTCGTTGGTAATTATTTGGTTGGGGACAGGACAGATTACAACGGGAAATCTAGCGGTTGGTGATTTTTTGGCGTTGTTAATCTATGTAGAACGGTTAGTGTTCCCAACAGCATTGTTAGGTTTTACAATTACCGCTTATCAACGAGGGGAAGTCAGTATAGACCGTTTGGAAGCGATATTTACCGTCCAACCCAAGATTAAAGATAGTAGTGATGCAGTCCACTTACCCTTAGCAGAAGTCAAGGGGGAATTAACAGCAAAAAATCTCAGTTTTACTTACCCAGGCGCGACGCAATCAGCTTTAGAACGGGTCAATTTTTCAATTAATCCTGGGGAGACAGTCTCAATTGTCGGTGCAATTGGTTCGGGTAAGTCTACTTTAGCCAACGCCTTACCCCGTTTATTGGATATTGCACCGGGACAGTTATTTTTAGATGGGGTGGATATTACCAAGATAGCTTTAGCCGATTTACGTCATGCGATCGCCTATGTACCGCAAGATAGCTTTTTATTCAGCACGACTATCAAAAATAATATCCGCTACGGCAACCCCAACATTGACCAACAAAATGTCGAGTCTGTGGCTAAGTCATCACAGATTCACCCAGAAATTATGAATTTCCCTCAACAGTATGAAACCATAGTGGGGGAACGTGGTATTACTCTTTCGGGCGGTCAGCGACAGCGTACAGCTTTAGCTAGGGCAATGCTGATTAATGCACCTGTGCTAATTCTTGATGATGCTCTTTCGAGTGTAGATAATCAAACTGCTACCCAAATACTCAATCATCTATCTAGTGGTGCAAGACGGAAAACAGTAGTTTTTATCACACACCAACTCTCGGCTGCGGCTGCGGCTGACCGGATTTTTGTCATGGATAAAGGCCAAATTGTTCAAGTGGGTAATCATTTAGAACTGATGCAGCAAGAGGGCTTATATCGCAAACTGTGGAGTCAGCATCAAGTAGAAGAATTACTACGTTAGTCATTAGATAAGGTAACAGAAGACAGGGAACAGAAGAGTGAGGGAGTAATTAACAGTTATCAGTTATCAGTCAAATCCTTGGTGAAACACTACACCATATGCCGATGATTTGTATTCACTGTTTACTGATTTAACTTCCAACATCCGATTTCTACGTTCCCAATCCCCAATCCCCAATCCCCAATCCCCAATCCCCAACCCCCAATCCCCAATCCCCAATACCTCATCTTAGCGGAAAGTCTAATACTCATCGTTGCAAAATCAGTGTAGTATGCGGCCATGAGAGCGATCGCTAGGGGTTTTAGTTGTGGTTTATGCACAAATCAAAGCCAAGCTAAGTGGACTTTTCCCAAAAGAAGAAAATTTAGAAGTTGCAAAGACTGGTTCTATTCCTGGGGAAATCACTGTTGAACCACAAACTCCACTAGGGGCTGATGTGGTTTACAGGCGTTATCGCTGTTGGAATGAAAACCCTTTAACCTGTACATGGACACAAAAAACTCTAGAGACAGATCCCACAGCTAAACAATGTCTCAATTGTGGTTTCCCGGCAATTTTGCCACCAAAAACTGAGTTTCGCGGCTATCGGGGACGATACCGCATAGATAGCTTTTTGGGGGGACGGGGAATGGGACGTTTGTATCAGGGTATTCAGGTTGCGGATCAGCAGCCTGTGGTAATTAAGGAATATCTATTACCGCAACTAGCTTTTAATCTTGAGGAAACGAGAGATAGAAAACAAGCTTTTGAACGTTTGGCAGGTTTGAGTTTAGCTGATGGTCGAGTCCAGGATATCCGTTTGATTTTACCTTGGGATGCGATCGCAGATCCCACAGCAGAACGCTGCTATCTTGTGACTAGCGGTCTGCAAGATACCTATCCTACTTTGCGGACTCATCTTACTACTCATGGTGCAATGAGTGAGGCTGAGGTTTACCATATTCTCAATCAAGTTTTGCAAACATTGCAATTTCTCCACGGTCAAAAATTTAGTCTACCTTCCGGTCAAGTGCAGCAGGGAATAGCACACGGTAATCTCAGTTTAGATAGTTTGTTATTAATTGCCAACGAACAAGAATTCTTTACTCATGTCTGTGATTTAGCAGTTTGGGAAAGTTTATTTGAATTGCCTAATACTAAAAAATTGACTTCTACATTTACTCAAGATTTAAAAAATCTGGGGTATGTCGCTTTTTATTTGTTGTCTGGAAGGACTATAGACTCGAATAGTAATCAACCACTAGATCCTAAATTAGAACAGCATTGGCCGTTAGTCAGGCTTGAATTTAAGGCTTTTATTTTACGTCTTTTAGAGCTAGACAAACCCTTTATAAGTGCGGAGGAAGCTAGACAAGCACTTATCCAAATAACCCCAGTGACTCACAATCAAGTTGTAGTAATTGCAAAGGATGAAGAAGAACATAAACAGCAATTTAAACCTCTTTATTGGCTATTAGCTAGTTTATTCGGCATAGCGTTTTTAGCTGCAATAATGTGGTTACTGAGCAGAATATTTTACAAACCAGACGTTGCACCTCAAGATGTTGTGGTTTGTTGCTTAAAAGATGTTCCTGGTGTACCTCCAGGAAATTATATTTATACTGGTGAGAAGTCTGCTACTTGGAGTTATATCCTACAGCAAAGCAATTTGATTTTGCAGAATCAAACTTTTGAAGAAAAGCTCAAAGCTAGCCAACCCAAACTGCAAATTAACTATCAACCAGAAGATACCCTAGAACAAGCGATCGCTAAAGTTCAATCTGGTCAAGTTAACTTTGCTGTGACTAGCTTAGTTAATCAATTCCCATCCCAAATTAGGTACAAAGAATTTGCTTATGATGGTTTGGTAGTCTTTGTTGCCTTTAGCTACTATAAACGAGATCAGAATTTACCTAAAGCATTGCAGGGACAAATTAGTATTGAAGAATTGCAAAGTTTATATACAGGTAAAATCAAAACCTGGAATCAACTAAATTCTAAATTACCTAATTTACCTGTCAAGTTATATATACCATCTGAACAGGAAGCAGTAAATATATTTCAAGAAAGAGTGTTAAAAAATGCTAGTGCAATATCTACATTTCAAAAATTACAACAATCAAAACAAGAACAAGATACATTTGCGTCGAATTCATCTATAGCAATTACTCGTCTTTCTAGCTTAGAAATGTTAAGAAAGATTTTGCAAGATTTTGAAAAAGAAGATGTTGGCAGTATAGGTTTTGCTACACTTAGTCAAGTTTTTGGACAGTGTTCTGTATATCCTTTAGCTATAGTAGAAGGTAATCAGAAAGCAGTACAAACTTTATTTCAAAATGATACAAATCAAGCAATCAATCCTAATACAGACTTATGTGATGATAAAGGTAGCTATAGCCCTAATATTCAAGTGTTTAAAAATCGAAGCTATCCCCTCAGTTACTCAATGGTTGTAGTTTATTTAGGAGATAATAGCCGTCCTCCCATTGGGCAGAAATTTGCTGAAATGCTCAGAACTCAAGAAGTACAAAATCTCCTCGAACAAACTGGTTTAGTACCTTTACAAAAAATCGATAAATAAAATCAACATTTTTAGTAATTATAATTATGAGATATAGCAGGATATGAACAACTCAGAGAAACATCAATTAATTTTGAAATTAGCAGGTAAAGTAATACGCGATCGTGAACTATTACATATGCTAAGTGATAAGGTTTATGAATTAATGATAGATGAATTACGTCTTAAAAAAGAACGTAATACAAATTAAAATAGAGGTTAATAATGAATACAAGTAGTCGTGAATTAAACTATGTCACAGCTAATCGATTTTATGTAGAGATGGAAAGTAGTATCACTGCTTGTTTTACAGAATGTCAGGGATTAGGTGTGACAGTCAAAACGGAGAAATTCTCGGAAGGTGGTGTTAATGATCAACAAAGAGTGCTTTTAAGCCAAGCTGAATTTTCGGATGTCACACTCAAGCGTGGTATTACGAATGATTTAACTTTTTGGACTTGGATTAGTCAAATTTTGAGTAATGTTGGTTCTAATGCTAAACAACGTCGTAACGTAAATATTTTGCTATTTAACCAAGCTGGAGAAACAATGCAATGTTGGACACTCATTGGTGCTGTTCCGATTTCATGGAAAGCACCAAGCTTAAGTGCAGAATCCAACACAGTAGCTATTGAAGAATTAACCTTAACCTATGAAGGCTTGAAAGTTGATACAACTAGGTCTGGTGGTGCATCAATTTTATCAGGTCGAGATAGCGCAGGATATTTTTCTAGTAATTAAATTAGCAGTTTATGACAGATAATTTAGCAACTACTTCTGGTGATTACCCAGAGTTAGGAATTAAAAAACCATTACTTCCTCATAAACCATTGGGACAGAAGTTACTCAGCCCTAAATTTCTGTCGCCTTTGGGTGCTAAATCTTTGTTAAATTTTGATAGTTCAGTATATTTTTCTTCAGATTTTACAGATTATACTGTATCAAATAATCTACTCAATGATTCACCTTTGTTATCTGAATCTCAATCGCAGCATTTTAAACAATCAGATTTAAATTTACAGACATCATCTAATAATCATGAATCTGTAAATATTATCCATTCAAATAAACTAGACAATCACCAATCAGTTCCTAGTCCACAAGCAATTTCATCAACAACACCACAGAATTCTGCACCGCAAACCACAGTTATTCAACCGCAAATCGGCAATCACCAATCAGTTTCTAGTTCACAGGCAATTTCATCAACAACACCACAGAATTCTGCACCGCAAACCACAGTTATTCAACCGCAACTAGACAATCACCAATCAGTTCCTAGTCCACAAGCAATTTCATCAACAACACCACAGAACTCTGCATCTGAAACAACAGTTATTCAACCGCAACTAGACAATCACCAATCAGTTCCTAGTCCACAAGCAATTTCATCAACAACACCACAGAATTCTGCACCGCAAACCACAGTTATTCAACCGCAAATCGACAATCACCAATCAGTTTCTAGTCCACAAGCAATTTCATCAACAACACCACAGAATTCTGCACCGCAAACCACAGTTATTCAACCGCAAATCGACAATCACCAATCAGTTTCTAGTTCACAGGCAATTTCATCAACAACACCACAGAACTCTGGATCTGAAAGCACAGTTATTCAAGCACAACTGGACAATCATCAGTCAGTTTCTAGTTCACAGGCGATTTCAACACCACAGAATTCTGCATCTGAAAGCACAGTTATTCAACCACAACTGGACAATCATCAGTCAGTTCCTAGTTCACAGACAATTTCAACACCACAGAATTCTGCATCTGAAAGCACAGTTATTCAACCACAACTAGACAATCACCAATCAGTTTCTAGTTCACAGGCAATTTCATCAACAACATCGCAGTATTCCGAACCTGAAAGCACAGTTATTCAAGCACAACTAGACAATCATCAGTCAGTTCCCAGTTCACAGGCGATCGCACCAACACCACAGAACTCTGGATCTGAAAGCACAGTTATTCAACCGCAAATAGACAGTCATCAGTCAGTTCCTAGTTCACAAGCAATTTCAAAAACACAGAATTCTGCATCTGAAAGTACAGTTATTCAAACACAATTAGACAATCATCAAGCTGTTTCTAGTTCACCAGCAATTTCATCAACATCACCGAATGATTCTGAATTTGAAAGTACAGTTATTCAACCGCAATTAGACAATCATCAGTCAGTTCCTAGTCCACAGGCGATTTCAACAACACAGCACTCTACACCGGAAACCACAGTTATTCAACCACAAATAGACAATCATCAGTCAGTTCCCAGTTCACAAGCAATTTCATCAACAATACCGCAGAATTCTGCACCGCAAACTACAGTTATTCAACCACAAATAGACAATCATCAATCAGTTTCTAGTTCACAAGCAATTTCATCAACATCACCGCATGATTCTGAATTTGAAAGTACAGTTATTCAACCGCAATTAGACAATCATCAGTCAGTTCCTAGTCCACAGGCGATTTCAACAACACAGCACTCTACACCGCAAACCACAGTTATTCAACCACAAATAGACAATCATCAGTCAGTTTCTAGTTCACAGGCGATTTCATCAACAATACCGCAGGATTCTGCACTGGAAACCACAGTTATTCAACCACAAATAGACAATCATCAATCAGTTCCTAATTCGCAAGCAATTTCATCAACAATACCGCAGGATTCTGCACCGGAAACCACAGTTATTCAACCACAAATAGACAATCATCAGTCAGTTTCTAGTTCACAGGCGATTTCATCAACAATACCGCAGGATTCTGCACTGGAAACCACAGTTATTCAACCACAAATAGACAATCATCAATCAGTTTCTAATTCGCAAGCAATTTCATCAACAATACCGCAGGATTCTGCACCGGAAACCACAGTTATTCAACCACAAATAGACAATCATCAATCAGTTTCTAGTTCACAAGCAATTTCATCAACAATACCGCAGGATTCTGCACCGGAAACCACAGTTATTCAACCACAAATAGACAATCATCAATCAGTTCCTAGTTCACAGGCGATTTCATCAACAATACCGCAGGATTCTGCACCGGAAACCACAGTTATTCAACCACAAATAGACAATCATCAATCAGTTCCTAGTTCACAGGCGATTTCAACAACACAGCACTCTGGATCTGAAATCACAGTTATTCAACCACAATTAGACAATCATCAATCAGTTCCTAATTCGCAAGCAATTTCATCAACAACACCACAGAACTCTGGATCTGAAATCACAGTTATTCAACCACAATTAGACAATCATCAATCAGTTCCTAATTCGCAAGCAATTTCATCAACAACACCACAGAACTCTGGATCTGAAACCACAGTTATTCAAGCACAACTAGACAATCATCAGTCAGTTCCTAGTTCACAGGCAATTTCATCAACAAAATCGCAGGATTCCGAACCTGAAACCACAGTTATTCAACCACAAATAGACAATCATCAATCAGTTCCTAGTTCACAGGCGATTTCAACAACACAGCACTCTGGATCTGAAATCACAGTTATTCAACCACAATTAGACAATCATCAATCAGTTCCTAATTCGCAAGCAATTTCATCAACAACACCACAGAACTCTGGATCTGAAATCACAGTTATTCAAGCACAACTAGACAATCATCAATCAGTTCCTAATTCGCAAGCAATTTCATCAACAACACCACAGAACTCTGGATCTGAAACCACAGTTATTCAAGCACAACTAGACAATCATCAGTCAGTTCCTAGTCCACAACTGATCGCACCAACACCACAGAACTCTGCATCTGAAACCACAGTTATTCAACCGCAACTAGACAATCATCAGTCAGTTCCTAGTCCACAGGCGATTTCCACAACACAGCACTCTACACCGGAAACAACGGTTATTCAACCACAACTAGACGATCATCCAGATGTTTCTAGTTCACAGGCGATCGCACCAACAAAACAGAACTCTGGATCTGAAACCACAGTTATTCAAGCAGAACAAGACAGTCATCAAGCTGTTTCTAGTCCACAGGCGATCGCACCAACAAAACAGAACTCTGGATCTGAAACCACAGTTATTCAAGCAGAACAAGACAGTCATCAAGCTGTTTCTAGTCCACAGGCGATCGCAACAACAACACCACAAAACTCTGCATCTGAAACTACAGTTATTCAACCACAAATAGACAATCATCAAGCTGTTTCTAGTTCACCAGCAATTTCATCAACAACACAGAACTCTGGATCTGAAACCACAGTTATTCAACCACAAATAGACAATCATCAAGCTGTTTCTAGTTCACCAGCAATTTCATCAACATCGCCGCATGATTCTGAATTTGAAAGTACAGTTATTCAACCGCAAATAGACAATCATCAATCAGTTCCTAATTCGCAAGCAATTTCATCAACAATACCGCAGGATTCTGCATCTGCAACCACAGTTATTCAACCACAAATAGACAATCATCAATCAGTTCCTAATTCGCAAGCAATTTCATCAACAATACCGCAGGATTCTGCATCTGCAACCACAGTTATTCAACCACAAATAGACAATCATCAGTCAGTTTCTAGTTCACAGGCGATTTCAACAACACAGCACTCTACACCGGAAACCACAGTTATTCAACCGCAAATAGACAATCATCAATCAGTTCCTAATTCGCAAGCAATTTCATCAACAATACCGCAGGATTCTGCACCGCAAACCACAGTTATTCAACCACAAATAGACAATCATCAATCAGTTTCTAATTCGCAAGCAATTTCATCAACAATACCGCAGGATTCTGCACCGCAAACCACAGTTATTCAACCACAAATAGACAATCATCAATCAGTTTCTAGTTCACCAGCAATTTCATCAACAATACCGCAGGATTCTGCACCGCAAACCACAGTTATTCAACCACAAATAGACAATCATCAGTCAGTTCCTAGTTCGCCAGCAATTTCAATAACACAGCACTCTACACCGCAAACCACAGTTATTCAACTGCAAATAGACAATCACCAATCAGTTTCTAGTTCACCAGCAATTTCATCAACAATACCGCAGGATTCGGCACCAGAAACCACAGTTATTCAACCGCAAATAGACAATCACCAATCAGTTTCTAGTTCACCAGCAATTTCATCAACACCACAGAACTCTGCATCTAAAACAACAGTTATTCAACCGCAACTAGACAATCATCAGTCAGTTCCTAGTTCACCAGCAATTTCATCAACACCACCACAGAACTCTGGATATGAAACAACGGTTATTCAAGCGCAAATAGACAATCACCAATCAGTTTCTAGTTCACAGGCGATTTCAACACCACAGAACTCTGCATCTGCAACCACAGTTATTCAACCGCAACTAGACAATCATCAGTCAGTTTCTAGTCCACAGGCGATTTCAACAACACAGAACTCTACACCGGAAACAACGGTTATTCAACCACAAATAGAAAATCATCGGTCAGTTTCTAGTTCACAGGCGATCGCAACAACAATACCGCAGGATTCTGCACCAGAAACCACCGTTATTCAACCGCAACTGAACAATCATTCAGATGTTTCTGATGCGCAAGCGATCGCACCAACACCACAGAACTCTGCATCTGCAACCACAGTTATTCAACCGCAACTAGACAATCATCAGTCAGTTCCTAGTCCACAGGCGATTTCAACACCACAGAACTCTACACCGGAAACAACGGTTATTCAACCGCAACTGAACAATCATTCAGATGTTTCTGATGCGCAAGCGATCGCACCAACACCACAGAACTCTGCATCTGCAACCACAGTTATTCAACCGCAACTAGACAATCATCAGTCAGTTCCTAGTCCACAGGCGATTTCAACACCACAGAACTCTACACCGGAAACAACGGTTATTCAACCGCAACTGAACAATCATTCAGATGTTTCTGATGCGCAAGCGATCGCACCAACACCACAGAACTCTGCATCTGAAACCACAGTTATTCAACCGCAACTAGACAATCATCGGTCAGTTTCTAGTTCACAGGCGATCGCACCAACAACACAGAACTCTGGATCTGAAACAACGGTTATTCAAGCACAATTAGACAATCATCGGTCAGTTTCTAGTTCACAGGCGATCGCACCAACACCACAGAACTCTGCATCTGAAACCACAGTTATTCAACCACAATTAGACAATCATCCAGATGTTCCTGATTCGCAAGCGATCGCACTAAATACAACAAATAATTTCGTACCTGAAATCACAGTTATTCAACCGCAACTAGATAATCATCAAGCTGTTCATCTTCCAAATATTAATAGCTTATTAGATATATCTCAAAATAAAACTATCTCTAATACAGACTCTACTGTTAATTCCAGTAATATCAAAACAAATATACATAATATTACACCCATAGAGATTACTGATGAGACAAAAAATATTCAACCAAAAAATGCAGAAATTCCAGCACTACCTAAAGTTCTGAAAAATATTTCAATTCTGACACCACTATCTCAGCAATCTGAATTAATTAAATCCAATGTGGTTGAAAATACATCACAAAACGCAACTAATACCCTATCGATAAATCATATCTCACAACACAAAATTCAAAAAGCACCAATTGAAGATTTACCTGATTCTTGGTCTAGTATTACTGAATTAATAGATGAAATGTCCACAATTAATCATAGAGAAAAAGTAACTATTCAGCCACAGAAAGATGAGAAAGAATGGCACAAAGTTTTGCCTAATCAAACTAAGCGATCGCCTAACTTGGGCAAAAACATAACACACAAAATTAAATCACAGCCAAAAATAGATTTTTCTACCAAAAATAATTCTCATCATCAATTAATTCAGACCTTTGCAAACTCTGCTGATTTGACTATAATCCAAAAAACTGATGATTTACCCAGCCAACAACCAGCTAATAATAATTTAACTAAAGATGAAATCGAAAACTTAGAAATACTTGCACAAGAAATATACAAAATACTCCAGCAGCGTTTAGAAATAGACCGAGAACGCCGAGGTAACAACTATTCAGGACGATTACCTTGGTAAATCAATTCAAAATACCCTGTGGGAAGCAAGCTACAAAATTAAAAGTTCAAACATGACCACAACTCGTTTAGTTAAAGCCAAACTAATTGCTACAGAACAAGCTGCACCAGATATTGAATTTATGTTCAATCCTATCCAGCTAGACTTTTCTCAACAAATTAATTTAACTAAAAGTAGCGGTGCGCGGACTGGAAGAGGTTTACCTAAAGTCAGCTTTGCTTACCCAGAACCTTGCGTACTTACCATTAGTAATATCATCTTTGATACCTATGAAGCAGGTACAAGTGTCCTTACACACCTAAAGAAATTTGAAAAAGCTGTCAACTTTGCTGAAGCTGGAGCAGGTAAAGAAAAACGTCCCCCAGTGTATATATTTACCTGGGGTGATCAACAGTATCTCCGTTGTTTTGTTCAATCACTTAGTTATAGTCTGACCCTATTTTTACCAGACGGTACACCAGTCAGAGCCAAAATTAACTTGACTTTAGAAGAAGTAGACGAATCAATTACGCAACCAGCTATGGGCGCGCCCGCTAGTGTAGACCGAGGCGGGGACAACAGAAGCAAGCGGAAGTAATTCGACCTTTGGGTAATAGTCGGTTAGTAGTTATCTCCGTAGGCTAAGAAAAACCCATTCTGCTCTATACTATGCCCGCAGTCCGTTACATCCCCGAACCACTGTTACAGATTGATGGCACTGATGCTTCTAAAGATTTACTGGAAGACATTTTGCAAATCTCTGTAGAAGAGAGTCTCCACCAACCAGGGATGTTTACCTTAGTCATCCGCAATGATTACTTTCCTGGAAAAACGACAGAGACTAGTTGGAAACATCAGAAGTTATTTGCTATTGGCAAAAAAATCAAAATTGGTTTTGTTTCCAGCACCACCGAAAACGTAGATTTCCAAGAAGTCGAGCAGGGTTACGTATTAGAAGGGGAAATCACCGGCATAGAAACTGAGTTTACGCCTGAATCACAAGCTCCCATCGTGATTCGTGGTTATGATATTTCTCACAGATTACATCGGGGACGTTATAATCGCTCTTTCCAGAATGTGACTGATAGTGATGTTGTCAGCCAAATTGCAGGTGAAACAGGGATTACATCTGGCACAATTACCACTACAACTCCTGTTCACGAATACATCTTTCAAGAAAATCAAACTAACATGGAATTCTTGCGGGAAAGAGCAGCCCGCTTGGGTTTTGAGTTATATGTGCAAGATGGGAAGCTCAATTTTCGTCAACCTAAACAAGACCAAACTTTATCTCTGAAATGGCTAGAAGACATCCATAGTTTTCGCGTCCGCGTAACTAGTGCGGAACAGGTGAGTTCTGTAGAAGTGCGGGGCTGGGACTATAGTACAAAGAAAGCGATCGTATCTACAGCATCAACAGAGCAGGTAATTACAACTACAGACAACGGCAAAGGAAGTAAAGTCAGTACTAAATTTAGCATTCAACCCAAGATGATTGTTGTAGATCAGCCTGTGTTTAGTGCGGCTGAGGCGGAAAAAATTGCTCAGGCTTTGTGTAATGAACTTGGGGGAGAATTTGTCTATGCAGACGCGAAAGGTGAAGGTAATCCTCAAATTAGAACAGGGCGAGTCATTAAGCTGACAGATATGGGGACTTACAGTGGCAGTTATTATGTAACTGAAACTCGTCACTTATTCCAAAAACGCAAATACACTACAGAATTCAGTGTGCGGGGATTGCGTCCAGGAGACTTATTCGCCACTTTATCGCCACAAAAACACTTGCAACCAGGACAAACTCTTTTAGTAGGAGTTGTCAGTAATAATAAAGATCCCAAAGGTTGGGGTCGAGTCAGAGTTAAATTTCCCACTTTGACTGAAGAACATGAAAGTAATTGGGCGAGAGTCGTCAGTGTAGGTGCAGGGACAGGTAGGGGTTTTGATTGTTTACCAGAAATTAATGATGAGGTATTAGTAGCCTTTGAACATGGTGATATTCATCGTCCCTACGTTCTGGGTGGGGTGTGGAATGGTACAGATCTGCCACCGGAAAAAGTAGATGACACTATTGTTGGTGGTAAAGTGCGCCTCCGCACCTTTAAAACTCGTGTAGGACATAAACTACAGTTTGTGGAAGAAGATAAAGGCACTAAAAAAGGTGCATATTTGCAAACAGTGGACGGTCATAATTTCCGCATGAATGACAGCGAGAAATTTGCAGAATTAGAGACTACTGGCGGTCACAAATATCGGGCTGATGATAGTAATAAAACAATTAGTTTAACTTCTACTGGGGATATTACAGTTAAATCTGGAACTACCGGCACAGTGAATAAAATCAGTGTGAATGGTGGAGAAATTGCCCTCACTGCAACTCAAAAAATTACCCTGACAGTAGGAACAACTAGTATAGAACTCACTCCCAGTGGGATTACGATGAGAACTACTGGAACAGTCAGTGTACAAGCTGGTAGCTCCATTAGTGTGCAATCTGGTGGTTCTTTGAGTGTAACTTCTGGTGCTTCAATTAGTGCGAGTGCCGGGGCTTCAATTAGTGCGAGTGCTGGGGCTTCAGTTAGCATTAACGGAGCAGCCACAGTAGGTATTATGGGCGGTGTAATTAGGCTTAATTGTTAATGGTAAGGATTATTAGTCATGAGTAATTTTTTTTCTGGGTCTTCCCATTCTCTAGAATTTCTTTAATTTTGAATACTTCGACAAGCTCAGTACAAGTTTTGAATTTTGAATTGTTATGTTTCCAGCCGCACGACTAACCGATCTAACTGTTACAGGTGATCCGATTACTGCACCTGGTGTTCCTAATGTTTTGATTATGGGTTTACCCGCCGCTTGTGTTGGTGATTTAGTGGCGGGGCCTGTGATTACAGGTAATATTGTGATGGGTTCTTTTACGGTCTTAATTGGTGGACGACCAGCCGCAAGAATCACATCTCAGGTAGCTGGTGTTAATACTGTGACTGGTATACCGCTAACTACTGTTGTGGGTTTGGGTGCGCCGACTGTGTTGATTGGCGGTTGAAGTTATTTTAGCGATCGCACTTTAGGCGATCGCACCCCTCCCATCGCGTCCCCCATCATCACTTAGTTCGACGTACAAAGGGGAGTAAGTCTTGTAAAATCACCTCATGATAGTGTTCTTGAGGATAGTGACCGACGTTGTTGAGTTTAATCACTTCTGCATCAGGTACAGATTTAGCAAAACTTTCTGCTATCTCTATCGGCAACCAAGGGTCAATCATCCCCCATTGAATTAAAATTGGTTGTTGCCATTGTTGAAAACCAGAGGTAATCTCGGTCATGGCGGCTGGTAGTTGGAGATTGCGAATCGTGGTTAATAGCGCACGTCCCACGGCAGAAGTTTTCAAATATGGTTTGCGATACACATCTAAATCTTGATCTTCAATGCGATAACGACTACCACCTTCTAAAGTGCGGTCAATTAATAGGGGGTCTTGAGTCATCATGTCACCCACAAAAGGCCAACCCATTTGTTGCAGTTTAAAAGGTAATTTTGCATCCAGGGAAATGGGTGTATTTAAAATAGCAATGTTAGCAATTTTTTCGGGATTTCTTAAAGCATATTGGAGACCAACAGAGCCTAAGAAACCTTGCACCACTAAAGAAAACCGCTCCAATGCTAAAGCTTCTATAAAGACTGATAATGCTTTAATATAAGCATCGGGAGTGTAAGGAAACTCTTGCTTTTCGGGTTTTCCAGAAAAGCCAGAACCAATCCAATCTGGTGCGATCGCTCTTGTTCCTTGGCTGGCTAATGCTGGTAAAATATTACGCCAACTGTAACTTTGTGATGGGATTCCATGTAGTAACACTACAGGTAATAAATCACTTTGACCAATTGGTGTAGATTCACGATAAAACCATTCTAAAGAATCTACTGTTATTTTATTTTCTGTTATCGACACGCTGTTTTCCTATCAGTTTTATATGCCAAATCCTACCATTGCAGCGATCACAGAAAATATGTCTAGGGCTGTGGGGGCGTAAGAGTGTAGGGTATTTGCTAATTTTTTTCCAAGAGAGCTAAAATACTTCATACCCGTCCCTTATATTTGACCGCCCGACAAGAATCATTCCTTCGTTCAGCAACACCCATTGTTTGAGAAACTTTAGCACCACAATTAGAACATTCTTGTGAAGTACAAGATGCGTTAACAGGTATTACCAACATCACCATAATGCGGTGCGCGACACTTCATCAACGCACCACTCAACATTCAACAATTAGGACTATTAAGGCACAATCAACACTGGACAAGGTGACAGGTTAATCACGCGAGTAGTCACACTATCAGTTGCACCCTCTTCGGTTAAACCTAGCCCTCGACAGCCCATAATGATTAAATTAGCCCCAATTTCATCGGCGACATCACAGATAGTAAAGGCTGGTTTGCCTTGTCTTTCCATAACTTCCGATGGAATGCCTTGCCCAGAAAATAAAGCTTGAGCATCGGCTAAGAGTTTAGCAACCGCCTCTGGGGAAACCATTGGATCGGTCTTGGTTTCATCGGCGGCTGGTTCTTCCACCACAGACAACAGCACTAGGCGACTACCATATTGCTGCACGACATTAGCAACTACATCAGCAGCTTCCCGTGCTTCCCGACTTTGATCGATTGGAAATAACACTGTCTTGAACATATCTCTCTCCTCAACACCCCGTACTCCGGTAAAATCTTGATGGTGATACTTTCAAAACGATAACAAAAAGGCAATCAGGAGGGTTTGGCTGTGTCCAAAAAAACTTTAGCAAGTTTATCTGCGGCTGATATTTCCGGTAAACGCGCCTTTGTGCGGGTTGATTTTAATGTACCTGTGGATGAGCAAGGTAACATCACAGATGATACTCGCATTCGTGCTGCTCTACCAACCATTCAAGATTTAACGCAGAAGGGTGCTAAGGTCATTCTAGCAAGCCATTTTGGTCGTCCCAAAGGTGTGGACGACAAATTGCGCCTAACCCCGGTTGCAAAGCGTCTGTCTGAGTTGTTGGGTCAAGAAGTCGTTAAAACTGATGACTGTATTGGCGATGAAGTAGCTGCTAAAGTGGCTGCTTTACAAAATGGCCAAGTGCTGTTGTTAGAAAACGTCCGTTTTTATAAAGAAGAAGAAAAGAACGATCCAGAATTTGCCAAAAAACTGGCAGCTAATGCCGATTTTTATGTCAATGATGCTTTCGGGACAGCACACCGCGCCCATGCTTCTACTGAGGGCGTGACTCATTATTTGAGTCCTGCTGTTGGTGGTTATTTGATTGAGAAGGAATTGCAGTATTTGCAAAGCGCAATTGAAGAACCCCAACGTCCTTTAGCCGCGATTATTGGTGGTTCTAAGGTTTCTAGTAAAATCGGTGTTATCGAAACCCTGCTAGAGAAGTGCGACAAACTCATCATTGGTGGGGGGATGATTTTCACCTTCTATAAAGCCCGTGGTCTGAGTGTTGGTAAATCCTTGGTAGAAGAAGACAAGTTAGAACTGGCGAAGTCTTTGGAAGCTAAAGCTAAAGAACGTGGTGTCACCTTCTTGTTACCTACAGACATTGTATCGGCTGATAAATTTGCCCCTGATGCCAACGCTACCACCGTCAGCATTGAAAATATTCCTGCTGATGGTATGGGTTTGGATATTGGCCCCGACTCCGTGAAAGTTTTCCAAGAAGCTTTAGCTGATTGCAAAACCGTGATTTGGAATGGGCCTATGGGTGTATTTGAGTTTGATAAGTTTGCTGTGGGTACAGAAGCGATCGCTCATACTTTAGCAGAAATCAGCAAAACAGGTACAACCACCATTATCGGTGGCGGTGACTCTGTGGCGGCTGTAGAAAAGGTAGGTTTGGCTGATCAAATGAGCCACATCTCCACCGGTGGCGGTGCTAGCTTAGAATTACTCGAAGGCAAAGTATTGCCTGGTATCGCTGCTTTAAATGACGCGTAATTAAAATCAGTTTCACCACTTTACGCCCACTGAGTTTTAGTAGGGTGCGTCAGTTAGAGGTAACTTGGCAATCCCAAGAAATTACTTGTACTGACGCACCCTACTGGCTTTCTAAATTTTGAATTTTGCGGAAGGTCTGAGGCGAGGCTACCTCGACTCGGACTTTCCCAGAAGAATTTTAAATTGATCTCACAATCCCAAATCCACAGCTATACGATGGGCGCAAGCAAACCCAGAAAAGGCTACTGCATTCAAACCTTGACCGGGAAATGTGCTGTCTCCCACACAATAAAGCCCAGGAATAGAAGTGCGATTCAAGGGCATTCCTAATAATCCCCATAATTTGCGCCGGGGTATCGGCCCGTAAGTCCCATCTACACGTCCCAAAAAACGGCGATGTGTGCGCGGTGTACCCACATCCAAATAATCTAATCCTGCATCTAACCCTGGAAAAATTTTCTCTAGTCGTTCGATAATTCGCCCAGCCGCCGCTTCTTTTTTTGCAGCGTATTCACTAGCAGACATTCCTTGCCAATCATCAATCCAATGGGGTGTAAAGGCGTGAATGATATGATAGCCCTCTGGAGCTAAGTCTGAATCCAGCAAAGTGGGAATAGACACAAACAGCGTGCCTGCTGGTGTCATCATGTTTTGCCAGTCTTCCAAAATAATATGATGGCACTCCGCCCCCACAGGCAAAACCGAGTTTTTTACCCCCATATGCAAGCTGAGAAAACTGGGAGATTTTTGATATCTTTGTTGCCAGAATTTCTCATTATGTGGTATTTTCTCTACGGGCAGTAATTTTTCAAATGTGTCCCACCGTGTGGCATTAGAAACTATACGTTTACCCTGGTAAATCTCACCACTAGCTAGTTGCACGCCAACAGCACGACCTTTTTGAGTCAAAATTTTCGTGACCTTAGCTTGGTACTCGATTTTACCGCCTACCTTTTCTAGACCCTGTGCTAGTGCTTGGGCTATTTGTCCTACGCCGCCTTTGGGATAGTTTACTCCCCCATAATGCCGATCAGAAAATACCATACCAGCATTAATCATTGGTGTCATACTAGCTGGTACTACAGACCAGCAATAACATTCCATATCAATAAATTTTAATAATTGGGGGTCTTTAATATAACGTCGGGCAACATCCCCAGCATTTTGAGGGAGATACTTAGCTAAACCAAGACAGGCTAGAGGATGCTGCAAAAAAGACCGCAGCAGATACCGAGGTTCTTCTAAAGACAGTAAATCAATTTTATTAAGACAATTAAATACCCGCCAACATTCGTCATAAAAACGACGAATCCCTCTCGCTTCATGCGGAAAGTAAGCAATAAGATTTTGCAAAAATTTGTCATAATCCCTATCAACTTTGAGGTCTAAACCTTGGGGTAGATGGTAATGAATCTGGACGGGATCAGGGACGCTTTCGAGACTACTATTTACGGCTTTAAGGGCGCGGGTAAGTAAATTTGTAGTACCTTTGTTTCCTAAGCCGAAGATCATCGATGCCCCCACATCGAATTTATAACCTTGGTGTTCAAAGTAGCCTGCACTGCCTCCAGGAATTAAATAACTTTCCAATACCAGAGCTTTCGCGCCTTTTGCTGCTAGCTGGGTAGCAGTAACTAAACCACCAATGCCAGATCCAATCACAATGACATCAAATGCAGGATGAAGGGATGGAGTAGTCCTAAAAGTTGGGGGCATAGGAACAGTAAGTAAATAAAATTAACGTAGAAAATCGTATTTTATATTACTTTTGTTGGCAGCAATCATCAGTAATTCAATAAATTTTTTGTCATGAGAGCCAATAGGAAGTTTCCTAAAGGGGTACTCCCTGACAAATATTTAAGCCGTTCTGACTTGAAAAAGGGGTGTAGGGGTTTCAGGGTATAGGGGTGTAAGGGAAAGACTTTTTCATGTTTTCTGATGTTCGCAGTTCGTGACGGCTACTTAATTAATTTTATTTATGTGTCTTAAAACACAAAAAAGAGGGACGAGCCTGCTACCGCTGGCTAATCCCGTCTGCCGATCCTTAAAGAGAGGAGAACACTGATTGATAATATAACCTTGATTGAGAATCGCTGTCAACTATTAATGCAAATTTATTGCAATAATTTTAGGAAAGGGGATGGAAGACAAGAAAGAAAGACTAATGACCCTTTCCCGATTTGCCAGTCACTCCTAAGAAAAACCACGGCAGTTTCTTCAAGTCGGCGAAGCCGACGACACTTGCTACAAGTCGGGCATTGCCCGCCCAACGCAGTGTCTCCCCAACGGACTGCCTCCTCAAGATCGTGCTGGCTCACTAATGACCAGGAAAGAGTATGATGATGTTTCAGTTCTTGTAGAATAAAAACGGCTATTTTCAGCTATGGCGGTACAACTGCGTGTTTATGTTCCTCCCCATCCTCTAATCAAGCACTGGCTGGCAGTTGCCCGTGATGCGGCTACGCCTTCAGTCTTGTTTCGCAGCGCGATGACTGAGTTGGGGCGTTGGCTAACCTACGAAGCGGCACGGGAATGGTTGCCAACACAAGATATCTTGGTACAAACTCCTTTAGATAATTGTCCTGGGACAGTTGTTAATCCAGAAATACCTGTGGCAGTTGTACCGATTTTACGGGCTGGTTTAGGCTTATTAGAGGGGGCGCAAACTTTACTGCCCTTAGCGTCGATTTATCACTTGGGGTTGGTGCGAAATGAGGAAACCCTAGAACCTTCTTGTTATCTCAACAAGTTGCCAGAGAAGTTTCATCCCCAGACCAGGGTGTTGATTACCGATCCGATGTTAGCCACGGGTGGTTCAATTATGGCAACAATGTCAGAGTTAACACGGCGGGGTGTTGACCCGGCGTTAATACGGATTGTTTGCGTAGTAGCTGCACCGCCAGCCTTAAAAAAACTGAGTGAGGCTTATCCTGACTTAATCATTTACACTGCCACGATTGATGAAACGGTCAATAATCAAGGGTTTATTGTACCGGGTTTAGGAGATGCAGGCGATCGCATTTTCGGTACATAAGCTAGTATGCAGCTAGGGAAGGAAAATAACTCAACTGGTCTAAAAGTTGCCGAGTTTCTTCAAGGGGATAAAGTTATGAGTCAGCGCGATGGTTTTGCTAGTGGTTTTTTTGCAGGGGCAATATTTGGCGGTGTAGTTGGCGGAATTTTAGGTGCTGTCATTGCTTCCCGCCGAGATGATGAAATTGTGGAAGAAAGTACAGAAATAATTAATAACCAAAAAGAAGATAAAAAAGTGCCTGCCAAACGTCGTCAGATGAGATCTTCTGAGGGTGAAGGGATAGAGATGGAAACCGCAAGGCGATCGCTAGAAGATAAAATCGCCCAGTTGAATGCCACAATCGATGAAGTCAGAAAGCATCTAGGCAATGTCAATGGCGGTTCTACTCAATCTGTGAATGACCGCTCCCTCAGCCAAGATTCATAAAAAGGTTGCAGTTGTACCACTTCCCACTGCCCATTTCCCGATTATGTCGGTTAATGCGGTAATTCTGTGCATACGCCCTGACCTGGACTAAATTAAAATCTATAGTAAGCCCGCTTTTGACACTTAACAGGAAACTAACCTATCCATGAATTTACTGATTACTACATTAGTTACTTTCATAACTATTTACAGCTACTTGCTGATTATCCGCGTTTTGTTGACTTGGTTTCCCAATATCAACTGGTATAATCAGCCATTTACCGCTTTAAGCCAAATCACAGACCCTTATCTCAATCTATTTCGCTCCATTATTCCCCCCTTGGGTGGTATGGACTTTTCCCCGATCCTCGCCTTTGTAGTGTTAAATTTGGTCAGTGGTGCGTTGGAAACACTAACTAGATTGCCATTTGCCCAGGGATTTTAGTCTGCACCCCCAACAGGCTTTTAAGAGACGTAGCAATGCTACGTCTCTAATATTTTTGACTTTAGATTATTTAATCCAAAATCTAAAATTTTTAGTATCTTTAAGTTAAAGGTACTTATTTACGGATTTGTGCGCTAAATCCAGAAGCTTTGAACTGCTTCAGCTTTAAAGGTAAAGGCTGAATTGCGGGTACAGAAATTCTTAATTCAAAATCGCTTTTTCCTGGTGGAACTTCTGCAATAGAACCCAGGCGAGAGCGATTTTGTAATATGGGGTCGTTGTTCGCATCATAGATACGCCCATAAATATCTGCATCATAGACAGTTTTACGAGTGCTATTTTCAGCTTTACCAGTGACAATAAAGCAATTAGCCGCCCCACTACCACTACTGGTTACAGCCCCTTGAGCTAATTCTGGTGGACACTCCTTGTAGGACAAGTCAGATAGTTTAATCTGTGTTAACGCCACAGCCACAGGAGTCCACACCCATGAAATAAAAGCCATGAGACAGGAAATCAAGATGGCTGTAATTAGTTTTGAGTAGTTCAATTTAAGTGCTGTTCGGATTTTCTTTTCCATAAGTGTATTAGGTAGCAAGGAAACATACCTAAACTGTATAACGTTGGGATTGGGGATTGGGAGAAAACAACTCAACTATTATCATCTGTTCCCTGTAACCTGTTCCCTGTAACCTGTAACCTGTTTCCTGTTCCCTAATGACTAGAAACTTCTATTTAACTTTTGTAATAATTATTAAATCAAATCCTCGATTAGTATTAATTTATGACACCAGATGAGATCACAACAGCTTTGCAAGCAGCTTTTAATCGTTGTGATGCAGCCAGCTGTCCTCTCACTAATCTGCAAAAAGAGATTTTATTACAATTGGTCGAGGAAATTCACAAAAAATCTAAGTCGGGGAAATCAGATGCACCCAACCCCCTAGATGAACTTACTCCAGAGGAACTGGAAATATTCTTAGAATTCGTCAAGGCAGAAGAACAGCAAAATCGTACTTGGAAAGTGCAGTTACTTAACGATTGGTTGCATAATAACGACTCAGGCAAAGTGCAGTTTATTCGGGAACGCTACGGTTTGCAATGGTTAAATCGTGTAGAGTCGTATCACTTTGACAAGTATGCTTATTTTGAGGATGCCCTAAAAGTAAGAGTAGGCGATCGCATCGAAGTTTCTAATGCTTTATGGGAATGGGTACAAGATGATGGCCCCTGCAAACGCGAATGGTTTCTTTCTATTGTGATTCAGATTAATGAAATTCATCACGAGGAAGATACTTCTACTAACTGTGTTGTGCGCTTCTACAACGGTACTGAATACGAGATTCAAGGTATGTATGAGTGGAATCGCTACAATTGGCGTTGGCCGAAAAAGTGAAGGATGGTCATTAGTCATTAGTTGGTAGGGTGCGTCAGTATGAATAATCTCTTGGTATAGTTAGGTTTTCTCGCACTGACGCACCCTACTTACCCCATATCGTTTTGATCCTCCTAAATCCCCTAGGGCTGATTCTTGGTAGCCAGAGAAAATTTAGGAATCCAATACTTTTGTTTCTTGATTATTTTGTTTCGCTAAGTAGGCTACGCAGAAATTAGGAGTCTGATTTTTCTCTGTAGAACATTAATTAGCCCTACCTAACCCCCTTCCCTACTAGGGAAGGGGGAAAATTAAAGCCTCTCTCCTTGTAGGGGAGAGGTTTGGAGAGGGGTTTTCCACATAGCGTGAAAATTCAGGTTCAGTGTCACCTGTCACCTGTTCCCTTCTTCAAAGCTAGAGTCAAGCCATCACCTATCGGAACAAGACTTAAACTGACTCGCTGGTCTTGTAGGAGTTTTTCATTGAAGGCGCGGATTTTTTTGGTGCGATTATCTTGGATTTGGGAATCTGCTACTCTTCCTGACCAAAGAACATTATCAATGGCAATTAGTCCTCCTGGGCGGACTAGTTGCAGCGATCGCTCATAATAATTTTCATAGTTGCTTTTGTCAGCATCAATGAAAGCAAAGTCAAATGTCTCTGCTTGTCCTACTGCTAGTAGTTGATCTAAAGTCTCTAAGGCTGGGGCGATGTGTAGGTTAATTTTATGGTCTACTCCTGCTTGTTGCCAATAACGACGGGCGATCGCTGTAAACTCTTCACTATTGTCGCAAGCTATGATCTGACCTTCGGGCGGTAATGCTAACGCCACAACTAAGGAACTATAACCAGTAAATACTCCCACTTCCAAGGTTTTCTTTGCTCCTAATAACTGCACCAGCAAAGCCATAAATTGTCCTTGTTCTGGGGCAATTTGCATTCTACCCATTGGATGTTGAGCTGTTTCTTGGCGTAATTTTGTTAATATTTCGGCTTCATGCAATGAAACAGAGATTAAATAATCATATAAATTTGCTGCTAATCCTAGTGTTTTAGTTGTCATCGAATGCTAATTTAAGTCCTGATAAGTTTTTATTATAGAAAAATTCCTGATCTTCAAGGTAACGATAACGCTATTCGTGAGATTTTATCGCTAGCTAAAACCATCGCTGTTGTAGGTGATTCTGATAAGTACGTTGGGTGGCTCTCTCTCTCTGCCGACTTGTTGGCATTTGGCGTTCCCGAAGGGTAGCAAGTGGCGTTAGAAGCTTTGATTCTTGCTCCCCTTCTCTGCATTCTCGCAGCGTAGCAAAGACAGGGAAGGGGTTGGGGGTTAGGTTTCACGTTAACTTTTCCATATAGCGTGAAAAGTCAGATTCAAACTTAGCTTCAGAAATTGATGATTCACCAGTAAAACAAGTATTTATTCTCTATCCAAAGATTAATTTTTTGCCATACGTGTTTCAATCTCCAGGACGATAAATACTCATCATTTAATAGTTAAATTTAAAGCAGATGAGCGGACAAAATCCATCATCAGCAGTAAGAGAGTTGTGTACTTGTTTTCGTGGTCAGTTTAATAGTGTGTGCGATGTGTGAGGAGTTATTAATTTGCGTACATTGACCAGCAATTAGTACGTTAGATCAAATATCCGGGGTAAAAGACCTACACTAGCCAAAAGCAAGTGATAGGGAAAGCAATTAAACCTTGGACAAATTAATCCAAGGTTTAATTTATATATTAAAGTAAAAACAATCTGATTTATACTAATTTCTATTAATCCGAATTAGCTCTGTCAAAATATTATCTAAACCTCCATTGACTTGAATTTTTTCAATTTTTTCAGCAATTCTTTCTAACACTTCTAACTCTTTCAACCGCAACGCGACAGGATTATCTTCCATCACCTTGGCCGTGTTTAACATACTGCGAGTAGCCGCTGTTTCTTCCCGACGACGGACTACGTTGGCTTGAGCAGCTTTTTCAGCTTCCACTACTTTGCTCAAAATTGTCTTAATCTCACCAGGGAGAATAATATCTTTCACCCCAACAGAATCTACTTCAATTCCGTAGTCTGTTGTTTTCTGACGAATGTACTCAAAAATACTCTGATCAATCGCGCCTTTATCCTCTAATAAAGCATCTAGAGTTCTTTCACCAACAGCACCACGCAGAGCAAACTGTAACTCTTTGTATAAGTATCCATTGACATCTGCTAACCCATTTCTAGTTCTTAAGGGGTCTACAATACGGAAGCCAGCAGTTAAGTTTAAACGCAAGGGGACTTTATCTTTTGAAAGAATGTCTTGGCCTGAGACTTCCATAGTTTGCTGGCGCAAGTCAAAGACTTCCGTTTGCAAAGAATATCCAAACAGCCACCAAGCGTGCTTTCCTGGTTGTAGTTGTGTTTGAAATTCTTGATTAATGTAGAGTAACCCGGTGTGCTGTGTGCGGACTTCGCAAATATGCAAAAAATTGCGACTCAAAACTAAAACCTCTGGTAAACCAGAAACTAACTCTGAAACTAAGCGAGATGACAACTTAGTATCAGTGCTGATGTCGATTAATTCCACTTCGACACCCCGCCAAAATAGCTTGCGACTGCATGGCGATAAAATAGAGATAACTTTGCCTTGATAACGTGCGATCGCTACTTGTTGATTTTGTAATTGTACTATTTCACAGTAAGCTGCTACAAATTCAGGATGTCGCTCAATCAGTACATCCTCTAAGGGAAATTCTGGATTCGGTAAAATCCGACTGAGAGTCCTAACTGAAATATTTCGATTCACAGCCCAAAAAGCATATTCTCCCGGTTCTAACGGCCGTACAAAGTTATTCTGCACGTACAACAACCCAATTTCATGTTCAGAAATTTGAAATCTTTCGATCCAACTTAAATTCATTCCCCGTAATTGCTGTACAAACTCAGCGGGTAATTCTAAGCTTTCATTTAAGTTGAAAATATGAGATTCTACCGCAATAAAACCACGCCAGAAAGCTATTAATTGGTTTGGTGCAACACTCACCCAATTTTGACCACAGCGAACTAGAGCTGCTTGATTGAAGGCTGTGCGTACTACTAACAAATATCGTTGTAATTCTGCACTATGATTTCGCAATAAAAGTTCTAAATTTTCTATGTTAGCCTCTGGATAATTGAGGTCATAGGTGGTTACTTGCCAATGCCAACCTAAATAAGTATAAGTCCCAGGCTGCAAGATTTTTTTAAAATCACTACGATAATATAAAATACCGATTTCATTAGGTTTAATGTAAAAGTTTTTCCACATTTTTTTATATATTTAATGGTTAAATCAATCAAAATATCTCTGATCTAGGACTTTTGTTTTGTGCTGCTGAATTTACAGTTTGTACAATTCTTTTCATCCTTGTTTCTGGACGCTTAGCACTAGCAATCCAAAAGAGAATATTTTTTTTAGTTGAGTTGCTAAATGCTGCAAAGTATTTATTAGCAGCTTCGTTGACTACTAATGCTTGCTGTAAGTCATCTGGGATAATTAAGGATTCTATTGCATCTAAACTAGTCCATGAACCATCTTGTTTAGCGACTGTAATTTTTGCTAAACCTGCCTCAGTCATTAAACCTTGCTCAATTAGTTCTGTTATATATTGCTTATTTAATTTTGACCAGACGCTTTTCGGTTTACGAGGCGTAAATATTTGCATATAACGCTCTGCATCTAAAGATTTGACTTTGCTGTCAATCCAACCAAAACATAAAGCCTCTTTAACAGCTTCACTATATTTAATACTAGGTTTACCACTTCTTACTTTGTAATAAATTAGCCATATTCCAACATAAGTTTGATGATTATTCTCTAACCACTCCCGCCATTTTTGGCGACTTGCAGCCTGAAATGTTTCCAGTTGATCCTCGAAGTTTGGCATAAATAAACAGGGGTGTGAGGGTATAGGGGAAGAAAAAGTGTTTCTTGCACTCTTTTACTGTCACCTATAACCTATAACTTGTAACCCGTTATTACATATACTACATTATATTTTTAAACTCTGCAAATGCAGGTGTTTACAGTTCGGTTGCGGGCAAATTGCGTCTCCAAAACTGGATTAAGATGACTGTTATTTCCTCTAGATTACCCAAGGGTAATTTTGAGACACACAACAACCGCCAAATATACCGTTCAGTTTGCCAATTCCAGATGGAAACTGAAGGGACATACTCAAGTTAGGGAGAAGACACTCGCGCTGGCTTCTTCACTGCTACTACCGATAATCCAGTAGTAAGCCTGCATCGCAGAGTTGTTAATCAAGTTAAATTTGCTACTGTGACAGAGTAGTGTCTTTTGACCCGGACAGGGTTGGTGGAAAGCACAGGACTCGAACCTGCAACCTATCGATTCTAAGTCGATCGCTCTACCAGTGAGCTAACTTTCAGGACGTTTGATGTAGGAAACCTACAACCAATCAAACGGGGTGAAAGTAGTGACGCATTTGCTTTGCGGTATACGCTCAATCCAGAGGTTGGCGCACCAGCAGGGTATACAAAACCCACACTATAGCTTGGCAGATGTATTACTACCTCGCTACTCAATGTAACATATAAGAAAGTAGGTGTGTAGATCACACAGTTTAGTTACATAGAAATCCGGTTTAATTACTGAAATTACTTGCGTATTTAGTCAAAAGGCAACAGGCAATAGGTAAGACTGGTAGGGGCGGGTTCACTAAAATACTCGTTAATATATCGAAGATATTTGTAAACCCGCCCCTACCGAGTTTTTTTCAAAAATCAAATATGAGTCCTATAGGGAAAAGAGTAAGGATTTAAATTCTCAATCTTGTAACATATTTGTGTGTGGTCTTTTGCCTATTAAACTAGTCCATCTCCTCCTGGTTGACTAATGACTAATCGCAAGACTGATAAGCCTAAAATAATCAAAAATAGCACTAAACCAATTGTGCAAGCATAACTAATTTCCAAATTACTAAAAGCTTGCTCGTAGAGATAATACACAATAGTTTTTGAGCTATTAAGTGGCCCACCCTGCGTCATGATATAAACCTCTTCAAACACTTTTGTGGCAGAAATTGCTGAAATGACTGCGACTAATGCAAGATAAGGCTTCATTAAAGGTACGGTAATATCCCAATGTTTGCGAATACCATCTGAGCCATCGATAGCAGCTGCTTCATATACATCTTCTGGAATTGATTGCAATCCAGCTAAATAAATTACCATGTAATAGCCTAATCCTTTCCAGATGGTGACGGCCATAACGCTGGCTAGAGAAATTGGCACTATCCCCAAAATTTTAGCCGAACTAGTTAACCAAGGAATGCCTTCTGGAAACAGCCCGAACATTTTCAGAAATTGATTTAGTAATCCATTTTCAGCATATAGCCACTTCCACGCTATACCCGCAACTACCATAGAAATCACTACTGGCGTATAATATGCGGCTCGAAACCAAGTGATTCCTCGTAATTTTTGATTAACTAAAATTGCTAATCCTAAGGGAAAAATTACTAAAATTGGCACTACACCGACAAGATAGAGGAAAGTATTTTCTAAAGTTTTCCAAAAAACGTCATCTTTCCACAAACGCAGAAAATTCTTCATCCCTATCCATTGGGCTGGTTGGCTAAGGTCTTCATAGCTAGTGAAGCTGAGGTAAAAGGCCTGTAGTGCAGGCCAAAATACAGTTAAGCCAAGCAGAATTAAAGCCGGTAGTAAAAATAAATAAGGAGTTAGCTGTCGTTGGATTAATATCCAATCTTTAGCTGCTAATTTTTTCATCAACATAGTTTATATTTATTTTCTGCAAATAAGAATTTTAACTTGGTTTAGGGACAAACAGTCGTCAATTTTTCATCACGTTGACACAATCCTGACAAATGTTTCTTGCAAGCTTTTGAAGATAGTTATTAGTCATTAGTTCCATTCACTATGACAATTCATACCCCATACCCTGATTTATTTTAAATAGGCGAAAATTATGATGATTTATAAAATATTTATGCAGATAGCAGTAGTGATCGCAGTTACTACTGCCCCTAGTTTCTAGTATGTATTTATATTAGACTAGCCCAATTGGTTTGGGATGAAATTGCCAATGGGCTAATGTTTGCTCAATCTTAAGATTTGTTAGCACCAAACCACTTATCATATATCGCTTGATAAGTGCCTTTTTCTTTTAAACCCAGCAAAACACTATTGATAGGTTTGCGGTAAGGACTATTATTAGGCAAAACAATGCCATAATTTTCCTCGCGGAAGATACTACCAACTACCTCGACTTTTCCTTTACCTTCATTAGCCGCATAGAAAAGTAGAACAGGTGAATCAAATACAACAGCATCAACTTTTTTGTTTAGCAAAGCATCGTAAGCTTGCTCAATTTTGCCAACTTCCTGCACAGGAATCTTACGTTCTTTGAGGTAGCTTGCAGCTGTGCTACCAGCAGTAGTTGCGACTAGATGTCCGGGTAAATCATCTACACCTCTAATATCTCCCTGTAGCTGTTGTACGGTTAAGGAGGTGGTAGCACTGGCTGTAAAGTAGGCAACAAACAGCACACCGATGAACATCCAGATAATAGCAATAAACCTCCCAATAACGCCTTTGGGCATTTCGTCGGCTTGGGTAGCCAAGGTTGCAGCCGCCCACCAACAGGCTTTGAAAATGCCGGGAAAGTATGATTTAGAAATCATTCCTTCTTCGTGATGGCGTTCAGATAACCAAATCACATGGGCAGCGAAAATAATTAACACCAATGCAATAGCAATGACTTGCAACAGTGAAGCAGAGAAAAACAATTGGAAAATATTCGGGACACCGCTACCACTGGCCTCTGCGTTTCTGACCATGATTTGTAGCCCCCCAGCAAACATGGGTAAAGAAAAGTCAAATTGCTGTTGGCGTTCGGCGGTAATAGAGATAGCTGCAATCCCGACGTTAGCTGTACCATCTTTCACAGCCGAGAGCAAATTGGCAACGGTGGGATACTCAACAAACTCATAATTTAAGCCGATTTCTTTAGTAATGCTTTGCCAAAGGTCAATACTAAATCCTGATAGTTGACCTTTATCTGCAATCACAAAGGGAGGTATAACTCGTGTGGCTACTAGCAATTTTTGTGTAGGTTCTGGTTGTTGAGCCAAACCTGGGTAAATTACCAACCACAAAACTAGAATGATACTCCCTAATCCCAGACAGATATGTGGTAGCAAAGAATGCCTACTTTTGCGTTGAGTGGCGACAATGAATCGCCCACAGTTAGCTAAAAACAGGCGAAATTTTCTGGCGATCGCGGTGATCATAGGCATCTGCTTGCAGTAAAATCCAATACTCCTTTATAGTGCAATGCTTACTGATGAGCAAATAGGCAATAACTAGGGGTGTGGGGGTATAGGGGTATAGGGGTTTAAGGGATAACAACTAATGACTATTGACTAAATTTAAACAACACCTTAGCTCCTGGGTACACTGAATCCCCAGTAAATTAGCTGGGGTCATGATCAGGTTTGGTGCGGATCAAGTAAGCCTCAATTCGCAGCAACTCTTTATCAACATCGTCGAAGCGATCGTTTAAATCCTTAAATTCATTAGCGATACCCTCGCTCATCTGCTTAAAATTATTTTTAATATGATTAAAGTCACGTTCAGCCGCGTATTTCTTTTTTTCAGAATTGGCATACCAAACCACCCCACCAATTAAAGTGGTAACAGTTGCCAAAATTAAACCGCCCAAAGCGATTAAATCACCAGGCGTAAATACTTTCATTAAATTAAACCTTCAATTTTTAGAGTCCATCTAGCAAAAGATGCCAAAGATACCTTGCTAGCTTTTGGGTGAGACATCACACAACCGATATCACGAAGTATTAACCCTCTGTCTTTGAGGTCAGAAAGTATAGGTAGCTCTACAATCCTTGGCTCTGACTCTACCCTGATATAAGTTTTAGCTGTCACATTCCCGCCTACGTAATAAAACCGGACGTAAGCAGCAGACCGTAGTAACTTGTCCCAATCACCAGGGTTAGCAATGGTTGTAGTAATCCTAAACACCTCAGAAATAGTAGGAACTGGGAAAATACGCCACTGATTATCTACCAACACAGTACCCAACTGTTCCCAATTTCCTAAACCATCACTAACGGTAGCCATAAACCATCAATATATTCATCGGTGTTGATCATCTCTACGTCATTGATGCCATCTAGATAATCATCAGCGTCAATCTGGAAATGGAGAAAACTTTTAATCAGGTACTCGACCTGTGACACTTGAGCGATAATCGCCCTACATTCATCTACTGAAGGAGTACGACCCCCAGTAGTGATACCGACTGATAACACATCGTAAGGGTCTAAACTCATGGCAAGAACTCAGGCTTAAAAGTTACGGTTACATCAGCATTTTTAGCTAATGCTTTGCCGAGTAAATCAGCTTTAACTTCTAAATACCTTAAAGTATCAGTTGCAGTATTACCAAAAGGATAGCTATAACTAGAACCACCACGCTTTTTGTATTTTCTGCCTAATGTTTGGCTAGTAACTTCGGTTTCAGTATTAGTAGGATTAAAAATCGTGATAGTAGCAGCCCTGAATTTTCTACCTCTATCAATCGGGTCAATAGTAGAAGAAGTAGCATGATTCAAATCAGCTTCACTACCAATCTGAGCAGTCATTGCACCTTTAGCGCGATTAGAAAATTTAACTAATGTTGGTGTAGGGTCAGTTGCAGGATGATTAACGCTAAAAGGGTAAATCAAGGCTGTTACCAGTTTTCCAGGTGCAGAGCCAGTATTACGAGTGTAATCAAGCTGGCGTTTACCTGTAGCTAGTTCCCAGTATTTATGCAACTGACTACCTGCGGGGGGTTCTACTAAATCTGTTCCAGTTTCAGTAGTAGAACGCAATAAAAGTAACGCATTCTGTAAAGACCTCCGCCCTCTGTATAATCCCATTGGTTTAATACCCTTCAATTTCTGTCTTTAATCAATTTTTGTCATCATATTTAGTTAAAAACAAGGGCATAGAATTTGTGGTAAACCCAAAGGGTTTGTATATTCTTGTATGAGTTATTACTGAATTATTCATATAATTAATTTATTTATTTAACCAGTGAATAATTTATGTTGGCAAGTGTTCCAGAGTTAATTGCTTCTCCTGCATGGAAAACTCCTAAAATCACGTATCAAGTTGATTTACTGCAAGTAATTTCTATCTTAAATACTCAAACAACACCACAAAATAAATATTCAAGGGTAGCTAGTGTAAAAATCGATTTTTCAGCCATCAAAAAAGCATTAATAACCTCTGCTTTAGATAGAACTTTTGCAGCAATAGCAAGCAGCGTCAACCAAGACTTAAACCCTGAAAGTAGAGCTAGTGATTATTTACAAATTGATGTAGCACAAGCACCGACAAACGCACCTTCAGTATTTGTTGATGTGAATACTGACGATACAGGAACAGAAGAAATAGTTAACGTATCAATCCAAATTATCAGCGTAAAAGTTGAGTTTTTAACATCAGCATTTGATAGAATTAAAACCTATGTTACTAACACCCTAACAACTGATTTGAATCCCTAAATTGAGGTAGTAAATTTTAACCTAGATACCATTGTTTAACATCATATGTTCCATCTGGATTAAACTCTATCTCAATATCAGCCTCACTTTCTGAAGTTTTACGCTGATAAATGTAGCTATCAATCGCACCCGCTACAACATACCCAGCCTCTATACAACTACTGCCAAATTCATCATAAGCATTTTCTACAAAGTTTCTAAAAGCTTCATTAGGAATTGCTTCTATACCTTCTTGTATACTCTGAGCAAAAGTGAAAGGTTTATTTCTATTTTCAATTTCTTTATTGATCTGTTCCTCGTTAAAACCTTTAGCTTTTAACCTCTCCTTAAATTCTGCGTCACTCCCACGCCACATTCTACGGACAGCACCATATAACCATAAACCACCTGCCCTTAATGCGATCGCTCCTATTTGTTGAATAGCAGTAGCGTAATTATCTACCAATTCATCTAATAATTCTGGTGCTACTTGTGCGGCTACAGTTCGAGCCATTACGGGATTAATCGCAAACAAAGATGCTGTAGGCAATGCACCACAGACTAAAAAACCTAATGTTCTACCTGTCTCCTGACCCAATATTCCGGCTGCTGTGGTGATAGCGTTATTAATCTCGGCTTGTATCTCTTGTTCTGTAATGTTCCAATTGAAATTCATTAAGAACATTGCAGAAGTAGTTATCAAAGTCCACAACCCTGTTAATGTCCAGCTAAGAGCAGACATCAAACCTTTGAGCAAATCACCTACTACAGACTTAAAGCCACCCCAAATATTAGCTAATATCCCCTTATCTTCATCAGTTGTAGTAGCTCTAACAGTAATCGTTCTTATCCCGTTCTGAACAGTTTTAGAACGGATTACCCTACTAGCTAGATTGATCAGTTTCTGTTGGGTCATATTGATTACCTAAGTCTTCTACAAATTCCTTAACAATGTCAATCATGCCTCCTACTCTCTCGCCTACTAATCCCGTTAAATCCTCTATTAATTGCTGTTTGAGAGTTTCTTTATCATTAGGCGCACGGCGATAAAATACGGCTCTAATAATTGCTGCTGCTTGTAGTAAAGTCTGAATATCTTCAGCCATTGATTTCTTTTCTACGTAGTCAATAACTGAAACATCTACCTGAGTTTCTTTGAGTAATTCCTCAAAAGTTCCCTTTCCTGGTGTGAATGTTAACGGTAACTTTTGAGAAATATTTTTATAAGGAAATCCCATATACTCAGTTATTGCCATTAAAGCATTATGGTTTTTAAAACCCATCTGCTTAATCTGTCCTGCTTCTACCAAATTATTAGTTAACATATGCACTATCAAATCAGTATAGATAGTCTGTTGAAACTGCATAGTAAATAATTCGGCTACAACTTCAGCAAGATTAGGTAATCTAATAGTTTTTCTCTGTTTTCCTTCTTTGCTTAAATCAGCGTCGTCAATCTCAATCTTTATCTCAAACTCCCCTATCACTTCGTCAAATCTCTCAGCAAACCAAGCTGTTAACTCCATTAAAGAATTGATTCGCTTTTCTACTGGTTGCTTATCATCAACAGTTAAATAACTAGCTGGAACACTAACAGGAAAATTACCTATTCTTTTTAAAATCAATCTTAATAACTGGTCATTTTGAGTACAACAAGCCATTTCGCAACAATCCTTTTTTTTGCGTTTCTTGGGTGGTGGAGGAACAGAAAAACTGTCTACGCCTAATTCGTACACATCCCATTGAATGCGAGAACTTACTTCTCTTCCATCGATTAAGCCTATCTCTCTGTCCACGAATTCCGATGATGAACGATTCCTAAAATATGAATTATTTTTTATTGTTTCTAATGCTTCTTCATAACGAAAGAAAATCACCCCAACAATAATCCCAAACATTGCACCAAAAATTTCTGTTAGGAATACTCTTGTAGTGTTCTGTTGCCTTTGTTCAAGAGGAATCGTAAAGTTAAGCAATATATCTTCTACAATACTTTGATATCTTTTATTGCGGTCAAAGTAAGTTGTGTTGCCATTCTCGGTATATTTGTGAAACCCTTCATTTTCAACCCAAAAATCACCCCGAATATTATTAGGATATCTATCACCTATAGGGTAAATGCCATCAGGTTTAGAGTAATTCCACGCTATTTCTAGCTCTATCGGTTGAGCAATTGGGCTTCTATCATGAGTTTTACGGTAATATCTCCCTTTGGATATTAAACAATATATACCGCTTCCTTTCGGGGGTGGAATATGTAAAGGTTCGTCCTCTTTGTAAGTTTTCGTTGGAGGACGAATACATTCACTTTTTCTATACACAAATTGCTGTGTGGGTAGCGCAATGTACCCTAAAATTGGGGTAACTTGAATGCCAATGTTGCATTCATCTAAAACTAACTCAAGTTCATACCCAGCAGGACTTTTTCTCAGGGGATTAGCATCACAATATGGACTGTTTGGATACCTGTTACAATCCCAAGGGTCGGCGGGAGTGTTTGGTGTATGGAAGAAATTAGATGTAGGGGTTAGCCGTTTTAATCCTGACTGTGGTGGCTGTCCAAACATAATTAATCGTACTCTTGGTAATTAAACTCATTGCCGTTGCACATCCAAGTAGTGCCTACCCAAATTAGTTTTCCGCCCATGCCTAGGTAGTTTCTTCCTATATTTGCCCTATTCGCGGTCACGGGACTGCTGTTGTAAAGGACGCGAGTAATAGTGTTGGGTGTGGCGTTAACGGTGATAATGCCGTCAACGCCAGCATAAATTTCTATCTCATCCCCTATAGATGGGGATGCAGGAAGATATAGTTCTATTGCACTAGTACAAAGAATTCTTTCGTTGACACTGGGATTGTAATTGGCATTTTTAATCAGTAACGGCATTTCGTTTATGTCCTCTATTCCATTATTAGTTCCATTGTTTTCATCAATAACTACACCGTTAATGTTGTTGTTAATTTCTACTGGGTTATTAACTGTTACTTCTGGTGTAGTAATATTTATTTGTGGGGATACAAAATAGCTAATCTCCCTCAAGTAATCAACAAGAATCGAAACTTTGTCAAAGCTTGATAACAATCCGTGTCCGACATCTTCAATAGCTATTCCAAAAGAAACGTTAACCCCTAAAGATGCTTGTTCCTTCGCTGCATAAATCTCTAGTAAATCGTAAATACGATAGGGATAACCAGAAGCATTAAGCAAACTCACACTACCGACAATTGACCAATTGTTGGGAGTGCCGATATATAGATTTAATTGAATTCTTGGAGAATTCCACTCAACATCTAGACTTTTGATTAATCTATCTGTCTCGGTATCCTCCAGCGAATAATTAGGCAAGGAAGCAGTAGGAATACTTTTAATATTTGAGTAAACTTTAAAGTTAACTACTTTCCAGCTTTCAGACACCTTAGTCGCATTTTCAGGCATATTTTTAAATGCAGGTGTCGGAATTTGCAGGATGCCATTATTTTGATTAGACGATGTAATTACCAGTGAAGATGTAACTGATTCTGTTGCTTTCATCAAGAAAGCTCCCTAATTTCTATACTGCCACTACCTGATGCAGTTGCTATCCATAAAGCACCTGTGTATATAGGAACTGGCATTTCATAATAGGAATTAGCACCTAATTTAAACTGATAATTGCTGCTAGAAACCGTATCAGTAGCATCAACGAAAACATCTACTGATAATGTATTCCAGATGGTTAAACCCTTTCTATTAGAATTTGCGGCAATTGGATTGCTGGCAGTAGTAGAAAGAGAATTGGTTAACTCTGTGCTATTACTAGCGGTAGTGAAACTAGAGGGCATTTGAATATTAATTGCATTGTTAATTGGCATAAGTTTATTACTTGTAATTTATTCAACCGTTAGATTAATCAATAGTGAACCATCAGCACCAAACCTAAAAGGCATATTGCATTGAGATGCAATTTCATTCCATGATTCTATATTTTCACTTGTCAAAAGCTGCAAGTTCATAGCATCCCAAGTCATTTTTAACACTTCAATGTCTAACTTGGTAATCATGGGTAGATTTTCCAGTCTTAACATTAATGATTCCAGCCTGCTAGCTATTAATAAATTGCTATTAAGTGCAAGATTCATGTATTCAGGACTATTAAAAATAGGCATCATAAAACCCGTAACATTTACAAATGTTGGGCTAACATCTACCTCCTCAATTAGTATTCCTTCCTGATTAAAAACTTGATGCTTCATCACGGTTTCACTCTAAATTTAATGAAAGGTGCAATTCTGTTTTGAGCTAAATCTGATTCAACTACTGATAAAGGAATATCGGTGACATTCGATTGTGTGTACCCACACCAAAATAGAGTAAATGCTTGCTCGTTTGTACCTATTAGGTATTCCATTGACACGGGTAATCCATTATTTCCCCTAAAGCCTATAGCACCGCTATTTGTCCATGTTGCGCCCCAATAATCCCCTTTTTTAAGAAAAGTATCAGCGACTATTCCCGTTTTGATTCCAGTTGTCGAACAATCTAATGAGGCAGTAGAAATTATTCGCTGTCCTGGAATATCTTTAGTTATTAATGAAGGGTAGAAAATCGCTATTTTCATTAATGCGCCACTAGCAGCAGCAGCAATTTCTAAAGATAATCTGTCAATTGTTACATCATCTTTTAAAGTAAATGGCGCATATCTGACCATGTTCGCTAGAGATGTAACGGAAGAAGCACTAGACACAGGACACGCAAAATAGACATTTCCTGGTTTATATCCGCGCTTGTATTCTGCCTCAGTTCCTAAAGATATTGGCATACACTTTAATTCTCATTATTGTTTACCCCTCTTACTCTTAAAGCTTCTGTGATGATTGCCTGTGTATTTGTTGGTGCTTTATCCACCCATAATGGTATTTTTTCAGTTCTAATTCTTCTGAAATTACCCGATAAAGTTGATGTTAAGCCGCTAAATTCTCGCTCATCTTCTACCTCAATCTTTTCATAGTTCATCACCGAAAAATAAGCAGGATAAATTCTAGTTGTTTCTTTATACATTCGTTTGTTTGTATTCCTTCTACCTTCTTTCTTCTCCTCTGCTATTGTTAAAGTCGTAATAGTAGCATCTGATAATTGCATTAAGGCTTTTAACCGTTCGTCTGCTTCACTTTCTGACCCTCCGTAAATTTGCACTTGACGACCATTCGATAAATTAGCGGTAGCTCTAAACCTACCCCATAAATAACCATTTGCACCCCCACAAGCTGTTTTGATGGTTAACCAATCAAGTTTAATTCTCTTGATATCTGGAATGTTATATGTGGCTCTGACAAACCTCTGTCCTGTTCTAGCTGTGTAAGGTGGAGTTGTGTAGTTAAAAAACATCACCGAAAGCTTAATAGTGTGGGGTTTACCTCTGACATAATCCTCAGCCGGAATACCTACAATGTCCCCAATGTCTCTATGCTCAATGATTTTTCGGTTAGCCACTACTTGAGAAATCACTTGTTTATAGTTTTGTCTGTTAACAGACACTATGATTTTTTCGCTTTTACTAGGGACTATTGCATCGGTCATTTTTACAAAGATTTTTTCTGTATAAATCCGTTGTAAGCCTGATTTAATTAGGCGTAAATCTTCCAGTTTTATGTAAAAGCGGTAGTTGCGCTGAGGCGACGAAACTATTGATATAGCTAGTATTGATGCACTTTTAGCTAACAGCTAAAAACAAAAATGTTCCGGTTTAACCAAGCTGATAAGTTAAACCGGAATATCAAAGAGGAGAAATTTTACAGTGAAAAATCATGGATGTGGTCAAGCATCTATTCTCACTGATGCTGAATATTCTAGGTTGCGCCGACAACTCAAAACTCAAAAGTATAAGTTGCTTCTAGATTTGGCTTGGTACACAGGAGAACGCTGGGGAGCTATTGTTCAACTTCAGGTGAGTGATGCTTACAACAGCGACGGCTCACCACGAGACACTATTACTTTTAGATCCTCAACTCGCAAGCGGCGGCCAGATGGTAGTCGGGAAACTCGCCAAGTTCCTGTTCATTCGGTTTTAAGTGAGTCTTTGGCTTCTTACACCCCACCAGGGGATAGTGTCTGGTTGTTTCCCAGCCGGGACGGTGAAAAGTCGATGACTTGGCGTAATGCCTATGACATTTTACAGCGTGCCTGTGAAAAAGCTGGTTTTGCGGCTAAGGGTATCAGCACTCATTCCACTCGCCGGAGTTTCATCACGAAGCTACATCGCAACGGGACTAGTGTTTACACAATTAAGAAAATCACGGGACACCGCGATTTTAAGGCTTTGGAAAGATACATAGATGTTGATGTTGACCAAATCAAGGGAGCGATCGCCACTTTATGAAAAATGAACTATTCGCCAAAATTGAAGAATTCTACGTACAAGTGCAGCTTGGCAAATATGACCATCCTTGTGATTTGGCCATCATCTTGCAATCTTTAAGTGATGCGGCCTGGGATGAAGTTGATGAACTTTACCCGCAATCAATGATTCCCTGAGTATATTAGCAATTCATTGATGCTTCTAATGCGATCGCCCAATGGAAGGTTTTTGCGATCGCATTTTTCATATCTAACTGGTACAACATAAATGGCATATTCGCGATCGCGTTGGGTGATACTCGCGATCGCTTTTTATTGGGGACTAACTCCGATGATTAGCTCTGATGATTTTCTGAATTTCCTGTGGTGATTCCCCATCAGCGATCGCAATTTCTACAAGCTCCTTTTTCGCCTGTGCCTTTGGAGAATGCACACTCCCAATGTAGATCCGGTGTTTCTTTCTCCCAATCATCCAGCAATAACGGTAATACCAATATTTATTCTCTGACCTTTCTACCCAATAACGCTCTATCCAATGGGTATCGTGTTGGGGCGCAGTTTTTTGAGTATCACTGATAACTTGCGCCCCAACAAGCGGTTTTACTGGAGGCGGAATTGTTGCAAGTGCTACTGGATTAACAATCTCGTCCCAGTACGGATCATGAACTGTTTTAATAACTTGCGTTGGAGCAAGATTAAACAATGTTAATTGTTCAGTCATAATTAATCTGTGTTTATTGATTCCTGCCAATTTGGCAGGTTTTTTTATAGGTGGAAATTATCAGATGGGAATAATTCATCCCATACTGTAGAGTTCCCAAACTTCTTAAGTAAAAGATTGTAATTTCTTGGAGCTTCCCACCAATAGCCACGTAAGCAGTCACGAATAAAGCCTTCAGGGTTTTCTATTTTCTCGAAACCACCACGAAGATTAAACATTAAAATCGCCAGCTTTATTTCGTGTTTAGGACGCTCTAGAACCTCTTTAATACCATCGTCAAAATTGATACCGTTTTCAGCAAGAGTAGCCAAGTTGTCGTCAATATTAGAAGGCTGCTGCTGAGTATTACTCGGAACGGAAGATTGTTGGTTAGAGGTGTCTGAATCGTAACTATAATTATGGTTGTGTAACTTTTTTTCTCGCGGCTTTTTAGGTGGCTTCAACCATTCTAAAGGTCGCACAAGTAACTTAAATATCTTCCATGAATACTGTTTAACTACTTGTATGACTCTATGTTCTACTAGCTGGTCAAAGATTTTTTTAAGGTAATTATGAGCGTATCCTTTGCCCCTAACTTTCTCTACCCAGTTGTTAAATGCTGACAAATCAGGTTCAATTTCTTCTGATATTTGACCCTCTAGCATTAACCACTGCCATAGAGATTTCGCAGCCGGGCTAATACGATGTTTATAACAGTATGCTTCGTGTTCTTGTGTCCAGGGGATATTGATTTTATTTCTATTTTCTGACATAATGACATTATCCTATTTGGTAATTTAGCCACCGCGAAGTGATGTTTTAGGTGGCTATTTGCATTTTTTAAGGCTTGGCGATCACGTTTGTAGTGAGTGCGATCGCAAAAAATAAACCGTCCTGCCTGTATGGGCAAGGACGGTTTAATCTTTTTCCGGTATATCGTCTAAAGTTTCGGCTAAGAGTATCTCTAAATCATTTAACTCTTCAGTTAGTTTTTTACTTTCATGTAGGCTGTTCTCAAGCTGCTTGTGATTAGAGTCAATGAGATTTAAACAAGCTGCGTGTAATTGTTTCAGCCTACGATAAATTCCCCCAGTAGTTTCTTGTCCTCCATCAGCAGCCCATGCTCTAGCCTGATTTCGCCTCTGGCTATCTGGGTAAAGAACTCTGTCCGAGTCATTCCCAGTTGAGATGCTTTGTTTTTCAGTGCTTCCCAATCTTGATGAGACATTCTCAGCGTCGCGTTTACCGTCTTCTTCTCTGTTGTATTTTTTTCTATCATTCTTGATGGCCATAGCAACCCCTAAATTATTGCACGTGCTAACTAGATGATTTTGCACGTGCTTTATAAAAATATGCTTGACTTCTATTATTGCACGTGCAATAAGTATAGAGAGATGATAGCACGTGCAGTTGAATTTGCAACACTCATTAGCTCCCCAACGCCTAACCCTTTGCGTTGCACCTGGAGCAAGCACCCGCACACTTGGCTTAGTTCCCCGTGCGGACACACCCTAAAAGCTCAAAGCCTTATGTAGCAAGGTTTTCATGAATTAAACACTACTCGATAGTGGCACTAAAACGGTGCATAGTGGCATTTAAAGCCCCCTATGCTCACAGTTAAAACGCACTATGCACGGACTATAGACCGTGCATCATACCCTTATGCCCCAACTATGGAAACACTAGAAGTCAGTCATAACGGCACTAAAGCCACATCTAACACCGACAAAAGAACCACAACCAAAGAAAAGGAGAAGCCAAAACGACACTTACCAGCTTTGCCTAGTGCAGTTTCGGCCGCAGATATGAACACGGTTGATTATTCAGGACTCACTGATAAAACAGCTGTGGAATGGAGTTCTTTAAAAAATTACGAGATGTTTAGCCTGTCGCCTGACGGGTCGTTCCCCATGATGAAAGTCTCACGCTCCAAGGCTGTTCGCCTCGCTGATCGTGAGGTGATGATGGTCGGTTCTGGGAGATGCTTTCGAGTTTCTTTGTCTAACCATCCAAACCAAAGCAAGCCCTAGCTCTCACACCAAGGCTTGCTTGAATTATTCAACATCCATCAAAAATTTACCATGAACAGAGAATTAACAACCAAAGAACAGAAAGTAATTGATGAATTTGAAGCAGCGCGTCCTGGACTTGGCGCGATCGCAGAAACTAACATCCGCAACAATCATCTAACCGGCTGGGCTGACATCATTGCAGATACCCCAGAAGATGAACTAGTAGCGGGTGAAGGTTTCGCCTCTAATTCCTTCATGTATCGGAGTTTGGGATGAAACTAATAGACCTAATCGCCAATGCACAATCTCTAATTGAACAAATCAGCGAACACCCAGACTATAAAACCTTGCTGGCTAAAGGCTTTTCCCCGGATGCCACCTTGGGAGATGCCCAAACCGCATTAACTAGCTTGGCGTTGGAGGTTCATGATCATGAAAAATGAACGAATTTATAAAGTGTCGCTGGATGTTCTAACCTCCAACGGTGTACCGCAGGAGTTAGCCGTTAAAGCATCAGTTGTAGTAGCGAACGACGACCCAACAAAACCTAACTTGGGGCGAACTGATGAAGATCAGGAGATTGCGCGTGAGGCACTGTCTTACATGACTGAGTTTTGGGCCAACCAAAAGGAGGTGAAACAGTGAACCAAGCCACAGCGATAATTTTGACCTTAACCTCACTAACATTTTCCTTATTAGCCCTCAGCACCCAGCCCAAAGATACCCAGTGGCATCTGAAAATAGAGGTGCAGTATGGCAAGTGAAGTGATTGAGGTAAAATCCCCAGTTACCCCAAAGACGGCTACAGCTGGTGTGTGGGTAGAGTTGCGATTACCGGATAGTAAAACTCTGTTACGTTACTGCGCCTGGGGACTAGGGAGGGTAATTTTCTCGACATCTCTATTCAGTGTCAATATTACCCGAAATGCTTTTAAATTAAGCATTTGGTTTTGTGACGGGTTAGAGAATTGCATCAAAAACTTACTCAAAGTTTACGATGCCCTACCATACGCCGGCACACCCATGACTCAGGTAATTGAAGCCGCAGCCGTCACCAATGAGCCTCTAGAAGTCATCACAGACATCATTGCAGCCATTGAAGGTAAACAAGTCATGATCATCGGGGAGATGGGGACGGGGAAAAGTACCCTTGCTCAATACCTTGCTTATACCGTTGGTGGCGTTGTTCGCGTCTACGAGTGCGAAGGCACACCAACAGACTGGCAAGGATTAGAAGTCATCGGTAAGGGTGAGGACTGGGGAGCTATCGAGCTTGGAATGCTTGAGGATTTGGAGGACTTGAGCAATCAACTCAAGCTGAGAACCGAACGTGGTGATGGTGCATTATCCGGTACTGAACGGGTAATCATTGCTGAGGAGTATCCTGAACTGGTTTCAAAAGTCCCCAGTTCCGGCGAATGGTTAGAACGTCACGCCCGACGCGGGAGAAAAGCGCGACGTTTCACCATTCTGTTATCCCAGTATGACCGCGTTGCAGCCTGGGGACTAGAGGGTAAAAGCGATTTAGCTGATGCTTTCTTCCGTATCCGCTTGGGTAAAAAAGCACAAGCTCACGCCAAAAGCTTGAAAAATCAACAGCTGATCGACTGGTTAAAACTCGACCAGAGTCACTGTCTACTTGATGATCAGCCTTGCAAGCTCCCACCATACCGCGAGATGAAAGCCGTAACACTGCGCGGTGGTTCAACCATAGTACAACCATACTATGACAATGCAAATTACCCCAAAAAATCGGCTGAAAATGACCTGAAAAGCAGTCAGGAAGCGGGTTTTGGAGATTCTTTTTCGGAAAATGATCGGGTAATTTGGCGGCTAATTCAGCGATTTGGGGAGGGTAAAAGTGACAGCGCGATCGTGACTGAGGTGCTGGGCTTCACTGGCCAACGCTATGGCGAGGGTAAAGACCTTTTGGAACGCTTAAGGAGGCAATTCGGTGGAAATTGATAATCCAGATTTTTGGAGACAGTTCGGCATTGAACCGATCATCATCAACCCTGACAACGATGAAAGTATTGCTGAGGGTCTAAAGAAAGTCACACAGGAAATTCAAGAGGTAACAGAAGAAGAGGAGTAATCAAAAGCGATCGCACTTCAGGAGCTTGGAGAGCGATCGCCCTTAACTTGAAACCATTTATTAACGTCAAAAATATCACAATTACTGATGACTGATAAAGACTTAACTAACACCATTCCCAAACCTGATCCAAGTTGGGATTATTACGAACTCTGGCAATCATTACACATTGCCCAATACAAAATTCAAAGCGCATTGAAACTTGCTCTCGGTCAAGAACAAGCGAACCATGAGACTGATCAAAAGGTCAAAGAAATACTAGAAACCGTTGTAGAAGAACTAGAACAAGTCATAGACAACGATTTGACAGCTTATTCCAACGACGAAGTTTATTAGCCTGATGAGCCGGACTGACTCACCGGCGAAACGGTGGCCACTGCCACCGTCGCGGTCTGAGTCCAAACCAGACGCACAGCACAACAGCCAGTAACTTAGGGCTTTTACACTGAATCAAGCTTAAGGCTTTCTTGTTTTCGTAAGCTCGGTTACTGGTCTGTGTACTGTCTTATCCTTAGTGTCGCCGCAGTTCGCGCTGCGGCATTGCCTTGAGAGTGAAGCAAGCTGTTAGGGCTTACGGGTGATTCATAGGCTTCGACACCAGGGGATTGCAAAACGAACCACCCAGAGGAAACCGAATGACCAGAATTTTAGGGCTTGATATCAGCAAGTCCTCAGTTTCGGCTTGTCTACTGTTAGAAAAGCCAAATTCACCACGTCAATTTTATTACGAATGTCAGTTTCATCGGTTCAGTGCCAACAGCCAAGGAATTAAGGAGCTATTGGCACTAAACCCGGACATCGCAATTATTGAACCTACCGGCACAAATTACAGCAAACTTTGGGGAACACATTTAGCCCGTGCTGGGGTTGAAGTCCGGTTAGTTGGGCATAAAGAATTAAGGAGCTATCGCCAGCATCATCTGGCATTGCCCGACAAAGATGATGATGCCGATTCTTTAGCACTTGCCTGTTACTACTTCGACTATCACCAGGATCTGCGGCGTTTTGTGCAAGTTCGTGATCTAACTATTGTTCGGATTCGCGAACTAGTGCTGAGACTGTCCCATTTGAACCGTGTGCAATCCCCAATCATTAATCGTATCCGTCAGGATTTAGCTTGGCAGTTCCCAGAAGTTGCCCTGGTGCGATCGCGCCGCAATGATTCTGATTTAGTCCCCTTACTGTGGGGATGGTTAGCACAGGAACGAAAAAGTAAAAAATATGACCTACTTTATCAAAACACCGCAGGATTGGGAATTAGTGATACAGTTCGCTACCATGCGGCGCGACTGTGCAACCTCCAGCGCGAGGAATCAGCAATTGAGCATGAGTTACATGAATTGCTTACTGATGCTAGGTTTCAACCATACCTGGAAGTTTTCCACAGGTTCGGGTTTGGTAAACGATTAGTTGCGATCGTCATTTCCCAAATCTACCCGTTATCAGGTTTCATGGGTGAAGACGGTAAGCCGGAAGTGAAGATACGCCAGGGGCGAAACTCCAAAAAGCCCACCAAACGCCACTTATCACTGAGGAGATTTCAAAAAGCCTTGGGTGTGGCCCCATCGTTGGAAGCTTCCGGCGATATTCGCAAAGCTAAAGTAGTTGGTGGGTCTGATTTATGTAGAAAATCACTCTGGCAGTGGGTGTTTACCAGGATTGAACCCAAGCGATCGCGATTAAAAAATGAAATTGGTAAAAGTTTGGGGGAGAAGCTGGACACTGAGAAGGAAGCTGGCCGCCCGGTCAAACTGGTGAGAATGAAAATTGCTGCGATCGCAATTCGGTTGTTATTCCGCGAACTGGTTAAAGCTTTGATTTAAGGTGGTGGCGACACAGCCGGAACTTTTTGCAATTGCCGCAACCGGAATCGGTAAGAACGCTGGGGTTACAATTGCTTTCCCCTCGTGGTACTTTCTTTAATCAGAAAATCACGCGCTTTCTATTGTTGCAGGCACGCCACCAGTAATATTTTACCAGAATGACAAAGGTGGGACTTGCACCCACATTAGAGGTATCCGATATTTTCTTGCGTACTATCATTTCAGCCGTCGGATCGCACATTACGCCCTCTGGTCGCAACCCGCATTTCTATTTCTGCCACTTTGCCGGGTCTATTCTAATTCATTAAATTACTAGAGTGAAAAGAAAGCGTCTGATCAAGCTAACTACTGTTTCACATCATTCCGAGGGTTGAAAACATGATCAAAACAAGTTACGCATTTGACCCAGCTATATTAACTGTCGGCTCCTCATTAAAGAGCAATATGTTGCTCCGCTTTCGTGCTGATATACCTGAGTCTCCGCGACGCGACCTTAACTTGTCTCTCGTGATTGACCGTTCCGGCTCTATGGCAGGTGGGCCTTTGTATCACGCGCTCAAAGCAGCTGAATCTGTAGTGGATCAACTTGAGGCTAATGATATTCTGTCAGTGGTTGTTTACGATGATGCGGTAGATACTGTTGTTCCACCCCAGCCTGTCACCAACAAATCTGCGTTGAAAGATGCTCTACGTAAAGTTTACGCAGGAGGTATTACCAATTTATCTGGGGGATGGCTCAAGGGTTGCGAATATGTGAAACAGAAATTTGATCCCCAAAAAATCAACCGTGTGTTGCTGCTGACAGATGGTCACGCCAACATGGGAATTCAAGATCCGAAAGTCCTCACAGCCACGGCCGGTCAGAAAGCTGAAGAAGGCGTTATTACTACTACACTAGGCTTTGCTCAAGGTTTTAATGAGGATCTGCTAATTGGGATGGCAAGAGCTGCTAGTGGTAACTTCTACTTCATTCAAAGCATTGATGAAGCTAGTGAAGTGTTTAGCATTGAATTAGATAGTCTCAGAGCAGTAGTAGGGCAAAATCTGAAAGTCACCCTTGATTTAGCTGATGGTGTGAATTTGGTTGATATTTTAAGTCTGGCGAAAGTCAACCAGAATCAAACAGATCAATCGGTGATTACTTTAGGAGAACTTTACGAAGGTGAAGACAAACTTTTAGGGTTAAGTCTGGAAGTTTCTGCGGCTCAAGTTGGTGAATTACCTGTGATGAAGCTGCATTATAGTGCTGATGTTGTGCAGAATAACGTCATTCAAAACGTTTCAGGAACAACAGATGTCATCGCCAAAGTTGGCACAGTTGAGGAATCCGCTTTTGCTGCTTCTAGTAATATCATCCTTGACTTGAGCCGTCTAACTATTGCGAAGGCAAAGGAAACTGCCCTTGATCTAGCGGAACGCGGTAAACATCAAGAAGCTGAACAAATCTTACGTTCTCTGGTGCAGGATTTGCGAAATAAAGGCTTGAATGAGAATTTTGAAATTGCTGAGGAAATAGATCAGCTGGAATATTTCGCGGGTCGAATTGCACAAAAAGCTCTGGGTAATGCAGGACGTAAAGAACTGTTGGATCAAACCTATCAGGCGATGACGCGCACTCGCAATGATTTGGTGGGTCGTGGTGTGACTGTGGGTGATGAAATATACGCCATGCCCACAGTCAATGATATCGGTTCAGGCGTTGAATTATACTGTGTGCGTGAAGGGGGTAAGCTGCGGGTAAAAGTCTTGTCTGATGGTTATGATGCCGATAAAAACGTCCAGTTTCCCCGCGCCATTCGTGCAGAGGGGGCGCGCTATGTGGTTGAAGGTGTGGAACTTTCAACTGATGGCACTTTCTATCGTGTAACTGGCCAAATTAACCGTTTGACTAAACCCGGTGAAGCTGACATTTTTGTTGCTCCCAGACAATCAAGACCTGCTAGCACAGGCAAAGCTTCTAAAGGGCCTGCTAGTTCGGCGGATCTGCCTACCACTGACACGGTAAATGATGGCATTCTCGTGCAATGTGTCAAAGATGGCAGTAAATTGCGGGCTAGGGTAGTTTCCGACGGGTATGAACCCGATTGGAATATGCGTTTTCCGCGTTCAGTGCGTGAGGAAGGAATGCTGTACGTTGTTGATGAAGTCAAAACTGCCCCTGATGGCAAATCTTATATCGCCTGCGGTGAAATTAAGCGGTTTGTACAGCCCAATACTACTAATTGAAGACCAACAATTGTCCCCCTGCAATTTACCTACGCAGGGTGGTTTCATACAAAAAGAAAAATCTATAAGTTTTGATTTTTCTTTTTGTAACCGAGATTTTGACCCCTCTCCAAACCTCTCCCCCACGGGGAGAGAGGCTTTGAAAGCTAGGTTTATTTTTTTCTCTGGTTGTATGAAACCACCCTGTTCAAAAGGGGGACTTTGATTCTTGTTCCCCCTTTGTTAAGGGGGGGTTAGGGTAGGGCTGATTCTTTGTAGCCAGAGAAAATTTAGGAATCCAATACTTTTGTTCCTTGATTATTTTGTTTCGCTAAGTAGGCTACGCAGAAATTAAGAGTCTGATTTTTCTCTGTAGAACATGAATTAGCCCTAGGGGGTTAGGGGGGATCAAAACGTTGTCGGGCTAGGTTATTAGACTTGTGTGTACACCGTAGCTGCAATTTACAGAGGGCTATTTCCAATCGAAAATCCAAAATTGTGATCAGGCTTCAATTATGGGGTGATAATCATCTGGGTTGTCAAACCCAGCGATCCAAGCTGCTGCTTGATGGCAAGTCTGCATATAGGGGGGAACGCGTAGTATATGAGTGTGTCCTGTGGATGGGCAAATCACTTTTAAGACCATCAGGGGTTCATCATCCTCGAAAGGAATATAGATCAACTGACGTTCTCCTCCTACATCGCGATCGCGGTGGCGGATCAATCCTCCCACTTGCTGGATAAATTTTTCGTATCCTACCCGCTCAATCAATACACGGCGTAACTCAACGTTCTCTGTGTTGAGGATATCTTGTCCGGTAATGGAATCACCTGCAAAGGCAATCTTGTCGCTAACTCTTACACCCCGCCACCGCAAAACGAAACCATGTCCTGTTTCTAAATTAGTAATCCCACTTCCAGCTAATTCAATCCAATGGGTAACATGAAGACCTTTAGAAAGCTGAGTTAGATTTACACAGTCGCTAATATCCAAACTTTCACAGGTAAGATTTTCTGGTAATTGGTAAAGCTGTGACGCACCGCTTAAATCCAAGTGACCCAAAACACGCATTCCATGCCAGGCGCGATGCTCAAGTATGAGTCGGCGTGCAAGTTCCGCCGATACTGGCTCATCACTTGCTGGTGGGTGTTGTTTTGCTAGTTTCTTCGGCACACGCCCGTTTGACATTAAACTGAGCATTAATCTTCCACCTCTACGTAAGCATCAGGGCGGTATTCCCGTTGTCGCCAAACACGGTAAATCCCTTGAGGCAATTCAATGGCTTGATGTTCCTCATGAACTAAAGTTGCTCCCGTTTGTTTCACCTCTAAAAACACGTCATGACCATGCACCCATAACTGCACAGCATGAGGCTGCTGGATGCGATGGCTGTGTCCTGTGACTTCGCCGTGAGCCAAAGTCGCACCTGTGCGTTTTTGAGCATGATTAGGTATGTTCGCAACCCGTCTCAGCAAAACATCACCGTGTCTGTATAGAACATTAGCTGAATTAACTGGAGAGTTCTGACTATGATTCAGCATATTTACGTATGATTGCTTAGGAATTTAAATTCGGAAGATTTATATATTGTAGTGCATTAGTACTAAGCATTCCAAATAGTTTCTTTATTATTTTTGTGAAGAAGCCAGTCCCAATAAAAATCTCCCCCTGCCCCCTGACTTGAAAGAGTAGGGGTAGCAGGGGAGGCAGGGGTAGCAGGGGGAGAAAGACGTTTTTCATGTTTGACTGTGAAACTTGCTTCATCGGAACTGCCTATAAAAAAGGGAGGCAGTAATAAGCCGCCCCCTATCTGATTACAGTTTGGATGAGTTAGAAACTCTTGAGCCAACGGGCAAGAGCCGATTTGCTCAAGAGTCCGAATATATCCAATCTACAACTTGATGGTAACAGTCTTAACTTCGGTGTACTGTTGTAGGCCATATTCACCAAGTTCACGACCGATACCTGATTGCTTAAACCCACCAAATGGTGCGGCTGCATCAAATACGTCGTAGCAATTTACCCATACTGTACCAGCACGGACATTGTTAGCGATCGCATGAGCCTTGGTAATATCTTTTGTCCAAACAGCGGCAGCGAGTCCGTACATGGAGTTATTAGCCCGTTGAATTGCTTCGTCAATATCTTTGAATTTGATAATACTCATTACCGGGCCAAAGATTTCCTCTTGGGCAATCTGCATCTCATCACGGACATCAGCAAACACGGTGGGGGCTATAAAGAAACCTCTGTCTCCGACGCGGTTTCCACCGCATAACATTTGCGCCCCTTGTCGCATTCCTGACTCGATGTAACTCATGACTTTATCGAATTGGTCTTTGTCTACCTGTGGCCCTTGTTCTGTATTGCTATCAAAGGGATCGCCGACAATTCTGTTTCTGGCTTTTTCTACAGTCCTGGCGACAAACTCGTCATAGCATTTTTCTTCTACAAATAGCCGTGAACCAGCACAGCAACATTGACCTTGGTTAAAGAATAAAGCATCGTGCGCGCCCTCGATAGCGGCATCCAAATCAGCATCAGCAAACACGATGTTGGGACTCTTTCCGCCTAGTTCTAAAGTGACACGCTTCAGGTTACTTTTAGCAGCAGCTTCCATAATCAAATGGCCTACCTCAGTCGAACCTGTAAACGCCACTTTATCCACATCCATGTGATGAGCGATCGCAGCTCCGGCTGTCGGGCCATATCCTGATAATATGTTCACCACTCCAGGGGGAAATCCAGCTTCTACGATTAATTCACCCACTCGCAACGCTGACAGCGGTGTTTGTTCAGCTGTCTTCATGACAACAGTGTTGCCTGTCGCCAAAGCTGGGGCTAATTTCCACGCCTGCATTAATAGGGGGAAATTCCAGGGGATAATTTGACCAACTACACCCACAGGCTCATGGCGAGTGTAGCAGAGGTATGGCCCACTAATCGGAATGGTTTTACCTTGTACCTTATCTGCCCAACCTGCATAATAACGATAGCAGGCGATCACTAATTCTAAGTCACCCAAGGAATCATGCAGTGGTTTACCGTTATCTAAGGTTTCTAATCGTGCCAACTCATCAATATTTTGCTCAATTAAATTGGCTAACCTATATAGCAACTCACCACGACGAGTCGCTGATATTTTTGGCCATTCCCCACTAGCGAAAGCTTTACGGGCTGCTTGCACTGCTTTGTCTACATCTAGCGCATCGGCTTCTGCTACTTCACAGATGACCTCACCTGTAGCTGGGTTAATTGTCTCAAATCTGCGATCGCTAACACTGTCTACCCACTCATTATTAATCAGTAGTCGAGTTGGGCCAATCTTTACCTGTTGTTGTGGTTCTCTCGCTGTCACCATCAGGCCGCCCTCCGGTAGCTATGCAAAAATTTGTTTAAATCTACTATTTATGTTTCTATCTATACAGTAATTTACTAAATTTCTTTAGCTATTTTTAGGTTTTACTTAACATAAATACTTAAAGCCTATACCTATAGTTATAAAAATAGTTATAAAAAAGGATGACTTCGGCTTATTGACAAGGTGTGTAAGCTGCTAGCAGAAAAATGCTCAACCACTTTTAGGGTAAAAATAGCTTCATTGTCGCGCCAGTGACAAAACCTGCTCAGATTGACTCAAATGTTTAATCGGAATTTTAATGACAAACTCTGCTCCCTTACCTGGATTAGATATACACAATAGTGATCCTCCATGTTGCTCCTTAACAATTTGATAGCTGATTGATAGCCCTAATCCTGTACCTTTACCTGCGGGTTTTGTGGTGAAGAAAGGATCAAATAATCGTTGTTGAACATCCTGTGGTATTCCTAAGCCATTATCGATGATCCGAATGACAACATATTCTGCTTCCACATCAGTGTGAATCAAAATAGTAGGTTCAATCAACCGTTCTCCGTTGCTGCTTGCCTCTTCTAAAGCATCAATTGCATTACTGATAATGTTCATAAATACCTGGTTCATTTTTCCAGCACAGCATTCAACCATAGGTAGGTTGCCATATTTCTTCAGAAGACGAATTGCCGGAGCATCAACTTTTTTCTTCAGACGATGCTCAAGAATCTTTAGTGTATTATCAATACCTTCATGTAGGTCTACTATTTTAATATCAGCTTCATCATGACGAGAAAAATTACGGAAAGATTTGACAATTTCACTAATTCTTGCTGCTCCCATTTCCATTGAAGAAAGTAGCTTTGGTAAATCTTCAATCAGAAACTCTAAGTCTACATCTTTAATTGTTTTTTCAATATCGTCAGCAGGATGGGGATACCGCTCTAAATAAAGCTGGATAAGTACTAGTAAGTCATGAATATATTTATTAGCGTGATGAATATTGGCGTAGATAAAGTTAACTGGATTGTTAATTTCGTGAGCAATACCAGCTACTAACTGCCCTAAAGTAGCTAATTTTTCTGACTGTACAAGCTGAACTTGTGCATTTTGTAAAGTATGGAGAGCTTGAGAAAGTTCTTCGGTTCTTGCTGCTACACGCTGTTCTAAATCTTGAGTTAGCTGCTGTAAGGCAGCTTCTGCTGCAATACGCTGCTCAATTTCTTGTTTTAAATGAATATTCTGCTTTTCCAGTGCTACACCGATATTTCGCAGTTGCACATGAACTTGAACACGCGCTAAAACTTCTGCTTGTTGAAATGGCTTAGTGATATAGTCTACAGCACCTAGCGATAAGCCTTTGACTTTATCTACAGAGTCACTCAAAGCAGTCATAAAAATAATGGGTATATCTTTTGTCTTGGGATTAGCTTTTAATTGACGGCAAGTTTCAAATCCGCCAATTCCTGGCATCATCACATCTAACAAAATTAATGTTGGTAGATCGTATTCAACTTGCTTGAGCGCGCTTTCTCCACTAGTTGCTACTGCAACTTCAAATCCAGCATCTATTAGAGCTTCTGAGAGGACTTCTAAATTAGTAGGAATATCATCAACAATTAAAATGACATTTGTATCTTGGATGTGCATTATTATCCCTGCCTATCAACCATTGATCTACATAAAATTTTATTTAAAATAGCAATTGCCTAATTTTTTGATTGCTCTACTTCAATAAAATTACGAATAAATTTTTGAATTTTTTCAATCTGAAATTTTTGAGACAATTGATTAATCTCTTTAGAGAATGCAGTTAGTTCTGGATTTTTTTGAGTTAGCCGTTCTAATTCTTGTTTGATAGCTTGTACCCGCCCTTTTAAAGCAAGTTCATATAATTTCAGCAGCGTATCTGCCGAGGGAGGCACTATCTTAGATGCACAAGATAATGAATTTTTTGATCCGATATCTAATGCACATGTATCTGCTGTTTTATTTTCTCCTTTCTGCTCATAAATCCATTGCAAATTTAAATGCTTTTGCAACTTTTCTAGCAAATCAGATGCTTGTATAGGTTTAGCCAGAAAGTCATTCGCACCAGCATCTAAGCTTTTTTGGATGTCAGTCTTGTAAACGTTGGCTGATGAAACTATAATTTTCACATCTTTTAAATCAGGTGAATTGCGTAAGTAATGTATTAATTCCTGACCATCTAAGACAGGCATAGGAATATCAGTAATAATTAGGTCGGGGCAAAAATCTAATGCTGTTGCCAAACCTTCTTGACCATCACTGCATTCTCTAACATTAAATCCCAGAGGTTCTATTAAATTAACGATGACTGAGCGATTTTCCCAACGGTCATCAATGATTAAAATTTTGCGGTTTTCTCCTTGGCAACCAACAATACTTGCCGGGGAAAAAACTTGATATTTTTCTGCCCATTCCCTTGCTTCTTGTACCTCCACATCAAACCAAAAAACGCTGCCTGTATTTAACTGAGTTTTTAATTCTAAATTGCCACCCATCATAGCAACTATTTTCTGACTAATAGTTAATCCTAAACCTGTTCCTTCTGATTGCTTTTTAATGTCACCAACCTGCTCAAATGGTAAAAATATTTTTTCTATTTCTTCACCGGTCATACCTACACCAGTATCTTCAACTTGGAATCGCAGACGATAGATTGATGCTTCTCCCCGGTTCTTACTTCCTAAATTTTCTTGTTTAACTACAAATTTGACTACTCCTTTATCAGTAAACTTAATGGCATTACCTAATAGGTTAATTAATACCTGACGCAATCTTTTTTCATCTGCCTGGATACCTATAGGTAGATGATCATCAGCTTCATATAAAAATTCAATATTTTTTTGTTCGGCTTTGATACGAAAAATTTCAGTAATACCTTGCAAAAATGCAGGGAAGTGAAAGTTAGTGGGATACAGTTCTATCTTCTGAGCTTCGATTTTGGCAATATCCAGAATATCGTTAATTAAAGTTAATAAATGTGCAGCACATTGGCTAATAACACTAATACCTTTTTGCTGCTTATCAGTGAAATTTTTTGCCCCTTGTAGAATTTGAGCATAGCCTAAGATACCGTTAAGGGGTGTACGCAATTCATGACTCATGTTCGCTAGAAATTCGCTCTTGGCTTTGCTGGCACTATCAGCAGCTTCTTTAGCTGCCTGTAGTTCAGAGGTGCGTTTTTTTACTCTTAGTTCTAACTCCTCATTAGTATTGGCAAAAGTAGTGAAAGATTCTCGTAACTCCTGAGCCATTTTATTAAATAAATACGCAAGACGACCTAACTCATCTTGGCGTGTTACATCAAGTTCAATATTTAAATTACCGGCAGCAATCGTTTCAGTTGCTGCCATTAACTTAGTTAAAGGAGCAGAAATTTGGTAACGTAAAATCAAAAATATGAGAATAATTTCAATTAATAGTGATGTCAGTCCAGCAAATATGATGAGTCGTACCGTGACAAAGGCTTTTTTCCCTAATAGTGATTTAGGGTAGACTGTGACTAGGTACCAATCTGGCCCGTCAATCATTGTTACTGCTAGATACTCATCATCTTTAGGATTATCAATAATAATTTGATGAGGATGTTTGCTTTTAACGAGTTGAAAAATGTTATTGAGATGCTCATCTTGGGAATCTAATATATTAAATTTCCCTTTTTCGTTTTCAATCTTTTGCATCAGACCAGGATGAGCTAGCAATCGCCCATCTTGTCGAAAGATCATGTTGTAAGTACCTTCAAAAGCATCATTAACTGTGCGTTCTTGCAACTCACCAATTAGAATATCGTGTCCAATAGTAGCAATGTGTCTGCCATCTAGATCAACTGGTGTAACGCAAGAAGTCATCCAAGCTTTGGCGACTTGATCGTAATAAATTCCTGTCCAAACAGTTTTTCGCTGAGGATTATGGGTTTTATTGGTAATGTAAAAAGATTCATCGTCTGTGACTCTGAAAGATTCATCATGGGGGGCATTTTGTACCCAAGGATAGCTAGGCATATAAATAGCAATCCCATTTTCTGGAATTTGCATATACGTGTTGACAAAGCGATTACGCCATGCTGGTCCGTAGGCACTAAGTTCATGAAAATAGGCGATCGCACGTTTGCGGATATCAGAATTGATCTTGACGTTTTTACCAAGGAATAATCCTGGTGATTGTTGCAGATCAAATTTATGAGGACGATTGCGAATAGTACCGTCTGCCATCCTCACAAATAATTGATTAAATTCATCTTGAGGATCTTGGTTACTCTTTGCTGTTAGCCTTTTTAACAGAGCCTGCTTGAGTAGAGCATGATTTTCTTCTGCCAGAATAAAAATTCCTTTTTCGCGTTGCGCTCGCAGTTGGACATATTTCTCGACTTCGGTGAGAGACTCAGCGGTAATTCTAGAAATCATTTGAAAATAGGCAATCCCAGTAGACACAACGATCACTCCACCAATGCTGATGGCAGTTTTGATGAGTGTTTGTTGTGTGAGGGAAGCTGTGTACTTACCTTGAGCATGACCACTGAAATTAGGTAAGTAGATGCGCCTTTTTAACCAATTGCTCCAAGTTTTGCTCATATTCACAGCTTCACATCCTAATGTTAAATGTTGTGTAGGTTGGCAATTTTGGCGATCGCACCACGTTGAGAAGTTTTGGAGACACCCGAATTTTCTGGGTTTTCAGAAAACACTAAACCTCTGCATTCACTACTTGATGTAGGAGGTTGTAAGTAGCCTGTTTGGATGAAATAAGAAAAATAAGTCTGTAGTAATTCGTCGTTGACAGGGGGACAACAAATAGAATGGCGATTCAATTCGTTGAGAGTGTTTTCAGAGTTAAACCGAAATGTTCCTAGTAATTTCTGTACAAAACTAGGCGTTAAGACGCTGATTAAAGGAAAGAGCGAATTCTCTGAATTGTATTTTACGAGTTGGGATAATCTGTCATACCAGACTTCAAAAGCAACCCTCTGTAGTGGATAGCCTATACTCTCCATCCAATCCAGTAAATGTCTCCAAGCGATAGGTTGAGGATTGACAATATAAACAGTTTGGCCGCGTATCTGCTGTTGCAGTGAAAGATGAGCGATCGCTTGACTGACATAATCTACAGGTACAATGTTTAAAAGTGCCTCTAGCTCAGGAGCAATACCCATTTCAATGCAACTATTGATCATCCTGGCTAAGAAGCTGGTTGTTGAGCAAATGCCTGTCTTACTGTGTCCCATAATGTTACTAGGACGGTAGATGGAAACTGGTAGTCCTCTCAAAGAGGCGATGTGGACTAACTGTTCAGCAATATATTTGCTTTGTGCATAACCACTGTGGAGGTGCATATCGCCAGCAGTGTTGTTATCTCCTTCTTGAACTATCTCAATACCATTTTTTGATGACAACACATCAACTGTAGAGATGAAATGCACAGGCTTAATTTTGTGCTGACTGGCTAGACGCAAAACCTCTTGCGTCCCCAAAACATTCATACTTTCTAGGGCTGAATATGGATACACCATATTTACAGATGCGCCACAGTGATAGATGATGTCTATTTTTTCTGCCAATCTAGAAAACTGTTGTGCTTCTAGTCCTAAAAACGGTTGGCTTAAGTCTCCTACAACGGGAATAATTCTGTCATTAAAGTCTTCGTGCCAGATTTGATAAGTTTTCAGGCGACTGACAATTCTGACTCGTGCTTCTTCAAGACTGCTAGCACGCACCAGACAATAGATATCAGCTCTAGTTTTTTGTAGCAGTTCGTAGAGTAAAAAAGCACCTAAAAACCCAGTAGCACCAGTTAAGAAAAAATCCAGTACAGGTGCGGTCTGAGTGTTTTGGGGTTGAATGGAAGAGTCTAATAAGATTTCTGTTTCTAAAGGGTTATTTGATTGAGTGACAATCCCAACTTGAGTAAGAGCGGTAATAGTTTGTGCTAAACCTGAAACCGTTGGTAGCCGGAGAAAATTTTCTAAGGTGATATCTAATTGAAATGCTTCTCTGAGTTCAGCAATGAGTTGAATAGTTAATAAAGAAGTTCCTCCTAGCTCACAAAAATTGTCGTCAATTGAAATAGTCTCTATTCCTAGCAAATGACTCCAAATATCTGCTAGTTGTTTTTCCAATGGAGTACGGGGTGCGATGTAATGTTCTTGCTCTCTTTGAAAACTTTTAGGTACAGGTAAGGCACGGCGATCTATCTTGCCGTTGGGAGTTAGGGGTAATTCATCCAACAGAAAAAAGGCTGAAGGGATCATGTAGTTAGGTAATTTCTGACGGAGAAAACTCCGCAAAATTTTGGGGGTGATTTCTTGTAGTGGTTGATCTGCGGCAGAAATTGGGACTACATAGGTAATTAATCGTTGATTACCAAGTACATCTTCACGAGCAACTACGATCGCTTGACGGACTGCTGGATGTTCATTCAAACGTGCCTCGATTTCTCCTAGTTCAATGCGAAAGCCACGAATTTTGACTTGATGATCGATGCGACCTAAAAACTTGAGATTACCATCAGGTAAATAAACAGCGAGGTCTCCTGTCTTATAAAGTCGTGACCCTGATTGATTGCTGAAAGGATTGGCGACAAATTTCTCTTTTGTAAGCTCTGGAGAGTTCAGATAACCACGGGCTAAACCTGCGCCAGCAATATAAATTTCACCTTCCGACCCATCTGGTACAGGGTTCATTAGGGAGTCGAGTAGATAGATTTCGGTGTTGTCAATTGGTTTTCCAATTGATGGTATTTGGGTTGCTCCTTTCTCTATTAAGGCCACAGTAGAATAAGTGGTATCTTCTGTAGGCCCATAGAGATTGAAGACTTGTTGAATGTGGTCTAGCTGATAAAGTTGTTGTACAAGAGCATTTTGCAGCGGTTCACCTGCTAGGTTAACGGTGTTTACCGACGCAGGAATACCATTCATACGGAGTAATGCGGAAATTGCCGAAGGTACAGTATTGATCAATGTGACTTGCGATGCTGCGGGCAAATAGGGCAACTGTAGAGCATCTTGAGCCAGAATGACTTTACCACCGCAACTGAGAGTAACAAATAATTCAAAAATTGATAGATCAAAACATAATGATGTTGAGCATAGTACTCCTTGTAATTGTGCAGGAGTAAAAAATTTCTTGGCCCAATCAATGAGGGCTATTGTATTGCGATGCTCGATCGCTACACCTTTAGGTTTACCTGTAGAACCGGATGTATAAATTACATAAGCAAGATGGTGAGGTCGGGTTTCACAGATAGGGTTATCTACGGAATGTTGAGCAATCGTTTGCCAATCATTATCTATACAGATGGTTTGTGCTTGATGTTGAGGAATCGCCTCTAGTAAATGCTGTTGGGTCAATAAGATGGGAAGTTGAGTATCTTCGATGACAAACCCTAAACGCTCTTGGGGATAAGTAGGATCAAGGGGGACATACGCTCCCCCGGCTTTGAGAATACCTAGAAGTGCAATCACCATATCTAGCGATCGCTCTATGCACACTCCCACTAAGACCTCTGGTTTAACTCCTAAATGCCGCAAATAGTGCGCAACTTGGTTGGCTCTTTGGTTTATTTCTTGATAGCTTAATTGCTGATTTTGCCAAATGATTGCTACATCATGAGGATGATGATCAACTTGCAATTCTATCAATTTATGAATCACACAAGCATCAATTCTTTCCATCATATGATTTCAACCTATTCATATACAGTCAATATTGTGATTAGAAAACACTAATGTTTTGCAACTCTATTTTTTATTGGCAAGCAGGTATATATTGATCTCATTTCTCTGGCTATACATTAATGAAAAATTGATGATGTTTAATGATTGTTGGTGATGAGTTTATTTCAGTCATGCCATATATTCGATTAATAAATCTTTAAAAAACCACATTGTGCAGAAGATGAATTCAGCAAGTGAGGAGATTCAGGGTTGGGGATTGCAGATCATATTACGTAAAAGCACATCTATCTAAAATGGTAATATTGCTATGTTTTCTAAAAAAAAATCATAGCCGTTGAAACCGAATAAAAATATTATTTCTAAGTGATTTCTATGATTGATTTAAAGATGTTTGTAAAGTTAAGATAAAATTAAACAGACCATTTGCAAAAAAACAGTAAATAGGAAGTAAATGGTTGATAATCCATAATGTTTTGATGAAATCGTATTTAATTACATAAAAGGCGGATAAACGGGTAATAAATTCTTTCGTGTAGCTACATCAAACTATGAATTAGTGAACCCTTACAGCTTCTAGATGCGTAATAACTACATGGGAAACTGAATGTAATTTAAAGGATAAATTTGCTCAAAAAGAACCTCTGGTGTAAGCATATTTGAGAGGATGTCTTCCCAGTGGTGATTTATTGTCACAAAGCTCACAAGGCGTGACTGTATAGCAGACACCAGCTTTGTTAATATAAACTCAGTGATATGTTGTGATTATTAACACTGATTTTACTTAGATTATCCCTCTTTTGCTGGGTCAAACAACTGATAGCAGATAGGGGCAGAAAAAGTCAGCGTTTCGCGGACTCGATCCATTTAATGTTGATAGGATGGGAAAAAGCTAAAGTTTTGTGCTACCAATCACAGTTCTGTTTAATCATGACTACTCTGCAAGTTGCTTCTTCCCTGACTACCATTGCCCAACAAACCCGCCAAGCTGCTAGTAAACTAGCGATTCTGGCGACGGAGGCAAAAAATCAAGCGATCGCCTCTGTTGCTCAAGCGTTAGAATCAGCCAAAGATGAGATTGTGTCAGCGAATATTGCTGATTGTGAAGCGGCGACGGCGGCGGGTATTGCTAAACCTCTATATAAAAGATTGCAGTTGGATGAACATAAGTTAAGAGATGCGATCGCTGGGGTGCGGGATGTTGGTAAGCTAGCTGATCCTGTGGGACAGGTGCAGATACACCGAGAACTAGATACTGGTTTGGTGCTGAAGCGTGTAACTTGTCCTTTGGGAGTGTTGGGGATTATTTTTGAAGCACGCCCAGAGGCGGCGATTCAAATTGTCTCTTTGGCGATTAAATCAGGTAATGGTGTCATTCTTAAATGTGGTAAAGAAGCTGTACGTTCTTGTGAGGCGATAGTCAAGGCGATTAAACAAGGTTTATCGCTAACAGATGTGAGTCCTGATGTGGTGCAATTACTGACAACTAGAGAAGAAACTTTAGAACTTTTAAAGTTAGATAAATATGTAGATTTAATTATTCCTAGAGGTTCTAATTCGTTTGTCAGGTTTGTGCAAGAAAATACACGCATTCCTGTACTGGGTCATGCTGATGGTATTTGTCATTTATATGTAGATGAAGCGGCTGATATTGATAAGGCTGTGCAGATTGCTGTTGATGCTAAAATCCAATATGCTGCCGCTTGTAATGCCATTGAAACAATGTTAGTACATCAAGCGATCGCAGCGGAATTTCTACCCAAAGTTGCCGCAGCTTTGCAAGCAGTTGATGTAGAATTACGCGGGGATGAACGGACTTTAAGGATATTACCTAATATCGCACCTGCCGTTGATGCTGATTGGGAAACAGAGTACAGTGATTTGATTTTGGCGGTGAAGATTGTAGACTCTTTAGAAACTGCGATCGCTCACATTAATGAATATGGTTCTCGTCATACTGATGCGATCGTCACGGAAGATTTAGCGACAGTAGAAACATTCTTTGGGTTAGTCAATTCCGCCGGAGTTTTTCACAATTGTTCTACCCGATTTGCTGATGGTTTTCGCTATGGTTTCGGCGCAGAAGTGGGGATTAGTACACAACAAATGCCTCCCCGTGGCCCTGTCGGGTTGGAAGGTTTAGTCACATATAAGTATCAAGTGACTGGTAATGGACATATTGTTGCTACCTACACGGGGGCAAATGCTAAAGCTTTTACTCATCGGGATTTAGAAGGAATCTAAGCAATTGCAAATTCGGTAGACTGTCTCACGTTAACTGGTTGGAACGCTAAAACGATTTTATTTTTAGGAATACCGGCACTGACAAGTTCATTCGCAATTCCTCTTTCAGTGCCGTCTCTTTGAATCCACACTTTATCGTTGATAATATCAATGTGAATCAGACAACCATGTACACGCTGTTTATTTTCCCAACCAAGTGTGACTAGTAGATAATGGTTGGCACTTTCATCAATAATTAGCTGTCTTTCTAATTCTCCGTAAGCGTAGGGAAGTTGAGAGTATTCGGTTAATATTGTGCGGATAATTTGGAGATAATTATCTAAGAGGATGTTTGAAAAGTTCTTAACGATGTATTAAATCAGTTGAGATCCCCCTAAATCCCCCTTAAAAAGGGGGACTTTGATTCTTATTCCCCCCTTTTTTAGGGGGGTTAGGGTAGGGCTGATTCTTTGTAGCCAGAGAAAATTTAGGAATCCAATACTTTTGTTCCTTGATTATTTTGTTTCGCTAAGTAGGCTACGCAGAAATTAGGAGTCTGATTTTTCTCTGTAGAACATGAATTAGCCCTAGGGGTTAGGGTAGGGCTGATTCTTTGTAGCCAGAGAAAATTTAGGAATCCAATACTTTTGTTCCTTGATTATTTTGTTTCGCTAAGTAGGCTACGCAGAAATTAAGAGTCTGATTTTTCTCTGTAGAACATGAATTAGCCCTAGGGGTTAGGGGGGATCTAAATGTACTTAAAGTCACAGCCGAACACTTTTCAAACACCCTCTAAGGTATCCATTCAGTGATTACCTCCAGTTCGGAATCAAATATGAGTAAACAAAGCCGTTGATTCTCGATCAATATTTTACCTATTGGTTCTTAGAACAACTCTGAGTATGTTTCTTGGCGAATAGCAAGATACAAACAACGCTCTGGCTCTAAACGGCATCGTGATATCTATCTTTAGCTGGCATAGTAGAATTTATTTAAACTAACGCTTTTAACAACGCCTGAAGCTTGAGTTGAATTTCTGCAAATTCTCGATCAGGATCAGAACCTGCGACGATACCTGCACCAGCATAAAGTCTAGCGCGATCGCCATTAATTAATGCGGAACGAATCCCGACAATAAACTCACAGTTACCTTGAGAGTCTACCCAACCTAAAGGCGCAGCATATAAACCCCTCTCAAAGTTTTCATAACGGCGAATCTCTGCACAGGCGATATCTCTAGCTGCACCGGCTACGGCTGGTGTGGGATGTAATTGAGCGACAATTTTTAAGGGATGGACGTTAGCTGGAACTATTGCGCTAATTGGTGTCCATAGATGCTGAATATTAGATAATTGTCTCAAACGCGGAGCTAATACTTGGGGCAATAAACCTAGTTGGGTGAGGCGTTGGGTAATAAAATTCATCACAAGTAAATGTTCATGTCTTTCTTTTTCACTATTGAGTAAGCGATTTGCGTTAGCTGCATCTTCCGCAGGGGTTTTTCCCCTGGGTGCAGAACCAGCCAATGCGTCAGTAATTAATTGTTGATTATGAATACTAATTAATCTTTCTGGACTCGCACCAATAAAACTTTGTCCTTTGCCATTACTTGTAGAAAAAATATAACAGTTAGGATGATTTTTTCGCAGATTATTTAATGAATTAAATAAATTAAAATTTTGATTGGAATTTACATCTAAAACGTCTGCTAGTACAATCTTGCTGAGACGACTAGAATTAATTTTTTCTAAAACTGATACAACAGAATGTTTGAAATGTTCTGTCTTTTTGATGGAATTTTTCGTAAAAATTGCGGGAAAATAATCGATTTTAGGTGAATAAGGTTTTAGAGAATTAATAGTTTCTATTTTATGACTGAGTTTTTGTAAAAATAACTGAATATTAAAATTAGCATTAATAATAGTATTGACTACTAAAATACATTGTTCATTTTTGACAGATATCTGCCAACGTGGTAAAAAAACCGTAGCCGCGGGAAATGGATAATCAATCTGGTGAGGTTGATCAAAAAAGCTGAAATAACAAAAAAAGTGCGGCCCAGTAAAGACTGCCTTCTTATCACCAAAAGTAATTATATTCTTGAGATGAGATTGAATGAAATATTCAGCTTGAGTAAAACGGTCTGCGCCATGAATCTGGATTTTCTTCACTGCGTCGATAGCGGCGATCGCCTCACCTTTGCCTTTATTCTCAAAGTAAAAATTTATTTCATTTGCTTGCGCTAATTTATCCAATACTATTAAAGGATCAACCAAATCAATTGGTAGGGAAATGCTCACAATCTGCCGACAATTATTTTTGAGGCAATTTTCCTGAACAGCTAACAAAAATTGGTAGAGGTCTTTTTGTTCTACAACAAAGTTACTACGACATGGTGAAACTGTCATAAATCTAGAAATAGTAAATTTTTTTTAAGTTATCTTCCTAAAGTGTAATTAAACATGGTCGTATTTCTACAGGTAGCATATTCAGTCACCATTTCACCAGAGTATGGCTTGCTTTGTTTATGGTGTTCTCAAACCCTGACAAGCGAGGTTTATTCTGTGGCTGCCAACAAAAAAATGTAAAATTTGCCACGGGGAGGTTAAGGAGTTGTAACATACGTGCTGCGTTCTGAGTGAGTACAGATAATTGATCAGGCTTACTTTCAACTAATACACTGAACTAAACAGAAAGTATATTACGCATCACTCAGCATGAATGAATTATGAGTAAATTTTTGTTAGTTTAACTAATCAGGACTGATGACTACAAAACAAATTTACCGTCCTAAGAGTAAATTATGGATGGCGGCAATTAAACCGCCAATGTACAGCGTGGCAATTATGCCAATTTGGGTGGGATCATCTGTAGCGTTTGCAGAAACTAAAAGTTTTAATGTTGCAATATTTTCTACTTTTGTAGCTGCCGCAATTTTGATTCTGGCGTGGGAAAATATCAGTAATGATGTATTTGATTCAGAAACAGGTATAGATATAAATAAACACCACTCATTGGTGAATTTAACTGGTAAGAAGAGTCTAGTATTTTGGTTAGGAAATTCGTGTTTGATTGCGGGGTTGCTGGGAATATTAGCGATCGCCATATGGCAACAAGACCCCACCGTCATCGGTATAATTCTGTTGTGCTGTGCTTTGGGCTATATGTATCAAGGGCCTCCCTTTCGTCTAGGATACCAAGGTTTAGGCGAAATCCTTTGCTTTTTTGCCTTTGGGCCTTTGGGCATCACCGCCGCATACTACAGTCAAACTAAAACTTGGTCATTCACAAGTTTAGCTGCCTCCGTAATTGTGGGGATTGTGACAACTTTAATTTTATTTTGCTCACACTTTCACCAAGTCAAAGATGACATTGCTGCCGGCAAGCGATCGCCCATTGTGCGTTTAGGTACAGCCACAGGTGCAAAAGTTCTTACTTGGTTTACAGCTAGCATTTACCCACTCAACTTGCTGTTTGTAGTATTGGGTATTTTCCCACTGTGGACACTATTAAGTTGGCTAAGTCTCCCCTACGCCTACAAATTGTGTCGCCATGTCCAAGAAAATCACAACCAACCTGAAAAAGTCAGCAATTGTAAATTCATCGCTGTAGCTGTGCATTTTTGGAGTTGCTTGTTATTAGGTGTAGGATTTGTAATCGCAGGTTTTTAAAGGCAAAAGGCAAAAGGCAAAAGGCAAAAGGCAAAAGAAAAGAATGCCCAGTCCCCAGTCCCCAGTCCCCAATCCCCCATCCCCAAGCTACCACTTTGAATTTCGTACAATAACACGGAAATTCGCGCGATCGCTAGTTACTAGTCACGGTATTTGGGAAACCCGCGAAGCCATTATTCTCAAGTTGAGTGATTCCACAGGGAAAGTCGGCTGGGGAGAAATCGCCCCCATTAGTTGGTTCGGTTCTGAAACTCTAGAACAAGCTTTAGATTTCTGTCACCAACTCCCCCAAGAAATTACGGCAGCAAATATTTTTTCTATTCCCGATAATTTACCAGCTTGTCAGTTTGGCTTTGAATCAGCGTTGGAGGGATTGGGGATGAGGAACTGCCCAATGACCAATTTCCAATACAGTGCTTTACTTCCCGCCGGGGATACGGCATTACATCAATGGCAAACTCTTTGGCAGGAAGGATATCGCACGTTTAAATGGAAAATTGGCGTAAATCATATTAGTCAAGAACTCCAAATATTTGATTTACTGACGCAAGCCTTACCATATACAGCCAAACTGCGCTTAGACGCTAATGGTGGACTGAACTATGAACAGGCGCAATTATGGTTAGGAACTTGTGATCAGTTGCGAAAAAACTCTGAGTCAGCTGTCGAGATTGAGTTTATTGAACAACCGCTACCTGTGGCAGATTTTTTCGGGATGTTGGCATTGAGTCAGTGCTATGATACTGCGATCGCTTTAGATGAATCCGTCGCCACACTGCAACAATTAGCAGCTTGTTACGACAAAGGTTGGCGAGGAATTTTCGTGATTAAACCAGCTATTGCGGGTTATCCCTCGCGTCTGAGAAGATTTTGCCAACAGCATAAAATTGACGCAGTATTTTCATCAGTATTTGAAACTGCGATCGCCAGACTTGCTGCACTCAGACTAGCAGCAGAATTATCCTACAAAAACAGGGCTGTTGGTTTTGGCATCAATCATTTTTTTACCCAAGCAGAAGATGACACCTGGCCACAAAGTCTATTTTGATCACCTAATTCACCATGATTTGCTAATTGGCGAAAATAACCAAGAATTTCAGCAAATCGCCACCCAACTACACACCGAATTCACCCAATTATCAACGCCAAATCATCCACTAAAAATCATCCTAGCTGAACGAGAACCAGTCAAATTATTAGCCTGTTTTCTCGCCGCTTGTACCGCTAATTGCCAACTGTTCTTATGTAATCCTGACTGGGGAAAACAAGAATGGGATCAAGTATTTGACTTAGCACAACCCGATATAATTTTTGGCATCAGCCATGATGCTGAAATTTACCATTCCCCCCGTCCTTCCGCAATTGCTCCACTTGGGCAAAGCCCAACACCGCATTGCTCCCTGCCCCATTCCCTAATCATGATTCCCACCGGCGGTTCATCGGGCAAGATTAAATTTGCCATGCACACCTGGGAAACTCTCACAGCGTCAGTACAGGGATTTATAGAATATTTTCAGCTACAACAAGTGAATTCCTTTTGCGTTTTGCCGTTGTATCATGTCAGCGGTTTAATGCAGTTTATGCGTGCTGTGATCACTGGTGGTAAACTCGTAATTCTACCTTTTAAATCAATAGAATTATCTCAAAGTTACCAGATTAATCCGCAAGATTTTTTTATATCCTTAGTACCAACGCAATTACAAAGACTGCTACAGCATCAAGAATTAACTGCTTGGTTAGCTCAATTTCAAACTGTGCTTTTAGGTGGTGCGCCTGCTTGGGATGAGTTATTAGCAAAAGCCAAATTTCATCGTATCCGGTTAGCACCAACTTATGGCATGACCGAAACAGCTTCTCAAATTGCCACCCTTAAACCTGATGATTTCTTAAGAGGCAAAACTGGCAGTGGACAAATTCTGCCACATGCTCAAATAAAAATTTGTGACAATCAAGGACAAGTTTTATCAGCCAATCAAATAGGCAATATCACTATTCAAGCAAAATCTTTAGCTCTGGGTTACTATCCTCATTGCTGGAATCATCAAGATAATTTTTCTGTAGATGATTTAGGCTGTTTAGATGAACAAGGTTATTTAAACATTGTTGGACGTAACAGCGATAAAATTATCTCAGGTGGAGAAAATATTTACCCCATAGAAATTGAGTCAGCCATACTGCAAACGCAAATGGTTATTGATGTGTGTGTAATTGGTGTAACTGATCAAGATTGGGGACAAGCATTAACAGCCGTTTATATTCCTAAAAATCCAGCTATTACTTCTGAGGAAATTAAAAACGCACTCCAAAATCAATTGAGTAAATTTAAGCTACCTAAATACTGGATTCCTCTTGAGAGCTTACCGCGTAACAACCAAGGTAAGATTAATCGCCAAACATTACAAGAAATAGCTAGAGAATTTTTAAGATAAGCAACACATTAGTATAACTACACGGCTAAATTTATACTTTGAGAAACTCCTGTATGATGGTCATCTTGACCTTTTTGTGCGGACGATATGCCCGCAACACAAGAAATATTGAATTATGTTTTATGCAATCACTTCTCTAGCTTTCCTTCGCTCTGATTCTTCTATTTCTCTGCGATTTCTTTCTAGCCAATGGACAATATTAGTTGGTAATGGTTGCTTATTGCGAGTATTCGCTTCAATACAAACGTGGCGAGTAATGGCCTTAGCCACTACTACTTCAGACAAGGCGATTTCGTAGTTAATTTCAAACTTTTCTGCACCAACTTTTTGCGGCATTAAACTAACTAATAACTTGTCTCCACAAAATATAGGACGCAGAAAATCGACGCTAGCGTGAACAATGGGAAAAGCTACCTGGGGATGCGTAAAAAAATCTTTGAGATTAATCCCGGATGTTCTGAGAGATTCTTCATAAGCTTCATGACAAATACTCAGAATATTGGCGAAGTAGACTACACCTGCTGCATCTGTATCTTGAAAGTGAACAGTGCGATGATAACTAAAGGACATAAATAGAATTCATTGATAAAAAAATAGCAGGTTACAGACCTGCTCTAATGCTTAATTTTACTGCAATGTCAATACAAATTACTTGATGGGCAAATATATGTCTTCAGAGGTAGGGTTGAGGTAGGGACGCTGTAAATCAATGGCATGATCTTGAAAGTGTTGATGAATAGCTTTCATCCTTTCTTCTACAGCATTCTTACCTTTTTGCCAAGCTTCCAGTAACGCATTAGCTAAGATTTGGCAGCGATTCATGCCAAAACTTTCTTGTGCTGTAAATTTTTGAGTCGGTTCTTCAGCTAGTCCTAAACCTGGTGCTAAAAACTTGGTAAATAAAGGTATTTCTGGACGAAAATAAGCTTGATGTTCTTGATAGACAAATTGCAAAATTTTGTGAATCGCTGGATAGTCGTGACTTTCAAAGTAGAGTACACCAGCATCGTAACGTTCGTAGGCACTAGGGTTATAAAGGACTTGAAAGGTAAAAGGAATAGTATTAGTGTTGAGTTGCTGGGTGAGGCTATCCATGAGAGCGATCGCACCAGCCGCACTAAAATTAAAATATATTCTACCAGTACCTAAATTTACGTCTGGGTTGCCTTGTTGTTCCTGTCCTACATTACTCACAGCTAAATAATGGCCATTTTGCAAGCGATTATTCGGCATCCAAATCGCTACTGATTCACCAACTTGGGCAGATTTTTTTCCAGGTTTGAGATGACAATCTGGTTCAATATATAAAGTTAAACCATTTTTAGTCACTGCCAGACTACCATCAGGCTCTTTTCTCAGCACTTCCCAACTAGGATCAAAATAACCTCTACCATGATTGTTCGCTTGTAGTTGTTCGTAAAATTCCCAGTCGATACCCACAATAGAATTAGTCGCTAAATTGTGTGGAACTTGATAGTTAGTATTACTAGAATCAACTGCCAAGCTGCTTTGTAAGACACCGTTGTAATAGACACCATAAATAAAATTACGCAATAATAAATTGAGATACTTATGTTGTAAGTCTGGAGAATTTTGTTGAAATCTATCTGCTACTTTGGTTGGTAAGGCAAACGGTTGATAATTAGGATGATAGATACAAAAATTAGGCTCAATGTGGATATTAGCAGCTATATCTTTTAAGGAATTTAACATTGTTCTTGCAGAGTAATTTAGCATTAATCAATCAAAAATTCAGTCTTGAGCAGTTTTTTCCCTTTACCTTTTGCCCCTTACCTATTTAATTAGCAGCCACGCAAGCGAGTTTTTTCGTAATACAAGCGAACTAACTGCTTTTCTTTTTCTGGTTGGGGTATTTTATCAATCTTGGCGATAGAACTAATAATTACTGAATCATCCACTCCCAGAATACTGACTATGGATTGTTCAGGCATAGTCAGGATATTTTTGGCAATCTGTAACTTATAAATATCAGAATTATCAAAGCTTTGGCAATTATTAATACTGTCTTGAATTTGATGAATTAATGCCAGTCCTGTAAATTTGATAACTCTTACCAAAAAATCACTACTATATTCCAAAATCATTGGGAAAGCATTCAGGTAAGCCTGTAATAAAGCTACTAATGAGGGTTGAATATCCTCTAATGGAGTCACGGCTAATTGTAGAGATTCTGCTAACTCTAAAGTTGGATCTATTACTAAGCTAGAAAGCCAAAATCCTAAGTAACTAGCTAATATATTGCCCAAATCAAAAGCGGGATCTCCCCAACCACAGGCTTCCCAATCAATTAATCGTACTAAGCAGTTATCTAATTGATTCCACCGGGAATGAATTAAGATGTTGTGCAGATTCAAATCATTGTGTGTTAAGCAGCAAGGATTCCATTCATAAGCTAAATCAGCGATCGCTGCTTCTAAACTTTCATAACGTTGATAAAGCGCATAAAACTGTATTGCTTCGCGCTTAACTTTACCAAAAATCTCTGGACTGATTGAATCTATACCTTGTGCTGGGTTGTAAAAACTGTAGCGAAACTGTCCTTGGGGTGCAGTCGCCATAAAATCGCGGTATTCCTTGCGTTGGAACGTAGCGCGATGTAGTGCTGCTAATGTTGTCCCGATTGCTGAAGCAATCTCTACAGGAAAAATATTGTGGTGTTGATAAAAATTACTTAAGTCTAGGTATTCACTGAGATAGCTACGCACCAAGATGGAATTTTCTTCATCAAAATGTAGCACTAAGGGCGCGATCGCAGAAATATTACCTAAAACTGGAAACTGTTGTAGTAATTGTTGGAAAAGCCATTCATTGAAAAATTCATGGGGCATTCCATCGTTTTCAATGTTATGTTTTTGCTTCACTAGGAGTTGACGATTATCTCCTAAATTCACCACTAAATTGCGATTTTTCTTATTAGTTTCAGGCAGCTTAACAGTATTAAAAGTACCATCTACTAAGCTACACAGACCTACTTGTTGTAGATACCGGATAACATTTTGAGAAGATAGTGGTGATAACATATATTATTTCCTAGTTAGTAAAATCGCCGTAAAATCAGTGAGTGTCAGGCTTATTTTTACTTGAGCAATTTAGGTAGATAACAACAAGTATTTATATAGCGATGTTCTTTCAATCTATTCCATTAATATCTCATCTGTTTGATTTCAACCTGCCAAAATGGCAATAATTAGCTTTATTTTTACTTTAATTTTTGATGTTTTCTCTACCAAATCTTTATAGTCAATGCGCTTATTTAATAAAAGCAACTCAAGATTCTTCAAATAAAGAAATTGAATTAGAACTCATTATTTTTCTAAAATATTGATTAATTGCTTAGTTCTGAATTATACACAAATAAAATATTGAACATTCAGATGTTCAACTTAATTTAAGACTTATCATCCTTATCAATCAGGAACAAATAATTTCTACAACTATTAAATTATACTTTATACTTACATATTTTTTGTATTATTTATTACACAAATATTTTATTTATAATAATTTATCAATAATAGTTAGTAATGTATTTTCAACTTTATCAGTTTTGTGTAGTTCAATGATCATCTACTAGAAAAACTGTCTTAAGGTAGATGTAAATGAATATAATTCAGTATCGTACTTAGAGATGATTTTGCTGATCAGATGTTGGAGGATTGTGCAGTAGGTAGATAAAGTATGACTACCCGAAGATCGCTTATATTTAGTATATTTTTATACAAAATTTATTATTTACTGATAAAGCAGATAATTGCTCTATAGATGAAACTACATAGCAACCCTGAGATATTCAATGCCACGAATATGACATCAGCTGTTATTTCCATTTATCATCATGAAGTTACAACAACCGGATATTTTAGATAGGTAGAAATTATTTTTTTAGGGAAAATATTAATGAGCAAGCGGTGAAAATACCGTAGGGAGTTTTTTTTGATACAAAATAGAGGTCAATAATTCGCTCTTGTTTGCTCTACATCTGTCAGGACTGGGAATAATTATGAATTTTGTGGATTTTAAATTTTTCCATCCCAAATCTAAAATCCAAAATTCTCCAGCCTTCTCTTGTGGTGTAAATTAATATAGATGTACTATCAAGTGTCAACAATTGCTACCGCACAGCAACAAGTTGATTTACCATGACTGTCAGTGCCAGCATCCCTAAAATAGTCATTAGACCTGCTGGCATAAATTTGCGTGTTTTGGCTAATCTCAAGGCAAAGAAAATGACTAAAACAGCAGTGATGCAGGTTGTAAAAATCAAAGCCCAGGCTTGTCCTTGCAATTGCAAGTAAGCACCAAGCATCAGTATTAAACCGCTAACCAGACCACTCAGGAGGGAAACTTGACTATTAGCTTGAAAGTAACCAATAATGCCACCAATGATCGCTAACATACCATAGGCGATCGCAGCAATTATACTTAAATTCATGGTTAATCCTTATGTAGATTTTGCTTTTCCTACCTAGTCCCGCAGAGAATCAACCTGTTTCACATTGAATCTATATACAGTGTGTAACGAGGATGCTGATAAAAGCTAAGTTCTTTATTTTGAATTTTGAATTCCTTTGATTGACGGATAATCCAGCTATGCCCACGGCAAGTTCTTCTTCCTATGCCCATATTCAATTTCTCCAACGCCAAGCAGCGTCGCTTCTACTTTATCAATCAGTTCTTCAAGATGAAGTAGGAATTGCCTTTTTGGAATTGTTGCAAGCTATTCGCTACACCGATGCTGATGCAAGGGGTTGCTTACAGGCTTATGGTAGTTACTTTCGTGCCTTAGCAAATCAACAGCAAACGTGGGAAGACTACCTCATCACTCAAATTCTCACAGCGGAAAATCCGTTCACGAAACTAGCCCAACAGCGAGACATGGAGGCTTTACCTCAGGCTTTACTAGCCGCAGCCCAGCATGATTTACAAATATTACAGAGTCTTTACGAATGCAGTAGTGCGATTTTGAGTGAATGGGTACAAGGCGTAGGACATTTAGCCGTGTCTCCTGTGGTGTGGTACGTTGAACCAGAGGACACAGCTAAAGAAGCAGGGCTAGCATTCTCTCTGCACCACACTGACAATTGGGGAGAGTTAGTAGCAGACTTAGCAAACCACTATCGGCAATTTGGTACAGGCTTGTTTGCCCAATATCGCGCATTGCGTTGGCAAGGAGGACAATTTATTGGTATTCCTTACCCTGATCCCGTGAAGTTGCATCACCTCGTGGGTTATGAATCCCAGAAAGATGCCCTGATCAAAAATACAGAATTTTTATTAGCAGAAGAGGTAGCACTGCACGTATTACTGTATGGGACTCGTGGCGCAGGTAAATCTTCCTTAGTCAAGGCTTTGTTGAATGAATATAGCCATCGCTACCTCCGCCTGCTAGAAGTGACAAAATCAGACTTGCAAGATTTACCAACCATTGTGGAAAAGTTACGTGGCTTACCACAGAAATTTATTATTTTTGTTGATGATTTATCTTTTGAAGAAGATGATGATGCGTTTAAAGCCTTAAAAGTGGTTTTAGAAGGGAACTTAACTGCTAGACCACAAAATGTAGTTGTGTATGCTACGTCTAACCGTCGTCACCTGATTCGGGAATTCTTTGCTGATCGACCGACTCCCAAAGACAATGAAGAAGTTCATGCTTGGGATACCATGCAAGAGAAACTTTCCTTTAGCGATCGCTTTGGTTTAACTTTAACCTTTGAGTCCGCCGACCAAAAAACATACTTGCAAATTGTACAGCATCTTGCCGTACAAGCTGGAATTGACCTCACCCAGCAAGATTTAGAATTTCAAGCCTTACAATGGGCAACACGTCATAATGGACGTTCTGGAAGAACAGCACGACAATTTATCGATTTTCTCAAAGCAGAATTATCACTTTTTGGAGGCAATAACAATACATCAGACATCAAATCATCAGTCAGTTGATGGAAAAACACAACTATGTTAAAGACGATAAACTAGGCTAAAACCCTCTTCCCTTCTGCCTAACTTGCGGGAAGAATTTCGCGTAGATTGCTTCCCTGAAAGGGTACTGCCTGATCCCAATTACAAATATTTAAATCGTTCTATTTAAACTTAAAAAATTGCAGTAGTTTGCAACTAAATGAGGTACACAACCAGAGAATTCACATAAAAATTCTTCTTCCTTCTGTCTTTTGACTTCTGCCTCCAAACCAGCAATATGCAGTCATCTATGTTCAGCAATCGATTTATATTAGGTATCGTTGCCTTTAGTGTCAGCTTTGGTCTTAGCCTAGTTCCGAAGTGGGATTTTAACCAAGCTTTTCTCACAGGAGTAATTACTGTAGTTGCTACCTATGCAGCTGCCTTATTTGTAGATAAGCGACGTAGAACCCATGAACTGCTGATTTTGGCTTCCTTTCGCAAACGTATTAAAGAAACGGAAGGACTAAAACTTCGGGTTGTCAGAGAAATTGAGCAAATAGAAACCCACCGTAATTTACTTTACAACGAAACTAAGCAATTACAAAATCACATCCTCGAATGTCGCAACCAAAGAGATACTTTACATCGAGAATTAGGCACATTCGCCGCACAAAAAAAACAATTGGAGTCAGAACTTATTAACTTTAGAACAGAAATTCAAAGTTTAGAAAATAATCAAACTGAACTGCATCATTTACTATCAAACTTAACATCAGAAAAACGCCGTATAGAATCTAATTATAATGCGTTTCATGCTGAAATTAACCAGTTGCAAACTCATATACAAGAACTTAGACAAGAAAAACAAGAAATAGAAAGCAATATCACCCTCTTAGGTAGAATTAAACCTCAGTTAGAAGAGAAGCTTTATGAATTGCGACTAGAGATTCAAAACTTAGAATCAGAAAAAAATCAACAAAATCAATTGCTGCTAGCTACAACAAACGAAAAAGATGATGTGACAGCCACAATCAATTCCTTGCAATCTCAAAAATCACAGCAACAAGAACAATTACAACAATTAAAAAATGAAGTTTCTCTACTGCAACAAGAACGTGATTTGTTGCAAAATCAAGTTTGGGAGCTACTACAGCAAATAGAAACATTTAATCAAGAAACTATTTCTGAAGATTCATCAGAAGAAAATCTTGAAGTATTTCCTTTTGCCGACTTACTAGAAACTGAAGAAACATCGGATACTATACCTGAGATATGGGATCAATTCTTTAATCAATTACCAGGACATGAATTTCAGGTATTAAAAGCCATAGTCGAACAAGATAATCCTCACCCAACTATTAAAAAAATAGCTGAATCTAATATTACCATGCCTAATATATTAATCGATTCTATAAATGAACTTGCTAGTGATGTTATCGGTGAATTAATTATTGAAACAACTGCGGATAAACCAGCAATTTCTCCAGAACATATCCATCATGTCATCCAAATGATTGCCTTGTATGAAAACCTCATGGCTAGACACGCCTCCTCAAATTAAATTTTCAGGTACGTTGTAAAATAGTCATTATCATAGGTTGATCGATATACCTTGGCGTTGATATCCAAATACAGTAAAATACATGGCAAAGCTCAAACTCTCGAAAAAAACTACAACTGCTTTAATTAATTCTCTCAGTGCTGGAGTAGTTCCCAGAATAGGAGTTGAACACATAGCAGTTGGTCGAGAAAAAGAACTTAAAAGCCTATTACAAAATCTCGATGATATAGCCGAAGGTGTCGCCGCATTTCGTTTTATAATTGGCAACTATGGTTCTGGTAAAAGCTTCATGCTGCAAATGATCCGTAACCGTGCGATCGAGCAGGGTTTTGTGGTCGCTGATGCTGATTTATCTTCAGAACGTCGGCTAGCAGGAAGCAACAATGAAGGCTTGGCTACCTATCGTGAATTAATGAGTCATCTCTCTACGAAAACTCGTCCTGATGGTGGAGCATTAGTTTCAATTTTAGAAGGTTGGATTAATAAAATTCAACAAGAAGTAGCTAAAGAAACTAATTTACATCCCCATGATGAAGGTTTTGATGACCAAGTAGAAGCAAAAATTAGGGAAGTTGTACAGTATATAGAAGATTTAGTTCATGGTTTTGATTTTGGCACAGTAATTATTTCTTATTGGCGAGGTTATCGTTTAGATAATGATGACTTAAAAAACTCTGCATTACGTTGGCTAAGAGGAGAATTTAACACTAAAATCGAAGCTAAAGCTGCCCTAGGAGTGCGTGTCATTATTGATGATGATAGTTGGTATGATTACATCAAGCTCTTAGGGAAATTTGTCGCTGAAATTGGCTATAAAGGCTTATTAATTTTGATTGATGAAGCAGTAAATATTTACCAAATTTCAACTACAGTTACTCGCGAAAAAAACTATAACCGACTGCTAGCAATGTTTAATGACACGATGCAGTGCAAAGCAGAAAATTTAGGTATTTTTATTGGTGGCACAACAAAATTTTTAGAAGATCCCAACCGTGGACTATTTGCAGATCAAGCTTGGCGTAGACGCACTAAGGAAAGCCGTTTTGCTACTCAAGTTGATGTGCAAGAATTTTTGGGGCCAGTGATTCGGCTTAATCCTTTGAGTGAAGCGGAAATTCTCAGTTTGTTACAACGTTTAACCGAGATTCATGCTACTCATTTTAGTTATGATAAAACTTTGGCAATTCGTGAATTAAAGGAATTTGTACAAGAAATTGTTAACCGCTTAGGAGCAGAAGCATTACTAACACCAGGTGAAATTGTTCGTGATTTTATTAGTGTGTTGAATATCCTGCACCACAATCCCAAAATTGTCTTCAGTGAACTCATTCATGGCTCTCAATTTAAGCCTACTGGTGTGGGTAAAGATACAGGTTTAAATGAAGATAACGCCGCAGAGTTTAGTTTGTAGTCAGGATTTTATTTTTAAATGCAAAGTAACGCAGCGAAAAGTATGTAGCTTGCTTCCCGTAGGGTGTGGAGGCTTCCTCCGATTAGAAGTTCGTTAGAAACGCGGAGTATGGAAAATGAAGGGGTGACAAAGAACAAACATGAGTGATGCTTTTAACCGACTTGCACCTTTTATTCAAGAATATATTTATCACCACAACTGGACGGAATTACGACCAGTTCAAGCAGCAGCTTGTCAAGTGATATTTGACACCGATGCTCATTTACTAATTGCCGCCGCCACAGCAGCCGGAAAAACAGAAGCAGCATTTTTACCTGTATTAACTGTTTTACATAACAATCCTACTAATACCATAGGTGCATTATATATTGGCCCTATTAAAGCTTTAATTAATGACCAATTTGAACGCCTCAATGACTTACTAAAAACCGCCGATATACCCGTCTATCATTGGCATGGTGATGTCGCTCAAAGCCGCAAAAATAAGCTGCTACAAAATCCCCAAGGGATTCTGCAAATTACACCAGAATCTCTAGAAAGTTTATTAGTCAATAAGCATAAAGATTTACTCCGATTATTTAGCGATTTGAGATTTGTTGTCATTGATGAAATTCATGCTTTCATGGGGACTGAACGTGGTTGTCAAATTATCTGTCAGTTGCAGCGTTTGGCCAATTTAACCCAAACCAAACCACGCCGCATTGGTTTGTCAGCAACTCTCGGTGATTACTCAATGGCTGAGGATTGGTTGCGTTCTGGTACTGATAAACCAGTGATTACACCAAAAGTTGAGGCAGGAAAACGCCAAATTAAATTAGCTTTAGAACACTTTTATATTAATAATGAGGAATCAGATACAGCAGACTATGAGCAATATATTTTTCATTTAAGTCAAGCTCGTAAATGTTTGATATTCGCGAATAATCGCTCGCAAACCGAATCAATTATTGCTTCATTGAGAGAGATTGCTGTTCATCAATCACTCCCAGATATTTATCATGTACATCACGGTAGTATCTCTGCTAGTTTGCGGCAAGTGGCAGAAAATGCCATGCGCGAACCTCATCAATCTGCTGTCACTGCGGCTACTTTAACTTTAGAATTAGGTATAGATATTGGTCATTTAGAGCGAGTTATTCAGTTAGAATCACCGCTTTCTGTAGCTAGTTTTTTGCAGCGTTTGGGACGCGCAGGAAGAAGAGGTGAAGCAGCGGATATGCGCTTTGTCTGTGCTGAGGATGAACTCTCAGCCGACGCATCTTTACCAGAACAAATTCCTTGGCAACTATTACAGTGTATTGCGATTATTCAACTTTATTTAGAAGAACGTTGGATTGAACCAATTAAGCCAATTCAATATCCTTTGAGTTTGCTATATCATCAGACGATGAGTGTTCTGGTAGCCACAGAAGCAATTTCACCAACTGCATTAGCTCAACAGATTTTAACTTTGCCACCATTTGCGGCAATTTCCCAAGAAGATTATAAATTATTGTTACGTTATTTAATTGATATTGGACATCTTCAACGTACTGAGCAAGGTAAGTTAATTTTAGGTTTAGCCGCAGAGAAAATAGTAGGCAAGTTTCAGTTCTATGCTGTCTTTGCTGATAATCAAGAATATAGTGTCAAGCAAGGCAGTACAGCAATTGGTAGTATTATTATGCCGCCTCCTGTTGGTAGTCAATTCGCGTTGGCTGGGAGAAGTTGGGAAGTATTAGAAATTGACTTTAAAAAAAGAAATATCATAGTTAAGCCAGTGGAAGGTAAAGCTACTAGTTACTGGCGGGGTGGTGGGGGTACGATTCATACTAAAGTTCTGCAAAGAATGAAGCAAGCTTTACTGGAAGATATAGAATATAGCTATTTACAAAAAAATGCTCACCAACGTTTACAGATAGCCCGCAAGTTGGTACAGAAAGCTGGATTAGATCAACAAAATATTTTGCGATTAGAAAATGGTAAATGCTGCATTTTTCCTTGGATGGGAACTGTTGCTTACCGGACTTTAGTGAGATTAATTAACAACTTTTGCCGGGAATCTTTGGAAATTAGTAGCATTGGTGGGATTAATCCCTATTATTTGACAATGAACATAGGGAAAAATAAATTTAAAGAGGTGTGCCAAGAAATCATAGCTTTGTGTGAGCAGAGAATCATTCCAGAATCTTTAGTGAGTGATGCGGAAGCACCACAAATGCAAAAGTATGATGAATTTATTCCTTACCCGCTTTTACGCAAAGCTTTTGTTTATGATTATTTAGATTTGGCAGAAGTTCAGCAATTAGTATCACATTGGTAGTACTCAGAATGTTTTGGTGATTTTGAATATTTTACAAAACCGTTATCGTTTAATGAATCTGATTAGCCAAGAGGGATTTTGCCAAACTTACATGGCTGTAGATGAGGGCAAATCACCTCCAATGGTTTGTATAGTAGAACAAGTAACAGAAGGAAATCAAACACAGCAATTTTTTGAGCAGAAAGCGCAGTTACTTCAAGAAATAGGACAACATCCACAAATTCCCAATTTATTAGCCCATTTTCAAGACAATGGTTACTTTTATTTAATACAAGAATTTATTTCTGGGTCGAATTTAGAGCAAATCTTGGCAACAGAAGGGGCATTTAATGAAAGTCAAATTTGGCAACTTTTACAAGAGATATTACCAGTCCTAAAATTTATTAGCGATCGCCACATTATTCACTGTGACATCAAACCCCAAAATATCATCCGCATCTACTCAGGAAATTTCGCCTTAGTCGATTTTGCTAATGCTCAAATTGCCTCAGCAATTAACACTAATCACAACATTACTGGTAATCCTGAATATTCCGCACCCGAACAAATCCAAGGTAAACCAGTATTTGCTAGTGACCTTTATAGCTTGGGAGTAACTTGTATTTATCTCCTGACTCAAATTTCGCCCTTTGATTTATGGGACATTACTAATGATGAATGGGTGTGGCGACAATATCTGACTACAAAGATCAGCGATCGCCTCGGCAAAATTCTCGATAAATTAATCTCAAAAGCCATTCCTCAACGCTATCACACAGCCGATGCAGTCATGCTGGCAATGGGGATCACTCACACATCTACCTATGATTGCAGCAATTTCAAATCCCCAAATCTGTGGCAATGTACCCATACCTTCACAGGTTCTAGTAGTATTCATACCGTTAGCATGAGTCCTGACGGCAAGATTTTAGCTAGTGGTGACGACAATAAAATCATCAAATTATGGGACTTAGATACAAAAAAAGTCATCAACACCTTATCAGGACATTCCCAAGCTGTGACATCGCTGACTTTCAGTCCCAACGGAGAAATCTTAGCCACGGCTAGCGATGACCACAGCGTTAAATTATGGCACTTGCCAACATCAAAAACCATTTACACCCTCACAGGACACTCACACAGCATCAAATCAGTCGCCTTTAGTCCTGATGGGCAAACTCTTGCTAGTGGGAGTTGGGACAAACAAATCAAACTTTGGGATGTGAATAATGGCGTAGAAATTTGTCACCTATCAGGACATCAACTACAAGTGAGTGCAGTCGCCTTTAGTCCCGATGGAAAACTTTTAGCGAGTGCTAGCTTCGATAGAACAATTCGTCTATGGCAATTGAAAAACCGCCAGTGCTATGACTTGTCAGAAACAATCTCAGGTCATACACGAGCGGTTTTAGCGATCGCCTGGAGTCCAGATGGTAAACTCTTGGCTACAGGCAGCGATGATAACACCATTAAATTGTGGGATGTCAACACTTTTGAGCTAATTGGCACATTGTTAGGCCATTCTTGGGCAGTAGTCGCAGTAGCTTTTACTGCCGATAGCAAAACACTCATGAGTGCCAGTTGGGATAAAACCATCAAGCTTTGGCAAATCAACACAACACAACAGATAACTACTCTAGTAGGTCATGTAGACTCAGTATCCACGGTTGCCGTCAGCCAAGTTGCACAACTAATAGCTAGTGGCAGCCGGGACAAAACCATCAAAATTTGGGAGTTGACAGTTGACAGTTGACAGTTGACAGGGACAGAAATCTCTCTTGTATCTCTCACTCCCCAATCCCCAGTCCCCAGTCCCCAATCCCCAAATCAAGCACTACCCGTGAAAGCAACTTCAGGGAATTTCAACTGTGCTTCTGCCATCGGACGGTTTCTGCCTTCCTCTTGCCAGTAGTTAATTACTTCTGTTGCCTTATTTAGCAACTCTACGCGGTCGATATCAGAGATCCAGTGTTTGGATTCGAGTTCTTTCTTTAACTCTTCCCAGGCATCATTTCTAGGCCAGAAAAAATACTTAGTCAAAGGACTTGTACCTTTGCCAACAACTTGATCAACTGCTAGGGCAACGTTCTCATCTAGCCAAAGGATTTTCAAAATGAACTTGGACAATTATACCTCCGGGGAATATCCGGCTATGACTTACTAAGTTTGCGATCGCTTATTTTAACGCAATATTCACCAGTTGACCAAATAGATTAGGGAATTGGGTATGGGGAATTGGGAATTGTAGATATTCGTAGGGATTATTTGTGGATAGAGATAATTGTGAATAGGCCGGATGTTGAGGATTTGGAATATTGTCAAGAAATGGGATAATTTCGCTAAAGATACAGTCGGTAAGCCAATAGTACGTGCTGCTGATAGTATTTGTGCAAACCTTGCAGAAGGGAGAGGTAGATGCAATGAAAGAATCCTCAACAAAAGCGATCGTTGTATTTGATATTGATGGTGTTGTGCGTGACGTTGGTAGTTCCTATCGTCGGGCTTTAGCAGACACAGTAGAGTATTTTACTAAAAACGCCTATCGCCCCACATCCTTAGAAATTGACCAACTCAAATCAGAAGGTATCTGGAATAACGATTGGGAAGCATCCCAAGAATTGATCTATCGGTACTTTGCTAGTCAAGGAACGCCCCGTGAACAATTACAACTTAACTACGAAACTATAGTTGCTTTTTTTCAATCCCGTTATCGTGGCCCTGATCCCCAAAACTGGACAGGATACATCTGTGATGAACCTTTATTATTACAACCTAGCTATTTAGCACAACTGACACAAGCTGATATTGGTTGGGGTTTTTTCAGTGGTGCTACTCGCGGTTCTGCTACCTATGTGTTAGAAAAACGTCTGGGTTTACAGTCTCCCGTTTTGATTGCGATGGAAGATGCACCCAGTAAACCAGACCCTACAGGATTATTTGCTACTCTCAATCATTTAGAAAATGGGTCAGAAGGCACATCAACTATTATTTATGTAGGTGATACCGTGGCAGATATGTACACGGTTGGTAAAGCCAGAGAACTGCAACCTCACCGGACTTGGGTTGGTGTCGGCATCTTACCGCCTCATGTACAGGAAACACAAGACCGTTCTGACGCTTATGCACAAACGCTAATCAAAGCAGGTGCATCACTGGTTTTAAGTAATGTTGAGCAATTAATTCCAGGTACAATTGCGGAGTTAGTCAAAAATCATTAGCCATTAGTGATTTATTCTCTCAATCCCTAATTTCCCAATGCCCAAAATTCTTTAATTTTGAATTTTGTAGCTTGCTTCTCTAACGAGACGTGACTGCGTACCCTTAGGGTATTTTGAATTTTGAATTGATTAGCCCAATGCCCAATTCCCCATTCCCTAGATGAATCCGCAAGATTTTAGCTGGCCTTTCTGGTTTACTTTACCGCTCTACCCATACGGTAAGCGACGAACACTCCGGCATGAAATTATTAAAGACACAATCTGGACTTTTGACCAGATGCAGGGCATTTTTTATGTTATAGTCCCCATTCGGATGACGGTCGTTAAATTAGACAAGGGGGGACTTTTGGTTTATGCACCAGTTGCCCCAACGCGCGAATGTATTAGTCTGGTAAATGAACTAGTGGCAGAACACGGAGATGTCAAATATATCATTCTGCCCACGATTTCCGGTTTAGAACATAAGGTATTTGTCGGCCCTTTTGCTAGATGCTTTCCCCAAGCGCAGGTGTTTGTCGCACCGAACCAGTGGAGTTTTCCGCTGAATTTACCCTTGAGTTGGCTGGGTTTACCACCTCAACGCACCTACATACTACCAGCAGATAGTAGCCAAGCACCTTTTGCTGACGAGTTCGACTATGCAATATTAGATACCATTGACCTTGGCCCTGGTCAATTTGCAGAAGTTGCATTTCTACACAAGCGATCGCATACTTTACTAGTAACAGATACCATCATTTCTGTACCCGAAAATCCGCCAGCGATCGTTCAGCTAGACCCCTACGCCTTACTCTTTCACGCCAAAGACCAAGCTGCTGATCTAGTTGCAGATAATCCCACCAACCGCCGCAAAGGATGGCAACGCATCACCTTATTTGCCTTGTATTTTAGCCCTAGTGCTTTAGAAGTACCCCGTTGCCTGGAAGTCTTTCGCAATGCTTTAAAAGCCCCAGAAAAGTCATATAAAGCTTATTTTGGGTTGTTTCCCTTTCAATGGCGACATGATTGGCAGCGTTCTTTTGATGCAGTGCGGGGAGATGGACGTTTGTTTGTCGCACCAATATTACAGACATTGATTCTCAACCGCGCACCCCAAGCAACCATTAACTGGGCTAATCAAGTCGCCAGTTGGGATTTTGAATGGATTATTCCCTGTCACTTTGATGCACCAATCAAAGCCGAACCGCATCAGTTTCGCCAAGCTTTCTCTTTTTTAGAAAAACAGCCTGCGGTAAGTGCGGGTGTATTTAGTAGTAGTAGCTACCCTCTACCAGAGGAAGATTTTCAACTGCTGAGAGTAATTGATCAAGGCCTAAATCGCCGCGGGATTGTACCACCACCAAAGGAGAAATTATAAAACTTATAGGTTATACCGTTTCTTAATGAAGATGCACTTTACTTTTACTCTATAGCAGTTTTTAGCTGTCCATCTTCCATATAAATGATGCGATCGGCAATATCCAAGATGCGATTGTCATGAGTGACTAATAAAATCGTACAGCCTTGTTCTTTAGCTAATTTCTGGATTAATTCCACCACATCTCGACCAGTTTTTTTATCAAGTGCGGCTGTGGGTTCATCTGCTAAAACAATTTGCGGGTTACTAACTAAAGCACGCGCGATCGCTACCCGTTGTTTTTGTCCTCCAGAAAGTTTATCAGGATAGTAATTGATTCGGTCTCCCAAGCCAACTGCTTCTAACATGGTAATCGCTTTGTCATCTGCATCTTGACTTAGCTGATTGTCATGTAACTCTAGAGACATCCTGACATTATCTTTTGCTGTTAAAAAAGTCATTAGGTTATGGGCTTGAAAAATGTAGCCAATCTGTCGCCGCAAGACAGTTAATCTCTGTTCACTAGTTCCACAAATTTCCTGTCCTAAAATTTTTAAACTACCTTCTTGAGCCGCACGTAGTCCACCTAAGAGAGTTAATAGAGTGGTTTTCCCAGACCCAGAAGGCCCGGTCATAATGACAATATCACCGCGATTAATATCTAAATTGATATTAAATAAAACTTGCTTGCGTATTCCACCTTTACCAAAGTAGTGATTGAGATTCCGAACCGAAATTACAGGCTCTTCAACCGCAGGATTAGACTCAGAAATTAGTGGCAAATAGTTTTGTAACATACCTCAAAACCACCCTTTATCTGATCATTTTAGAGATGAGAGGGTCAAGTCCTCTTGAGAGGACTTGACCAGAAATGCCATATAGTGTGGCCGTTTTATTGATATCGTGCTGTACTATAGCAGCAATGTAGACTAGGCAATGAAATCTGCTGCTGTCAGACTGCTAGCTTGAATGCGATCAACAATTGCAAATGGTGCTTCGTTACTACCCGCGATCGCAATTAAAACGTTACCGCCAGTTTGAATGAAGGAAAGTTGTCCAAAGCTAACTTGTTCAGGTAGCTTGAAGTGGTCTACTCCTTTCTCAAAATCAAAGATTTGATCCAATCTTGCGCCTCTACCCAATACAAAGATATCGCTACCAGTTCCACCATGCAGTAGATTGAATCCTAGACCACCATCGAGTATATCGTTACCGGCTTCGCCGTTCATGATGTCATCATTTGCGCCGCCAAACAGTTGGTCATGGCCGAAACCACCGTTTAGTAGGTCATCTCCAGCATCTCCAATGATGGTATCGTTGCCGAGACCACCATTGAGAAAATCACCATCAATACCACCATCTATATAATCGTTGCCGTAATCACCATTGATGAAGTCACCACCTTCTTCACCAAATAGGCGATCGCTACCTAAACCACCGTTGATCACATCGGCACTCAGTCCGCCGCGGATAGTATCATTCTCAAATCCACCGTTGAGAAAATCGCTAGCGTCTGTCCCAACAGTTTGGGGGTTAATCACACCAATACTCGGAATGTCTTCTTCTAATATAGATGTGTACTGAGGATACAGTTCAGCCTCGCTGACTTGGACAAAATTGGCTGGTGTAATTTGATCAGCAGCAACAAAGATTACCAATGCAACTACTTCACCTGTGGCAGCTACAGTAATCAAAGAACTAGGGCCAACAGCCTCGATCTTGATTTGATCGTATGTTAAGCCCCCAGCTAAACCAATAAAATCATCGGTAGGGTTAAAGTCAACAATAGAGTCCACTCCCTCGCCGGCTTTAATGACGAAGCGATCGCGTCCTTCCGCACCAAACAGCACATCGTTACCAGCACCACCGTAAAGTAGATCATCATCAGCAGCACCAAATAGACCATCATTTCCTGCTCCACCCAACAGGACATCGTTACCCCCACCTCCTCCTACGAGGTCATTACCAGTACCTCCAACTACGATATCGTCTTCATCGTTGGGTAAACGTAAAAAGAAGTCATTACCACCTCCACCAAAGAGGATATCTTCACCTAGAGAACCAACAATAAAGTCATTACCTAAGCCACCTACAATTAAATCGTCAGCATCACTACCATTGAGCAGATCATTACTAGCAGTACCCACCAAGACTGATCTGTGAACGTGTGAACTGGAGCTGCCATGATCATTGTTTAATAAGCTATCTTGAATCAAAAGAATGGCGGAATCAACAAGATGATTTAGTAGTCTTGACATATTTTTAGTTGGGTAGTTACAAGAGTTTAATGTGCGTTCAAGCCGCAGCAAAGAGTTAATCCAGCCAAGATAAAATGAGTCATTCAAGACCTAGTTAAATCTTATTGGCTAGTTTATCTATAGAAGATAGCTATTGAAATTTTGTGAATGATTAGTTAATCAGGGGAATCTCAAAGAGGTTTTTACATGAAGTGCAACATCCTTGAAATTACTTATCCACATCATATATATAGATGTATGTATTAAAAATTAAGGTTTGTTTATTAACAGGTTAATTTTGCTCATGCCTAAGTTTCGGACTGTCTAAATTGCCAAAATACATTCAAGATTAAATTTCGTTTATCTAATAATTAAAACACGCAAATCAACTTGTAAATCGAAATTTTTGGGACAAATTAGTTACACTTTTGAGAATAAGTAATATTACTTATTAAAATATGTAAATAAATCGTAGAGATATATGATTTATATTTATATTTGGTCAATTCTATAGAAAATATAAAATACTCTCTCATTATGTGTGTATAATTTTCACGTGTGCTGTAATTTAACTGGATGGAGTAAATCAACTCCACAACCAACTACTCAAAGTGTGTCAATAATTCAGTTTGGTAAAGAAGTCAAACATAGTTCATGTCAAATCCAAAAATACCTACAGTATGCAGGTGAAAGAATCTAGATTACCTATACAAAAAAAATCATGGCACACCGATGAGTAAAGCATTCTCGAACCTGATGCCTATAACCCAAAAGCATTGTAGTCAATATATTGGGGATAAGCTATACGGTTAAATTTGCTCTCATCAATTGAATGCAAAGCCTGTATTTCTTTATTTCAAAAACTTCAACTTTACACAATCTAAAGTATATCGGCTGTGGGCCTAGTTCACACCCATATTGTTGTGGCAATTCTTAGTAAAAGCACCGGAAATTGCAAATAACTGTCATGGCTAGTGGCATGGCTAATCTTATTGCAGAGATCGTTTCGCCTACTGTATTTTGCTAATTTAACCAAAAAACTTTAGCCAAAATATATCAATCTCTTGTTGGGTTTACGCAAGGTCAATTACGCATAGTTTATTTTTGGTGTACAAAGACTTATGCAATTAAAAGACAAGATTTCTAGCGGTGCATATACCAGAAGTAATATCCTGGAAAAATTGTTTATACCTAGAGATGTTCCTCATTTGTCAGGAAAAGATAGTGAAGAAAGACAAGAACGCCTTGCAGTTCGTCGCACAATCTTCCTCCATCTAGATGGAATTGCGATCGCTCCGACAATGAACGCTCTACAAACAAGGGGAATTTTCTTCTTATTTACAGAGGGAAAACCAATCTCCCTGGAATTGATTCTGAAATACTTTCCAGGCAATATTGGTTATTTGAATGTGGCTTTGCGATTGATGGTGTCTCAAGGATGGATGAAGCATCAAGAAATTGATGGCGAAGTCTTCTACACCTTGACCCGTCGAGGTGGTATTGCTGTTGGACTTTCAACAATTTATAAAGACCTCGTTGCGCTCATACCTACTCTCATCAATATTAAAGACTATTTTTTTGGGGACTTATCTTTGTCGTTACAGTCGAAACTCACTAACGGCATGAATTTGTCCTCTTTTTTACTCAGAGCTAAGAGACAGTGGGAATTAGTAGAAAGTGACGACGAGGATTATCAATATGTGTGCTGTCAAATATTGCACCATCTCAATGGCTTATTAGTAGGGCCAACGATGGTGGCTTTAGCAGTAGCTAAGGTATTTGAGCAAATTGATCCTCAAACACACATACTTGATATCGAAAAGCTTTCAGGTAATCAAGAACATTTAATAGAAGCTTTCAAGATACTCGCTCTACAAGGTTGGGTAACAGTTCAAGGATGTCAAGTCCAATTTAGTAGTGCTGGGTTGTATGCGGTGTCTAGAGCCTATGCTTACGGAGTCACCGTTTCCTATTTGCCAACCTTTGAAAAAGTTCCTGAATTGTTATTTGACAATCCTGCTATCCTATGGAGGCGGGATACTCAAGGGCATGAAACTCATGTGAATCGCCCCCTAAATATTTGGGGTAGCGGACTAGCACATCAAACTTATTTTCAGAAAGTTGACGCGATTATCAGAGATATCTTTAACCGTCCCATCCATGAGCAGCCCAAAGGCATTGTAGACATGGGTTGTGGAGATGGTACATTTATGGAGCATCTCTATAATGTCATTCAACATCAGACGCTCAGAGGGCAAGTCCTGGACGAGTATCCCTTGATTATGGTTTGTGCTGACTATAATCAGGCTTCTCGTGAAGCTACCTACAACAAACTCAAGGGTTTACAGTCCCCTGTCAGCGTCATCTTTGGTGATATTAATGATCCAGACGACTTGGCTAAGACGATACTCGCCAAACATGGAATTCCATCAAGTGAGTTTCTTCATGTCAGATCATTTTTGGATCACAATCGACCTTTTATCAGTCCCAGAATGGGGAATATGGGTTGTGAATTGACTTCTACAGGAGCTTTTGTCTGTAGGGGTCGAATGATTAGAGCAGCTGAACTCATCCAAAATTTATTAGAGCATCTACAGCGTTGGAGGCCACATATTGGCAGATTTGGTTTGTTAGTCCTAGACTTACACACCATTCCCCCAGAGTTAGCGGCTGCGAATATTGGGTATACCTTGGCTACAGCTTATGATGCAACGCATGGTTATACCGATCAATATCCAATAGAACTCAATCAATTTCTGGCGGCGGCTGAATTAGCTGGATTAAGTCCTGATCCTCGCTACCAAGCAAAATTCCCAGCCAATGATTTGGCTACAGTCAGTCTGAATTTGTTTTTACCTATATCCCCACAGGAGTAACTACAAACTACAAAGGAATCTAAACAGCCCAATCAAGTTGCTTTCTCCAATTCGTAATTAATCAAGTAGGTGAATGAGAGGTGTCTAATAATTTCAACGAAAAAGCGATCGCTATTATCGGGATGTCCGGGCGTTTTCCCCAAGCTAACAACCTGGATGAATACTGGCGCAATCTCCAAAACGGTGTGGAATGTATCTCATTCCTCAGCGATGAAGAACTAGCAGCCGAAGGTGTAGATCACTCTACCCTCAATGACCCGAAGTATGTCAAAGCCAGTCCCATCATCGACAACGTTGAATACTTTGATGCAGGATTTTTTGGCTATTCACCCAGAGAAGCCAAACTTATAGATCCTCAACATCGCCTATTTCTAGAATGTGCTTGGGAAGCCCTAGAAGATGCTGGATGTGATCCCGAAAACTATGAACATCCTATCGGATTTTATGCTGGCGCAAGTATCAATACTTATATCCTCGATTGTATTTTAGGCGATCGCTTACGACCTAAACTTGATTTTGAAAGCTTCTTAGAAACCTTTGTAGGTAGTGATAAAGACTTTCTCACCAGTCGTGTATCTTATCGATTAAACCTGAGAGGGCCTAGCGTCACCGTACAAACAGCTTGTTCAACTTCTTTAGTTGCCGTACATTTAGCTTCTCAAAGTTTGTTGAATGGCGACTGCAAAATGGCTTTGGCTGGGGCAATTTCTGTGCGAGTACCCCATCGTGTTGGTTACTACTATCGTGGTGGTGGTATTGTTTCTCCCGATGGACATTGCCGCGCCTTTGATGCTGAGGCTGGGGGGACTGTCTTTGGTAGTGGCGGCGGGATTGTTGTGTTGAAGCGTTTCCAGGATGCTTTGGTGGATGGCGATCGCATTCATGCCGTCATCCGGTCTACAGCTATTAATAATGACGGTGCTAGTAAAACTAGCTATACCGCACCAGGGGTAATAGGACAGTGCAACGCCATTATTGATGCGCTTGCGAAGGCTGAAATCAATCCCGAAACCATCTCATACATCGAAGCCCACGGCACAGGAACGCCCATTGGCGACCCCATCGAAATCGATGCTTTAACCCAGGCATTTCGCACCCAAACTCAAAAACAGGGATTCTGTGCCATTGGTTCAGCCAAACCTAACATTGGACATTTGGATGTAGCATCAGGTATGGCTGGACTCATCAAGCTAACTCTGGCTTTAAAGCACAAACAAATACCACCCAGTATTAACTTTAACCAACCAAATCCCCGCATTGATTTTGCTGGTAGCCCCTTCTACGTCAATACAAAACTCGCACCGTGGGAAACCAATAACATCCCTCGCCGCGCCGGAGTCACAGCCCTGGGCTTGGGAGGGACTAACGCCCATGCGATTCTAGAGGAAGCCCCGACCTTAGAACGAGTAGAGAGTAATAATACAGAAAATAAGTATTACCTGCTACCTTTATCAGCTCGTGGCCCGGAAGCCCTCCAGAGTTTAGCTAAGTCTTATCAAGAGTTTTTAGCTAATCAACCGGAAACTCTACTAGACATTTGCTATACCGCCAGCGTCCGCCGCAGTCATCATTCCCATCGCCTCAGCGTCATAGCTCATTCTCACACTGAACTATCACAATTACTGCAAACATATCTCCGGGGAGAACTGCACCCCCAAATTACCACAGGTATTCTCACCCCAGACCGCCCAACTCAACCGATTTTTATCTTCCCAGGACAGGGTTCTCAGTGGTTGGGCATGGGGCGGAAACTATTACAGCAAGAACCTGTGTTCCAAGCTGCGATAGTTGAGTGTGATGCAGCCATCAGCCGATATACAGATTGGTCATTACTGGAACAATTGCAGTTAGACGAAGCCGACTCTCGCCTGGGAGAAATCGACGTTATCCAGCCGACATTGTTTGCCATTGAGGTCGCCTTAGCCACCCTTTGGCAATCATGGGGAATTCAACCTGCGGCTGTGGTCGGTCATAGTATGGGAGAAGTTGCAGCCGTACATATTGCAGGTGCTTTGAGCCTGGATGATGCAGCCAAGATTATCTGTAAGCGTAGCCAACTGATTAAACGGGTCAGTGGTCAAGGTGCAATGGCTGTAGTGGGTTTATCATTGGCTCAAGCAGAAACAACGATAGTTGGCTATGAAGACCGTGTATCTGTAGCGGTGAGTAATGGCCCGACATCAACTGTATTATCAGGCGACCCCAAAGCGATAGAAACTATCTTGGCAGATTTACAAGCCAAAAATATTTTCTGTCGGTTGGTGAAAGTCGATGTAGCTTCCCACAGTCCGCAAATGGAAGCCTTACAAGGAGATTTGTTGCAACTTTTGCAGGGAATTCAACCCCAAACCGCAACTATCCCCATTTATTCCACAGTCACGGGTCAATTAATTGATGGTTCAGAGTTGGACGCAGGTTATTGGGTGAAGAACTTGCGAGAACCAGTGTTGTTCTCAACGGCTATTCAAACCTTGATAGCAGCAGGACATGAAGTGTTTGTGGAAATTAGTCCCCATCCGATTTTAACCACAGCCATTGAACAAGGAATCCAGTATAGCGATCGCCAAGGTGTTGTACTTCCTTCCCTCAAACGCAACGAAGACGAACTAGCGGTCATGCTCAATTCTTTAGGTGCGCTGTATACTGCCGGATATCCTGTGAATTGGCGCAAACTCTACCCCTCTGGGGGAAATCACATCCAACTACCCACTTATCCTTGGCAACGTCAGCGATATTGGTTAGATCGAAAAATTGCCCGGAAAACTCCACCTCCAGAAGAGACGAACAAATCCGCGATCGCAGAAGATTTGTTCTATGATTTAACTTGGCGATCGCAACCACAGCCAAATTCACTCAGTCAAGACAATCAAGATGGATTGTGGTTAATCTTCACTGATAGTCAAGGTCTAGGAGATTCCCTAGCATCGCAATTACACGCACAAGGTGCAACCTGTTACTTTGTTGTCCCTGGGGAAAGTTACAGCCAAGGGTCTCCAGCACAGTTCACAATTAATCCTGGCCATCCTGAAGATTTGTCACGGCTCATTCAGGATACAACAGCCAGCAGTCAGTTACCGCTGCGGGGAATTGTGCATCTGTGGAGTTGGGATATTGCTGCCGCAGAAGTCACTGCAACATCCTTGCAAAGTGCCGAAACATTACTTTGTGGTAGTGTGCTGCACTTAATTCAAGCCTTGGTGAACAACCCCCCATCAGACTATCCGCGCTTGTGGTTGGTGACACAAAACACCCAGCCAGTGAAATCTCCCCTCAACTCCCAAGCACTACCCCAATCACTTCTTTGGGGACTGGGAAGAGTGATTGCACTGGAACATCCAGAACTTTGGGGTGGACTCATTGACCTGGATACAACGACCCCCAACCCAGCCACCATTCTCTTAGCAGAAATGCAAACCTCTGACGGAGAGGATCAAGTTGTTTGGCGTGATAGTCAAAGATATGTAGCTCGCCTCGTCGCCAGTGCCGTACCTTCGGCGTTGAAACCATTAACAAAATTCAACACCGAAGGTACTTACTTAATTACAGGTGGTTTGGGTGGACTAGGTTTAAAGTTGGCAGCTTGGTTAGTTGTTAATGGCGCAAGATATCTAGTTCTCACCAGCAGACAAGAACTCCCAGAACGTGCTTTCTGGGATACCTTAGCACCCGATGACAAACGCAAAAAAGCCATTACAGCCATTCAAGCTTTAGAAGCGCAAGGCGCATCCATCAAAGTTGTGCAAGCAGATGTCAGCAACTTTAGCCAGATGCAAGCTGTATTAGCCAGCCAGACGCAATCACCTTGGTGCGGTATCATCCATGCGGCGGGGATTTCCATTCCCCAAGCTTTAGCCGAGATGAGTCTGAGTACATATCAAGACGTACTCGCAGCCAAGGTCACGGGGACTTGGGTACTACATCAGTTAACTCAAAATCTCCCTCTCGACTTTTTGATTCTGTTTTCCTCCGCCGCCGCCATCTGGGGTTCTAGCGGACTTGCACCTTACGCCTCAGCAAACCACTTTTTGGATATCATGGCTCACTATCGCCAAGCCAATAACCTACCAGCCTTAAGCGTTAACTGGGGTAGTTGGGATGAAATTAACGTGGTGGCGGCTGAAGTCCAAAATTTGTGGTCGCGCGTTGGTTTAAAACCGATGGCTGCAAACCAAACCTTAGAAGCCTTAAGGTTGTGTTTGCAGGCAGGTGTAGTACAGAAAACAGTTGCAGATGTTGACTGGAGTATCTTTAAACCCACCTATGAAGTCAGACGACGCAGACCGTTGCTAGCAGAGTTGGGACAACAGCAGGAAATTCCAGAAACTCACACTGTCACTAAATCAGAACTATTGGTGAGGTTAGAGAAGAGTGTAGCAGGCGATCGCCTCAACTTACTCATTACTCATCTACAAGGGATAGTCAGTGAGATTTTGGATCTAGACCCAGAAAACCCTCCTGAAATCCAGCAAGGATTTTTCCAAATGGGGATGGATTCTCTTATGTCTATCCAACTCAAAAATCGGCTAGAAGCATCTTTAAATCATTCTCTACCTTCAACTTTAGCCTTTGATTATCCCAACATTGAAATGCTAGCAGATTATCTCATGCAAGAAGTACTAGCTACAATTTTCATTCAACATCTTGAGCCTATTCAAGAACCAGATACACAGGCAACATCAGTAAATTCTAGCAATAGCTTAGATGAGATGTTTGCACAAATAGAATCACTATCTGAAGACGCAGTAAAACAGTTGTTTTTGAATTAAATTTTTCAGGAGAACAAACCATGTCCATTATTTACACAGTTTTAGATAACATCTCACAAATGTCAGGAGGTAAAAAAATCCTCGCAATTTTTATTACCCTGTTTATCGTTGCTGTTCCCATTACTGGTTTATACTTACTATTTAGAACCTATAATGCCGTAGGTTTAACTTCAATCATGATCATCTACTTTATTTTGATGCCTCGCGATTCTTATCTGGAAAGGAAAGACATGAGAAAAGCCGAGAAACGTATGAAGGCATTCAAAGTTTAAATCGAGAATTTGCTCATCAATTTTTCTTTGTGTGAGCATTAGATACTTTCGCAAAATCATCTTGGTACTTAACCCCAGCTAAGTCAAAATAGGCAAAGCGATGACTGTTACTAAAGAAATTAACACCTGGATTATTTCCCCCAAACCAAATCCGAAAGCTGAAATTCGCTTCTTTTGTTTTCCTTATGCTGGGGGTGGTACTTCCATATTTAGAGATTGGGTTAATAGCTTACCCACAAATTTAGAATTATGTCACGTCCAACTTCCCGGACATGACAGTCGTATCAAAGAAAAGCCATTTTCTCATCTGACTCCTTTAATAGAAACAATGGTTTCAGGCTTGTTACCATACCTGGATAGACCATTTGTTTTTTATGGACACAGTATGGGAGCATTGCTCTGTTTTGAAACAGCGCGCCAGCTACGTAAACTGCATAATTTACAACCAGAACATCTATTTGTCTCTGGTAGCCGCGCTCCCCAAAGACCATCATTTTTAAAACCCACTCATCATTTACCAGATAACTTATTTATCAATGAAATCAACAGACGCTATAAAGCTATCCCCAATGAAATTTTAAATAACCAAGAAATCATGGAGCTATTTCTGCCCATTCTCAAGGCAGACTTTTCCATTATCGAAACTTATGAATACATTCCTGACTTGCCATTAGACTGTCCCATTTCTGCCTTTGGTGGACTGCAAGATGAAATGGTAAATATCGAAGATATTGCGGCTTGGCAAGAGCAAACATCTGGAAAGTTTATCTTGCGAATGATTGAAGGAGAGCATTTTTTCATCAATCATAAAAAGCAAGAATTACTGACAGTTATATCTGAAAAAATAAGAGAAAATTCTAAAATTTAACTCCCGGAGGTCGTCTTGGAAACGCTAACAGAAATTTTTGCAGATGTTTTAAATATTCCTTCCACAGATATCACAGATCAACTCAGCCCCAATACCCTCAAAACTTGGAATAGCATGGCGCACATGAAACTAGTTATGGCTATAGAGGAAGCCTACGATATCGTTTTTACAGTTGACGATGTGAAATCCGTGAAATCCTTCGCCGATGCTCGCCAAATCCTACTGCAAAAAGGCATCTCCTGACTGAAGAAAGGCAGTCCCGATGAAGCAAGTTTCACAGTCAAACATGAAAGATGTCTTTCTCCCCCTGCTACCCCTGCCTCCCCTGCTTCCCCTGCTCTTTTAAATCAGAGGAGAGAAGGCTTAAGGTTAAGAAGACAAAATGTAGAAAGGCATAGCTTAAAACTTTTTTCTTTCCTTCTGCCCTCTGAAAAAATTTTCTCTTTTTTGCATATATCCTGTGAGCTTTTCTAATTACCCACACCAGCTATGAAACTTGATACTCTCCCCCCAACTATAGAAACTCGAAAACTAACTCCGATATCAGATGATGACTTGAGAATCATGCTGATGATTCGGCACTTTGAACTGTCACTATTAGAACTATTTTCGAGTGGTAAATTAAACGGTACAACCCATACTTGCTTAGGTCAAGAATACATTCCTGTAGCACTCAGAGCAGTTTTAACCGACGATGATTTTATTCTCAGCAATCATCGTGGACATGGCCATTACCTCGCCAGATTTCAAGATCCCGAAGGTTTGCTAGCAGAAATTATGGGTAAAGAAGGTGCTGTTTGTCATGGTGTAGGCGGAAGTCAGCACATCTATAGAAAAAACTATTTGTCTACTGGTATTCAAGGCGAAAGTTTACCCGTAGCGGCCGGAATAGCTTTGCACCTGCGCCGCCAAGGTAACTTGGGGATGGCTGTAGTTCACATCGGTGATGGTACGTGGGGAGAAGGAGGAGTCTACGAAGCCCTCAATATCGCCCAGCTATGGCATTTACCAGTGCTAGTAATTGTAGAGAACAATAAAATCGCCCAATCTACTCCTAATAGATTGCAAATGGCTGGGACAATTGCAGGCCGTGTGCAAGGTTTTGGCATTAATTATCTCAAAATCAACTCAATAGATATTAATGAGATTCGGACGCTCATTCGCCCTTATATTCAAGTTGCTAGAACTAAATCCTCCCCCTTAGTTATTGAATTTGAAACTAATCGAGTCGGCCCCCACAGCAAAGGCGACGACACACGAGATATTAAAGAGCTAGAAAGAATTCAAAAGTGGGATTGGTACTCAGCGTATCGCCAACAATATCCAGCGCAATTTGAACACCTAGGATTAAAAGTTCAAACAGAAGTAAGTAGTTTGATTAAAGATGTAGAAGCTAGGGAATTAGTACAATGGAAGCTACTCTAAAAAAAACTGAGCGAGTTGTTGAGAATTTAAACCGCGCTTTACATCATATTTTTGCTGTAGATCCGCAAGTTTTTTTAATCGGTGAAGATATCCTCGACCCCTATGGAGGGGCATTCAAAGTTAGCAAGGGTTTATCTACCAAATACCCGGATCGGGTTTTATCTACACCTATTAGTGAAGAAGCCATTATCGGCATCGGAGGTGGTTTAGCTTTGTGCGGTAATAAGCCAATTGTAGAAATCATGTTTGGTGATTTCATTGCTTTGGGATTTGATCAGATTTTGAATTTTGCCTCTAAATCTGTATCAATGTACGGCACAAAATTAGACTTAAATATGATTGTGCGCTGTGCTGTTGGTGGTAATAGAGGATATGGCCCGACACATAGCCAAAGTTTGCAAAAACACTTTGTAGGTATTCCCAACTTATATTTATTTGAATTATCTCCATTACATGATAATATTGCAGTGTTTGAAAAGTTAGTTAATCTAACTTATCCCTCCATATTTTTTGAAGATAAGGTACTTTATACCCAAAGAATTTATACCGATGGATTGATTGATGATCTGTTTAGTTATGAGTTCTTAGATACAGCGAATAACTTCGCTAGAATTTATGCCGATAGTTTTGAAGAAAATAGCTGTTTGCTAATTGCCCCTGGAGGATTAGTCCCACGCTGTTTAGCCGCAGCTAGGGAATTATTTATTGATTTTGAGATTGAAACTCAAATTATTGTTCCTAGCCAACTATATCCGTTTGAACTAGAAACTATTTTAGGGTTATTAACAGACGCTACCCATATTTTTATTGTGGAAGATAGTGTGGCTGGTGGAACTTGGGGCAGCGAAATTGCTCACCAAATCTACAGTCACCTCTGGGGTAAGTTAAAAAATCCTGTCAAATTAATTCACTCTAAAAATAGTATTATTCCGTCTTCTGCCCATTTAGAAAAACAGGTATTGGTGCAGAAAGAAGACATTTGCAATTCTGTGAAGGATGCGGTATTATATGTATGAAATAGTTCTACCAAAATTTAATAATAATGATGAAAGTTATACGTTACTTTACTGGCTGTTAGATGCAGGTAAGCCAGTTAGTAAACAGGAAGCGATCGCAGTATTTGAAACATCGAAAGCAGCTTTCGATTTAGAAAGTGAATCTGAAGGCATTTTACATCCATTACCCCAAGCTGGTGATGAATGTAAGCCAGGAGATGTCATTGGCTATCTATTTGCAACGGAAGTAGAAAGGCAGGATTTTATCCAGAATTCTGGAGCGAAAACTAAAGAAACGAAGGATAAATCCTTAACCATTACCAAAGCTGCTCAGGAACTCATAGAAAAGCATGGTATTGCGGAAGAAAGTATTAGAAAACTAGGTAAGAGTATTATTAAAAGACCGGATATTGAAAAGTTAATCAGTGAACAAAATCAAAGTGTTGTGACTGGTTTAGAAATATCTCGTCAACAAATGGCGATCGCTCGTGTAGTCACCCAGTCTCACAACCAAATACCCAAAGCATTTCTGTTGATGAAAGTCTACTGTGATGCTGCAATACAAATGTTGAATGACCACGGAACAAAACACGATGTCATTATTGGTTTACCAGAACTACTAGTTAAAATCACCGCCACCTTACTTTCAGACTTCCCCTTTTTCTTTGGCAGTTTAATTGATGACAATCGATTTATGCCAGGAGAGGTTGCTAATATTGGCGTTACCCTTGATTTAGGCAAAGGCTTATTCATCCCTGTCATTAAAAACGTTGGTGATAAATCTTTATCAGATGTTGCCAATACTTTGATTGATTTTAGATTGAAAGCGATGCGTGGTCAGTTTACAGAAGAAGAATTAAATCAGGGAAATATTTCTATCTCCATTAATATGGATCAAGATTCTCTGGTGACGATTCCGATTATTCTTCCCTCACAAACTTGTATGCTATCGCTAGGTGGAATTCAAGAAGAACTTTATTTAGATACAGAACAACATATTAAGACTCGTAGTTATATCAATTTAGGGCTAGCCTACGACCACAGAGTAATTAATGGGCGAGAAGCTGCTCAATTTTTAACCAAAATTAAAACCAAACTTGAACAACCAAGTATATGAGTAATTAGCTAGGTGCAGTAGTCTTTGAGATCGTGTATCGGAGGTTAATTCTAATTCTTCATGACAGCATGAGGTTAAAAACTAGGGGAAACAAATATGGGTAAACTTCCAGAGCGCATTACCAATCTTTCAGCAACAAAACTCGCGCTCTTGGTACAACAAATGCGCGCCAAAACTGATAGCATCGAACTGTTAAACGCAGAACCGATTGCTATTATTGGTATGGGTTGCCGATTTCCTGGTGGTAGCGATAACCCCGAAGCATTCTGGAAAAATCTCCGTAACGGTGTTGATGCTATCAGCGAGATTCCTTCAGACCGTTGGGATGTGAACGCATATTATGACCCCAACCCCGATACACCAGGAAAAATGTATTCCCGACATGGTGGTTTTGTTGGTCAAATAGACCAATTTGAGCCGGAGTTTTTCGGGATTAGTCCACGGGAAGCTCAGAGTCTCGATCCCCAGCAGCGACTAATGCTAGAAGTTACCTGGGAAGCACTAGAAAATGCTGGAGTTCCCCTCAATCAATTGCAAAGAAGCAAAACCGGCGTTTTCGTTGGCATTACCACCACAGATTATCTACAACTGCAAACCAGTCTTGCAGACGATCAACTTATAGATGCTTATACAAATTCCGGCGGGGCAATTAACTTTGCGGCTGGTCGATTATCTTATTTTTTAGGGTTACAAGGGCCAAGTTTAGCTGTAGAAACAGCTTGTTCCTCATCATTAGTAGCAGTTCATTTAGCTTGTCAAAGTCTGCGTCATCAAGAAAGTGAATTGGCAATTGTCGGCGGTGTTAACTTGATTGTCATCCCAGAGATGAACGTCAGACTATGTAAAGCCAAGATGATTGCAATGGATGGACGCTGCAAAACCTTTGATAGTGCTGCGGATGGTTTTGGACGTTCCGAAGGTTGTGGTGTTTTGGTACTCAAACGCCTTTCCCAAGCATTAGCTGACGGTAACAACATCGTAGCCTTAATTCGTGGTTCAGCAGTCAATCAAGACGGTGCTAGCAGTGGTTTGACTGTACCTAACGGACTAGCGCAACAAGCAGTGGTCAGACAAGCACTAGCTAACGCTGGACTAGAACCCCATCAAGTGAGTTATATCGAAACTCACGGTACAGGTACATCTTTGGGAGATCCGATTGAAGTTAATGCCCTTGGCGCGGTATTTGGGAAAGAGAAAACAGCTGATCAGCCCCTCATGTTAGGGTCTGTCAAAACCAACATCGGTCATACAGAAGCAGCCGCAGGTATAGCTGGCATCATTAAAGTAGCTTTGGCACTACAACATCAAGAAATTCCGCCACATCTGCATTTTCAAACACCCAACCCTCATATTGCTTGGGAAAATTTACCAGTTACAGTCCCAACTCAACTAACACCCTGGCTACCACATCAGCAACGTCGCATTGCTGGAGTAAGTTCCTTTGGTGCAAGCGGGACAAATGCTCATGTAATCCTAGAGGAAGCACCAATAACTCACAGGGGAGAAGAACTGAAAATTGAGCGACCCCTACATCTACTAACACTATCAGCCAAACAACCAAACACCCTAAAAGAACTAGCCCAACGCTACATCAACTACCTTTCATCACACCCAGAAACACCACTTGGCGACATCACCCACACATCCCAAATCGGCAGAACTCACTTTCATCATCGTCTGGCTGTAATTGCATCTGACCACCAGCAAATGCAACAACAGTTGCAAGCCTATCTCGATGAAAGCGAAGTCATCGGCATCCATCAAGGACACAGCAGTCAAAAAACCAGAAAAATCGCCTTCCTCTTCACCGGACAAGGTTCACAATATCACCACATGGGTCGGCAACTCTATGACACTCAACCCAGTTTCCGCCGCACCATTGACCACTGTGACACCTTATTACAACCCCTACTCGGCGAATCGATATTACCAGTCATCTTCTGTGAAAATCCAGAAGACCACCGTATCAACCAGACAGCCTACACCCAAGTCGCCCTGTTTGTAATTGAATATGCCCTAGCGCAACTCTGGTTATCGTGGGGTATTCGTCCAAATGCTGTACTTGGTCACAGTGTTGGGGAATATGTCGCCGCTTGTATTTCCGGGATCTTCTCTTTAGAAGACGCACTCAAACTCATTGTGCAACGTGCATCTCTAATGCACGCACTACCAGCAGGTGGAGGAATGGCAGCAGTATTTGCCACACTAGAACAAGTCACACCTTTAATTGCTGAGTATCCCCAACAATTGAGTATTGCGGCGATTAATGGTGAACAAAGTCTTGTGTTATCAGGTGAACTAGAAGTATTAAATGCTGTAGTCGCAAAACTCGAAAGTCTGGGAATTGAAACTAGAAGACTGCAAGTATCTCATGCTTTCCACTCACCACTGATGCAGCCGATGTTGGCACAGTTTGAGCAAGTTGCAGAATCAATCAAATATCAACTGCCGCAATTAGAGATTGTCTCCAATGTCACGGGTAAAGTCGCCAGACAGCACCAAATGTCGAATGCGGCTTATTGGGTGGAACATATCCGGGCTAGTGTGCGGTTTTCTGACAGCATGCAGGTGTTGTATCAAGCGGGTTATGAGGTGTTTGTGGAGGTGGGGCCGCATCCGACGTTGTTGGGGATGGCACGGCGGGAGTGTCCAGAAATTCTAGATGAACAAGGGTTATGGTTGGCTTCGTTGCGTAAGGGTAAGGAAGATTGGCAGCAGTTGTTAGACTCAGTGGCGCAGTTGTATGTGGCTGGGGTGGAAGTTGACTGGCGCAATTTTGAGGCTGATTATCTTCGCAATAAGGTAGTTTTGCCTAATTATCCTTGGCAACATCAGCGTTTTTGGGTGAGTGATGGGAAGAAAGTTTTAAGGTCGCCCTCTCCAAAACTGCTACATCCATTACTAGGTCAAAAATTGCGATCGCCCTTACCAGATACAATCATTTTTGAGCGACAACTCAGTACTGCTGATGTTCCCTTCATTGACGATCATCGCATCTACGGTATGGTGGTTGTGCCGACCGTCGCTTATTTAGAAATGGCTTGGGCTGCGGCGATAGAAGTCCTTGGTGATGGTGTTTGTATTTTAGAGGAAGTTGCTATCCGAGAAGCATTTGTACTGGCGGAGGGTGAAACGCGTACTACCCAATTACTTCTCACACCAGACGCAAAGGGATATACTTTCCAAGTATTCAGCTTGGCATCCCCGGAAAAAGACGACAGAACGGCTTGGAATCTTCACGCATCCGGTAAACTCCGAATTGAACCTCGGACAGCAGACCCAATCATGGCAGATTTCTCAGCCACCGCACTACAACCACAAAGTCTGCAAGAACTACCAGGAGAAGTATTCTATCCATACTTACACCAACGCGGATTGGAATTTGGTTCTAGCTTTTTGGGTATCGAAACACTCTGGAAACTCAACCAAGCAGTTTTAGCCAAAATCCAGATACCAGCTAACATCATGGCAGAGGCGGGTAATTACAATATGCACCCAGCCCAATTTGATGCCTGTTTACAGTTGTTTTTAGCTGACTTACCTGGTGAAGATGATGTTTACATACCCATTGGTTTAGATAGGTTGTACTTTTACGGACAACCCACAACTCAGTTGTGGTCACATATGCGTCTGTATATGGGAAACACCCCTAATCCAGAAACCTTTGATGTGGATGTGTGCATTGCGAATCAGGGCGGTGAGGTAGTCGCTAAAGTTGAGAAAATGCACCTCAAACGTGCGCCCCGTAAAGCTTTACAGCGCATTGCCCAAAAGAGTTTGCATGATTGGTTATATGAGGTTAAATGGCAGCAGCAAGCTTTACGAGCATCTCAAGCAACTACTGCAACAGGACATTGGCTCATTTTAGCTGACCAAGATGGGATCGGGGTAGAGTTAGCGGAAGTCATACAACAATCTGGACAGACTTGTAAATTAGTCTCTGTCAAGCAAAACTTTGAGCAACTGTTTGCCAATGGTGCTAAAGAGCAAGCATGGCGCGGTGTAATTTATCTATCAGGTCTAGATTCGACTTTAGCCAATGAACCTTGTACCAGTTTCCCCGAACTGCTTCAGGCGTTAGTCGCCGCAGAATTGCCCCAGTCACCCAAATTATGGTTAGTGACGCGGGGTGCTGTACCTGTACAGTTGCAATCGGGAGAGTTGAGTGTTACTCAAGCAACTCTTTGGGGATTAGGCAGAACCTTAGCTGTAGAACACCCGGATTTATGGGGAGGAATCATCGATTTAGATCCAGAAACTAGCTTACTAGAGCAAGTTTCTGCGATTTGGGATGAGATTAGCCATCCCAGCGAGGAACAGGTGGCTTTGCGGACTGGACAACGCTATGTCCCTCGATTACTCCCCTATCAACCATCATTCCCAGTAGAACCTATCACCATCAAAGCTAACGCCACCTACTTAATTACAGGCTGTTTTGATGAAATTCATGTCAATCTTGCCCAATGGCTGATGGAGAAAGGAGCGCGATATCTGTTGCTAATGGGTGAAGGAGAACCCACACCAGAAATCCGCGATCGCCTGAAGCAAATGCACGCAACTAATACCACTGTGGTATTGTTTAACTCCAGTAGCTCTCAATCAGAATCAGTGGCTAATGTCCTGCAATACATTCAGGAGCAAATGCCATCTTTATCTGGAATTATTCACGCCGAAGGTAGACATGAAGATAGCATTCTCTTGCAACAAACCAAGAGAAGCTTTGCTCAAGTCCTTGCGCCCAAGGTAACGGGAACATGGAATTTGCATCTCCTCACCCAAGACATTCCCCTAGACTTCTTTGTCATGTTTTCTTCAGCACTCTGCTTGCTAGGTTCACCAGGACAAAGTAACTATGCTGCGGCTAACGCTTTCGTTGATGCTTTAGCTCATTATCGTCAATCTCTGGGGTTACCTGCGCTGAGTGTAAATTGGACACCTTGGTCACACCAAGACAATCCGGTTGTCCGACGCTGGGCAAATTGGGGAGTAGGTAGTGTTGATTGGCAACAAGGCGGCAAAATTCTAGAACAGCTATTGGCTGGTCATGTAGCACAAGTTGCAGTCATGCCAGTGCAGTGGAGTAAATTTACGCAAGCCTTCCCCAGAGGCCAAAATCTACCTCTATGTACAGATATCAGCCGTAATCAATCTCCCGTAGTCCATCAACCGAAATCTTCCTCTGCAACCAAATTCTACCAAAGCTTAGAAAATGCTCCCCCCAGCAGACGAAAAGACCTGATCTTTGCAGCTGTACAGACTGAGGTTGCCAAAGTCTTACGGATGAAATCAGCCCAGGTAGAGGAGAAAAAGCCATTTAACGAGATGGGTATGGATTCACTGACAGCCGTAGAACTGCGAAACGCCCTGATGGAATTGGCAAAAATCACACTACCTGCAACCCTCGTCTTTGAGTATCCCACTCTAGAAAGCTTGTCTGATTATTTAGCTGAGTTAGTGCTGCCCAATATTACATCCTCTACAACCAACGCATCACCCACTGTTTCCCACATCCAACCAGCTTTAGAGGCAATAGAACAGTTTTCGGAAGATGAGCTAGAAGCCCTACTAGCTCAAGAATTGGCAACTCTTGATGAGTCACAAAGATGAACACCCCAGAACGTACTGACCAGCTACGGCGGGCATTAGTTGCCCTGAAGGAACTCCGCACCAAACTTGATGCGGTCGAACAGGATCAGCAAGAAGCGATCGCCATCGTCGGGATGGGATGCCGATTCCCTGGCGGTGTTAATAATGCAGAAACTTATTGGCAATTATTGAGCCAAGGTATTGATGCTAGCCGAGAAATTCCTGGCGATCGCTGGCCAGTTGATAGCTATTACACACCTCATCCCGATACTCCCGGTAAAATGTACACCCGGCGGGGTAGCTTTATCGACCAAGTTGATGGTTTTGATGCTGATTTCTTCGGGATTGCGCCACGAGAAGCGGTCAGTATCGACCCCCAGCAGCGATTGTTGCTGGAAGTCGCCTGGGAAGCCTTAGAAAATGCTGGACAAAGCACAGAGAAATTAGAAGGTAGTGCCACTGGGGTATTTATTGGCATTTCCACCAACGACTACAGCCGCTTTCACATCAATAGCGGCGACCCCCAGCGCATCGATGCTTACTCATTCATCGGCTGCACTCCTAGCGTAGTTTCTGGTCGTTTATCTTATGTATTTGGCTTGCAAGGGCCAAGCCTCACCATCGATACCGCCTGCTCATCTTCCCTGACTGCCATTCACCTAGCTTGTCAAAGCTTACGTAAACGCGAGTGTAATTTGGCTTTGGCGGGTGGTGTCAACTTAATGCTCGCACCAGAAACCACAATTTATTTTTGTCAGGTCAAAGCCTTAGCCGCAGATGGTCGCTGCAAAACCTTTGATGCGGCGGCTGACGGCTACGGACGGGGCGAGGGCGGCGGCGTGATTGTCCTCAAACGGCTACGGGATGCTTTAGCAGATGGCGATCGCATCCTCGGTTTAATTCGCGGTTCTGCCGTCAATCAAGACGGACGCAGTAACGGTATGACCGCCCCCAACGGCTCGGCCCAACAGGCGGTAATTCGCCAAGCATTAGCGGCGGCGGCTGTAGAACCCCAGGAAATTAGTTATGTTGAAGCGCATGGTACGGGAACTGTCCTCGGCGACCCGATAGAAATTCGTGCTTTAGCATCGGTACTTTGTGCTGGACGGACGCAAGAAGAACCCTTAATTGTTGGTTCTGTCAAGACCAATATCGGACATTTAGAAGCCGCCGCCGGCATGGCTGGAATTATGAAAGTAGTTCTAGCTTTGCAACATCGGCAAATCCCGCCCCATTTGCATTTTCAACAACCCAATCCTCATATAGATTGGCAGGAATTACCATTAGTTATTCCTACTCAGCTGACTCCTTGGACTTCCGACCGTTTGCTAGCTGGGATTAGCTCCTTTGGTATGAGTGGGACTAATGCTCATGTGGTCTTGGAAGCTGCACCTTTGGAAGAGACCGAGGGATTATTAACTACAATTAACTCTGGGCGAGAGTATTACTTATTACCTTTGTCGGCTAGGAGTCCAGAGGCTCTGAAAGACCTAGCTAGGGCTTATCGGGAATTGCTGGCAGAAAAACCGCTACAACTTCAGGATATTTGTTATACAGCTAGTTTGCGGCGGGTTCATTACGAATATCGCTTGGGATTAGCAGGTGATTCACGGGAGGAATTAGTTAATCAACTAGATGATTTTCTCGAAGATATTCCCAATCCTGAGATTAATTGGGGATATCAAAGTTCTAGCCGTCGTCAGCAGATTGCTTTTGTGTTTTCCGGGCAGGGTTCTCAGTGGCTAGGTATGGGACTAGAACTGATGCAACAAGAGCCGGAATTTCGGGTGACTTTAGCAGAATGCGATCGCATCATTCAATCCTACACATCTTGGTCGTTAATTGCTGAACTGTCAGCACCGCCAGAAGAATCCCGTCTGGATCAAACAGAGATTGCTCAACCTGCCATTTTATCTATGCAAGTCGCACTAGTGGCGATGTGGCGGGGTTGGGGTGTAGAACCAAGTGCAGTTGTTGGTCATAGCGTCGGGGAAATCACAGCCGCTTATGTGGCGGGTGTACTGACCTTGGAGGACGCTTTGAGGATTGCGGTACAACGTGCCAAATTAATGCAGCAAGCAACAGGCCAGGGCAGAATGGCAATGCTGCATTTACCGCACCAGGAAGTAGCACAACTGATTGCGCCCTATCAAGACCAATTAGCGATCGCCGCCATTAACAGTCCTGATTCCACGGTCATCTCCGGTGCAGTCGAAGCGATTGAAATTATTGTAGAAAAAGTCGAACAGCGAGGTGTATTCTGTCGCCGCTTGCCTGTGAATTATGCTTTTCACTGCCCGCAGATGGATGATTACAGCCGAGAATTAGAGAGAATTATCCAAGGTATTCAACCAAAATCACCATATTTACAAATTATCTCCACCGTCACCGGTCAACCCAGCCAGCCAGGAGATTTTGACGCTGCTTATTGGGGGCGCAATATGCGGCAGCCTGTGAAATTTGCTGATGCAGTTGATAGTCTCATCCAAGCTGGGTACAACCTGTTTCTCGAAGTAGCCCCCCATTCTGTCCTCGCAAAAGATATGCTGGAATGTTTCAGCCAGACTCAGCAGATGGGAACAGTATTAACAACCATGCGGCGGGGAGATTCGACAGTCAGCTTCAGGTCATTAGCCAAACTCTACACCCTAGGACAAAAAATTAGTTGGGATCACCTCTATCCTGGTGGTAAATTTGTCGAATTACCGACCTATCCTTGGCAACGTCAACGCTACTGGATTGAGCCAAAACAGCTAGATAAGATTCCCACCGCTTCAGAATCATCGAATTGGCTGTATGAAATCCAATGGCAACCCCAACCATTACCAAGCAAACAGCAAACCATTGCCCCTGCCCATTGGTTAATTTTCAGCGATGGCGTTCCGTCCGCCGCAGATGATCGCATCGGCTACGGGGAAACTCTCGCAAAAATCCTCCAAGCACAAGGACACACAACTGCTCTCATCTTCCCCACTCAGCACACTTCCTTCCTGGAAAACATTACTACCGACCGTAACTTATACATTATCCATTTGTGGAGTTTAGATAATACTGAACAGTCGGTGAATTGTGGCAGCATCCTAGATTTACTGCAAACCTTGGCAAAAGTAGAGTTACCAGCAGTCAGACTATGGCTAGTCACAAAAGGCGCACAACCAGTAGGAGAAATTACCACCGAACTAGCGATCGCATCTGCACCACTTTGGGGTTTGAGTCGAGCGATCGCAATGGAATCGGCGGAAATTTGGGGAGGAATTATCGATTTAGACCCAGCTAGCACTCCAGAGGTAGCGGCTAACCTCCTCATCAAAGAACTATCTCAGCCTCAGCCCCAGGAAGATCAGCTAGCTTTTCGCCAGCAGCAGCGTTATGTAGCGCGGTTGACGCGGACTATTCCACCTGCGTCTACTCCATCTTTGAGCCTCCACAATGACAGCACTTATTTAATTACAGGTGGATTGGGTGCTTTGGGTTTGCGCGTAGCCCGTTGGTTAGTAGAACAGGGGGCGCGTCATCTGCTACTACTCAGCCGTCGCCCTCCGGGGGAACAAGCACAAGCTGCTATTGAGAACATGGCACAAAATGGCGCACATATTGAAGTGGCGTTAGCAGATGTTACCAATCAGACTGAACTCAGCACCGTATTCGAGAACCTCCACCATCCCCTCAGAGGCATTATCCACGCCGCAGGAGTATTAGACGATGGCATACTGCTGCGACAAACCTGGGAACGATTCGCCAAGGTCTTAGCCCCCAAAATTGATGGGGCTTGGAATCTACATCTCCTCAGCCGTGACTGTCCCCTCGATTTCTTCGTGATGTTTTCCTCGGTAGCTTCGTTAGTCGGCTCACCAGGTCAGGGGAACTACGCCGCCGCCAATAAGTATTTAGATGCCCTGGCTCACTATCGCAGACATCAAGGCTTACCTGCTTTGAGTATCAACTGGGGGCCTTGGTCAGATGCAGGGATGGCAGCTGATTTAAATAATCGCACCCTCTGGAGTCCTGAAAACGGAGTTAGTTACATTACTCCCGAACAGGGATTGCGAGTATTGGCAGACCTGCTCCAACAAGGAAAAACTCAAGTCGGTGTCGTCCCGATAGCTTGGGATAAATTCTCGACTGCTACACAGTTACCATTGTTGCAGCAGTTGACTACTCAAGTAATCCAATCACAAGAGCCTCAGCCTGCTTTACTGCGACAGTTGGCATCTACACCAGTCAGCGATCGCCGGGAATTGTTAAGTTCTGCTGTACAATCCCAAGTAGTAAAAGTGCTGAGGTTAGATCCCAGTAGCCCTATCGACCCAGAGCGACCTTTAAAAGAAATGGGCATGGATTCCCTGATGGCAGTGGAATTACGCAACGCCCTCGGAAAATTGGTAGGAAAAACCTTACCAACCGCCTTGATTTTCGACTATCCCAGCATCTTAAATTTGACAGAGTATTTAGGTAAAGACTTGGGAATATTGGCCAAGACTGCATTACCGCCTGCCATTGAGGAGCGGGAATTATCGCCCACAGAAGCGATCGCAGTTGTGGGGATGAGTTGTAGATTCCCTGGCGCAGATGATTTAGAGAGCTTCTGGCAACTGTTATGTAATGGTGTAGATGCGATTCGAGAAATACCGCGCGATCGTTGGGATGTCGATGAATTTTACGACCCAGACCTATCTTTCCCCGGTACGATGAATACTCGCTGGGGCGGTTTTATCAATCATGTAGACCAATTCGACCCCCAATTTTTCGGCATCTCAGCCAGCGAAGCCCGCAGCATGGATCCCCAGCAACGTCTACTCTTAGAAGTTTCTTGGGAAGCTTTAGAACACGCAGGCTACTGTCCCGACCAGTTGGCAGGTAGTCAAACAGGAGTATTCACAGGGATCAGCACTTGGGATTACTTCACATTGCAACTAGAGCCACCCCCACGCGGCGGTACAGGTATGGCTTTGAGTATTGCCGCCAATCGCCTTTCCTATCTTTTGGATTTGCGGGGGCCGAGTATGGCCGTTGATACCGCTTGTTCCTCTTCTTTGGTAGCGGTTGATTTAGCCTGTCAAAGCCTGAGAAACGGTAACTGTAATATGGCATTAGCCGGGGGTGTAAATATCATCCTCTCACCATTGACAACCGTTGCTTGTTCCCAAGCTGGGATGATGGCTGCTGACGGACACTGCAAGACCTTTGATCACAGGGCTGATGGCTATGTCCGGGGTGAAGGCTGCGGCGTGGTTGTCCTCAAACGCTTATCAGATGCCCTCAGAGACGGCGATCATATTTTGGCCTTGGTGCGGGGTTCTGCTGTCAATCAAGATGGACGTAGTAATGGTTTGACTGCTCCCAATGGTTTAGCGCAACAGGCTGTGATTCGCCAAGCTTTACAAACCGCCGCCGTCACCCCAGACCAGATTAGCTACGTTGAAGCCCACGGTACAGGTACAGCTTTGGGTGATGCCATTGAAGTAGAATCCCTGTGGACAGTACTTAAGGAAGGACGCACCGAACATCAGCCTTGCTGGATTAGTTCTGTCAAAACTAATATCGGTCATTTAGAAGCAGCCGCAGGTATTGCAGGTTTCATTAAATTAGTGCTTTTGCTGCATCGACAACGGATTCCACCCCATCTCAACTTGCAAACAATCAATCCCGTGTTGAATTTGGAGCAAACCCAGCTACAAATTCCCACATCCTTGCAATCTTGGCAGAGGGGAGAACAGCCACGACTGGCGGGGATTAGTTCTTTTGGATTTGGTGGCACTAATGTTCATGCGATCGTGGAAGAACCACCTTTAGTATTGCCAACTCTGGTAAACCCCTCTCCAAACCTCTCCCCCACAGGGAGAGAGGCTTTAATTTCTCCCCCTTCCCTACAAGGGAAGGGGGTCGGGGGGTTAGGTAAAGAACGACCTCTGAACGTTTTCACACTCTCAGCTAAGAGTGAGTCAGCGTTACAGAACTTGATTGGTCGTTACCACCATTACTTACAGGAGAATAATAGCGATCGCCTAACTGATATCTGCTATACCGCTAATGTAGGACGCAGCCATTTTACCCATCGTCTTGCTTTTGCTGTCAATTCCTCAGCGCAGTTACAAGACACGCTGGCAGCTTTAAGTACAGGAAAACAACTTCCTGATGTATTGTACGGTCAGGTTGGTAGTCAACGCCAGCCGAAAATCGCTTTGATCTTTACTGGTGAAAGTTGCCAGTATGTGGGGATGGGTAAACAGCTTTACGAAACCCAACCGCAGTTTCGCCAAATTGTCGAAGAATGCGATCGCCTCTTACAACCTCATCTTCAACAATCCCTACTGTCAATCTTCAACGATGAAGCACTGTTGACACAACCTGGTTACGCCCGTCCGGCTGTATTCGTTTGGGAATACGCCCTAGCAGCACTGTGGCGCAGTTGGGGTGTGCAGCCTAGTCTAATTATGGGTGCAGGCATTGGTGAATATGTCGCCGCTTGTGTGGCTGGTGTATTCAGTCTGGAAGATGGTTTACGGTTAGTCACCCAGCAGGAATCATGGACAGAGTTTGACCAAGTAGCCAAACAGGTGCAATTCCAAACTCCCCAAATTCCAATGGTGTCAACCTTCAATGGACAATTGTTAGCCGCCGACTATATTCCCAACACCGACCACTGGAGACGACACTGGCAAGCACCCGCATTATTCAAAGCCGCAATGTTAGCCGTGAGGGAAAAAGGATGCGAGTTTTTCTTAGAAATCGGCTCTCATCCCCAGTTATCCGAGATGCGACAACCAGGAGCTTGGTTACAATCCAGCGATGATTGGGCAGTGTTATTACACAGCCTAATGACACTTTACATCAACGGTGTAGTTATTGATTGGCAGGGATTTGAACAGGGATATCAGCGTCGTCGTGTAGTCTTGCCGACTTATCCCTTTGAACGGAAGCGGTACTGGCTCGATCCGGCAGTGATTAGATCCTTTAGCAAAAAGGAGGAAAACTCATGCAAAGAGTAGGAATTGAGAAAATTAATTTATACGCTGGACGTTTCTGTGTGGATGCCCTGGAACTAGCTAAATTACAGGGTAAAGATATAGATTACGTAACTAATCAAGTCAAAGTTAAGACGCGCTCTGTGATTCCCGCCTATGAGGATACAGTCACATTATCAGTCAACGCCGCCAAACGCCTTCTGTCTCCAGAAGATGCGCGAGATGTGGAACTGTTAATTGTGGCGACAGAATCGGCGGTAGATTTTGGTAAGCCTGTATCTACTTGGGTGCATCGGTATTGTGGTTTACCTGCCCATTGTCGCAGTTTTGAACTCAAACACGCCTGCTATGGTTTGACAGCCGCCGTCAAGACAGCCGCAATGTGGCTACAAGGAGGACTCACCCCCGGTAAAAAGGCGTTAGTGATTGGTTGTGACTATAGCCGTCCTCATCTTGATGACCGAGATAATTTTATCGGTGGTGGTGCAGCGATCGCTATGTTGATTAGTACCGACCCCAAGGTCTTAGAAATTGACTTGCATCCCGCAGGTTTTTGGACTGATGAAATCTCTGATACTTTCCGTCCTACCGCCAGAGTGGAAATTGGCGACAATCAAACCAGTCTTTACTCTTACCTAGATGCGCTGGAAGCCGCCTACACTCACTATGAACAAATTGTTGGGGGAGTAGATTACGATCGCGATTTCCAAAAGCATATTTATCACACACCATTTCCGGGGATGCCCTTACAGGCACACCGGACTTTATTGAGTTTATTAGATATTAACGACCCCAAAATATATGAGGAGAATTATCAGAAAAAGGTACAGGAAGGTATTTACTTCGCCCAGCAAGTAGGCAGTACCTACGGGTCATCTACATTCCTGTGTTTGCTGAGTTTGTTACATCATGCCCAGGATTTACATGCAGGCGATCGCATCTCGATTTTTGCCTACGGTTCTGGTTGTCAAGGTGAATTCTATCGCGGCACTGTGAGTCCGGGAGCAGTTGAATACATTCGTTCTTTGGGTATTGACCGCCATTTACAAGAGCGTTTGCCATTGTCCCTGATGGAATACGAACTCTTGGAATATGCACGCGAAAAATATATTGATGCACCTGATTATCAAACTCAAAGAGACAGTTTCCAAGCGGCTTATGACAAACTCTACACCGGACAGGAATTACTGGTACTCAAACAAGTAAAAAATTACTACAGGCAATACGAATGGAGTTAAAGTTAAAAGCAATTCAGTATCAAATAGATTCGGGAGTCGCTCACATCACATTATCAGCACCGGAAATTGGTAATGCGTTGAACGGCGAGATGTTGACCGAGTTTTATCAAGTTTTACAAAATGCGATCGCCGAGCCTACCTGTCGAGTGATTGTTATTTCTAGTACAGGCGCAGACTTTTGTACGGGAATGGATTTTAATGCCATCTTTACTAATGCTTCTCGCCCCAATTTAACCCCACTACAAACTTTTCGGGATTGTCTGTTACTTATCTATAGTTCCCCTCGACCAGTGATCACCTGTGTTACAGGTAACGTTACAGGCGGTGGTGTGGGTTTAGTCGCAGCATCTGACATCGTACTCGCCGAGGAAAATGTTGTATTTATGCTGTCAGAGGTTTTAGTGGGGATGATTCCGGCAGTGATTACACCCTTTTTACAGTGTCGTCTTTCCGCCTCTAAGGTGAAATATCTCACCCTGAGTTCCAGAGGGATTGATGCAGTAGAAGCCAAAAGTTTAGGACTGGTAGATGAAATCACCACAGACGGGATGAATCATACCCTCAACCGTCAGATCCAACGTTTATTTTATTCCTCACCGGCAGCGATCGCGGAAAGTAAACAATATTTTGACACCTTCATCGGTCAAGATTTGCACCATCAAACCGAATTCGCCATGCAGCGTCTATTGCAATGGTTAGAAAAACCTCAAATTACCGAAGCCATTCATCAATTTAGTGAAGGTTATTCACCACCCTGGTTTCAAAAATACAAAATGAAGTGAAACAGCAAGTTGACCAGATAAAAATCCCAATACAAAGCTAAAACTAATCTCTTTTAATTACGTATTAATATTATGTCTGAAATAGTAACTCTTTCCTGTTTAGAAGATGGGATTTGTCAAATTAATTTGAATGACCCCAAAAATGATAATCGACTCACTGATGAGTTAGTTGATAACTTTTTAAAAGCATTAGCGGAATGTGCCGAAACTTCTCATTTAAAGGTACTATTAATAACAGGACTTTCTGATGTTTTTTGTGGCGGTGCTAGCTTAGATGTTTTGCAACAACTACTCAAAGGTGAAACAGAAGTTAAAGACCTCTTGTTACCAATGCAACTGTTAAGATTTCCTGTTCCCGTCATCGCCGCGATGGAAGGACACGCCGTGGGAGGAGGATTACTAATGGCCTTATGTTGCGATGTCATTGTTGCCGCAGAAGAAAGTCGTTATGGAGTGAATTTTACTGGCTTAGGATTTACCCCTGGTATGGGAACAACATCCTTACTTCCGGCATTAGTTGGGCCACTATTTGCTCATGAAATGATTCTCACCGCCAAACTTTACAAAGGTAGAGAACTACAAGGAAGGGGATTATTTAATGATGTCGTTCCCAAACAGGAAGTCATGGATGTAGCGATGGATATCGCCCGTAACATCGCCGAAAAACCCAAGCACGTATTAGAAATGCTCAAAGATACCTTAGCACTTCCTCGACAACGAGCTTTACAAGAGGCTATGTCCCGTGAACATCTCATGCACACAGTATGCTTTAATCATCCCGAAACCAAATCGATAGTTCGAGAAATGTACATTTCTTAAAAAGATAATTATGAGATTTTTTCACACAGAAATTAAGAATTGAGAATTTGGAATTTAGGAGAAATATTATGGTGCAACAAACAGTTGAACAACAAGTACTCAATGTAGTTACCAAACATATGCGCCTAAACATTGAAGGTTTAGATAATGCAGACATAGATCCCAAACAATCAATGCGTGATTTAGGTGCTACCAGTTTAGATTCTGTAGAAATTGCCTCAGCTTCCATGCGGGAATTAAAAGTGAAAGTCCCCAGAACTAAACTCGGTAACGTCAAAAACATTCAAGAGTTAGTAGACCTACTTGCTGAAGTCAAGATACAGCAAGGGTGAAATGAGAAAGGCAAAAGGAACAAGTAAAAAGTAAAAAATTATTTCTTTTGCTTTTTACCTTTTCACTTGTTTGTCATCCCCAATCTGACTTTTCACGCTATACGGACAAGTTAACGTGAAACCTAACCCCCAACCCCTTCCCTACGTTCGCGTAGCGTGTCAAAAACGGGGAAGGGGAGCAAGAATCAAAGCCTCTCCCCTACAAGGAGAGGTTTGGAGAGGGGTTTTTTATCCCGTGAAAAGTCAAATCCCCAATCCCCCTAGATTTTGTTATGAAGAACACTAAACAACAACAAAACAAGGAAGCGATCGCCGTTATTGGCATGGGATGCCGATTTCCTGGGGCGAAAAATCCTGCCGCGTTCTGGCAACTACTTCGGGATGGGATAAACGCTATTACACAAGTCCCCGCTAGTCGTTGGTCGCTGGATGACCTCTACGACCCTGATTTGGCAACCCCTGGGACGATGAATAGCTGTTGGGGTGGGTTTTTGGAGGATGTAGACCGATTTGATGCTCAATTTTTTGGCATTTCTCCCGGTGAAGCTGCTAGTACAGACCCGCAGCAGCGTTTGTTACTAGAAGTAGCTTGGGAGACTTTAGAAAATGCGGGGTTAAATCCGCAGCAACTTTCAGGAAGTCGAACAGGGGTTTATATAGGCATTGGTAACAGCGATTATGCCAATGTTTGCTTCGAGGATTTGACTCAACTAAATGCTTATTTTGTGACAGGTAATGCCCTCTGTACAACAGTGAATCGCCTGTCTTACTTCTTTGGCTGGGAAGGGCCGAGTCTGGCTTTAGATACCGGCTGTTCTTCATCCCTCGTAGCCATTCATCTGGCTTGTCAAAGTTTGCAAACAGGAGAGATTGATCAAGCCTTGGTAGGGGCTGTCAACCTGATTTTGTCACCTAAAGCCAATATTGGATTGTCCCAAGCTTGGATGATGACCTCAGATAATCGTTGCAAGAGTTTTGATGCGGATGCTGATGGCTATGTGCGGGGTGAAGGTTGTGGTTTAGTGTTGCTGAAGCGTCTAGAAGATGCGATTCGAGATCAAAACCAAATTTTGGGTATTATTCGGGGTTCAGCTGTTAATCAAAATGGTGCGGGAAAAAATTTGACTGCACCTAATCAATTAGCACAGCAGTCAGTTATTAGTCAGGCGTTGGCGAATGCTGGCGTTGAACCAGAACAAATTAGCTATATTGAAGCCCACGGAGTCGGTACACCCTTGGCCGATGTGACAGAAGCCCAGGCTTTGCAAGCAGTTCTGCGACCTCAAGGGGACACTGCACCTTGTTTTCTCAGTTCCGTCAAAACCAATATTGGACATTTAGAGCCAGCGGCGGGAATTGCAGCATTAATTAAAGTTTTACTCTGTTTCCAACACCAACAAATCCCACCCCATTTGCATTTTCAAACCCTCAATCCTGAAATTGGGGATGATTTTCCCTTCACTATCCCCACCACTATTAATTCTTGGGAAGGGGATGATAGACCGCGTTTGGCGGGAATCAATTCTTTTGGGTTAGGAGGAACTAATGCCCATATTGTCTTAGAAGAACCACTTTTGAAGAAGGCAGGGGGAGCAGCAGGGGAGCAGGGGAGGCCGTGCGCTCTTGGGGGTTTCCCCCAGGAGCAACTGCCGTCGAGCAAAGGAGGAGAAAATACAATTGAACGTCCGTTGCATCTGTTGACGCTATCAGCTAATAGTGAAAAGGCATTACAAGAATTAGCTAGTCTTTACCATACACATATTAATAAATCTGTCAATATTTACTTACCAGATATTTGTTACTCTGCGAATGTAGGTAGAGCCGCTTTAAAACACCGTTTGACTATCCCAGCAGATACATTAGAAAATTTGCAACAACAGTTATCTGCATTTGCTAGTGGACAGCAGCCGGGAGAATGGTTTGCAGGTAGTCAGAGTTCTGCGAAGGTAGCATTTTTATTCACTGGGCAGGGAGCGCAATATATAGATATGGGTCGTCAACTCTACGAGACGCAACCCGTATTTCGTGAGGTGTTGGAACGTTGCGATCGCCTACTCACCCCATACCTAAACAAGTCCCTATTATCGATACTCTATCCTGAATCTGGTAGCCAATCACCGCTACACGAAACCGCCTATACCCAACCTGCCTTGTTTGCTCTAGAGTTCGCCCTCGCCCAAATGTGGCGTTCCTGGGGAATAGAGCCGCATTGTGTCATGGGTTACAGCTTGGGTGAATATGTTGCCGCCTGTGTTGCGGGTGTTCTCAGCTTAGAAGATGCCTTAATGCTGGTGGCGAAGCGAGGAGAACTCATGCAGCAGTTACCACAAACGGGAGCTATGGCTTGGGTATATGCTCCAGTAGGTCAAGTCAAATATATACTCTCGCCATATCAGCATCAGGTTGGTATTGCTGCCATTCACGGACAGGAAGAAGTTTTGATTTCGGGTGATAGCCAAGCCGTACAGCAAATTCTCCAACAGTTGAAAAATGAGGGTGTAGGTTTTCTCCGACTCAAAGTAAATCAAGCATTTCACTCTCCCGCCGTCGAGCCAATCTTAGATGCTGTAGCGGAATTGGCTACTACAGTTACTTATAGACTACCGCAAATTAATTGGGTGTCTAGTGTAACTGGGGAATTAGTAGAAGCGATCGCATCCCAACATTGGCGTAATCATCTGCGAGATACATTACAATTTTCAACGGCAGTTGATACCCTCATCGCTCAAGGCTGTAACTTATTGCTGGAATTAGGGCCAAGTTCGACCTTAGCCGAAGCAGGTAAACGATATCGACCCCAAGACCAAGAGATTTGGCTATCGTCCCTGAAAGCAGGATTTAGTGATTGGCAACAGGTAATACATACCCTTAGTCAACTTTACGTACAGGGAGTAGATATTGACTGGGCGGGATTTGACAGAGATTACCAACGCCAACGCCTAGAACTACCAACTTACCCCTTTCAGCGAAAGCGTTACTGGATAGAACCGCAGCAGCAAATTGACGTAGAGATTCAGCCGACAAAAACGCCAAGTAACACATCTCCAATTTGGCAAAACCTCAACCTAGAGAAGATGTCAGCTAGCCAGCGTTGGGAAAAACTGCGAGCCTACGTACAAACAGAAGTAGCAACTGTTCTAGGACTAGAAGCAACCGAAAGACTCGGCCCCAATGAGGGATTTGCCAGCTTGGGGATGAAATCTTTGATGGCAATTGAGTTAAAAAACCGCATTCAAAAGCAAGTTGGGCATTCTCATTCCCTCGCAACCACCTTAGCATTTGACTATCCAACAATTGCCACACTTACAGAATATTTAGCCAAGGAAGTCCTAGGGTTAGATTCTTCACCCATCAACCATGACAACCTCCCCAAATCTTCTACAAACGCGATGAATCGCGTCTCTGAAGATATCGCAATCATCGGGATGGGTTGTCGTTTTCCTGGGGGTGCGAATAATCCTGAACAATTCTGGCAAATCCTCAGTCAAGGCGTTGATGCAATAACAGAAATTCCCCCGCAACGATGGCAACTAGATACTTACTTTGACCCTGAACCAGAAACCCCAGGTAAAATGTACACTCGTCACGGTGGATTTATTGCCGATATTGACCAGTTTGACGCACAATTTTTCGGTATCAGCCCCCGTGAAGTAGTCAGCCTTGACCCTCAGCAACGCATACTATTAGAAGTCAGTTGGGAAGCTTTAGAAAATGCCGCAGTTGCACCACAAAACCTGATAGGTAGTCAGACAGGTGTTTTCATGGGTCTGATTTCTAACGAGTATATGCAGCTGCAAGCCCAAAACCCGCAAGCCATTGATGCTTACTATGGTACAGGCGGTATAGGTAGTGCGGCGGCGGGTAGGATATCTCATAGTTTGGGACTACGCGGGCCTAGCTTAGTAGTAGATACTGCTTGCTCATCCTCACTGGTAAGTATTCATTTAGCGGTTCAAAGTCTACGGCGTGGGGAGTGTAATCTGGCTTTGGCGGGTGGCGTGAACTTAATACTTCTGCCAGAGACTAACATTTTCTTATCAAAATCCAGGGCTGTAGCTCCCGATGGACGTTGCAAAACCTTTGATGCTTCAGCTAATGGCTTTGTCAGGGGTGAGGGATGCGGTGTAGTAGTCCTCAAACGACTTACTGATGCTGTTGCTGACAACGACAGAATTCTAGCAGTAATTCGCGGTTCAGCAGTAAATCATGATGGACGCAGCAGTGGGTTTACTGTTCCTAGTGCCGCAGCGCAACAGGAATTGTTACATCAGGCATTAGCTAACGCTAACCTAGAACCGCAACAGGTAAGTTATATCGAAGCTCACGGTACTGGCACATCTTTGGGAGATCCGATTGAGGTTGGTGCATTAGCCTCTGTGTTGTGTGCAGGTCGTTCTACTGAACAGTCATTAGTTATTAGTTCCGTCAAAACTAACATTGGTCATTTAGAAGCGGCGGCTGGAGTAGCGGGTTTGATGAAAGTGGTGTTGGCATTACAGCATCAAGAAATTCCGCCGCATCTCCACTTGCAACAACCCAATCCGATGATTGCTTGGGAACAATTGCCATTGACTATTCCGACATCTGGGCAATCTTGGTCAGTTAAAGATTCGCCGCGTCTTGCTGGGGTGAGTTCCTTCGGAATGAGTGGTACTAATGCTCATGTCATTTTAGGGGAAGCACCTTTAGAGAAAGCAAGGGAAGCAGAAACTACAATTGAGCGTCCTTTGCATTTACTTTGTCTTTCTGCTAAAAATCCTAATTCCTTGCGGCAATTAGCCGAGCAATATATAGATTATCTGGGTAAACATAGCGATATTCCGCTGGCAGATATTACTCACACTGCACAAGTCGGACGTTCTCATTTCCCCCATCGCTTGGTTGTTGTTGCCTCATCTCATGCCGAGATGCAAGCCAAGCTGAAGGAAGCAGACTGTAACTATGAAGTAGATGGTAGTAACTTTACTAGATGTGCCTTTTTGTTTACTGGACAAGGGTCGCAGTATGTCGGGATGGGAAGACAACTGTATGAAACTCAACCTAGTTTTCGGCGCATTTTGGATGAGTGCGATCGCATCCTCCAACCTCTGTTCAACAAATCAATCCTATCAGTCATCTTTGCTGACTCTACAGAAAATTCTCCCCTCGACCAAACCGTTTACACTCAACCAGCTTTGTTTGCTTTAGAGTATGCTCTAGCAAAGCTTTGGATGTCTTGGGGTATCCGTCCTAGTGCGGTACTGGGCCACAGCGTCGGGGAATATGTGGCTGCTTGTGTGGCTGGTATTTTCTCCCTGGAAGACGGACTGAAATTAATCGCTCACCGCGCCCGTCTGATGCAAGCACTACCGCAAATAGGCGGGATGGCAGCGGTATTTGCTGGCGTGGAAGTTGTCGAACCCTTGATTGCCCTCTATCCTCAACAACTGAGCATTGCCGCCTACAATGGACAGCAAAGTTTAGTCATCTCAGGAGAAACGCAGGCATTAACAGCCGTGCTGCAAAAACTAGAAACTCAAGGCATCGAAACGCGAACATTGCAAGTATCTCATGCTTTCCACTCACCGTTAATGGCATTCATGCTGGCAGAGTTTGAGCAGGTTGCCCGAAAAATCACATATCATTCTCCCCAACTAGAAATTGTTTCTAATGTCACTGGCAAGTTAGTCAGCAATGCAGAGATGTCCTGTGCTGATTATTGGGTTGAACATATCCGCGCCAGTGTGCATTTTGCTCAAGGTATGGCAGCACTTTATACCGCAGATTATAAAGTATTTTTAGAAATCGGTTCTCATCCCACCTTAATCGGCATGGCACGCCGGGATTGTCCAGAACATATCAATAATGAAGGTTTATGGCTAGCTTCATTACGCAAAGGTAAAGAAGATTGGCAACAAATTTTAGAAAGTCTCAGCCATTTATATCTCCAGGGCATAGAAATTGATTGGCTAGGATTTGACAGCGATTATACACGTCAAAAAGTAGTATTACCCAACTATCCTTGGCAACATCAACGCTATTGGTTTGAAAACACCGCCAAAAAAGCATTATTAAGTTCACGTACACAATCGCATCCTCTGTTAGGAAAACGCCTGCGTTCTCCATTAGTCAAGGGTCTAGTGTTTGAGAGCGAATTTCACACAGATAACTTACCCTTCTTAATGGATCATCGCATCTACGGGTCAATAGTTGCACCGGCAGCATCGTACATCGCCATGTTGACCCTAGCAGCTAGGGAGATTTGCCAAGCTGATGCGGTATCTATTCAAGAGATGACGTTTCGAGAACCGTTAACCATACCCAAAGATAGCAACATCGCAGTACAACTAATTTTACAGCCAGGGAAAAATCAGGACTACACCTTTGAATTGTTCAGCTTAGAAAGTGATGAACAGTGGTGTCTCCATACAACTGGTGACTTATCTACCTCGTCTACCCTTCCTTACCCTACACCCCTACACCCCCGCACCCTCACACCCCTATTCCTTGAAAAATCAACTGGTTCTGAGGTATTTTATCGAGAAGTGGGAGACGCAGGGCTAGATTTAGGCGTAAGTTTTCAGTGGATTGGTGATTTCTGGCGACGAGATGGGGAAGCTTTTTGCCAAATGCAACTTCCTCCAGGTTGTGAATCAGATACAGAGTTATATCCACTACATCCAGGGCTGATTGACTCCTGTATGCGACTATTGGGCGGTACATTACCCGCACAGATGCGAGACGCTGATGTTTATGTACCGATTAGCTTAGGTAGCTTTCAACTCTGGTCAAATCTAGATTGGAGTCAGCCATTGTGGTGTCACGCCAAACTGCAAAGCAATAATGCCGAGGTGATAGTAGGAGATGTACAGTTATTAGATGAATCTGGACAAACGATCGCACAATTTTCTGAACTTTGTTTAAAGCGATCGCCAAAAGCAGCATTACTAAAACAGCAAAATCTCCAAGACTGGCTCTATCAAATCACTTGGCGACTCTCAGAACGAAAAACTACACAGTCATCTTTATCACCACAGAAGCAACAATGGATACTTTTCGTTGATGAGGATGGTGTCAGTACAGAACTAGCGAATCTATTACAGGCTCAAGGTGAATCTTTTGTTTTGGTCGTCCCTGGTTCTACTTACGAACATTTAGCAGAAGGTAAAATTTGCATCAATCCAGCCGAACCTCAGCATTTTGACAAGCTGCTGCAAGAAATCTCAGTTCAACCTGGATTAGCCCTTCACATCGTACATTTATGGAGTTTGGCTGCTGGTGATTGGCTGGATTCTACACAAATGCGGATATGTGGTAGTGTTTTACATTTGACTCAAGCTTTATCCCGCATTAATTCCCCACTTGTGAAACTGTGGTTGATTTCTAGAGGTAGTCAATCAACTAATCATCAGTGTGCGATCGCTTTATCTCAAACATCTTTGTGGGGATTAGGACGAGTCATCGCCACAGAACAGAGTGAAATGTTCGCAGGGCTAATTGATTTAGATCCCGAAAGTTCAACAGCCCAAGCTGCGACTCAGTTGTGGGCGGAACTTTCTGATCCTGAATTGGGTGAGCAAATAGCCTTACGAGGAAATCAACGTTACATTTCCCGTTTGCAACGTGTTCCTAACACTATAAATTTCTCCGCTTCCTTTCAACCTTCTGCAAATAGCACTTACCTAATTACAGGCGGAATGGGGGGACTGGGGTTAACAGTAGCTAATTGGTTAGTTGAATGTGGTGTGCAACACTTAGTTTTAGTAGGACGGCGATCACCATCTGATACAGCCAAAAATGCGATCGCTGTTTGGGAAAATGCAGGTGTGCAAGTCACGGTAGCCCAAGCAGATATCACGCAACTAGAACAATTACGCACAGTAATCGACGGCATTGATACTAAGTTTCCCTTGCGTGGTGTGATCCATGCAGCCGGCATCCTAGACGACGGGATTTTACTACAACAAACCTGGGAAAGATTTACTAAGGTGATAGCTCCCAAAGTCCAGGGTGCGTGGAATCTACATATCTTGACGCAAGATAAACCGCTGGAATTATTTGTATTGTTCTCCTCCGTTGCTTCCGTCTTAGGAACAGCAGGACAAGGAAACTATGCAGCAGCTAACGCGTTTTTGGATGGGTTAGCTGATTATCGTCGTTCTCAAGGAATGGCGGGATTGAGTATCAATTGGGGAGCGTGGGCGGAAGTGGGGATGGCTGCAACTTCAACAGGTTCTCCCATCGGAGTAGGGCAAATCTTCCCCCAGCAAGGGCTACAAATCTTGGCAGCACTGACAAATCAAGCCAAAACTGGACAAGTGGTGGTGTTACCAGTGCGTTGGTCACAATTCCTCACCCACTATTACACCCAGAAAGTACCAGCTTTACTGAGTGAGTTTGTTGATTCCAAGACAATACACGAAGCTACACAGCCATCTGTAGAGAAGAAACCCGACATTTTACGACAAATTCAGGAGGCTCACCCCGCAGACATTCAGCAAATTGTCTTTAATTTCATCCGCGAACAAGTGGCGAAAATATTACGGCTTAACTCATCGGAGCTACTACAACCGCGCCAGCGTTTATTTGAAGTCGGGCTAGATTCACTCATGGCGATTGAGTTAAGAAACCGCTTGCAATCGAGCCTGGATTGTTCGCTACCTACCACCTTGTTATTTGACTATCCCACCTTAGAAACCTTAACTAAATATCTCACTAACGATGTTTTGGCTATTAAAACTGTATCGCCACCGACGACAGGCGATCGCACCAACACCGAAATCAGCGATATTCAAGAGCTTTCACAAACAGAACTAGAGCAATCACTAGCAGCAGAATTAGCCAGCATCGATGAATTAATGAAAAAAATCTAATTCCAATCAACAGGATGTTTAGCGACAGGGTTCATAGCATGAATAAAATCGACACAGAACAAAACAACATCAATCAACTACAACGCGCATTGCTGGCACTAAAAGAAATGCGTGTTAAGTTAGAGGCGATCGAGCGTGCTAAAACAGAACCCATCGCCGTGATTGGGATGGCGTGTCGCTTTCCTGGGGGAGCAGACAACCCGGATGCTTTTTGGCAAATTCTCCAGCATGGTGTGGATGCAATTCAAGAAATTCCCTCAGAACGTTGGGATACTGAAGCTTACTACAGCCCTGACCCAGATGCTGAGGGTAAATCCTACATTCGTTATGGTGGATTTGTTAAAGATATTGATTTATTTGATGCTAACTTCTTTGAAATCTCTCCCAGAGAAGCTGTTAGTACAGACCCCCAACAACGCTTATTACTAGAAGTAAGTTGGGAAGCTTTAGAAAATGCCGGACAGTGTATTGAACAACTGTCACAAACACAAACAGGTGTATTTATTGGCGTGATGAATAACGATTACTCACGTCTCTATTCTGGTAATTCTAATAGTATTGACACCTACTTTGGTACAGGCAACAGCTTTAGTTTTATCTCCGGTCGCCTTTCCTATATTCTCGGTTTACAAGGGCCAAGCTTAGTTGTAGATACCGCTTGCTCTTCATCTTTGGTATCGTTGCATTTAGCTTGTCAAAGTCTGCGCTCTGGGGAATGTGACCAAGCCCTAGCAGGTGGAGTCAACTTGATAATATCTCCAGACACAAATATTTTCCTTTCTAAAATGCGTGCTGTAGCACCCGATGGACGCTGTAAATCCTTTGATGCTTCAGCTGATGGCTACACCAGAGGCGAAGGTTGCGGAATTTTGGTACTCAAGCGATTATCAGATGCCGTGGCGGCTGGTGACTCCATTCTGGCATTGATTCGGGGTTCAGCAGTCAACCACGACGGGCCAAGTGGTGGACTAACCGTACCTAGCGGCCCTGCACAACAAAAACTGCTGCGTCAGGCTTTAACTAACAGCCGAGTTGCACCGCAGGAAATAAGTTACATTGAGGCGCATGGTACAGGTACTTCCTTGGGTGATCCGATTGAGATTAATGCTTTAGCCTCTGTCTTGTGTGAACAACGTTCTTTTGAACAGCCGTTAGTTGTTGGTTCAGTGAAAACAAACATCGGTCACTTGGAAGCAGCAGCTGGGGTTGCAGGTGTAATGAAGGTGATATTAGCACTACAGCATCAAAAAATCCCGCCTCATCTACACCTTAAGCAACCTAACCCGCATATTTCTTGGCAGCAACTACCATTAGCTATTCCTACTACAGCTAAACCTTGGCATTCTGAAAACAATACTCGCATTGCTGGAGTAAGTTCCTTTGGTTTGAGTGGTACAAATGCTCATGTGGTGATAGAGGAAGCAACAATTGGCAGGGGAGCAGGGGAGCAGAGGAGCAGGGGAGAAAGACCGCTACATTTATTAACGCTATCAGCTAAACAGCCCCAATCCCTACAAGAATTAGCCAAACGCTACATCAAATACTTCTCATCCCACCCAGAAACACCACTTGGCGACATCACCTATACATCTCAGGCTGGCAGAACCCACTTTCCTCATCGTCTTGCTGTAATTGCATCTGACCCTCAACAAATGCAACAACAGTTGCAAGCCTATCTCGATGAAAGCGAAGTCATCGGCATCCATCAAGGACACAGCAGTCAAAAAACCAGAAAAATCGCCTTCCTCTTCACCGGACAAGGTTCACAATATCACCACATGGGTCGGCAACTGTATGACACTCAACCCAGTTTCCGCCGCACCATTGACCAATGTGACAGCCTACTCCAACCACTGTTAGACGAATCAATATTACCAGTCATCTTCACAGAAGATGCACAAGACAACCGCATCAATCAGACAGCCTACACCCAAGTCGCCTTATTCGTCATCGAATACGCCCTAGCACAACTCTGGTTATCTTGGGGTATTCGTCCAAATGCTGTACTCGGTCACAGTGTCGGGGAATATGTCGCCGCTTGTATTGCTGGTATCTTCTCTTTAGAAGACGCACTCAAACTCATCGTGCAACGTGCATCTCTGATGCAAGCACTACCATCAGGTGGAGGAATGGCAGCAGTATTTGCCACAATAGAACAAGTCACACCTTTAATTGCTGAGTATCCCCAACAATTGAGTATTGCGGCTATCAATGGTGAACAAAGTCTTGTGTTATCAGGGGAATTAGAAGTATTAAATGCTGTAGTTCAAAAACTCGAAAGTCTGGGAATTGAAACTAGAAGACTGCAAGTATCTCATGCTTTCCACTCACCACTGATGCAGCCGATGTTGGCTGAGTTTGAGCAAGTGGCTACATCGGTAACATATCAACTGCCGCAATTAGATGTGGTCTCGAATGTCACGGGTAAAGTCGCCAGACAGCACCAAATGTCGAATGCGGCTTATTGGGTGGAACATATCCGGGCCAGTGTGCAGTTTGCCTCAAGTATGCAAGCGTTGTACCAAGCAGGATATAACGTGTTTGTGGAGGTGGGGGCACATCCAACACTATTAGGAATGGCACGGCGCGAGTGTCCAGAACAGCTTGATACAGAAGGGTTATGGTTGGCTTCGTTGCGGAAAGGGAAACAAGATTGGCAGCAGTTGTTAGATTCAGTTGCACAGTTATATGTGGCTGGGGTGGAGGTTGACTGGCGAGGTTTTGAGGCTGATTATTCTCGTAGCAAGGTGGTTTTGCCGAATTATCCTTGGCAAAAACAGCGTTTTTGGTTGCCTTCTGCTACTACGGTGCGATCGCCTATTCCCCAACTTCCACCAGAATTACAAAATTGGTTGTATGAGGTGCAATGGCAACCCCAAACCTCATCAGTTCAACAGTCAGCACTCGCACCTGCTCACTGGTTGATTTTAAGCGATGGCGTTCCGCCCACCGGAGGCGATCGCACTGGCGTTGCTGACAACTTGGCGCAGATGTTAGCAGAAAATGGTCATAGTTCTACTTTAGTTTTTTCTGGCGAGCGCATTCACTTTGAGCAACTCCTAGACAATATCCCAACTCATTTACCATTACAGATTTTGCATTTGTGGAGTTTGGATGATACTCAACAACCAGATTTAACACTGTTGACAAACGCTCAAGAACGTAATCTTAGTAGCGTATTGCATCTTATCCAAGCATTAGCTAACCGTCAACAGTCAGCGCGGTTGTGGTTGGTGACACAAGGGGTGCAGGTCATCGGAGAAGATGCGGGAGAAATTGCGATCGCATCTGCACCTTTATGGGGTTTAGGTAGAGTAATTGCAATGGAGTCTCCTGAAATTTGGGGTGGTCTGGTTGATCTTGACCCTAGCTGTTCAACATCTGATGCTGCGGCTTTGTTACTGGCAAAACTGCCAATTATGACCCCAGGTGATCAGGTGGCTTGGCGAAATCAACAGTGGTACACTGCCCGTCTGGTACGTAGTCAAACTTCACCAACAGAGGCTAAATCCCTGCAATTTACTCCAGAGGGAGCATACTTAATTGCAGGTGGACTCGGTGCTTTAGGACTGCAAATTGCTCTTTGGTGTGCAGAACAGGGTGCAAGGCATTTAATTTTACTGGGTCGTCGTTCTCCTAATGAAACTGCCCAAGCGACAATTCAAGAGTTAGAAAAAACAGGTACGCAAATCACAGTAGTACAAGTAGATATTGCTGACGCAGAAAAGTTGCAATCAGCATTAACAGCACTACAAACACCACCATTGCGGGGCATTATTCATGCAGCAGGTGTGTTAGATGATGGGATGCTATTACAACAAAACTGGGAACGGTTTGCTAAAGTCATAGCCCCTAAAATCCAAGGTGCATGGAATCTACACACCCTGACACTAGACAAACCCCTCGACTTCTTTGTGTTGTTCTCGTCAACAGCTTGCATCCTCGGCGCACCCGGTCAAAGTAATTACGCCGCCGCTAATGCCTTTTTAGATGCTTTAGCTCATTATCGTCAAACACAAGGATTAGTTGCTACCAGTATCAACTGGGGGCCGTGGGCAGAATTAGGTATGGCAGCATCATTAGGTCAAAGATTAGCCGCTGAAGGTATTGACTTAATTCCACCCACCCAAGCCTTGCAGTTGCTCAAACACCTGCTACAACAGAGAGTTTCTCAGGTGACTGTTCTTCCCATTAACTGGACACAGTTTTTACAACGCTTCCCCACAGGAAAAACACCAAAATACTTTGAACAACTAGCAGAGGATAAACAGCCAGAAAACCAACCATCCCAACTACAACAACGTTTGCAAGTCACACCTGTCACAGAGTGGAAATCTCTGTTAGTTGCCCATATTAGCGATGAACTCACGAGCATCCTAGGTTTGAACCCATCCCAAACCCTCGACCCCTTACAAGGATTTGCAACAATGGGCATGGATTCACTCACAGCAGTGGAATTACGTAATCGTCTGCAAAAAAGTCTATGTCAATCTTTACCTTCAACACTGACATTCAACTATCCGAATATCGATACACTAGCAAGCTATCTTGTCAATACTTTAGATAACCAAAATATACCGAATGAAACTAAGCCGACATTAGTTAATTCCAGCCAATCAGTGACAGTAGCAGAAATTAAACAACTGTCAGAAGCAGAAGTCGAATCCATGATTGAGCAAGAACTAGCTTCATTAATTATTTAGTCAACAGTCAATAGTCAACAGTCATCAATTGCTCCTACCTGGAAACGAACATGAGCCAAATGGAAAGTATTGACCAGCTATCACCATCTCAACGCGCCCTTTTAGCGTTGAAAGAAATGCGTGCCAAGATTGAGGCAATGGAACAGGCTAAAACCGAACCGATCGCAATTGTGGGGATGGCGTGTCGGTTTCCGGGTGGTGCTGATGATCCTGAAGCCTTCTGGCAGATTTTACGGGAGGGTACTGACGCAATTGTAGAAGTGCCGCGCGATCGCTGGGACATCGATAACTATTACGACCCCAACCCAGACAGCCCTGGGAAAATGTCTACCCGTTACGGTGGCTTTCTCCAACAGGTAGATCAATTCGATGCCGAGTTTTTCGGTATCTCCCCACGGGAAGCCATCAGCATCGACCCACAACAACGCCTACTACTAGAAGTAAGCTGGGAAGCTTTAGAAAATGCTGCTCAACCTACTACCGAACTTATGGGTAGTTCCACAGGGGTGTTTGTCGGTGTGACAACTAATGATTACACCCGCTTCTATAACTACGCAGGAGAACAGGGAATTGATGCTTATCAGGGGACAGGTAGTGCTTTTAGTGCAATGGTTGGTCGCCTTTCTTTTGTATTAGGTTTGCAAGGGCCTTGTGTAGCTATCGATACAGCTTGCTCATCTTCTTTGGTTTCCATTCACCTAGCTTGTCAAAGTCTCCGCAATGGTGAGTGTGACTTAGCTTTAGCGGGGGGAGTCAACCTCATTCTCACACCAGAAGCCAATATCATGTTCTCCAAGGCGAGAATGATGGCAGCCGATGGACGTTGTAAAACCTTTGATGCCTCAGCTAATGGTTATGTACGGGGTGAAGGTTGCGGAATGGTTGTACTCAAACGCCTTTCTCAAGCACAAGCCCAAGGAGATAGGATACTAGCTGTAATTCGCGGTTCAGCTATTAATCAAGATGGTCGAAGTAGTGGGCTAACTGTACCCAATGGTATTGCTCAGGAAAACTTGATTCGTCAGGCGATCGCTAATGCTAAAGTACAACCACAACAAATTAGCTACGTGGAAGCCCACGGTACAGGGACATCATTAGGCGATCCGATTGAAGTAGGAGCGATCGCGGCTACTTTAGCTACAGGACATACTATAGATCAACCTCTGGCGATCGGTTCTGTGAAAACCAACATCGGTCATTTGGAATCGGCTGCTGGCGTTGCAGGTCTAATGAAAGTTGTCTTGGCACTGCAACATCAACAAATTCCGCCCCATCTGCACCTGAAGCAACCTAATCCTTTGATTTCTTGGGGAGAAATCCCATTAACTGTTCCCACAACCTTGACTCCTTGGCAACCCAACGGTGAAACACGCATTGCTGGCGTAAGTTCCTTCGGGTTTAGCGGCACAAATGCCCATGTGGTGATAGAGGAAGCAACAATTGGCAGGGGAGCAGGGGAGCAGAGGAGCAGGGGAGAAAGACCGCTACATTTATTAACACTGTCAGCTAAACAGCCCCAATCCCTTCAAGAATTAGCCAAACGCTACATCAAATACTTCTCATCCCACCCAGAAACACCACTTGGCGACATCACCTATACATCTCAGACTGGCAGAACCCACTTTCCTCATCGTCTGGCTGTAATTGCATCTGACCACCAACAAATGCAACAACAGTTGCAAGCCTATCTTGATGAAAGTGAAGTCATCGGCATCCATCAAGGACACAGCAGTCAAAAAATCAGAAAAATCGCCTTCCTGTTCACCGGACAAGGTTCACAATATCACCACATGGGTCGGCAACTCTATGACACTCAACCAAGTTTTCGCCGCATCCTCGACCAATGTGACAGCCTACTCCAACCACTACTCGGTGAATCAATTCTAGAGGTAATATTCTCTGACAACACAGAAGACAACCGCATAAACCAAACCGCATATACTCAAGTCGCTCTATTTGTTCTAGAGTATGCCCTAGCGCAACTGTGGTTATCTTGGGGTATTCGTCCAAATGCTGTACTCGGTCACAGTGTTGGGGAATATGTCGCCGCTTGTATTGCTGGGATCTTCTCTTTAGAAGACGCACTCAAACTCATCGTGCAACGTGCATCTCTGATGCAAGCACTACCATCAGGTGGGGGAATGGCAGCAGTATTTGCCACACTAGAACAAGTCACACCTTTAATTGCTGAGTATCCCCAACAATTGAGTATTGCGGCTGTCAATGGTGAACAAAGTCTTGTGTTATCAGGTGAGTTAGAAGTATTAAATGCGGTAGTCGCAAAACTCGAAAGTCTGGGAATTGAAACTAGAAGATTGCAAGTGTCTCATGCTTTCCACTCACCACTGATGCAGCCGATGTTGGCTGAGTTTGAGCAAGTGGCTGCATCGGTAACATATCAACTGCCGCAATTAGATATTGCCTCCAATGTCACAGGTAAAGTCGCCAGACAGCACCAAATGTCGAATGCGGCTTATTGGGTGGAACATATTAAAGCCAGTGTGCAGTTTGCTTCAAGTATGCAAGCGTTGTATCAAGCGGGTTATGAGGTGTTTGTGGAGGTGGGGCCGCATCCGACGTTGTTAGGTATGGCACGGCGGGAGTGTCCAGAAATTCTAGATGAACAAGGGTTATGGTTGGCTTCTTTGCGTAAGGGTAAGGACGATTGGCAGCAGTTGTTGGATGCGGTGGCGCAGTTGTATGTGGCTGGGGTGGAAATTGATTGGCGAGGCTTTGAGGTTGATTATCTCCGCTATAAGGTGGTTTTGCCGAATTATCCTTGGCAACGTCAGCGTTACTGGTTGCCTAGTGCTATTAGCAAATCAACAGTTACACAAATCAGTGAAAATCTGCTGCATCCTTTGTTGGGTTATCAGTTACGCTCTCCGGCGTTGAAAGATATTGTTTTTGAAACTCACTTAAATATTGATACGTTACCTTTCCTTGATGATCACCGCATTTATGACACGGTAGTAGTACCGGGAGCTTCACATATTTCTATGCTGTTGCTTGCAGGTCGAGAACTTCTGGAAGCAGGGGCAATCTCGTTGCATGATATTACATTTTGGGAAGCCCTAAGCCTTGGCGATCGCACAACAACCAAACTACAACTGATTTTGCAACCTGAAGCCGCAGGTAAATATAAGTTTGAATTATTGAGTTTCCATAAACAAACGGATAATTGGTCAGTACACGCTACAGGACGACTCAACCAAGATACAAGCGATATTGAACAACCTTTATCTTGGACTGAGTTACAGGCGCGTTGCTCAGAAACTTTGATTGGTAAAGATTTCTACGCTCAAGTCAGAGAAAACGGATTACAACTTGGTCAACGCTTCCAGTGGGTGGAATCTATGTGGCGGCGTGATGGTGAAGCGTTGTGTCAGATGCAATTACCCGTAGAATTTACCACTGAAATTTCAGCTTACCAACTGTTTCCGGGTTTAATTGACTCCTGTTTTCAGTTTTTAGGTTTTGCTTTACCTCAAGCTCAACGAGATCAGCAAGTTTACGTACCCTTTAGCTTAAATCGTTTTGATTTTTACCAGTCTCCAAATCTCCAGCAGCGTTTATGGTGCTACGGAAAGCTAAATTCTGAAACCAGTTCCGCAGCAGGTATGTTTACCGGAGATATCTGGCTGCTGAATGAAACCGGAGAACTAATCGCCTACATTGAAGGACTTTGCTTAAAGCAAGCACCGCGCCAAGCTTTGCTGCGAAATGACCAAACAACGACGCAGCAATGGTTATATGACATCCAATGGCAAGCAAAATCTAGATTACCAGTCCAATTACCGACTACCTCCGGTTGTTGGCTGATTTTCACGGATGCTAACGGTATTGGTACAGCTTTGGCGCAGAAATTAGAACATCAAGGTGCAGTTTGTTTCCTCGTTGCTGTTGGTGAAACTTATCAGCAAATCAATGAACGTCAGTTTCAACTCAACCCCAGTCAACCACAACATTTTCAGCAACTCTTGCAAGATGTATCTTCAGAAAATGCGCCATTGCGCGGGATTATTCATCTTTGGAGTCTGCTGGAAACTAATGGGATAAATTATCCAGATAATGTCAGTTCAACAAACCTCTCCCTCCCGGCCTCCCTCTCCTACGAGGCAAGGGAGGAGCAACAAGATAATGAGCTTTTTCAGACTCTTAAGCCTCTCCCCGAAGCGGAGAGAGGTTTGGAGAGGGGTAAAATTAAATCCATCGATTTAACGTTAACTAGCTGTGGTAGTACCATCCATCTGTTGCAGGCGTTATCTCAATTAGCAAACTGTCAAGCAAGACTTTGGCTATTTACCCAAAGCAGTCAACCTGTTGATAGTGAACTGACAATCAACAGTCTAAATCAAGCACCTCTATGGGGATTGGGACGAGTAATTGCTATTGAGTACCCAGCAAATTGGGGTGGTTTGGTAGATATTGATATTAATAGTTCTCCAGAGCAGACAGCAGAATTACTACTGGCGGATCTCTTGCAACCAGAGCCAGAAGACCATTTGGCTTTTCGTAATCAGGAACGTTATGTGGCTCGCTTAGTACGCACTACACCTAAAGCTTCAGAAAAACCTGTCACACTATCTGCTGATGGTACTTACCTAATTACTGGAGGATTAGGTGCGCTGGGACTAGAATTTGCGCGCTGGATGATTCAGTATGGGGTACGCAATTTAGTGTTAGTTGGTCGTCGTCCGCCTTCTGCAAGTGCGATCGCTACTATTGAGGAAATGTCACAGACGGGAGCTAAGATACAAGTATTACAGTTAGATATCACTGATTTAGCGCAAGTCAAACAACACCTAGAACCGTTTAAAACTCGACTACGGGGAATTATTCATGCAGCTGGGGTGTTGAGCGATCGCATTATCTTACAGCAAACCTGGGAAGATTTTACTCAAGTTATAGCTCCCAAAGTCCAAGGAGCTTGGAATTTACACCAGTTCACTCAGGATATATCGCTGGATTTCTTTGTGATGTTTTCCTCGGCTGCTTCTTTGTTGGGTGCAGCAGGACAAGGTAACTACGCCGCCGCCAATGCCTTTTTAGATGCCTTTGCTCATTATCGCCGCGCTCAAGGTTTACCTGCACTCAGTATTAACTGGGGAGCTTGGGCAGAAGTGGGGATGGCGGCTAATTTAGACCGTTCTCAACCTCAAGGTGTGGAACGCATCGGAATTGAGCAAGGGTTACAGGTTTGGCAGTTCTTGCTGAGTCAAGATATTGCACAAGTGGGTGTGATTCCTGTTAATTGGCAAACCTTCTTAGAACAATATCGCTCTAGAGAAATCCCACCGCTTTTGAGAGAGTTTGCGCCCCAAGCACAATTAGCAACTAGCCAAAGCACAATTCTGGAAAAACTGCAACAAGTTCCTGCTGATAAACAAAAATCTTTGCTGCTGTCCCACGTCCGGGAATTAGCAACCAAGGTGTTACGCCTCAACTCTTGGCAAACCCTAGACCCCGATAAACCCTTAATGGAAATGGGTCTCGACTCGCTCATGGCACTAGAGTTGCGGAATGTTCTGGAAAGTAATTTGGCTTGTTCTCTACCAGCCACGCTGCTATTTGACTATCCCAGTCTGCAAGCTTTAGTTAACCACCTGCTGCAAGATGTGCTGTTGTTGCCGAAATTGGCGGAATCATCACCGGCATCACAGCCAGAGGATAGTGAACAATTAACTTCCCTGGAGGATTTAGCCAGGATGTCAGACGCAGAAACAGAATTACTCCTGCTGAAAAAACTAGAACTGATAGATGGTAACTGAAGATGAGCAACACCAACGAGCGAGTTGAGGAATTATCCCCTTTAAAACGGGCTTTGCTGGCACTGGAAACTATGCAAGCCAAGCTGAACCGTCTGGAATCGAAAAAAACCGAACCAATTGCGATTGTCGGGATGGGATGCCGTTTTCCTGGCGGTGCGAATAATCCTGAAGTCTTTTGGCAGATGTTGCGCGATCGCGTGGATGCGATGCAGGAAATTCCGCGCGATCGCTGGGATTTAGCAACATACTACGATGCCGACCCTGATGCACCAGGGAAGATGTACACGCGTCATGGTGCTTTTGTGGATGGTGTTGATAAATTTGATGCTGACTTCTTCGGTATTTCCCCCCGTGAAGCGGCATTCATCGACCCACAACAGCGATTGTTTTTAGAAGTTTGTTGGGAAGCTCTAGAGCAAGCCGGAGAACGACCAGATCAACTGGCTGGGAGTCGGACTGGAGTATTTGCAGGCGTGATGTACACCGATTACTCGCGGTTACAAGGTACTGTTATCGATGCCTACAGTAGCACTGGCAACAGTATGAGTGTGGTGTCGGGACGAGTTTCTTATCTCTTGGGTTTGCAAGGGCCAAGCGTCACTTTAGATACAGCTTGTTCTTCTTCCTTGGTGACGGTGCATTTAGCTTGTCAAAGTCTGCGCTTAGGGGAATGTAACTTGGCTTTGGCTGGTGGTGTCAGTCTGATGCTGATTCCCGACAACAATATTACCTTGTGTCGGACACGCGCTTTATCACCGGAAGGACGCTGCAAAACCTTCGATGCTGATGCTGACGGTTTCGCTCGTGGTGAGGGATGTGGTGTAATTGCACTCAAACGTCTTTCGGATGCGATCGCTGATGGTAATCCCATCTTGGCAGTGATTCGCGGTTCGGCTGTGAATCAAGATGGACGTAGCAATGGTTTGACTGCACCTAATGGCCCGGCTCAACAGGCAGTCTTACGGGAAGCTTTAGCTAATGCTGGAGTGAAGCCGCATCAAGTTAGCTATGTAGAAGCGCATGGTACAGGTACACCGCTAGGAGACCCGATTGAGGTGAGTTCACTAGCGGCGGTTTTGGGTGAAGGGCGATCGCCAAATCACCCCCTAGCTTTGGGTTCAGTTAAAACTAATATCGGTCATTTGGAATCAGCAGCCGGTGTTGCAGGTTTAATCAAAGTCGTCCTAGCCATGCAGCATCAGCAGATTCCGCCTCATCTTCACTTGCAAAAGTTGAATCCCTACATTTCTTGGGGTAATCTGCCAATTTCAATTCCTACAGAACTCACTCCTTGGGAGAGTGGCACAGAAAGGCGCATTGCTGGGGTAAGTTCCTTTGGTTTTAGCGGTACGAATGCTCATGTAGTTTTGGAAGAAGCACCGCTTTTGCCAACAGAACCAGCTTTAGTATCAGTAAAAGATTATCTTTTCCCCCTATCTGCTAAGACTCCGGCGGCTCTTTTAGACATGGCGCAAGCTTACCGCCAATTCTTGCAGGGTAAAACAAACTTATTGGATATTGCTTATACAGCGAGTCTGCGCCGTCCCCATCATAGATATCGCCTCGCTTTAGTCGGACAATCTGTTGAGCAACTAACAGCAGCACTTGACGCTTTTATTCAAGGTGAAACTCACCCCAACTTAGTAACTTTGGAAAACCCCTCTGTAGAGACGTTGCATGCAACGTCTCTACATGTTCCCCCTTCCTTGGTAGGGAAGGGGGTTAGGGGGTTAGGTTTAGCGTTAACTGAGCCACACCCAGATGATTTGTCCCGCTTAGTTTTCGTCTTCTCTGGCCAGGGAGCGCAGTGGTTAGGGATGGGACGGCAACTTTTAGCACAAGAGCCTGTGTTTCGAGAGACTATGCAAGAGTGCGATCGCATCTTACAATCTCTCACCCATTGGTCGCTACTCCAAGAATTAGCCGCACCAGAAGATATTTCTCGTCTGCAAGCTACCGAAGTCGCACAACCTGCGATTGTGGCGATACAAATTGCCTTAACAGCTTTGTGGCGTTCCTGGGGTGTGGAACCTGCGGCGGTCGTAGGACATAGTCTCGGTGAAATTACTGCTGCTTATGTAGCAGGCGTTTTTACTTTAGAACAAGCTTTGCGGATTGTTGTGCAAAGGGCATCCTTGATGCAGCAGGCCACAGGCAAAGGCAAAATGGCGGCGATCGCCATGCCTTGGCAAGAGGTGAAATCTTGGCTAGAGGAATTTCCTGGTTTAGCGATCGCCGCTATCAATAGTCCCACTTCTACGGTCGTGGCTGGTGATGCTACTGCCTTAGAAGCATTGTGTGAAAGACTACAAGCCCAGGAAATATTTTGTCGGTTGTTGCGAGTTAATTACGCTTTTCACTGTCCACAGATGCAGCCTTACAGCGAGGAACTAGTCAAGCTACTGTCAGGACTGCAACCGCAAACAGCCCAATTACCTTTATTCTCTACAGTTACAGGCACGAGTAGCGATGGAAAAGACTGGGATGCCGTTTATTGGGGGCGGAATATGCGATCGCCCGTCCAATTCAGCCAAGCAATAGAAAATTTGCTGCATGAAGGATACACCTGTTTTGTTGAGGTTAGCCCTCACCCCGTCTTATCCCAGAATATTCAAGAGTGTTTACAACACACAGGGAAAACCGGAATTGTCCTCGCCTCGATGCACAGAGAGCGACAAGAGCGATATTTCTTACTCAGTGAACTAGGTCGCCTGTATACCTTGGGCTATCAACCGCAATGGACAGCTTTATATCCAGACAAAAGAAGGTGCGTTTTACTACCGACTTATCCTTGGCAACATGAACGCTATTGGCTAGAAGGTACAACCAACAACTATCTACCTGCAAGACCAACTTCACAGCAACCGTTATTAGGAGAAGCCTTACCCACTCTGGCGCATCTACCTGAAATGCGGATTTGGCAGACACAATTAGATGTGCGGTCGCTACCTTATCTCAACGACCACTGGGTGCAAGGTGTGATAGTCTTACCTGGTTCGGCTTATGTCGAAATGGCTCTAGCGGCTGCGGCTGAGTTATTTGGGGCAGGTCAACATATCCTAGAGGTGCTGCACTTCCAACAAGCTCTATTCCTCCCCGAAACAGAAACTCAGACTGTACAATTTTGCTTACAACTGGGCGAAAACCCTAATATCCTCAGCTTTGATTGTTACAGTCGCCCCAGTACAGCCGACCCGCAGGCGAAATGGCTGCATCATGCTAGTGGTCAAGTGCGTAAAGGAGAAATCACACTCACATCTCCTCTGCACCCCATCACTGAAATTCAAGCCCGTTGTTCGGAAGTCATTGCCGGCACACAGCACTATCAACAAATGGCAGAACAGGGTTTAGTTTATGGTGCTAGCTTTCAAGGTGTAGAGCAAATCTGGCGACGAGAAGGGGAAGCCCTCGGACGCATCCATTTACCAGCCTCTTTACATCCAGAGATTGCTAACTACCAAATTCATCCTGTACTGTTGGATGCTTGTTTCCAAGTCATAGCCCTGGCAACTCCCTTGGCTAACCCTGATGCTGAGGCGGAAGGTACATATTTACCTGTGCGTCTTGACAAACTCCAACTGCATCAGCAACCCGATACTACTGGGTTGTGGGTACATTTACAATTAAAACCTGTAGTAGAAACAGATGCCTTCGCCGCCGAGTTGTTATTATTCAACGACGCAGGGCAACAGATATTAGCAGCTGAATGCTTGCGTATTCAAAAACTTGATAGCCAAGGGCAAAATCATTCTCAAGATTGGTTATATGAAATTAGTTGGGAACGGTTTGTAGAACATCAGCACACGGAGACAAGTAAAAAACATCCAGGCTGTTGGTTAATTTTGGCAGACAGACAGGGAATTGGGGAACATCTGAGCCAACAATTACAGCAGCAAGGTGAGAATTGCATCTTGGCTTTTGCGGGTGAAAGCTATCAACAACAGGATTCACAGCATTATCAGATTCAGCCCAATTCCCTTGATGACTTTAAAAAACTTCTACAAAATCTATCTGGTGAATGTTCAGGGATAGTCCATCTGTGGGGTTTAGATATCACACCACCAGAATTGACGACTCTTTCTTCACTAGCGGATGAAACTTTCACCGAGCGTCCATTGTGCGAGGCTGGAAACCATCGCAATTTGGGTTGTGTCAGCACTCTGCATCTAGTCCAAGCTTTGGCGGAAATCGGCTGGCAAAATACTCCGCGTCTCTGGCTGATTACAAGTGGAGTCCAGTCTGTAGATTTAGGTTTAGCATCTCCTAGTGTTGCTCAATCGCCTCTATGGGGATTAGGGAGGGTGATTGCTCAAGAACATCCAGACTGGCGTTGTGCAATGGTAGATTTAGCACCCGTACCTCAGTCAGCAGAAATTACATCTCTTTTACAGCTACTAAAAGCTGATGTAGGGGAAAATCAAATCTCTCTGCGTGGGGATGTATCCTATGTTGCTAGACTGAAGCGATATTTACCAAACTATTCCCAATTACCAAACTTCCACCCGCAAGCCACCTACCTCATCGCCGGAGGTTTACGGGGTTTAGGTTTACAAGTTGCAGCCTGGATGGTGGAAAAAGGAGCTAGACACTTAGCACTGATGGCGAGAAGTCAACCTACACCCGCAGCCTTAGAAGTATTGCAAAAGCTGGAAGCAGTAGGTGCGAAAATTAAGGTACTACAAGCGGATATCAGCCAAGCCGAGGAAGTAGGCAGAGCGATCGCGCAATTAGACCAAGATATGCCACCATTACGGGGTGTGATTCATAGTGCCGCTGTTTTGGATGACGGTATTCTCTTACAGCTAACGCCAGAACGGTTGCACAAAGTTATGCAACCCAAGATAGAAGGGGCGTGGAATCTCCACACTCACACCCTCAATCAACCACTAGATTTCTTTGTGCTGTTTTCTTCGGCGGCTTCACTGCTAGGTTCTGCTGGACAAGGTAATTATGCGGCGGCGAATGCGTTTTTAGATGGGTTGGCGCATTATCGCCATAGCCAAAATTTACCTGCACTCAGTATTAACTGGGGTGCATGGGCGGAAGTTGGTTTAGCAGCAGCCCAAGCTAATCGGGGCGATCGCATGGCATCTTTGGGATTTGGCAGTATTCCGCCACAGCAAGGTTTAGAGATTTTAGGACACCTATTAACAGATGCAGCTCCTCAGTTGGGTGTGATTCCCATTAATTGGGCGACAGTCTTGCGAGCTAATCCAGCCGTTACCAAGATGCCGTTTTTTCAATTGTTAACAGAGGTTGTTAGTGATTCTGGAGAAACCGCAACTGACACCACCAGCAATTATTTGTCCCGTCTAGCACTTTTAGCCGCCCCAGCAGATGAGCGTCAATCGCTTGTAGAAGAGTACTTCCACGAACAAGTTGCTAGGGTGCTAAGAATGCCAGCTGCCAAACTTGATCGCCATCACCCCCTAAACAGCCAAGGACTTGATTCTTTAGTGGCGGTGGAGTTAAAGAACAGACTCAAAAATGACTTGGGCGTTGATTTACCGATGGTGCGCTTTATTCAAGGCCCTAGTATTGCCCAGTTATCTGCACAGGTACTCACTCAAATTACTCAGGAGATGTCAGTGTCATCTGTCCTTGTCTCTCCTCCTCATCTGAGGAGCGATTCTGCTAGACCCGTTGAATTAGCCACTAGTAATCAAGAATGGGAGGATGGCGAAATATGAGCGCGAGTCAACTTCTCGAAGATTTGACGCAAAAGGGTGTATATCTGTGGGCAGAAGGCGACAAGTTACGTTTTCAGGCTCCTAAAGGCGCGTTGACTCCAGAACTACGCGATCGCTTGACTGCTCACAAGCCAGAACTGTTGGCAATGTTACAAACGCCCAGTTCTACCACCGAGTTCACCCTAGTTCACGCCCCAGAAGAACGTTACCAACCATTTCCACTGACTGACTTACAGCAAGCCTATGCACTCGGTGGTAGCAATTTTTTTGATTTGGGTAATGTATCTGCTCATTTTTACGTAGAATTTGCTGTCACTAATCTCGATATCGAGCGATTGAATTTGGCTTGGCAACGTCTGATTGAGCGTCATGAAATGCTGCGGGCGGTGATTTTACCAGATGCTCAACAGCAAATTTTAGAAACTGTACCACCCTTCGCGGCGGAAGTTATTGACTTGTGCGGTCAAAGTCCAGAAGAAATCACCTCCCAAATTGAAGCGGTGCGCCAGCACATGAAGGATAACGGGCCATCACTGGATCAATATCCTTTATTTGAGGTGCGGGTACAGTTGTTAGATGAACTGCGATCGCAACTACATATCAGTATCAGTTTATTAATCTGCGATGCCTTAAGCGGTGGGTTTGTCTTCCAAGACTTGTATCAGTTTTACCTCAACCCCCAAGCACAATTATCCCCGATTAATCTCTCTTTCCGCGATTACATCCTAACGCTGAATCAACGCCGTCAAACAGCAGCCTATCAAAAAGCCCGTGATTACTGGTGGCAAAGGTTATCGGAAATTCCCCCAGCCCCGGAATTGCCCTTAGCAAAAAGTCCGAGTGCTATTGAAAAACCGACTTTCACCCGTTGGCAAGGACAACTCGCGCCAGCCGTTTGGCAGCAATTTAAAACACGAGTCAGTCAATGGGGATTAACCCCAGCGGCGGCAATTTGTGCTGCTTACGCCACCATCCTCACCACTTGGAGCAAAAACCAAAAACTCACAATTAACATCCTCTACTTTAACCGTGAACCTCTACATCCCCAGGTTTATCAAGTTTTAGGTAACTGTAGTTCTACCCTGCTATTAACAGTTGACCACACCCAGCGCGAAACCTTCGCCGCCCAAGCCAAACGTTTACAGGAACAGTTATGGCGCGATTTAGAACATACGGCTGTGACTGGTGTAGAAGTGTTGGGCGAACTCAACCGGATGCAAGGGGGAACAGCTAGAGCGGCGATGCCTTGCACCTTTGCCAGTGCTTTGGGTTTAGGAAACCGCGATACTCAAACTAATGCTGCCGGTGAGCAAGATTGGCAGGTGGTTTGTAATGGCTTGCTACAAACGCCTTTCGTCCTCCTCGACCACCAAATTGTTGAGGAAAATGGGGCTTTACTCCTAAATTGGGATGCTGTAGAAGAAGCCTTTCCTCCCAATTTAATGGCGGAAATGTTTCATGCTTATCAACTCCTACTGCATCGTTTGGCTGAGTCAGAAAATACTTGGGAGACTTCCACCGAATGGTTAGTACCCGCAGCCCAGTTACAACAACGAGCAGCCGTCAATGCTACAGATACCACCATTCCCACCCAGTTGTTGCATGAGTTGTTTACTGCACAGGCGACTCAAAAACCACAACAACCAGCGATAATTTCTTCCAAACTAACTTTGACTTACGCCGAACTTGATCGCTTGTCTAACTACATTGGTGGACAACTGCGAGATTTAGGCGTGCGCCCCAATCAGTTAGTAGCTGTGGTGATGGAGAAGGGTTGGGAACAGTTAGTCGCCGTCTTAGGAATCCTCAAATCTGGTGCAGCCTACCTGCCAATCGACCCCAGCCTACCCCCAGAACGCCTTAACTGGCTCTTGGATAACGCCGAAGTTGCGATCGCATTCACCCAACCCTGGTTAGAACTAACTCTCAGCCTCCCCCCTCACATCAAATGTCTAACAATTGACGACCAAACCCTTTGCGCGACGGACACTTTGTTCAAGTCGGGAGACCCGCCCACGCAAGTGTCCTCCTCTGCGCCTTTGCGTGAGAATTTAACACCCATCCAAACCCCAGAAGATTTAGCCTACGTCATCTACACCTCCGGCTCAACTGGCACACCCAAAGGTGTCATGATTGACCATCGTGGTGCGGTAAATACAGTCCTCGATATTAATCAACGCTTTGGAGTCACAGCAGAGGATAAAGTATTTGCCATTTCCTCATTAAGTTTCGACTTATCGGTGTATGACATCTTCGGCACGCTGGCGGCTGGTGGTACAATTGTTATACCCGATGCCCAAAGTTTACGTGATCCAGCCCATTGGCTAGATATCCTGCAACGGGAACAGGTGACAGTCTGGAACTCTGCACCAGCGTTGATGAAATTGTTAGTTGAATATGCAGTTGATCATCGCTCTGAACACTTACCAGCTTCTCTGCGGTTGGTGATGATGAGTGGTGATTGGATTCCAGTTACTCTCCCAGAGCAAATTCAATCTTTGGGTAACAATGTGCAAGTAATTAGTTTGGGAGGAGCAACAGAAGCTTCTATCTGGTCAATTTTCTTCCCGATCGCCAAAGTTGACCCCACCTGGACTAGCATTCCCTACGGTCAACCCCTGAGTAACCAAAGTTTCCACATCCTGGATGAAGCACTGCAACCCCGTCCTGTTTGGGTGCCGGGACAGATTTACATCGGTGGTATCGGTTTAGCTCAGGGATATTGGCGAGATACAGCCAAAACCCAAGCCAGTTTTATTCAGCACCCCGACACCGGAGAGCGACTTTACCGCACAGGCGATTTAGGACGCTATCTACCAGACGGTAACATCGAGTTTTTAGGCAGAATTGATTTTCAAGTCAAAATTCGCGGCTACCGCATAGAACTAGGCGAAATCGAAACCGCCTTACAGCAACACCCCGCTATTCGTGCTGTTGCTGTCTCAGCAGTAGGTAAGCAACGGGATGAGAAGCAACTAGTAGCTTATATAGTTTTGGAGCAGGAACAAGCGATTACTTCCACAGAATTGCGTAACTACCTCCAACAGAAGTTACCAGAATACATGATTCCCTCACTGTTCATGTTTATGGACAGCTTACCCCTGTCATCTAACGGTAAAGTAGATCGCCGTGCTTTACCTGACCCAGAACAAAACCAAGGGGATTTAGGGGCAATTGTCACACCCAGAGACAGCTTAGAGTTACAACTAGTGCAGATTTGGCGGGAAATATTGAACTTGCCAGAGGTCGGTATTACTAATAATTTCTTTGAATTGGGTGGAACTTCTATTCAAGCTGTGCGTTTGATGACCCAGATTCACAAACTCTTTGGGCAGAATTTACCCTTATCTACGCTGTTCCAAGGCGGTACGGTTGAACATTTAGCCCAGACTTTGCGCACATCCTCGGATAGTTCTCTCCCTTGGTCACCTTTAGTCAGTATCCAGTCCTCCGGTTCTCAGCCGCCTTTCTTCTGCGTCCATCCGGCTGGCGGTAATGTACTGTGCTACATGGATCTCTCCCGTCAGTTGGGTGTAGATCAGCCTTTCTACGGTTTGCAAGCTGCGGGAATGGATGGGGAACAACCACCGTTCACCACTATCGAAGATATGGCTGCTTACTATATTGATGCCATCCGCACCGTGCAACCACAAGGCCCATATTCTATTGGCGGTTGGTCTTTTGGCGGCATTGCAGCCTTTGAAATAGCCCAGCAATTGCGCCAACAAGGTCAAGAAGTGAATATGCTGGCACTTATCGACTGTCCTGCGCCCTTAACTTGTGAAGATTTGGACGAAGCCACCTTGGCCGCTTGGTTTATCCAAGATTTGGAAGGTCGATTTGATGTTGATGCTACTAGATTGCAGCATTTGCAGCGATTGGATACAGCACAACAATTAAATTACATCCTAGAACAAGCTAGATTACTACATTTAGTCCCACCAGATGCCGGAGTCGAACAAGTAAATTTCTTGTTTGAAGTATTTAAGTGTAATATGCGAGCGATCGAACACTACACACCAAATCCATACGAAGGACTAGCAACACTACTCAGGGCAGAAAATCAACCGCCAGAAAACCCCACTGACCCTGCTTTGGGTTGGCATAAATTACTCACTCATCTAGAGGTGCGTTGGATTCCCGGCAATCACTACACAATGGTTAGAGAACCCGATGTACAAACATTAGCCACACAATTAAGAGCTTGTTTGGCAGTTATGAAAAATTGGCAACCAGGAAGATAAGTTTTGAGCAGGGAATAGGAAATAAAAATTCAGGCAGTACTGAATGAGAGATTGATAGTTATGGAGTGGGTATTTTGCCCACCCAAACATCAAAAAAGCAAAATTTTTATGCCACAAAATCATTCAGCCAATATTCAACAACAGAATTAATTTCCTCTCACTTCCTATGATTTTTCTACCTCTTACCTTTCCATCACGTTTTAGGAGTTAATTTGTGCAACTAATCACACAATTTCCATTAGCAATAACTTTTCCAGCGCAACTACCAGATGTAGATGTTAAAGCTATTATTTGTTTAGTCCATTCTCTTTATTGGCTATTAATTGTGAATGCGTCCATCATCAGACGACGCAAACTAAATCAACCAGAGTCATTTGTTGACCCATCGACCAGAGAACCGGTTGCACAAGAATCATCTATTACCCCACAAGGCCCACCAGCATTGTTTCTCACCAGTGCTACCTACGGTATTTTCTATATTTTGTTAGCGATTTGGTGGGTAAACCCTAATAATTTAGGATTTTTGGTGTTTCAGCCAACTCTACCAATTCAAGCTTTAGGAATTGCTGTTCTTTGTTTAGCATTAGTAGTGAAAGTATGGGCTTTCTGGGTGTTCCGCAGTTGGCGGTTATTTCCTCACATCGATCCTGGTCATCAACTCGTAACTAAAGGCCCTTATAGTTTTGTTAGACACCCTCTTTATTTCGCTTTTCAACTACTGTTTTTCGGCTCATTTTTGATTGCCCCCAGACTAGGATTTTTACTGCAAGTAATTGCTAATTTCCTAGCTCATGATTTTCGTTGCCGAGTTGAAGAAAAAATCTTAACTCAAGCTTTTGATAGTGCATACAAGTCATATAAAAAACGTACACGTCGTTTGTTACCTTGGGTGTATTAATTAAGTGTAAAGGTCTAAGGGTGTAAGTAAAATCAATGGTTTTGCAATTACACCCTTTACCCTGACTTTAAATTTTTGATGGTAGATTGTACAGATTGTAATTAAACTATGAAATATCAGTTATTTACCAAAAATCTAAATTTGAGAATTATCTTAATTTTAGGCACTGCGGCTATAGTTGTTAGTGCGACTTCTATTTATTTTGCATTTAATGGCCAGTTAGAAAGCCAAAAGCGATCGCAGCAAGCAGCCGCAGCCGATAATCAGCGAAATCGGGTGATTCCTGGTGCTGTTGCTGCTAGAGGTTTTCTTGAACCCAAGGGAGAGGTAATTCAGCTATCTGCGCCTACTTCTATTCAAGGCGAAGGTACACGAGTTATTAAATTACTGGTTAAACAAGGCGACAAAATCAAAGCTGGTACAATAGTTGCAATTCTAGATAATGAAAACCGTCTGCAAGCTGCATTACAAGAGGCGAAAACGAGAGTTAAAGTTGCCCAAGCTAGACTAAATCAAACCAAAGCTGGGGCGAAGACAGGAGATATTAACGCTCAAGCTGCAAGATATCAACAAAGTAGGGCGGAATTAGAAGGACAAATCACAACCCAAAGAGCAACAATTGCTAATTTAGAAGCCCAGTTACAAGGTGAGAAAAATACTCAAGCAGCGACAATCAAACGGATTCAAGCTGAGTTACAGTATGCTCAAACTGAGTGCGATCGCTATAATTCTTTGTATCAAGGGGGAGTAGTTTCTGCTTCTCAAAAAGATAGTACTTGTCTACAAAACAATACTGTGCAAGAGCAACTAGCAGAAGCCCAGTCTAATTTACAAAGAATTATTAGTACTAGGACTGAACAAATCAAAGAAGCTAAAGCTAATCTTAACCGCACGTTGGCTACTTTACAAAAGCAAATTGAAGAAGCGAAAGCTACTCTCAATGCCACAGCAGAAGTACGTCCTGTAGATGTCAGCGTGGCACAATCAGAGCTAGAAAATGCCCGTGCTGCTGAAAAGAAAGCTCTAGCAGATTTAGACCTAGCTTATATCAAAGCCCCAACCAATGGACAAATTTTAAAAATTCATACTTGGCCAGGCGAAACTATTAGCAATGATGGCATTGTCGAGTTAGGTCAAACTGAGCAAATGTATGCGACAGCCGAAGTTTACGAAACCGATATTAGTAAAGTTCGAGTTGGTCAATCAGCAACTATTACTAGTGGCGGAATCGTTGGAGAACTTCAAGGTAAGGTCGATGAAGTGGGTTTAAAAATTGGTGTACCTAATGTTTTAGGCACAGATCCAGTCGCTAATGCAGACACCAGAGTTGTTGAAGTTAAAATTCGTTTGTCTCCAACCGATAGCCAAAAAGTTGCTGACTTAACTAATTTAGAAGTTAACGTGATGATTGACACCAAATAACTCTAATTTAGGCAAATCTTTTATTGATCAAATTCATATTTACAATATACGATATGATGTTTCGTAAAATACCAGTATCTTGGTTACAATTGAGATATCAAAAAGGACGGTTAATTGTTGCTCTTTTAGGAGTTGTTTTTGCTGTAGTTATTGTATTTATTCAACTAGGCATTCGGGATGCTTTATTTGATAGTGCTGTTCGTCTACATCAAGGTTTGCAGGGGGATTGTTTTTTAATTAGTCCTCGTTCTACCGCTTTAATTGCGATGGAAAGTTTTCCAGAACGGCGTTTATCTCAATCTTTAGCATTTACAGAAGTTGATTATGTTGCACCGATATATTTAGGTTTTGGTCAATGGAAAAATCCCGAAACTAAAAACTATTGGCGTAATATTTTTGTGATTGGTTTTGATATTCGTTATCAGGTGGTAGATTTTCCTGGGGTTGCTGAAAATATTGCTCAACTCAAAATCCCAAATGTAGTTTTATTTGACCGTAGTTCTCGTGCTGAATTTGGGCCTGTAGTCGCAGATTTTGAGCAACAGGGGAGTGTAGAAACAGAAATTGGCAACCGTTCTTCAAATCGTCGGGTGAAGGTAGCAGGATTATTTAGTCTAGGGACATCTTTTGGTTCTGATGGCAATTTAGTTACTAGTCATCTGAACTTTTTGCGGATTTTTGCTACACGTTCTCAAGGCTTTATTGATGTTGGTTTAATTAAGTTAAAAGCAGGTAATAACCCTCAAGAGTTTGCAGAGAAATTAAAAAAAGTTTTACCTCAAGATGTCAAGGTATTATCCAAAGAGCAATTTATTGCTTTTGAAAAAAATTATTGGCAGACTAGCACAGCCATTGGGTTTATATTTAACTTGGGAGTGGGATTAGGTATTGTTGTAGGCATTGTAGTTGTATATCAAATTTTGTACACTAATGTTTCTGAACACTTACCTCAATATGCCACTTTAAAAGCTATGGGTTACAGACAGCGATATCTTTTATCTGTGGTCTTGCAACAAGCATTTTTTATTGCCATTCTAGGATACATACCAGGATTTTTAATCTCTATGATTCAGTATGAGTTTGCTAAAGGTGCAACACTCTTACCGATCGCAATGACAATAGATAGAGCTAGTTTTGTACTAGTAGCAACTATTATTATGTGTTTTATCTCTGGTGCGACAGCAGTGAGAAAATTAAAACAAGCAGATCCAGCAGATATTTTTTAATCCCATGCGCAAACAATCAGAACCCCAAATTCTTTAAAGATTTGAGGTTCTGATTCTTTTCTATTTTCACAAGTAATAGACGTACAATTAACTAGTCTGGTGTTCTTTCTAAGTATCTATTTCTGCGACTTTCAGCCTCTGCTATTTCTCTAATATTTTCCATTACTCCAGGTAAGACTTGTTTAAATTTATTACCTAATAGCCAACCAAATAAAAATGCCAATAAGCCTTTAAATGATACTTCATGGGTAAAGTATACATTCCCTTCTTCAATCGTCAGGTAACGACGAACATTTAAATGGCACAATGGCAGTTGAACTGTGAATGTATAACTCTTTCCGGGAGTAAATTGGGTAATGGTAAATTTAGAAGTTGTCCCTGTTTTGGGAACTAACTTACCTGTTGCACCCAACTTAAAAGGACTCTCAAGATATGAATCATGGAGTTCAGTATCCCATACTGACCAACTATTAACATCAGTCCAAATTTCCCAGATTTTTTCAGGGGTGGCGGAGGTTTCGAGGGTGTTGCTGAACTTCATAGTTTGACTCTCTTATTGCATACATTATAAATCAAAAGTCGATGACTTTTTAGTTGTTGAAAATAGGGCCTCTTGTAATTTTTGTGGCATCTTCAAGAATACTGAACTTTTTGACCACAATATTACTAATCATCGGGTTATTTCCCATACCCACAAAGAAAACATTTTCGAGGTAGTTATTCATAGCATTTTCATTTTCAAATAGATAGAAACCACTAGCCTCTTTTTTGCTTTCATCAATTGACCAAATTTTCCAACGTAATCCTGATGCTCTAGCAACGCGGGGTGCAACATTCTTCATCTGTTTTCTAAATTCAGATGTAGAACCGTTGTATCTGAAATTAATCTGAAGAATGCGATTGGCAGTTGATTGATTTGTTTGACCTTGAGCCAAAATATTTTGCGAAGTAACGCTAGTCGAACCAGCAAAAAATCCTGCTATCCCAACTGTACCAACGAGCAAAATTGAGCGAAACAATTTCTCTAGCATATTTTTTGCCTTTTGATTAAGATTTGGCAATCTTTCAGAGACGAAGGACTCAGTTGTTGTGAGAACGTATTATATTGACAATGCCAATATGACATTAAATATTTACACTGTCAATATGATCAAATCTAAAGATAAGTACCATCATGGTAATTTACGTAACACTTTAATTGAAATTGCTACAGAACTTTTAGCAGAGGACGGCGCACATTCTCTGAGTTTGCGGAAGATTGCTCAAAAGGCAGGAGTCAGTCATAATGCACCATATATGCACTTTACAGATAAAGAAGCGGTGCTAGCTGCGATCGCAGAAGCAGGTTTTCGGTTGCTATCTGTAGAAGTGGAAACAGCGATTAACCAAGTTAAAAAAGATACTGAAAAACAATTGATTGCTGCTAGCTGTGCATATGTCAATTTTGCATTAGCTCATCCACATCATCTACAAGTGATGTTTCGTCATTACGATGCGGAAAAATATCCTAATCTGATTCAGATATCTCAAGCATCCCTTGATCAGTTATTGAAAATTGTTGAAGCAGGACAGAAGAACGGTAGCCTAATTGCAGGTAATCCCCATGAAATTACCAAGACGATTTGGGCTTTAGTACATGGTGTAGCAGCACTTTCTATTGCTTATGAATCAAAGATGATGCTTTCAGACAAAAATTCTACAGAAGAAGTAGTAAATACATTTGTCCAACTTCTACTGAATGGGTTAAGTAAGGGTGTGTAGCAGTATGAGAATTTAAAACATTTTATAAGAGAAGTTTGATAATGAAGGTAGGAAGCAGAAGGAAAGTTTCACGCCAAAGATGAAAGATATTTCTTCCCCTGTACCCCCATTATCACCCACTTATTTGCCCAATTATTTCAACAGCAAGTAATATATAGAACCAGTAGTGACTGTAATGCCGGCGCGATCGCCTGCTAAGTCACCATAGCCTAAGAAATAATCAACTCTGCCAGGGCCTTTAATAGCACTGCCTGTATCTTGATCTAAAACAAAGCGGCTAACTCGGCGATTGACCAATTTCTTACCGCGTTCAGGATAGGGGAATGTGCCATTAATTACAGCTAAAGCACCTGGAGGCATGATGGATTTATCTGTAGCCACGGAACGTTCTGGTACTAGCGGGACGCTAATACTACCTGTAGCCGGTTCACCTTTGGTTTCTTTGAAAAATATGAAGCGTTCCCAACGTGGCAAATAATTATCCATTGATTGGGGATTTTTCTGAAAATAGCGAATAATCCCTGGCATATTCAATTCTTCTTTAGAAAGTTTGCCATCTTGAAACAGCAATTTACCAATACTCGTCCAAGGGTAATCCGTGCCGCGCACAAATCCGACACTGGTTTGAGTTCCATCAGTTAGCCGGAGTTTGGCTGAACCTTGGATATGAATCATGTATGCTTGAAAGCGATCGCGTAACCAAAACATTTCTAATCCTTTTAAACGGCTTTTATTCCCCAGTAAGCCGTCTATCCCTTCTAATTCCACTCGTTTGGGGTGGGGTTGAGACCACTGCTCAAAATCTGCGGGTAGGCGATAAATGGGATATTTGTATTGTGCTGTGCGGGTGCGACTAGCTTGATAAATCGGTGCATAGTAGGCAGTAAACTTGACATTACCTTGACCATCATCACCCACTGACTTATAAAAAGCGAACTCACGCTTGACAGATGCTTGCAGTTGTGCGGGTGATTTCGCTGTAGCTACCAATTGGCGAAACCTTCTTAAACTGCGGCGTACTCGATCGATGGTAATTTCTTTGATGGGGTAATTATTATAGGTGGCGATCGCTTTGTCTGTGTTTAAATAACTCAAACTATTGTCAATTGATTTGATTAGAGATTGGCGATCGCTTTTTAAACTGCCATGACCTGAAAACAGTTGCTCATCCCAAGCCAAGCAAGCACGCGCAGGTTTACAGTTTGTGCCAATATCAACCAGTTTTAAAGGTGCTGGGGGTGCTGTTGGCGATACCTGACTGACAGCAATCGGTAACGGCTGAAAAAGAGTAATTCCCAAACTCAAGGAAAATAAAGCCAGTGTTTTTCTCATGTTTGATGTTATCCCATCTGCACATCTTTGAGATGTTTTTTATCACAGACTAAGACCTTTGCTTCAAACTTTAGTTTCCGTCTCGATATTTAATGGCGAGTTGTTTAACCAAACCTAAATACTAAGTATTGATGTTTGGGTGTCAAATTCTTTGGGAATGAGCTAATGTAGTCATGTAGATTATTCCTGTAGCACGCTAAGGAGAAAAAATATGACTGCGTTTGTTGCTGTCGGGGTTACTTTCACCATTTCTATCCAAACTACACAAAGCACAGTCTTGCAGGAATAAATCTCAAGTCCTCTGTGTAGCTTTGTGTGGCAAAAGCAACACACATCGAGGAAATATCAATGAATTTGACAGATTTAGGCTGGAGTGACTTTTTTGCTCACAGCTTCTTACCCTATGGCAAACAAGGATTTAGTATTGCTAGGGTAGCGATCGCTTACAAAAACACCTACATTTTGTATGGTGAACAAGGCGAACTCACAGCAGAAGTGACAGGTAAATTCAGACATCGGGTGAGTAAACCTGAAGATTTTCCTGCCGTCGGGGATTGGGTTGTGATCCAAACGCGAGAATCAGCAGCGCAAGCAACTATCCATGAGATTTTACCGAGAAAAAGCAAGTTTTCCCGCAAAACAGTAGGTAGTAAAACCGTAGAACAAATTGTTGCTACTAATGTAGATACAGTATTTCTAGTCTCAGGCTTAGATGGAGACTTTAACCCCAGACGCATAGAACGTTATCTTATTCTGGCTTGGGAAAGTGGCGCAAATCCCGTGATTGTCTTAAACAAAGCAGACTTGTGCAACTGTTTAGATGATTATCTCTTAGAAGTAGAAAAGGTGGCACTTGGTGTCCCAATCATGGTGTTAAGTGCTACTAGTGAGCAAGGATTGGAGGCTTTACAAGCTTATCTGCAACCAGGAAAAACTGTGGCTTTATTAGGTTCTTCTGGTGTGGGGAAATCTACCATCACCAACCAGCTCAAAGGGGAAACAGTGCAAGCTGTACAACCAGTCAGGCGGGGTGATGACCGGGGTAAACACACAACCACTCATCGGGAATTAATTTTAATACCGACTGGTGGCTTAATCATCGATACCCCAGGGATGCGGGAAATTCAGATGTGGGGAAGTGAGGAAAGTTTGCAAGGAACTTTTGCAGACATCGAGGCTTTAGCTGAAGAATGTCGCTTCCGCGATTGTCAGCATCAACATGAACCAGGTTGTGCGGTGCAGCAAGCATTGCTAGAGGGGAGACTAGACACTTCCCGACTTCTCAGTTACCAAAAATTGCAAAAAGAACTGAGTTATCTAGTTCGCAAACAAGATCATCAGGCGCAGTTAGCAGAAAAAGAACGTTGGAAAAAAATCCATAAAGCTATGCGACATCACCACAAACACTGATCACTCAATCAGACTACAACGCTTTTATCAGGGTGCAAGAGTCAGTATTGCTAAAATCACTGATCCAATATTTGGCGATCGCCTGAATGTATAAGTAAATTTTTGTAAATTTGGTAAATTATAAAGTATTTAAATTTACCAAATTTATTTTGTTGTGAGACTACAAAAATCAAACAAGATAAACAAATCAAACATTTTAAACATTAGAACTATTGTTAAGTTATATTTCCGTTTTTGCGCGGATCTCGGCTGAACTATTTCAGAGTTTCAATAGATAAAAGGTAATTAAAAATATTAGTTTTATTAATGTTTTTTCAGCGTGCAGTTCATCCACCGTTAAAAGCATCTAAATAGTCAAGACTTTGCACAACAAGTTGCATAGATCAAATATTCACCTTCAAATTCAATAACATTGACCATGAGCCAACAATTCCCATCCAGGAAGCAAGAGTCGCCAAATGTGAGTGAAATAGCACAGCGAACCTATCAACAAGCAGAATCCTACGATGAAAAAAGTCGGTGGATTGGCACAAACCCCGATATGGCTCTGTATACCAGTACAACATATTTGCAGCAGGCAATTGAATATGCTCCCGTGGCAATGGTCATATTGGATCAACAGATGCGCTATCTGACAGTGAGTCGTCGATGGATAGAAAACTATCAGCTCACCAGTGATATTATTGGGCATTCTCACTATGAAGTTTTTCCTGACATACCCCCACAATGGAAGCAGATTCATCAAAGATGTCTAGCCGGAGAAAGTTTCCAACGTGATGAAGATCCTTATCCACGAACGGATGGAACTTTAGAGTGGGTAAGTTGGATGCTCCGCCCTTGGCATCAAGCAAATGGTGAAATTGGCGGTATCATCATGTGTTGCGAAGATATCACCCAGCGTAAGCAAGCAGAAATAGAACAGCAACAAACTGAAGCGGCTTTGCGAGAAAGTAACACACTGTTGCGATCGATTTTAGAAAGTACGCCAGACATCATTGTGGTTAAAGATAATGAAGGCCGCCACGTTGCTCTTAATTCCTATTTGGTAAGCTTTTTTGGTAAACCAATGGAGGAGATTATTGGCAAAACCGATTATGAATTGTTTCCGCCGGATATGGCTGATAGAATCGTAGCTAAAGATACTCAGATTATTAACACAGGTATTGCCGAAACTTTTGAGGAAGATGTCTCTAATTATCGTGATATTTGTGGCACATTTCTGACAACCAAAAGTCCTTGGCGAGATGTTCAAGGTAATATTTTGGGTCTGATTGCCATATCTAGAAATATTAGCGATCGCAAACAAGCAGAAATAGCATTACAGCATAGTGAAGAACGATTTCGCTCACTAATAGAAGCCACAGCCCAAATTATCTGGAATACTAATGCAGAAGGTAAATTTGTCACTGCGCAACCACAATGGAGTGCATTTACAGGACAATCCTTCGAGGAAATACAAGAATGGGGTTGGTTAAAAGCTATTCATCACGAAGATAGAGCGAACACCGCCAAGTGTTGGTCAAGTGCTGTTACCAATCACACATTGTATGAAATTGAGCATCGCTTACGTCGTGACGATGGCGAATACTGCTACATGAGTGTTAGGGCTGTACCAATTTCAAATCCAGATGGTAGTATCCGGGAATGGATAGGAGTCCATACTGATATTAATGATCGTAAAAAAGCTGAAATCTTACTGGCTCAAGCCAAAGAAGCAGCAGAAGCAGCCAGTTATGCCAAAAGTGAATTTTTAGCGAACATGAGCCACGAATTACGGACTCCACTTAACGGCATTCTGGGCTATGCCCAAATTTTACAGCGTTCCAAACATATTCAAGAAGAAGAGCGATCGCGCATTGATGTCATCTACCAATGCGGTTCTCATTTATTGACCTTAATTAATGACATCCTCGATTTATCCAAAATCGAAGCGCGGAAAGTCGAACTTTTACCCACAGAGTTTCACTTCCCCGCCTTCCTACAAAGTGTAGCTGAAATGTGCCGTGTTCGTGCTGAACTCAAAGGCATTCAATTACAGTATCAATTCGCCTCAGAATTACCCATCGGGATTACCGCAGATGAAAAACGCTTACGGCAAGTATTAATTAATCTACTGAGTAATGCTACTAAATTTACTGATACTGGCAGTGTTAATTTTATCGTTAGCTATGCCGCCGCTGGAAAAATCCGCTTTGAAGTCCGCGACACTGGTATTGGTATTCCCCAAGAGAAACTGCAAGCTATTTTTCAACCCTTTGAGCAAGCTGGAGACAGTCGCCGACAAGCAGAAGGTACTGGTTTGGGGTTAGCAATTAGCCAAAAAATTGTGGAATTTATGGGTAGCAAGATTCACGTACAAAGTGAAGTAGGTGTTGGCAGTATTTTTTGGTTTGATGTGGAATTATCCGCAGCTGATGAATGGGTAAAAACTTCTCAAACTGATGATTACGGACAGATTATTGGTATTAAATACCGTCAACCCAAGGTTCTCATAGTTGATGATAAATGGGCTAATCGCTCAGTGATTGCTAATTTGCTCAGTCCCATTGGCTTTGAAATAGCAGAAGCAGTTAATGGACAAGATGGTTGGGAAAAGCTCTTAGAATTTCAACCCGATCTCGTTATTACTGATTTACTAATGCCCAAGATGGATGGATTCTTACTCATTCAGCGTATTCGTGAGTCAGAAGAATTTCAAAACATTATTATCATCGTGTCATCAGCCAGTGTATTTGAAAGCGATCAACACCGCAGTTTAGAAGTAGGAGGAAATGATTTTTTGCCCAAGCCCATACAAGCCATAAATCTCTTCCAAAAATTGCGACAACACTTGAACTTAGAGTGGGTGTATGAACAAAAAGAAATTGTCACTCAACCAGAAGCAGAAAATGTGGAATTAATTGCTCCACCATCAGCAGCGATAGCTACTCTTTATGAATTAGTCATGAAAGGAAACTTTAAAGGCATTATTAAACAGGCAGTCTTAATTGAACAAATTGATCAACAATACATACCATTTGCCAAACATCTGAGCCAACTAGCCAAGAACTTTCAAGACCAAGAAATATTGAAACTAATTCAACCATACAAATAAACATTATGAACCTGACTAGCGAAACCACTCCAACTGTTTTGATTGTCGATGATAACCCTGCTAATTTGGGTGTTTTATCTGATGCCCTTGATCAATCAGGATTAGAAGTTTGGGTAGCCAAATCTGGCACAGTAGCTTTAGAACGAGTCAAATATGCTTTACCTGATTTAATTTTATTAGATGTGATGATGCCAGAAATGGACGGATTTGAAACTTGTGAGCAATTAAAGTTAAATCCGGCGACTCAAAATATTCCTATTATTTTCATGACCGCACTTTCCGATACGGATAATAAAGTGCGAGGGTTTCAAGTTGGTGCTGTGGACTATATCACAAAACCTTTTCAACAAGAGGAGGTATTATCACGAATTAAATTACATTTAAAGATGAATGATTTAGCTACTCAACTAGAGCAAAAAAATGTTTTATTAGAGCAGAAATTCGCTGAAGTCAGTCAAGCCTATGCTGATTTGCAGCAAATGCAAATCAAGCTAATTCAAAGTGAAAAAATGTCTAGTTTAGGACAGATGATTGCTGGCATTGCCCATGAAATTAATAATCCTGTAAATTTCATTTATGGTAATCTTGTTCATGCTCATGAATACGCCCAAGAAGTATTGAATCTTGTGCATCTTTATCAAGAAGAATATCCCGAACCTACAGAACGTATTCAAGCAGCATTAGTTGCAAGCGATATAGAGTTTATTGAAGATGATTTGTTAAAACTACTAAGCTCAATGAATATTGGTGCTAAACGCATTAGTGAAATTGTTAAATCTACTCGGATTTTTTCTCGTGTAGATGAAGCCAATATGAAAGAGGTAGATATACATGATGGAATTGATAGTACACTCACTATTCTAAATTACCGCTTAAAAGCTAAACCAGAACATCCAGAAATTGAAGTGGTTAAAGATTATAGTGAATTGCCACTTGTTGAATGCTACGCTAGCCAACTCAATCAAGTTTTTATGAATATTCTGGCGAACGCGATTGATGCGCTAGATGAATACAATCAACAAAGGACATTTGAGGAAATTAAACAGCATCCAAGTCAAATTAAAATTAGCACAAACATGATCAATGATGAGTGGGTTGCCATACATATTTCCAATAATGGCCCAGCCATTGAAGAAAAAGTTCAAACTAAATTATTTGACCCATTTTTTACAACTAAACCTGTCGGTAAAGGAACAGGTTTAGGTTTATCTATCAGCTATCAAATTATCGTGGAAAGACATGGCGGTTGTTTATACTGTAAATCTATTCCTGGACAAGAGACAGTATTTGTGATTGAAATACCTCTACGACAACAAATTAGTAAAGTTGCATAATTTGCAATTCTCGTCACTGGTGATTTGGCTCTAAAAATTTGCTGGAAAGTTTACTATGCTATGGCAACCAAAAATTAGGCAGTATAGATTTACCTAAATTGCGTACTGTTTGATTAATGTTTCTAGCTATTTGTATATGTGTCTCGTCTTCTTCAATGGATAAAATATCAGCAGGTGTACCATGACTCAACTGAGAAATAACTAAATTGGCTGCTTCTAAACCTGTAACATAGGCTTTTTCCTGTGACCAAGAACCGTGACGGTTAATAATCCAATCACCACTCATAAACACATTCTCAAAACTCGTCTTAGCTGGCAACATATGACGATAACTACCAGGCGCAAAGTGAGTCACAGCCTGGGGTAAGCGAATCACACTACTATCTATCACCTTCGCGTCTGTAAATCCTGATAAGCAAGTAGTTAAATATTGCTGTACTTTCGCTACAATTTCCTCATCACTCCAATTTAAAAACTGATTGGCGTGATAAAAATCAGCTTCGATTACTGTACCTGCTTCATGTTTATATTCATCATGTAAAGCATTTAAATCAAAGAATGTCCAGCCTGTAGTGTCATCAAAACCAAAACAAGCATTAGAAGGACGAGGAATATCAACTTTACGGTCAAACCACAACCGTGTTGCTAAAACATCAATTGCACCTAAATTGTGCAAATTGCGGAACTCTTCACGGCTTTGTAAGCTGGGACTACTGGAGACAATTTTCTTCATACCAGTGACACCAACAGCAAAAATTACTGCATCAGCATCGAACACTTCATCACCACAAACTACACCAGTTGCTTGATTATTACTATCAATAATTAAGTCTGTAACACGGTGTTTTGGTAATACTTTCGCACCTGCTTTTTCTATGCGTTCCACCCACGGACGGAATATTTTCTCACCAACAGTTCCCCGACACCAAACTACATCAAAGTCAGCTTGGTGAGCCAAAATAAAAAAGTACAGCATTCCTAAAGTGGCGGCGGCTGAACATTGTTCACCGGGGGCAAATAAACCCACTAATAACATTGGCTCAAATGCTTCTTTATACAGTCGCGCTGATACGCCAAAATCTTTGAATAATTCTCTCGCTGTTACACAGTCATAACGTCGCCAAGCCTCATCCGAATTATCAAAGTCAACGACGGCATAAAGTAAAGGTAAGGCACTGAGACGGTCAATTAATGGTAAACGTTGAAATTGAGTATACACAAAAGTGCCGAGAGGTGTCGGTAGTCTGGGTAAATCTTGAAAGATTGGTGATTCTACTTCCAAACCAGCCGGAGAATATTGGGCGGAACGTGTCCAGGTTGTGAAGGGATTAATTTCTAATTCGTTGATGAGAGCGAAAATATTTCTGTAGGGATACCAAAAGCCGTGAATTCCTGCTTCTACAGATTTACCTGCGGTTGTTTGCCAACCTGCTACTAGTCCACCAGGATATGGGCCGGCTTCCAGAAGCGTCACATCATAACCTTGTTTTGCTAAATGGTAGGTTGCGCCTAAACCAGCCCAACCAGCACCTACAACTACTACTCGTTTTGGTTGCGACTCTCCTGCCATTGTGCGCTCCGCTTATTACAGTCCATTAACTAATGTATCTGAAGTTATGATTTAGCGCAGGAACTGACTAGTAGGGTTTTGCAGAATTTCTTTTTAAGCCTCTTGACATTATGTAGAAGTGATACTACATTTGTAGTATAAACAAATTCAAGGTTTGTAATGAGAACTTTAGTTTTCAAAAAAAGGACTAAAGTCCTTACTACAAACTGAAGCATAGTATTTTTACGGTTTTAAGTATATTTAGCGACAGCGTAACGCACCTATTACAAAGGCTTTGGGGCGTTACGGCTTACGCCTAACACACCCTAATGGACTAATTTGTAATTAAAAAAGAGGTGATTGTCATGGTTCATATTCGATTTGAAGGGCGTTCTATTGATGTTACAGAAACACAGTTAGGAATTGCCGCAGGGATGAATGATGTGGCTGTCAAGGAACACGTTGCACGACATTTGGATGTGAATTGCGATCGCCTCTCAACCTACGTCATCGATCGCCGTCCTAGTGGTGATTTGATTATCCGTCCTGAAGCGGTATACGGTTAACAAGCTTAGTTTTCCGTGTCCCGACACAAGAAGCATACATACACATTGATAACGGTTCTAAGGTAGTAAAATTCGAGCGATCGAAATAGCGAAGCATGATTTTAAGTCTCTCGCAGATTTAACGTGCGCGCCCACTGCCAAAATTTGGTAAGAGCAGCCGTAGCTGTAAAAAGCTTCTTAAACTTACACGGATTCATTCAATAATTCATTCCGCACCCCAACCTGTAAAGCATACACACCATCCGGCAACGGATATGTAGGTACCCTCCGGGAAGGCAAAGCCTACAATTCCTACCGCTTCCACTTACGGGAGCGTAGCCAAATTGGTAAAGGCAATTGTGAAAACTGCTTTGCTAACTTGTGCGGAATTCCAATTATTAAAATCGTATTTATATATCAGTTTTAATTCAATCACTTGGAGGTGAGTTCAATGATGTCCGCTAACTCATTTGTAATGACAACTCAATTAATGGCACTACATTTAAATAACTTGAGGTATGAGCGAACATCGTCTGAGCGAAATAGTGATTGAACGTCCTCGTGGTGGGATGAGAATTAGCCTCAAAAAGCGGCAAGGCTTTAAAAAAGAATTACACAGAATTACAGAGGAAGCAACTGAGGACGGATTATTTAATCCTTACCTGATTAAACCCAGAAATAAATCCAAATATCTTTCAGATCATCTCGGCCCTTTGCGGCGGTTTTTGCGTTCTAAAGTCGGACAGCCTTGGAATGATGTTTACAGCGAACTGTGTCAACGATTAGATACCAGCACAATGGCAGGACAACACGTTCTCGGTCATGTCTGGGATTTTGTTGAACGGTATGTAGAAATCATCGATGGTAAGGTTTGCAGGAAGAATTATCAAAGATATCGCTTTTGGTTATACGAAAGTAACCGCGATCGCTTCTATATTCATCCTGAAACTGGCATTCTTTGTGCAGTCAAAAAAGTGCCTCGCAAGCAAAAGCGCAAACAGCAGGAAAAGGATGTTGTTATCATTGATAATTATCATCAATACCGCAAAATCGATGATATTTGGTATTTAATTACCTTTGCTGATTTTCCTCCCTACACTGATCATGTACAGGATGTTTTAAAAGGTTTAATTCACTGTTCTGCTTTAGCATATGGCAACCGCAGAATTTATGCTGCTAGTAAAAAGCAGTGTAACAAGAAAGAAATTCGATTGATTTTAAATCAAATTTCTCAAAACTAAAATTTTCACTTCGTACCCTAACCGAAAAAGCTTACATACTAGCCTAATTGGAAAAGGCACTTGACTCTAAATCAAGCTATTACGGGTTCAAATCCTGTGTATAAATCAACAGCTTTTTCAACTTGTACGAAGTGCTTTTATTCATTTCAATTATGAGCTAATTGCAACTCATTGGAGGTTGCTATGTCTGTGAAAACTTTAGAAATTTTAGAACAACTCAAGTCTTTAACTCTCCACGAAACTGCTCAATTAGTCAAGCAGATTGAAGCAACTTTCAATGTTGATAGTTCCATACCGAAATTAGTTCAGATTGACAAACGTCATGAGGATGAGGAAAAAGCACAGATTCAGACTGAGTTTGATGTTGTGTTGCTGTCAGTTCCAGCCGAAAAAAAGATTGCTTTACTCAAAGTCATTCGCACAATCACCGGATTGGGACTCAAAGAAGCAAAAGATTTTGTGGATTCCCTTCCTCAAGTGGTTCAATCAGGACTTAACCAGGAAGCGGCTGCAACTCTTAAGCAGCAACTAGAAGAAACAGGTGCGATCGCATCTCTCAAGTAGAGAATGAGGGGTGTAAGGGTATAGGGGTGTGGGGGTGTAGGGGTTTTTAACACTGAGATCCCACATCTATATCTTTCTTGTTTCTTATAGGTCAAGGTCAGTCTCAATAAAATTTTATCGGCAGTTGTTGCCGCGCCCCAATCGCAGAAGCTTACATAACTCTAAAAAAAGTTAAACTCCTTGCTTCTACAACTTGCGCGGTGACTTGATCATCCCGCGTGCAACATCTGCCTCCTCATACATTACAACTAGAGGGGGTTTCTATGAATACCGCAGAACGTGATTTACGTTTGGAAATGCTCAACAGTTTGCTGACAACTCCTCACCGCAAACTTGAGCAAGTCGCAGAAATACATCAATTAATTGTTGAACTCGATCCCATTTTCTATGGACATTTAGCAGTTTGGTATCAGCATCATGGTGATGTCCGTGACCACAAGGAAGTGTTTCTTGCACATTTGCTCACTAGCAATTTGACTCAACACCGGGATGCAGGATTTGTGATGCTGCAAGAGTTTCCGCCTTATCAGGTGGCTCGTGTAGTGGATTTCATGAAACAGCAACGGAATAAACTGCCTCGTTCTGCTCGCACGGCGGTGCAGCGTTATCTGAAGGCACGGGAAAGTAATACGGCTTTGTTCGATCGCGCTGCTTTGCGGGGTCGTAAAGCGATGAAGCACCTGTATGCTTCGCTACACATTAAACCCAACGAACGCGCAAATGCAATTTTGTTCCGCGATACTCCACCAGAAGGTTCTTTAGCAAATGTGCTGAAGCAGGTTGCTAAAGCAGAAAACGCCGCAGAACAAGCGCGGCTGATTGTGGAGTTTAATATTCCCTATGCGATCGCCATTGGTGCAATCAAACAACTCACACCTGTTGTTTTGGTGGCGTTAATTAACAGTATGACTCCCCAGGAAGTGATCAATAACCTCAAGTCTCTCAAAGATAGAGGTGCAATGGATCATCCAGAAGTCAAAAAGCTGATTGATTCCAAGTTAGAAGCAGCGTCTAAAAGTGGACGTGTGGCAGCATTTAAAGCACAGGTTGCCGCAGACACAGCCGATTTTGATGCAGACACTGTGGCTAAATTGGAAAAAGTGACCAATGAACAGGTCAAACGCCGAGGGACAATTGCTCGTCCAACCGCCTTACTGGTGGATAAATCTGGCTCTATGGATAATGCGATCGCGATCGGTAAGCAACTTGCTGCGCTCATCTCTGGTATCACTCAAGCAGAACTCTTTGTCTACGCTTTTGACACCATTCCTTATGCTATTACGGCACAAGGGAAAGAGTTGACCGATTGGGAACGTGCTTTCCAGCACATCAAAGCAGGTGGTAGCACTAGTATAGGTTGTGCATTAGAAATAATGCGGCAGAAAAAGCAGGTAGTTGACCAGATTATTCTGGTGACTGATGAAGGTGAAAATGCTAGACCTTACTTCGATGAAGTTTACAAAAATTACTGCCGAGAATTGGGGATAATGCCCAATGTGGTGATTGTTCATGTAGGTACTCATTACAACTGGGTAGAAACTCAACTCAAGGAACAGCAAGCACCTGTAGAAACTTTCACCTTTGCAGGCGACTACTACAGCTTACCAAACCTCGTCCCACTCTTGACGCGTCCCTCTCGTCTAGATTTGCTGATGGAGATTATGGAGATCCCGTTGCCTGTGCGAGATGATAAGTAGAATAAATCTGGGTGCGTTATATTTATACCTAACGCACCCAATAATTTGAAGGAATATATTCAACCTAATTGAGTCCATTTTCTTTATGAAAATTTCTAGAACTATAACGAATGGGCAAATATGTTTACATAAATTATGGAAAAATTGCCCACATGAACTAGCTCATAAATTTTTAGTGATTGAGAATAGATAGCTACAAATTTGCGATATTTTTTAACATCAGAAGTTTGTTAAGATCCACTAATTTTACCTGTTAAATGACATAAAGAGAGCATATAAATTAGTGGCGATCGCCCGACCATAAAATCTCTCTAAAACTCTTGCTCTCTGTGGTTAGATATTTCGTGACTATTGTCTAAGTTCTGGTAAATTATTTTTTCATGAATGAATAGAAATCATTCTAATGCTTTGAGTGCGATGAATTGATCTTTCTAGTTTTTCATTAGTCACAAATTCAGTTGCTCCTAGAGATATAGCGGATGCAATATGTAAAGCGTCCATTGCCCCTACTCCAAATTTAATTGATTCTTCATAAGCTGTTTCAATAATTGTATTGATATCCTTTGCCCAATAAGAGACCTCATCAAAAAATGCTTCATAAAACCTAACTTCACTTGTTTGCTGATTGTAAATTGCTTTTGGTAATACTTCTAATTTGAGAAAAATACTAGAAGCAAACTCTCTGTTTTCATCCTCAAGGATTTGTAAGGCTTTCTCAGCCATATCTCCTTGAGAACGAGCAGCATAAATTAAAACACCAGCATCAATAAAGGTACGAATCATATCAAGTTTTCTCCATATCCACCCCGACGTTCCGCTTTTTCTCTATCTGCTTCTTCAGCCGTTAACAAAGGAAGACCAGAGGTAATAATTTCTTGTCGAATTTTTCTTAATTTTTTACCTAACTTAGAGCCAGATTTTAGCTGCTGCTTTTGGCGTTCAAGTGAATCAATAAATTCTAAAACTTTTTCTTGTTCATCTGCATTTAAAGCGTGCCATTTATCTAGCATTTGTTCGGTAGTCATATTAGTTATCACTCCAATTGCCAAGAATACAAATACATTTATATTGTACTTCTCAAGATTTTATTTGCATCAACATTAAACCAACTGCCAAAATATATTCTGGAAAATAGCAAATCTATTGTAGTATAATGTAATATAAATCCTGCGTGTCCCGACTGGTGTGAGCCTACATACTAGTACGAGAGGAAAAGTAACACTGTCAATCCAGTGGGCGTGTGAGAACGGGGAGTGCGAAGAATCTGGGAGGTGGGCTTAGAAGTAGCCATCCTTGAAAGAGTGTTTAACAACTCACCAGTGGAGTCCCTCTAGTAACTGAGAACGCGCAATGCTCCACCAACTTACACGCAGGACTATATAACAATCTTCAATTATTTATACAAACTAATATTCCCCACTTTCTAAGAGAAGTAGAGAATATGAAATCTAACAATCAAGGAAGTTAATCTGTAATTTTTGACTTTAATGCTTGTATGGCATTAAATCCCCCTATTGTCTGGCTAAAAAATATCATGGGAATTGTCAACATAAATATGTTACCTGTTTGAATCATAATTGGAATATTACCTAGTACATTTAGCACCATAAAACCAATTGCTATGCCTAACGCAATTTTTGATTTACGTTGGACAAAAAATCCTAAAACTAGATAGAGTACACCAGCAATTAACGAGATAATTGCCACTAATAAATAATCAGGTAAGCGGCTACCAAAAAGAAAAATTATTATACTGGCAAAAACATTCAAAAATCCGATTGCGTAAACTGCACGGTAAGCAGCTTTTAATTTTTTCCGTGCATCTGATAACTCTTGTATTTCTGAAGTCATGATTTTCCCTTTACAGCTTAAAAAATATCCTTAAGAATTACTTAATTAAAATTAGAAATCAGGGAGAGCTTTTTTACGCCAAACATGGTTAATTTGTTGGTATTTATTTTCTAATTCTTCGTTAGCACAAGTTAGATTACGTGATTTTTCCTCTAACTCTCCTACTTGTCCTGCAAAACTAACAGCAAAACCTAACAGGAATAATGAAAATGCGCCTCTAAAGCCTTGTTGAAAAATAGAAAATACACAACTACCAAATGCACAAAATAATAAAAGTATTTGAGTCAGAACTATATACATAGCAATACGCGCTAAGTTTTTATAATCTTCAAGAGATTTTTCATTTGTAATTGCTGTATTTGTCTTTAAAAATCTCTCCAGTTGATTTTTCGCATAAAAAGATAACGCAATCGATAACAAGCACAATCCGATATATGCAAAACGCAAAAACATTGTTTTATCCTAGGTAAATAGTTGTCTAACTGCTATCAAATAGCATCATGTCTTTTTATATACTTATTTTGAATAAAAATGCTTGTGTAGTTATGCGTAAAAAATCTCAGTTATGACTAACATTCGTAAACTAATTAACCAAATTGCGATCGCCCAAACCAATTTGCAAACTACCCAATTTCTCGCGCCATGCGTCAAAGGTGGACGAGTCCGCACGCGGGTAGCTGGGATGATTTACACCTTCACGCCAAAGCCTAGTAAATTTGAAGGTTGGGGTATTTTTCAGCCAGTAGATGAGAAAACAGCAAAAGTTATCGAGGAAGCAGACTTACCCCAGATTACAGAATACTTACAACACTTTCCTCAAATCCGGCTGCGATTAGCACATCAACTGCGGGGACAAACTTGGTTAGCTTACCCCGTGAATGAAGCAGATATGCGTCAACGGTGGAAAATGGTGAAACCCATAGCAGTACATTTAGTTACTGAGGGTAATGTCTTTGAGCAAATCATAGCCCATTGGCATGGTCAATCATGCTGGTTTGAAGATATTGATCGTCGTGCTGATCCGGCTGTTAGTGAAATTTTGCAATCTGCTATCAAGCGACTACTTCCGGTTGATGAATTGCAGTTTAAAGGGATGACACCAGAAATCCTTACAGTGTATGAATTAGCAACTCAGCGCATTGAGGATTTTCATCAACCCCAACAGGATGAAAAGCGATTGCGAAAAGCATTACAGATAGGCGGTGGTAAATTACAACAATTTCACGATCGCGGTGATTATTGGACAGTGGATTGGACTACGGCTGATGGTGTGCGTCACAGTAGCGCGATCGCTAAATCTGACTTGACTGTGATTAGTTCTGGTATTTGCTTGAGTGGACGCGATCGCGATTTTGATTTGCAATCCTTAGTCGCTGTGATGGAACAACGGGAGTATTGAGGATAATGAGCATATTTTTTCATGAACAGCTTTACCGCAGCAATGCTGTAATGGCAAAGTTGAAGAATTTTTCTGTAACTATTTGTGGGGCGGGTGCGTTAGGCGCAAATATCGCTGAAAATCTGGCTCGGTCAGGATTTGAGCAACTGATAGTGATTGATCGCGATCGCATTGATGAACGTAATCTTTCCACTCAGCCTTACTACCGGGCTGATGTCGGTGCGTTCAAGGCGAAAATATTAGCAAATAATTTATACCGAGCTATTGGAACTAAAGTTGATATTAAAACTAAGGAGTTGACACCAGCAAATGTGACTCAACTACTCAAAGATAGCCAGTTAATTATCGATGTCTTTGATAATAGCGTTGCGCGTCAGGCGGTGAAAGATTATGCTGATCAATTTCAGATTCCTTGTATTCATGCTGGGTTATCAGCTGATTATGCAGAAGTAATTTGGAATGAGGTTTATCGTGTTCCTTCCGATGTGAATGATGATGTGTGTGATTATCCATTGGCGCGGAATTTGGTTATGTTAACTGTAGCTGTAGCGTGTGAGGCGATCGTTTCATTTATCGCTACTAACGAACAGCGTAATTTCACTATTACTTTGAAGGATTTAACTGTGCAATCTCTATGTTTGAAATGAGGGCTGAAGCCCTCACTACAAAACTTTATGCTGCACAACAAATAGGGGTAGGTTGAAAACCCACCCCTTTTGTGTTTGATATTTTCCGTCCTACGGCTGTAGCTACGGGCTTTAAACTAGCAACTAAATTTACCATATCTTCCAAAGATAGGGCTTGACGCGCATCAGAAACGGATTTTTCTGGCTCTGGATGACATTCAATAATTAAGCCATCTGCACCGCAAGCTACAGCTGCTTTCGCTACGGGTGCAACAAGTTCCCGTTTACCAACAGCATGGGAAGGATCTACAATCACGGGTAAGTGGGTGATTTGCTTGAGAGCGGCTACAGCAGCTAAATCCAAAACGTTGCGGGTGTAAGTATCGAAACTGCGGATACCCCGTTCACACAACACCACATCAGGATTTCCATGACTGACAATATATTCAGCCGCCATGACGAATTCTTCAATAGTCGCAGCTAAACCGCGTTTGAGTAATATCGGTTTACCAGCTTCACCCAAGGCTTTGAGCAAGTCGAAGTTTTGCATATTGCGGCTACCGACTTGTAGCATATCCGCGTGGGCGGCGACTACCTCGATTTGGGAAATCGCCATCACTTCAGTAACGACTGGGATATTGTAGCGCGATCGCACTTCAGCCAAAATTCCTAACCCCTCCTCTCCCATTCCCTGGAAAGCGTAGGGTGAAGTCCGGGGTTTGAAAACACCACCGCGCAAGGCTTGTACAGGTGCAGCCGCTAAATTATCGGCGACTGTCTCCATTTGTTCTAAGCTTTCCACCGTACAAGGGCCACCAATAATGATTAATTCTTCTCCACCGAAAGCGACGGTTTCAGAAAGCTTCACGATGGTTTGGTGATTGGGATGAGATTGTGCAACTAGTTTGGCGTTAATCATGATTTCGGTCTCCTAAATGAATTTGGGGATTGGGGATTGGGGATTGGGGATTGGGTAAAAACACCCCTATACCCCTATACCCCTATACCCCTATACCCCTTTCAAAGCGAGTAGTCTTTTTATCTCAGTCTTGCTTCCGAAAAAAAAAAGCCCAGAACCTTTTCAGTTCCGGGCGCGTATGATTTATCAGCATGACGCTATTTACCCGGAATTTGCTCTGGGCCAAAAGTAAAAGCTATAAAACCAGTTACTTGAATAGGTCATCACGATAAAATTTTGCTCCTTAAAAACACAAAAACCGCAGAGTACGCTCTGCGGTTCACCGGGCGGTTTCCATTAGGAAACTAATTCACCGCCGGTGAACCGCCTTAAACCAAAAATAAAAGTAATAACTGCTGCTGAACATTTTTGAAATGGTAAGCTAAATAGACTGATGTAGGACTTATATTAAAGATAAACATAACAGAAGTGTTTGGTAGCGTCAAGGCCAGTAAACATCCCAAAAAAAGCGATAAACTCATGAGCAGATGGATCATAGGTAATCATTTCGAGCCAATTACCAAATCCAGAGACTACATTTTCTGTGATCCTCACAATGTGGCTGATTGATATTGCTCCCCAAAGTCATATTATATAAATTTTATTTTTAGGTATTAGGTAATGATAACTATCACCAACTCCAACGGGGAAATGTTGCATCCTATAATTGCGGGAACTTTAACCAAATTGTGCATCTATCTAATCAACTGTTAAGCACAAATTAGTTCAACTTTCAATTATGCCCAGGTCTAAAATTTTCACTACATCTTTTGATACTCAAGGAGTTTATCCTTGTCCAGTATGTCGAGTTGGCAAAATTGCTCAGATACCATTGATGGAAGCAATGGGGTGTGATTTTTGCCATGAAATTTTTACTGTCAATATTGAACAACAACAAATTAAAATGCCTTCTCGACAACCTCCTTTAGTGTGGCGATGGAATGGTTTTAATTGGTCAGAAGTCCAATTAGAAGGTGTGGAATTAGGCTGGGGTTATGGTTTAGCTGCCATTAGTTTTGTAGTTCTGCCGACTTTTTTAATTGGGACAGTAGCTTATTATTTTCCTCCTCATCCTCATGACATAATTAGTTGGTTGCCATATACCTGGACAATATTAACTTTTTTGTCGCATTTATCAATTATTATTTGGCTATTTATAGAAATTTATCAAATACCAGTATCTGCCTATTTACAAGCCTTGGATCGGTGGAGAAATAGACAAATGGAAAGATAGTCCGCTGCCAGAAGTATGATAACAGGCTGAAGTTTCGTATAAAAAGTTATTGATAGAGTTAGCTAGCTGCGATAGGGTTATATAATGTCAGAATCTTAACTGTTTACCGTAGAATCAAATTGTGTAAATGGTAACTCCGAAACAGCCCCATCCTATTTCAAAATATGGAGGGCTATATTTTTCTTCCTTCAAGTTGATTCTCCATTAAAACATCTTATGAACGAGTTGGAGCGGTACTATAGGGTATTAGAATTAGAACCTGGTGCGACGATTGAGGAAGTTAACCAGGCTTATAAAGATTTGGTGTTTGTATGGCATCCAGATCGTCTACCTAAAGATAATCTCCGCTTACAACAAAAAGCACAAGACAAACTCAAAGCAATTAATGAAGCGCGGGAAAGATTGCGCTCTCTAAAGGGTAAGCATCAACACATTTATCATTCTCCACGACCTCAACCTCAAAAAACAGCCCCAAATGACTATCAGCATGATCATCAGCCACCCAAGCAAAATTCAGATTTGAGTGGTAAAGATTTCAGCAGAGCGAATCTCAGTAATAAAGATTTATCGGGTAGAAATCTTAGTTATGCTAATTTGAGTGGTGCGGATTTGAGTGATACTTTCATGCACAAAGTTATCTTGAGAGGCGCAGATTTATCAGAGGCTAATTTATTTAGAGCCAATTTGCTGTTAGCTGACTTAAGAGAAGCAAACTTACGTGCTGCTAACTTAATTGGTGCGGATTTAAGTGGTGCGGATTTGCGTGGTGCTGACTTAACTGGTGCAAGAATTCGTTCAGGCGATCGCCTGCTGGTAAAATTAATTGGTGCAAACTTAGCTGGTGCAATTATGCCTGATGGTGTGGTGCATAAGTAGTCATTAGTCATTGGTTTTTATACCCCTTATCTATTCCCTACTCGTTATTCTCTATTTCCATGAACATTGCAATTATTGGGTGCGGCTACGTTGGTTGTGCTGTCGCTAAATATTGGCGGCAAAATTCATCTTTTAACATTACTGTGACTACAACTACACCTGAACGTGTGTCATCATTACAATCTATTGCTGACAAAGTGATTGTGACCACAGGGGATGATTTAGAGGGTTTAAAATCAGCTACCGAAAATCAAGATGTTGTGTTATTAACTGTTGGTGCAAAAGGAGGAATTAGGTATCAAGAAACTTATTTAAATACTGCTCATAATTTAGTTACTATTCTCAAGCAAAATCCTCATGTCAAACAATTAATATATACAAGTACCTTTTCTGTTTATGGCGATCGCAATGGTGAATGGGTAGATGAAGAAACACCTGCTCAACCTACCACTTCTAAGGGCGAACTGATGCAGGAGACAGAAGAAGCCTTACTAGAAGCTGATAGTGAAAATATGCGCGTTTGTATCTTGCGATTAGCAGGTATTTATGGTGATGGTAGGGAACTGATCAAAATCTTTAGTCGCTTTGCTGGTAAAACTCGTGCTGGTAGTGGTAGTGAGATTGCCAACTGGATTCATTTAGATGATATTGTCGCAGCTATAGAATTTGTCAGAAATAAGCAATTACAAGGGATTTTTAATTTATTGAATGATGCCCGTATCACTAATAAAGAACTACTGGATACACTCTTATCAAAATATAATCTACCCTTAATATGTTGGGATAGTTCAGTAAAGAGCGATCGCCTATATAATGCTACAGTCTCTAACCGGAAAATCAAAGCCGCAGGCTATCAATTAATCCATCCCCAAATCATTTTTTAGTAAATATCAAATTCTGGGAATTATGCAAGCATCTCTACCCACCCAGTTTTATATTTGGCAGAATTATCGATGTGCATACAAAGTACATCAACCAGATAAATCCCCAGATGAAGGGATACCTTTATTATTAATTCATCCGATTGGTGTAGGTTTATCTGGGAAATTTTGGCAACGCTTTGTTAATGAATGGTTTAATCAAGGACATCACAATCTTATTTACTATTCTGATTTATTGGGATGTGGTGAAAGCGATAAACCTCATGTGGCTTATACTCCCAAAGATTGGGCAGAACAATTACAATACTTGGTGCAGAATGTTATCCATAAACCTGTAATTGTTGTAGTACAAGGTGCTTTGCTAGCAGTAGCATTAGAATTAGTGCAACTAGAATCAAACTTAATTGCTGGTTTAGTGTTTGCTTGTCCTCCAACTTGGACTGTAATTTCAAATAAATATCCAGCATGGCGACAAAAATTCTTTTGGAATCTTTTCGATTCACCTCTTGGGAATGCTTTTTATCGCTATGCACGCACTCCTAAATTTTTACATTCCTTTTCTACCCGCCGATTGTTTGCCGTAGCCGATGCGGTTGATGGAGAGTGGTTAAACACTCTAGCCGCAGACGCAGCAAATACAGCTACTCGTTACGCTGTCTTTTCCTTTTTAGCCGGATTTTGGAAGCAGGATTACAGTAGCTTGATTGCTACTATCCAAAAACCCACACTGGTAGTTTTAGGAGAATCAGCTACTAGTATGAGTAAGGAAGGAGAAACAGACACACCAGATAGAACTTTAGCCAATTATCTCGCTTGTTTACAACAAGGTACTGGGATAAAAATACCGGGGAGAAATGTTCTACCTTACGAGTCTACTACTGAATTTGTCAGAGCGATCGCGCCATTCGTGGAGAGATTATCTGCAAAAAGTTTTTAGAATTCATCCTCTAGACACAAGCCTGATGATAGGTTCTTGCCAGTCCTGAATTTTGGCACTCTTCTTAATGAAATGGTGCGTTAGGGTAATATCATAACCCTCTATTTCAGAATTATCTTCAGGAGTCGATAAAATGTTTCGCAGATTATTGCTGGCTGTGTTGTTAGTAATGATAATTTGGCTGGGATTATTATCAAACCCTGCTACATCACAGCAAGTTGAATCTCGACTCAATAATTTACAAGCCGATTTAAATCGTGTTGAGTCGCGGTTAAGTCAAATAGAATCAACATTGAATCAAACTCGACTCTCTCCATCTCCGAGAACATCAGTTACAGTCCCTCCAACTTCTAGAAGAAATGTATCACCACCGGAACGGGAGCAGATGTTTGATAGACTAGCAACTTTAGTCATTGAATTAAAGCAGCAAGTTAATAAATTAGAGACAAGAGTTACTCAACTAGAATCACGTTAAATCATCTACATTTTCACAATTCGAGGAACAGCGATTGCAGTTCTATCTGTCATGACAGATTACGAAAAATTGTCCGCTTTTACCTGTGAGAATACACGGTAAGTATCTAGATTATTTTGTGCATTATCAGTTAATTTATCTGCGGGAACTTTCAGCAAATTATATTCCACATTTTCTGCATAAATGGCAAATGTAATATTAAAAACTTCTATAAAATAAATAATCCATTTGCATTCATCTTCCGATAGATGCTGATAGTAACTAATCAGAGATGCAATACGAGTTTCTAAATGACTCCGGGAATGTGGACAAATCAAAATAATCTTCAACAAAATAATTACTAAAGTGATAGGATGACCCTGAGAAATTAATAAAGTAAATAATTCTGAAGGCTCATGCCTATTTTCTGTAGTTAAGTAATCAATTAATTTATTACAAATTCTCAGTAATAAATTTTTGTTAATTATCTCGGCATCCATTTCAGTTTTCCATTCAAAAATCTTATCTTTTAAGGAGTGCCTCAACAACAATACTAGTTCTTGATTACCAACTGATAAAAATAAGTATTTCTGTAAACTAACTTTAAACTCTTTTAAGGTTTGATTATCAGTTTGTTTGATAAATATATTTGCTATGTTTTCGTAACTGAACTTACCTTTCTTAGCTACAATTCTTTTGATGAGATGCAAAACATTATCACCCAAAATACTGGGGTTATTGTAGCGTGTGTTGCTGGATGCTTCAGACTGCGAGCGAGCGATATACATTGCTAAATCAAACTTATATCTGTCTTTCATTTGTCTATAAAGTTTGATTGCCGCTTCTTGTTGTTCCTTGGGTTTATCGGTATCTAAAGATTGGGCTACTAATAAGTAAGCAGCATAGCGATCGCTCCAATGACTCTTGCTGGTATGCTCATTTTTATAGTTAAATATTCTTAGTTCTTGATAATCTGAACTATTAATAAATTTAGTGAGCCTACTTCTATATAAATTGGCATTTTTAGAAATATTTTTACTGTTGGCATCAGGTAATTCTGAAAATATGTTAATTAGGTCTTGAATGTATTGATGTTTTCTTCTAGTTGCCCAATTATTAATTAAAATATAACAACAGCGTTTGAGTGTATGATGAAAGTCCTGTTCATCAGCTAGCAATAAAAGTTTTTGAATTATTGGTATATGATTTAAGTTGTCTGATGTCAGACAATCAATGAATAAACGTTGAAATTCTTGTAAAACATTTTCTGGTGGATAAGCATTTACAATTTCCATAAAGAAACTGTAAATTTTCTCCTGTAGCATCGGTAGATTTATCTCTTGAGAGTTTAACTTAACAGTATCTTGATAAAGTAGATTCCTGAGTAAAGTATTGGCGGTCATGCAAGTTCTCAAGACCCTTGAGGTTGTGAGTTTTATTGTTATTAGCTTACCCTTAACAGATAGGGCTATCAATCAGTTTATTCAAAGCTACATTAATTTTTTACTATAAATTAGTAAATTTACGCTGTAGTTAGTTATTAATGATCATAGTTATCGGCTATAAGTCAGAAAAAATACCTATATTTACTAATTTTATCTCCATCATGGCGAGTCAGAAAAACCCTCCACTATCTCTGCATTAGATGGATACGAGTCAGTAGTGAGCGTTGCATAAATCCGGGATGAATCAACTAAATACAAGTATTTATTTTTACTTGAAATATATGCAACGTCGAAGTTTTTTACTCCAATGCCCAATAAAGGCAGTTGCTCACGGGGGAAACACCCATGACCGAACTGCCCCCCAATCCCAATGCCCATTCCCTCAATATTTATTTCCGAATCGGTGTCCCACAGGGATAAGTTGCTACCTCTGCATCAGTGGCAACTTTTTCTGTTGCTTGGTCTTTGGCTGTCAAATAATCGGTGCGGAGTTTGTCTAGTAATGCTGGACGCTGATCATATAACCGCTTGAGAGGACGGGGTTGACACTGGTTGAGGACATAAGCTGTCACCAATGGTAGTGCGATTGTGCTATCGGTGTAACAAACAATGGTGCTGGGTAATTCTTCCGGGTCAATCTTACCCCAACTAACGGCCTCAGAAGGTGTTGCACCAGATAGCCCACCGGTATCAGGACGGGCATCGGTGAACTGGACGAAGAAATCATGTCCCCGTTCTTCTAAGCCTAAAACTTCGTGAATCTGCGGTTGAGTTTGGAGTAAAAAGTTTTTCGGACTACCACCGCCTAGAATTACTGCTGCGCTGCTACCTTCCCCTTCTCTGGCATTGTAGGCGATCGCAGCTGTTTCATTCACATCAATAGCTGGATCTAATACCAACTGTGAACCTTCCAACGCTAAAGCGGCTACATTCATCCCAATAGAACTATCACCAGGGGAAGATGTATAGATAGGTACGCCATATTCATAAGCTGTAGCTAATAAACAAGAATGCTGCACTCCTAATTGCTTCTCTACTTCCCGCACATACTTGCCTAGCAAATAATGAAACTCAGCTGTTCCCATGCGCTTTTGGAAGGGTTCAGCTTGCAGGACTTTGCGAATGAATGCGTCCGTTTCTAGCAAGACATCATACCCAAAGATGATGTCATAAATTCTGATTGTGCCTTCCTCCCGCAATTTCACATCATCTAAAAATGGGTTGCCAGCAAACAATTCAAAACCCAAACCATAGTGCATATCATGGTAAAGATTTGCACCGGTGCTAATCATCCAGTCAATGAAGCCGTTACGGATTAGGGGTGCTAATGCAGACACACCAAAACCAGCTGGTGTCATTGCACCGGAAAGACTAACGCCCACGGTGACACCATCTTTTAAAACATCACGAGCCAATAATTGACAAGCTTCCCGCAACCGCGCTGAGTTGTAAGCGGTAAAGTAATTGTCAATCAAATCCACCACACTGATATCTGCTGACATCGGGATGGGTGCAATTTTTTTACCCAAATGTTTTGCCATCTAGAGACTCCCTAACAGTAAATACGCCGAATCTAGTATTACAACAAATCACGCTTAATCAACACTTGCCGCTTTTAGCTTAACCTTAATGTTCAAATGAGGTAGAGGGCGGGAAGGAAGAAAAATGTATTTGTTGATTTCATTTTCTGCTATTGGCTCGCTGTCCTTGCATCTGCTCTTCGCACACCTATGATATTCTTACGCAAAGGAAGCTGTGGCGAAAATTGCAACGCCCTAATGACTATTGACTAAATAACCATGATTACAGGCAAAACTAAGTTACTAGGGGTGATTGGGCATCCGGTGGGACATTCGCTCTCACCCGTGATGCACAATGCCGCGATCGCTCATTTGGGTTTAGATTATGTGTATCTACCATTACCGATCGCTCCACAAGATTTAGAAGTGGCGATCGCAGGTTTAGCCGCTGTGGGTGTTGTTGGTTTTAGTGTGACTATTCCCCATAAACAGGCAATTATGCCTCTAATTTCAGAAATTACGCCCCTAGCTCAAGCTATAGGTGCAGTCAATACAGTCAGCCGTAAAGATAACCAATGGGTAGGTACAAACACTGATATTATAGGATTTATTGACCCTTTACAAACCACCTATCAGCAAAACTGGAGTCAAAAAATAGCCGTCATTTTAGGTAATGGTGGCGCAGCTAGGGCGGTGGTTGCAGGCTGTCACCAACTAGGTTTTGCAGAAATTCATGTAGTGGGAAGAAATATAGGGCGATTAAAAGAATTCCAGCAGAGTTGGGAACATTTACCCATCGCGGAAAATTTACAAGTGCATACCTGGGATAAATTAGTACAACTGATTCCCCAAGCTAACTTACTGGTAAATACGACACCTATCGGGATGTATCCTCAAGTAGATGAATCGCCTGTGAGTGCAGATGAAATGGTGAATTTACCAACAGGTGCGATCGCCTATGATTTAATCTATATCCCCCAACCTACCAAATTTCTCCGATACGCACAACAACAAGGTGTGATCGTCATAGACGGCTTAGAAATGCTGGTGCAGCAAGGAGTTGCAGCTTTAAAAATTTGGTTACAGCGAGACGATATCCCTGTAGATGTTATGCGTCAAGCGTTGAAAAAGCAACTAGGTTTGGGGTAAGAGTCGGAAGTCGATCAAAAATCAAGGAAATAGACTCTAAATATTTAGCTAAAAGTGAAGAGTGCGATCGCCATCTTTGTAATGACGTAAACTCAAATCAACTCGACGAATGAATTCAACATACCCTACGGGTAAGCTTACGCCATCGTAAGAGAAGCAAGCTACAAAATTCAAAATTAAATACAGCTACCCACAAGGGGCGTTCGCGTAGCAGTACGGAGTATGGTTTTGAACTTAGCTTTTTTTCATAAATAGTTTCCAGAGAAAAAGCTCATTTTTCTGAATTTTATTGCATAAAGCTGGATTCTTGGGCTGAATATTAATCAAATCCATCGTGTTTGTCTACTAATATAAGTTCAAGATTATGTCTACTACTGCAACATTATCCAGAAATTATCATACTAATAAATATATTCACGGTTATACTGCGGATGAACAAGACCGCCTCATTAGACAAAGCAATATTATCTCACCCTATATATATAAAAATATTGATTTTTCTAATTGTCATCACATTATTGAAGTAGGGTGTGGTGTAGGTGCGCAAATACAACAATTATTAAATCGCTGGCCACATTTAAAAATTACTGGCGTTGATATTTCTGTAGAACAGATTACTCGTGCCAGTGAATTACTTAAACCCTATATTGACGCTGGAAAAGTATCACTCCATGTTAGTCACGGTGGCGAAATTCCTTTTCCTGATGAGTCATTTGATGGTGCATTCATCTGCTTTGTATTAGAACACGCAAATCGTCCACTTTCAGTTCTGAAAGAAATAAAAAGGGTGATGATATCAGGTAGTAGATTGTACTGTACAGAAGCTTTCAATTCTGGTTTATATGTATATCCAAATTGTCTAGCTCTTCAGACTTATTGGGAAATTTTTAACCGTCAACAAAAATCTTTACATGGCGATCCCGACATAGGGATAAAACTCTGCAATTTAGCATTACAAGCAGGTTTTTTTGACAGCAATCAACAATATATACCTATTAGCCTAGATAGCAGAATCAAAGATGAATCAAAGCGTTCAGAATTAATTACTTGGTTTTTAGAGTGTTTACTGAGTGCTACTCCATCTTTAATTAATCAGAAAAAAATCACACCTTACTTAATAGAAGCCATGACTGATGAATTAAATATGATTCAAAACAAACAAGACAGTATTTTTTTGTATCCATTTCAGCAAATGCAAGCTATCAAATAGATATATTGTTTCAAGAAATTATGGCTTTTTAGAAAACACCTACTTTAATTATATTCCACTGTACAAATTAACCAGTCAACAATCTCTTCCTGATATGGAGGAGACTTTTTTATGCCTGGATAGGCTATTTTCAGCAATAGCGATCGCTAGATTATAAGTAATACCAATTCTCTATGAAGTTGTACCAAATGAACGATGTAGAGACGTTGCATGCAACGTCTCTACAGTGCAGAATAAAGTGCATCTTAATTAAGAAACGGTATAAGTCGATAAAAATAAATCAACCTATGTTATGTAATGTAAAAATATGGAAATTTAGTTCGTAGTAATGACTTTAGTCCTTACTACGAACCTTGAATTATTTGAGTAGTCTTTTAAGACAATCTTTGCCTTTGCAGCTGATACTGTCGCCATTTTTCTTGCTGACGTACTCTTTTATCGGGGGTGAGATGATCAAAACAGTGGGAACAGGACATACCTAACTCATATTTGGGTGAGGCTTTATCTTCTTCAGATAAAGGATGTCCACAACAGAAACATAATTCATGAGTTCCTGTTTCTAACCCATGACCTACAGCTATGCGTTCATCAAAGACAAAACATTCCCCCTCCCATAAACTTTGTTCTGGGGGGATTTCTTCTAAATATTTGAGAATGCCGCCTTTGAGGTGATAAACTTCGGTGAAACCTTGGGAAAGCATAAAAGCAGAAGCTTTTTCGCAGCGAATTCCCCCAGTACAAAACATCGCTACTTTTTTGTGTTGATTGGGGTCAAGGTTTTGACTGACATATTCGGGAAACTCCCGGAAAGAATTAGTTTGGGGATTTTGCGCCCGTTTAAAAGTACCAATATGTACTTCGTAATCGTTGCGGGTATCAATTACGGTGACATCTGGGTCAGAAATTAAATCATTCCATTCCTGGGGGGTAACGTAGATACCCACCTGTTGATTCGGGTCAACTTCTGGCAAACCCAAAGTGACAATTTCTTTTTTTATGCGTACCTTCATCCGCTCAAAGGGTGGATTTGCCGCCGTTGATTCCTTGTGTTCCAAGTCTGCAAACCGGGAATCGGAACGCAGGTGACTGAGAACCGAATCTATTGCTTGACGAGAACCTGCGATCGTGCCGTTGATTCCTTCTTTAGCTAACAGGATCGTTCCCTTAATGTCTTGTGCCAAGCAATAAGACAGTAAGGGTTCTTGCATCTCGGTAAAATCCGGCAAACTCACAAATTTATAAAAGGCCGCAACAATTTGAAGATTTTTTTCGTTCATCCCTTTGGCAAAATTACAACTTTCAGGTATAGTTATCTAAGTGAAATAAAATTACTCGCTTTTTTATTTTACGGGGGTTTAGCTCAGTTGGTAGAGCGCCTGCTTTGCAAGCAGGATGTCAGCGGTTCGAGTCCGCTAACCTCCACTTTTATTACAAGTTACCAGAACGCTGAAACACTACTGATAGATTATTAGCCGGCATTTGGTAAATTGCCTGTAAGCTAAGATTCTCTTTGTTAGCTACTACGACGACATCCTCTAGGTTGCGTACACCCCATTCTGGATTTTGGGCGCGTAAAGATTCGTCGAAAGCGGCGTTACTGGGTGCGGTATGTTCTCCCCCTTGTTTAAATGGGCCATATAAATAGAGAATGCCGCCTGGGGGTAAAATGCGCCCAGCACCCGCCATCAGTCCCAAACAGGCTGACCAAGGGGAAATGTGAATCATATTAATATTCACAATGGCAACTATGGGTGAGTAATTACTATCTGTCTCTTTTTCTACTGGCCAAGTTGGTTGTGTAGCATCCAGTTCTAAAGGGGGATAGAGATGATCACTGGGGAAATTTTCTGCCCAAGCTGCAATACTAGACCGTAATTCGGGATTAGGGTCAGAAGGTAGCCATTGACGGGGGCTGAGGCGAGGGGCAAAAAATATGGCGTGTTCACCAGTACCACTGGCTATTTCCAAGATAGTACCACTGGTCGGTAATACTTGCAAAAGCACCTCTAAAATAGGTTCACGATTGCGCTGTGTAGCTGGAGCGTATTTGCGTGCATCTTGTGGTGTATTCATCTGATAGTATAGCTTGCCTGGGATATTCATCTCATAATTAAGCTAACAGCGATCGCCTGTCTTATATTAATTTTGTCTTGGGGATCAAACTATGACTCAAGCTTTACGCCAGCTAATGACATTTGATGAATTCGTTGCTTGGTATCCAGACAACCCACAGCGACGTTATGAATTGCATGACGGTTCTTTAATTTTGAATTGATTCGGAGATTCCCTTGCCTAAATTCATCACCTCTACTCAACCACCGCTAAAATTTATTACCCATCGGTTTAACCCAGTTGTCGTACAAATTATCCACGGGATGCTACCGCTTATCCTCCGGTTTCGGACTCGACCTTGGCTACCTGCGGGGATTGTACAAGTGGAAGCGAAAAATGCTGAGGTATTGGCAGAACTTTATGAACAATTCCAAGCTGGGAAAATTCGGCTGTTGATGGCTTTTCGTCACCCAGAGGTAGAAGACCCCCTGTGTGTTCTATATATGCTGTCTCGGATTGTGCCACAGGTAGCACGTCAGCAAAGTATCAAGCTAAAACAACCAATTCACAGTCATTTTATCTATGACCGAGGGATGACTATCTGGGCGGGGAAGTGGTTGGGATGGTTGTTTTCCCGTTTGGGAGGTGTGCCTGTACGTCGCGGACGGCGATTGGATAAACAGGCGATTCAAACGGCGCGGAATTTGTTCGCTAATGGCAAATTACCCATCGCTATTGCCCCAGAAGGTGGCAATAATGGTCACAGTGGGATTGTTAGTCCTTTAGAACCTGGTGTGGCGCAAATGGGGTTTTGGTGTGTGGAAGATTTACACAAGGCTAACCGCGTTGAAACTGTGGTAATTGTGCCGATTTCGATTCAGTATCAATACATTCAGCCACCTTGGTCAAAATTAGATCAGTTATTAAGTAAGTTAGAAGCTGATAGTGGCTTACCAGTAAAGTCTATGGGTAATGGCGCAAATCAACCGGAAATTCACCAGCAGCGAATTTGTCGCTTGGGTGAATATCTGATGACTGAAATGGAAGAATTTTATCGCCGTTTCTATCATCAAGATATCCCAAAAGCAAATACAGCGGAGGCTTCTACTACTCCCCATGAAACTTTTATAGAAAGACTACATCGCTTACTAGATAAAGCTTTACAAGTTGCTGAACAATATTTTGGCGTGCAACCCCAGGGGAATTTTATTGACCGTTGTCGCCGTTTAGAAGAAGCTAGCTGGAATCTGATTTATCGGGATGACATAGCAGATATCAATGCTTTACCACCGTTTCAGCGTGGACTAGCTGATTGGGTAGCCCAAGAAGCAGACTTACGGGTACAGCATATGCGGTTGGTAGAAAGTTTTGTGGCTATTCAAGCTAATTATCTGCAATCACAGCCAACTGCTGACAGATTAGCAGAAACAGCTTTACTGATGTTTGATATGTTATCCCGAATTCAGTCATCTACATTACCAGGGCGATCGCGTTTAGGTTTACGAAAAGCAACATTAAAGGTAGGTGAACCAATTTCTGTCACCCAACGCTGGGAAAAAGTACAGCATGACCGTCAAGCAGCTAAACGCGCCGTCAGTAATTTGACCCAGGATTTACAAATAGCATTAGAACGCTTGATTCGGGAATAACTTAAAGGTTACTCAACGTAATTCAAAGCCTAAATTCTTCAAAGCTTCTGTTAATCTGTGTCGTCCTGATAAAGATTCAGCAAAGGCTACGCGCTTAACTGAATGTTCCGACCAGTCACCAGCAATATTCATTTGTTGAGCAGCATAAAAATCTTGCATCAACTGATTATAGTCAGCGATTCCTGCATCCTGTGTTTCTAATTTATAAGTTTCTCGATGCAACACCGTAGACTGAGGTAAGCGTGGTTTAATAGCTACATTTACTTCTGTATCTGCATAACCGACGCATAAACCAAACACAGCAACAATATGTGGAGGTAAATTTAACACTTTTGCTACTTCTTCCGGTTTGTTTCTTAATGCACCAATATAAACTGTTCCTAACCCTAAAGATTCTGCTGCGACAACAGCATTTTGTGCTGCTAATGTTGCATCTATAGCCGCCATGAGAAACATTTCTAAATAATCTAAACCCTCATGGGGTAGTCCGAGATTTTCTGCAATGTAAGTCAGTCTAGCTAAATCAGCTAACCACACCAGAAATAGAGGACATTGACGAATATGTGCTTGATTATTAGCTAGCTGCGATAACTTTTCTTTACGGCTGGGTTCTTCTACAGCTACTACACTCCATGTTTGGAGGTTAGAAGAAGTAGCAGCAGACTGGGCGGCTGCAATTAAAGTTTCTAATGTTCCTGATGGTAGAGATTTAGGTAAGTATTGACGAATAGAACGGTGAGATAAAAGAGTAGTTAATATTTCATTTTCTAGAAACTCAGTGTTGAATACATCTACACCATAACGTTGTTTGATTAAATCATGATAACTAGTCATAGTTAATGCTTTATACAAATTAAGATGAGTTAGTTCATAAATTTGGCTAAGAGGCATATGTCAATACCTATGCCTCTTAGCCAAATTTACGTTTTTGGTGAGAAAGCAGCGTATTGTTCTGGTTTTAACATAGCTTCCTGCACATTCAATTGTTTGGGTATTAGTTTTAGTTCGTAGAATTTATCAGCAACTTTCTGTTGTTCCTTAATTAGATCATCATTGATAGGTACAACTCCAAATTGTTTTCTCTGTGTAGCCTTTTGCATTGTGGCTAAGTCAATACCTAAAATGGGAGAGAGTTTTGTAGCAACAGTTTCACGATTTTGACTTGACCATTCTTCAAATTTTTGAATTTCCTCAAGGATATCTTTAATTACCTGTGGTTGTTCTGTTGCAAATTTGCGGCTAGCTAGATAATAGCCACCTTGTTTATTAATATCAGAGCCATCGATTAATACCCGCGCTTTTATCTGTTCTTCAGCGGCGGCGTAGAATGGATCCCAAATAACCCAAGCGTCTACACTCCCTTTCACAAATGCAGCGCGTGCATCGGCTGGTGGTAAATAAATCGGCTGGATATCGCTGAATTTTAACCCATTTTTATCTAGGATTTGTAACAACAGATAATGTGCGCTAGAACCTTTTTGCAAAGCAATTTTTTTACCTTTTAATTCAGCTACAGTCTGAATAGTAGAATTTGGAGGTAATAGAATTGCCGAAGATTTTGGACTCGATTGAATACCAGCAATGTAGGTAAGAGCCGTACCTGCGGCTTGAGCAAAAACTGGGGGTGATTCTCCAGTATGACCAAAATCAATACTACCTACATTCATCGCTTCTAAGAGTTGTGGCCCAGCAGGAAATTCTAGCCATTCTACATTTATACCTTGCGGTTTAAGCCGTTTTTCTATAACTCCTTGGTTTTTTAAGAGAATGACAGCTTTTTGATAGCCAATTCTGACTACTGAGATTTGATTTGGCGTAGAATTGTTAGCTGAAGTCGTATTATTTACATTATTTGCTGTACAAGCTGCAAATAATAGGCTCAAACCTAAGCCAAAAAGAAAAGATAGAGAAAATATTTTACTTTTACTTTTAAAGTTCATCACTAAGTGGTGGAGTTTCTTCATGTAAACATTTCAATCTCAAGACTAAATTAAGCTGACCAATAAGCTGTATTTCCTGATTAATGATGGTAATAAGTTTTTTGGAAGAAGTAGACAAAGTGCTGTTATCACCATTCAAACAGCGAAAAGTCTTAATTTTGCTGGTTTTTATGAGATACTATTATTACATAGACAGCGTAATTAAAGAAGTATTGATGAACACATATTTCTTATATCTGCATTTGATAAAAATAGTTGTTTATATTATATCTGTCTGGTAATATGGTTTTTTTAGATATTAACTACTGTATTTCGGTCGTTTTGCAGTACTTTATTGGCTGTGCCTGATATACTAAAGTCTAATTTAGAAAAATTATTCACTACTATGAAGTATAACCAACTGGGCGAAAGCGAATTATATGTTTCCGAAATCTGTTTGGGAACAATGACCTATGGGCATCAAAATACTATTGAAGATGCTCATCAACAGTTAGACTATGCTGTTGCGCAAGGAATCAACTTTATTGATGCAGCAGAAATGTACCCAGTACCACCGAGGGGTGAAACGCAAGGTACAACAGAAGCTTATATCGGGGAATGGTTGAAACATCAACAGCGTGACAAAATCATTGTAGCTACTAAAATTGCTGGGCCTGGCCGCCCTTTTAAATGGTTGCGGGGAGGAGACATTAAAATTGACCGAGAAAATATCAGGCAAGCTGTAGATGATAGTTTGCAAAGATTAAAGACAGATTACATAGATTTATATCAAATCCATTGGCCAGACCGTTATGTACCTACTTTTGGACAAACGGAATATAATCCTAGCTTGGTGCGAGATACAGTTCCCATTGCTGAACAGTTAGCAGCATTTGCAGAAGTTATTAAAGAAGGAAAAATCCGCTATTTAGGGCTAAGTAATGAAACTCCTTGGGGGATAAGTGAGTTTGTACGAATTGCGGAAAAATTAGGTTTGCCGAAAGTAGTTTCTATTCAAAATGCCTACAATTTATTAAATCGAAGATTTGATTCAACTTTAGCAGAAGTCACTCATTACACCAATGTTGGTTTGTTAGCTTATAGTCCTTTAGGTTTTGGATTTTTATCGGGGAAATATTTAGCAGGTACACCAACAGAAAATACCAGAATTTCTTTATTCCCTGGTTTTGGACAGCGTTATTTTAAACCAAATGTGAGTGAAGCTACAGCAGCTTATGTAGAAATTGCTAAAACTTATAACCTGAAACCTGCTCAATTAGCTTTGGCTTTTGTGCGTAGTCGTTGGTTTGTTAAAAGTACCATTATTGGGGCGACAACTCTCCCACAACTACAAGAAAATATTGAGAGTATAGATGTAGTTTTGGAAAAAGAAGTGTTAGCAGAATTAGATGCTGTTCACATTCGTTATCCTAATCCTGCACCTTAATATCAATTCAAAATTTAAAATCAAGAAAGCTGTATTAGACAAGGGTTTCTGAATTTTGAATAATTGATGTAGTGTAGAAATCTAATATTGTGATGTGAGATGACTATTGCCAATTTTTGATGGCGATCGCTTTTAAAGAAATTGTATGGTGAGTAGATATGCCGATCTACTCCCTATAGTTAGTAATTTTATATCTAAGTAGAGTTACTTATTTCTGTCCAAGGCCCAATCTCTATTAAAGTCTCAGCATCCTTCACAGTTGATCTGCACTACACAATTTCTACCTTGTGCCTTTGCTTGATAGAGTCCTTGATCTGTGGTAGCAATTAAGGTGGCTGGGGATGATGCAGTGTGGGGGAAGATAGTTGCCACACCAAGACTGAGAGTAATGAATTGATGGACAGGAGAATGGGAATGCGGCAGTTGTAAAGCACTGATATTGCTTTGAATCTCATGAGCCACAGCGATCGCTCCTTGAGCATCTGTATTGGGTAAAATAACGGCAAATTCTTCTCCACCATACCGAGCCACTAAATCAGCAGGGCGTTTCAATGCTTGTGAGATGGCTGTAGCCACTCGTCTGAGGGCATCATCTCCGGCTATATGCCCATATGTATCGTTATAAAGCTTAAAACAGTCAACATCACACAAAATCAAAGATAACGAGGCTTTTTCTTGTGCTAATCGCTGCCACTCGGCGTTGAGTGTGTCATCAAAGCAACGTCGATTTGCCACTTGCGTCAGACCATCCGAAGCGGCTAGACGTTGTAATTCTTGGTTGGCTTGTTGTAATTTGTGGTAAAGTTCTGATTGCTGAATGGCGATCGCTGCCTGAGCTGCTACTTGGTTAAATAAGTTAATCTCCGATTGCTGCCATTGTCTAGTTTGACTACACTGGTGAGCGATTAATAATCCCCACAAACGCTCTTGCTGTAAGATCGGGACGATGAGATTTGCCTGGATTTGTAAATTACGTAGCAAATCAACATGACAAGGTGATAGTCCAGCAGTTTCAATGTTTTCCATTGCTCTTGTATTCCCTTGTTGGTAATACGTTGCATGGGTGGATTGAAAGCAGCTATCCATGACATGAAAGCCCAAAATTGAATCGCATCCGGCTGTTAAGGATTCGACAGCAACAAACCCACTCCAGTTGTTAGTAAACTGGTAAATGACTACTCGGTCTACCTTAAACAGTTGTCGCACTTCATCTGCTGTAGTTTGTAAGATATCTTGCAGTTCCAATGATTGTCGAATGCGTTGTGTAATCGCCGCAACAATGCGCTCTGAATCGCTTTGATGTGGAGCAGACGGCTCAACTGGCTCTAATGATGCCGATGTGACATTGAGGGAAATTTTCTCAAACAGCGGAGTTGTAGTGGTTGGTACGGGATGAGGCTGGGCAATTAAATAACCTTGAGCAAATGTTGCGCCTCTTTCCCTGAGCCAGTTCAATTCCTCAATGCACTCAATTCCCTCCGCCACTGTCTGGATATTTAATTGTTGAGCAATCTCTAGAATTTTTTCGGTGATTGAGGCTTTATAAAGGTCTTGATGTACTTCTCGAATTAAGCCCATATCTAATTTGATAAAGTCTGGACGTAATTGATGCAGCAGGTTCAAACTAGAATAGCCTGAACCGAGATCATCAAGGGCAACTAAAAATCCCGCATCCCGATAGTATCGCAGGACTGCTTTGAGATGTTCTAAATCTTGAGGATTTTCTGACTCTACAACTTCAAACACAATCCGCTCATGGTCAATACCTGCCTGATTAATAGCCTCTACCGTACTACGTAGGCAAAAAACAGGATCATAAAGTGCTGTTGGTGAAAAATTAATAAACAGGTGTCCACTTACTTGATACTGGCTAAATTGAGTAATAGTATTCAGGCGAGCAATGTAGTCAAGTTGAGATAAAAGCCCAGATTCGGTTGCTGATTCCAGGATAGGGCTTGGTGCTACTAAATTGCCTTCATTATCCAGCCCCCGCAACAGTGATTCATAACCATAAATCTCAGAGGTATTTTCAATAAAGACAATTGGTTGGAAGTGATTGGTAAATCTTTCTTTGGACAGCATTTCCACCAGCCAATCTGACTGGCTGAACTTAATGAAGCGTTGCAATGATGTAATGTCACTAAAATCATGAAGTTGAGGTTGGATAGCACCGCGAATGAATAATACTTGCGTTTCTTTTAATTCTCTGGGTGCTAGGAGTTGAGACAGATTATGAGCAATTTCTGGAGCTTGTCCGGCTTGACAATCTAAACTTAATCCCGGCCGCTCTTGCATCAATTCATACTGAAAAGCAAACTTTTGCAAGTAGGCGGTAACTTTTATGAGAGTATGAGGAATGGGAAACCAGAGAAAGAGCCTGCCTGCTTCCCCAGTCTGGCAATGTTTTACATTGCGACAAGTACAAGTTTTGGAGATAGGACATTTTTGGCTCATAGGTAATACTTCACTCGATCCAATTTATTCTAGTGTTCCCACTATTTTGACTCTAAAGAATAAACTGTACTGCAAGTTGGATAAAGATTTGGTATGTATTTGTTGTGCTAATTTCTCGACAAGTTTACAGAGTCTGCTAATTATACTGACAAAAACTTATCTGGTGTGATGGGTAAGTCACGGATACGTTTTCCTGTGGCGTGATAAACTGCATTAGCGATCGCAGCTGCCACACCCACAATTGGTAATTCCCCCAAGCTTTTAGTTCCCAATAAGTTGATATGAGGATCGTGTTCCTCAATGAATTCCACTTCCATGCTAGGTATATCTGCATGAGTGGGAATCAAGTAATCGGAAAGGTTTGCACCAATGACTTTACCGCTATGAATATCCATCACGGTTTTTTCCATTAATGCCATGCCAATTCCCCAAGTTATACCGCCAATTACCTGACTGCGTGCTGTTTTGGTATTAAGAATACGTCCTGCACTGTAAACACCTACGCATTTCCTCACTTTCACTTCCCCTAACAATTCATCAACAGCTACCTCAACAAACACCGCGCCAAAGGAATGTTTGGCATATTGTTTACTTTCTGGGTTGGGTGCAGTAGCTTCAGTTATTTCTAAACTTTCTAATCCTTGACGCTGCAAAATCTCTGTGTAGCTGTCTCGCCGGGATGGTTCTGATGTTAAGAAGATTTGTCCTGAATCAACGCTGATATCTGCGATTTGACACCTATAAAGCGGCGAATGGGGATCTGTAATTGCCATTTGGATCAGCTTTTCCCGTGCAGCAGTAGCAGCTTGATACACAGCTGGGGAAACGCTAGCCACAGTGATAGAGTTACCTGTAATTGGTGCTGCGGGAAGATTGCTGTCACCTAAACTAAATTGTACTGCCTGACTGGGTGTTGCTTGACCTCTCTTCCCTACTAGGGAAGGGGGAAAAGTCTTCCCAACTTTTTGCCTTTTAGGTGAGGGGTTTTCTATATCCTGTGAACTGTAAGATAAGCCTAACGCCTCAGCCGCAACTTGAGTCATAACTGTGTAAGTACCCGTACCAATGTCTTGAGTTCCCGTTTGAACGCTGATTTCCCCAGTGGCAAAAATTTCTACTTTGACGGTTGCAGACATGGCATTGGTAGGAAATGTGGCACTGGCCATTCCCCAACCAATTAAGAAGTGACCATCCTGCATGGAACGGGGTGTAGGGTTGCGTTGTGACCACCCAAAAATCTCTGCTCCTTGTTGATAACATTGTTTGAGGGACTTGCTTGACCAAGGTAAGCCGGTTTGGGGATCGATATCTGCATGATTGCGTAATCTGATGTCGATGGGATCAAGATTGAGAGCGTAGGCTAGTTCATCCATTGCCGATTCTAAAGCAAACATCCCTGGTGCTTCACCTGGCGCACGCATAAAGGTGGGTGTGCCTGCATTGATGCGCGCAAGACGGTATTTTACTTGTAGATGAGGACAGGCATACATCATGGTAGTAGCTGCACCTACGGGTTCGACAAAGTCATCAAATATAGAAGTTAGGGATGTTCCGATGTGTTTGATGAGGGTTAGCTGGCCTTGTGTAGTTGCGCCTAGGGTAAGTTCTTGGTGAGTTTGGGATCTGTATCCGCAGTTAGTATACATTTGCGATCGCGTCAAGACAACTTTCACGGGACGCTGGATTTGACGAGCGGCGATCGCAGCTAGGATAGTATGGGAACGGAGTAAGGCTTTAGAGCCAAATCCCCCACCTAAATATTTGGAAATGACGCGGATGTTTTCTGGCGAAAGTTTCAGGACTCCAGCTAGGCGTTTCTGTGTGCCGGAAATACCTTGAGTGGTTTCATATATTGTTAAATGATCTCCCTCCCAAATGGCGATGGTGGCAGAAGTTTCCAAGGGATTGTGATGTTCTATTGGGGTGGTGTACACCTGTGCAATCATAATATCTGCTTGTGTTTGCCCTAGTTCAATATCGCCTCTGGTGATTTTGCCGGGCATAATGCCAAAAAAAATAGATTCTGGCTCAAATACTTCTGGTAATGCTTGCGGCATTGTCACCGTTGGTTGTGCTGACTCGTAGGTGATATTCACTAGAGATGCAGCGTATTCAGCTTGTTCTAAGGTTTCGGCAACGACAATACCCAAAGGTTGCCCATGATAGTAAATATTATCATCTTTCTCTGGTGGTTGATTGTTTGGGGTAGGAATGAAGGGAATGTTGATTAAATTGGGAGTTTGATCATAGGTGATTATATCTAATACTCCAGGGGCAGCTAAGGCTGGGTTGGTGTCGATGCTAATGACTTTACCTTTGGCGATCGCGCTTTGAAATATCGCTCCATAGGTTAATTTTTCTATGGGAAAGTCGGATGTATATTGGGCTTTCCCAGTTACTTTTAAATTGCCATCTATCCGATTTAGAGGTTTACCAATAATTTTATTCATATCTTTTCGCTGATATTGGGGATGAATTTGGCTCACGCATACCGCTGTAGACGCATACTACAAGAGCGGCAAAGGTTTCAAGAATACGAAGTTTAATGTTCACTAAGTGCGCGGATTAAGAGGCGTTTTGTTAATTCAATTTTGAATTCATTGTGTTGTTGTGGTTTAGCTGCATTGATGGCTAATTCTGCTGCGGTTGTGAATGTATCTGTATTGAGGGGTTTATTTTGCAAAAAGTCTTCAACTTCCCGCACACGCCAAGGTTTAGTTGCGACCCCACCCAAAGCTATTCTTACTGTTTTAATTGTGTCGTCTTCTGTATCTAAAGTCATAGCTACAGATGCTAAAGCAAATTCATAAGCTGCTCTGTTTCTGACTTTTAAATATTGGGATTTTTCACTAAAATTCTGATGGGGAATTTCCACTGAAACAATTAATTCTCCAGGCTGTAACAGTGTTTCTTGATGAGGTGTTTCTCCAGGTAAGAGATAAAAATCATGAATGGAAACTCGGCGGTTTTGTTCTGTGCTTTGAATACAAATTACAGCATCTAATGCCGTTAAAGCTACCGCTAAATCGGAGGGATGAACGGCAATACAATGTTCACTTGTGCCGAAAATGGCGTGCATTCGGTTGTAACCATTAATTGCAGAGCAACCTATATTGGGAGTGCGTTTATTACAAGGGAAAGCCGGATCACGAAAGTAAGGACAGCGTACTTTTTGCAGTAAGTTACCGCCAACTGTCGCCATGTTTCTGAGTTGGGGTGATGCACTTTGGTTGATTGCTTGGCTAATAACTGGATAGTTTGTTTGAATATGAGGATGTAAGGCTACATCCGTGAGCCGACAAACTGCACCAATGCGAACGCCTGTAGAGGAAATTTCAATATTAGCTAAAGGTAAACTGTTAATATCAATTAATGTATGCGCTGTTTTGACTCTATCTTTCATTAAACCTAATAAATCTGTGCCACCTGCTATTAATGCCGCAGTTTGGTCTTGCATTAATGTCATGATTGCCTGCTCTTGAGTTGTTGCTTTGGCATAGTTAAATGGCTGCATCTTCTATTTCCTTTATGACTTCTTGAATTGCTGCAACAATATGAGGATAAGCACCACATCGGCAAAGATTACCACTCATTCTTTCGCGGATTTCTGTTGCTGATTGGGGTATTTGTTCAGCAATCATACCTACGGCTGAGACTATTTGACCAGATGTACAGTAGCCACATTGAAAGGCATCATGATTAATAAAAGCTGTTTGTATCGGGTGGAGTTTCTCATCTTTTTTTAATCCTTCTATAGTCGTAATGTCGTTGTCCGTGTGCATAATTGCTAAGGTCATACAAGAATTAATCCGCCGACCATTTACTAATACTGTACAAGCACCACACTCACCGCGATCGCACACTTTTTTAGTCCCCATTAAACCCAGCTTTTCCCGTAGTGCATCAAGTAAAGTCACGCGTGGTTCTACTTTTAACGAGTGTAAAACATCATTGATAAACAATGATATTTCCACTGCCTCTAGACTGATTATTTTTAATTCTTCTTGGTCAAAGTTACAACTTGTGATAGATAATTTGTTGCCATCCATAATTGATGTATTTATTAAATGATTACATTCATTATCTCTCTTGCGGAACTGAATTTTTATGACATTTTTAACTAATGTTCCAAATATAGTGCTGAGAAAAAAAATGCCAAAGAAAGACATAAATCCCCAATTATTGATACGGAAAGTTGCAATTATCGGTGCTGGGCCTGGTGGTTTGGCTGCGGCGATCGCTCTTTCCCATTTGGGTTTAGATGTGCAAGTATACGAAAAAGCTCAGGATTTCCGCCCCGCTGGAACTGGCTTAGGAATTGCTCCGAATGGTTTGAATTGTCTAGAAGCGATCGCACCAGGAATTATCAGCACTCTCACCAAGTCAGGCTGTCCAGTTCACCATAATATTTTCAAAAGTAGCACAGGAGAAACTATCAGAACTAACTCCACCACTTTTTTAGAAAAATACGGACGGCCATTATTAACTGTTTGGTGGTGGCGATTACAGCAAACTCTTGCCTCAAGATTACCGTCAGAAATTATTCACCTCAATCATCGTTGTCTTGGCTTTGCACAAGATGAACAAGGCGTAGAAATCTACTTTGAGAATGGAAAAACAGTATATGCAGATTTATTAATTGGTGCTGATGGAGTCAACTCCGCTGTCAGAGAAACCTTATTTGGCGAGGGTAAGCCGAATTATGTTGGTAGTATGTGTTGGCGTTCTGTCCTGAAATATCACCATGAACTATTTAATGAATATGACTTAGTATTTATCAAAGGCAATCAACAATTTATGTTTTTGCTGAATATTGGTGAAGGATATACCAGTTGGATTAGTCGTAAATTGATGCCAAATTATCAGCTTTCCCCAAGTGCAGAAGCAGTGAAAGCGAGAATTCTCCATGAATTAACAGGCTGGGATAACTCCTTCCGCGCCGTGGTAGAAGCCACACCATTTGACCAAATTTGGGAAGGGCCAATTTGCGATCGCCCCCCGTTAACTCACTGGAGCAAAGGTAGAGTTACCCTTTTAGGCGATGCAGCACACCCCATGGCCCCAGCGATGGCACAGGGAGCAAATAGCACCTTTGAAGATGTCTGCGAACTGCAAGCCTGCTTATCTCAAGCCACAAGTTTGACGGAAGCTTTAACTAACTACGAACAAAGCCGCATCCATCGTACTAGCGTTATTCAAGCTCGTAGTGCAGTAGGTGAGATGCGTTACTACGATATTGATATTAGCAGCCAATCATCAGAGCGATCGCAGTTCAACAATGATGAGTTTCAAGATTGGCTCTACACCTACAAACCGCCTGCGATATTATGAAGTCCAATCCTCAATAGACAAATCAGGTACTTTGCTAAAGTCTTTGTAATTGCGCGTCACCACAATTGTATTCTGAGCCATAGCGATCGCGGCTATTCTTAAATCTTGTGTACCTATCTTAATTCTTTGCAACCGCAAATTCTGGTAGCAAGTGTATGCTGCGTTATCAAACTCCAACAAATTCATACTACAGAAATAAAAGGTAACTTAGCAGCCGTCGCCCGAATTTGCCCAGTAATTTGCCAAACTATATTGCCCTATAACCAGTTTGCTAGAATCAATTTAATTCCAAAGCATCCCCCTTCTTCATGACACGCCAAGAACTTGAACATCAGATCCTCAACCTATCACTGGCGGACAAAGCAGAGATTATTCAAAGCCTCACCAAAAACCTGAGCATGAACGGTAAGGGAATCACTAAAACCCCTGGTGTGTGTGGTGGAGAAGCCTGTATTGCTGGCACGCGGATTGCCATTTGGCTTTTAGTTGAAGCACAACAGCTTGGCATTGGTGAAGCGCAACTTTTGCAGGATTATCCACATATCACGGCTGCCGATCTCGTCAATGCTTGGGCATATGCTGATGCCCATCCCGAAGAGATTGCCGTCGCGATTCGCACTAATAACGAGGTTGCCTAGCCGATGGCTCGTCTGTATGCTGATGAGCAGTTTCCACGTTTAGTCAGCAACCTACTTCGGACAATGGGACATGATGTTTTAACAGTGCAGGAAGCTGGCAATGATAACTTGGGTATTCCTGATGAGGAAGTTTTAGCCTTTGCTATTAGAGAAAATCGTGCGGTTTTGACCCTCAATCGCCAAGACTTTATTCGCTTACACCATCGCAATTCTGAGCATTGTGGCATTATCGTTTGTACTAACGACACTGATAGAAATCGTATGGCAGATCGGATTAACGAAGCGATCGCATCTCAAGCATCCCTACAAGGTCAATTGATTCGGGTTGTACGTCCTGCCAACTGAAAAACTCAAAGCTTTGTTGGGTTTTGCTGTTGCTCCACCCAACTTAGTATTCTGCTTACCTAACAGCCAATCTACCCCAACCCACATAAGGTAACTTGACAGCAGTCGCCCGAATTTGCTCCGCATTCCCCACCAACTGGCCACAAGCATCCCAAGCACCGGAAATGAAGGCGGTTCTCGTACCTTCACTCATGGTAACTGGGGCGGAAAAATCACCAACTTGTACCTGTAAATTTGCCAAATCCACTGTGACAGTAGCTTGGGGATTAGCGGCAACTAATTCTTGTAGTTGTTTCACTGTCACCTCGTCAGCCGTCAAACAAGGTACACCGATCGCAACACAATTACCAAAGAAAATTTCCGCAAAACTTTCGCCAATCAAAGCTTGAATGCCCCATTTAGATATAGCTTGGGGTGCGTGTTCCCGTGATGAACCACAGCCAAAATTGCGGTTAACGATCAAGATATTCGCGCCTTGATATTGGGATTGATCAAAGGGGTGTTCACCATTTAAAGCAGTGCGATCGTCTATAAACGCTGCTGCACCCAATCCATCAAAGGTAACAGCTTTCAAATATCTTGCAGGAATGATCCGATCTGTATCAATATCATTACCCACTAAAGGTATACCACGTCCAGAAACTTGTTTAACTTCACTTACCATCGTTGTATAGGGGTATTCAGGGACTGGGGATTAGGGACTGGGGACTGGGGAAGAGGGACTGGGGAAGAGGGAAAATGTTATGTATTGTCTTTCCCCCCATACCCCTATACCCTTACACCCCCATACCCCTTCTTAAAGTAGTTCTCTTACATCAGCAACCTCACCTTTAATTGCCGCAGTCGCTACCATTGCGGGACTCATCAACAGTGTCCGCCCAGAAGCTGAACCTTGGCGACCTTTAAAGTTGCGGTTGGAGGAGGAAGCACTAATTTGTCTCCCTTCCAATTTGTCGGGGTTCATGGCTAAACACATGGAACAACCAGGCTCGCGCCACTCAAAACCGGCTTCTTGGAAGATTTTGTCTAATCCTTCTGCTTCGGCGGCTTGTTTGACTCTTTCTGAACCTGGAACGACAAAAGCTTTAATTCCTGCAGCTACATGGCGACCTTTGGCGATTTTGGCGGCTTCTCTCAGGTCGCTAATTCTGCCATTGGTACAGCTACCAATGAAGCAGACATCGATTTTTGTTCCTTTAATCGCTTGACCAGGATATAAATCCATGTAGCGGTATGCTTCTTCAGCCACAAAACGGTCTTCTTCTGCTAATTCTTCGGGTTTGGGGATCAACTGATTCACGCCAATACCTTGTCCGGGGGTGATTCCCCAAGTCACGGTGGGGGGAATATCCGCCGCGTTGAAGACTACGACATCATCATATTCGGCATCGGCATCACTCTTAATCGATTCCCACCAAGCGACTGCTTGATCCCAATCTGCACCTTGGGGGGCAAAGTCTCTACCTTGGAGATAATCATAGGTAACTTGATCGGGATTGACATAACCGCATCTTGCACCACCTTCAATGGCCATATTGCAGACTGTCATCCTTTCTTCCATGTTCATCTGCTCAAAGGTAGTACCTGCGTATTCGTAGGCGTAACCTACACCACCTTTGACTCCCAAAGTGCGGATGATATGTAAAATTACATCTTTGGCGTAAACACCAGGGTTGAGTGTGCCGTTGACTTCAATGCGACGGACTTTGAGTTTAGATAACGATAGGGTTTGGGAGGCGAGAACGTCGCGGACTTGGCTTGTACCGATACCAAAAGCGATCGCACCAAACGCACCATGACTAGAGGTGTGACTATCTCCACAGGCGATGGTCATTCCTGGCTGGGTGAGTCCCAATTCTGGGGCGATGACATGGACAATTCCTTGATTGCCAGATCCAATATTGTAGAAGGTAATGCCATTTTCCTGACAGTTAGTTTCCAACGCCTGGATCATTTCTTCCGCCATGCGATCGCTAAAGGGACGCGCTTGATTGTCTGTAGGTACGATATGATCTACTGTGGCGACAGTCCGGTTAGGAAACAAAACTTTGAGACCTCTTTCCCGTAACATCGCAAAGGCTTGGGGACTGGTAACTTCATGAATCAGGTGTAGCCCAATAAATAGCTGTGTCAGCCCTGAAGGAAGTGTACCAACAGTATGTAAGTCCCAAACTTTATCAAACAGCGTTCCTTTGCTCATAGGTCAATGCTTCAGTTACGAGTCAGAGTTTTTATAGTATCAAAAAAAGTCTAGCTTTTTCTTTTGAGGATGAAGAGGTTGATCAGGCGATCGCATTTCATCAGCTGCAAGCCAATCTATAGTCACACTGGCAATTAAACCAGTAGTCTAGGCGCAGCCCAGTTTTAGCTGGTTAACACTACACTCAACTCCTAATTCACAACAATACCAAAACCCCTCAGCATTGTTGGTAAGTGATCATCAAGGTTTTTAATGTGTTCATCAGTTAATTCAATCAAATTAAACTCATATTTTTGGTAAATATGCTGTTTTTCTCGCTTACGGTACAAATATTCTGGATTATCTTCATAACCCCAATACTCAATGTAAACTCTACCAGACGGCATATAGAAATCGCAGTAAACCTCTTCTTCAATAGGGAGTTTGCGTTCATAAGCATGAACTAAACCTGCCATATATAGCCAGTTATCGATTGCTAACTCAGCTTTTGAACGCACCCAATGTCCATCAGTTGTACGATAATTGCCTGCATGAAACTTTTCCCGAAATTCTAGTTTGTTTTTATCATCACTGGCATTCGGCTCTGTATCTTGCGCGCTGACTCTACGAAATGTGTCGATAAAAATCTGGTTGTTTAAGATTTCTTCCGACCAGAGAACATAGGAATTATTTTTCTGCTCATCATACTTTTGAACTGCTCCAAAACTCAATCCTAAACGTGTAGCAAACCAACCATTTTGAACTTTATCTAATAATCCCAGTTCAGCGAGAATAGGGTTAATTGCTTTTTTTGATAAACCTAGCCTTTCACTAATTTTAGTAGCTGAAAGTAACACATCGGCAGATAAAGGAGGTGGAGAAGTAACTTTAGCAACTGGTGGAAAATTTATTACCTTGTTTACTTTTAGTTTATTCGCTTTCCAATGCTCATAACATAGTGTATGCCCTGGTTTTGAAACTGACTGCTTACAGCCTGTGATAGAACAAATCTCTAACATTGTAGGGTAGTGTTTTTATAGTTGAAGTTAATATCCAGAACATAACATCATCAAGGTCGGTCAACACCAGAATTAATACTAGATATTTATTTAAACTTGAATATTTGAGTCTTTAGTAGTAGCGTCATTTAGTAGAGAAGTTAGCAGGAAGATTGGGAGAAATTAAACACACTGGTATGCGAAGGTGAATGCGGAGGTACTAGCGCGTCAGCCTGAAAATGTTGGGTTCAAAAAACTTAGAAAATTACAGCGATCGCATCATAAATAAATCAGGATATTTTGCAGGTGTAACTATCAGCAACATTAATATTATTGGCTCCTATTTCCTGCTATACAATCAGAAGTATTTTATAATTTTTCAACCCAACAAATTACGCTTGCTGCGCTAGTAAGCTGAATAGTTAAATGTTTAAATCTTTTAGGGCTAACCGAATTTGCTCTAAACGTCTGCGGTTGACACCTAAATCCGATTCTCCCACCCGTGATGCAGAACGCATATGAATTACTGATTCATTGGGAGGGAAGTAAAACTCTACATCATCAACAAATTTGAAGATGCGGCTTTTAGAAATCGCGTAGATGTAATTTTCTTTCTCTTCTAAAACCTCTGTACGCGGAACAACTGTCAGAACTTTGAGTAAGGTTTTGCGTGCTGTGTCACGGTCTACATGATAGGGAATGGGGTCAATGGCGTGTTTAGCATCACCATCTTGACTGACAACGCAGTTATTTGTCATCGGACACGCACTCAGATGACCTAACTGAACTCCTAAGCCAGAAGAGTTAGCCCAAGTCGCAGCAGGAAATATTAAGCTACTACTCACCGTTAACAAGACGACACAAGTAATATTCCACAATAGCCGTCGTATCCCAGGTGTTGACAAAAGGCGGAACATAGCCAATTTACTCCTCAAAGTTGAAATAGCACTCAATTATTGTCTGTCATTGTGCGGGCTTGCTGCCAGTTTATATTTCACCTGTATAGACACGAGGTTTCTCCACTAGCAGTCCTCAAAGATAATTGTCTAAACAGATTTGAAAACTTCGCTTTCATCCATATTAATCATTATCTGTCTAAGTTCATAAATATTAATCAATAGTAATATTTTGGCAATAATTAATCTAATTTTTTAATAAAAGTAGCATCAAAATTATCTATTTTCCAAGAATTATCTATACTTTCACATTACTTTTTCTATACCAATTCACTACGGTAGTCAGTAACTAATAGCTGTTGGCACATAGTTATAGTTAATACAAATTTTCAAGGCTATCATAGAGCCAAAATTATTGCCAAAATCATGATTAATCCAAGATTAAGCGCGCCTTATCCAAGCTTAAAACTTAGCCACAGACAAATTTTGCCAAAAACTTCTCCTTTGTTTAAGGACAAACAGCAACTCCTTTGACACAATAGTACAGAAACTCACAGGTATCTAATATTGTCAGTTATCCGTACAAATAAGCGGATAAATCAAGTAACACAAATGTAACTAGTAAACTACTCAACACCGTATGAACACGAACAATCCTTTGCAGACAATACAAACTAGTTTCCATGCAGCTTTAGGGGCTTTTAGTGAACTGACTACCCTGCTTCAAGAACCCCAAAAATTCACAAATTACCTGAACCAAATCCAGCAAAAACCAGATCAAATGTTCCAAGATTTAGCGGTAAAAGGCAAAAATATGGAACAAGATATGAATAGCTTTTACAAAAATTACTTTTGTGGCAATGGTAACAAATCACCATATCCCAAATATATAGAACGCGCCGACGGACAAGCCTTTAATCAACCCTACGAAATCAAAGGTACAAAAATGTATGGCTTTGTCGTTGAAGGTTCAATGACAAAGTTACAAGAGGTGTGTGATAAGTATCTCAACGATCCCAACAACGGCGAGATTGAATATCGTCCCGCCATGAACTATCTGATACTGACCTTCAACAAGATAGATTCTTTAAGTTCCATCTATCCACCCGACTATGACAAAGGAACTGTCCATGAAGAAGAAGCCATTTTTTGGATGTTAACCGTGGTAGGTAAAAAAGTCGGCCCCTTATTCATTGCTGAACGCCTAGCTTGGTTCATGCCTTATTTATATGTGAACAATTCCCCGATTCTCGTTTCCGGGAGAGAAGTCTATGGCTTTTTTAAACAACTTGGTGTATTTCAGATTCCCGACTTAAATCAAGAACCCGATTTATTTACCGTAGATACCTTAGTCTTTAAAGAATTTAATCCTCATAGCCAATCAATAGATGCGCGTTTGCTGGAAGTTCGCCGCATTGGTACAGGAGAACAACACCCAGACCTCAAAACATGGGATAACTTTACAGACGCAGCAAAAGCGATCGCTAATTTATTATTTGACAATGACGAAATTTTACTCCCTGGTCTACAGTTACCGTTTAATCTCCTCGAATATCTCATCGAAAAAATCGTCCCTCTCGTCACCCTCAAACAAATTCGCGACGTAGAAAATAGCAAGAAAGCCTGTTACCAAGCACTAATAGAATCACCGATGCAACTACAGACCTTCTACGGTGGCAAACTCTTTGGCTTCAAAGGTTTTGGTGATCAATTCCAATTAAAAATCAATAATTTCGCCAGCCAACCAGTCGTCCAAGACCTAGGTTTACACAAAGGTTATTCCCCAGGTAGCGAATCCATCAATATCCCCGTCAAGCTAGGATTTGTCCTGCATTTTGACTTCACCCTCAAAGATGGGAAAACCGTTTGGCAAGCATCACAGAAGTAGTCATTAGTTTTTCTCCCCTACCCCCCTGCTTTTCCAAATCCCTCCCAAACAAGGAACAACAACTATGTCCGAAAGCTATAAACCAAAAAAGATAGCCATCCTAGGCGGTGGTATGGCATCCTTAACCACCGCCTACGAATTAACCAGTCAACCAGGATGGGAGAATCTCTACGACATTACTATTTATCAAACAGGTTGGCGTTTAGGTGGTAAATGTGCAACTGGACGCAACATCAAACCCCATGCACCTGATAGTGAACCAGACTACCGCATTGAAGAACACGGTCTACATATTTTCTTTGGCTTCTACGAAAATGCCTTTCGTCTACTCAAGCAATGCTATGACGAACTTGGCAGTAACGGGCCTTTCAGCACTATAGATGAGGCATTCAAACCCCACAGTCTCATCGTCCTAGAAGAATACATCAATCACAATTGGGTATCTCTGCCTTTTAACTTTCCGACTAATTCATTAGTCCCCTGGGAAGGTGGGGGAATATCTTCGCTTTGGGAACATATCTGCACAACTATTAAATTTGTCATTGAAATTTACGCAGACATAGATAATTATAGTCAGTCGAAGTTTAGCAAAAGTTCCTCAGCCTCTCTTGCTAAACAAATGACATTAGGCAAAGAGGTCATAGAGTGCTTATCAGATTGTAGTGTCTTACAAGTTCCGAGTCAGTTAATTCAGTTATTTCTCCAACAACCAAGTCATTGGGGAGGATGGTTAGATAGCATCAAACAATACATTGGTAATCTTTTTCAAGACCTAGACTTAACTTCTGAAACAGTTTTCTTAAAAATTGCTCACAACCTCACCCAATCACTACCCAAAAATACCAAGACTCAAAGATGTGAACATCACCAATTAATTCTCAAACTCATAGACCGTTTTAAACAAAACCTCAACCGTCAACTAGAATCTAAAATTGGGCAAAATCCTGATATTTTTTGGCGTTTAACACTCATTGATCTAGCATTAGCTAACATCCGGGGTTTATTTGTCGATGAAGTAATTCACTTTTGTTCCCTAGATAGGTTAGATGAGGATAATTACAGAGATTGGCTACGGAAACATGGAGCTAGAGAATCAAGTATCAAATCAACATTTATTCGTGTTTTATACGATTTAGTCTATGGATTTCCCGAAGGTAATACTAACCAACCACAACTAGCAGCTGGAACAGCTATCCGTATTCTCACCACCATCCTGTTCCGGTACAATGGGGCAATCATGTGGAAAATGCAGTCAGGAATGGCGGATGTAGTCATTACTCCACTCTATGAAGTATTGAAACGTCGGGGTGTGAAATTTCAGTTTTTCCATGCCATCAAACAGTTACATTTAGATCAAGACCAGCAGAGCATCGCCAGTGTTACTGTATCTCGTCAAGTAAATCTCAAAAACCCAGAGCAAGAATATCAACCACTGATCAAAGTTAAAGATATTCTTTGCTGGCCTAGTGAACCTCTCTACAATCAAATTGTCGATGAAGAAGCCGAAAAACTCCAAGCACAAGCAATTAATCTTGAGTCATATTGGACACCTTGGCAAAACGTAGAAGAAATTACCCTTAGCAAAGGGGATGATTTTGATATTGTGCTGTTAGGAATTTCTATAGCGGCCTTACCCTCCATTTGCGGTGAATTGGTCAATGCTGAGAAGAATCCAGTGCATCAGAAATGGCATGATATGTTGACTCAAGTGAAAACAGTAACTACTCAAGGTGGACAAATATGGTTGAAATCTACCTTACCGCAATTAGGATGGCAAGAGTCTAGTCCTGTGCTGGGAGCTTATGTTGAACCACTCGATGTCTATGCAGATATGAGCGAGTTAATAGAACGAGAAAATTGGCCTGCTGAATATTACCCTTATAATTTGGCTTACTTTACTGGTGTAATTGCAGATCCTGGAATCCCTCCTCAAACAGAATACGATTTTCCAGCTAAAGTACAGAAAAAAGTTGAGCAACAAGCAATCAACTTTCTCAACAATCACATCGGACATCTTTGGCCTGATGCTACTCACCCTAAAAATCCTCAAGGTTTAAATTGGGATTTACTTGTGGACTTTCAAAACCGTCAAGGAATAGAACGTTTTAAAGCTCAATATTGGCGAGTGAACATTGACCCCTCAGAACGCTACGTACTTTCTGTTCCTGGTAGTACTAAATATCGTCTGAAAACTGATGAATCTGGGTTTGATAATCTTTACTTAGCTGGCGACTGGATTAATAACGGCTACAATTCTGGTTGCGTAGAGGCTACAGTTATGTCTGCAATGCAAGCAACACGCGCCATTCTCCAGCAGTGGTTTCAAATTCAGTACAACAAAGAAATTATTGGTGAGTGGGATGATTGGATTTAGAGAGTCGTTTATTTGTCATTGAGTGAATTTGAAATTAATTCAGTGATGAGACTTATACTTGAGGTGCGATCGCTACATTTTCAAAGTTAGACTCCATACTGACTTTGAAAATGTATTTCTTATTTTATAAGTTACGGTTTCAGTCTTACAGTAATTTTAAAATTGTTCAGAGCATTGATATCAAATATGTTTTCATTACCTAATTATCAAATTTTAGAGTTAATTAATGATGCCACAAACACTGCTGTGTATCGAGCTAGAAAAAATCAAGATGCTCAAATAGTAGTTATTAAAGTTTTAAAAACAGAATATCCTGAATTAAAAGATATAGCAGCACTTAAGCATGAGTATGAGTTAATCAAAAATTTAGATATACCGGGAGTTATCCAAACTCATGGTCTAGAAAAATATCGCAATGGATTTGCCATCATTTTAGAAAACTTTGATGGCATCTCTCTGAATAATATTATCCAAGATACAAATATCAGTTTACTAAATTTTCTAAATATAGCAACTCAAATTACTCAGGCTTTGGGTGAATTACATCAAAATCATATTATTCATAAAGATATTAAGCCCCAAAATATCATTGTTAATAAAGACACACAAAAAATTAAAATCATTGATTTTTCTATTTCGTCACTCCTATTACAAGAAAAACCTCAACTGAGTAACCCTGACTTGCTTGAAGGTACTTTAGCTTATATGTCTCCAGAGCAAACAGGAAGAATGAATCGGTCAGTTGATTACCGTACAGACTTCTATTCTTTAGGCATAACTTTTTATGAAATGCTCACAGGTAAGTTACCTTTTAATGTCACTGATCCTATGGAATTAGTACATTGTCATATTGCCAGACAACCTGTGCCTGTAAATCAATTAGTTCCAGAAATTCCTCCAATAATTTCCGCAATTATCATGAAACTACTCAGCAAAACTGCTGAGGAAAGATATCAAAATGCTTTTGGAATTAAAGCAGATTTAGAAAAATGTCTCAATCAATTAGAGCAAGATGGTTATATATCTAACTTTGATATTGCTCAGTATGATCAGTCAAGTCAACTGCAAATTCCCGAAAAACTTTATGGTAGAGAAGCAGAAGTAGAGATTTTAATGACTGCTTTTGCAAGAATTAATCAAGGAAATAAAGAATTCATTCTAGTGGCTGGTTATTCCGGTATTGGTAAATCAGCATTAGTTCATGAAATTCATAAACCTATTATCAAAAATCGGGGCTATTTCATTTCTGGTAAATTTGAACAGTTCCAACGTAATATTCCTTATGCCTCATTGATTCAAGCATTTCAAGGCTTAATACAGCAATTGCTGGCAGAAAGTGAATTACAACTAGCAGATTGGAAAGAAAAAATTCTAGAAGCGTTAGTTCCTAATGCTCAAATTATTATTGATGTCATCCCCGAACTAGAATTGATTATTGGCAAACAACCAGAAGTAACGCAATTAGCCTCAGCAGAAGCGCAAAATCGCTTTAACTTACTTTTTCAAAAATTTATTAATGTGTTTGCTCAAAAAGAGCATCCATTGGTTTTATTTTTAGATGATTTACAATGGTCAGACTTAGCTTCATTAAAGCTAATCCAATTATTGGCTACAGACTCTGATCTGCAATATTTATTAATCATTGGATCTTATCGAGATAATGAAGTTGATGCTAGTCATTCCTTAATGTTGACTTTGCAGGAAATTGCAAAAACTAGTGTCAATATCCAGACAATTAACTGTAAACCATTAAAAATTACAGATGTCTGTCAATTAATCCATGAAACCCTAAAATGTGAATTAGAAAATACTAAAGATTTAGCGACACTAATTTATAAAAAAACTGCTGGCAATCCTTTTTTTATAAATCAGTTACTTAAGTTTATCTATCAAGAACACTTAATTAAATTTGATTTTATTACGGGTCGATGGCAATGGGAAATTCAACATATTCAATCTTTGGGAATTACTGATAATGTTGTTGAATTGATGATTGGTAAAATTCAAAAGCTCAAAGACAGCACACAAAATATTCTAAAATTAGCTGCCTGTATTGGCAATCGTTTTAACTTGAATATGTTGGCTTGTGTTCATGAAAAATCTCAAAATGAATCAGCATTAGAACTTTGGGAAGCATTACAAGCTGGTTTAATTGTACCTTTAAGTGAAAGTTACAAACTTCCACAGGTATTAGAGGATGTTGATGTTTTTATCATTGATTATAAATTTCTCCACGATCGCGTGCAGCAAGCAGCATATGCGTTAATTCCTGATGAGCATAAACAGGCGATTCATCTAAATATTGGTAGAGTGCTATTAAGCAATATAGATGAAAATTTATTGGAGGAGAAAATCTTTGACATTGTTAATCAGTTAAATATTGCTACTGAATTAATTACCTCTTTAGAAGAAAGATATCAATTAGCAAGATTAAATCTCATGGCTGGATGTAAAGCTAAAGACTCAACAGCTTATGAATCTGCTGTGAAATTTTTTAATCAAGGTCTCAGTTTACTAGCAGATGATTGTTGGCAAAATCACTATCAACTAACTCTGAGTCTCTATGTAGAAACCATAGAAGCTGAATACTTAAACACAAACTTTGAACGGGCAGAACCATTATTTACTAATGTGATTAATAATAGTAAGAATCTTCTGGATACGCTCAGAGTATATGAGAAAAAAATTCAATTTTATGTTGCACAAAATAAGATGAGAGAAGCATTAGATTTAGATTTGCAAGTTCTCACAATGCTGGAAGTATCTCTTTCCCAAACTCCACCAGTAGATTTAAGTATTGAGGAATTAGCCAATCTACCAGTCATGACTGATACTCATAAACTCGCTGCCATGCGAATACTAATGACAGCCATGCCACCAGCTTATTTAGCTGATCCTGCTCTTTTGCCATTGATTGCCTTTACAATGGTTGATCTCTGTGTGCAGTATGGCAATTCATCCTTTGCGGCTTATGCCTATGGTTTTTATGGGCTAATTTTATGTGGGCCTCTCAAGGATATTGAATCAGGATATCGATTCGGTAAACTATCTTTGCAGATTTTAGAACAGTTCAATGCTAAAGAGATTAAATCTAAGGTATACGCATTATTTAATATTTTTGTCAGACATTGGAAAGAACATATTCAAACAACAGTAGAACCGCTCAAAGAAGGTGTAGAAAGTGGCTTAGAAACGGGAGATATTGAGTATGTTGGCTATAATGGTATGTTGGCTTGTTGGCATCCTTTCTTGGCTGGGGAAAAATTAGACATAGTTGAACAGATACTAGAGCAATACATTAAATTATCACACAAAATACAACAGGAACATTTTACTTTTTGCTTGCTAATTTTAAAGCAAATGGTAGTCGAATTAATCCAAGGTGTAGAGAATAAAAATTATTTAGAAGGTGAAAATTTTAATCAATCAATAATGCAGAGGATGGCAGGCAATATTACAGCCATTTTTTATGCTTATCTTTCTAAGAGTATTCTGAGTTATTTATTTAGAGACTATGTTGAATCTATAAAAAACGCTCAACTAGCTCAAGAATACGAGGTCGCTGTCGGTGGAACTGTATATTTAGTAGAATATAAATTTTATTATTCTTTAGCACTGCTTGCTGTTGCTTTGGATACGAATTCACAGGCAAATATTAATAGTGAATATAACTTAAAAGCTGTTATAGAACAAGTAGAATCAAATCAGCAGCAATTGAAAACATGGGCAGAACATGCACCTATAAATCATCAGCACAAGTATGAACTAGTAGCGGCAGAAACAGCACGACTTCTAGGACAGACCCTAGCAGCAATGGAATATTATGATTGTGCAATTCGAGGTGCTAACAATTCTGGATATATTCATGAAGAGGCTTTAGCTTATGAACGTGCAGCAGAATTTTATCTCAGTCTAGGTAGAAATGAATTTGCTTCGTTATATATGACCAAGGCACACTATGGTTATCGTCATTGGGGAGCAAGTGCTAAAGTTAAAGATTTGGAATTACAATATTCAGAATTGATTGCTAAGGTATCTACAAAACATCAAGTAGGCTTTACAAGTAATAATATTACTGCTTCTACAGGGAGTGCAAAAGCTAGCGAACTAGATTTAATTACCGTGATTAAAGCATCACAAGCCTTATCAGAAGTAATTTTATTAGATAATCTCTTAGAAAAATTAATGACAATTGTGATTGAAAATGCTGGCGCACAAACAGGTATTTTAATTCTAGAAAAAGAAGGTAGATTATTCATTGAAGCAAAAGCTTGTGTAGACCAAGACGATGTAACTGTTGGTCAATCAACGCCAGTAAGAGATAATCAGCAATTGCCATTGTCTGTAATTAATTATGTGGCGAGGACAAAAAAAGATGTAGTTTTAGCTGATGCGGGGATTGAAGGTGGTTTTGCCATAGATCCTTATATTGTTAGTCATCGCATTAAGTCACTTATGTGTACTTCTATAGTGAATCAAGGTAAATTAATTGGTTTGCTCTATTTAGAAAATAATTTAACAGTGGGAGTATTTACTCCTCATAGAATACAGATATTAAAGATCCTATCTTCACAGGCGGCAATTTCTATAGAGAATGCTCAGTTTTATGCAAATCTAGAAGAAAAAATACAGGAAAGAACTAGAGAATTAAATGAAAATAATATTAGATTAAAGCAAACACTGCGAGAATTAAAAGTCACTCAAACACAACTGATTCAAACAGAAAAAATGTCGAGTTTGGGACAAATGGTTGCTGGAATTGCTCATGAAATTAATAACCCTGTGAGTTTTATTCATGGCAACCTAGGCCATATAGATGGCTACACCCAAGATTTACTAACTCTAATTAATATTTACCAAGACATATATCCTGATACAGCACCAGAAGTTGCAGAATTTTTAGAAGATGTTGATGTGGAGTTTATTAAAAAAGACATACCGAAGATTTTATCTTCTATGAAAATTGGGACACAGCGCATTCGAGAAATTGTGCTGACCTTACGTAACTTCTCTCGGTTAGATGAAGCTGACATGAAGCCTGTCAACATTCATGAGGGAATTGAGAGTACGTTGTTAATTTTGCAGAGTCGTCTGCAAGCAAAGCCAGGTCAGGCTGCAATTGAGATTATCAAAGATTATGGTAATTTACCAAAAGTTGAATGTTATGCAGGTCAACTCAATCAGGCGTTTATGAATGTCTTGAATAATGCGATTGACGCTATGGAGAAGCAGAATCAGGGAAGAACAGCAGAGGAAATTAACCATAATTCTAGCGCGATCGCAATTCGTACCCAAGTAATCAATCCTGATTTTGTAGCTATTGCTATTCAGGATCATGGTGTAGGTATGGATGATAGTGTTAAACAAAGGATATTTGATCCATTTTTCACTACTAAACCAGTAGGACAAGGAACTGGTTTAGGACTATCCATCACTTATCAAATTGTGGTAGATAAACATCAAGGTACGATAGAGTGCATTTCTGAACCTGGACAGGGGACAGAGTTTATCATTCAAATACCCTGTAAGCAAAAACGGTCAATTTAGCATGAAACGTGTTAGCAAACCTATGCGCGACTTGATCAATTTTGTTGGTAAAGCTGTCTCTATCACTAAAACCTGTGTGGAACGGTAGTTTTAGCTTTTGAACTTTATTAATAGAGTGCAAAGTATTTGCGCAAAAAGCAGCGTTTAGCGTGAATAATCGCATTTATCATCCACTTAGTTGTTGTGAACTGCAATCATAAACGCCCAAAACTGCAATCAAGGCAAATTTGAAACCAGATTAATCTGCAACTAGAGGTAGTCTCAAAACCACAATAAATGCGGCCCAAACCACAATAAATGCAACGA